>Ga0209467_1000152_pt1 | contig 125963 bp, 102 predicted proteins | sample Higcelwee11metaG_FD_187175 | JGI IMG/M metagenome (GOLD analysis project Ga0209467, IMG submission 187175) | Freshwater pond sediment microbial communities from the University of Edinburgh, under environmental carbon perturbations - High... | ecosystem: Environmental > Aquatic > Freshwater >...
CGGCCTACGGCAACTTCATGATGGCCTTCATCCTCTGCCAGGACAAGTCGATGTGGACGATGATGGTCTACTTGTACCAGTTGCAGCAGACCTCGAGCCAGGCGGTCGGTTTCGCCGCGCTGCTGGTGGCCGCCATCCCCACCTTCCTGGTCTTCGTGTTCTGTCAGAACTTAATTATTCGCGGGATAGTTGTGCCGACGGAAAAATAGTGTATAGTATAGGGTTGCCCGTTTTTTTATCATCAAGTTTTGACATATAAGCGAAGGAGAGAGTGAAATGGCGGAAGTGATCATCGAGAACGTGTCGAAAATCTATGCGGGCAACGTCAAGGCGGTGGACTCGATCAACTTGCATATCCAAGACCGCGAGTTCATGGTCTTGGTCGGCCCCTCCGGCTGCGGCAAGTCCACCACTTTGCGCATGGTCGCCGGGCTGGAGGAGATCTCCGGCGGCACCATCAGGATCGGCAACCGGGTCATCAACGACGTGCCCCCGAAAGACCGCGACATCGCGATGGTCTTCCAGAACTACGCCCTCTATCCCCATATGACCGTTTACGACAACATGGCCTTCGGCCTCAAGCTGCGCCGCTTCAAGAAGGCCGACATCCATAAGCGCGTCACCGAGGCCGCCGAGATCCTCGGCATCACCGACTACCTCCAGCGCCGTCCCAAAGCCCTCTCCGGCGGCCAACGCCAGCGCGTCGCCGTCGGCCGCGCCATCGTCCGCAAGCCCGAGGCTTTCCTCTTCGACGAGCCCTTGAGCAACCTCGACGCCAAGATGCGCGTCCAGATGCGCGCCGAGCTCAGCAAGCTCCACACCCGCCTCGAGACCACCATGATCTACGTCACCCACGACCAGATCGAGGCCATGACCATGGGCGACCGCATCTGTGTCATGAAGGACGGCGTCATCCTCCAGGTCGACACCCCCCTCAACCTCTACGACACCCCCGCCACCGTCTTCGTCGCCGGCTTCATCGGCACCCCGCCGATGAACTTCTTCCGCGGCCGCCTCGCCAAGGACGGCGAGAACATCTTCTTCGTCGACGACGTCATGCGCCTGCCGCTCCTCGCCGAGTGGAAGGAGAAGCTCGCCCCCTACATCGACAAGCCCATCGTCTTCGGCGTCCGCCCCGAGGACATCGGCTCCGAGCGCGCCCTGTCCGCCGACTACCCCTCCGTCAAGGCCAAGATCGAAGTCACCGAGCCTATGGGCTCCGAGACCTACCTTTACCTCGACACCGGCTGCCAGTCCTTCATCGCCAAGGTCGACGCCCACATCAAGACCCAGGTCGGCACCGAGATCGACCTCAAACTCTACATGCCTAAGGCCCACATCTTCTGCGGCGTCACCGAGAAGATCATCATCTAAGGCATAAGTTCCAGCGACGGGGGGCTGACATGGGCAAGAAACGCGTCGGAGTGTTGACCGCCGGGGGCGATTGCCCCGGCCTCAACGCCGCCATCCGCGGCATCGGCAAGGCGTTGTTGTTCAACTTCGACACCGAGCTGGTCGGTTTCTACGACGGCTTCCGCGGTCTTATGGAGGACCGCCACGAGCTGTTGGACGGCCAGCGCCTCTCCAACATCCTCACCGTGGGCGGCACCATCCTCGGCACCAGCCGCGACAAGCCCCAGCGGATGTTGGTCGGCGGCAAGGAGCGGGACATGACCGACGCCATGCTCGAGGTCGCCGCCCGGCACAAGCTCCAAGCCTTGGTCTGCATCGGTGGCGGCGGCACCCAGAAAAACGCCTACCGCCTCAGCCAGAAAGGCCTCCGGGTCATCACGCTGCCCAAGACCATCGACAACGACGTCTTCGGCAGCGACGTCACCTTCGGTTTCGACACCGCCATGGGGGTGGCCACCGACGCCATCGACCGTCTCCACACCACCGCCCACAGCCACCACCGCATCATCGTGGTCGAGGTCATGGGCCACCGCACGGGCTGGCTCACGCTCGGCTCCGGCCTGGCTGGCGGAGCCGACGTCATCCTTGTCCCCGAGATCCCCTACGACGTCAACCACATCGCCGCCGCCATCCTGCGCCGCCGCAAAGCGGGCAAGCATTTCAGCATCGTCGCCGTCGCCGAGGGCGCCTGCTCCCTGGAGGAAGCCGCGACGCTCCATGCGGCCGAGGCCGCCCGGGCGAGCGCCGGCAACAAGAAGGAGAAAGCGGCGGCCGAGGCCGCCTTGGCCGCGTTCGACTCCAGGATCGACCACGCCCTCCAGCTCTCCCAACAACTGGAGAAGCTCACCGCTCTCGAGGCGCGCATCACCATCCTTGGCCATTTGCAGCGCGGCGGCATCCCGTCGCCCGCCGACCGCGCCCTCGCCACCCAGCTCGGCACCGCCTGCGCCCAGATGATCCAGGACGGCCTCGGCGGGGTCATGGTCGCCCTCCGTGACGGCGCCGTCGTCCCCGTCCCGCTGGAGGAGATCGTCGGGAGGCGCAAATGCGTCCCCCTCGACCACCCCTGGCTCGACAGCGCCCGCTTGGTGGGGACCTGCCTCGGGGATCGATGAGTTCGGAGTTCGGAGTTCGGAGTTCGGAGTTGAAGACCGCTCGCCGCGTGCGCATTGTTTTGCGGGCGCTCGCCGTTCCTGTCGGGCTTTTCGGGGCGTTTATGGCCTTTGGTGCGTTGTTAATGGCCGCGATGTCCATCAAAGCCTCTTTCATGTTAGCGTTCGTCCTCTTCGGGGCTTGCATCTCGGCGTATCTCCTCTACACTGCCTACTTGGTGTGGTTCCGCTACTCGGCGGGGGCGGTCCGGCACCTCTGCGCCGTGTACAGTTTCGCCTCCATGTATGTCACCTACAAGTTTTTCCCTTTGTTCTCCCCCAGTTTATCGAAAGATTTTCCGTTTGCCTTGCTTTTGCCCCTCGTGCCCTTCGTCGCGATGTTGGTACTGTACAAGGTGAGCGTGTGGTCGCTGCTCAAGACCGGGGTGGCCGCTGCGGGGCGGCAATAGGACATATGGGACGGATAGGACAAATAGGCGTGACGCTTGATCGCCGCAAGGCCGTCCTATATGGTCTAGGCGTCCTATAGGCCCTATTCTTTCCGCTTTCGCTGGGGGGCTTGAACTTCTCGCCAGGGGAGTATAGAATCCAGTGTTGCCCGTAGCCCACGGGGGGGATGCGACAATTAACTCAAAACTCCGGAACAGCCATGAGTCAAGAAAGCGCTTTCACCGTCCTGATCGTCGACGACGACGCCATAAATTTGGTGATGCTGGAGCGGATCGTGGCGAAGTGCTTCACGCCCCGGGTGCTCAAGGCGGGCTCCGGATTCGAGGCGCTGGACATCGTCAGGTCCGACGCCGAGGTCGACCTGTTGCTCATGGACGTCCAGATGCCCGGGATGGACGGGTTCGAGACCTTGCAGAAGATCAAGGAGATCCCCGGCCGTGAGTCGCTGCCGGTCATTTTCATCACCGCCTACGACCCGGCGGAGCGGCTCCGCGAGCGCAGCTTCGACGTCGGGGGCATCGATTACATCACCAAGCCGGTCGACCACAACTCGCTGGTGGCGCGGCTGAAGATGTACGCCCGTTTCATCGCCCGCGAGAAGCGCGCCGGCCAGGCGCGGGAGGACTCGCGGCGGATGTTCGAGACGCTGCTCGCCTCCATCCCCGAGGCGCTATGGTGCGGCGTGGCCGACCGCAAGGGCGGGTTCGTTTGCGAGTACGTCTCTCCGGCGGTGGAGAGGATCGCCGGGACGGCGTTCGCCGCGGCCAGCTTCACTCCGTCGGACTGGCTCAAGGTGGTGCATCCGGACGACCGCGGCCGGCTCAACCGCGCTATCGACGATATCCTCTATGGGGAAAAGGCGGAGTTCGCCGGCGAGTACCGCGTCGTCGCCCCCGACGGGGAAGTCCGTTGGGTGTTGGGATCCGCCAGCGTCCATGTCCTCGCCCATGGCGCTCGCCGGATTTGCGGGGTGCTCACGGACATCAGCGCCCGCAAGCGCGCCGAGGAGGAGGCCGAGGAGCGCAAGGCGCGGCTTGGCCACGCCGACAAAATGAAATCCCTGGCCGTCCTGGTCTCCGGGGTCGCCCACGAGATCAACAATCCAAATCATTTCATCAGCCTCAACCTGCCGTTGCTCCGGGGCATCTGGGCCGACAGTTTGCCGCTGTTGCGCGAGGTGCGCGAGCGCCGCGGCCCCTTGTGTCTGGGCGGCATGGATTTCGCCGCCGCCACGGTGGCTTTCGAGGAGTTGCTCGAAGGGATAGAGGAAGGTTCGGAGCGCATCAAAACCCTGGTCTCCAGCCTCAAGGACCTCTCCCGCCGCGATGTCCCGGCCAAGTTGCTCGACATCGATTTGAATTTGGTTCTGAAGGGCGCCTTGGCGTTGTTGGGCGACCTGCCGCGCCAGTCCACGCGCCATTTCGAGGTCAGTTTCGGCAAAGACTTGCCCATGGTGAAGGGCGACGCCCGGCGGCTGGAACAAGCCATGGTCAACCTGGTTCAGAACGCCTGCCAGTCCTTGGATTCCCCCGAGGCCCGGATTGCGGCGCGCGTCTACGCCGCAGCCGACGGTTCCGGCGTGGTTTTCGAGGTGGAGGACGAGGGGCGTGGCATCCCGGCGGCGGTGTTGCGGCACGTGACCGACCCGTTTTTCACCACGAGACGCGAGGTTGGCGGCACCGGGCTGGGCCTTTACCTCTGCGCCGAGATCGTCAACGCCCACAAAGGCGTGTTGTCCTTCGAGTCCGAGCCAGGCAAGGGCACGTTGGCGAGGATGGCGTTGCGGTTTTAGGGACGCGGCGCTATTTCTGGAGAGCTTCCAGCGAGGCGATCAGCTCGTCGAGGTCGCAACGGTCGGCCGGGTCTTTGACCAGCATGGTGTCGACCAGGTTCGACAAGCCCGGCGAGACGCTCGGCAACACCTGCGCCAACGAGGGCGCCTCCTGGGTGAGTTGCTGGTGGATCAACGCCATCGCCGTCCGGGCCTGGAAGGGCAAGGTGCCGGAGACGGCGTAGAAGATGGTGATGCCCAGGGAGTAGATGTCGGTCTTGATGTCGATCTGGGCGCCGCCGCTGATGTACTCGGGGGCGAGGAACTGGGGGGTGCCCGCAACCTCGTCCTTCATTGAGAGGGTCTGCATATTTTGCGCCTTGGCGAGGCCGAAGTCCACCAGGACCACCTGGCCGTCGTCGGAGATGATGATGTTGTCGGGCTTGACGTCGCGGTGGACGATGCCGAACTTGTCGTAGTACTTGAAAGCCTTGGCGATCTCGAGGGCGAGGGTGATGGCGGACTCCTCGGCGATGGGGCCGATCTTCTTGATGGCGGCGCCGAGCGTCTGGCCCTTGATGTACTCGGTGACGATGAAGTAGTCGTCCTGGTAGGAGCCGTAGCTGAGGAATTTGACGATGTTGGGGTGGGAGAGCTTGGACAGCCCCTGGACTTCGCGGAGGAACTTGGCGACGAAGTTGGCGTCGTCCTCTTTGAACTCGAAGAGCTTGAGCGCGACTTCCGTCGGGGGCTTGGCCTTGAGGTCGAGGGCCCTGTAGACGACGCTGTCTTTGCCCTTGCCTAGGGTTTCAAGGATCTGGAAGTGGTCGGCGAGGTTCGGCTCCTCCCTGACTTGGGGTTTTTTCTTGATCAGGGGCTCGTATTTCTGGGGCTCCGGCGGGGGAGGGGGCGTCGGGGCGGCGTCGGGGGGCTGTTGGGCGCGGCCGGCGTGGCGGAGCATGGTCTGGAGTTTGGCGAGCAGGAGTTTCGGGCTGAAGGGCTTGGCGACGTAGTCGTCGGCGCCGAGCTCGAAGCCGTGGACTACGTCGTCGTCGCTGGCCCTGCCGGTGATCATCAGGATGGGGATTTTGCTGGTGGCGGAGTCTTTGCGCAGGATGGCGCAAACCTCGTTGCCGGTGATGCCGGGCAGGACCAAGTCGAGGATGATGGCGTCGGGGGGCTGGCGTTTGACGGACTTGAGGCATTTCTCGCCGCTGTCGGCGGTGAGGACCTCGAAGCCCGCTGGCTCCAGGGAGCGTTGGATCAGCGTCAGGATGTGCTGTTCGTCGTCAACCGCCAAGATTCTTGTCGAGGACATGGTCGTCCGTCCCTGTTTTGTTGCTCGTCGGCCTCTCTAATTAATGTAACGCCGCCGGGCGACTTAAGCAAGGGGGGTTTGAGCTGATTCGGGGTTTGTAAAATCCGCCTCGGCGCGCTAGGTTTCAAACAGCCGGGCGGAAAGCGGGTTTCAGCTCGGCGCGCGGGGGCGGAAGTTATGGCGGCCAAGGTCGACACGGAAAAAGCGTTGGTTCAAGCTTTCGAGAAGTTCCAGCGGCAGTGCGAGACGCTGGAGCGGTCGCACCAGGAGCTCAAGGAGCGCCTGGACAAGGCGGAGCTGTCGCTGGAGGTGAAGAACCAGGAGCTGGCCGCGAGGGTGGACGAGCTGGGGCGGGTCAAGGACAAGCTGGCGCGGATATTGGAGTCGATGGCGGACGCGGTGTTCCTGACCGGCGGCGACGGGGCGGTCGAGGCCGCCAACCCGGCGGGCCGGGAGCTGTTGGAGCAGGGGCTGGTGTTGGGCGGGCCCGCCTGGGGCGCGCTGCTGGAGTCCGGGTCCCCGGAGCGCGACGCGGAGCTGGCGCTGGTTTTGGGCGGCGCGGAGCGGCTTTTCCTGGTCTCGGCGATCCCGTCGGGGGCGGAGGGCAAAGTCGTGTCGATGAAGGACGTGACCGAGCATCGGCGTTTGGAGCGGCGGGTGGCCACCGAGGATCGTCTGGCGGCCCTCGGACGGGTGGCGGCCAGCGTCGCGCACGAGATCCGCAATCCGTTGGCCGGGATGGAGGGCTTCGCCTGTCTGCTGGTCCGCGACTTGAAGGAGCAGCCCCAGCCGTTGCGGCTGGCCGGGAAGATCGTCCAGGCGGCGCAGCAGCTCAACCACGTGGTGAGCAACCTGCTCAGCCATACGCGGGACATCAAATGCGATTTGCGGGCGCAGGACCTCAACCCGGTGGTCGAGGAGGCGCTGGAGCAACTGCGCCTGGCCGCCGCCGACCACCAGGTGGAGCTGGCGGAGCGGCTCGCTCCGGAGCCCTTGGCCGTGGCGCTCGACGGCGTGGTCTTCAAGCAGGTGTTGGGCAATTTGCTGGTCAACGCCCTGGACGCCTGCCCGATCAAGCGGGGCGGGCGGATCGAGGTGGCCACGTGGCGGGATGGGGGGCGCGTGCTGCTGAGCGTGTCCGACAACGGGCACGGGATACCGGAGCAGGCCTTGAAACGGATTTTCGAGCCGTTCTTCACCCTGAAGGAGGGTGGGATCGGGTTGGGGCTCGCTTTGTGCGAGCGGATAGTCAAGGCGCACAACGGCGAGCTCGCGGCGCGGAGCCGTCCGGGCGAAGGCGCCACGTTCACCATAACCCTTAACGCCGTGGAGGCCCGGAAATGATCGACAGAGTCCTGGTTGTGGACGACGAGTTCCTGATCCGCGAGCTGCTGGAGGAGACGATCTCCCGGCAAGGGATCGAGGTGGTGGCCGCCGCTTCCGGCGAGGAGGCGGTGGAGATCCTCGGCCGCGAGGAGTTCCAGATGATCTTCTCTGACTTGAAGATGGGGGTGATGGGGGGCATGGATTTGCTGCGGCACTGCGTCGTCAAATGCCCGGCGTCGCTCTTCGTGATCATGACCGCCTACGGTTCGGTGGAGACGGCCGTGGAGGCGATGCGGCTGGGGGCGTTCGATTTCATCATCAAGCCGTTCTCGCCCGACCAGACCGACGTGCTGATCGAGAAGGCGCGGCACTGGCTGCAAGTGAACGCCGCCAACGCCTATTTGCGCCGCGAGCTGGGCCCGGCGGCCTCCGGGCTGGGGGCGAAGATCGTCGGCAGCTCGGCGCGGATGAAGGAGGTCGCCCGTCTGGTCAACCGGGTCGCCGTCACCGACGCCACCGTGCTGATCACCGGCGAGAGCGGCACCGGCAAGGAGCTGGTCGCCTCCGAGATCCACCGACTCTTCGACCCCGAGGGGGCCAAGCCTTACATCCGCATGAATTGCGCCGCCGTCCCGGAGACCTTGCTCGAGAGCGAGCTCTTCGGGCACGAGAAAGGCTCCTTCACCGGGGCGACCGAGCGGCGCACCGGGCGTTTCGAGCTTGCCGACAACGGCACTTTGTTGCTGGACGAGATCGGCGAGATCAGCGTCGCCATGCAGGCCAAGCTGCTGCGGGTGCTCCAGGAGTCCGAGTTCGAGCGGGTCGGCGGCTCCAAGACGGTCAAGGTCAAGGTGCGGGTGGTGGCCACCACCAACCGCGAGCTGCGCAAGGAGGTGGCCGCCGGGCGTTTCCGCGAGGATCTCTTCTATCGGCTCAACGTTTTCCCCATCCACCTGCCGGCGCTGCGCGAGCGGGACGGGGACGCCGCCGAGATCGCCGCCTATTTTCTCAAGAAGCAGGCCGAGAAACTCCGCCGCCCCCTGACGTTTTCCGAGACCGCGCTGCGCTGCGTCGCGAACTACCAATGGCCGGGGAACATCCGCGAGCTCGAGAACGTGGTCGAGCGCGTGGCCATCCTCGAGGACGGCCCGATCATCGGCCTAGAGGCGTTGCCTTGGGAGCTCGCCCGTCCCACCACCGCGCAGATCACCGGCAGGGGCGCCGACCAGGCGGGGGAGGAGCTCTTCAACATCGACGAGCTCGAGCGCCAGACCGTCTTCCGGGCCTTGCGCAAGACCGGCGGCAACCGCGGCAAGGCCGCCGACTTGCTGGGTTTCTCGGTGCGGACCTTGCGTAACAAGCTTAACGAGTATAAGGATAAGGGGACGCTTGACGTCGAGTTCGCCGATTTGGCGGGCGGCGAGGGCTGAGCCCGTTTTAACCCAAAGGAGCTATCATGGTTGATCAGAGCGGCGACGCCCCGGGCAAGGTCACGGAGATGACCACCAAGGTCTTGCGTCAGTCTGGCCCGGCGTTCGAGGAGTTCCGGGCGATGTTCAAGGATTGCAGCGACGCCTTCGACAGGGGCGACGACGAGTCGGGGAGGAGCACCTTGGTCGAGGAGGTCATCCCCCGGCTGCGCGAGTTCGCCGGCTTTTGCGCCACGTTGCTGGACTCCACGGGCGCGGCCACGCCCGCTCTGCGGAGCGAGTTCGTCGCCAAATGCGAGTCCTTCGAGGAGATCCTCACCACGCTGGTGACGGAGCTCGAAGGCCAGAACCTCACCGAGGTCGGCGACATCCTGCGCTTCGACCTGGTGGACTTGATGATGGCGTTCGCCTCGCTGTTCCCCAGGTTGGCCGACGACCTGCAGGGCAAGGACTGAGGCGCGCCATGAACGGCGACCCCGCGCTGCTGGAGCGCAACCTCGCGGCCTTGGAAGGGCTGATGCCCACGGCGTCCATCACGGCGCTCAGGGAGCTCGCCCTTCCCGCCGGCCCCCTGGTTTTTGAACCCGGGACGGCGGGGCGGCCGCTCTTCCAGCGCCACGTCCCTGGCGGGGGCAAACTGCTGCTGCACAGCGCGCGCGACCCCAAGGCCGAGGCTGAGCGGCAGGTCGCCGCCTGGGCCCGGGAGCATGACGTCGACTGGTCCGGCTTCATCGTGGTGCTCGGCTTCGCCGGCATGTGGCATGTCGAGGCCATCGCCGCCTTGGCCAAGCCCGGCTCGTTGCTCATGGTCATCGACCCAGAGCCCGCCGCCTTCAAGACCGCCCTCGGGGCCGTCGACCTCCGGTCGTTGCTGCCGCCGCCCCCCGACCGCGAGCTGGCTTTCGCCGTCTCGGACGACCTCTCTATCCTCGCCCGGCATTTCCGCGCCCAGTTGTCCCGGCGTCAGGCGTTCAACCGTTTCGTTTTCCTGCATCCCGCCTCCCGTCGCGCCGCCCCGGAACTTTACGCCGAGTTGTTGGAGTTGTTGCGTTCCGAGTCCAAGCTCGAAGGCATGGACCGCGGCACCGTCGCCTATCTGAGCAACGAATGGACGCGCAACTGTCTGCTCAACCTCCCGTCGCTGCTGCGTTCCCAGCGTTTCGACGCCCTGGAGGGCCAGTTCGCCGGCGAGACCGCCGTGATGGTCGCCGCCGGCCCTTCGCTCGACGCCGCCTTCCCCGTCCTGCGCTCCCTGGTTGGCCGCGCCGTCATCATCGCCGTCGGCACCGCCCTCAAACCGTTGCTCAAGGCCGGTGTTCAGCCTGACTTCGTCGTCGCCCTCGACTGGGACCCGAAGGGCTGGCGGCAGTTCGACGGCGCCGACCCGGGCGGAGCCTTCCTGATCACCGAGAGCATCACCTGCCCTAAGGTCGTCGCCCTTTTCGCGGGGCGTTGCTTCTTTTTCTCCTCCCCGGCTTTGCCCGAGTACAACGACTGGCTCGCGGGGTTCGGCGCCTTGCCCGGGGCCCTCGCCGTCGGCGGGACCGTCTCGCTCAGCGCCCTTGACGCCGCCGTCCACATGGGGTTTTCCAAGATCGTCGCCTTCGGGCTCGACCTCGCCTGCAAGGAGGACGGCACTTCCCACGCCGGCAACAGCATGTACCACAACATGAGATACGTCCCGGCGGCGCTGGAACGGGTGCCGGGGAACTATGTCGAGACCGTCCCCACCACGAGGCAGTTCGCCTTGTACATCAAGATGCTTGAGGCCTACGCCGGGGAGCTCGCCGCCCGTCCGTCCGCCCCCCAGGTCTACAACGCCAACGCCGCCGGGGCCAGAATCGGTAATTTGCGGCTGATCCGTCCCGAGGACGCCTTGGCGTTGGCGCCCGCCGGGGCCCAGGATTTCCGTTCCCGCGCCGCCGTCCGCGCCGTCCGCGATCCGCTGGACCCCGAGGCCCTGGCCCGGGCGCGTCGGGACACGCTCGCCGACTTGACCGCGATCGCCGCCGAGGCTGGCGAGGCCAAGGATCTTTGCGCCGCGTTGGGCTCCGACCATGGCTTCAAGGACGCCGACGCCGGGCTGGAGCGGCTCGACCAGATCGACAAATCATTAAAACGCAGGCCGGAGACCTTGAACTTGGTCAATGGCGCGATAAAGTCCGTATGTATGCGGGTGCTTGACGATTCCGGGCAGGTGGATTCCCCGGACGGACGGGAAGGGTTCCGCCGTTCCATGGAGGACGGCAAGCTTCTGTACACCCATATCAGCTTGGCGGCCAGTTGGCTCGCCTTGGAGTTGGAAGACGCTTTCGCCAAATAGATTGCAATTTTCAAGTTTCAAGCGTCAAGGCCGCCTTTGACGCGGTGAGACTAAAAGGAGGTGTTGGACATGGCCAGAAACGACTTGTCGAGTTATGTGAAAACCAGGGCGAGCACCGCCGGTCCGGGGCAGCGGGTGGTGATGGTCTACGACGGCATCATCAAGAACATCAAGCTGGCCATCGCCATGCTGGAGGCCCCGCAGCCAGAGGACTTTGAGAAGATCAACAACGCCCTGCAGTTGGCGAGCCGCCTGATTTTCGAGCTGAAGATGGCTCTGGACAAGAAGAACGGGGGCGAGCTCGCGACGCGCCTCGAAGGGCTCTACGATTTCTGGATCGACCAGATTTCCGACGCCAATATCAAAAAAGACGGAAAAATCATCGTCCCGACGCTGGGGATGGTAGAGGAATTGCGTGACAGTTGGGACAAGGCCGATCAGGAACTCAGAAAAACCGGGAAGTGAGGCGAGGCTATGACACGGGAGGAGCTGCTTGCGGCGGTCGAGGCTTGGGAGGGCGTGGCGGAAAGGGTTTCGCAGGCCATCGCCGAGCGTGACCACCGCCGTTGCGTTGTCGCCAACCGCGAAGGCGACAAGCTTTTCCGCGAGGTCAAAATCTATATCAAGCAGCTCGACGGCGCCGCCATGGAGGATGACTTGAAGACGCTGGTGATGGCGGCGATGGGGCGTTGGCTTGAGGTCGCCAAGGCCGCGACGCTGTTGAACGAGGATATCCGGCGCGAGATCGACTCGATCCGGCGGCGGCGCAAGAACGGGCGCAATATCGGCCAGATGTACTTAGGCCAAGGCTCGCCCAGCGGCAGGAACCTTCGGATAAAGGCCAAGTGAAGTTATGGTTGAACCTAAAACCCCGGAAGTGGTCAGCTCCGCCGCGGGCGATGTCGTGGGCGGCAGGAAAAAAGGCGTGCGCCTCAATCCTAAACCCATCTATAAAAGCAAAGTCATCAAGGCCGAGCACGCCTGCGTCCCCGAGGGGAAAGTCCGGGTGATCGGCGGGGACACCGACAATTTCAAGCTCGACCCCCCCGCCATCATCATCGAGAAGGATAATGACAAGATCAGCAAGATCGTCGTGAGATGCCCTTGCGGGCGCCATGCTGAATTGAGGTGCGAATATGATGAATGAACTGTCGCGGGCTTTGTCGCTGGCCGTCCTTGGCTGCCTGATGATGGCGGCGGGATGCTCCAGCTACCACAGCAACATCGCCAACGAGGACTTGTCCCAGAAACGGCTCCTCGAGCCGATCTTGGTCCTGCCTCCGGTGTCGTCAAACCCGACACTCAAGTCGTATTGCGCCTCCTTGGGCATGGATTTCAGCGTCGAGGTCGCCCGAGTGATCGAGAAAGGGCAGGTGATCTACGGTCCGGACATCAAGACCTTGGACGCCGCCCTCACTTGGAACAACCTGATCCTCAACGGCGAGTTCAACGCCGACGAGATGGCCGCCATGGCCAAGCACGCCAACTGCAAAAGCGTCCTGGGGATCGAGCTGCGCGACATCCGCCACTACCCCCCCATGCGCACCGTGATCTACATGACCTGGTTCGACGCCGAGACCGGGGACGTCATCGCCAAGGTCTACAACGACGTCGACATGACCGACTGGAAAACCGAGCGGATCTATGGCAACTACATCGGCTACGGCCCGGCCAAGATGCTCGAGGAGCAGTTCCGCTACAGCGAGGACAACCTCCACACCGCCAGCCTCTCCCCCGAGCGCTTCCGCCAGTTCGTCGCCGCCTACAGCGTCAATCTGATGTTCGGCAAGGCGCAGGTCGGCTGGTGGTACCGCTTCTGGAACGCCCTCGCTTGAAATGTTTGAGTATTTCCGCGTCCGGCCCTAAATCATCCTCGTTCCCCGCCGATATTAATAGGCATAAGGGAAACTAGGTAGGTGAGACAAATGAGAATCGATGGAAACAGCGTGACCCAGTTGCTGAGGACGGGCTATAAGCCTAGCGTCGGCGCCGGGAAAAGCAAGGACAGCGAGAGCTCACCTTCCGCCAATGTGGTCGCTGACGTCAACCTGTCGCCACTCGGCAAAGGGATGGCAAAGGCCATGCGGTCGCTTGACGAGCAGACCCCCCGGCCCGAGGCCGTGGAGCGGGGCAAAGACATCGTCAAGAACTGGCAGGAGCCAACCGACGAGCAGGTGGACAAGATCATGTCGAGCCTCGCCAGCGAGGTCTGACGGCGGAAAGTGCGTTTGAGCTAACAGCCCCTCCGGCTTGCCGGAAGGGCTTTTTGTGTTTTTAACGGAGAAAGGTTTGGGAGATGGACGTTGGAGGGCTATTGCGGGAGAAGTTGATCGCGGCGGGCGCCGCCAAGCTGGGGTTCGCCGATTTGCGCCGCTTGCCTACGGAGGGCAGGGACGGCTTTGACCGCGGCGTGTCGCTGGTGGTGACCTTCGCCCCGGAGGCCATCGCCGGGATTGGCGACGGCCCAACTCTCGAATACGTCGCCGAGTACCGCCGTTTGAACCAAGTGTTGGACGACCTGGGCGACTTGGCGGTGGAGACGCTCCGTTCAGCAGGATTCCACGCCGTCAACCAAAGCCGCGTCGCCATTCAGCCGGACATGGCCGCCTTGACCACGCCGTTGCCCCACAAGACCGTCGCCACCCTCGCCGGGATGGGCTGGATCGGCAAATGCGCGTTGTTGGTGACCGAGGAGTACGGCTCGGCGGTCAAGCTCGGTTGCGTCTTGACGGACGCCCCCTTGGAGACGGCCGTCCCGGTGGAGACCTCGCGTTGCGGCGATTGCGGGGTTTGCGCCGCCGTCTGCCCGGGGCAGGCGGTCAAGGGGCGGGAATGGCGCGCCCCGGCGCGCCGCGAGGAGTTCTTCGACGTCTTCCGCTGCAAGGAGGCGGCGACGGCCCGCGCCATGGCGAAGCTTGGCATGCCGGACACGATCTGCGCCCTTTGCTGCCTGCGCTGCCCTTGGACGCGGCGATATCTGGCGGCGCGAGGCGTCTGAGCCTTTATCCCTTGGTCGGCGGCCGGACGCGGAAGAACAGCGAATAGGCCACCGGGACGAAGCCGAGCGTGAACACCGTGCCGACCAGCAGCCCGAAGAAGAAGACGCAGGCCATGCCGTAGAATAGCGGGTCGTATGGGAAGATCAGGGTGATCAGCCCGAGCGCCGTCGTCGCCACCGACAGGAAAATCGCCCGGAAGCGGTTGACGCAGGAATGGATGACCGCCTCATAGGCTTCCATCCCTTCTTGACGCAAGGTCTCGATGCGGTCGATCAGGACTATCCCGTTGTTGACGATCGACCCGGCCAGGGCGAGCAGGCCGAGGATCACCATGAACCCGAAACTAGCGTTCATCACCAACAATCCGATGACCGCCCCGATAAGCACCAGCGGGATGGTCAGAATGATGATCGCGGCGCGGCGGAAGGAGTTGAACTGCCAAACCAGCAGCGCGATGATGCCGAGGAAACAGATCGGGAACCACTTGGCCAGACGCCGCTGGGATTTCGCGGACTCCTCGATCTCCCCGCCCACCTGCCAGTAATGGCCTTTCGGGAAGGAGATTTTTTCGAGGGCCGGTTTGAGCGTGTTGAACAGCCCCTTGGCCCCCAGGGTTTGGTGTTTGGCGCTGACGGTGACGGTGTATTCCTGGTTGTAGCGTTTGATCCGGTCGAGCTCGCCTTGTCCGTAGATGTCGGAGACCTGCATGAGCGGGACGGTCTTCCCGGTGCTCTTGGAATAGACTCCGAGGGTGCTGAGCGAGTCCAGCGACGTGCGTTCGCTGGTCTCGCCGCGGGCGATGATGGGGATGTCGGAGTGGCCGTAGTAGAAGTCGCTCACCTTCTTGCCGGAGATGAAATTGTCCAAGGAGTTCCCTACCTCCCGGGTGGTGAGGCCGGAACGGCGCGCCCGGGCTTGGTCGACATCCACTTTCACGCTGTAGACCCGGTTGTTCCAGTCCTGGCGGATGTCGAGGGCGCCTGGGATGTCGCGCAGCTCCGCTTCCACTTGCTCCGCCTTGTCCAACAGCAACTCCTTGTCCGGGCCGCGGAGCCGGATTTCGAGCAGCCCGGTCTCGGTTCCGCCCAGCCACATGGCTTTGACCCGGCCGCGCGCGTTCGGGACTTGGGAGAGCAGGTGTTGCCGGGTGCGTTGGGCGCAGACGCTCACTTGGTCCGAGCTGGCGGTGTTGACGACAATGAACGCGTAATTGCTGTCGGGATCGTCGGGCGCCAGGGACAGGAAGAAGCGCGGTCCGCCGCTGCCGACATAAGCGACGTTGTCGGTGAGCTCCGGATTGATTTTCTTGTCCCCTAGCCAGGCGGCGATTTCCCGCGTCGTGCGCTCCGTCTCCTCCAGCCGGGTCCCGGCGGGGAAGTCCAGGTACACGAGGTATTGGTTGCGGTCGCCCTCGGGGAAAAAGGTGACGGGGATGATGGTGAACGCCCAGATTGACGCCCCGAGCGCGGCGACGACTGCGGCGACGACCAGCGTCCGGTGCCCGAGCATCCACACTAGCGCTTTTCTGTAGGCGCGATAGGTTTTTCCGGTGTAAGGGTCGGGGGGCTTGCCGTCGGCGCCGGGGAGGATCGGTTCGACTTTGATGAACCAGTTGCAGGCGCTGGTGGTGGAGATCATGGAGAGGAACCAGGAACACAGCAGCAGCGTCATGATCACCAAGCCCAGGGAGCGGGTGTAGTCTCCGGCGGCGCCGTCCTGCAGGACCATCGGGCAGAAGGCGAAGACCGTGGTCAGCGTGCTGGTCAGCAGCGGGACGGCCAGGACGCGGCCGGCTTCAAGGACGGCTTGGCGCCGTTCCGTGCCTAGCTGCATGCGGGTGGTGATCTCCTCGGCGACGCAGATGCCATTGTCCACCAACATGCCCAGCGCGATGATCATCGCCGCCAGCGACATCCGCTGCATCTCGATGTTCATGAAATACATGGCGATGACTCCGGACAACATCACCATCGGGATGAACGACCCGACGATCATGCCCGTCCGGAAGCCGAGCAGCAACACGACCACCACCAGGACGATGATCAAGCTAGTGGCGACATTGAAGACCATGGTGCCGACCGCTTTTTGGATGAGCTTCGGCTGGAAGGTCGCAAGCTTGAAGCTGTAGCCCCAGGGTAGTGAACTTTCTATCTCTTCGACGCGCTGCGTGAGCTGCCTGCCAAAAGTAACCGCGTCGACGCCGGGCAGGAGGCAGACGCTCAGGACGATCGCCTGCTGCCCATTATAATACACCGGCTGGACCGGCGGGGAGACATAGCCTTTGCGGACGGTTCCGATGTCGCCCAGCTCCACCGTCTTGCCTTGGCCGGTGGTCACCAGCAAGGTTCTGATCTCATTGAGCGTCTTGAATTTTCCGGTCGGCTCGACGATCAACTCCGTTCCGGTGATGTCCAGTTTTCCGCCTGGCAGGATGATGTTCTGGTCGACCAGAGCGTTTTTGATTTCGGCGACGCTGACGCCCAGCTCGGCCATTTTCGCGTTGGAGAACTCGAAATAAATCCGCTCCTCCTGCACCCCGTAGAGGTCCACTTTCAAGATCCCGGGCAGCGTGATCAGCTTTTCCCGGGTGTTCCTGGCGGTCTCGCGCATTTCCGACAGCGAAAATCCTTCGCTGACCAACGCGATGGTCGCTACCGCCGTGTCGCCGAACTCGTCGTTGACCATCGGCCCGACGGTTCCGTCGGGAAGGGCGCGCTTGGCGTCGTTCATTTTGTTTCTCAGCCGTTGCCAGGCGTTCGGGAGCTCCTTCGCTGGCAGGTCGTCCTTCACGGTGACGTGGATGATCGACTCCCCGAACTTGGAGGTGGACCTGATCTTCGACGAGGTGGCTTCTATCTTGTCGACCAGCCCCAGTGTCCGGATCGCCTCTTCTAGCGGCCGGGTGATCAGACGGTCCACCCGGTCCGCGGGCATGCCCGGGAAATAGGTGGTGACCACCGCCTCGCGGATGACGATCGGCGGGTCCTCGAGCTTCGGGAAGGTGGGGAACAAGAAGATACCGGTTATCACGATCAGCGCCTGGATCATGATGACGGTGCGCGAATTGTTCAGGGCGAAGTCGGTGAGCCGGTTCATCACCGCGTCCCATCCTCTTCAAAGGCTTGGTTCGCCGGGGTGTAGAGGTTCACCTTCATTTTGTCGGCGAGGAAGCTGACGCCCGCCGTGGCGACGATGTTTCCGTTGTCTAGCCCTGCGAGGACGATGCCGAGGTTGGCGGCGGCGCCGCCGAGTTTCACCGGGGCCTTGCGGAGGGTGGAGGTCTTGGGGTCATAGACGAAGACGAAGCCGGTTTTCGGCTCTTTCCCCGGCAGGATTGCGGCGGTCGGCAACAGGAACGCGTCCCCCCGTCCCTCCGGGGAGAACGTCAGCGACACCTCGGCGCTCATGCCGGACTTGATGTTGGCGTTGGGGTCGGTCAGCCGCGCCTTCACGGGGAAGGCGTTGCCTTTGGAGGCGGACGTCCCGAGGAAGGTGATGACGCAGGCGGTCTTGTCCTTTTTCTGGCTCGGGAAGGTCACGGAGCCCTCCATGCCGAGTTTGAGGTGCTTCCTGATGTCCTCGGGGATGTCGAACTGGACTTCGATGTCGCCCTTGGCGTCGATCTGGAAAATCCTGTCGCCTTTGACGACCTCTTGTTTCGGCTCCGCCAAGCGCTCGCTGATAAAGCCGTCATATGGGGCCTTGAGCTCCGTGTTGCGCAGGTTGCGCCGGGCCATGTCCAGTTTGGCGTCGGCCGATTTCTGTTCGCTGAGCGCGGCCTCGTAGCGGTACTTGTAGGTGTCGAGTTGTTTCTGGAAACTGGCCTGTTTCGCGAACAGCTCCTGCTCGCGGGTGTAGTCGGACTTGCCTTTGACGACCGCGGCCGCCGCTTTTTTCACTTCCGCCTCGGCGGAGGTGACGTCCAGCTCATATTTCTCCTTGTCGAGGACCGCCAGGATTTGTCCCTGCCGCACCGTGTCGCCGATGTCCATCTTGACGCTCTGAATTTTTCCGCTGACGTCCTCGAAACTGAGGTAGGAGTAATTCACGGCGGAGACGATCCCGGAGAACTTGCGGAGACTGTCCACCCCCGCTTTGTTCACGACCATGTATTTGATGGAACGCTCGTTCGGCTCGTACTTGACCTCTTTCTTGCAAGATAGGAGAGCCAGGGACGCCAAGGCGCACGCGATAGCTAGTTTCATGGTCGATTCCTCTCAATTATGACAGCCAGTGCCAAGGTTGTGGTCACTTCAAGACTTTCTCCATCTGGGCGTCGGGGGCGGCGCCGAGCTTGACGGCTTTCTGATACCAGTCGGCGGCCTCCTTCTTGTTTTTGGGGTCGGCCGAGAGAGTCATCGCCGCGATGTTGTAGGCGGTCTCGCCGGAGCTGGGGTCGAGTTTGTACGAGGCCCGGAGGTTGTCGAGGGCGGCTTGGTGCCAGCCGAGGTTGCCGCAGGCAACGCCGAAATACTTCAGCAACGCCGGGTCCTGGGGGCGGGCCTTGACCGCCATCGCCAGGACGCTGAGCGCCTTGAGCGGCTCGTTCAGTTGGATATAGACATAGCCCAGCACTCCGCCGCTGCGTTGGTCGTTGGTCAGTTTCATCACCTTCTCCAGGGCCAACGCGGCCTTGGGGAAGTCCCGCAAGTCGATCGAGAGCATTCCGACCTTCTTCAAAGCGTTGATCTCGTTGGGGTCGAGGGCCACGACGCGCTCGTAGAGGGCCAGCGCGGCTTTGGGGTCGTTGCGGCCCTCGGCGGCCATGGCGTCGAAGAGCATCTGCTTGAGGGCCTCCTGCTTCTTCTCGTCGCTGGGGGCGGGCTGGGAGGTGATGGTGTCGCGCAGGCTGATGACGGCCTCCTGCTCCTTGACGGTCTTGAGATATTCGTCCTTCTGTTTCTCCACGGCGGTCAAGCGGCTCCTGGCCTCGACGAGCTGCTGCTGGAGCGTCCCGGAGGCGGCGGCGGAGCCCAGGGCTTCGGCGGATTTCCTGGCGGCGAGCTCCTTGGAAAGCTTGGCGATTTGGGCGTTGGCCTCTTTCAGCTTCCAGGCGGCGGCGTCCTCGGCGTCGCGGCGGCCGCTTTCGAGCTCGGCCATTTTTTTGCGGAGGGCTTCGCCTTGGCCGTCGGCTCCGGCTTTCGGCGCCGCGGCCCGGGCGTCCTTGAGTTGCTTATTCAGTTCGGCGAGACTTTTGTCCTTGGCTGCCAGTGCGTCTTTGGCGGTGACGGCGGCGGCCTTCAGGTCGGCGAGCTCGGCCTGGATCAACTTCAAGTTGGCGGCGTCCGCCCCGGTGTTCGCCGTCCGGGCGTCCTTGAGCTGCTTCTCGAGCTCGGCGAGGCTCTTGTCCTTGGCGGCTAGGGCGTCTTGCCGTTGTTTCTCGAGCTCGGCGAGGTTCTTGTCCTTGGCTGCCAGGGCGTCTTTGGCGGCGGCGGCGGCGGCTTTCAGGTCCGCGAGTTCGGTTTGCGCCTGTTTCAAGGCGGCGTTGGCCGCGCCGTCCTGGGCTCCGAGTTTACGGCGCTCGATCTCGGCCGCCTCGGCGCCCTCCAGGGTTTTGGTGAGCCGTTGGAGCTGCTGGTCCTTTTCCTCCAGGCTGGCCTTGAGTTTGTCCATGGCGATGTTGAGCTGATCGGCCCGCTCGCCGTCCTTGAGGGCGTCCTGGAGCTTGTTGTCGCTGGTCTTGAGTTGGCTTTCGAGATCGGCGATGTTGCGGTTCTTCTCGTCGAGCTCGGCGACCTTGAGTTTCGCTGTCTCGAGGTCGCGCATCGCCTCGGTGCTGGTTTTTCTGGCCATTTCCAACTGTTGGTTGACGGACTTGACTTCGTCGACGAGGCGCAGGCGTTCGTTTTCGATGTTCTCGGCCTGGAGCTTGGCGGCGGCGGTTTGTTTGGCGGCCTCGCCGCGGCGTTCGGTCTCGCGGGCGAGCTGGCGCTCAAGCTCGCGGAGCCGCTCCGGACTGATGGCGGGGGCTTTCTCCTTGGCTTTGGCCTGCTCCTGCGCCAGGGCTTGCTTGGTGGTGTCGAGTTCCGCCGCGATTTTCTTTAGTTCAAGCCGCAGGGCGTTGGCGGCGTCGTTGGCGGCGGCGGCGAGCTTGTCCTGTTGCGTTTTCGCCGTGGCGAGCTCGGCGGCCACCTTGCGTTCGGACTGCGCCGCCAGCTCCTGGTCGAACTTGGCTTTCTGCAACTCGTCGGCCTGGGCGGCGAGGGCTTTCTTGGCGTCGGCGCCCTCCGTGGTGGCGGCGTCGAGTTGTTTTTTGAGGGCCTCGGCGTCGGCCGCGAGCGTGGTCTTCTCGGCCTCTAGCTTGGCGGCGCGCTCGTTGAGGAGCTTGGCCGCGTTCGGGCCGGCCTCGACTTCCTTGAGCCGCGCCGCCAGGAGCTGGTAGTCCTTGTCCTTGTCCTGGAGCGCTTGGCGCAGTTTTTTGAGCTCCGCCTCGGCGGCCTCGCCCAGTTTGGCGGCGGAGAGGTTTTTCTCCTGGCGTTCCTCGAGCTGTTTGCGCAGGGCGCGGCGGTCGTCCTCGACGTTGGCGAGGACTTGGCTGGTTTTCGCGAAGTTGTCGCGGGCGTCGGCCAGGTCTTTGGCCATGGGGGCGAGCTGGGCTTGGGTCTTCTCCAGCCCCGCCTCGGCTTTGGCCAAGTCGGTCTTGAGGCTTTCGTTGACTTTGCCCAGCTCCTGGGAGTTGGCGCCGCCGGACTTGGCGGCGGCCAGGGCCTCGTTCAAGGCCTTGACGCTCTGGCGCTCCCGTTCCAGCAGGGCGCTGATTTCCTTGCCGCCTTTGGAGAGGGCGTTGTTCTCGTTTTTTAGGTTGTCCACCAGGGCGTAGAGCTCGCTGAGCTTCCGGTCGCCCTCCGAGGCTTTGGCCTTGAGCTCCATGGCGTCCTTCTCCAGGCCGGAGGCGCGCGACGCCAAGTCGTTCTTCTCCAACTGGAGGGCGCGGGAACGTTTGCCGAGCTCCTCGACCTGGGCGGCGGCTTTCCTGCCGTCCTCGCCGAGTTTGTCCAAGGCTTTCTGCTTGTCCTCCAGAAGGCCGATGAGGCGTTGCACCCGGTCGGTGTTCTCCTTGCGTCCGAGCAATTCGTTGTATTTGGCGAAGAGGGCGTTGTAGCGTTTGTCGGCGTCCTGTTTCTCCTGGATGGACAGTTTCAACTCCTGGGCGGCCGAGCTGTCGCGGGAGCCTTCCCTGCGGCTTTTCTCATTGGCGAGCAGCGCCTCCTCCAGGCGTTCCTGGTTGCTGGCGAGCAGCGCCTGGACGTCCACGAGCTTAGTCTGCAACTCGCGGTTCTCCAGCAGCAGCTCCTTGGGGCTTTTGCTGGCGGCGGCCTGGTTGAGTTGGGCCTCGAGGTCTTTGATGGCGGCGTCGCAGCTCTTGACGCGGTACTCGATCAGCGGGCGGTTCTCCCAATTCGGGAAGAGTTCGAGCACCTCCATGAAACCTTTCCGCGCCTTCTTGAAATAGACCAGGGCGTTGGACGGCTCATTGGCTTTCTGGAGGCTGTCGGCCTCGCGGAAGCTTTCGTGCGCCTCGAACCACATCGTGCGCGCGTCTTTGCCGCCGGTTTTGTCGCTGTCCGCCCCGGTGAGGGCGAAAGCCAGTGAGAAGGAAAGGACCGTCAGAAGCCGCTTGACCATAATGTTCTCCCATCGTGACTTGTGTCCACAGCGAAGCTGTAAATATAACGCCGCAAAAGCGTTTTTAAACCGTGGGAGGCGGATTTGCGCCCCGAATTGCGGGCCGGGCTTGACAAAGCGTCGGCCCCGCTTTATCTTACGAACCAACATCGAGGAAACCAACATGATTAACCCGATCCTGACAGCCAATTTGTGGTGGCGCCCCTCTTCCAGGTAGGTGGGCTTACGGGGTGCTGTTGTCGTTTCGTTTCATTAGATTTACGCGGCCGTGGGCTCAATGAGTTCACGGCCTTTTTGTTTTCATGCAACAATCATTCGACGGGAGCGTGGCGATGTCGCGGACAAACAGGCGATGGCGGGGCGGTGAGAAGCGTTTATCAGCAAAACAACGACAAACTAGATAATTTGGAGAGATCATGAAGAAGAAGGAATTCACCGGCGATTTCGGCGACTACGGCGGAAGGCACGTGCCCGAGGACTTGAAACCTTGCCTGCGGGAGCTGGACGAGGCGTTCCAGCGCTACATCAACGACGCGGATTTCCTGCGGGAGTTGTCGCTGATCCAGAAAAACTTCATCGGCCGGCCGACCCCGCTGCTCTACGCCGAGAACGCCACGCGGGAACTCGGCGGCGCGAAGATCTACTTGAAGCTCGAATGCCTCGCCAACACCGGCGCCCACAAGATCAACAACGCCATCGGTCAGGCCTTGCTGGCCAAGAAGATGGGCAAGACGAAGATCATCGCCGAGACCGGCGCCGGGCAACACGGGCTGGCCACCGCCAGCGCCTGCGCCAGGCTGGGCCTCGAATGCCATATCTACATGGGCGAGAAGGATGTCGCCAGGCAGCGCCCCAACGTGTTCAATATGGAGATGCTGGGCGCCACCGTCGTCCCGGTCGCCTCGGGGGCCAAGACCCTCAGCGACGCCGTCGACGCCGCCTTCGCCGTCTGGGCCGCCGACCCCAAGGACACCCACTACCTGATCGGCAGCGCCCTCGGGCCGTCGCCCTACCCCGACATGGTCCGCGAGTTCCAGTCGGTTATCGGCAAGGAGGCCAAGCAACAAATCATGGAACAGGAAGGCCGGCTGCCCGACTTGCTGGCCGCCTGCGTGGGCGGCGGCTCCAACGCCATCGGCTTCTTCAGCGAGTTCCTGGACGACCCGGGCGTGCGCTTGCTGGGCGTCGAGGCCGGCGGTCTCAGCGACGCTCCCGGCGAGCACGCCGCCCGCATGGGCGGCCAGGGGAGTCCGAGCGTGCACCACGGCTACAAGTCGATGTTTCTGCGCCGCGAGGACGGCGAGCTCCTGCCGACCTACTCCATCAGCGCCGGTCTGGACTACGTGGGCATCGGTCCACAGTTGGCCCACCTGGGGCGGTTGGGGCGGCTGGAGTTCATGAAGGCCACCGACGACGAGGCGTTGGAGGCGTTGCAATTCTTCGCCCGGACGGAGGGGATCGTCGCGGCGTTGGAATCGTCGCACGGTCTCTATGGGGCGATGTGCCAGGCGCAGTTGCTGGGCAAGGGCAAGGTGGTGGTGGCCAACGTCTCCGGGCGTGGCGACAAGGACATCTTCATCACCGGCTCGATCCTGAACCAGGGCGGCAAGTGGATCAGCTTCCTGAAGGACGAGGTCCGGCGCTTCGAGGAGCGCCAGAAGGCTTGAGGAAACTTGAGGGGGGACTTTTTGAACAACGTTCCCCCTAAAACTCCCCTTCAAAAACTTCTTGGGTTATTTTTATTGCCGTAGGCGAAAAATATACCCAAAAAGTTTAGGAATGGGGCCTGGGGGAGAACCCTTTTCAAAGGGTTTCCCCCAGTTTTTTTGTTAGTTGTTGTCTTTGAGCATCTGCGCCACGCCATTGGCGAAGGCCTCGTCGAGCACGGCCTTGACGGGTTTGCCCGCTTTGGCGGCCTTGTCGCAAAGCTGTGTGTACTGGCCCATGGTGAGGGTGCCCGGGACGGTGACGCCCCAGCAGGCGGCGGGGGTGTTCCGCCAGGCTTCCTTGGCCTTGGCCAGTTCCGCCGGATTCAGCCCGAAGGCCTTGAGCACGCCCAGCGCCATCATCTGGTTGCCCAGGGGCCCCATGTGGCAGCCGTCGCAGGTCAGGGCGTTGCCCTTGACGCCGGCGGCCACGGCTTGTTTGACGGCCTCCTGCATCTCGGCGTTGAGGTCGGCCAAGGGGAGTTTGCGCTCTTTCGCCTGCTCGCGGAGGAACTCGTTGTAGGCGGCGAGCTTCTGGTTGTTGCCGTTCGGGGTGTCCTCGCCGATCATGGTGGAGGTCAGGACCACCACCTTGACGTTGGCGGCCTGGCATTGGTCGAGGAGCGCCGCGATGTTCTTCTTGTAGGCCTCCAGCGGCACGCCGTTGGCGCCGTGCCAGACGTCGTTGACGCCGCAGCTCATGGTCATCCAGTCGGGCTTCTTGTCCAGCACGTCGCGCTGCAAGCGCGCCAGCATGTCGTTGGACTTGTGGCCGCTGATCCCGGCCGGGATGGCGGTGGCGTCCACGCCGTTGGACTTCAAGCCGCTGATCACCAGATGCACGTAGCCGCCCTGGTTCCCGGCGCCGAACTGGGTGATGGAGTCGCCCAGGAAGGCGATCTTCTCACCGCTCTTCACCGCGATGTTGTCCGACGCCATGGCGGCCAGTCCCATGAACGCCGCCGCCGCACAAAAACCAAGCATCCTCTTTGCCATGTCCGTATGATCCCTCCTAGTTGGTTGAGCGCATTGTCGCGCCACAGATAATACCGCGGAACTTTGGACAATGCAACCCCGCGTCAATAGCTGTAGGTGAACGCCGTGTTGGAGACCGCTCCCGCCAAGGGGTTTTTGTGCTCGACAACGTCGGCGGCGTCCCAGCTGGCGACATGGCCGTCGGGGCACCAGACGTTGGCGCGCCGGTTGTGCCGTAGGTGCAGCATTTTTTGGTATGAGGTGTACCACTCTTTCCATTGCGTCCGGCCGATCACGAAGGAGTCGGACACGTCGTTGACATCGGAGGCGGTGTCCACCATGTACGGTGTCAGCGATGGTTGGTAGAGCGAGGAGAGTTTGATGAGTCTGCGCTTGGGGTCGGTGGTGGTGCTGGCCTGTTGCTCGCCGGGGTAGTAGGCGCCATAGCTGAAAGAGCGTAGCCCGTAGCTCTGGGAGGTGTTGCTGTTGTTCTTGCCTGAGGGATAGTTCCCTCCCCACTGCCGGTATTTGGGCGGCGGCGGCAACGAGGGGCACTGGTAGACCGCTCCGAAAGGGATGTTGATAAAACCATAGGTCGGCGGGGTTCCGTCGAAATCGCCGCGCCTGGGGGCGTAGCCGCAGCCCATTATCATGACTCCAATCGAGGGATAGGTGGCATAGGTGCCAGCGCATTCTCCGCCTATGACCCAGTCGTCGAAGTCGGCGGCGTAGCCGACCAGGGCGAGGCCGCACTGCCGCTGGTTGCCCTGGCATAGGCTCGACAGCGCCATGTCTTTCGCCTTCTTCAAGGCTGGCAACAACAACGCCGCCAGCATTGCGATGATGCCGATCACCACCAGCAACTCGACCAACGAGAACCGCCGCCGCCAACGTCTAGCTTCGCTCATTTTGAATGTTCCTCATTTTTTGTCGAATATCAACGCCATAAGGCAATCGGTCTTCAATTTGGCCGAGAGCAGCGTCACCTGCGCCAGCTTGGACTTGAGCGCGTCGAAAACCTTCGGCTCATTGTAAAGGCATGGGATCTCGTCCTTGGCCGTCCGGGCCATTTCCGTGTCGCAGGCCTTCGTCAGCTCCAGCAGTTTGTCCTGCGCCGCCGCCGGGCTGACGGCGTCCGGCGCCAACGGGGAGACTGTTACATGCGGATGGCGTGCCATCAAGCCGATGAGCTCGTTGACGCTCCGGGACAATTCCCGTGGCGTCGCCGTCCGGGCGGCACCGCCGGACTTGATGGCGAGACGGAGATTCTCCCGCGCCGTGGACAGCTCCTCGGGAAAAGCCTCAAGGGCAGACCCCGTCCTGGCCATCAGCGAGACCTCCAGCCGCTCCCCTTGCTTGGCGGCGAAGCTCCGCCACGCCCCTTGCGCTTCGGAGTGGAACAGGCGCAAGCACGAGTTCCCCACCGCCGCCACGCCGGGGGCTGAGGCCACGGCGGCCTCTTGGCAAAGATTCCAGTCCTGGGCTCCTTGCTCGAAGCCGCCGTTGGACAAGGGGACGCCGTTGACCATGAAGTCGTCGAAATAGATGGGGATGTCGTTCTTCCCCGAGGGGCCGAAGCGGAGCCAGACCAGGCCGTCGCCCTCGGCGGTGAGGACGAAGCTCAAGCGCTTCCATTGTTGGGTGAGTTTCGGCTCGCCGAGCCAAAGGCATTGTGACTTTTTCCCGGACTTGCCGTCGACCAGCTGGAATTTGTCGATTTTCGGATTCAGCACCGAGGGGCTGAAGCACAGCCCGTCGTAACCAGCCAGTCCGGTTGTCCCCAAAAAGAGGGGCAAAAGCAGGAGCGCCGCACCGGCGGTTCGGAGGGGGGCTGTCAGCGGCTCCCGGAACAGGATGTTCCGGCCACTATGGGTGGGAATCCTCATTTGATCTCCAGGGTTTTGAGGGCCCAGGGTTCCAGGTGGATTTTCACCGTCCGGTTGGACAGCCGCAACTCCTGCCGGACGCCGTTGGAGAGGTCGAACGCCGTGTCCGCGCCCTCGGGTAAGGTCAAGGTGACGTCGGTGGGCAGGTCGCCGGGGTTGATCAGGCCGTGGCGGTCGCCGTACTTCTTGATGACCGCTTGCCTGGTGGGGTCGGAAAGCTTGCCGGCGTACTCCTCGGGCGGGGCGAAGGGCAGCAGTTGGAAGGGGACGGCCAGGACGCGCAGGTCGTTGAGCCGCCCGCGGTAGGGCTCGTAATAATAGGTGCCGAGGGAGAAGTCCCGGGCGTTGGCGTACAGGAGCGCCTCGATCAAGTCGCGTTGGAAGTCGCGTTGGGATCTGACATAGTTGCAAGTCCAGTAGGCCAGGGGCTTGGGCCCCTCGTCGTAGACGTTCGCCACGATGCCCATCCCGCCCTTGAAGCCCGCTTTGAGCCGCGCGAACCACGGCTCCTGGTAGAAGTCGGGCCAGAGGACGGTGTTGCCCGAGCAGAGGCTGCGTTCCTGGTCGAGGAAGAAGCAGAAGCCGTCTTGCCCGGCGTAGAGATCGGGGTCGTGGCCGGTCAGCTTCAGGAAGTCGAGGAGGTTGTTGATCCCTTTGCCGGGGAACTTCGAGCGGTCGAAGTTCGGGCGGTCGCCGTAATAGGCGAACTGGAAGGGGCCGCACCAGATGGAGAAGCCGACGCTCAGGTAGATGTCCGAACGGTAGCCCCGCGCCTTGGCCAGCAGCCAGGAGAGGAACTCGAACTGCTTCCGGCAGGCCCATTTTGTCCAGGCGTCGACGGTGGCCTGGTCGGAGTCGAGCAGTCGGCGCATGTTCACGACGGGGACGGGGCTGGACTCGAGCTTGACGCCGGTCTCGCGGCTGAAGTCGTCGAAGTTGCGCTTGGTGAAGAAGTTGCTGTCGCCGATGGTCACGGCGATGTCGCCGAAGGATTTGTATTTGGACAAGGTCGGCAGCGTGGTGTCCAGGGCCAGGGCGACCTTGTCGAGCTCCCCGCGGGTGGGGCTCAAGGGGACGCCGCTGTAGGCGACGTCGGTGAGGAGGTAGCAGCCCGCCTCGAAGCTCCGGTCCTCCGATCCGAGGGCCAGCAAGTCCTGGAAGGAGATCTTGACGTTCATCCCCAATTGCTCCGCCTTCTCGTAGACCCACGCCTGGCCCGCGAGCGAGCCGGGATGCCAGCTTTCTTCCCAACTGGGACGGGAAATCGTGGAGCCATGGCGGTGCAGGAACTTCGCCGCCGAGGGCTGCCCCTCGCCATAGACGCTGTTGTAGCCGGCGAGCTTCGGCCATTGGCTGAGCGTCCAGGGGCTCTCGCCCGATTCGTGGTGGACGATCACGTGGCGCTTGGCGCCTTCGGGGGCGAGCGCCGCCTGGTCGGGCAGCTCCGGCATGTGGGCCACGCGGTAGACGCTGACGCTTTTGACCGCCAAGCCCTGGGGCAACTCCTTCAACGCCTTGTTACATTGCCAGCAGTTGGAGAAGCAGAGGGAATAGATGGTGTTGGCGTTGGCCTTCGAGCCGTCGGCGCAGAAAAAGAGGACGGACTCCTTCTTGAACGTGTTCTCATAGGGGGCCTTGCCGGTGTCGAAGCCGCCCAGGGGGGCGGTGTCGCCCCAGAGGTTGTATTTGACGATCCTCTTGCCGTCGGGTTCCAGGCCGATGGTGTGGAACTCGCCGCGGCGTTCCCGGTCGAAGGCGTGTTCCACGACGATCAAATAGGGGACGCAGGGCTGGAATTTCACCCCCAGGTTGAAGCGGAAATAGCTGCTGTCGTCGTTGTTGATCGCCCGGCATCTCTGGCCAAGCGCCGTCGTCGGGGGGACTTTGCCTCTCTCCGGCTGGTTGGCGAACAGCAGCTTGCCGAACTCTGCGGGGAGTTGCTTCTCGCCGCTCTGCCTCCAAGTGAGGATGAGCGGGTCGTTGGTGATGTCATAGACTGGATGCGGATCGTCCGGGTTGGCGAAGTTGACGGTCTCCAGCAGCTCCAAGTCCTCCATCTTGAACGGGGCGAGGCCCATGTCGCCCTGGTTGGCCAGCGAGGGGTACCAGTTGTAGGTCAACATCCCCGGCTGGACGCCCGCCTCCGGCCCGATGGGCAGGGAGAGGGCGACGCCCAACTCCTCGCCGTCCGCCAAGATGTCGAAGTTGATCTTCGAGCCGGCCCGGCTTACGGCGACCTTGTCGGCGCCTTCCAGGTCGAGGCCCAGCGGCCCGGCGGGAGTCGCGAAGACCTTGGCTGTTTGGAGCGCCGCCGCGTCGGGGGTGGCGTAGTTGGCGAAGAGCGCCGCCGGGCCGGTCATCTCGAAGCCGAGCTTGGCGCCTTCGGGCAGGTTTTTAGCGTTGAACTCAAATCTCACCGTGTCCTTGAGGCTGACGCCATAGACGGCGATGACGTCCACCAGCGTTTGCTTGCCGCCTGGCAGGTCGAACTTCAACTGGTAGCGGAGGGTGTCGACGCGCCCTTTCGACGCGGTGGCGACGGGATAGGCACCCTTGCTGGCGTGGACGCGCTTGCCGTCCAGCTCCACGAAGGGGGCCAGGTCGGTCAGGACGCAGTCGCCTTGGTTGGAGATCGCCTGCATGGTTTTCTGCTTGAAATAGCTGTTAGCCAGGAGCAGGCCGATGAGCGTCCCGGGCTGGTCGGGGGAATAGCTGGCGAGGTAGGCGTCCATCTGCTGCACTGTGACGCGGTTGTCCAGCAGCCTCTCGTTGTGGAGGTTGAGGTAAATGGAACGGACCTCGGCGAAGTTGCCCTTGACGGCGAAATACAGCTGCTTGACGGTCGTGGGGGGAAAGTCCACGACCGTCTGGGCATAGGGGAAGAGCGGCCGCTGGTTGTCGAGCTTGATCTTCTTGAAATTGCCGTCCTGGTCGAGGACGCAGGCGCCCCAGCCGCCCGGTTTGGGGACCAAGGCGCCCCAGTGGATGACGGCTTGGTCGAAAAGCGGGATTTTGTCCTTGAACCGGTCGAACTGCCCGGCGCCGCCGGGCCCCTTGACGCTGGTGGCCCAATTAGTTTTTGGCGGGGCGTCGAAGGCCATGCCGAAGAGGCTGTCGCCGCCGTCGCTGAGCCAGGAGCCGTGCCGGGGGATTTGCCGGGTCTTCGTGTCTTGCCCGCGGACGTGGAGGGGGCCGGGACGCCACTTGAGCCCCAGCTTGTCGCCGGTGAGCTGGTCCTCGCCGCCGGGGACGAAGCCGAGGTCGGAGGTGGAGAAGAAGCGGGCTTGCCGGGCGAAATCCAGGTAGTCGGAAGGATTGTAGCCGTCGTATTTCACGCCGGGGATGGACGCGGTGTTGCCGTGTCCAAACAAAACCTCGGCGGACAGACGGTTGGACATGGCGATGGCGATGACCATCAGCAATTCTATTAGCCTGTATTTGTCGCGCATGGGGTTCTCTTCCTTAGTTGTTGATGGTGAAATGTGGTTGTGTTGAGACCAAGGGGGCGCCAAGCTCCAAGTGGTCGGCCAAGACTTTCGCCCCGAGCTCGCAGACGCTGTGGTCGCCGCGGATGTCCAGATGGACAAGCCTCGCCTGGGGGTAACGTTGGCAAAGCGGCGAGCCGGGCGTCAGCCAGCGCACTTGGACTTCCGGCCGGTCCGGCTCGGGGAGGGCGGAAAGCTCCTCCAGGAGCATGGCGGTCCAGAAGCTTTCCCCGCCTTCCGCGAGCAGCCCGGTGATTTTGTGCCGTTTCACCAGCGCCGCGACGCGGCCTGGCTCCATGCTGGGGGAGGGCGCGCAAAGCTTCGGGGACAGCTCGACCCCGGCCGCCGCCAGCAAGGCCACGGTGCCGTCGGCCACGGCGTCTTCATAGGCGCGCGCCAAGGCGATCCGCCGGTGGCCACGCCCCAGCATGGCCTGGGTGCGCAGCCTGGCCAGCTCCGCCAGGTTCTGGCGGATGGAGCAGGCCTCGGGGACAAGGCATTCGTTGTTGACGTCCTGGACCAACACCAAGGGCAGGTCGCCCGCCGCGAGGATGTCTTTGACCGTTTTGGCCGCGGCGGGGGGCGGGAAGAACCACAGCAGGCCTTCCACCCCATGCAGCAAGGCGGTGACGTGGAGTTTCGCCATGGCGTTGGCCTGGACGAGATGCCCGGTCATCCGGCGCGACGCCAGTTGGGCGAAGGCTCCCTGGAGCGCGTCCACTTGGAGCGCGGGCGCCACGCCCCCGTCCCCCAGGACGATCCCGACTTTGCGGCGCCGCGACCAGGCGGGGACGACGTGGTGCCCCCGCTTCGGAAAGCTTTGGACGTAGCCGTCCTTGGCCAGCGAGTCGAGGGCTTTGCGGTAGGTGAGGTGGGTGACGCCGAAACTCCTCGCCATCTCCCGCCCCGGCGGCAGCCAGCCGCCCTCGGGGTACGAGTCGGCGAAAAGCCGCCGCAGGCCCATGATGGTCTTGACGTGCAAACTGTCTTGCGCCGCGTTGTTCTTCATGACACTTCCTTCGCATCTGTGCTATTGATTATATAGCATAGCGTGGGAGGTGTCAATGGGAGGGTGGCGCGAAAAATGATCGAAATGATCATTTTGTTATCGTTTTGGTTGGGTTCGCCAGCAGCTTGGCGAAGCGCTCCGGGGCGGCGGCCAGCCCGGCGGAGTAGGCCGCCGCCAGGCCGAGGCAGTGGAGCATCATCTTATCCTCGTGGCCGCCGGGGGGCGCCACGCCCTCGCGGGGCGCGGAGCGGCCTTGGCACCAGTTGTCCCGGACGGCTTGCAATAGCTCCTGGTCGCGTCTGGCGATGGTGGCGATCAACTCGGGGGAGGGCGCGCCCGCCAAGACCGCCACCCGCCAGTTGAGGTGGGCGCTATACTCGAAGGCCAGGACGAACGCCTGGAAGTCGGCGTGGTTCCTCCGCACGGTTGGCGCCAGGCGTTTGAGCTGTCCGAGCAACGCGTCGACCGGCGGGAAGTCGGTCCGCCCCTCGGCGACCGCCGCCTTGAGCTCGGCGTCGTCGCGCCAGGGGGGCGGGGCGAACGGGCCCTCCCAAAGTTTGGCGCAGCCTTTGGTCGGCTCCGGCGTGGCGTAGGCCAGGAAGAAGGCCTCGGCCCAGACGGCGTCCCAGGTGGCGCCGTAATGGCTTTCGACGAAGTCGCGTAGGGCGGTTTTCCGCGCCTGCTCCGGGCCGTCGCGCAGCGCGGCGGCGGCGTAGGCCAGTCCGTCCCAGTTGGAGCCGACGGGGTAGCGCCAGGGGCACCAGTTGGTGATCAGCACCCCCAGGCTCTCTTTGCGTTGGGGGTGGCGGTAGGCCTCGGCGAAGGCGTCGATGTTGTAGAGCTGTTTGCGGCCGACCCGCGGCCCCCATTCGCACCAGCCCAGGGCGGGGGCGCCGACCACCCGGAACCCCTGCTTCATCGCCTTGAGGGCGTAGTCGCGCAGCGGGGCGGGGTCGAGCGTCCAGTAGTCCCAGTCCATGAGGACGACGCCGCGGTCGAGCGTCTCCAGCGCCCCGGACTCCTTGCGCAGCAGGTGGTCGGCCCAGACCATCAGCTCTTTGCCGAGGCTTCGGGCGGCCGCGGCGAGGCGGTTGACGTAGTCGGCCCAGATTTCGTGGCGGGGCTTGACGGCGAGCTCCTGCTTGGAGAGCTCCGAGCCGCCCCAGTTGACCTCGTCGCAGCCGCCATGCAGATATTTCGACGGGAAGACCTCGGCGAGCTCGGCGTAGAGCTCCCGCATCAGCTCCAAGCTGCCGGGGTGGACGGGACAGAGCCCGTTGAAGTCGGCGGGCGCGGCGGGGTCGAGGTCGTTCAGGTGGGCGTAAGACGGGGAGCCGGTGATGTATTTTGAATGGCCGAAGGACTCGACTTCCGGGATGAGGTCTACCCCCTTGGCGGCGGCGTGCTTGGCGAGCGTCCGCAGTTCGTCCTTGGAGCGGACCAGCGGCAACTCCAACAGCCCTTTCACCCGCTCGAACTTCATGGCGACGCCGTAATCGTCGGCCAGGCGCAAGAGGATGGTGTTGATCCCGCGCTCGGCGGCGAAGTCGATGAACTTGTGGTACGACTCGAGGCTTTCCGGGGTGCGGGCGGCGTCGATCATCAGGCCGCGCATGCCGGGGACGAAGGCTTTGGTTTTTCTCATCTCATGTAATCCTCGTTTTTTGGCCGCGTCAGTCGCGGGGGAACCGGCGACGGATGGTTTCGGGGAGCATCTCCAGGATTTTGCGCTTCTCATACTCGTTGAGGAAGAAGAGCAAGGAGAGAGCCAGATAAAGGGCGCCGGCGATGGTTGCGGCGACGGCGATCATGAGCAGGTTCCAGTCGTGGAGCGGGATGCGGTGGACGGCCGCGGCCAGGAGCAGCGCGGGCGGGGCTCCGAGCAGCGCCATGGGGAACAGCACCTTGCGGGAATATTCCCAGAGGCCGATCCCGGCGAGGCGGGCGGTGGCGGGGAAGACCACCAGCGCGCTTAGGAGCGCGTTGGGGATGAGGGTGCCCCAGACGATTCCGGTCACCCCGATGCGCCAGACGAGCAGGACGCTCAGGACGAGGTTGAGGACGCTCTCGGCCACCACGACGGCGGCCAGGAGACGGTGCTTGCCAGCCATGAGCAGGAACTGTTCCGGGACGCTGCGGAACAGCACCACCACCAGCACGGAGACGATGGTGATGTGGGCGATGGCGAAGGCCGGGCCGGAGGTCACGTTCAGCCAGACGTGCAGGATGGGGGCGGCGAGGAAGTAGAAGATCACGAAGGCCCCGGTCCCGAGGAAGGCGGAGAAACGGCTGCTGTTGAGCAACACCGACTTGAGCCGCTCGTCCTCGCGGGTCTTGTGGAGCGCGGCGGCGATGGGGGCGAGGTTCTCCTGGAAACGGGTGGTGAGGCTCTCCATGAGCTCCGGGACGCGGGTGCCGACTTGGTAGACGGCCACCGAGCCCATTCCCAGCATGGCGCCCAGCACGATGCGGTCGGTGCGGAAGGCGACCATCCTGGCCAGGGTGATCACATAGCTGAAGGCGCTGAACTCGGCGATCTCTCGGACGTTCCTGAGCTTGAAGAGCCGGGGGCTGAGGCGGAAGTCCGGCAGCAAGCGGCACACCATCACCGCCATCGCCAAATTGGTCAGCAAATTGAGCAGCGTGACGAATACCGCCAGGGCCACCACCGAGTCGCCGAGCCATAGGATCAGGCAAATCCCCGCCAAGTTCAAGGTGATGTTGGCGAACAGCACGTAGTTGCGCAGATCCTGGCGGTTCAGTCCCACCAGGATCTCCGGGAAGACCCCGGTGGGGAAGACCAGCGCCGTCCCGATCCCGAAGACCAGGAACGCCTTCTTGTAATAGGCCAGGTCGCCGAGCTCCCGCATCGTGAAGAGGTGGTTGATGAACGGCGTCAGCGCCAGCGTCGCCACCACGATCAACAGGGACATCAGGCAGTAACCGCCCACCACCGTGGCGATGATCCGGTTGAAGCGCGCCATGTCGCCGTTAGAGCTCTCCTCCGCGGTGTATTTCTGCACCGACTGGCCGAAACCGAAGTCCAGCAGGATCGAATAGCCGAACACCGCCCAGAGCAGCGACCAGAAACCGTAGTTCTCCTCGCCCAGCCCCAGGAAGAGGGCGCGGGTGACGATGATGGCGGTCACCATCCTCCAGGCGAGGATGACGTAGTTCGTCGCCGTGTTCCGAAACAATATCCGTCCGAGCTCGCTCACCGCGTCCTCCACCGTTGCATACATATACCACGTCGCGCACGAGATTAAAGCGGCAACCCCCGGAATCGAAGAACAGAAAAACAGACGAAGTGAAAACCAGGAACCAGGAACCTGCCTTTCAACTCCGAACTCCGGACTTCTTCAACAACTCCGAACTCCGAACTCCGAACTCCGAACTTCTTCAACAACTCCGAACTCCGAACTCCGAACTCCGGACTTCTTCAACAACTCCGAACTAGTTTTTGTTGGTCTGATGGTTGTTTATTCACCGCATACAAATTAAAGTAAGTCAGGGTCGTGTGCGCGTCGCGCGCCGTTTCGCCTACATATAATGTCATGCCAGAGAGGGTTTATGAAGGGTCGTTTGTGGGGCTTCGCCATGGGGTTGGCCGTCGCCGGGGCGTTGGCTCTGGCCGGAGGGTGTTGCTGCGCCAAGGAAGAATATCCGCTGGAGTACAAGCCCGCCCCTCCCGTGGACTTGGGCGGGACGCCCAAGGGCAAGGCGTTGTTCGTCAAACAGCTGGTCGACGTCCGGGGGCTTGACGAGCGCCGCCCTTTCCAGCCGGATGACAGTCCGCTGTTGCTGGTCCCGCTTTGGCCCTATACCACCGACGCCCTCAGCCCCATCATCCGGTTCAGCTATTTGCAGCTTAGCTTGAAGCAGGCCATGAACGAGCTGGTCTTGACGGATCTCAAGGCTGCCGGTCTTTTCGAGTCCGTCGCGGGCGGCCCGGAGGCTAAAGCCCCGGCGGAGGGCCTCGTCCTCGACTTGACCTTGAAGCGGGCCGTCTGGGAGCGCCATGCGACGGCCTACGGCCTGTCCTATCCCGGGATGGTCCTCTGGGGGTTCGGGCTGCCTACCTCTTATGGTTCGGTGTCCTTGGAGGTCGAGGCCGCGCTGCGCGACGCCAAGACCGGGCGCGTCCTCGCCCACGAGACCATCGCCAAGCGCGTCCCCTGTACCGAATGGATGGTCGACCAAATCAATTACTTGCCCCCGAAATCGGAGTTCCGTTTCATCGAGCTTTTCCCGCAGTTCGCCGCGGACTTGCGGGACATGCTCAAGAAAGCGCTCAAAGACGGTGGCAAACAATAGCGGTGTGGGGCTGAGGCATGGCGATTGACATCAACGATCTGGTCGGCGACAACGGCAGGGTGAATTTCCGCCTGCTGACTGATTTCGTCGCCCATGTCGACGAGGATAGCTTCCTTTCCAGCTTCCGTCATCCGCTTTTCGTCGGCAAGGAGCTCTACGACGGGCAGATGACCAAGACCATGGACACCTACACCATGAAGTTCAGCAAGTCGCAGATCGGCATTCCGATGGATAGTTTCCGCGGCTCCTCCGCTGCGCCTGAGACGGTGTTCAGCCAGACTTCCCAAGGCAGCATGAACAAAGCTGTCTACATGCTGCGGCGTAAGGATTACTCCCAGAACCCGCCGAACGTCATCACCCTGGGGCGCTCCAACAACAACGACATGGTGGTCGCCGACTACGCCGTCTCCCAGGAACACGCTCAGATCATCATTTTCCACGGCATGTACTTCATCGTGGACATGAACTCCACCAACGGCACGGTGGTCAACGACAGGCCCATCCATCCTGAGGCCAAGGTGAAGGTGATGGTCAACGACACCATCGCCTTCGGCCGTCTGGTCTTCGTCCTGATGTCCCCCCGCGACCTCTACCGCTCTCTCCAAGTTTAGTTCGGAGTTCGGAGTTCGGAGTTGAGGAAGAAGTTCGGAGTTCGGAGTTCGGAGTTCGGAGTTGAGGAAGAAGTTCGGAGTTCGGAGTTCGGAGTTCGGAGTTGAGGAAGAAGTTCGGAGTTCGGAGTTCGGAGTTCGGAGTTGTTGAAGAAGTTCGGAGTTGAAAGGCAGGTTCCTTGTTCCTTGTTCCTTGTTTTCACTTCATCTGTTTTTCTGTTCTTCGGTTTCTGGTTTCTTTGTCTGTTTCTCTGTTTGTTCTTCTCGGGCCTTGAAGCTGATGGTCACGGGCTTCCCCGCCTCCACGACGATGCTTTGGCTGACGCGGTTGTCGTGGTCGACCTTCACTCCGACTTTCAGCGCGGCGGCCTGGCCCGCCAAGCGCCAGCCTTCCGGTAGACCCTTGGCGTCGCGCCTCGTGAAGTCGCCGTTCTGGAGCGTGGTGCCTTGCGCCGACAACGCCGCGAACTCCACCCAGCTTTTGCGGTCGTTGCCCATGACTTCCAGCAGCACGGTTCCCGAACGCTTGGGCATGAAGGCGAAGGTGAAGTCCCGCCACTCACTCGTGGTCGGAGTGATGGCGTCGAGACGCTTGTCCTTGTTCGCCTCCCCTAGCCACGCCGCATGTGTCACCGTCACGGATTCCGATGCGTCGTGGAACACCAGCCCCACCGTCCTGTCCGGCGAGCTCACACCGATCCGCGCCTCCGCCGCCACGAGGCCAACAGCGCAGCATGACGCCAGAAACGCCAGAAACGTTCTCATTGCATGAACTCCACGTTGGCGTAGTCGACATAGCAGCGTCCCGTCGCCCCGCCGCGCAGGCCGAACGACAGCTCGAACTCCTTTGTGGCCGCGGGCAGCTTGGCCAGATACTGCATGTAAGTCCAAGGGCGGTCGCCAGCGATGAGCTCCCGCCGTAGCCGTCCGTAGTCGTCACTTCCGCCGACGTTCACCGCGAAGCCCTGCGGCCAGTAGCCGTCTATGAACTTCCCGTGGGTGTCCACCTTCTCCAGGCGCGCCCGAACTCCGACCTTGGCGGCCTTCGCCCATTCCGGCTTCAGCAGTTTCTGCGAGGCCATGAGGGCGCCTTGGCACGGCGCGGCCTTCCTCACGTCGAAGACCAGCGCGTTGCCGCCTCCGACTCCGGCGCCTTCCTCCAAGGTGGCCCGTGCGTCATGGTTTTGCGCGTTGAGGCACCAGACGTCCGGGTCGCCATAGGCGCCGGAGCGGAAATCCCCGTTGCGCAACCCGGACATGCCCAGCAGTTGCCCGCGGGTCGCCTTGTCGAGCTTGAAGAGCGGGTAGTGGAGCCTGTAGTTGTAGGCTGGTGCTTTGGCCTTGCCGTTCAGCGACTCCTTGATGTTGTCCTTGCCGTCATGGTGGTCGATCTCCAGCTCCAGGCCGATGACGTCGCCTGGGCTGCCTTGAGGTTTGAGCTCGCCCCAGGGGATCGAGGCGTCGATGACGTAGCCGTCGGAGGTTTTGGACTGTTTGCAGATGGCTTTTGTCCGCAACTTCAGGTTGGCCCTGTCCATGCCCAGCGCGCTGACGCCGCTGGCGGCGGGCAAGGCGCCGAAGACGTACTGGAGGCAGGGCAGGGGGCTGCTGCCCAAGATGTTGTCGCGGTCGAGGCTGTTGAACGGGAAGGGGTCGACGAAGACTTCCAGGGCGTCGCCTTCCCAGAGGGCGTCCCGGGGCGCGGCGACGATCTTGTCGTCCTTCACCTGGACTTTGACGCGCAACGCGCCGCCCTCCGACCAGACCTTCGCCTTGGAGCCCATACTCAAGGTCAACTCTTTGGCAGTGGCCTCGGAGGGGGCGAGGTCGTGGCAGGGTGTCGCCGGGATCAGGGCGACTTTCCCTGCGCCGCCGTTGGCCTCGCCGTCGAGGACGACCTTGAACTCGGCGCCGTCAAGTTTGGCGTTTTTGAGCTCCCCTAGCGGGACGGTGTTGTCGTCCTGGCCGTCGGCGAAGACGAACTGGACGTTGGGCAGGCCGCCGCCCGCGGCGAATTTGGCTTCGAGGGTGCAGGGCATCCCGGTGGCGTTGAGGGCGTCGAGATGGACTTCGTCGCGGAAGTTCCGGGCGAAGACCTTGCAGCTCTCGTTGGGGATGAACTTGGTCTTCTCGAAGAACGCCTTCACGTCCGCCGTCGCGCCCTTGATGTAGCAAGGCTCGTAGCTGAGCGGTATCTTACCCATATTCTTGAGCTCGTTGCCGAAAAGATCCATGAGCGTCACGTCCACCCCTCCGAAGAGGCCAAGGACGCCTTGGTCCGTGACCATGGTGGAGCCGGCGAGGCGCAGGTCGTAGACGAAGCCCATCGCCTTCCCGCCTGTGGCGTCGGTGAAAATGCCCGCCCGCATGAACTTGTTGAGCTTGACCGGCTCCAGTTTCTCCATGCCTTTCAGGAGATAGGACAGCGCGTTGGCGGCGACCGCGGATTCGCTCATCACCGGCAAGCCGACCGCCGGAGGGGTGCTTTTCAAGAAATTGTCATCCGTAAGGGAGGTGGAGAGTTTCACGCCGTTGAGAAGTCCGTCGAGATAGTGCCGTTGGACTTCGTTGGCACCACAGCGCTCTTTGTTCACATAGAATTCCACCTGCGGTCTGCGGGCGTTGGTGATGTAGAAACACTCGGTGTTCCAGAGCGGCTTCTTTATTTTCAGGGTGTCGGACATGCTTTTGACGTAGATGCTGTAAAGCCCGTAGACGCCGCGCGCGAAATCCGTCGACGAGGAGTAGGGGTGGAACGCCACGCCGTCAAGATAGTTTGGGTAGTTCGGATCGGCGTCGTTGAGGTCCTTGCACCATCCGACGACGTTTTGGCCCAAGTCGCTGGTCGCGCCGTTGCCGAGGAGCAGGTCGTTGGGCGCGAACGTCTTGAGCTTCTTGTAGGTGAATTTGAGGTATTCGACGTAGCGGTCGGCGGGCATTTGTATGGCTCCGGGCTCGTTGAACATTTCCCACATGTGGATATCCTTGCCCCAGGTTTTCAGGCAGAAATCCAAATAGGCGCCGTAAACCTCCAGCGGCGGCAGGAGCAGCGGACTTTTCTCGCGGCTGGGGGAACTTGAATGCCAGGCCCGGTATTGGTAAAGGAAACGCGGAGCCTTGGTGGTCGGGCCGTTGGGGCTGTCGGCGCAGTTCCCCACGTCGCCGGCGAGGCAGAACAACGGGTCAAGCCCGTTGTCACGGTAACCATCTATCGCCAGGTCGGTGAGGGAGCGGTGGAACTTGCCCTCTTCCGGCTCGATTGTTTTCCAGTCGCCCCAGTGCCGTACGGCGCTCATCCCCGCCAGTCGTGGAATGCTGAATTTCCGGTTCAAGGAACCCTGGCAGGGGCGTAACTGCACATAGTCGAAAAAATCGGTCTCGCGTCTCGGATAGGGCGCCACGAGTTGGCCGGCGTTGTAGCCCATCGTCCAGCCGGGGGTGAAGCGCCGGTGCTCGACCACGGGGTGCAGCACCTCGACGTCCCCGAGCGTGGGCAGCGGGGCGCCGGTCCAGACGGCCTCGGCGTGGAAGGAGCCAAATTTGTCGGCAAGGAAGGACAGTTCGCCCTCATAGAGACCGAGGGCTCCCGGACGGCCGATTTCCCGCATGTCCACGGACAGGTTTTTCCAGACGTCGCCGTCGTTGTCCGAGACCAGTTTGACTTGCAGCTCCTCCGAGGCCGCCTCCGAGGCGAGCAGCGCCCGGACGGTGGCCTTCACCGTCTCGCCGCCGAAATAGTTGGCGTCTGGCGCTTCCGTCACCATCGCGGCTTCCGCTCTCGCCGCCTCCGCTTTGTCTCCACGGATTTTCAGGCTGAAATTGTCCAGGAGCAGCGCGGCGTTGATTTCGCCGCCGCCCTTGGCCTTCCCGTCCAGCGCGAGGGCATAGCAGTTGTTCCATTTTATCGCCTTGAAGATCCGTTCGACATGTTGCCAGTTGGTGGTCGGCGTGAACCCGAAACCTTTGAGCACCGGGTAGCGCGGATGGTCGGGTTTCTCCGGTTTATAGTCCGGCCTCTCGTCGCCGAGACAGCGGAAGTCGATGCCGCAGCTCAAGTTGGAGGGCGTCGCCTTGTCGGCCGGCTCCATCTTGTAGTCGAAGGATATCTCGACCTCGCAGTCATGGTCGATGAACATGTCGCCGAACGTGAGCCTGTATCTCTCAAGCCCCCTGGTCACGGGGACTTTCAGGCATTGCCCGTTGACGCCCCCTGGAGCGGTGACGGCGCTTATCATGAGGCCGGGGTTGGCTGCGGCCTCTTTTCGGCCAATTCTGTCGATGTTCATGGTCCAACCGGGGACTGGCTTGCCGACGCTCCCTAGTTCCATCGAGCCGTTGACATTGAACGTCCTGGTTGACTCGCCATGTGCTGTCATTCCTAACGCTAGCGCGACTGTCAGCGCCAGGTGGATATTTGCTGTCCTCATTCTCGTTCCTTTCGCTGCGGGTTTAAAAAAAATGTCAATAGGGCATGTAATCGTCGTTGAAGAGTCTTTGTCCATTGTACCTATAGGCTTGCACATGACCGTCCTTGAAGAGGAAATTCGCCGACTTGTTGTGGTTCCAGCCGGGAGCCATGCCTTTTTGGTAGGTCAGCAGGCTGGGGAAATAACCAGTGCACGTGCCGCTTGAGTTTGAGCAGAAATATATGTTGCTGTTCGCGAAGGCCCAGTTTTGGTCGGCGATCAACACGCTGCCATCTTTTACCAACTCCAACCTTCTGAAGCCGCTGGTGTCACCACGGGGTATCCAGCCCGAGTCCGGGGAAAAATAGTTCCCCACGGTGTTGGTGTAGCTGGTGAAATAATAGGTCGCGGAGGCCGCTCCCGAACTGTCCCAGCAGGGGGAGCTTTGCGGTGGGACGCTGAGCGAGGGACAGAAATACAATCCCGTCGGTTTGCCAAAGCGCACATCAGTAAAAGTGGCGCCATAACAAATGTTGCCGCCGTTCAGGCTTTGTTTGAAATATTCGTTGATGTGATAGATGTAGGAGAAGTTGGTGGTACGAGGCAGCCAGCCGTTGTTGTCGTCGACATACATCGCGAGCCCTTGATGGATCTGTCGCATCTGGGAGGCGCAGACGACGCTTCTGCCAGACTCCCGCGCTTTGCTCAGGGCCGGCAGCAGCAGGCTCGATAGTATCCCGATGATGGCTATCACCACCAATAGTTCGATGAGCGTGAAAATCCTCCTCATACCGTTTGTCTCCTTGAGGTTTGGGGTTTGACGGTCTCGCCGGGCGTGAACTCGGCGGCGATTGTCCGCTGGAAAACCTCGGCGCCGTCTTTGGCTAGCAGGCGTTTGCGGAACCATGCCCCGAACGCCGCCCGGAAGGCGCTTTCGGGGAACTCGACGCGGTCGCTTTCAAGGCCGTCGAAAAAACAGGGGTCGCATTCGCCATACGTCAGGTAGGAGACGTCCGCCGGGACGGACAGCCCGGCGGCGCGCAGACTTGCCATGACCGCGGGCACGGCGGCGTTGCTGGAATAGACCGCGGTGAAACTTCGCCCCTCCACCAACGGCGGCAGTTCATTGTTGAGTGAACAAAGGTCGAAGGCCAACTCCGGAGCCATCGAGTGCCCCGCCTCCTCCGCGGCGTCGCGATAGCCCGCCAGCGTGGTCTTGGGGATGACTTTATGCCCTGAGATGTTTTGGGCCACATGCAAGACCCGTTCATGCCCCGCATCGGTCAGGCGCTGGAACAGCAACCGCCCCAGGCCATAGTTGTCCGACACGACGCTGTCGAGCGCGTTGTCGCCAGTGTCGTAGCTGCGGCCGACGCCCAGCGCGGGGAGGCCACGGCTGCTGGCTTGCCGCAGAAAGTTTAGCTGTTCCGGTCCGGGCCAGAACCAGACCACCGCCGCCAGTTGGACGCTCAAGGCTTTCAGGTAGTCGTCCGGGGAGTTCAAGTTCTCCGGGGAGTTCATGAGCCTGAAGCCCATGCCCAGCGAGCCGACGCTCGCGAGCAGGGCGTTCAACGCCGCGGCGTACCCATGGTTGACCAGCATTCCGTCGCCGAAGAAGATCCCGACATACGGTTGCTTGACGCCGCCGGGGATCATCTCCGGATTGATGAAGGTGCCCATGCCGCGGCGGGCGATCAGATAACCGTCGTCCGTCAATTGCCGCAAGGCGTTGCGCACCGTGATCCGGCTGACGTTGAACAGCTTGCACAACTCCAGCTCCGGCTCGATCCGTGTGTACTCCCCCGGTGTGGCCGACCAGATACGCCCGATGACGTATTCCCTCACCTTCAGATATTGTGGCATCGGCGGCATCGGCGGACCTCTCTGCTTGATGTATTAGCCATTATAATACAATATAGCCCTGCGCTTGTCAAGAGGGGGAAACGAAGTTTCTGCGGAGGCCTTCCGTCTGCGGCGGTTCCGCGGAAAGCATGGGACATATAGGACGCCGAAAACAGTCGTCGGACAGCCACTGTCGAGGCAAGCGGGAGCGCAGTCCCATATGCCTATATGTCCTATGTGTCCTATTTATTTGCGAAGATAGAGGCGGGCGACCAGCTCGGCGGGGAGGGGGGCGCCGTCGAGGAGCGTCCGGCCATAGTCGCGCTGGTAGTCGGCCACGCAGAAAAGCTCGCCCTCGCAGTCGAGCAGCTGCATCTCCACCTTGCCGCCAGGCAAAAGAGGGATCTTGAAGTTCGCCTCCGGGCCGGGGCTCACCCAGGTGAAGGTCTTGCCGTTGATCCGCAAGGTCGCTTTCGCCGGGCCGTTGGCGAACAACGACGGGACGAACTCCGCCTCGGTCCCGCCAGTGACGAAGGTTTTCACCACCGTGGAGCCGGGCTTGAGCGGGATCTCAAGCCAGGAGCCTTGGATCATCGGGCCGTTGTCGAGGACCGTCACTTTGTCGCCCAGGTCGGCATGGACGCCGTTGGGGCGGACTAGGCGCATCACCTGGGATTCGAACCCGAAACGGTAGACGTCGGTGGCGGCGTAGCCCACGAAAATCGCCAGAGCCAGAACCGCCAGCGCCAGTTTCGTCCGGCGGTCCCAGCGTCTTGTCCGGAGCAGTCGCCAAGTTCCCGCCACCGTCCCGCCAGCGCCGATGGCCAGCAAGGGGAGCAGCGGGACGCGGAAACGGTCGAGGATGTAGAAGGCGCTGATGCTTATCCAGTAGGCGAGGATCAGGTAGAGGAGGACGGCGCGGCCGCGCTTGGACGGCGGGAAGAGCGCCAGGCAGGGGGCGGCGAGGACGAAGACCAGGGCGAAGCCGAAAGGGCAGAGGTGGCGGAGGGCGGGGCTGATTTTTAGCCCGGTGTTGACGTCGTTGTTGTTGGGGACGTCGCGGTGATCCCAGAAGAGCAGGGCTTTGCGGAAGCTGAGCTCGAGATAGGCTAGAGGTTCCTCCTTGAGGAAATTCCAGACGCGGGAGGCGACGGGTGTGGTCTTGTCGGTGTCCATCCAATACTTCTGGGTGGGGGAGGGGAGGGCGAGTCCGGGGCCGCGGTCGGGGAAGTTGCCGGAAGGGGGGGACTCGGGGGTGTTGCCGAAGGAGAGGACGGCGCCGCCGGCGGTGGAGGGCCCGGTGAGCGCGCCGCGGAGTTGGGTGTTGCGCCAAATAAATGGTAATTGCGGCAGCGCCATCGCCCCTAAATAAATAATTAAAAACAAAAAAGGGAAGCGGAGTGGCCAATGGTCCAGGCCGGAGGTCTGGTCGCCCCCGCCGGCGACAGAGGCGGCCGCCGCAGGTGGAATGCCTTTTTTTGCCTCCGGCGGCCAGGCTTCCGCGCCTGGAGACGGCCAGCCTAACGCTGGGCGCTGCGGAAACTTCGTTTCCTTCTCCGGCTCCGCCGGGTTTATGTTTATTTTTTTGCTTCTACGGCGCCCCCCCCCCAGTAACGCCGCCACCGCGAGTCCCGGGACAAGCAACCAGACGTTGCCGGTGGTGAGGATGGCGCAGCCGGTGCAGAGTCCGCAAGCCCCCCAGAGCCAGACCTTGCGGTGGCGCAGGGCCAGCAGCGCCGTGAGGGCGATGGCGGCCATCCAGAAGCTTTGGAGCGTGACCACCAGGGCGTAGGCCGTGTGGTAGACCGCAGGGGCGCAGAGCGCCAGCGCGAGCCCTGCGGCCAAAGCCGCCAAGCGTCCGAAGAGCAGCGCCGCCGCCAGGGCCGCCAACAACACGGTCAAGGCGCCGAGCAGCGCTTGGACGGTTATCTGGGCCTCGGTTGAGCCCAAGGACATTTTCTTGAGCCCGGAGAGGAAGACGGCGTAGTAGAAGGGCTGGAAATAGAATTCCCCGTGGAACGTCCCGGCGGCCACTTGGTCGGAGAGCTCCTGGTAGACGGCCATGTCGGTGGCTTTGGGGGGATGGGAGACTGCGCCGTCCCGCTGTAGGAGTTCGTGGCAGACCACGAGCCGGACCGCCAGCGCCAGCGCGGTCACCGCCAACAGCATTGGCCAGAACCGTTTTCGCATGGCGGTAGCCCGGTGGTGGAGGTGAGTTTAGGGCCGGCCAGCGGCCGGCCCGGGGGACGTCGTCAGATGTTCATGAGCTCGTTTTCTTTGGCGTGCAGCTCGTGGTCGATCTTCTTGATGTAGTCGTCGGTCATTTTCTGGATGTCCTCGAGCATCTGCTTGTGGCCGTCCTCGGTGAGGAGGCTGTCCTTGTTGGCTTTTTTGGCCAGCTCGTTGCCGTCGCGGCGGACGTTGCGGACGGCGACGCGGGTCTCTTCGGCTTTGCCTTTGACCTGTTTGGTCAAGGAGGCGCGGCGCTCCTCGCTGAGCTCGGGGATGGGGAGGCGGAGGATCTTGCCGTCGCTGACGGGGTTGATGCCGAGCTGGGATTGGCTGAGGGCCTTCTCGATGGTGGAAACGGAGCTGGGGTCGTAGGGCTGGATCACCAGCAGCCGGGGCTCCGGGGCGGTGATGTTGGCCAGGTCGCGCAATTTGGTGGTGGTGCCGTAGTAGTCGATTCCGATGTTCTCGACCAGGGCGGGGGACGCCTTGCCCGTGCGGACGGCGGAGAACTCCTGCTTCATATGGTCGAGGCACTTTTCCATGTGCTCCCGCAGATGGCCTCGCAACGCCTCGATCTTGACTTCGCTAATCATGGTTTGACCTCCGATTGTTGAAACTTCCTCAATGTGTGAACGATATATACTATAGCGCGCCTAGGACGGATATCCAAGGCGCGCCCCGGGCGGAGCCGGGAAAAAGGCGATTTTGATCCGCTCCTACTCGGTGGGCTCGGCGGAGTTGGAGACCACGGTGGCGGCGGAGCTGTCGCCGGCGAGCACCCTGTCCAGGCTCGTGGGGTCGGAGAAGTCGAAGACCACGATGGGCAGGTCGTTGTCGCGGCAGAGGGAGAAGGCGGTGGCGTCCATGACTTTGAGGCGCTTGTCGAGGGCCTCGTCGAAGCTGAGGGTGGCGTAGCGTCTGGCGTCGGGGTTTTTCTTGGGGTCGTCGGTGTAGACGCCGTCGACCTTGGTGGCTTTGAGGACGGCCTCGGCGCCGATCTCCAGGGCGCGGAGGGCGGCGGTGGTGTCGGTGGTGAAGAAGGGGTGGCCGGTGCCGGCGGCGAAGATGACGACCCTGCCTTCCTCGAGGTAGGCGATGGCCTTGGAGTGGGAGAAGGGCTCGGCGATGGGGTGCATGGGGATGGCGGTCATGACCTCGCAACCGACGCCGGCCTGTTCGAGGGCTTGCTTGAGGCAGAGGGCGTTCATGACGGTGCCGAGCATGCCCATGTAGTCGGCGGTGTTGCGTTCCATGCCGAGTTTGGCGCCGACGGCGCCGCGCCAGAGGTTGCCGGCGCCGATGACGATGGCGAGCTCCAAACCGCCGTCGACGGTGGCCGCGAGCCTGGCGGCGATGTCCCGGACGGCTTCGGGGTCGTAGCCTAGGGCCTGGGCGGCGTTGAGCGATTCGCCGCTGAGCTTGAGCAGGACGCGGCGATATTTCAAATTCCCTTCCATGCGCGGTCACCTCGAATTATGGTTGTTGTTGCCGGTGGTGGCCGCTAATCTAGCCTGGACGTGGCTTGAATTCAAGAGCGCTTGAGCCATCCGGGCGGGACGGGCTCCGAATTTTCTTTGCAAGTATTTTTTTAAACTATTGAAAACGTCGTGGGAGGTGATAGAATATCAATTGACTTAGGCGTGTGCGATAAGACAATATGTAATCGCTCAGTTCTCCTTGCCTGTGGCGGGGGCAAATGAATTACATCATTGGAATCTAGTTGCCAGGCTATAGGTGTTAGAAGTTAAGAGTCCAGGCGTTGGCGCGTTGATGTGGAGTCAGCGCAGTCCGAGTGAACGCCGGAGAAACAAGGGAGAAAGTGATGAGCGATTTCAAGGTGTACGTTGGGAACCTGCCGTTCTCGATGTCGGAAGAGGATCTGAAGAACGAGTTTGCCGCGTGCGGCGAGATCGAAGAGGTCCGCGTGATCAATGACCGTGAGACTGGCCGTCCGAAAGGCTTCGCCTTCGTGACCTTCGCCACCCTCGAGGGCATGAACGCTGCTATTGCCAAAGACGGCAAAGAGCTCGGCGGTCGTAACGTGCGCATCAACAAGGCCGAGGACAAGCCCCGGACTGGTGGCGGCGGCGGCGGCGGTTTCGGCGGCGGCGCCCCCCGTTCCTTCGACCGGCCCCGTGGCCCGCGTCCCGGCGGCTCCGGCAATGGTGGCAGGCGCTTCTAAAGGCCAGCCTCCGGCTCCCTTGTGGAGCTGGTTTGTGTGCCATATTAAGACCGCGGCGGTTTCGCCGCGGTCTTTTTTTTGTGGAGAGCAAGCGCATGGTGGCGGTGGTGCTTATGGGACTTATAGGATATATGAGGCATGGGACGGTCGACGTTTCCCCGTTCGGGCGGCCGCGCCATACGAGGGGCTTGCATGGTTCCAGCCCTCATAGTTCCCATGATTCCTCTTGCCGCGGCCAGGCGACCACGGAGCTGGTGGTGGCGTTGGTGGCGTTGATGGCGGTTTTCATGGGGTTGCTGCAGGTGGCCGCGCTCAGCCGCGGCAACGTCGAAAATTTGCTTGAGGCCCGGGCGGCCGCCGACCGCAACGTGGAGAACGGCACGCTCGGCGGGGCCGGGCGGGCGATCACCACGTGGAACGACGGCGATGACAATTTGAGCTACACCGCCGACGACGAGGCGGCGGTGGGCACCACCGAGGAGGCGTCGCTCTTCGGCGATGAGCTCGCCGCGCCCTGCGACCTGGGAGCGTTGCCCGAGGCGTTCACCGGCCACAACTTCCAGCCGGGGATGGATACGATGTACCTGTTCTTGTCCGCCGCCGATTTGACCTCCGCCTCGGTGTCCAAACGCGTCCCCCTGGAAGACGCCATGCGGGCCTTGATCGTTGACCGCGACCTTATCACCTTGAAAGACCAAGTTTACATGCCAAGGGAGAATTAATGAAGAATCAGGTTCAAGCCAAGATCATGTCGTTGGAGGAGGCCATTGTTTGGCGCCACAAGTTGGAGCAGGAGAAGCGTAAGCTGGTCATCACCAATGGTTGCTTCGATTTGCTCCACCGCGGCCACGCCGAGTACCTGCTGGACGCCAGGGCCAAGGGGGACGCGTTGCTCGTGGCCCTCAACTCCGACAACTCCGTCCAGGAGCTCAAGGGGCCGTCCCGTCCCATCACCCGTCAGGACGACCGCTCCTTCCTCATCGCCAGTCTGGCGTTCGTCGACGCCGTGGTCGTTTTCGACTCGCTGCGTTGCGACAAGATCATCATCAATCTTCGCCCCGACGTCTACGTCAAGGGCGGCGACTACGACATCAACACCATCGACAAGGACGAGAAGGAGGCCTTGCAGGCCGTCCATTGCGCCATCCGTTTCGTCCCCTTCATCAAAGGCTACTCCTCCACGGTCATCATCCAGAAGGCGTCCGAGCAGGACACCGACACCTTGAGCGACCCCGACAACATCGGCAACATAGAGTAAAGACTTTTTTCCCCACGAAGGACACGAAGGGCGCGAAGGTTTTTCGAGTTTTTGAAATTCGAAATCCCTTCGCGCCCTTCGTGGCTTCGTGGTGAGTTTTTTTAGTCGCCGAGGATCATCAGCGGGTAGAGGTCGGGGCGGAAGTTGCAGTGCGCCCCGGGCTCCGTCGCGAGGGACAAGCCTTTGTGGGGAGATTTGTCGCCGGGCTCCTTGTCGTGGATGTAGAGGCCGAAGCCCGCGGTGTAGCCTTTTACTAGCTCCAGCGGCTGGATCTGGCGTTGCGGGAAGACCATCACGTAGCGGTAGTGGCCGCCGTCGCGGCGGAACTGGCACTTGATCGTTTTGGCGGCCTCCGCGTCGGTCGGGAACGTCAAGCCCCCGGCGAGTTGGTGGAAGACCCGGTAGAGGCGGCAAACCGTCGCGGGGCCGTTGGCGGCGGCGTGGAAATCGAAACGGTAGTCGTCTTGGTCGTGGCCTTTGCCCAGGTTGCCGCGGGCGTTGGCGTAAGTGTCGAAATAGACCTCGGCGCAGCCGTCGAAGTTGTAGAGTTTCCGTTCCCGGACGGCGGGCGGCTCGGACGCCCACAGCTCCGGCTCGGCCATGAAGCTTGGGTCGGAGCAGTCAAGCCGCAGATAGAGGTTGTCCTTGTCCCAGACGAGTTGGAATTTGGCTTCGAGGCCGCCTTTCCCCCCAAACCCGTTGGTGAGCGGGAACGCCGGGATGTTCCGCCATTCCGCCGCGTCCGGGTCGAGCGGCAATGGCACCGGGGCATGGGGGACGAAGAACCATGCCAGGGAATAGTCGAGGGCGGTGGTGGAGCCGTTGGCGAGTTTCAGGTCGAGCGTCCCCTTCCAGTCATGCATGGCGCCGGGGGCGGTGGGCAGGCCTTCGGCCAGGACGAGCCGCGTCTTGTCCGCGGGCGGGAGTTTGAACGGGAGCGTCTTTCCGTTGGCGTCGAGCTCGCCCGCCTGGGCGCGGGCGGTCTGGTTGGCGAGGGTGGCGGTGAGCTTACCGTCCAGGCCGGGAAAGACCTCGGCCTTGACGACGCTGCCGGCGCCGACGACCTCGGCGGCGTTGAGGGCGGCGGCCAGTCTCGCGGCGGAGCCCGCCGGGCCACGGACGAAGAGCGGCGCCGGGCTGAGCGGGATCTCATAAAGGCCGTTCTTGGGCTTGGCCTCGCGGACGTTGCCCATGAGGTCGATGAACTCCGGGGTGTCGGCGCCGAAGTCGACCAGCAGCTTGGGGGCGGGCTTGAGGCCGCGTTCGACGTCGCCGCCCCTGCCGGTGCTCCAGACAGCCGCCAAGCCTCGTCCCTGGCCGTCGGCGAAGGCGTAGCCTTTGACCCCCTCGAGTGGCTGGATGTCCGCCACGAACTTGGGGTTCCCGAAAAGCTGGGCCAAGGTGTTGACCATCTTGCAGTTCATCAGCGGGGCGAAGTTCAGATCGATGCTGGGACGGCTGGACCAGATGGAGACGTATTGGATTTGCGGCCAGTATTTCAGTCCCACCAGGTAGAGCCGGGCGTCCCAGGCGGCCTTGAGGAACTCCCGCCAGGACGTGTCGTAGGTGGGCCGTCCGGCCCCGAAACTGTCATAGCAACCGTTTTCGCCCCACTGCGGCAGGTTGACGTCGGTGATGTTGCCGGCCTCGGTGTAGTAGATGGGGGTTTCGGGGCCGTAGCCATGGGACTTCAGCAGGGCGATGAGTTTGGCGCTGTGCGCGTCGATGTCGTCGGGGTACATATAGGGGTGGATGGCCACGGCGTCCCACTTGAAGGAGTCCAACGTGGTGACGGGGGAGAGGAAGGCGTCGATTTGCTTCCAGCCGCTTTCCATGTTGGCGGGGCCTTGGTCGGGCAAGACGATGGCGTCGGGGTTGGCGCTCTTGATGCCGCGGCGCATGGCGCGGACGAGTTTGGCGTGTTCGGCGTAGTTGCCGGCGCGGATGTTGCCGCTGCGCCCGTCGCTCTCGCCGCTCCAGGCCCAACGTTTCCACTCGGGGTATTGCTTGGCCAGGTCGTGGCTGATCCGTTCCACCAGGGCTTCCTTGGAGGTGAGGCTGTCCAGCCGCGTCCGGAATTTGGGGTTGGAGCGATCGTTATACTCCTCGTATCGCTCGCCGTAGAGTTCGCGCTGTTGGGTGTCGGAAAGCAAGTCCTCGATCGTGGCGCAATAGTTGGGCACGCCGTGGCGCGCGAAGAACTCGTGGCGGTTGGGGTTGAGGGGGTGGGTGGAGCCCCATCCCCAGCGTTTGAACATTTTCATGAAGTCGTCGCCGCGGGTGATGTTGCCGCCCATGCAGTTGGTGCCGAAGAGCTCCCGGGTGGAGCGCGTGCTGTCCGGGGCGTCCATCACCGAGAGGCGGTAGTAGTCTACGAGGGGCGCCGTCTCGGGGAGCGTGTATTTCGCCTTGACGACGAAGACGCCTAGGCCCAACGTTTTATGATCCAGGGGCAACGCCACTTTCGCGGCGCCGTCCTTGTCTAGGCTGAAGGGGAACTTGGCCGCGTAGACTTGCTCGCGGTAGTAGTTGGAGACGGTCACTGCGGCATCGCCGGCGAGGCCGGGAGCGCCGGAGAGCTCCAGCGCGGCGTTGAAAGCTTGGCCCGGCTGGAGCGAGTTGTCCGGATCGGCGGTCGTCAGGCGCCCCTCGACGGCGGGGGCGACGAAGTCGGTGGCCTTGTCGCCCGCCTCCAGTTGGATGCCGTCAAGCACGACGCCGGAGCCGTGGAACCCCAGTTGGACGAAGGGTTTCCCCTTCGCCTTGAAGCTGAAGGCCTGGCGTTCCCAAGTCTTGCCGGCCTTCCAGCTCCGGGAATACGAATCCATCCAGTTGTCGCCCGCGCCGAGGGTGAAGGTGGTGGGGCTGTCGGCCTTGGCGTAGAAGCTCAGGGTGTAGTCTTTGCCCAGGTCGACCGGGATGGGGAAGGACATCAAGTGTTTGTTGCCTTGGGTACCGTTGCTGCGCAGGGCTTGGCGTCCGAACTTGGCGTCGCGGGTGGATTCGTAGCAAGGGGGGGCGTCGGAGGGCTGGTAGAAGGCGCTGCCCGCGCTGAACCACGTCCAGTAGCGGAGGCCCTGCTCGAAGCTGGGGTTGGGCATGAGGTTGCGGGTGGAGGGGGCGGGGATGTGCATGCGGTCCACGGCCCAGAAGTCGACGCCGCCGAGCGGGGGCGGGGCGTCGGCCGCCGCCAGGGCGACCGTCCCGAAGTCGATGACCAGCGAGCCGAGGGGCAGTGCCGGGCAGGTGGCCGTGAGGCGCAAGGAGTATTTGTCCTGATAATATTCCTCGGAGATGGTGACGTCGGGCTTGTCGTCGAAGCGCAACGAGAAGCCCTCCAGAGGCTTGTCCGGGGCGAAGGTCAGGCTTCGGCAGGCTTTGACGGTCTTGAGCGGACGCCATCTTACCCCGGAATGCGAGGGCGTCAACTTCATGATCTCCTCCACGGGCGAGAGGGTCAGGGGCTCGCCGTCGACGCTCACGCCGAGCTCGTGGCAGGAGCTGTCCAGGGAGAACTCAGGATAGAAGCTCAACTGCCGTTCTTTTTCGAGGCCGCGGCAGGTGTCGGCGGCGATTCCGAGATCCCAGCTCATTCTGGCCATGCCGCCTTCCAGCGCTTTAAAGGTATGGGCGTAGATGGTCGCCGGTTGGGCGCAGGTCTTGCTGAAGGTGATGGAGCGGTTGTTGGCGTCGAAGCTCACTCTGGACTCCGTTCCTGGCCGCGTCTGGAACGGGTAGCCGTAGCCGCCGTCTCTGAGGGAGCCCCAGCAGTGTCCGGAGAGCAGCTTGCGGCCATTGACAAGCACGGCGAAAGAACCGTTGTCCTCGAAGCCGCCGAAGGTGCCGAGCCCGGCGACGCTTATGCTCTTGTTGCCGGAGACGAGAGTGGGGTTGGGGCGGGTTTGTCTGTCGTTGTTGGTGACGTTGAAGGTGGTGAGCCATGCCGTTTGCCGTCCGGTCTGGGCGGGGGCGAAGGGGGGCTGGACTTTCGGCAGCCCCGCCGGGGCGGCGAGGGCGGCGGCCAGGGCGGCGGCGAACAGTTGCGCTTTGAGCATGGTGGTCTCCTGGTTAATATATGTAGCCGATGGTCATGGTGCCGTTTTCGGGGCATCTCCAGCCCTGCGCGTCGCTGGCGGCCCAGCTGCCGACATGGCCGTCGGGGAACCAGACGTTGCCGCGCTTGTTGTGGCGCAGGTTAAGGATGCCGCAGACGCCGTTAAGCCCCCAGCTGCCGCCGCTGGGGTACCAGCCGCAATATTGGACGGGGCCAGCCACGCCGACGCCGCTGGGGTTGGCCAGATAGGAGAGGTTGTCCACCATGTAAGGCAGTTGCGAGGGCTGGTAGAGCGTGGGGTATTTCACCAGCCCCCTGACACTGGCGTGGACTTCGTTCTGGTAAACTCCGGTGGCGATGAAGCGCAGCCCGAAGCTTTGCACGGAGTTGGCAATGAACCCGTTGTAGGGATATACCACCGTCCACTCCTTGTAGGCCGGGGGCGGCGGCAGGGAAGGGCAGGAAAACACGTTGTCCACAGGCACGCCCAAATAGTTGGAGATACTGGGATCATAGTATTTGCCGTTCTTTGGGGCGTAGTCCAGCTGGATCATCATGCATCCGAGGGTTGGATAAACCACGTTGGTCGCCTCGCCGCCGATGATCCAGTCGTTGAAGTCGGCGGCGTAGCCCGCCAAGGCGACGCCGCACTGGCGCTGGTTGCTTTGGCACTTGGTCGACAACGCCACGTCCCGGGCTTTCTTCAAGGCGGGCAGCAGCAGTCCGGCCAGCACCGCGATGATGGCGATCACGACCAGCAATTCGACGAGTGAGAAAGGTCTGGCGGCGTTGTTGTCAGTGGTTTCCATCTTGGTTTCCCTTCCCTTTGCATGGGCCGATTTTGAGCGACTCAAGCGGTTTTTTGGAGCGCAGGTGTTGGACGAGCATTTGCGCCGCCGTGGTTTCCAAGGCCTCCGCCAGCGTCCATTGGGCTGGGAGCAATCTCACGTTGGGGTACTGCGCGGCCAAGCTGGCGAGGTCGGGGAAATAAGTCGCCAAGACTTCCGGGCGATCGGGTTCCGGCAGTTCCGAGAGCTCCGCGAAAAGCCTGTCCACGGTATTCGGCCCACCTTCCGCGATGATGCCGGTGGCGTGGTGGCGGCGCAGCGAACGGGCGAGCTGTCCGGGTTTGGCGATGATGTTGTCTAGGCAACGCTCCGGGCCGAAGGGGACGCCCGCCTCGTGGAGCGCCGTCTCCAGTCCGGTCATCACGGCGAATTCGTGGCTGCTGATGTAGAGGAGGCTGCGGTGCCCCCGCTCCAGCATGGTCTCGACCCTTTTCCGGTTGAGCCCCTCCCAGTTGTGGTCAACCCGCCCCACTCCCGACGGGACGGCGGGGAGGCGGGAGGAGTCCACCAGCACCAAGGGCATGTCCCCGGCCGCCTGGATTTGGTCGATCGTCTTGGCCGCGTTGGTGGGTGGGGAGAGCCACAGCAAGCCGTCGACGTCGCGGACGATGGCGTTCTCGTAAAGCTTGTCGAACGAGTTTGCCAGGATGGTGATGACGCCATAGCCGTGGACGGTGAATTCCCCGAAGCATCTGACCAAGTTGTCCGGGATGTAGGGGGCGAGACGGCCCTCTCTGACGACGACTCCGACTTTGTGGTTGCGCAGCCGTTCCGGGGTTGCGTAATGGCCGCGTTTTGGGTGGCTTTGCACCCAGCTTTCCTCCGCCAGGCACTTGAGGGCCTTGAAATAGGTAGGCTGGCTGACGCCGAGGCGGGCGGCCATCTCCCGTCCGGCGGTCAACCACCCGCCTTCTGGGTGTGCGGCCGCGATATGGCGCCGCAACGCTTTTATGACCTCGGTGTGCGATGTGCTGTCCGTTTTGCCCGCCATATGCAGTTCCTCTTGTTTGCTTGTCTGCGTAATGATTATATTGCGCAGATCGCATTTTGTCAAGAGGGCTGGAGCGTTTTGGCAAGAAAGGCGGCGGGGGCGCCAAGCCTTGGTGTCCCCGCTGCCTGGTGTCAATTCCCTAGGAGCATCAGCGGATAGAGGTCGGGGCGCTGGTTGCAGTGCGCTCCGGGCTCCGTCGCCAGGGATAGGCCTTTGCGCGGGCTCTTGTCGCCGGGCTCCTTGTCGTGGAGGTAAAGCCCGAAGCCGGCCATGGCGCCTTGCTTCAGTTCGATGGGCATGATGTAGCGCAACGGGAACAGCATCACGTAGGAGTAGCGGCCGCCTTCCCGGCGGAACTCGCATTTGAGCTCTTCGCCGCTGGCGCAGAGCTGGTCGCTGGGCTGGGCGACGCCCCCCGCGTACTGCTCGAAGGCGCGGTAGAGCCGCCAGACGCTGCCCGGGCCGTTGCCGGCTTTTTCGTTCCCGGCGAAAAAGTCGTAGCGGTAATCATCGTCGTCATGGCCTTTCTTGGGGTTGCCGCGGGCGTTGGCGTAGCTGTCGAAGTAGACCTCCACGCAACCGTCGTTGTTGTAGAGGGAGCTGGGTTGCGGCCGCCATTTGTCGGGGGGACTGAGGACGAACTGGTCGTCGTCTGCCTCGACCCGCAGGTAGAGGTTGTCTTTGTCCCAGGCCAGCTGGAACTTGGCGTCCAAGTCCCCGGTGCGGGGCGAGTCGTTGCCGAACCAGTTGGGCAACGGGAGGGCGGGGATGTTTTTCCATGCGGGGGCGTCCGGGTTCAGCGGCAACGGCGAGGCGGCATGCGGGACGACGAACCAGGCCAAGGAGCGCTCGAAGGCGGCTTCCGCGCTATCATCGAGTTTGACTCGCAGCTCGCCGCTCCAAGCTTGGATATTGCCGGGGGCGGTGGGCGGACCGGAGGCCACCACCACTTGGGACTTCCCGGACGCCGGGATTTTGAAGGGCGTCGTGGTGTTCCCTACGAGCAACGTCCCGGCCAGGGGGCGGGAAGTCTTGTTGGCGAGGGTGGCGGTCAGCTTGCCGTCGAGGGAGGGGACGACCTCCAGCCGGACGGTGCTGCCGCCGCCGATGACCATGGCCTTGTCCAAGGCGGCGGCGAGCCTGGCCGCCGAGCCTTTCGGGCCGCGGACGAAGAGCGGGGCGGGGCTGAGCGGGATTTCGTAAAGCCCGTCCTTTGGTTGGGCCTCCCGGACGTTCCCCATGAGGTCTATGAACTCCGGGGTGTCGGAGCCGAAGTCGACCCGCAGCATCGCCCCTGGTTTCAAGCCGAGCTCGACGTCGCCGTTCTCCCCGGTCATCCACAGCGCGGCCAAGCCGCGGCCCTGGCCGTCCTCGAAGACCAGGCCCTTGACGTCCTCCAAGGGATGGATGTCCGCCACGAATTTCGGGTTGGCGAAGAGCCCGGCGAGGTTGTTGACCGCACCGCAGAGCATCAGGGGGGCGAAGTTCAGGTCGAGATAGGGGGCATATAGCCAAAGCGTCGCGAACTGGACTTGGGGCCAGTATTTCAAGGTCAGCAGGTAACTGCGGGCGGCGAAGGCGGCGTGGGTGAACTCTCGCCAAGACGTGTCGTAGCTGGGGCGGCCTTCCATGCCGTTCCAGGCGCGGTTGTCCCATTCGGGGACGTAATGCGTCAAACCTCCCGCGCAGCCCTCGGTGAAATAGACGGGAGTGTCGCCATAGCCCTGCTGGCGCATGGTCTTCAGCAGTTCGACGGTGCGTTCGTCGCGGAAGTCGCAGTAGTTGTAGTGGTGGATGGCGACGGCGTCCCAACGGACTTTCCCTTTGGTGGTGGACAGAGCCTCGGAGACTTGGTTGAGGACGGTGGCGCTGGCGGGACCCTGGTCGGGCAGGACGATGGCGTCGGGGATGGCGCGCTTGATGCCGCGGTGCATCGCCTCGATGATCTTGGCGTACTTGGAGAAGTCCCCGTGGCGGATGCGTTCGCTCCTGCCGTCGAGCTCGCCGTCCCAGGCCCAACGTTTCTGCTGGGGATGTTGTTTGGCGATGTCGTGGCTGAACTGCTCGATCAGCTTCAACTGCTCGGGGGAGCTGATGACGTCCAGCTTGACGGGGAACTTGGGGGCGCCGTGCCAGCCGTAGTCCCGGTAGTTTTCACCCCACAGGGCTTTGCGTTGCTCCTCGCTGAGCATCTCGCCCATCACGGCGCAATAATCGGGGATCCCATGTTTGGCGAATAGCTCCAGATTGCCTGCCCAGGAGGTGGAGCCCCAACCCCAACGTTTGAACAGTTCGAGCAAGTCGTCGCCGCGGGTGATCGTGGGCGCCGCGGCGCTGTTGCCGAAGAGCTCCTTGGTGGGGCGGTCTTCGGCCAAGGGGCGCAGGAGGGAGAAGCGGTGATAGTCGACAAGCGGCTCCTGGCCAGCGACGCGGTACTCCGCTTTGACGACGAAGACACCCGAACCGAGCTCTTTGGCTTCCCAGGGCAGGGGGACGGAGCCCAGGCCGCGCTGGTCAAGGGCGAAGGGGAGGCTTCGTTCGAAAAGTATCTCGCGATAGTAGTTGAAGACGGTCACGGTGGCCTCGCCGGAGACGCATGGGACGCCGGAGAGCTCCATGCTGGCGTCGGGTGGTTTCGGGAACTCGAGGGAGTTGTCCGGGTTTGCGGTGGCCAGGCGGCCTTCGACGACGGGGGCCGCGAAGGCGGTCGCTTGAGTTCCCTCCTCCACCTGGACGCCATCGAGCCAGACGGTGGTTTTCGCTGGGCCGGAGAGGAACAGTTGCAAGGATGGGCTTCCCGCCTTGACCACGAAAGAATGGCGTCGCCAGCTCGTGTCCACGTCCCAGTTCTGCTTGAAGGCGTCCTGCCAAGTGGGTTTGCCGTTGGGCAGGTGGGTGCCAGCTCCGAGCATCATCCGCGCCGGCTGGGAGGCTTTGGCGAAAAAGCTGACGCAATAGTCCTTGCCTGGGCGCACCGCGAAGGGGAAGGATTGCAGGGGACGGTTGCCCCAGGTGCCGTTGCATTGGAGCGAGAAGTTGCCGAAACGGGCGTCGGGGCTTTGTTGGTAACAGGCCGAGGCTCCGGGCTGGGGCTCGTATTTGGCCGAACCGAAGCCGATCCAGTTCCAATAGCGGAGGCCTTGTTCGAAACTGGGGTTGGGCATGAGGTTTTTGGTGGTGGAGGCGGGGACGTGCATGCGGTCATGCTTCCAGAAGTCCACGCCGTTGACAGGCGGCGGGGCGTCCGCGGGTGCCACCGCGCTGGGGCCGAGGTCCACGGTGAACGCCCCCTTGGCCATGGCTTCGGGGCTCACGCCGATGTGGAGGCTGTACTTGCCATAATACAGGGATTCCATGACCGAGAGTTTGGTCTTGCCGTCGAAGCGCAACGTGAAGCCGTTCTCCGGTTTGTCCGGCGACACTGTCAGGGTTTCGCAGTTGGCGAAGACTTGCAATTGCTTCCTGCGGGTCTCTTTTCCCACGGCGGGCAGGCGCATGAGCTGGGCGTCGGAGGAGAACCGCAGCCGTTCGCTGTCGACGCTCACGCCCAGCTCGCGGCATTTGCCCGACAAGTTGAAGCTTACACCCCCGTCGAGTCGCTTGGTGTCCGTTGCGGCTCTCTCGAAATCCCAGTGGAACAGCGCCTTGCCATCCCCCGCCGGGCTTAGGCTTTGCGAGAATGTCGTCGCCGCGTCCCGGCGTAGGAAGGCGAAGCTTCGCTGGCCGCTGTCGACGCTTAGCTCGGCGGCGGCGGCGGGCAGGGGGGGGCGGGTCCACAGCGACCACGTCGAGAGCGGGGAACTGTCCACCAGGAGCGAGAAAGTTCGGCCAGCGTCGCTGGACTCGATTTGCTTGTTGCCGGAGACGAGGCGGGGCACGGTCAAGAAACCGCCGCCCGCGGTCTTGGCCGGGACGCTGTCCACCATGAGCTCCAGGGCTTGGACGTTGGTCGCCTTCGCCGCGAAGGGGGGCGTGACTTCGGGCAGATGTCCATAGGGCTTGTCCGTGTCCTGCTTTTGCCAGACGGCGCAAGACACGAGGCCGAGCGCCAAGGCGGTGGCCCCGGCAAGTGAGTGGCGTTTTCGCATGTCAGATCCTTCCGAGTTTATGGTTATGAGATGGTCAATATGAGTAGCCGAACCACCAAGTGTTGAGTGGGACGCCGTTCCAAGGGCTTTTGAATTCGGTGGTGTCGGAGGCGTCCCAGGAGCCCACATGGCCGTCGGGGCACCAGACGTTGGCGCGTTTGTTATGCCGCAGGTGCAAGGCTCCGCCTCCTCCGGCGGGGGCGGCGCCGGGCCAGGGGCCGAAGCTGCCGCTGCTGGTGTACCAGCAAGACCATTGGCAAGCTCCGGCCACGTTGCTGTCGTCGGGGGTGTTGACGTTGCGGGCGTTGTCCACTAGGTATGGCAGCCTTGAGGGCTGGTATAACGAGCTATATCTGACGAGCCCGCGCATGGGGGAGGGGGAGGTGATTTCCCCTTTGTAATAGGCGGAGTCGGAGAAGTAACGCGAACCGTAGCTTTGCGCCGAGTTGGCAGGGAAGCCATGCCATGGCCAGTTGGTGGCCCACATTCTGTACGCCGGGGGCGGCGGCAGGGCGGGGCAGGAGAACACGTTGCTCGCGGACACGCCCATGTAGGCGCCGGTGGAGGTGGCGTCGTAGTAGGTTCCACAGCTTGGGGCGTAACCGAAATTGATCATCATGCTTCCGAGCAGGGGGTGGGATACGTAGGTGGTGCTGGCCTCGCCGCCGATGATCCAGTCGTTGAAGTCGCTGGCGTAGCCCGCCAGGGCCAGGCCGCATTGGCGCTGGTTGCTTTTGCATTGAGAGGCCAAGGCCATGGCTTTGGCCGACTTCAAGGCCGGCAACAGCAAGGCCGCCAGCAAGGCGATGATCCCTATGACCACGAGCAGTTCGACAAGCGTGAAGTGGGTATTTGCCGAAATCTTTTTCATACGCCTTCCTTCTCGTTGTTTTCCTGGTTTGCCAAGCCGATCTTCATCGTTCCGAGCGGCGCGCCGTCGACCAGATGTCTGACGAGCATTTTCGCCGCCTCCAGCTCCGGCGTGGCTGCGACGAGGGTCTGATGGTTCAACAACTTGACTTTGGGATACATGGCCCCGATTTGGGCGAGCTGGGGAAAATAACTCACCAACACCTCGGGGCGCGTGGCGTCGGGGAGCTCGGAGAGCTCCGCGAACAGTTGGTTGATATTGCCTCCCCCCCCCTCCGCTATGATTCCGGTGAATTTGAGGCGGCGGAGCATCCGGGCGAGCTCCCCGGGCTTGCCGACGATGTCCGGGAGGCAACGCGTCGGGTCGAGCTCCATTCCCAGCGCCCGCAGGGCGGCGACAAGGCCGTCGCTCTCGGCGATGGCATGCTGGCCGATGTAGGCCAAGCTGCGGTGCCCTCGCTCCCACATGATTCCGGCTTTCGCCTGGTTGAGCCGCTCATGGTCATAGTCGACCCGGCCCACGCCGGAGGGGACGGGCGCGAGCCGGGGGGCGTTGGCCAGAACTAGGGGCATGTCCCCGGCCGCCTGGATGGCGGCGATGGCCTTGGCGGCCTTGGCCGGGGGGGACAGCCACAGCAAGCCCTCGACGTCGCGGACCACGGCGTCGTCGTAGAGCTTCTCCAAAGAGTTGGCCAGGATGGTGATGACGCCATAGCCATGGGTGGCGAACTGCCCGAGGCATTCTAGGAGCTTGTCCGGCAGATAGGGGGCGAGTCGGCCATCCCCGACAATGACCCCCACTTTGTGGTGGCGCAGAAAAGCCGGGGTCGCGTAATGTCCCCGTTTGGGAAAGCTTTGAACCCAGCCTTCCTCCTCCATGCACTTGAGGGCTTTGAAATAGGTGGGATGGCTGACTCCGAAACGCTTGGCCATCTCCTGGCCGGGGGGGAGCCAGCCGCCGTCGGGATACTCGGCGTCGATGAGTTTCCTCAGCGCCTTGATGACCGCGGTGTGCGACTTGCTCTGCGCCGGGACGTCCGTCATGCTGCAACCCTCTTGGTTTTACTGATCTATGAAAAGAATATATTTCATAGATGGTGTTTTGTCAAGAGGGTGTCAGCGTTTGTTTTGGGTCACGGGAGCGGGGGGAAAGGGGCAAGGCTGGTCTCTAGCCAGCCCCGGTAGTCGAGCGTCCAGTAGCTGCCCACACCGTTGCGTTCGAACTCATGGTGGAGGTCGTCGAGGTACAGCACGTTGAACTGCAAGCCGCCAAGGTGGGCGTCCCAACGGCTGTCATAGAGCACGCGGTCATCCTTTTTTGCCGCCATGATGGCTTGGGTTGGCTTGGATTTGTTGCTGGGGTCGAAGTGGTAGGGATTGTTGCCGTGGCCGTTGTTGTAGTTGCCGTTTTTCTCCACGTCGGAGATTTTGCCGCTGCAGAGGTAGCTAGTTCCGCCGCAGAGCTGGCTGGGGGAGACGAGGGGCGGCTTGTTGGTGCCGGGGCAGATGAAAACGTTCAGGTTTTGCACGTAGCGGTAGGAGGGGGTCAAGTCGTCCAGCCAGCGCTCGATCACGGGCATTTGGTTGTCGAAGTCGAAGAAGTAGCTGCGGTATCCTAGGCCCACCTGGCGGAGGTTGCTGATGCAGGCGGTCTGCTTGGCGTACTCTTTCATCCTGGCCATGTTGGAGATGATCACCGCGGCGAGCAACATTAGCACCGCCGCCACCAACATTAGCTCGATGATTGAAAAACTTTTCCTTGTCGGCGTCTTCATGGCAATCCCTTTCTTCAAGCCTACTTTATCTATATAACTTAAAGCGGTGGCGATGTCAAGGAGATTTTAAGGGGGGGGCTTGATATTTGCGTCAATCCAAGGAATAATACAAAGAACGAGCATAGGTGAAGGGGAAAAAATGAAGCTGCGGATTCCAATTCCTGAGTTGGGCAAGAATAAGCGGCGGTTGGAGATCGTCCTGCTGGCGATCATCGTAGCCGTTTTGGTGGGGATGGCCCTTGACCATTTTTATTACAGCGTCCGCTACTACCAGCGCCCGGTGATCTGCAAGAGCTGCGGTTTCCGGGAAGTGTTGACGTTGTCGGGCAAGCAGCCGGTCATGAAATGCCCCAAATGCGGCGGTCCGTTCGGGTTCGCCTACAAGTGCGTGGAGTGCGACTACGAGTTTCCGGTCGTCCCCCGCCAAACCAAGCCGGGGGAGGTCAAGTCCAAGGCCGAAATGATCCAGTTTGAGATCGACCGCGGCCGTTGCGTCAACTGCCACTCGGAAAGCACTTATCTGGTGCCGCTGAAAGACTTCGACACCAAGAACTGACGGCCTCAGCCCTCCGGGGTGTAAACGGCTTTTTCCCAGGTCGGGCGCATGGTCGGGTCGGCCGGGGTCCCCCCCGTCGGCCCCAGCCAGAGCGCGTCGGCGTCCTGGACCACATGGGGGCCCTCCCAACGCTCCGGGCGGTAGCGGCGCTCCTTGCCGAGCTGAACCACTTTCACCGCCTTGATCCCCACCTGTCCATAGTGGGTCGTGGCGAAGGTGATCCGGGCGGGCGGCGCCGTGGCGTCCAGCGGGAAGACCGGATATTGGCGCCATGTCGTCCGGGAGGTGGCGAAACGGTTCTCGAACTGGATCATGGTCTCGGACAGGTCGATGGTTTTCCCGTCGTCCCATTCCAGGCGCATGGTTAGCACGGGGATGGCGGGGCGTTGGCACTCGATCTCCAGTTCCAGCCGCGGCGTGGAGAAGAGACGGGTCTTGTTCGGATCGGGATAGCGGGCCACCTCCGTCCGCAGGGCATAGGTTTGGTCGAGCGTGTCTTGCAACCAGGGCCGGAGCGCTATGGCGTCGTCGGGGTAGCGGGTTTGTTCCCAGAGCTCCAAGTAGCGCCGGAGGAGGGTGGAGGCTTGGCGGCCGAGCGCGTCGAGGTTGTCGATGGCCTTGCCGCGTCCCAGCATGCCCCTTTGGAGCAGGGCGTCGTAGGCTTCCGACATCAACGCGCCGCTCCGCCAGAAAAGGCTGACGATCTGGCGCGACAGGTCGATGGCGTCGAGCAGCCTGAGCCCTTCGGGCGTCCGGCACTGGCGGCGCAGTTCGGGGAGTTCTGTGAAGCAGTCCACAAGAGCCTCGGTTTGACGCTTGAACTCGGCGACGCGCTCGGTGGAGGTGGAGATTTTGGCCAGCAGCGGCCGCGCCAGGGTGTTGCGGTTGTTGCGCCCGGTGAGATGGGCGTCGCCCAGGGTGAGGAGGTCGTCGGCGAAACGGTCGGTGACCGGCGCGCCGCAGCATTGGGCGATGACGTCCTTGAGCGCGGCCGTCAGCTCCTTTTTGTCCTTGGGGTGGCGGGCGAGGGTGTACAGCGCCAGCTCGGTGATGGCGAAGAAGCCGTAGCTGTTCTCCCATTCGGTGTTGACGACATAGTCGACGCCGCGTTCGGAGCCGTAGCGCAGCCAGGAGTTTAGGTTGTCCATGCGTCCTTCCAACTGCGGGAAGGGGTAGTTCGGCCAGACCGACGGGGCTCCCCAGACGGTGATCCCGGCGGCGCGCAACTCGCCGCTGAGGTCGACGGGGGCGAAATTGTAGGACTCCACCTTGGGGGTGGAGTCGAAGTTGTAGTAGTACCAGTCGGCCACGACGATGTCTTTGTCGATCAGGTGGACGGCCTTGGGGAAGTGGTAGAACATGTCGCCCCACATGACCATGCGTCGGCCCTGGGCCTTGACGAGGCGGCCGAGGGTGTTGGCGTGGTCGGCGAACGTCTTGGTGGCGTCGAAGGCGTCCAGGCCGTGGGCGCGGATGAAGCCGCGGCCCAGGGCGGCGCTCTCGTCGAGGCCGACATGGACGTAGGCGCCGGGGATCTGGGCGCACCATTCTTTGATCAAGTCGTCGGCGAGCGCGTAGACTTCGGGCATGCCCGCGGTCAAGGTTCCGAGGCGTTTGCCCTCGCCGTGGCCCTCGTCGAGCCGCTCGTGGCCGGGCTTGCTGGTGATCCAGTTGGCGTGGCCTAGCAGGGGGAAGACCGGGACGAGCTCGGCTCCAGCCGCGGCGCAGACGGAGTGGAGCTGTTTGGCGTCGTCCATGGTCCAGGCGTGTGCGCGGCCCAGCTCCGGGTGGGAGGCGAACGCCAAGGCGTCCTCCCAGTAGGCCATGCATAGCGAATAGCCTTGGCGTAGCAAGCGCTCCACCCCGGCGATGGCTATTTCCGGGCGTTCGATCTGTCTGGCCAAGTCCAATTGGAAACCCTGTCTCATGCGCGGCGCGCTCCTCGATGTTGCGTTTATTGTAGCCGTCGCCCGGTGGGTTTCAAGCGGTCGTCCCAAGGTTTTCGAACCAGGTTCGACGGCATTGCGCGAAGGGGACGGGCGCCTCCTCCTCAAAAAGTCACTTTGAAAACCTTTGCGCCGTAGCGTTCGACGTCGCTCCAATCGACGTTCCGCAAGAGGAGGTTCTCGCCGGGCTCGAAGGGCAGCCCTTCGCCGCTCCGCAAGTCCACGATCCGCTCCGGGACGCGGCCGCCGCAACGGAACGCCACGTCGGGGCAAGCCGGGGCGGTCGTCACCAGGACGTGATGGACGTTGGGCTTGGCCAGCGACACCGTCACCGAGCAGAAGCCCCCCGGCGACCACGGGGCGGCGCAACAGCCCGGATCGACGCGGGAGCCTTCGCCGCCCGTGGTTCCGTGGATGGCCTCTGAACCCCAGGACATGAACTCGGCGAGCCGTTGGAAGCTCGGCTCGAAGGCCTCCGGGATTTTCCCCTCTACCGTCGGGCCGATCCCCAAGGCGAAGTTCCACTGGCCCCGTTGCCCCAGGGAGGAGATCATCTGCCGGACCAGGAAATTCGGGTCGGACAAATATGGCGCGGCTTTCTCGCCGGGCTCGCCCCGGTCCCACCAGTCGTTGCAGGTGGGGATGTCCTCGTTGAAGTCGTGGCCGGGCGGAGTGATCGTGTATGGCCCCACCTCGCGCAGGGCGCTGGGACGGCAATAGGGCGGACGAGGCTCGGTGGCGAGGAACTCCGTGGTGCCGTAATCGACGTCCAGGAGGTCGAGCGAGGTGTTGTTGTTGTTGATCACGATCCCCTTGGGGAAGCGCGAGCGCATGTGGCTTGGCAACCAAGTGGCGTCCGGGTTCATGCCGTCGATCCAGAAGCCGGCGAGGCGGTCGCCGTGAAGCTCCGCCAGCTCGTCGATCAAGGCCGCCAACATGCGGGCGAAGGTGGCCGGATCGCGATGTCCATCATCCAGCCAAGGGCCGCCGGGGCCGTCCCAGTGGTCGGGGCCGGCGGGCATGTAGGCCAAGGGCTTGATCCCTTGGGCGGAGCAGGCGCGGACGAACTCGCCGAAGTAATCCAATCTCGTCCTTTGGGCGAAACCGCTGACTTGGGTGGGGTAGATGACGCAATGGCCGTCCTCGGAGTGCAGGAGGGTGAGGGTGACGTAGCGCGCCCCGACGCGGCGGGCGGTCGCGGCGAGCCGCTGGCCCATGGCCGTCGGATCGGGGGCGGCGCGTTCCAAGTCCGCCACCGTCGGATGGGTCAGGGGTTTGTAGTACTTGGGACAGGTCGAGCCGCCGCCCGTGAACATTCCCCAGTGACAGAAGAGCCCGAAACGCGCCGGGGCATACCATTCCATGACTTGGGCGTGACGGCGACAATGCGCCGCGATGTGGTTTATCTTCATTTCCTGTCTCATTTCAAATAGATGGTTCCAAGTTTCATGCTTTGATGTTCCTCGAAAAGCCCCTCGCGATAGGGAAAGGGGCGAGACTGTCAACCACTTTTAGTCGTTTTTGAAACATGCCTGTTAGGGCATGGTTCAATCGCTCTCGCCCATGATTTTCCGCCCCTTCGCCTCGCCGGGCTGAAGATGCCGGGGGAGGGGGTGTAGCCCCACTGGTCGCGGAAGGAGTAGGACGACTCGAAGACGGGCATGTCCAGGTGGATGATGACGCCGACTTCGGCGTCGGCTCAGGCGGCCTGTTCGGGGGGTGGTTTAGGTGTTGGTGTGCTCATGGTTTGCCTCCGTGTCATTTGAGTTCGAGCACTCCGAAGTCTCCGGGTTGGGACCAGCCCATGCCGCCGAGGACATCGAGGCCTTCCCTGGTCGACATGGCGCCCGCGGGGTTGATGACATCGACATTGTTCACCATGACTCCCAGGCCTAGCGCGCCTTCGGGCGGCGGGCCGCCGAGCGACTTGTCGATCTGGTTCCAGGGAATGGCGATCTCGTAGAAGGTTTCCTCGCCTTGGCGGACGATGCCCCAGGAGATTTCGCCCTGCCGCAACACCCCCCTGGGGAAGGCGTTGCCCATGTCGCGGAAGGCGTCCTTGCGCCCCAACGTGGTGTTGAGTCCGAAGCAGAGCTTCTGCCACGTCCTCCAGCCATTGGCCTCAGGATGGACGGCGATGCCGAGCTGGATGGAGTCTTGCCGCCACATGTCGTTGTGCCCTTTGCCTTGGACATGGCTCTTGTCGCGGATCTTGAAGGCCAGATAAAGGTTTTTGCCATCATATTGGGCTCCGAGCAGCGGGGAGAGCTTCTTGGAAGCCTCCGGCTTTTTTTTGTCCGCCATGGCGTTGAAGCGCTCCAGGAGCCAGTCCCCCAGCTTGCCGTCGATGACCGGGGCGGTCTGGACTCTGGCGGCCTCGACCACCGGCTTGGGCGGCGGGGCGGCGAGCGAACAGCTGGCGCCGTCCTGGTTGGTGAAGGTCGCCACGAGCTTGCCAGTGACGGGGAACGCGACTCCGGCTTGCCGTAGATCGAAGACCAGTCGCTGCGCTTTGCCTTTGACGAGGGAGATGTCCTGCTGTAGGCACGTTTTGCCGTCAAGGGCGAGCTGGATTGTCCCGGTGGCGTCCTTTTCTCCATGGTTGGCCGCGTCGACCACGAGCGCTCCGGGGATGATCTCCGTTGGCTGGCTCAAGGCCAGAAGCGGCAGGACTTCGAGGTTGTGGCAGGAGCGCAGTTCGTTGCCGTCCGGGGAAAAGACTCCGAGCAGGCGTTTGCCCGCGGCGGCGTTCTTGGGGACGGTCAGCCTCCCTTCGGCCCCGATGTCGAGCCATGTCCCGTCCAAGAGGAGGCGGAACCGCCCCTCCCGCGCCAACGGCGCGGTGGCGCCGGGGTACGCCTTCAAGCTTTCCGCCAAGCCCGTATCCGGGAGGATGGAGCGGTCGACGCCCCGCAACCAGACGGGGATGGCGGAGAGCTCGACGGACGCCAGATGGTTTTCCGTCGGGATTTCCTTGGCGTTGCCCATCGGGTCGAGGAGCGTGGTTTTGGCCACGTTCCCGGCCGGGATTTTGACGGTGCTGGGCTTGCCGTCCTTGGCCCAGAGGCAGAGGATGGTCTCGCCGTTCCGGTCGAAGGCGTAGGCGGTCACCTTGTCGCCGAGCTGTTCGAGAGCTCCGAGCGACTTGGTCCCTTCCAGCAATCTTGTCGCCGTGGCGGCGGCCATGAACACGGGCTTGGGGGCGACGTGCGTGGCGCCGCAGCCGGGGTTGGGGCTGGTCAAGTTGTAGAGCAGTCCGCCACCGTATCGGACGCCAATGTCGGCGGTGTAGAAGTAGAAGGTGGCGTCGACGCCCTCCCCGAGGGTGATCAGATGGCCGCGCATGAATTCGGCGGCCTCGTCGCGCAGCGCCTCCGGGTTTTCGCCGGGGCCGCCTTTGGCCCAGCTCACGCCCCATTCGGTGTTAATGATCTTGGCGCCGGGTTTGAGGTTTGCCCTGGTCATGGCGACCAGCTCGCGCACGTCGTCGGCGAGCTGGTCGTGGCCACGGGTGTCGATGTAGTAGGTGTGCGTCAGGACGCCGTCGAGATATTGTCCCAGCCCTTTGGCGAAGAGCCGCTTCAGGTGGCCGTTGCCAGTTCTGAGGACGCCGTAGTTGGGGCCGAGGAGCAGCCCTTTCGGGTCATTTTTCCGGATGGCCTCCAGCGCGGTTTTGTACAGCATGATGAAGTCCTCGTCGGAGCCTTGCCAAGTCCAGTCCGGTTCCCAGTGGATCTGGTAATAGTTGTGTTCCTGGTTGGGAAAAAGCGCCTCGCGCCTGACCACCTGCTCGGCGACGACTTTGGCGACGAGCGCTTTGTAGGCGGCGAAGTCGTTGGGGGCGTAGCGCTGGCCGGACTCGGTGGCGTGCGCGCCTTTGAGCGAGCCACCCTCTGGGACTTTGGCCAACCAGTCAGGGATGGTGTGCAGGTCGACCAGGAGGCAGAGCCCGTTCTGAGCCTCGTGGCCCGGATGTTTCTTGAAGGTCGCGGCGTCAAGCTGCGGTTTGAAGGAGGCCGCGTCTTTTGGGGACAGTTCGCCCAGGCGCCGTCCGAGGTAGACCCATTTGGCTCCGAGAAGCGGATAAACCGGGTCGAAAGGGTCGCCCTTCATGAATTCGCCGCTCTTGACGAAGTTGGTGCCTTGCGCCCCGAAACGGGAGTCTTCGACATGCGCCAGGGGCAGAGCCTCGATTGGAGGCAAGACACCGTATGCGACAAAGCCTGGCGGCTTAGTGCCCAGCCGCGGGATGGAGACGCCCGACGCCTCAAGCCCTAGGTGGACCTCGAAATATCCTGCGCCATAGTTTTTGAGCTTCAATGTCGAAGTCCAGCGCTCGACGCTTTTGGGCACCGCGAGCATCCCGCTGTCCAGGACATGCCCCAGGTAGTCTTTGACGCTCCACTTGAGCTCGTCATTCGCAATCCGGTGGCCGTCCACGGCCAGCCACAGGGTGACCGGCTCGTCGTGTCGGAAGACGGGGCAGCGCGTTTTCTCGGCGAACTCGGCGAGGAGTTGCAGCCGGGGTGTTTGCGGTGGCGTGGCCAGCTTCCCTTGCGCCATGCAGAGGGATGCGCAGCAAAGGGTTAGCGGCACAATGAGGCGGAGGTGTTTTCCTGTGATCATCGTCTCTCCTTATTTACGGTTTGCTTGAATTCTCTACCAGCCGTACCAAAACGGGCCGTTCCATTGGGTGCCACGGAGCTCTTGGAAGGTCATGGCCGACGCATGCATGTCCATGAAGAGCTGGTTCATCCGCAGGTTGTGCGGAAAAAGCGTGTTCGATATCACTGGGTGCAGTATTGAGTTGAAATGATGGTTGTTCCCTTCCCCGAGGAGAAGCGTCGAGGAAGGCCACTTCAGGCCTGACCGGCTTCCCGACCCGACATTCCAACCATGGGCATAGATGCTGTTCATGGCATAGCATGAGGCTATCTGATAACTCCACGACGGATATTGCGCCAAGGTCGCGGGGCAAGAGAAAACGCCACCCTTGACGGCCTCCAGGCTTCTGGCTTTGGCTCCATACACGTATTCCCATATCCGCGCTTGGTCCCAGTATGACGGGCTCTCCGCGGCGACGAATATCGGCGGGAAGAAATTGCAGTAGTCGTCGGCGTAGAGGTTTATGGCCATGCCCACCTGCCTCATGTTGCTGGCGCATTGCGTTTTCCTTACCATCCCGCGGGCTTGCCCCAGCGCGGGCAACAGTAACGCAGCCAAAATAGCGATGATGGCGATGACTACCAACAGTTCGAGAAGCGTGAACGCTAAAGAACCAAAAACAAAGCTACGACCATCTTGCTTCATACGGCCTCCAATGCCCGGCGACGGGCGCATATGTTCATATTTCATTTTAACAATAAAGCTTTTCCCCGGAAGCGCAATAGGACAATTGCGCGTTGAATGTCACAATGGCGACATGCGGCGCGTTTTCTCAACGGCGTCGGTGCATGGAGAGGTCTTGGGCGCTGTATTCGTTGTCTTGGTCGAGGACGTTTTTGGGCAGGGCGTTGTAATACTTCTTGAAGGCCCGGGTGAAATAGCTGAAATCCCGATAGCCGCATTCGTAGGCCACTTCCTTGACGGAGAAACCGCCGCCTTGCAACAGCGCCTTCGCGCGCTCCATCCGCAATTTGAGCAGCAATTGGGAAAAAGTGAAGCCGGTCTTCTTTTGGAACAGCCTGGACAAATGGTCCTCGCTCAGCTGGAACTTCTCCGCGACGCTCCCCCGGCTCAAGGGCTTGGAATAATTTTCCTCGAGGTAGCCGCGGAGCTGTTCCCAACGCAGCTTGTCCACGTTCTCGGGACGCAGCCTCGGCGTCTGGCGGAAGTATTCCAGCAAGGCGAGGACGATCATGCGGGGAATGGAACAAGTCAACTCGTCGCGCTCCACCGGGGAACGCGCCCGCTTGTCCAGCAAGGTGAAGAGGTCGTCCAGCTCGGTGTTACCCGCGAGGTTGCCGCGCAGGTAGATGTCCGGGCAGTTCGGGTAGGCCTCGCCCTCATGGAAATCATGATAGGACAAGCCCAAGCGCAAACCGGCGACCGAAACGCCGACGCGTTCGCAGGACTCGTCATAGAATTGCGAGTACGGCGCTTGCCCCAAGTAAAGAACCGTTCCGGGGGCGAGGGTCGCGTCGCGTTTCGCTTTGGCGGCGTCCAAATACTCGACGCGGCAGGTTCCGCTCAAGATGAAAATGATCAGCTCGCCGCGGTTGACCGTGTGGGCGAAACCTTCCCGCTGGGGGGAACCGGCCACGCAGCCGAAACGCAACTCCTCGCAGAGCCCGTCTCCCTGGGTCAAAAGCCGCTCGAAAATGGCAATCAGCCTCTGCGCCGTCTCTTTCCCCGTCATGGCCGTCAAGCCTCCTTTGCGAACGCCAGAAAAAACGCGGGCCCTCCGCGATCATCATTAACAAATACATGGCATCCCCGGAGATTTCCAGCGTTCTTGAGGGGAGGCGCGTATAATGCCTCAGCAACTAGGCTCCGATCCTCCGGGGCCTAGTTGCTGAGGCATTGTCGCGCGGTCCGCAAATCTTCTGTAAATATCGTTGCCTAGCTTGAAATCAATGCCTGTAGTTGTACCTTAAAACTGATTTTCATGTGTCTTTGACATCGTTTTTCCGGCGAAAGGCTTGGGAAGTGATGTGGCGGAGCGTGGAGAGATCTTTTCGCGGGTGGCGACGAAGCAGCATGGAGGTAGCGGTTTCCGAATGAAGATATTAGTGACAGGGACGGCCGGTTTCATCGGCTACCATTTGGCGAAAAAGCTCATCGCCCGCGGCGACGAGGTCGTCGGGCTCGACGTCATCAACGACTACTACGACGTCAACTTGAAATACGCCCGTTTAGCCGACTGCGGCGTGGCCAAGGCGGACATCGCCTATGGCAAGATGGCCAAAAGCTCCAAGTCGCCGAACTACCGCTTCGTCCAGATGAAGTTGGAGGACGCCGCGGGCCTCTCCGCGTTGTTCGCCGCGGAGAAGTTCGACAAGGTCTGCAACCTGGCCGCCCAGGCGGGGGTGCGCTACAGCTTGACTCATCCCATGGCCTATGTGGACTCCAACATCGTCGGCTTCGTCAACATTCTGGAGGCCTGTCGGCATAATGGCGTCAAGCACCTGGCCTACGCCAGCAGCTCCAGCGTCTATGGCCTCAATGAAGCCATGCCCTTCTCCACCAGCCACAACGTCGACCACCCCATCAGTATCTACGCCGCCAGCAAGAAGTGCAACGAGCTCATGGCCCACACCTACAGCCATCTTTTCGGCCTGCCGACCACCGGGCTGCGCTTCTTCAGCGTCTACGGCCCTTGGGGCCGTCCAGACATGGCGTTGTTCAGCTTCGCCAAGTCCATCGTCGAGGGCAAGCCCATCGACGTTTACAACCACGGCCAGATGCGCCGCGACTTCACTTACGTCGACGACATCGCCGAGGGGGTCTTGCGGGTCATCGACAACCCGCCCGCCGGCGACCCCCGGTGGGACGCGGCCCATCCCGCCCCGGCCAGTTCCATCGCCCCCTATAAGATCTACAATATCGGCAACAGCTCGCCGGTGAACCTGATGGATTTCATAACTGAGCTTGAGCGGAACCTCGGCAAGGAGGCCAAGAAGAACATGCTGCCCATGCAGCCCGGCGACGTCCCGGCCTCGTTCGCCGACGTCTCCGACCTCGCCGCCACTTTTGGCTACAAGCCCGCCACGGACGTGAAGGCCGGGATCAAGAAATTCGTTGACTGGTTCGTGTCGTTCTATTACCCGGACTACCGGCGTTGAGGCTGGCCGCGGCGGGGCGGCTCCGCGTTGGAGTCCCAGCTCTCGGCCACGTGAAGATCACGTTGCTAACCCACGACGGAGGCTTAGCGTGAAAGGCATAATTCTGGCGGGGGGCTCGGGGACGCGCCTATACCCCGCGACCCAGGTGGTCTGCAAGCAGCTCCTGCCGATCTACGACAAGCCGATGATCTACTATCCGCTGTCAGTCTTGATGCTCGCGGGCATCAAAGAGATCTTGATCATCAGCACGCCGCAGGACATCGGCAAGTTCGAACAGCTTTTCGGCGATGGCTCCACCCTCGGGCTGAAGCTCAGCTACGTGGAGCAGCCCTCCCCGGACGGGCTGGCCCAGGCGTTCATCCTTGGCGAGCAGTTCATCGGCGCCGACAGCGTCTGTCTGGTGCTCGGCGACAACATTTTCTATGGCCCCGGGCTCTCCGCGCTGCTCGACCAGGCCAAGCGGCAGGTCGAGGAGCGCGGCGGCGCCTCGGTCTTCGGCTACTATGTGAGCGACCCGGAGCGCTATGGGGTCGTCGAGTTTGACGGCCAATGCCGCGCCGTGTCCCTGGAGGAGAAGCCCAAGGTTCCGAAGTCGAACTTCGCCGTCACCGGCTTGTATTTCTATGACAGCACCGTGGCCGTCCGGGCCAAATCCCTCAAGCCCTCCCCGCGCGGCGAGCTTGAGATCACCGACCTGAACCGGCTCTACCTGGAGGCGGGCAAGCTGTGCGTCTCGATCATGGAGCGCGGTTTCGCATGGCTCGACACCGGCACCCACGACAGCCTGCTGGAGGCCTCCGAGTTCATCTCCGTCATCGAGAAGCGAGTCGGCCTCAAGGTCGCCTGCCTGGAGGAGATCGCCTTCCGCCGCGGCTGGATCGACGCAAGACAGATCCGCGCCGCCGCCAAGCCCCTGCTCAAAAACGGCTATGGCCAGTATCTCATGAAACTGCTGGAGTCCTCCCATGCCTTTTGATTGCGTCCTGGTCACTGGAGGTTGCGGCTTCATCGGCTCCAACCTTGTCCGCCACCTGCTCAGGCCGGAATCCGGCCACGCCGGCAAGGTGGTCAACCTCGACATGCTCACCTACGCCGGGAACCCCGCCACCTTGGCCGAGTTCGCCGGCAATCCCCGCTACCATTTCGTCCAGGGGGACATCGGCGACGCCGCCTTGGTCGCCGAACTGCTGCGCGAGCATCGGCCGGGCGCGGTCATGCACCTCGCCGCCGAGTCGCACGTCGACCGTTCCATCGACGGCCCAGCGGCCTTCGTCCAGACCAACATCGTCGGCACCTACAACCTCCTGGAGTGCGTCCGCCAATACACGGCCGAGCTGCCCGAGGCCCAGCGCCAAGCTTTCCGCTTTCTGCACATCTCCACCGACGAGGTCTACGGCAGCCTAGGCCCCGAGGGGTTGTTCACCGAGGCCACCCCCTACGACCCGCGCTCGCCCTACTCCGCCAGCAAGGCCGCCAGCGACCACCTGGTCCTGGCTTGGCACCACACCTACAAGCTGCCGACGGTCATCACCAACTGCTCCAACAACTACGGCCCCTTCCACTTTCCCGAGAAGCTGATCCCGCTGGTGATTCTCAACTGCCTGGACGGCAAGTCGTTGCCGATCTACGGCAAGGGCGACAACATCCGTGACTGGCTTTATGTGGAGGATCACGCCAAGGCCTTGTGGCTGGTGGTGAACCAGGGCGTCCCCGGCGAGACCTACAACGTCGGTGGCAACAACGAACGGACGAACCTGCAGATAGTCGAGGCCATCTGCGACCTCCTGGACGAGTTGGCGCCCGAGCGGCGTCGGGAAGATCTCCGCAGCTACCGGGAGTTGATGACTTTCGTCGCCGACCGCCCCGGCCACGACAAGCGCTACGCTATCGACGCCTCGAAATTGAAAGACGAGCTGGGGTGGCGTCCCGCCGAGAATTTCGACACGGGCATCCGCAAGACGGTTCGCTGGTATCTGGACAACGCCTGGTGGTGGCGGCCCATTCGCGAGGGTAAATATTCCGGAGAGCGCCTCGGGCGCGGCTAAGGTTGGAGGGGCGACATGCCTTTCACTTTCGAGAAGACCCCGCTTGACGGGGTGGTGGTGGTGACGCCGCGGATGTTTCCTGACGGACGCGGTTTCTTCATGGAGACCTACAAGCGGTCGGAGTTCGCCAAGGCGGGCATCGACGTCGAGTTCATCCAGGACAACCATTCCAGCTCGTCCAAGGGCGTTGTCCGCGGCCTGCACTATCAGAAGGCGCCTCATGCCCAGGCCAAGCTGATCCGCATGTCCCGGGGGACGATCTTCGACGTGGTGGTCGACATGCGCGCCGGCTCGCCCACTTTCGGTGAATGGTTCGGGGTGGAGCTGTCCGAGGCGAGCCGGAAGATGCTCTACGTCCCGGTTGGCTTCGCGCACGGTTTCGCGGCGTTGTCCGACCACGTGGAGCTGCAGTATAAAGTCACAGCCGAGTACTGCAAGGCGGCGGAGGCGGGCATCGCCTGGGACGACCCGACCGTGGGCGTTAAATGGCCGGTCTCCTCCCCGACGCTCTCGGAAAAAGACACCGTCCTGCCGTCGTTGGAGCGGGCCGACAACAATTTCGTATGGAAACCTTGAGGGAAAACCTTCTGAAGAAGGTTCTTCCCTCAAACTCCCTCTCCAAGACTTCTTGGGCTATTTTTATTAAAAATAACCCAAAAAGTTCAGGAAGGGGGTCTGGGGGATAACCCCTTTCAAGGGGTTTCCCCCAGGTTTTTTTGAAGGGACAAGTTATGAGGATGTTGATCACTGGTTCCAAAGGTCAGCTCGGCGCCGAGCTGCTCGGTTCTATCCCCGCTGGCTGCGAGGCGTGTGGCATAGATCTCGCCGAGCTCGACCTGACTGACGCCGCGGCGGTGTCCGCCTATGTCGCGGAGTTCGCCCCGGATGTCATCGTCAACGCAGCCGCCTACACCGCCGTGGACAAGGCGGAGGACGAGGTTGAGGCCGCCTATGCCGCCAACCGCGACGCCGTGGCCAATCTGGCGCGGGCGGCCAAGGTGGTCGGGGCGCGGCTTTTGCACGTCTCCACCGACTACGTTTTCGACGGCCGCGGCCATGTGCCTTACCAGCCTTCCGACCCGACCGGCCCGCTGGGCGTCTACGGCGCGAGCAAGCTGGCGGGGGAACAGGTTCTGCGGGACATACTGCCGGACCACTCCGTGATTGTCCGGACGGCCTGGCTCTATTCGGTGCGCGGGAACAATTTCGTGAAGACGATGCTGCGGCTGATGGCGACGCGCGACAGTCTGGGGGGGGTATCCGACCAGGTCGGCACGCCGACTTCCGCCGCGACTTTGGCGGACGTGCTCTGGCGTTTCGCGGCCAAGCCGGAGCTGTCCGGGGTCTTTCACTGCACGGACGCCGGGGTGGCGAGTTGGTACGACTTCGCCGTGGCGATCCGCGAGGAGGGCGTGGCCGCCAGCCTGTTGCCGGAGACTGCGGCCAAGGTGAAGCCGATCGCCGCGGCCGACTTCCCGACGAAGACGGCCCGTCCGGCCTATTCCGTGCTGGATAAGTCCGCCACATGGCGGGCTCTTGACATAGTCCCCGTCCACTGGCGGGAACAATTACGGCATGTCATCAATAACTTTCCACGAAAGGTAAGGGTACATGGAGTTCATTGATTTGAAGGCGCAATATCATAGTTACCAGCGTGAGATCGACGCGCGCATCAAGGCGGTGCTGGAGCATGGGCATTACATCATGGGGCCGGAGATCGCGGAACTGGAGGCGTTGCTTGCCAGCTATGTCGGCGTCAAACATGCGTTGACGGTCGCTAGCGGGACGGACAGCCTGGAGATCGCCTTGCGCGCCTTGGGCGTGGGGGCGGGCGACGAGGTAATCACCGTGCCCTTCACCTGGATCAGCACGGCGGAGGTCATCGCCGCAGTTGGGGCCACTCCGGTCTTTGTCGATATCGAGCCTGCGTCTTTCAACATCGATGTCTCCAAGATTGAGGCGGCCATCACCTCCAAAACCAAGGCTATCATTCCCGTCAGCCTTTTCGGGCAGATGCCGGATTTCGCCGCCATAAACGCCATTGCCGCCAAGCATGCGTTGTCGGTTATCGAGGACGCCGCACAGAGTTTCGGCGCCAGCCAGGGTGGGCGGCGCAGCGGCTCGGTGACCACGGTCGGGAGCACCAGCTTTTTTCCGGCCAAGCCCCTTGGTTGCTATGGTGACGGCGGTGCGCTGTTTACAGACGACGATTCCCTCGCCGCCAAGATGCGCGCCATCCGGACGCATGGCGGCGAGCGCCGCCATCATCATCCTTATGTCGGCATGAACGGGCGTTTTGACACCATCCAAGCGGCGGTGCTGCTGGGAAAATGGCCGCATTGGCCGGCGGAGGTCGAGCGGCGCGGCCGTCTGGGCGCCTGCTACAGCGACGCGCTGCGGGATGTTTGCGCCGTTCCGGAGGTCGTTCCTGGCAACACCCACGTCTACGCCCAGTACACGATCCGCGCCCCAAACCGCGACCTGTTGGCCGAGAAATTGAAGGCCAAGGGGATACCGACCGCCGTCTATTACCCCAAATGCCTCCATGAGCAGCCGGTCTTCGCCGCTTGCGGCCACAAGCTGGGGGACTTCCCGGAGTCGGAGAAGGCTTCCCGCGAGGTGCTCAGCCTCCCCATGCACCCGTTTTTGACGGAGGATTGTCAGGCGGAGATCATCGCTGCGGCAAGGGCTTGTTTGGCGTAGGATTTCACCATGGAGTTTAGACCAATGAAGATTTGTACCGTGCTTGGGGCCAGACCCCAGTTCGTCAAGGCCGCCGCCGTGTCCGCGGAGATCGCCGGACGCCAGGGGGTGGAGGAGGTGATCATCCACACGGGGCAGCACTATGACCCGGAGATGTCCGCCATCTTCTTCAGCGAGCTGAACATCCCCGGGGAGAAATACAATCTTAAGATCGGCTCCGGCTCCCACGGGCGGCAGACCGGGCTGATGCTCGAGGCGGTTGAGGAGAAGTTGTTGGCCGAGCACCCGGACGTGGTGTTGATCTACGGCGACACCAACTCGACCTTGGCCGCGGCGTTGGCGGCGGTCAAGCTGCACATCCCCGTCGCCCATGTCGAGGCCGGGATGCGCTCCTTCAACCGCCTCATGCCGGAGGAGATCAACCGGGTGGTCTCCGACCATGTCTGCGACATCAACTTCTGTTCCTGCGCCGCGGCGGTGACGAACCTCCAAGCGGAGGGGCGCGGCCACACCGCCGTCCTGGCCGGCGATGTGATGTGTGACTGCGTGCGCATGTTCTTGGAGCTGGCGGCAAGGCGTTACGACCCCGTGGCCAAGCTTGGTTTGGAGCGGCAAGGCTACCTCCTGTTCACCTGCCACCGTCCCGAGAACACCGACCATCCGGAACGGCTCCGGAGCATCGTCGGCAGCGTCAACGCCTTGGCTGCCGAGCGCCCGGTGGTCTACCCGGCGCACCCGCGGACGCTCAAGTACCTTGAGGACTACAAGCTGGAGCTGGCTCCGAATGTCTTGAAAGTCGCACCGCTGGGCTATTTCGAGTCGATATTGCTGGTCAAGCACGCCTTCTGCCTGGTCACCGACTCCGGCGGGATGCAGAAAGAGGCTTTTTTTTGCGGCACCCCCTGCGTGACCGCCCGGGACGAGACTGAGTGGATGGAGACCGTCGACGCTGGATGGAACGTCCTGGTCGGCGCCGACGCGGACAAGCTGAAGACGGCGGTCGGCGCTTACTCGAGGCGTCGCCCTGACCCGGTCGAGGTCAATCCCTATGGGGATGGCAAGGCGGCGGCGAAAATCGTCGACCACTTGGTGAATAAGTTTGGTCAACCTTGCTGTGCGGAGCGCAGCTAAACATCGCGTGGAAAGGTCATTGGACATGAAGAAAGTGGCGTTGGTCGGTTGCGGACGGATATCGCAGCGGCATGTGGAGGCGATCCAGGCGGCGCCTGGCGTCGAGCTGGGGATGGTATGCGACATCGACGCAGGCAAGGCGGAGCGGCTGGCGACGGCCTGTGGCGTCCCGTTCGTGACTGATTACCGGGAAATCCGCGGCATGGACGTGGTGTCGATCCTGACGCCCTCCGGGCTGCACCCGAAGCACGCCGCCGAGGTGGCTGAGGCCACGGACGCCCCCTACGTCGTCTGCGAGAAGCCCATTTCCTTGACCGTCCGCGAGGCTCTGGAGCTGTTCAAACGGGTGGAGCAGGCCGGGAAGACACTGCTGCCGGTCTACCAGAACCGCTACAATCCGCTGGTGGCCTTCGTCAAGCAGCTGATCGACAGCGGGCGGCTGGGCAAAGTACACATGTTTGCCTGCGACGTGCTCTGGAACCGCAACGACGACTATTTCAAGATCGACTGGCATGGCACCCAGGAGCTCGACGGCGGGGTGCTCTACACGCAGGCGAGCCATTACGTGGACATGGTCCATTACTTCTTCGGCGAGGTCGACGAGCACAAGGGCATCGGCGGCAACCTCCGCGGCCTGGAGGTCTACGACTCCGTGGCCGCCACCATGCGCTTCCGCAACGGCACGGTGGGCACCATCAACGCCACCGTCAGCGTCTACGAGAAGAACTACCTCACCGAGTTCACCTTGATCGCCGAGCATGGCACCATCCGCCTCTCCGGCACCAACCTCAACAAGATTGACTTCTGGAACGTCAAGGGCATGCCCAGGCCCGACATGGACTTCACCATCGACCACGTCTACGGCAAGGGGCACGACACCATGTACAAATACATCGCCGACGGCCGTTGGGAGATGTTCCCGTCCCGCGAGGACGTGCTTTCCGGCATCCGGCTGATGGAAATGCTGTCCTACTAGGAGGGGAATTGCGATGAGCGACTATTTCACCCACGAGTCGGCTTATGTTGACGTTGGCGCCACGATTGGCGAAGGAACCAAGATCTGGCATTTCGCCCACGTGTCGTCGGGGGCGGTGATCGGCGAGCGCTGCATTTTCGGTCAGAACACCTTCGTGGCCGACGGCGTGACGGTTGGCGACAACGTGAAAGTCCAGAACAACGTGGCGATCTACACTGGCACGACGATCGAGGACGACGTGTTCCTCGGCCCGAGCTGCGTGTTGACCAACGTCACCAACCCGCGGTCGCAGGTCAACCGCCACTCGCTGTACGAGAAGACGGTGATCCGCCGGGGCGCGACGGTGGGGGCGAACGCCACCATCGTCTGCGGGATAACGGTTGGTCGTTACGCCTTCATCGCCGCCGGGGCGGTGGTCGCCAAGGACGTGCCGGATTACGCCCTGATCATGGGGTGCCCTGGCCGCCAGAAGGGCTGGATGAGCCGGCACGGCCACATCCTGAAGGATCCGGCCAAGGACGGGGTGATGCTTTGCCCCGAGACCAAACTGCGCTACAAAGAGGTCGAGCCTGGCGTCCTGCGCTGCCTCGACCTCGACGAGGACGCCCCGCTCCCGGAGCAGTTCCGGGTCGGCTCTGCCTACTACGACCAGCTCAAGAAAGTTTGAGCCTAGCCAATCTGCGATGTCCACTAAAAGCAAAGTCATAGCCCTGTCGTTGGGAAGCGGTCTTACCTCCTTGGTAGTAGTTTTGTCGGCCGCAGTGCTTTCCCGCATTTTGAGCAAAGCCGATTACGCCACGTTCAGGCAAGTCTTCCTTGCCTACAGCTTCGTGTTTCCGTTGTTGATGATGGGGTTGACCAAGGCGGTCTTCTATTATCTTCCCGCCGAGAAGGAACGTGTCCGCGGCAGGATCATGGACGTGCTTTGTGTTTTGGGTGTGATGGGGGGGGCTTTCGCCCTTTTCGTCCTCTTTGGGGGCAGCGAATTTTTGGCGCGGCGCTTCAACAACCCGGATCTTGCGGCGGCGATGCGGATTGTTGCCCCGTATCCCCTGTTCGTGTTGCCGGCGGCGGTGTTGAGCTCTGTGCTGGTGAGTTTCGGGCGGGTCACAACGCTGAGCGTTTTCAATGTCTTGTCCAAAGCGTTGATCGGTGCCGCCATCATCCTCCCCTGCTTGATCTGGCGCAACGTCACCGCCCCGATTGTCGGCGAGCTTTGCGCCGTTGGTTTGTCTTTTGTCGTCGCCGTTTATCTGATGTTCCGCTTCGCCCCCCATGACGATTGGCGACCGCGTTGGGGCTCGGCATGGGAAATGTTACGGTTTTCCATCCCTTTGGGGCTTTCCGCCATGGCCGGAACTATGTCCATGCAATTGGACAAGATCATTGTTTCGTCGCTCTGTTCTCCTGAGGATTTTGCCATCTATTCCAACGGAGCCTTCGAGATACCGTTGATCGGGATAGTCACGGGATCGATCGCCACGGTGATTTTGGCGGAGATGCGCAAGAAGGTGGTCGATGGTGACTATGAGGGAACCGTGCGGTTGTTCCGCATTGTTGCGGAAAAATCGGCATGGATACTGTTGCCTGCGATGATCTTTTTGTTCATCAACGCCGAATTGGTGATCCCTCTGTTGTTTTCCCAAAAGTATTCCGGGAGTGTCCTGCCCTTCCAGCTTTACTTGTTGATGTTGCCCGCGCGCATCGTCACGTTCGGTTCGCTTCTGATCGCCGCGGGATTGGTAAAGCAAATGTTCGTCCGGGATATCGGATGTTTGGTTTTGAATGCTATTTTGAGTTGGGCTTTTGTTAGTTGGTTCGGCTACATAGGGGCGGCGATTTCATCGATCATTATCATTTATGTGTGGGCGATACCGGTCAGTTTGACGTGTGCCGCACACCATTTCAACATGAGGGGAGTCTGTTTTATCCCATTTGGGGGGATCTTCAAGATCTTTATGGTGTCCTTGTTGCCTGCTGTATTGGTCTTGGGGTGCGACGCATTTTGGGGCATGGGTTCCCCCATATTGAAGTTAGGTTTGAATTTCGTGATTTTCGGAGGGGTGATGCTATGGCTGTGGAATGGGAAGATTTATTCCATGCGGAGTTTGGTCGAACGGTTGGGCTTGAGGCTTCGTCCGTCATGAAACGCAAAACTAGGCATTGGGGTGGTTAAGTGAAGTGGGCAAAACAGTTGTTTTGCGTATTGGCTAAGTGTGTGCGGTATTTATTTTTTTTCTGGCTCGCAAGGGCCATGAGAGAGACACGGCACACCAGCGCTCCGATCTGGGGATGGTTGTGGATATGCCAGAAGGTGTTCCGGATCAATGGCTGCGCCTATTGGCCAGTATATCCGACCTCATGTGTCAGAGGGGCGAAGCGGATAACCGTTGGCGTGGAAAGCGCTCCCGGCCTGTCGCGAGGTGGCTATGTTCAGGGTTCGAATGGGATAGTGATTGGCGATTATGTCCTGATTGCCCCCAATGTTGGCATTATTTCTTCGAATCACGATCTATATGATTATCGAAAACATGTCAAGACTCCGCCTATTCGGATTGACGACTATTGCTGGCTGGGGATGGGATGCGTGATCCTTCCCGGTGTCCATCTTGGAGCTCATACAGTGGTGGCGGCTGGGGCGGTCGTCAACAAAAGCTTCTCTGAGGGGTATTGTGTGCTTGGTGGCGTCCCGGCCCGCAAAATCAAGGAGCTTGATCGTGACAAGGTGGTTGAGTGCCGGAACGTTATTGAATACATTGGGTATCATCGGCTGACTGGCACTAGCAAGTCTGAGTTGTACCGTCGGCTAGGGGTACAGGTTGCCGCCGACGGTGGTCAAGAATAATAGCGGAGGATGGGGGTCATGTCGCCGAGCAAGTTTATATTTCGTCTTTTGGCACAAGCCATCGGCAGGATTTTTCGTTGCCAAGCGGTTTTGCGGATTGCGTTATATACAGGTAACAGTCTGCGTTATTATGCGCTGCTTTGCCCGTATCAAGATCTCCGGACGAAAATTTGGCGCAAGATGGGGCATTCTGTGGGTGATGGCGCCTTCATCAATGGGATGATAACGATTATGCCTTCCGCCGACTCGAACGACAAGATTGTCTTGGGCGAGAGAGTGGCCACGGCGTCAGGTATAACCTTCATCTTGCAATCGTCCCCGAACAATTCGCGTCTGGTTGGTTGTGAGTCCGTCAAGGAGACCTTGCGGCATGGTAGCATCATCGTAGGTAACGACACCTGGATTGGGGCGGGCTGTGTGATCCACCCCGGGGTATGCATTGGCAAGAACTGCATCGTAGGTGCGATGTCGAATGTGACCAGGGACATTCCGGACAATAGCGTGGCTTATGGCAACCCAGCAAAAGTGAGGAGATGCTTAAGCGGTTGTCTTCCGCAGTCGGGTGTGGTGCGGGATAGGGAATTGGCAGGGGGGGGGAGGCTTGTATGATTGCCCGCAGCAAGCCCAGATTCCTCACCCTGCCGATGATTGACGCAGCCATTGCGTGTACTGGTACCTTGCTTTCATTTGAAGCCCTTTTCTTCAACCAGGGTCGCGTTGGCTTACGTTTTCTGCTGTCGGAGCTGCGCGGCCATCGTCACAAACCACTCCGCGTGGCGGTTCAGGATTTCAATTGTGAGGTTGTGGCCGAGGCTGTGATCGAGTCTGGCAACCGGCTTGTGCTCCTTGACATAGAACCTGCGTTTTTCTCCATCTCGCCGGAAAGCCTGGAGTGTCTTATGCCCGCGCCTGATGTTCTCGTTTTGACCCATTACCAGGGTATACCCAATCCCCACTCCCCTGAGATTGAGGCATATTGTTCCCGTAATGGTGTATTCCTAATTGAGGATGCTGCGCAAAGTGAAGGTGGATTGGTTGGAGGGCGTAGCATTGGTTCCTTTGGTGCGGTGACGCTGGAAAGCTATGCTTTCGACAAGCCATTTTGTGCCTACGAGGGTGGGGCGTTGCGGTTCTCCCCGGTGTTTCATGACCATGTTCTGCTGACAAGTTTGCGAGACGCCTATGATTCCCTACCGATGGAATCGAAGAAAAAGGAACGCGCCGACCTTCTGGCTCTGGAGATGTTGTTACAATTGACCGAGATTGATAGATATGATCGCAGTGTTTCTTGGGGAGGCTGGGGGAATGTTTTTAGGTGGATGCCCTATCCGAAGTTTGTGCGCTTTATGCAGCAGACGTCATTGCCCGGTGATGTTGGCCGCCGTTTACTGAAGTTGGTGGCCAAGATGGCTAAAAGCCCATATGCGGCGGTGCGTTTGGGGGAGGCGAAGAGGCGGTTGGTCGAAGCGCAACGGCAAAAATGGAGTCGAGAAAGTTTGGCTGTGGGATTCTGGGATCAAGTGGTTACGGAGCTTGGCTTGAAGCCTGTTGCCATTCCTGGAGTCAGCGTATGCTGGAACCGCTATTCTGTCCTTGATCATCCAGACCAACGCTTGAGGCATTGGTGCCATGCGCATGGGATTGAGGCTAAAAACTATAATTGGCCACGGCCTTTGCGTATGTGTTGCCCCTCTGGTTCATATGAGCTGGGGTCGGCGGACTTCACTCATACAGATTTTTGTTGCGAGCATGTGCTCAATTTGCCAACATGGTTTGACCTGAAGGATGTGAAGCTTTGAACATGTCGTTGAATAAAGAAGCCTATTGTCATCTGTGCGGTTCGGATACCACGGTGCCGCTTTTCAGCCAGCCGTGGTGGCTTGATGCCGTCTGCGGGCCGGGGCAATGGGATGTTGCCCTCGTGGAGAAAGGGGGTGCCGTCCAGGCTTCGTTGCCTTACCACATGCCCCGTCCTGGGCAGATCGCCATGCCCAGGCTGACGCAGACGTTAGGGCCGTGGATACGTCCGTCATCCGACGGGAAGTACTCTAGCGTCTTGTCGCGGGAGATGGAGCTGATGAAGGAACTCCTCGGCCAGTTACCTCCTTGCGCCAGCTTCTGCCAGAACTTCCATCATTCGATCACCAACTGGTTGCCGTTCTATTGGGAGGGCTTCGAGCAGACGACGCGGTACACCTATGTCATTGAGGATTTGAGCAATTTGGAGGCGGTCTGGGACGACTTGTCAAGCAAGCATGTCCGCAACCCCATCCGGAAAGCCCAGAAGGCCGGGATTACGGTGATCGAGGGCCGGAGTTTCGATGAGTTCTACGAGGTCAACTCGAAGACATTCTCCCGCCAGGCCATGAAGAACCCCATCTCCAAGGAGTTGATGCGCCGAGTGTATGAGGCGGCATTGGCCAACAATGGGGGGCGGTTGTTTACCGCGGTGGACGAGGCGGGGGCTGTCCATGCTGTGGCGTTCCTTGTTTGGACGAAGCTTTCGGCCTATTACATCGCTGGCGGGGCTGACCCAGAACTGCGGGGGTCCGGGGCTCAGGACTTGGTGCTCTGGGAGGCGATACGCTTTGCCGCCAGCGTTGCGAAGGCGTTTGATTTCGAGGGTAGCATGATTGCGGGGGTGGAAAGCAGCGTCAGGCGTTTTGGGGGCAGGCAACATCAGTATTTCCGTGTGTGGAAGGATCGCAGATCGCCCTTGGAGAAGGGCATGCAATTTGTCAAGAAGGCGTTTGCGCGGAGGTGTTTGGGGCGATGAAAGTCATTGTGCCAGGCAAGTTTGTGCCGGAGCGGCGCTATGTGGTCGATATCCTCCTCGGCGAATTCCTCGGGCTTGATTACATGGTCGAGGTGGTGCCGGAAGCCTGCGACTGCCAGATCGTCTTGCCGAACGGGAACCGCTTGGTCGTCAAGGACCATTTTTTTGGGGCTTTTGACGATGGGCTGGGGTATCTGGACGCGGCGAACGTTCCTGGGGCTGTGACGTTTGTCAGGAACGATTTCTTCCCGGAAGATGATTTGCCCGTCATTTATGGCGACGGGCGGTTTGAGGTCATCGAGAGCGGAGGCGTGCGGACTATAGTTTGGGGCGCGGACATTTTCGCTTCGGCGTTCTTCATGCTGACGCGTTGGGAGGAGCGTGTCGTGACGGTCCGGGACAATCATGGACGGTTTCCCGCCTCCGAGGCGCTTGCGGTGAAGCGTGGCTTTCTTCACCGGCCGATCGTGAACGAGTACGCGGACGCGCTATGGACGATGCTGCGCCATCTCGGGTTATCGCAAGAACGTAAGGCGCATGAATTCTCGATTATGCCCACTCATGATGTCGACACCCCGTTTTTTGCCGAGCCGCTGCCCCGCATTTGGCGGACGCTGGATCTCATGATCACCAATCGGCGGTATAAGGCGGCGGGAAAACAGCTATCGTTGCAGGCGTTGGTCAAGTCGGGGTTGCGCAAAGATCCTTTTGACAACTTTGATTTCCTGATGGGGATATCCGAGCGTTTCGGGCTACGTTCTCATTTCTTCTTCATGGGGGGGGGGACGGATGCGGATCATGACGGGCGCTACTCCATCCATGACCGCGCCGTGCGGAAGCTGGTCCAGCATGTCTATTCGCGGGGGCACGGTGTCGGTTTCCACCCCAGCTACTCTTCGCATGGGGACGTTGCGCAGTGGGAAAGAGAGTTGGGCGAGTTGCGTTCCATGGCTCCCTGCGCCATCATCAGCGGCAGGCAACATTACCTGCGTTTCAGCGTCCCGGAGACTTGGCAGACGTGGGATGACCATGGTCTTGAATGGGACAGCACTTGCAATTATGCCGAGCAGGCGGGGTTCCGTTGCGGCGTCTGCGACTCCTTCCCGGTTTTCAACGTGTTGGCCAGAAAGCGGTTGGCGTTGCGGGAGCTCCCGCTGGTTTTCATGGAGCAGAACTTGCTGGCGTATCAGGGGGTGACTGATTCTTGCCGGATTATGGCCGCTGTCTTGAGCTTGGCCAATACCGTGAAACGCCGCCGCGGGGTTTTCACTTTGTTATGGCACAACTCTGCCTTTGGCGCAAGGGGGCGGCAGGTGAAAGATTTATATGGAGAAATCATAAAAAGGATATCTGAATGAAGACGCTGTGGTATGTTGCGCGGGCGGATTTGTCGAGGACTGGCAACGCCGAGGCGATCCATAGCCGCGAGGATGCCCGCGGCCTCTCCGCCTACGGGTTTGACGTGTCGCTGGTCTCGTCGTCGTCGTCGCCTGTCGTCAGCCCGCCGGATCTGCGGGAGATTATCCTGACACAGAGGAAATTCCCCGGAGAGAGATTGTTTTTCGAGTTGAAGTTCGTATGGTTTTACCTTTGGGCGGGAAAACGTCCGGACTTCATTTTTTTCCGGGGGCCGACCAACTTGCTGCTCATCGGGTTGTTCCTCTGGTTTGTCGGCGTTCCTTTTGGCATGGAACTTAATGGCGTGATGGGATACCGCTATGGCGAAGGGGGCATTTCCTCTTTGCTCGGAAGGTTGGCTGACCGTTTTTTCATGCGGCGCTGCAAGGCCATCGTTTCTGTCACGAAAGAGCTCAATCAGCTTGCTGCCCGGGAAGCCTGTCCTGGGACGGTGTTGGCGATTTCCGCAAATGGGGTGAACACTGCTCAGGTGCGCCCCTGCGCAGTGGCGGCCAAGGATGGCCGGTTCGCCCTCAAGCTTGGCTATCTGGGCAAGTGTTACCAGCGCCGCGGCCACGAGCTGGCCATTGGGGCGTTGGCGGCTATGAGGCGGCGTGGCGTGGAGGTGGGCTTCAAGGTTGTGGGGGGCGGGCCGATGGTTGAATCCTTGAGGGAACGGGCGCGGCAGGCGGGTGTGGTGGACAACGTCGAGTTTGTGGACGAGGTTCCGCCCGAGAAGATGAGCGAGGTTGTCGCTGACTGCGATGTCATGTGGGCTTACTTTGAGGAGTGGACTCGGTTTGCCTTGACTGGCATGAGCCCGATGAAGGTTTGGACGTACATGGCGATAGGGAAGCCATTTATCCTGCATGATCCTGTTGGGGTGCTTGAGCAGTTCCGCAATGTTGGCGGAGTGCTTTGGACTGAGGCGTCCACGGTTGAAGGTGTTGCGGACTTTATGGCTTCGGTGGTAGCGATGGGGGCAGCGGCGTTGGTGGTGGAAGGGGCCAAAGGCAGGGAGTATGTCGACCAGAACGGGACGTGGACAATCCACGCCCGGCGTATTGGCGAGGCCATCGACCAGTTTTTCCTGCGACGTGGATAGAACGGAATTCCCGGTGGCCTCTGGGTTGTCTGCTTGGGGGGATGGCTCAACACGCAAGCGACGCCTAACTGCGAGTGAGAAATTATGTGCATGAACGGAATCGATCAAATCAAGAGGATGTCGTTTGCCAAGTTGCTGCTGGTCATCTTCATCGCCTCCGGGGGTGGGCTGCTTGCCTTTGCTTTTCTTCTCTGCTACTCTGGTGATTGGGGGGGCATTGTTCCTGGGGTGTTGGCTGTCAGCGTTTTCTGCGTGGTTTTTGCTGCGCACGTGAAGGCTTATCCTGGACTAGATTATTTCAGCCCGCCCTTTGTCATCGCTTTAGGTTTTATCTGGTACTTCATGACCAGCATATGGTATTTCCATTTCTTCGAGGATAGTACCGGCTGTTTCCTTTACACCACTCCGATTTGGTTTGCGGCCGTACTGGGGTACATTTTTTATGTCCTGGGGGCATGGCCTTGGCGGAAGCGCTCCCTGGCAGGGGCGCAGGCCGAGGATAGTTCACTGGGCGTGTCCCCCTTGTTGCTGTTTGCCGTTTTTTTGGTGCCGGTTTGTTTTTTTCATCTGGCATTCCGGCTTGCTGATCCCTTTGTACGTGCGTCATTGAGCCTTGTGGGAGGGGCGCTCATGACTGCTCCGTTGTTCGCCCCATTGGCGCGGCGGTGTTTCAAGCAGCTGCTGGCCTACAAATATTTCTTGGCGGTTGTGATCGTCGTCACGCTGGGGGTCATCATGTATTCGGGCTCCGAGCGCAGGACGGCACTACGCGTCATCATATATGGTGCCATTGCCTGGAATTATTCAGCCAAACGGCTAAGCCTGAAGTTTTTATGCCTCCTGTTGGCCGCGGCGCTTATCCTTGTCTACGCATTGAAGGTTGAACAGGCGTCCCGCTCTTTTTACCAGAAGAATTTTTTCGAATTGTCCATCCCTGAGTTTGTCATGGTGAACAATAACATGGTGGGGCGTTATGGTCTTGTCTTCGGTGTTGCGCGGTCTTTCGATTCATTGCCCGGCATTGAGAATTTTGCGGCGTTGCTTCGGGAAGTCCCGGATAATTATGATTATCGTTACGGCTTGAGTTATTTCAAGCTGGCGGTAGCGTTGATCCCGCGCTCGATTTGGGACGATAAGCCAGTTAACACGCAAAACTTAATTCGCGAGATGGCGAACACCGGATATAAATCCCCGGCGCAAGACTTTTCTTTTTTGGGCGAGGCATACTGGAATTTCGGCTGGCTTGGGATTTGTGTCATTCCTTTCCTGTTCGGCTGGTTCTCCAAGTTTTTATATTTCCTTCGCCATGATTTGATTTGCGGGCAACGGGCTCCGGGTTTTTTGTATCTCTTGTGGGTGCCTTTTGTGCTGGAGCACTTCCGCGGGGGGTTCCACTCGATCACGCTGACGGTCGTTGGCACACTCGTTTTCGCCTATCCTGCGTGTTGGGCTTTGGGGCGATTGGGCATGCGTGGCGTTGTTAACAGGGCGTCCGAGGAGCGGAGCGTAAGTGAGGCGGCGGAAACAAAAGGCGGGACTGTATGAAAATTGCGCACCTAATCGATTATTTCCATCCGGGAATGGGGTATCAGGAGAATCATGTGGCGAAGCTCCAGGCGGGGGCAGGGCACAAGGTATGGATAATCTGTGGGGATCTTTTCACCCCCTGGGACAAGGCTCCTGGCCGAGAATTTCTAGAAAGCGTGTCCCGAGAGGACTTGCGAATGGGGGAGCTGGGCGTGAAAGTCGTCCGACTGCCTTGTGCCTTCGAATATCGGCACCGGCTTTGGCTCAGCGGCCTAGGTGCGGCGTTGGAGGCGATCAATCCGGATTTCCTCCATGTCCATAGCGTTAGCTCCTTCAATTCGCTCCGTGCTTGTGCCATGAAAAAGCGCTTGGCCTGCCGGCTGATGATTGACGACCATATGTTGTTTATCGCTAGCGAGCACTTTGCGGCAAAGGCCTTCTATTTTCTGTTTCGGCTTTTCGTGAGTAAATACATCCAGGCGCATACGGATCGGATCGTGGCGGTATCCGATGAGACCATTGACTTTATGGCGCAGATGTACGGCATTCCTCAGGTGCGGATTGAGATGATTCCGCTGGGCGTGGACACTGCGACATTCCACCCCGACGAGGACCTGCGCCGCCAGAAGCGGCAGGAAGTTGGTGTTGGTTCGGATGAGGTAGTCCTGATTTATACCGGAAAAATCAATGCGTTGAAAGACCCGATGAAAGCTGTTGAGGCGGCCATTCCGCTCTGGGGGCGCGGCTTGAAGTTCCGTTTCTTTCTGGTCGGCATGGTGGACAAAGAATACCAGGGGCGGGTTGACGCTTGCGTTGCCGCCGTCGCCCGTGTTGATGGAGATATCCAGTTCCTGCCGTTTGTTCCAAGCGGGGAACTTCCAGCGTTTTTCAACATGGCCGACATCGCGGTATGGCCATGCAAATCTTCCATGAGTGCTTTGGAGGCGATGGCTTGTGGCTGCCCCGTTGTCCTTTCCCACTCCAAGGTCAATGCGGAACGGGGGGGGGATGGACGGGGATTGACCTACGATGGTTCGGTGGCTGATTTGTCCCGCAAGCTGGAGTTGGCTATGACCGATCACGCTGTTCGTTGCGCCATGGGTGAGAAGGGCGTGATGTACACTAAGGCTTTGTCCTGGGAGAGCATCAACCTGCGCCTCATCGAAGGGGAAGAGGGTAAATGTGGGGAAATACAACCATGAAGTTATTGGTCAATGCCACGGTTTGCGTTGTGGGCGGGGGCGTGCAGGTCGCTACTTCCTTCATCCTCAACGCCTTGTCCTGCCGGGAGCACCAGTGGCTTTTCGCCGTCTCCGCCGCCGTCAAGGGCAACCTGGCGGCGGCCGGGCTAGCCGGGGAGGGACGGTTGGTGGAGGTCTCGCCGCCGCCCTCGGCGCCGCTCCGGGGGCGTGCCGCCCGCACCGCCTTGCGGCGTTTGGAGCGGGACTTCGCCCCGGACGTGGTGTTCACTGTCTTCGGGCCGGCTTACGTCAATTTCAAGTCCCCCCACCTGTGCGGCTTCGCCGTCCCGTGGACGACACACCCCAACCGGGAGGCCTATGGCGTCCTGACCCCCCGGCAGAAGGCCAAGCGGTGGCTCTTGCGTTGGAAGGACAAACTGGCTTTGCGCATGGGCGACTACTATCTGTTTGAGACGGAGGTGGCCAAGGACGGGCTGGCTCGGTTCGTCGGCTTCCCGCCGGAGAACGCCGCGGTGGTGGCCAACACCTACGCCCCGGTCTTCGCCGCCGCGGCGGTGGAGCCCCGCCCTGGCGGGCCCATCTTGAAACTGCTGACGTTGAGCAGCTATTACCGCCACAAGAACCTGGAGATCATCCCCGCCGTGGCCGCAGAGCTTCGGAAGGCCGCCCCGGGGAGGGGCTTCCGCTTCACCTTGACGTTGCCTCCGGCCCAAGCGGCGGCCATCCTCGCTGAGGCGGGGAGGCTGGGGGTCGGGGACATGGTGGCCAACCGCGGGCCGGTCAAGATGCCGGACTGCCCGGCGCTCTACAACGAGCACGATTTCGTCTTTATGCCGACCTTGCTGGAGACGTTCACCGCCACCTATCCCGAGGCGATGCGGATGGAGCGGCCCATCGTCACCACCGACCTCGACTTTGCCCGCGACATCTGCCGTGGCGCGGCTTCGTACTATTCGCCGTTGTCGGCGGTGGCGGCGGCGGCGCGGATATTGGAGCTGGTGGAGTCGCCGGATTTGGCGGCGAACTTGGTCGAGGCCGGACGGGAGCGCCTGGGCGCTTTCCCGACGCCGGAGGGGAAATTCAAGGAGCAGCTTGGGTGGCTAGTCCATGCGGCGGAAAAATCGAAAGCGACAGGGGAACAGGGATGATACAGATACTGCAGTCGTTTAAAAGCGGAGAGTTGTGGCTGGCGGAGACGCCGGCGCCGATTTGCAAGTCCGGCGGAGTGGTGCTATGCACCCGGGTGTCTTTCGTCTCCGCTGGCACCGAGCGGATGTTGGTGGACTTCGCCCAGAAGAGCCTGGTAGGCAAGGCCATGGCCATGCCCGACCAAGTCAAGAAGGTCATCCGCAAGATGAAGGCCGAAGGGGTGATGGCGACTTGGGAGAAAGTTCAGACTAAGCTCGATCAGCCCATCCCGCTGGGCTACTCCTGCGCCGGGGTGGTGGAGGAGGTCGGGCGCGCCGTCGCCGGGCTGAAGGCTGGCGACCGCGTGGCTTGCGGCGGGGCGGGCTACGCCAACCACGCCGAATACAATTACGTGCCCAAGAACTTGGTGGTGAGGATTCCCGACGCCGTGTCCTTTGAGGACGCCTCTTGCGCCACGGTGGGCAGCATCGCGCTCCAGGGGGTGCGGCAATGCGACGTCCGGCTGGGGGAGGCCGTCTGCGTGATGGGGTTGGGGCTGTTGGGGATGTTCGCCGTGCAGATGCTCAAGGCCGCTGGCTGCCGGGTGCTTGGGTTCGACCCGAATCCCGCCCGGTGCCAGCTGGCTAAGGAGCTGGGCGCTGACCTGACGGTCAGCTCCGACCTGGCCGCGGCCACCGAGGCTTTCAGCGGCGGCAACGGCGTGGATGCGGTGCTGATCACCGCCGCCACAAAATCCAACGAGCCCGTGACCGTCGCCGGGGAGATCGCCCGCCACCGCGGCAAGGTGGTGGTGACCGGGGTCGTCGGCATGGACATTCCCCGCGACCAATATTACAAGAAGGAGCTGGACTTCAAGCTCAGCCTCTCCTATGGGCCTGGGCGTTACGACCACGCCTACGAGGAGGGTGGCCACGACTACCCCTTCGGCTATGTGCGTTGGACGGAGCAGCGCAACATCGAGGCCTTCCTGCGTTTGGTGGCGTCTGGGGCTGTCACCCCCGGCAAGCTGATCACCCACCGTTTCGAGATCGACCACGCCCTTGAGGCCTACGACCTGCTTCTGGGCAAGACCGAGGAGCCGTACTTCGGGATCACCCTCAATTATGGCGAGAAGGCGTCTGGGGCGTTGCTACGGAAACTGGTGTTGCCGCAGGGGGCGTCGGCGGCTCCGGCGGCCGGTGGCATGGCGAACCTCGCCTTCATCGGGGCCGGCAACTTTAGCAAGGGGGTGCTGTTGCCCAAGCTCCGCGGCCTGGCGAAGGCCAGGCTGGTGGCGGTCTGCGCCGCCTCCGGCATGAACTCGGCCGAGACGGGCAGGAAAGAGGGCTTCGAGTATGCCTGCACCGACTACCAGGAGATGCTCAAGGACTCCAACGTCAACGCGGTGTTCGTCACCACCCAGCACAACAGCCACGCCAAGTTCGCCGAGGACTGCTTGCGCGCGGGCAAGCACGTGTTCGTGGAGAAGCCCCTGGCCATCGACGCCGAGCAGCTCGACGGCCTGGTCAAGGCCTACTCCGCCTTGGAGCCCAGGCCGTTGCTGTCGGTCGGCTTCAACCGCCGCTTCTCGCCCCACGCCCGCCTGGTCAAGGACTATTTCGCTGGGCGCAAGACGCCGCTGTTCATCAATTATCGGGTCAACGCCGGGATCGTCCCCGCCGACAGCTGGCTGCAGGATCCGGAGGTTGGCGGCGGCAGGATCGTCGGCGAGCTCTGCCATTTCATCGACCTCGCCTCCTTCCTCACCGGCTCCTTGGTCGTGGAGGTTCAGGCTGCGGGGATGGACGTGCGCAACGCCAAGCTGGTCGCCGAGGACAACGTGGCGGTGTCTCTGAGCTACGCAGACGGCTCCGTCGCCAGCATCCAATACGTCGCGCTGGGGTCGGTGGAGCTGGCCAAGGAGCGCTGCGAGGTCTCCGCCGACGAGTCCACTGCGGTGATCGACGACTTCCGGTCGACGGTTTGCTCTGGACGCCGTGGCCGGCGCAAACTGGCCGGGAAGCAGGCGAAGGGGTTCGCCGAGGAGCTGGCGGCGTTTGTCGGCGCTGTCGCTGGCGGGGGGGCGGAGACCATCCCTTTCGAGTCCCTGGTCAACACCACTCGTTGCACCTTCGCCGTGCTTGAGGCCTTGCGCCGCCGCGCCGCCGTGCCGGTGGGATGAGCCGCACCATGTTGTCGCCCGCTACCCTTTTGAGGTTTTGGCGCACGCTGCGGCACTTGAAGTGGCGACAGGTGTTCTGGCGGCTTCGCCATTGGGCGCGGCGCAAGCTGCCGCCGTTGCGTCCCCGCGGGCGCGTCGCCTATGTGGTCAGGACTGCGGGTGGCGTCCGGCTGCGCGCGCCCTCTTTGCCTTCCGACAGCTCGGCGGCCCTGGACGGCGCGGTGTCCATGCTGAACCTGTCCCACCGCTTCGAGGGCGAGATCGACTGGGGCTACTCCGGCTTGGGCGGCTTGTGGGCCTACAATTTGAACTTCTTCGACTTTCTCGCCCACCCCGGCATGCCGGTCGGGCACGGGACGCGGCTGATCCGGGCGTTCGCCGCCAACGCCACGCTAGGCTCCGCCGCCTATGATTCCCATCCCCTCTCCGTCCGGGCGATCAACTGGATCAAATTCCTGCTAGCCAACGGCGTCCGCGACGCCGAGGCCGACCGTTCGCTCAGCCGCCAACTGGACGTGCTGCGGCACAACCCGGAGCACCACCTGCTTGGCAACCATCTGCTCGAGAACGCCTTCGGTCTGTATTTCGGAGCGCTGTATTTCGACGACGCCGCGTTGCTGCGGGCCGCCGCCGCCATCCTCCGTCCCGAGCTGGAGGAGCAGTTTCTGCCGGACGGCGCGCATTTCGAGCTCAGTCCGATGTACCACCAGGTCATGCTGTTCCGGCTTTTGGACTGTTTGAACCTTGTTCCGGGCGGTTCTTGCCGGGACGCCGGGCTCTGCGCCCTGTTCGAGGCGAAGGCGGCGGCGGCGTTGGGATGGCTCGACGCCGTCACTTTCGCCAATGGGGAGACCCCCATGGTTAACGACACGGCGTATGGGGTGGCTCCCTCCACGGCGGCCTTGAAGTCCTATGCCGCGGCCTTGGGCGTCCGCCCCGTGTCCGTCCCCTTGGGCGCCTCCGGCTACCGGATGTTCCGCCGTCCGGGGTATGAGCTGTTCGTCGATGTCGGCGACATCGGCCCGGACTACATTCCGGGGCATGCCCATAGCGACACCTTCAGTTTCGTCCTCCACGTCGGCGGGCGGCCGGTGGTGGTCGACACCGGCACCTCCACCTACGAGAAGAACCAGCGACGCCAGGCGGAGCGCTCGACCGCCGCCCACAACACTGCCCAGCTTGACGCTTTTGAGCAAAGCGAGGTCTGGGGCGGTTTCCGGGTGGCGCGGCGCGCCAAGGTCTTCGGCTTGGAGGAGCGCGGCGGTTTCGTCCAGGCGCGGCATGACGGCTATGCCCGGTTCGGGGTGTCGCCGCGGCGGGCCTTCGAGATCGAGGACGGCGCCGTGGCGATCACCGACCAGATGGACGGGGCCGCCCCCGCCGCGGCCACCGCTTACTTCCACTTCCATCCGGACGTGGTGCCGGAGCTCGTCGGCCCGGAGCTGCGCCATGCGCTTTTCACGCTGTCCGTCCCCACGGAGGTTTCGCCGCGGCTGTTTGAGTACGACTGCGCCGACGGCTTCAACCGGACACGGCGGGCCGTCGCGCTGGCCGTGCCGTTCCAGAACCAGCTCACAACCACGATTACTTTGAGATAGGCGGCCATGAAGATTTTGTTTCTCAGTCATTATTTCCCGCCCGAGGGCAACGCCCCCGCCTCCCGAACCCATGAGCATTGCAAGCGTTGGGTGGCGGCTGGGCACCAGGTGACGGTGGTCACCTGCGCACCGAACGTCCCCGACGGAGTGGTCTACAAGGGTTACCGCAACAAGTTGTACCAGCGGGAGCTGGTGGACGGCATCGAGGTCGTGCGGCTTTGGACGTATCTGGCGCCGAACAAAGGCTTTCTCAAACGCATCGTCAATTTCTTGTCCTACATGTTCATGGCCACGCTGTACTGTTGCCTTTTCCAGCGCAAGGTGGGGGTGCTGGTGGCCACCTCGCCGCAGTTTTTCTGCGGCTGGGCGGGGGTCTTGTGCCATTGGCTGTGGCGTTGGCCGTTCGTCCTGGAGATCCGCGACATCTGGCCGGAGTCGATCCTCACGGTTGGGGCGATGCGGAAGTCGGCCGGCATCCGCTTCCTGGAGCGGATGGAGCTGTGGATGTACCGCGCCGCCGACCACATCGTCGCCGTCGGGGAAGGCTACAAGCGCAAGGTCGCCGAGAAGGGCGTCCCGGAGGACAAGATCTCGGTAGTGGTCAACGGGGTCTCGCTGGCGGACTTCGTGCGGGTCGCGGACACCGCGGCCGTGCGTCGCGAGTACCGGGGCGAGGGCAAGTTCGTCTGCTCCTACATCGGCACGGTGGGGATGGCCCATGGGCTGGAGGTGGTGTTGGAAGCCGCCGCAAAACTCAAGGCGTTGGGCGATGACCGGGTCATCTTCTGGATTGTCGGTGACGGGGCGCGGCGCGAGGCTCTGGCCGCGGACACCGCCCGCCGCAGTTTGGACAACGTGGTTTTCGTCGGACGGGTAGACAAAAGGCGTGTGCCGGAGTTCGTGTCCGCCTCCGACGCCAGCCTTGTCCATCTCCGCGGTACCGAGTTGTTCGGGACGGTCATCCCGTCCAAGATCTTCGAGCTGATGGCTCTGGACTCGCCCATCATCATGGGGGTGAAAGGTGAGGCCAGGGGGTTTGTGCTTGAGGCCGGGGCGGGGGTGGCGATGGAGCCGGACAACGCCGACGACTTGCTCGCCCAGATCGCCCGGATCCGGGATGGCGGGCGCGTCTTCACGGGGCGGGCCTATGTGTCCGAGCATTTCGACCGCGACCGGATGGCCGAAGCCATGCTGGAGACGCTCCTGCGTTTTTCCCGCCCCGGAGCGGTAGGCTGAGTGGACACCGGGGCACCAGCGCGGTGCTTAGTCCGGGGGCGGCTTCCCGGGGAGTTGGCGTTCGCCAATTTGTTCTGGCTGTTGCCTGGCAGCGCAGTCTACCTGTACTGTGAGGCGAAGGGCTGGGTGCCAACCATTCCGGGGTATGGATACCGTGTCGCTCCCTTGCTGGTCGCCGCCGCCCTGTCGGGGATGTTGCTGTTGGGGTGGCGTCGGCTCACGGTCCCGGTTCTTGCGGCGTTCGCCTGCCTGGGCTACGTCGCCGCTATCACTTTTGCCGCCGTCCGCGAGTTGCCGCCGGGGATGGTTGACGCCACCGGCCAGGGGGTCGCTGCCTTCCAGCTCAAGGCCGTCGCGAACTATTTCCTCTACTTCGTCACCGGGCTCTGCGTTCTTGGCGTCCTGTGTCGCCACCGCCAGATTCTCGTCCTCAGTTTCGCCGCCTTGGCTTTTCTGTTGGCCTGCAACGTCCATTGGGCGGGGCTGTCCATTGACTTAGTTGGGACGGGCACTAGGCGCGGGGTCTATCTTTTTATCGCTGACGCTTTCGCTCTCTGGGCGCTGTTGGCGATGGGCTCTGCCGGGATGCGCCGTAAAAACCTGGCCTCCGTATTGTTGTTGGTTGTGGGGGCTGGGGTTTTCGCCACCGGCTCTAGGGCGGCTTTCGCCGCATTGCTTATGGCCGCCATTCCCCTGATGTTTGTGGTCAGCTGGACGCGGCTGGTGGCCGTGGCCGCGCTGTTGGGGCTGTTCTGCCTCGCCAACGCCGGACGGCTGCCTGAGCTGCGCATCGTCCGTTCGCTTTTCCTTGGCAACTCCGATGATGTCGGCTATTGGCAGGTTGGACATGGTGTGGGCAAGCTTCACTTTGCCAAGGCCATGGTGGACGGGCAGGACGTCATTAGTTTCGCCGGAGGGATAGGCGACGGCTATTTTGTCTACCGCCCTCCGGGGGTCGGTTCCGACGACATCACCATCTCCTGGGGGATGCGCGGCTTCAAGGACTACCGTGTCATTGTCGCCTGCGACACGGAGAAAGGTTCCCGCTCTCTGGTCTACCTCCCTTCCCTTCCGCCTCCGGCCAATGCCAAGGCCTTCTTCATCACGCTGCCGAAGGCTTCCGCCGACACATGGGTCGAGGTGTCCCGGGATGTTGGCGCAGATTTGCGGCTCGCAGGATGGCAAGGGCGCTTGCGTGGTGTCTTGTCCTTCAGCGTCCGCGGGACTGGATTTATGATTCCTCCTGAGTTCCGGGTGGATGGGGAGGAGGCGTCCGGGCTGGATGCCTTGTTCTTGTTGCGGCATGGCAAGCGCGCCGCCCTGCAGCGGGAGCAGCTGGCGGCCCTCTCCCCCTCGGACTTGTGGTTGGGGGACTTCTGCGGCCAGCTTGGCGTGAAGGGGCGGTTGGGCGACTACGTACATAACTATCTATCATTCTGGCTACAGTACGGGCTGATCCCGTTTCTGCTGTTTGCCGGGCTGTTCCTGGGGCAGTATGCGCTGGTGGCCCGCGGTTTTTATCGGGACGCCCGGCGGAACCTTGTCATCGAGCTGAGGCTCTGGCGCGCCCGGCGCCGCTTTGGCAAACGCAAAGGCCGCGCCCAACGCTACGGGCGGCTGAAAACCGACGATCCCGCCTTGCTTTTCACCTTCTTGCTCGCTACATTCAATTTGGTGGAGATCGTGTTCGCCCGGTCTTACGCCACACCTTACGTCTGGTTGTCCCTAGGGATGATGCCGGCGTATCTAATGTCGAGAAAGAAAGGGTCTGTGGAAGGTGAAAATCATACTGGTGGCGGGGGCTCGCCCGAACTTCATGAAGATCGCGCCCATCCTGAGGGCGTTCGCCAAGCATAACCAGGAGAACCCCGCGCGGGCGTTCCAGCCGTTGCTCGTCCACACCGGACAGCACTACGACTCCAACATGTCCGACTCCTTCTTCCGCGACCTGGGCATCCCCAAGCCAGACTATCACCTCGGTTGCGGCGGCGGCTCCCATGCCGAGCAGACCGCCAAGATCATGGTCGAGTTCGAGAAGCTCTGCTGCGCCGAGCAACCCGCCATGGTCCTGGTCGTCGGCGATGTCAACTCCACCATCGCCGCCGGGCTGGTCGCCAAGAAGCAGGGCGTCACCCTCATCCATGTCGAGGCCGGGCTTCGCTCCCGCGACCGCCGTATGCCCGAGGAGATCAACCGCCTCGCCACCGACGCCATCACCGACCTCTTCTTCACCACCGAGAAGGAAGGCACCGACAACCTTCTCGCCGAGGGACAGAGCCCCGACAAGGTTCATTTCGTCGGGCATGTCATGGTCGACAACCTCTTCCACCAGGTGGCTGGCCTGGGCTCCTGCCCGCCGTCGCCTCTGGTCGCCGAGGCCATGCGCCACTTGCCCGCCAAGTATTTCTGCATGACCATGCACCGGCCCTCCAACGTCGACGACCCCGCCACCTTGGCGCGGCTGCTCGGCGCCATCTCCGAGATCGCCGCCCGGGCCCCCGTCCTCTTCCCCTGCCACCCCCGCACCCGCAAGCAGATCGACGCCTTCGGCCTGGGGGCTGGGCTTGTCCCCTACACTGGCGGTCCATTCGGCCCCGGCGTCCACCTCTTCGAGCCGCTCGGCTACAACGACTTCCTCCATCTCTGGAAAGGCGCCGCCGGAATGCTCACCGACAGCGGCGGGCTCCAGGAGGAGACCACCGCCCTCGGCATCCCCTGCGTCACCTTCCGAGAGAACACCGAACGGCCTGTCACCGCCACCGAGGGATCCAACATCCTCGTCGGCACCGACCCTGTCAAGCTCAAGGACGCCGCCGCCAGGATACTTTCCGGCGATTTCCCCAAAGGCCGCGTTCCGGACAAATGGGACGGCAAGGCCAGCGAGCGCATCGTCGCCATCTTGGACAAATGCCGCGGATGAGGATGATAGCATGAGCGTCGACAAGCCTATACCGCTCTCCGTGCCTTGTTTGGGGGGCAACGAGAGGAAGTATATCCTGGACTGCCTGGACTCGGAATGGGTCTCCACTTCCGGCAAACAGGTAGGCGACTTCGAGGCCGCTTTCGCTGCCGCCGTCGGGACTTCCGGGGCGGTGGCTTGCGTCAACGGCACGGCGGCGCTGCACATCTGCCTGCTGTTGGCTGGTGTTCTGCCAGGCGAGGAGGTCATCGTCCCGACGCTGACCTTCATCTCCCCCGTCAACACCGTCAAGTACGTCTTCGCCGAGCCCGTGTTCATGGACTGCGACGATTATTTTAACTTGGATATGCGCAAACTGGCGCGCTTCCTGGCCGAGGAGTGCGATTTCGACGGCGAGAAGGTCGTCAATCGCAAGACGGGCAAGCGGATCCGCGCCGTCATGCCCGTCCATATCTTCGGCTCCATTTGCGATATGGACGCGCTCATGGCGCTGGCGGAACAATACCGCTTGGCCATCGTCGAGGACGCCACCGAGGCGCTCGGCTCGAAGATGGTCTCGGGCCGTTTCTCCGGAAAACACGCCGGGACCATCGGCGACTTCGGCGCCTGCTCCTTCAACGGCAACAAGATCGTCACTTGCGGGGGAGGGGGCATGATCTCCGCCCGCGACCCCGAATGTCTCAAGAAGGCCAAGTATCTCACCACCCAGGCCAAGAACGACGAGCTCCATTACGTCCATGACGAGATCGGCTACAACTACCGCCTGACCGCCATCTCCGCGGCCATGGGGCTGGCCCAGCTCGAGCGGCTCCCGGAGTTCGTCGCCATCAAACGGCGGCGTTACCAGCGCTACAAGGCCGCGGTCTCCCAGATCCCCGGACTGTCGCTGCTGGACATCCCTGCCTACTGCGAGAGCAACTGCTGGTTCTACTCGCTGGTCATCGACCAGGCGGCCTACGGGCTTGGACGCGACGAGCTGATGGGCAAGTTCGAGGCGCAGAAGATCCAGACCCGTCCGATCTGGAAGCTCAACCACCAGCAGAAACCATACTTGGGCAATCAAGCGTATCGGATCGAGACGGCCCCGCGTTATTTCGAGCGGGTGCTCAACCTTCCCTGTTCCGTCGGGATGACGGACGAGGAGATGGAACGGGTCGTAGTGGTGTTGAAGGACAACTGAAAACACGGGCATGGGGAGGGCGGCGAGGATGAATCCACTTTATGAGCGCATCATAACCGAGCGGAGCGAGTCGTGTTTCCAACGTGACGTCGCGGCCAACGCCGCCGCGCTCAAGGCGATGGTCGCCGGTAGCCGGATCGCCGTGGTCGGGGCCGCCGGGTCGATCGGCTCGGCCGTGGCCAAGACCATCCTCCGTTTCGCGCCGCGGTCGCTGGTCATGATCGACATCAGCGAGAACAACCTCGTGGAGCTGGTCCGCGACCTGCGCTCCTCCGCGGACGTCACCGTCCCGCCCGACTTCGCCACTTTGCCCATCGCCATGGGCTCCCTGGAGTTCGACCGCTACTTCGCCGAGACCAAGCCCTTCGACTACTTCTTCAACCTCGCGGCCATCAAGCACGTCCGCTCCGAGAAGGACGTCTACTGCCTGACGCGGATGATCGACACCAACGTGCTGTTCATGCACGATTTCCTGGTCGGCAACCCCTACAAATTCAAGAAGGTCTTCTCGGTCTCCTCCGACAAGGCCGCCAATCCCGCCAACCTCATGGGCGCCACTAAGATGGCCATGGAGCAAACCTTGCTCCACCGCTCCGGCGAGCAGCCGTTCTCCACCGCCCGCTTCGCCAACGTCGCTTTCTCCGACGGCAGTTTGCCCTACGGCTTCCTGCGCCGGATCGAGAAGCGCCAACCGCTGTCCGCCCCCGACGACGTCCGCCGTTACTTCATCTCGCACCAGGAGGCGGGGGAGCTTTGTGTTCTGTCCGCCATTGTCGGCGAGAACCGCGACGTCCTCTTTCCCAGGCTCGCCGAGGACAAGGACGAGAAGACGTTCTCGCGCATCGCCGAGGACTTGCTGCGCTCGCTCGGCTACGAGCCGTTCGTCTGCGCCACCGAGGACGAGGCCAAACGTCGCGCCGAGGAGCTTATCCCCCAGAAGAAGTGGCCTTGCCATTTCTTCAAATCCGACACCACCGGGGAGAAGGGGTTCGAGGAGTTTTTCGTGGACTCCGAGACCACCGACTTCGCCCGTTTCGAGGCTGTTGGCGTCGTCAAGCGCGGCGAGTTGGCCGACCACGCCGCAGTGGAAGCTTTTCTAGCCTTCGCCAAGGCCGCGAAAAACCGGAAGGACCTTGCCAAGGACGATTATGTCCGCGCGCTGGAGCGGCTCGTGCCGACCTTGCGCCATCTGGAGACTGGCAAGAACCTTGACGGCAAGATGTGAACGGCTGTAACCGGCGCGGCTCTGTGGCTTCTGCTCGGCGGGCGTCATTCGGTTTTGGGGTTCTCGCTGCCGATGACCATTTTGTCCAGGGCGTAGTGTTTTGACTGGATGCGTTTCAGGGTGCAGACGAAGGGGGTGCGGTTGCGGTTGCCCAGGAGGTCGCATTCCTCCACCCAGGAGTTGACTTTGAGGTAGTTGCCGCCGATGTCCTTGACATTCACCTCATAGAGCGGCGGGAAGGTCGCCAGGCGCGGGGTCTGGATGCGGTTGCGCACATAGGCCAGGGCGGCGCTGGCGGCTTCGTCGCGTTCGGACATGACGCTGAGGGCGCCGCCGGATTTAGCCGACCGAAAAGACAAATGGCCGAACGCTCCTTGCAGGTAGAGCAGCAGCAGCATCAAGAGCAGCATCACGCTAAGCGCGACGATCTGGGGGGTGGCGCTCTTGCCGCCAGCGAGCCGTTTCAGCTTCGCGGGGATGAGCCGGGCGAGCCCGGCTCCCCAGCGTTTCGACAGCTGCCGCGACCATGGGGTGGAGCGGGCGTTGGGGTCGGAGCTGCTCGCCGTGTCGATCAAGCTTACCACGCCGAGGCATTTCGGACAGCTGGCGATCTCGTCCACCACCAGCCCGTGCTGGTTCTTGACGGTCTGCTCGTCGACCAGGAAATCCGCATGGCAATGTGGGCACTTGACCAGCATAGACGCCGCTCTTCCGACTAGAGAACCATGAAAACGTATTATTACGTAACAGGTACTATATATCCTCCTGTGGGGATGTCAATGGAGGGAGGCGGGGGCGAAAGATTTTTCGCCCCCTCACGTTGAGGCGGCGTCAGGGAACCGCGTCGAAGACGCGGACGTAGTCGACGAGGAAAGCGTCCGGCAGCTTCACGTGCTTGAACGACTCGGCGGGGTTTTCGCCGTTGCGGTAGCCGTGGCATTCGGTGGAGATGAGGATGAACTGCTCGCGGTCGGAGACGGGGCCGTCGACGCGCCAGGATTCCTTGCCGTCAACATAATAGACATAGCCGTCTTTGCTCCAATCAAGCCCGTAGACGTGGAAGCCGTCGGGGCTTTCCGCGAGCTTGCGGTCGCCGGAGCCGGCGGACTTGTGGTCGGCGCCGTAGCCGTCCCAGTGGTTGTTGTGGCAGACGATGCCGGAATGGAAGTTTTCCATGATGTCGACCTCGACGCCGGAGTGTACGGGGTTGGGGGTGGAGCCGATCTCCGGAGACTGGAGCCAGAAGGCGGCCCACCAGCATTCGGGCTGGGCCATGAGTTTGCAGCGGCATTCATAATAGCCGTATTTATGCATGAACTTGGGCTCCTCGAACTTGGCGACGGGCCAGGTGAACTTGCCATAGCCCTCGCCGGGGCGGTCCATGAAGTTGGAGCCGGTCTGGAGGTGGGAGGAGTGATACTGTCCGTCCTTCTCGATTAGCTTGAAGACGAGGTTGCCCTTGCCGTCGAGCTCGACGCCCTCGTCCTCGATGAAGGTGGGATGGCGGCGCTGCATGAGGTGGAGGCGGAAGCCCCATTTGGATTTGTCGAGGGTGTGGCCGTCGAACTCGTCGTTCCATACCAGTTTCCAGTTCTTGTGGGCGGGCAGCAGGCTTTGGGCGTGATCCATGGTCGGACTCCTTGTTGGTTATTCAAGAAGATAAGGCGGTAATGGCGGGAAGTCACTGCACAAAAGCGCAATTGGATAGCACAAAGCCGCATAACAGTGGGTGGGGACGTCGGCCCGGTTATGACCGGGGGGCCTCCGCATATACCACATGGAAGAGCTCCGCGCGCAAGGACGCCTCCGCCTTTTCCGCGCTGTGGCAATGGACTGTCAGCGGCTCGCCGGCCTGGAGGTTCTCCAGTTTGAATTCCGCCACCGCCCAAGACAGGCCGCTCCAGATCATTTTGTCGTACTCGATCCGCGCGGGGATGAGTTTGCCCCCTTGCCGCGACTCGATCCGGAATATTGTCGCCAAGCTCGTTCCGTTGGGCGGAGACCCGCCGGTGCTACGCTTGGCGCGTCCGGCCTTGTCCGTCTGGCGGAAGATGACGCGGAGCCAACCGTCGGCGGGCGGCGTCAACGTGGCGGACAACTCCTTTTCGCCCGTCGTCCGGAACTCGGCCTGGAGCGGGGTTATGCTCAGGGGGATTGTCACGTCGTCCTGGCGGCCCAGGTCGTGTTCGGGCGCGGCGTAACGTCCCGTCCCCACCACCGCCATTTGTTCCGGGCCCAGGGTCAAATGGTCGCCGCTCAAGGCGGGGACGTGACCCGCGTCGTGGAAGAGGAGCCGTCCTCCTTCGGCGCGGGGCAAGCGCAGCGCCTCGACGGCCTGCGCCGGGTTCACCACGGTCAGCAACGCACCATCGGCGTCCTCCGCCAAGTAGCCGTAAGGACGGCCCTCGCCCGGGACGCCGCCGAACGTCGCCATGCGTCCGAAGGCTTGCAGACGCAGATACAGGGCTTGGACTTTGGCGAACCAGGCGGCGTCGTCGGCGTCGAGCAAGTCCAGGTTGCCGTAATAGGTGTTGACCCAGCCGCCGCGGGCGAGCGACAAGATCAGCATGCCCTTCCACGCCGCCGTCCCGCGGCGGTAGCACGTGCCGGTGACGCCGATCATGAAACTGGAGTTGTCTATCCGGGCGAGCGGGACGCCGTTGCGTTCGTAAACCTTCACCATGTGGTCGGAATACACGTCCTTGGAGCGCCAGAAGTTCATCGCCGGGACGTCGGCCGGCCGCGGGTCGCCGCAATAGATCGAGTCGAAGGCGTCCAGCCAACGGGTGTCGATCGTCTTGCGGAACGGGAGGTCGGTCTTGCTTTGCGTGTCGCCTTCCTCAAGGCCGTTGTACCCCAGGAACATGATGTCCGGGCGTTCGTCGCGCAGGACGGCCAAGGCTTGGCGCAGGGCCTCGATGTTCCGTCCGCGGATCTCCGAGGCGAGCAAGCGCCGCTTCACGGATTCAGGGGCGGCTTGGAAGTTGAAGAAGTCCAGCTTGAACACCCGCGCCCCCCGGTCATGCCAAAGCCGGACCGTGTCCATCCAATGGGGCAGGAAGCCGCCGTGGAAGAGACATAGGGCGCGGTTCTCCGGGTCGAACGAGCCGCGCCACTCGGGCGCCAGGTCCAAATGACACAAGCCGTTGCCGGAGAACCACAGGCCAGGTTTGACGCCGTTCTCCAGGCAGCTGTCGAACCAGCGGTCCGGCCCCTGCGGCCAATGGGGTTTGCGCCAAGTCCGATAGGCGCCGTCGGGCTGGTACCAGAAGGCGTCCATCAGGTAGCAATCAAGGCGGACACCCGCCTTCCTGAGGCGCAGCAGCTCGTGGAGTTGCCGCATCGCCAACTCCTCGGTCAGGGGGATGGAATCGGACAGTTCGTCGTAAGCGGCCCAGTTGATGTACACGGTCATAGGTGAAGGGAGCATGGTTTTTCCTTGGTTGCGTCGCGTTTGACGTTCACAGCCGTCTAGCCGGAGGGCTGTGAACGTGTCAGGCGGGCTTGTGACTCAATTAACGAAAGTCTATCGCCGTCATGGAATGAGCTGGGAAGGTCATGTTAAGCGGCATTCCCGTAGGCAGCGCTATTGGCTTCTCTACAGGCGCTTCATAGTCCATGGCGTCAGGCTTGGGCGCGGCGGTCCAGGACGTCGCGGTTTTCGCGCTGAACCCTCTCAAGTCTATCGAGGACTCGATATCCTTGTCATAGCTCTTATTGAAGACGATCAAATGTAGCGTCTTGCCATCGTCTGAAAGCGACGCCGCGGCGGTCAAGCCTTGGTACGCCGGCTCCGACGCCGGAGTCCAAGCCTCCACCTTGAAGTTTCTGGCCTCCAACGTTCCCTTGACCGGAGTCATCGCGCTGTTCACCCGGAAAACGATATTGATTCCTTCGCAGTCCGGCAACGCCAGGAAATCGCATTTGTGGAAAGTCCAATCCTTGTCCATCTCGATGCCATCCACGGCGACAGAGGAATGCGTCTGATCCCAGCCGCGTTGATCAAGGAGTGAAAGTCCCAGCTGTCCGTTCGGGCCTTTTCCGGCTTCTTCCGGTATGAAGCGCGATTCAAAGCTCATACGGTAGAATTTGTCGGAGCCTTTCAAGACGTTCTTGAAGAGGCCGATGTTGATATAAGCCGGCTTCTCCACCCCATTCAGTTTGAAGATCAATTCGCCCTTGGCGGGCGATGAGCCTGCAGCTTTCACAAGGGGAAGCTCTGAGAAGAAGAATGCGCCGAAGTCTAGCGGAGCGCCTGCTTTCGACTCCGCGACGAACGCGTCGCCTTTCGCCGCGGGGAAGCCTTCGGAGGCCGGAGCGTCAAAGCAGGGAGGATTCTTCACCTCCGCCGGAAGCAACTTTCCGCCGAAATGTTGTCCCCAAAGTTGGAAGAACGGGAAAACGGAACCTCTTATTTTAACGTTTTTCTTTGAGGTGAGAACCGAGCCAAACGGGCCGTTTGCGATCTGCCAATAATTCGCGGCCGCGATGTTGGACTCTGGCTTGAGGAAAACCCTTTGCATGTCCGCGCAAAGGTGGCCGGCCATGGCGCTGAAACGCCAAGGGCGTGGTTTATCTTCAAAGAACCACAGGTTGTATTCGGTGAGCGCCAGAGGGAGGTCGCGTCCACACGTTTCCTTTACTTTGGCGCGGGAGGAGCGCATGTTTCTCTCCAGATATTCCGGATAGGCCATGCAGGACTTGAAGTTGCCTGCCAAATCCTCGCCGTTAATTTTCGGCCCGTATACATGAATGATTTTGAAGTCGGCGCTGTCGTAGCCGGAGGACATCGCCACGCCGAGTTTGATGGACGGATCCACCGCTCTCATGGCGGCGGCGGCTTTTTCAGCGAAGTCCGCATAGGTCTCGTTCGTGAAGCAGCGGTAAGGCTTGCACTGGTGGTTGCCATGCGCTGATTCGTTGCCGAGCTCAAACCATTTGACGCCATAGGGGGCGGGATGGCCCCACTCCTTGCGCTTCATGGCCCAAGGATGCTCAGGCGTGGCGGGCGAATTCAAATACTCCACAAGGGACGCGAGATGCGCCGGCATTTCGTTGGCCGGCAAGACATAGTCTGAACAGGTGATCATGGGTTCGGCTCCAAGCGCGCGGCAAACCGCGAGATAATCGTCGAGCCCGAAATACCAGCCGCGCTTCTCCCGCTCCTCGACGGGGCCCACGGCCATTCTCCAGTCATAGTTATGGGCTAGACAGCCGCCCGGATAGCGAAGCATTCCAGGAGCGATCGTTTTCACCATTTCAATCGTGGATTTGTTGGGGGTTCTATTTTCATGATCCCAAAAACCCTCCCCCAATTTTATCGAGCTGTAAGTCACGGCGATAGGCGCGTCCAAGGGGACGAATAGCCCGCGTCCATCACCGCCGCAGACGTTATGGCCGAAGATGTTGTGGTTCACCGCCCCCTGCGGGGCCGCGGCGTCGACGACAATTTCCGTCGCGGTTAAGGCCAAAGGGCAAAGTGAAAACGCCATGCCTAGCAAAAAACCTTTGATCATATCTATCTCCCAAGTTAAATGTTCTCTATGCGGCAATCCAGATTAATGGCGCGGTGACCCTGTTGCGACTCCTCCTTGTTCTTGTTCTTGTTCGTGTTGTTGCGTTGATCGCCAGATGGCTAAAAACATCCTTGGACAGAGGGGGTGAAAATCCTCGAACGGGGCGCATGCGTCACACTCTGCCGTACATTTTAAATGTCTAGTCCGTGTGGAGCGGAAGCCAATGCCTCTTGAAGTTGTCGGAGGCATAGCTTCCGTCATCCGCGGGCGAGAACACGATGGCTCCGACATTGCCACCCAGCATGAGCCCGGTCATGTAATGCCCGTGACGCCACATTCCATGCGCGAAGGTGTATCTGACGTCCACTGAACCGTCATTGATCCCCAGCTGGCCGCCTGGCGAGCATAACAACAAAACCAGCCGCGCAGGTTGATTTTTCACGCGTTGCAACGCTCCGGTCACGCAGTTGCCGTCCACTGACGTGTACAGATAGCCGTTGCACTGATAACTTTTGGGGCGGACTTTGGACGTGGCGGTGGTTCGCCGCATGTTGTCGCTGGGACATTGGAACAACGCGTCGCCGGTCCCGGCGACAAGTCCGGCTGGCGTCGGATTGGTGTTGATGTAGCCATTTGTAAGCAAGGAGTACTCCCAAGACCAGCCTTTTGAAGGGAGACGATCATTATTGTCTGACGCATACAGCGACAGGATTGTGCCAAACTGTCTCAAGTTGTTCATGCAAGCGCTTTCGTGCACTTTTAGGCGCGCCTTGTTCAGCGCCGGCATCAATATGCCGGACAGGATCGCGATGATGGCGACGACCACCAAGAGCTCGACCAGGGAGAAGCGGCCAGCCATGCGTTGGGCGGTCTTGATAGCTCCCGCGGCGCCGATGTCGCCGTTGGGCTGGAGGGGGGCATGGTTGAGGTCGCTGTTCATATTGACACCTTGGGTTGTCAAGGATGATTATAGCTCAAAGACGCGGAGAAGTAAATTGTTTGAAATTTGCATTGATGGTGCGATATTGATGTTATGGAGAACAAATGGGTCAAATTCGGGGCGCGGGGGGGCGCGGAGGCGTTGCCCCGTGTCCTCTACGCCGGAGCTTACGAGGCGGTGGACAGCTCGTATCGCTGGACCGGCGAGAAACGCGACCCCAGGCCGCGGGCGGTCTTCCAATTCACGCTGGGGGGGGAAGGAAGACTCGTTTGGCGGGGCGGAACGCTCAAGCTCCGCCCCGGGGAGGCGTTCTGTTACGACCTGAGCGATCCGACGTTCAGCTACTTCTACCCGCCGGAATGCAAGGAGCCTTGGGCCTTCGTCTACTGCGTCTTCACCGGCATGACCGGGATGGTCACGCAACTGGTGGAACGCCGCGGGCCGGTCTTCCACCTGGGGGAGGCGAGCCTGGCCGTCCAGAGGCTGCGCGGCTTGTTGAACTCGGCCCCCCCCTGGATTGACGACTCGCGGCATTTCGAGCTCTGCGCCGGGATCGTCGCCGAGCTGGTCGGCCACGCCGAAAATCACGGCAACGGCGGGAAGGGCGAAGCCTTGGCCAGCCGCGCCGCGGAGCTCCTCCAAGCGGCGCTCGACGAGCCGTTCCGTCTGGACGACTTGGCCAGGCGGCTGGAGGTGACGCCGGAGCATCTCTGCCGCGCGTTCCGGGCGCGGCTCGGAACCACCCCCAAAGCCTACCATGACGAGCTGCGCCTGGGCCGCGTCTGCGCCCGCTTGCTCAACAGCGCCGACACCATTAAGGAGATCGCCCAGGACGCCGGTTTCATCGACCTCTCCCATTTCAACAAGTTCTTCAAGGCCCGCCGCGGCGCCACGCCGGGCGAGTTCCGCCGCCACGCCGCGTTCCGCCATTGATCCCCAGAACATCAAGCCTGTACCATGAATGTGAATCTCTGACAATTGATCCGCGAGGCTTTTCCCGTTATAATGGGGAAACGGATGAATCCAAGGGAGAAGCGTTGTATGGAAATCAAGGAGAGCGGGATGAGCCACACGCTCGCGCGGCCGGCGTGGGAGTGGATTGACGGCCATGCGCTGGGCAATGGCGACGTCGGCGCGGTCGTCTGGGGTGGCCCCGGACAGGTCGACATCGGGCTTTCGAAACATGATGTGAACGATCTCCGCGGCGGTTGCGGGAAGCACGGTTGGAACGCGACTTACAAGGAAATGCGCGGAATGGCGATCGCGGGGCGCCGGGATTTCGACAAGCTGCTTTCCCCGCCCCGCGCCAACACCTTCAAGGGGCCGTTCCCCGTCTCCTGCGGCCGCCTCGCGCTGGAGCTGTTTCGGGGCGTCCAGATGGTCGGACAGGAGCAGACGCTGGACATGCGGACGGCGGAATGCCGTCGCGTGTGCCATCCGACGCCCTCGGCCAAGAATTGGGGCATGGCCTACGCCCCGGTGGAAGTGACGACGTATGTGCATGCCGAGCGCAACCTCGTCGCAATCGAGCTGCGCTGCGCCATGGAGCAGCACGCCTCCTGGACGTTCGACTACAGCCCTGGCTCCCTGTTGCCCGAGTCGCCCGTCTACAGTCTCCTCGCCGGGAAAAACATAGGGATCGTCCGGCATAATTTGCCCGAGTCCGAGAGCTACGCCGTGGCGCTCGGCGTCGAGGGCGCCGGCTTGAACGCCGCCGCCACCGCGCTCGGGCTGGGCGGCAAACTGAGCTTCGGGGGGGCGGCGGGTCCGGCGAGAATCCTGTTGAGCGTCGTTAGCGGCCGTGACGCCGGCGCCGAAGACGTGGCGGTTGCCGCGGCGCGTTTGCTTGAGGCGGCGGCGGCCATCGCTCCCGACGAATTGCGCGAGCCGCATCGGGAATGGTGGGCGGCGTTCTGGGACAAATCGGAGATCACCTACGAGAACGAGGACATCGCCCGCTTCTGGTGTTTCGGTGTCTACGCCCTCGCCGCGTCGACCCGCCCCGGCAAGTCCCCGCCCCATTTGCAGGGGCTTTGGAACCAGTACGACGTGCCGCCCTGGCACGCCGACTTCCACTTCAACACGAATCTGCAGGAATGCCACTGGATCGCCTGCCCGTCCAACCACCCCGAGCTGCAGGACGCCCTCGTCAGGGCGCTCACGCGGGACTGGCGGCGGCAATTCCGGGACTACGCGGCCACCGTCTTCGACGCCCCCGGGCTCGCCGTCCCCTTGTGTTGCGACTGGCTTGGTAGGGCGCTAGGCTGGGGGCCGCTCGGCGTCGAGCTTGGCATGACGGCGTGGGTTACCCAGCATCTCTGGAAGCAATGGCTGTTCACGCATGACCGAGTGCTCCTCAGGGACGACGTCCATCCCTTCCTTGGGGAGTGCGTCGAGTTTTATCGTGACGTCCTCCATCGGCGGGAGGATGGTCTGTACCATGTCGAGCTGTCGCATTCCCCCGAGCAGGTGGCTCGCGGCAAGGACGGCGGCCACTATTTCGTTTTTGGCTCCGACCCGACCCTCGACCTGGTGTTCATAAAAGCGTTGTTTGAGGCTTATGTCGAGGCCTCCGGCGTTCTGGGGATCGACGGCCCGCTGGTCGAGGCGGCCAGGGAGATAGTGGGTCATCTCCCTGAGCCCGCCACGCTGGACGGGGTTTTGATCGACTATGCCGTCGGGTTCTTCAGGGAGGGCGACGCCCCAGGCCGCCTGCCCGTCTCCCATCGCCATCCCAGCAGACTGGTCGGAATCTTCCCTGGAGACGAGATCGGGCTGCACAGTCCGTCCGAAAAACTTGAGTTGGGCAGGAAGTCGTTCCGGGAGTTCCTTAGCTATGGCGACGAAGGTTTCACTGGCTGGTCGGTCGCCTGGCAGGCGGCGATCGCGGCGCGTCTAGGTCTCGCCGAGGAGGCGGAGGAGCGTTTGGCCATGCTTAAGCGCCACTTCACGCTCGCCGGGCTGCTCAACAGCCACAACAGCCTCGACGACAGTTACGGTTTCCCGGGCGGGGCGCTTTTCCAGTTGGAAGGTTCGCTGGGAGCCGCGGCCGCCGTCAACGAGATGCTGCTCCAATGCGTCCACGGTCTCGTCCGCCTCTTCCCCGGGGTGCCCACGAACCGCGAGGCGTCCTTCAAGAACCTGCGGGCCGAAGGCGCGCTGCTCGTGTCCGCGGCGAAAGACGGTGTGGGCGTGTTGTTCGCGGAGTTCGCCGCCGCGGCCGATCGCGAGTTCACGTTGGCGAACCCGTGGCCGGGAAAGCGGGTCAAGCTCGAGGCGGGGGGCGCCGTCCGTCTTATCGAGGGGGACAGCCTCCCTCTGGCGGTGGCGGCGGGCGGCGTCCTAAGGCTCACTTGCGAGGGGGGGTGACGCCCGGGCGCCGTCCCCTCAGACGAGCTCCTGGTGAGGCGCCGCCTTTTCGCCGCGCCAGGCGGCGGGGGAGGCGCCGGTTTGTTTTTTGAAGAAGCGGACGAAGTAGTTGGTGGAGTTGAAGCCGAGCTCGGCGGCGATCTCGCCGAGGGAGAGGGGGGTGGTGGCGAGGAGGCGTTTGGCGGCGTCGGCCTTGCGGTTGGCGAGATGTTGCATGGGCGAGGCGGCGAAGCGTTCTTGGAAGAGCTGGAAGAGGCGGCGCGGACTGAGGTGGGCCAGGCGCGCCAGCTCGGCGACGCTGACGCCGCGGGCGAGGTTCCGCTCGATGTGGTAGACGCAACGGGCGAGGGCGGCGTTGACGCTGGAGTCGTCGTGGGCCTGGGCGTCGAAGCGCTCGACGATGTCGGCGAAGAGCTCGAAGGTGGCGGTGGAGTAACGGCAGTCCTGGCATTGGCGGTTGGCGAGGGCTTCGAGTTGGCGTTGGAACTCCAGGGCGCGGCCCTCGCCGACGGCGATGGTCTCGAGGCTTTGGCGCCAGGCGCCGAAGAGGGCGGCGAGCGGGCCGTGCTCGTGGGACGAGAAACCCCTGTGGAGGCATTGGAACATGGTGGTGTCGGTGTCGACGGCCCATTCGTAGAGGCAGCCGCCGGGGATGAGGATCATGGTGCCCGGGGCGCAGGGGAGGGGGGCTTGGCCGCATTCCTGGAAGCGCATGGAGCCGGAGAAGACCAGGCAGGCGTGGAAACAGCCAGCGCGGTGCGGGGCGCAATCCAGCCCCGCCGGGTAACGGCAGAGCTGGAGTCCGGCCAAGGGGGGGAGGGGGTGGGAGCTCAAGACCCACTTGGCGATGTGTCCCACGGCCTCGGCGTAGGGGGCGCGCCCTGTCGCGCGGGTCATTTTTTCTTGGTCTCGAGGAGCTGGCGGAAGGCGCCGAGGTTCTGTTCGAGCTGTTTGAACTTGTCGCTGGTGACGCTGGTCTGGACGGCGTTCTTGTTGGCCTCCTGGACTTGCAGGAAGATTTCCTGGCGGTAGATGCTGATGTGTTTGGGGGCGTTGATGCCGATATGGACCTGGTTGCCCTGGATTTTGAGGATTTTCACCTCGATGTTGTTCTCGATCATGATGCTTTCTTCCGCTTTTCTGGTGAGGACGAGCATGGGTCAGGCCTCCTTGGCGGCGTTGGACTGCATTTGGTCGATGGCGCTCCAGATTTTGTGGCGGACGGGGAAGTCCTCGAGGATGATCTGGCCGCCGCGGAGGTTGCGGATGTTGATGATGATCGGGGCCATGAGGTTGGCGGTGGTCTCCTTGGGGTCGGGGGAGATGGTGACGAAGGAGAGGGGGAGGGCGTCCTCGGGGCGTTGCAGGTCGAGGAGGTCGAGGCTTTTGGCGGGGAGCTTGATGGCGTAGCTGGGGTAGACGAGGAAGGGGTCGACGCAGATGAACCCGAGGTTGTCGATGTCGAGGGATCTGAGGTAGACGAAGGGCATGATGTTCTCGTTCATGACCAGGACGAAGCGTTTGGAGTCCTCGAAGGCGGGGATGCCCTCGGGGAAACTGATGGCGGTGTTCTCGTCGAGGATCCTGGCCGACGGTTGGCTGGGGGTGTTGCCGCTGGCCTCCCCGAGGCGGTCGATGGGGAACTTGGCGTTGCGCAGGAGTTTCATGTTCATGTCAATACTCGCGTCTTAGGTTTGAAGGAAGGATGTTGATGGTTTCACGGTATTTGGCGACGGTGCGGCGGGCGACGTTGTAGCCTTCGCCTTTGAGCATCTCGGAAAGCTGGATGTCGGAGAGGGGCTCGCCGCGGTTCTCGCCGGCGATGAGCTCGCGGAGGCGGTCGACGACGACGTTTCTGGAGACGGCCTCGCCCTCGGCGTTGTCGTAGCCGCCGGAGAAGAGGCCGCGGATGGGGATGACGCCGTGCTTGCAGCGGAGGTGTTTGCTGGCGACGGCGCGGCTGACGGTGGTCTCGTGGACGCCGGCTTTCTCGGCGATGGTTGACATGGTGAGGGGTTTGAGGAAGTCGGGGCCGTTGGCGAAGTATTCCTGTTGCTGCTCGACGATGGCGCCGACGATCTTCTGGATGGTGGTCTGGCGCTGGATGATGCTGTTGATGAGGCCGACGCCGGCCTTGATCTTCTCCTTGATGTAGTCCTTGGTCTCCTTGGAGGCGCTGGGGTCGGCGAGGATGCGCTTGTAGTTCTTGCTGATGCGGAGGGCGGGGAGGTATTCGTTGTTGAGCTTGACCTTGAGCTTGCCGTCCTCGTCCTCGACGACGGAGACCTCCTCGCTGACGTAGTCCTCGTGGGAGGGCTCCTCGCAGTGGAGCCTGGGGTTGAGGCACTGGATGTCCTCGATGGCGTCCTTGAGCTCCTCGATGTCGATCTTGAGTTTCCTCGCGATCTTGGGGAGCTGGTTGCTGGCGAGGTCGTCGAGGTGGTCGCGGACGACGGTGTAGGCGACGGAGGCGGAGTCGCCGCGGCGTTCGAGCTGGATGAGGAGGCGTTCCCTGAGGTCGGCGGCGGCGACGCCGGGGGGGTCGAGCTGCTTGACGATGGCGATGGCGCGGGTGACGGCGTCGAGTTTCTGCCCGGCGGCCATGGCGAGGTCGGCGGGGTGGGCCTTGAGGTAGCCTTGGTCGTCGAGGCCGGAGACGACGACCTCGCAGAGGGCGGCGAGTTTTGGGTCTAGGTCGAGGAAGCGGAGCTGTTCGAGGAGGGTCTCCTGGAAGCTTTTGGGGACGGCGACGGCCTCGAGGAACTGGCGGCGGCGGTCCTCCTCCTCCTGGGTGAGGCTGAAACGGAAGGATTTGATGTAGCGGGCGTCGTCGTCGAGCTTGAGGATTTTCTCGAGCCACTCGTCCTCGTGGGTGGCGGTCTCGTTGCGGTCGGGCATGTCCTCCTCCAAACTGGTCTCGAGGACGGGGTTCTTCTCGATCTCGGCGCGGACGAGGGCTTGAAGTTCCAAGGCGGGGGCGTTGAGCATCTCCAGGGCCTGGATCTGCTGGTGGGTCATCACCTGTTCTTGACGCGTCTCCATGCGGGCGCGCTGCGTCTGGTTCATGTCCATGGCCATGGTAGGTGGTGGCTCCGTGGGTTGGGGGTTAGCTTCTGGCCTTGAGGCCTTGGTAGAGGTCGGCGGGGGAGGTGAAGACGAAGATGATCCGTCCGAACGCGATGCTGGAGCCGGGCTCGACTCTTACCTTGACCTCGGGCTTGAGCAGCTGGCCGTTGACGCGGGTGCCGTTGGTGGAGCCGAGGTCGACGATGAAATACATGCCGTGGAACAAGATGAACTGGGCGTGCTGTTTGGAGATGACGTAGTCGGCGATGACGATGTCGTTCTCGGAGGAGCGCCCGACGCTGACGACGTTGGGCATCTCGCGGGAGAAGGGCTTTTTGCGGAGCATGTAGATGGCGTGGGTGATGCTGGACTGTTTGGAGGCCTCGCTCTCGCTTTCTGGCTCGGGCCTGGCGTCGTTGGTCATGCTGAAGCGCATGGTGGCGGCGGGCAGGAGGTTGCGGGTCATCTCGCCCTCGTGGAGGTCTTTGCCGACCAGGAAGGGGTGGAGGCATTGGTCGGTGAAATAGCTCATGGCGAAGGCGTTGATGAGGCCGAGCCAACGGCGGTAGTTCACCCTGCCGTTGTCGTCGACCATGTCCGCTATGCTCTCAGCTATCGCCATCGCGTCTTCCCGTGAATTGTGGTTTAATATAGCCGCGCCGCCCCAATATGCTAGAGGGTGATGTTGATGCGTTTGATGGGGACGGCCTCGTCCTGGGCGGGGCGCTCCGGCGGCGTGGGCTCCGGGGCTGGCGGCGGCCCCTGGGGGTGGAGGGCCTTGGCGCTGAGTTTGACCTCGACGGCGGCCTCTGGTTCGGCGGCCTCCCGCGCCTGGGAGGAGAGCTGGACTTCCACCGGGGCGCCGGGGTCGAACTGCTTCTCCTGCCCGGGTTTTGGTTTCTTCTTGCCGCCTGGGCCGTACATGAGGAAGCGATAGCCGCCGCCGCCTTCGGCGTCGGTCTGCGCGGAGGATGTCACTTGCCGGTCGTCGGGCGGGCGGATGATCCCGAACATATCCTCTTCGATGCGGGCCATAGATGCCTCCTTCCTGGGCTCAGTCGTCGATTTCCATCAGGGCCCTGAGCTTCAGGATGATTTGTTTGTAGAGCTGGGAGATGCGGCCTTCGGATATTTCCAGGACGAGGGCGATCTCCTTGACGGACAGGTCCTCGTTGTGGCGGAGGAAGAGCAGTTGCTGGTCGCGCTCGTTGAGTTTGCGGAAGGCGAGGCGCATGGTTTCCAGCGAGAGGGAGAGGTCGGCGGCGTCGGCGGGCGAGACGGCCTTGTCGTCGGCGAGGAAGTCGAGATGCTCGACGCCTTCGGTGGAGCTTTCCTCGTTGAGGCTGACGGCGTTGCTGCCCATGCCGATGTAGAGGGGGATCTCGTCCTCGGAGAGCCCGGTCTCGGCGGCGAGCTCCTGGTCGGTGGGGGGGCGGGCGAGCTGTTCGGTGAGGGTGTTGATGGCGGCGCAGATGAGGCGGTAGTGGTGGCGTTGGGTGCGGGTGAGGTGGTCCTGGCTGCGCAGCTCGTCGAGGATGGCGCCGCGGACGCGTTTGTAGGCGAAGGTGGAGAAGGAGGTCTGGCGGTTGCGGGAGAAGTTGGAGATGGCGTCGTGGAGCCCGAGGACGCCGGACCCGACCAGGTCGGTCTCCTCCATCTTGTGCTGGATGCGGATCGCCAGCTTGTTGACGATGCGCAGGACGATGGGCAAGTAGAGCTCCACGAGCCGCAGCCGGAGCTCGCCGTTGTCCGGTTCGCGCCAGAAAGCCTTCCATAGGCTGGCCTCGACCTCGGGGTCGAGATCGATTTCAATGTCCGCGAACTTCGTCAGCATACCCACGCTCCCTCCGGCCAGGCGCGAAGCCCCGGCCGCCTAGAATCTAACACCTAGCGCCCATAGTAAATATAGCACGCGTGGCGCCGTGTTTTTAGTCTGGAACGCAAAAATCATGACGGGGCTAAAGGATGTTGTGGTCGAGGTAGTGCTTGACCAACCCCATGCGGAGGCCGTTGGTGGAGATGTGGAAATTGTTGGCGCCGATGTGTTTCATGATGAAGGCGATGATTTGGAGGCCGGAGGGGAAGCCCTCGACGCGGTCGGGTTCCATGCCCGGGACTTTTTGGCGCTCCACGGGGGTCATCTTGTCGATGCGGCGCAGGATGTTCATGGCCTCGTCGAGGTTGCCGATGGTGTTGTTGATCTGTTTGCGGTCATAGAATTCGAGGCGGGACTGGACGGCCGCGTAGGTGTTGGCGGTGCCGCCGCAGCAGATGATGGCGCAGTCGCGGTCGTCCTGCCAGGCGAGGAAGTCGTCGAGGATGGGGGTGAGCTCGTTCCGGATGTAGTTGGCCCTGGAGACGTTGGCCTTGTTGAAGAGGCTGGGCTTGGAGTTGAACATCTCGGTGAGCTTGACGCAACCGATGGCGGCGCTCTGGGCCTCGACCATGATCTCCTCGGTGCCGTAGGCGATCTGGGTGCTGTCGCCGCCGATGTCGGCCACGAGCATCAGGTGGTGCTCCTCCTTGAAGTCCAGCGTGGTGCCTTTGTAGATCAGCTCGGCCTCCTCCTTGCCGCTGAGGACTTGCGGGAAGCAGTTGAGGCGTTTCTGGCATTCGACCAGGAAGGCGGTCTTGTTGGTGACGTCGCGGAGGGCGCTGGTGGCGGTGGCGATGATCCGCTCCACCCCCTCTTTCCTGACGATGCCGACGATCTCGTCGATGGCGCGGAGCGTGCGGTGGATGGCCTCTTGGGAAAGCGTCCTGGTCTGGCCGACGTCCTCGGCGAGCCGGGTGATCGCCCCGAACTCGTTCACCGGGACGATTTGCCCGCCGTCCTCGACCGTGACGTGCAACAGCATCACGGAGTTGCTGCCGATGTCAAGCGCCGCGATGTTTTTCTGGGATGCCATGCGAACTACCTCAAAGCCATACTGGACCGTGGTTAAAGTAAAGCCGCGACGGCGATTTTCAAAGGAGGATTTTCCCTTTGGCGCAGTTTTTAATCCGCCGCGGGGGGATATATTAGGCGGTCGGGCCGCCGCCGCTGTGGCCGCTCGCCCGGCGCGGGCCAGCACTGTGACGAAGGGAAAAACATGATTATCGTATTCAAGCCGAACTGTCCGGACAAGAACATCCAGGAGGTCTCCGACGAGATCACCAGCCTGGGCTACGAGCCGAAAATCATCAGGGGGGTCGAGCGCACCGTGATCGGGGCGGTGGGGGACGAGCGCCTGCACCATTCGCTGCTGCGCCTGAAGACCCACCCTTTCGTGGACGACGTGCTGCCGATCCAGAAAAACTACAAGCTCGCTAGCCGGGAGTTCCACGCCAAGGACACCGTGCTGAAAATCGGGGCGGAGAAGATCGGCGGCGGGCACTTCCAGATCATCGCCGGCCCCTGCGCCATCGAGAGCTACGAGCAGACCCGCCAGGCGGCCGTCGACATCGTCAAGTCCGGCTGCGGCATCGTCCGCGGCGGCGCCTACAAGCCCAGGACCAGCCCCTACTCCTTCCAGGGGCTCGGCGAGGAGGGCCTGGAGATCCTCGCGGCCATCAAAAAAGAGTTCAAAGTGGCGGTGGTGACCGAGGTGATCGGCGTCCCTCACGTGGATAAGGTGGCGGCGGTGGCCGACTGCCTCCAGATCGGCGCGCGCAATTGCCAGAACTACCATCTGCTCGAGGTGGTCGCCAAGGCCGGCAAGCCGGTGCTGCTCAAGCGCGGCATGGCCACCAGCGTCGACGAATGGCTGTCGGCGGCGGAATATCTGCTGGTGAACGGCGCCAAGGGCGTGATCCTCTGCGAGCGGGGCATCCGCACCTTCGAGACCTCCACCCGCAACACGCTCGACATCGGCGCCGTGGCGGTGGCCAAGCAGGAGTCCCACCTGCCGGTGATCGTCGACCCCAGCCACGCCGCCGGCAAGGTGGCGCTGGTCCCCCCGCTGTCCAAGGGCGCCATCGGCGCCGGCGCCGACGGGCTGATCGTCGAGACCCACCCCGACCCCTTCACTGCCTCCAGCGACGCGGCGCAGCAGATCAAGTCCTCCGAGTTCGCCGCCTACGTCGAGGAGCTCATGCCCTTCATCAAAGCCGCCAAGAAAGGCTTGCGCTGACCATGGCGGCGAAAACCGGGGAGTGGCGGATGGTCTCGGAGCGCTCCTTGCTGCGCACCCGGGTCTTCGAGGTCCGCGAGGAGCGCTGGGAGCGTCCGGACAACGCCTTCGCCGGCGACTTCTACACGCTCCAATGCGGCGACTGGGTGAACGTGGTCGCCGTGACGGCGGCGGCCGAGCTGGTGATGATCCGCCAGTTCCGCCCCGGCAACCGCCAACTGGAGCTGGAAATCCCCGGCGGGTTGATCGACCCCGGCGAGACGCCGCTGGAGGCTGGCGTCCGCGAGCTCCGCGAGGAGACCGGCTACCATGGCGGCTCCGCCGAGTTGATCGGCGCGGTCTGCCCCAACCCGGCGTTCCACCGCAACCGTTGCCACACCGTGCTGGTCACCGGCGCGGTCGCGGGCGAGGCGACCAGCGACGACCCCGGCGAGGACATCGAGACTTTCCTCGCGCCCCTGGCCTCGCTCAAGACCATGATCCGCTCCGGGCGGATCACCCATGGGCTGGTGTTGAACGCCTTGCATTTCCTGGACCTGAAACTGGAATCTTAACCCCTAGACGAGGTGAGCGATGAAAAGTTCGTACGATTTGGCGATGGAGCGGATGGGCGGGACGTTGCGACAGTTGACCGAAGACCAGAAGCGGCAGATCGCCGACCTGGAAAGTCTCTACAAATCCAAGCGCGCCCAGGCGGAGTTGTCGGCCCAGGAGCGCACGGCGAAGGCTCAGGACGTCGACACGTTGAACCAGATCCGCCAGGACCTGGCGGTCGAGCTGGCCTCGATCGAGTCGAAGCTCCAGCGCGAGAAGGACAAGGTCAGGGGTTGACCAACGAAAGGGACGGGTCTTGGAAGACAACGCCAACAAGCTGACGCTGAACCAACAGCAATACATCGAGACGATCCACGGCCTCTGTGGACGCCATGAGCACGCCCACGCCAAGGACATCGCCGAACATTTGGCCATCCGCATGCCCTCGGTGACCGAGGCGTTGCGGGCGCTGCGGGAGATGGGGCTGGTCAACTATCAGCCGCGGCAGGCTGTCACGTTGACACCGGCGGGCGAGCTCGTCGGCAAGGAGCTGCAACGCCGCCACCACCTGCTCCGCGTTTTGTTCCGCGAGATCATGGGGTGCACCGAGGCCCGCGCCGAGCTTTTCGCCTGCCGCATCGAGCACGTCATCGACGACGAGTTCAGCGAGCGTCTCGCCTCCTTCGTCCAATATCTCCGGGACAACGACGGACGCGGCTCCGTCATGAATTTCAAAAGCCAATATCTCCGCGTCGCGGAGCGGGGCGGGACGAAGCCATGAGCGTCTACCTGGACAACGCCGCCAGTTCCGCCATCTCCCCCGAGGCTCTGGATTGCTTCAAGGAGATGGCCTCGCTCCATTACGCCAACCCCGAGGCCGGGCACGTCGCCGGGCGCGAGGTCAAGGCCGCGCTGGAAAGGGCGGCCGCCGGACTGCTGGCCGCCTTGGCGTTGCCGCCCGCGACGGGGCTTTGCTGGACGTCCTGCGCCACGGAGGCGTTGAACTTGGCGGCGCGCCTCTTCGAGGGGCAGCGCGGCAATTTGGTCGTCAGCGCCTGCGAGCACCCCGCGTTGTCCGAGCCGCTGAAAGCGCTCAAAGGCACTTTCGAGCTGCGGCGCGTCAAGGTTTTGAACTCGGGCAAGCTGGACATGGACAGCTTGGCCTCGGCCCTGGACAGCTCGACGTTGCTGGTGGGGCTGCACCATGTCCAGAGCGAGACCGGGGTCGCGCAAGATTTGCCCGCGGTCGGGGCGCTGGTCAAGGAGCGCTCGCCGCGGGCGAAGCTGTTGGCGGACACGTCGCAGTCGCTGTGCAAACTGCCGTTGCCCTGGCAGGAGGCGCGGCTGGATCTGGCGGTGGTCGCCGGGCACAAGATCGGCGCGCCGCTGGGCGGGGCTTTGCTGTTCCGGGAGGACAAGCAGGGCTCGCTGGGGGCGCGGCTGGGGGCTTTGCGCAAGGCCCAGCATCTTTTTGGCCGTCCCGACCCGGCGGCGGCGCTGGCGTTGGCGAGGACGGTGGAGTTAAACCAGGCCAGTTCGGAGAGCCGTGGCCGTCTGGTGGCCGAGTTGAACGCCGCGCTGCGCCTCGGGCTGGAGTTTATGAAGATGCCGCCCGCCGCCAAACCGCGCTTCAACGCCGCCGCGGCGGACTGCTCCCCCTACATCGTGAGCTTCCGCGTCCCTCCCTATCAGGGGGCGATCCTGGCGCGGATGCTGGGCGAGGCCGGAGTCATGGTTTCCGCCGGCAGCGCCTGCGAGGCCGAGAGCGGCAAGCCCAGCCAGGCCCTCCTGGCGATGGGCGTCAGCCCCAAGGATTCATACTGTTCCCTGCGGGTCAGCTTCTGGGAGCGCAACACCCTCGCCGACGTCGAGGCTTTCCTCGCCGCCCTCCGCTCCAAGCTGGCGGATTATTGAGTTCGGAGTTCGGAGTTCGGAGTTCGGAGTTCGGAGTTGAAAGGCAGGTTCCGGTTTCCCCGCCTTTCCCTTTCGTTGTTTGCTTGATTTTTGGCGATGCATGGCTATTTTATGGGGTTCCGTACCGTATAACAACCAAACAGGGTGTGACGAGAGCAAATGAGCAAGCTGTACAATGTCGCCATCGCCGGTGCCACCGGAGCGGTCGGCGCGGACATGATGAGGGTTCTTGAGGAACGCCATTTCCCGGTGGGCGAGCTGAGGCTGTTGGCTTCTTCCCGTTCCGTGGGCAAGAAACTGGTGTTCAAGGGCCGTGAGATTGCTGTCCAGGAGCTCAACGCCGACTCCTTCAAGGGGATCGACATCGCCCTGTTCAGCGCCGGGGCGGCGCGCTCGGTGGAGTTCGCCTCCGCGGCGGTCAAGGCTGGCGCCGTGGTCATCGACAACTCCAGCGCCTTCCGCATGGACGCCGACGTCCCGCTGGTGGTGCCCGAGGTCAACGCCGCCGCCATCAAGACCCATCATGGCATCATCGCCAATCCGAACTGCACCACCATCATCATGCTGGTGGCGGTCTACCCGTTGCACCAGGCAAAGCGCCTCAAGCGCGTCATCGCCTCGACCTACCAGGCCGCCAGCGGCGCCGGGGCCTCGGCCATGCGCGAGCTCGAAGTCCAGACCCGCCAGGTGCTCGACGGCCAGAAGGCCAAGCCCGAGGCCTTCGCCAAGCAGATCGCCTTCAACCTCTTCCCGCATATCGACGTCTTCACCGACAACGGCTACACCAAGGAAGAGATGAAGATGCTCCACGAGAGCCGCAAGATCATGTCCTGCCCCGAGCTGCTGGTCAACTGCACCTGCGTGCGCGTCCCGGTCCTCCGGGCCCACAGCGAGTCGCTCACCTTGGAGTTCGAGGACGAGATCACCCCCGACGAGGCCAGGGCCATCCTGTCCAAGGCCCCCGGGGTCATCGTCGTGGACAACCCCGCCGAGAAGCTCTATCCCATGCCCATCGACGCCTCCGGCAAGGGCGAGGTGCTAGTCGGGCGCGTCCGGCAGGACATCTCCCGCGGCGACAAGCGTTCCTTGACCATGTTCGTCGCCGGCGACCAGCTGCTCAAGGGCGCCGCGCTGAACGCCATCCAGATCGCCGAGGAGCTCATCAAGGCTTGAGCCACCCGCGTTTAACCATCCGAGAATTTGGAGTTTTGTCATGAGCCAAGAGATTTCCGCTTTGCAGAAAGCCCGCTACGCCTACCAGGTGAAGTTGCCTAAGGACCTCGCCCATGGCGCCAATGTCTCCCTCGTGGAAGGCAAGGCCACCGAGTCGGCCGCCGACCATGACGCCGTGAAGAAGCTGTTCCCGCACACCTACGGGCTGCCCACCGTCACTTTCAAGGGCAAGGACGAGGGCAAGGGTAAAGCCTTGACCGTCGGCGTGCTGCTCTCCGGCGGCCAGGCTCCGGGCGGGCACAACGTCATCGCCGGGCTCTTCGACGGCCTCAAATCCATCAACCCCGCCAGCAAGCTCTTCGGCTTCCTGGGCGGCCCCAGCGGCCTGATCGACGGCAAGTACGTCGAGCTCACCGCCGCCACCATCGACGCCTACCGTAACACCGGCGGCTTCGACATGATCTGCTCCGGGCGCACCAAGCTGGAGAAAGCCGAGGACTTCGAGAAGTCCCGCGCCAACTGCGAGAAGCTCGGCGTCCAGGCCGTGGTCATCATCGGCGGCGACGACTCCAACACCAACGCCTGTTTGCTCGCCGAGTACTACAAGGCCAAGAACGTCGCCATCCAGGTGGTCGGCTGCCCCAAGACCATCGACGGCGACTTGAAGAACGACCAGATCGAGGCCTCCTTCGGTTTCGACACCGCCTGCCGCGTCTACTCCGAGCTGATCGGAAACATCTCCCGCGACGCCAACTCCGCCCGCAAGTATTGGCATTTCGTCCGGCTCATGGGCAGGTCCGCCTCGCACATCACGTTGGAGTGCGCCTTGCAGACCCATCCGAACGTCACGCTCATCGGCGAGGAGATCCTGGCCAAGAAGCAGACCATCGCCGAGATCGTCGCGACCATTTGCGACTCGATCACCAAGCGCTCCGCCGCCGGGCTCAACTTCGGCGTCGTCCTGGTCCCCGAGGGCCTCATCGAGTTCATCCCCGAGATCAAGACCTTGATCGCCGAGCTCAACGACGTCCTCGCCGAGCACAAGGCCACCTTCGAGGACTTCAAGTCGACCGACCACAAGATCGACTTCATGATCGGCAAGCTTTGCGCCAACAGCGCCAAGACCTATTCGACCTTGCCCCGCAGCATCCAGACCCAGCTGATCTTCGACCGCGACCCCCACGGCAACGTCCAGGTGTCGTTGATCGAGACCGAGAAGCTCTTGATCGAGCTGGTCAACCTCCGTTTGCGCGAGCTCAAGGCCGAGAGCGGCTACAAAGGCAAGTTCACCTCGCAGAACCATTTCCTGGGCTACGAGGGCCGTTGCGCCGCGCCGTCCAACTTCGACGCCAACTACTGCTACAGCCTGGGCTACGGGGCGGCCGCCCTGATCGGCGCGGGCAAGACCGGCTACATGTCCTCGATCAAGGGCTTGTCCAAGCCGGGCGCCGAGTGGGTGGCTGGCGGCGTGCCGATCACCATGATGATGAACATCGAACGTCGTCATGGCAGCGACAAGCCGGTGATCCAGAAGGCGTTGGTCAACCTGGACGGCGGCCCCTTCCAGGAGCTGGCCCGCAACCGCGCCGAGTGGGCGGTCGCGACCGACTACGTCTATCCCGGCCCGATCCAGTACTTCGGCCCGACCGAGGTCTGCGACCAGGTCACCAAGACCTTGGAGCTGGAGAGCAAGTAAGTCCAGCCCTAGCGGAAACCACAAGGCTTGTCCGGACATGTCCGGGCAGGCCTTTTCTTTTGGGTGGCCTGCGTTTAAAGCCGCCGCAGCGAGCCGCGTTCCACCAAGAAGTTGTCCGCTAGATAGCTATCGGGGCAGGGCTCGCCGCGCAGTTGTTTGAGCAGCAACCCCAATGCGCCCTCCCCAAGGGCTTGGATGTCATGTTTGACGGTCGTCAGCGGGACTCTCATGTGCTCGGGGAAGTTGACGTCGTCGCCAAATCCCACCACCGAGACGTTCGCAGGCACGGCGAAGCCAAGGCGCTCCAACGTGGAGATGATGCGGAGCGCCAGCCCGTCATGCGCCGCGAAAATGGCGGAGGGCGGGGCGCTTGAGCCCATGAGCTCCGACAACTCGGACTCAGTCGCCTGGTTGTCCACGCAATGGGCTATGAGCTTGTCCTGTTCCGGCAGCCCGAGCTCCTTCACGGTGGCGAGGAACGCGTCCGCCCTTCCGGAATTGATCGTGGAGGCGCTGGCGAAGACAATCCTCCGGTGGCCGCGAGCCACCATGAGACCGACCATCTCCCTGACGCTCTCGGCGTCCTTGCCGACGGCGAACGGCATGCCCCGGATGCCCGTCTCGCCAATGGAGGCCACGGCGGCGCCCTCCTCGATCAACCTTGCGAAGTAGATCGAAAGCCGCGGCGTCAAGGCGGTTGACACGATTATCAGCCCCGCGATTTTGTATTGCTGCAAGGCGTTCAAGTGCCGCTCGTCCTCCTGGTCGTCGCCGCTGGAGCAGAGGATCAGCGAGGCGTAGCCACAGTTCCGGAACGCCCGGTTCAACCCGTAGAGGATCGAACCGTAAAACTTGGACAACGTCTCGGAAGGCGGCGGCATGAAGATCCCGATGATGTCCGTGCGCCCCCCGACCAACGAACGCGCCAGCTTGTTCGGACGGTAGCCCAGCTCGTTGGCCTTCGCCTTGATCCGCGCGCGCAGCTCCGGCGAGATGTCTGGCGCGCCGCTCAAGGCTTTGCTGATGGCCGCTTGCGTGACCCCTAGCATTTCCGAAAGTTTCTTCTGGCTCACGCTTGACATTTCCCGCCTTTCGCTTATAATCAAAAATACAACCGCAAATCGGCGTGTCAAGTTTTAACCATGAACTTATAGCTATAAGTTGAAGATTTGAAAGGGTAGGGACATGGGCGTGTCGGAGCAGAGGACGGAATGGCTTTCCCAGGCGAAGTGGGGCTTGTTCATGCACTTCATCGGGGATGTGCTGGGTGGCCCCAAGCTTGGGGCGGCGGATTGGAACAAGCTCGTCGACGGTTTCGACGTGGAGAAATTGGCGGGGCAGCTCGCCGAGCTCAAGGCGGGGTATTTCATGATCGCCCTCGGGCAGAACTCGGGCCACTATTGCAGCCCCAACGCCGCCTATGACGCGGTCGTGGGCGTCACCAACCCGGCCGAGTCAAAATGCTCGCGGCGCGACCTCGTCTCCGACCTCCATGCGGCGTTGTCGACGCGCGGGGTGAAGCTCATGGTCTATCTTCCCTCCGGCGCCCCCTGCAAAGACCCGCATGCCGTTTTGAGCTTCGATTACACTCCTTCCTATGGTGCACCTTCCCACACGTCCTGGGAGGACGAGGCCCTGATAAAAAAATACGTGGAGCACATGGACCCCGACAAAAGCCTGACGAAATTCCAGCGCAAGTGGGAGTCCGTGATCCGCGAGTGGTCGCTGCGCTGGGGCGACAAAGTCTCCGGGTGGTGGATCGACGGCTGCTACCCCCATTTCATCGAGCACATGTATCGGCGGGACGAGACGCCGAATTTCAAGAGTTTCGCGGCCGCCATGCGCGCCGGCAACCCCGACAGCCTGGTCTCCTGGAACCCCGGGGTGGTGTACCCGCCGGAACCCGTCGACGCGGAGGAGGATTACACCTCGGGCGAAATCCAAAACCCCTTCGACGTGGTTTGCGTTGGCCGCCACGAGAATCAGGAGCTGTTCCACTTTATGTCCTACGTTGGCGTTTCGTGGGCTAAGGCTCCGACGCGCTTCAGCGCCGACGAGTTGCTCAAGGCTACGCGGCAGACCACGGATTTCGGCGGGGCTGTCACCTGGGACGTCCCGTTCAACACGGACGGCTCCATCGCCGACGATGTCTTCCGCGCCCTGAAGGGCTTCGCCTCGGAGCTGGACAAAACCCGCGGAGTCCCGTCGAAGCCAGCCCTGTTGATTTCCCGGATCGCGGTGGAGGTCGTCAAGTATCCCGCCTGGTTTCCGGGCGACAAGTCCGCCGAGGGGCGTATGGAGTTGAGGTTCTCTAACCCGGCGAGCCGCGCCATCGACGTGGCTGTCGACCTCGAGCGACGTGGCCGGGTCGTGGCCAGTCCGGAGCGCGTTGAGCGTGTCCTCGCGGCGGGCGGAAAATTCTCTGTACAAGTATGTTTGACCGTCGACGAGGCGGCGGCGACCACGGCGCCGGAGGAGGTCTTCATCAACAACGCGTTGGCCAGCGTCGTCGTCCCTACGCCCATCAGAACGAAGCGCGCCGTCCTCCACGACATCGGCCCGCTGGACACGCCGGAGTTCCCGCTGGAGAAAATGCTGGACCTCCCGTCGTTGCCCTTCCTGGACGCCGGGCGGATAACGTTGGCGGCGGCGGGTGGATACTTCGTGTTCAGGCTGGTCTCGCGGGACGAGAACCCGCAGGCCGAGAAGCGGATGTGCGACGGTTCGGGCGTCGAATTGTTCGCCGTCGGCGCCGACGGAAAAATACGGCAGCTTTTCGCCACCCCGGATTTCACCCCCGCCATACGAGCTATTTATCGCTGCGACTTGAATTTCTTCCCGGTGGAGGGCTCGTTCTGTGCGACAGTGAGGACCGAGGATGGCTATGAGCTCCGCGGCGTAGTTCCGGCGACGGCGCTTGGCGCTGACCATGAGACGTTTCTTTTCGATGCGGTGTTGACGACCACCCGCGGCGGGGCTAAAAGGAAAGTGGCGCTTTTCGGCCGCGCCGACGACGCTTTCCGCAGTTCCGCAGGTTACGGCGAGTTGCGTGGACGCCTCCAATAAAGATCGGAGTGAAAACATGAAACACTTGAGACTGATTGGCATTTTCACGCTCATCGAGCTCATGGTTGTCATCGGGATCATCGCCATTTTGGCGTCGTTGCTGTTGCCGGCGTTGGGCAGGGCGCGCGAATTCGCGCGGCAGACTTCTTGCAAGAACAACTTGAAGCAAGTACATACGGCGACCATGATGTACGTCAATGACAATAACGAGTGGATGTCCGGCGGCCAAAGTGGGCGGCTGATGGAACAGCTCGCCGTGCCATACCTCAACCTCGCGTCGCGCTTCGAGTCGAGCCCGCCCTACTACTACCATTCCATCACCGGTCCTTTTCTTTGCCCGAGCGAAACCCAAATCAGCGGCGTGACGGAATACCGCAACTCCTATATTCAGACCGGCGGATGGACTTCGGCCATGGGCGGCTGGATCGACACCAGCGTCGGCCCGCCTTACTTGGGACGGAAAATCAATAAAATAGCGTCTGGCACGGTCCTCATGTATCCAGTGCGGCTGGAAATACTGGCGAGCGGTATTGCGGGAAGCGATGATTTGGGCTCGCCCTCCGACTGCGAGGCGTCAAACCTTGGTCACAGCGATTACCCGGCGTATATCCACAACCGCTTCGACAATTTCATGTTCTTGGATGGAAACGTCAACAGCTTCAAGTCTGGCACCAGGTTCAAGTGGTTTCCTGTGGCGCTTCAGACGGAATCCGAAAAACTGGTGTCCGCAAATAAGTTGGTGTAGTGTATGCCAACGACGCAAAAGGAGGCATGGTTGTGGACAAGCGGACAAGACGTCGCTTCACGGCGGAGGAGA
>Ga0209467_1000153_pt1 | contig 125610 bp, 98 predicted proteins | sample Higcelwee11metaG_FD_187175 | JGI IMG/M metagenome (GOLD analysis project Ga0209467, IMG submission 187175) | Freshwater pond sediment microbial communities from the University of Edinburgh, under environmental carbon perturbations - High... | ecosystem: Environmental > Aquatic > Freshwater >...
CTCGGGGGCCTCGTCGGGGCGGCCGGGCTCGGGCCAGCGGGCAAACGTGGCGGTCTCGGTCTGCACGTCCCGGGGCACGTCCACCACCACCGGGCCGGGGCGACCGGAGGCGGCCAGGGCGAAGGCCTGGGGGATGACGGTCAAAAGCTCGGCGGCGTTTTGCACGCGAAAGGATTTCTTGCAGGCCGGGGCGCAGATGGCGGCCGTGTCCACCTCCTGAAAGGCGTCGGTGCCGATCAGCGGGCGGGGCACCTGGCCGGTGAGGCACACCAGGGGGATGGAGTCCATGTAGGCATCGGCGATGGCCGTGACCAGATTGGTGGCGCCGGGACCGGAGGTGGCCAGGCACACGGCGGGCTTCCCCGTGACCCGGGCCATGCCCTGGGCCATGAACGCCGCGCCTTGCTCGTGCCGGGCCAGGACGTGGCGGATGGGCGAGGCGGCCAGGGCGTCGTACAGGGGCAGATTGGCCCCGCCGGGGATGCCCGGGACAATGGTCACGCCCTGGCGTTCGATGAGTCTGGCGATGATGTCGGCGCCGGATTTGGTGGGCATGGTCTGCTCCTTTGTGGGAGCCCCGCGCGCGCCGCCTCTGGGGGAAGGGAAGGGAAACGAAATGAAAATCCCCCGTCAGCGGTCGCGCCGACGGGGGATGAAGTGACGAATGAAAAAATATCCCGCTACGACGCGACGTGCCTAACCACGGATACGACGACGCCGGATAGGACCAGGGCGGCGTGGGTGTGGCGCGCGGTGCGGGTGGCGGAACGGTTCATCTATGCCTCGATACTGGTTGAGATTGCTTGCTTGTTGCCTAGCCCGGGGCGGGCGGCGGCGTCAAGGGGATTTTCATTATTCTCGGCTGTAGGCATCACACGCCCTGTCATAGCTAACCACAATCACTTGTTTCCTCATTTCAGGCGCATACCTTGTCGGGGTTAGGACTTCCCTTATAGAACCAGCTCGTTTAATCTCAACCAATGAGAGACAAACTTGCGACCATCGTCGCATGGCTCGTTGGAGCGGCGGTTCTGGCTTATTTTTCCCTGTTCGGGGTCGGAGCAGCCAGTTGCCCCCCGTGAGTGCTGGCTGGCGCTTCGGGAGTCGCGGGATACGGCTCCTTCATTTTAGCGAAATGGCTTGGCAGGGGGAAAAAGAAGGACCGGGAGAATGATGGGCATTGAATCTTATTGTACAGTGATAGTATTCACCTGACACCCCGTCCCCGAAGGAATCACCCCGCCCCATTTTCAATCACCTGGGCTACCCAGGCATTGAGGCTTTTCCTCCTGGCCGCCGCCGCCATGACCGCCTTGGCGTGAACTTCCGGCCGGATGCGGAGCAACGCCTTCCGGAACAGGGCTCCCTCACGACACGTCGGGCTGGCGGCTTGCCGTCCGGTTTCTGCCGGTATTTTTGGCCTGATACAGATAGCGGTCAGCTTCTTCGAGCAGCAAGGCGGGGGACGTTTCGGAACGGCACAACGCGCTCACCACGCCCAGGCTGACCGTCACCTGCGCGGCGACCTCTGAGCGCGGGTGGGGTATGGCCTGTTCCATGACGCCATGACGTATGTGTTCCGCCACCTGGAGCGCGCCGCCAAGGCCTGTTTCCGGCAGGATGCAGACGAATTCCTCACCGCCGTAACGGGCGACCAGATCGGATGGACGCTTGGCGCATGCCGTCAGCACCTGGGCGATGCGCCGCAGACAGTCATCGCCTTGTTGGTGGCCGTAGTGGTCGTTGTAGAGTTTGAAAAAATCGACATCCAACAGGATAAGCGACAACTCGGCGCCTAGGCGGGCATGCCGGGCGTACTCCCTGGCCAGCACCTCGTCGAAACGCCGCCGGTTGGCGATCCCGGTCAACGCGTCGGTGCTGCTTAAGGTTTCGAGCTTGCGGTTGGCCTGCGCCAAGGAACGATTGGCGACCTGGGCCTCCTGGATGGCCTGGGTGGTGAGGCGTTGATGCTCTTGAAGCTGCCGCACCATGGCGTTTAAGGAATGCATCATGCTGTCTTTGGGGGAGCGGGGGGTGACCTGCACCTGAAGATCGCCGTCGGCTATCGCCTCGGCCAGGGCGATGGTCTCGGCATTGGACCGCACCAGGTCTTCCAGGGCGTGGTCCATCTGCCGCACCTCGACGATGCCGGATTGCCCGGGTTTGTGGCCGCTCCCCCCGCCCGGCGCGGTTTCGCCCCTGGCCAGCCGCTGCATGGCGGCCACGAGACGGCTGATGGGATCGGCGACCTGTCGGCTGAGCCGGACCGCCTCAGCTCCGGCCAAAAGCCCAAAGAGCAGCCCTGCGCCGCCGATGCTCGCCAGCAGGACCGAGGTGGCCCGGCGTTCCGCATCCCTGGGGAGCAGCACCGCGATGGTCGCCACCGCTCCCTCGCTGTCGCCGAGGGTCGTCAGACTTTCGTAATAGCTTTGCTCGCCCACCTTTCTGGGAACCACAGGACTTGCCTGCGCATTCCCGATGAAGGCGTCGAAGGCGACAGGCGAAGGGGGGATGCCCAGCAGCCTGGGGTAGGTCTGCAGCGTGCCGCAGGCCAGTTCGCCATTCACGAAGGCATTGATCTGGGTGTGGGTGAGCGCCGCGACATGCTGGATGTCTCCGGCCGTCATCTGCATGGTCAATTCCAGGAGTCCCCAGTTTTGCTCATTGTCGCCGTCACGGGCGGCGAGGGCGAAGTAGCCGTATTTGGTGGACAGGCCATGCACCGGAATCCGCAATCGCAGGGCGGGCATCCGGTCGAGCAGGGCGAACTGCCCCTGGGGATGGCCAGCCACGGCAGCAACCGGAATCTCAACCGCCTGCCCGGGCGGGAGGTCGATACAATCCATGTCCGCAGCCTGCACGCGGGCCAGGAGATGCTCCTCGTCCTGGACGAGCCGGGTCACCGAGCCTCCGGCCTGCACGATCATGCGGCGCTGGACGAGCAGACGGCCGGGCGCGAGTTCCGGCAGGTGCAGACCGACCGTGTAGTATAACGGGGCGTCGTTGAAAAAGAGCAGCAGCAGCCTTCCCTGCTGATCGTACAGGGCGATCCGCAACCCGGCCGTCCCCAGGGCCGCGGCCAGTGCGAAAAGCTGGTCCGTAAGCGGCCGGACCCCGGCCACGATCCCGCTTAGCGGGATGTCTGCGGCGGCGCCGTCCGGGACCGTAGAGCCGTTTCGCGCCGACGCCGCCATCTGAAATCCAGAGCGAAGCGGGGCGTTGATCTTTTCGACTTCAAGGGACGCCTCCCGCTGTCTGCGCTGCAGACTATCCCCGAAATAGGTGAAGCCTGCGTCGAGCGTCTGCTGGGCGCGCTGCCGCGCGTCATCGCTAAATATCCGGTAGAAGACGGCGGAAAGGGCGATGGTGATGGCGCAGATGAGCAGTATCACCCGCAGAAGTATGGTGTTGCGCAGCGTCATGGCGGTTTAGTCGAGCGCGGCGTAGACCAGTCGCGACACCTCTTCGGAAATCTCCCAGGCGGCCTGGGGGGGCAGGACGGTCTGCATCACCAGGATGACCAGCCTGCGCTCGAAGTTCAGGTCCAGGTTTTTGCCGCCCAGTCCCAAAACGCTGATGGACCCGGGATCACGGACGCTGTCCGGGCCGTTAATGAAGCAGCCGAGTCCGTAGCGGTCGTAGCCTTTCTGGAAAAATACGAAGTTCTCAACGCCCGGCAGGTCGCCGATCTGGTTTGAGCGGATCTCCTGCACCGATTCAGGACTCAAGAGACGCACGCCGCCGTATTCCCCGCCGTTGAGAAGCATCTGTCCCGCCCGGAAATAGTCAGCCGTGGTGGTGAAAAGGCCATTGCCCGACGAATAGAGCCTGCGGTTTGTAAAGGCGTAGGGAACCACCTTGCCGGTCAGCCTGCCGCCTTCCCCCTCCCAGTACGGGGCAACGCGCGAGGCCTTCTCCGCTGGCGGAAAGAAAAAGCTGTCCCGCATTCCCAACGGGCCGAAGATATGTTTTTGGTAATACTCGTTAAGGCTCATCCCCGAAGCGACCTCGACCACCCTGCCGACCACGTCGTTGCTCAGACCATAATTGAACGCGGTTCCAGGCTCGAATTCAAGCGGCATCCTGGCCAGACGACGCATGTTTTCCGCCAGGTCGAAATCCGGGTCGCCGATGCCGATATCCACGCCGTAACGGATAAATTCCGTGTCCATGTACCCCACAATGCCCGTGGTCATGGACAGGGCCTGGCGCACGGTGGGGGCTTTTTGCGCCGGGACGAGCCTAAAAGAAGGAGCGGCGCCTTCGGGAAGGGGTTCTTTGACGGTAAGGGAAGCGAATTCGGGAATATATTTTGAGATGGGATCGTCCAGGCGCACTTTGCCCTGCTCCACAAGCTGCATCATGGCGATGCTGGTGACGATCTTGCTGCTGGAATACATCAGAAAGATGGTGTCCGTGCTCATCGGCGTATTGAGATTGGCCCGGCCGAAGGCCTTGTGGTAGATGATCCTGCCGTCCTTGGCCACCAGGACCACCGTACCGGGAACGATGTGGTCGGCGATGGCCTTTTCGATCAGACTGTCGATGGCCGCAAGCTTTTGGGACGACACGCCGACGCTTTCCGGCGCGACGGTTTTCAGGTGGTCCGCATCCTGCGGGGTTTGCTCGCAGGCCTGCAACGGCATGATGCAAAGCGTAAGAAACACGAAGGTCATGATTGTACGACGCATATTCCCGCCTTCTCCTTCATTTCGCACCGCTTGGGAGATTTCGTATACGATAAAGCCCGAAACGTCTTCACCCTATGGAGGGCGTTCCACATTTGAATCGCAGCGCGCCCATGTCCGGCGTCGAAACCGTCTGGGGAATCGCCATTGCCGACCCGCGCGGTCCTTTCCGGGCGGGGAATGCGGGTGCGGCATGACCCGTGGGCCACGGCGGCAAGACGTTCGTATTGAAGGGTTGAGGCGTCAAGCAGAAGGGGCGGACGGCGACAGAAGGCAATAATGGCCAGGGGGGGCGTTACGCCGGAGGGGGGAGGGTTTGCATGTTGACCACATCACCTCTGGCGTTCCCGAATTCTCTGACGCATGGGGTCGAGAAAGTCGAAGGCCATGCGGGGGGAACGTGTGTTTGCGCCGGTAGCGCCTCTCTCCCTCCGACTACGCGCTCCCGCTACTCCCCCCCGACAATCTCAGGCAGAAACGCCGCCTGCGGCTCGTCGCGGGGGACTGTGCGCCGGTAGCGGTATTTGGAGTTGCCGATGAGAAGCCCGGCCGGGACCACGCGGCCCTCGGGGATGCCCAGATGCCGGGCCAGTTCCGGCTTATGCTCCAGGGCGAACATGAGGTAGCCCGCAAAACAGCTTCCCACGCCGTGGGCATGGGCCACGATCTCGAACCAGGCGGCGGCGATGACGGCGTCGGTCACAGGCGTCACGCCGTCGTCCGGGACATGGGCGAACACCACGTGCGGCGCGCCGCGCGTCACCACGTCCTTGCCCTTGTCCACGGCCCGCACCGCCCCGGCCAGCTTCATGTTCCGGGAGAAGTCGGTCTTGGCCTTGACCTCGGCGCGCATCCATTCGTTGACCAGCATCAAAAACCCGTTCACCGCCTGCCGTCCGTCCAGGATCACCCACTGCACCTCCTGCCGGTTGTGGCCGGTGGGGGCGTGGCGCACCGTGTCCAGGATGGCCCTGAAGGTCTCGTGCGGCACGGTGCAGGGTTTGAAGTTGCGGATGGAGCGCCGGGATTTCAAGTGCCCGGCCAGGACCTCGGGGGCCAGGACGTTTTTTCTGTCCGCCAGGGGGAAGTCGTCAAAGGGCAACAGGCTGTGGCGAAGCGCCCCTGAGGGGCAGATGGCCACGCAATGCCCGCAGCGAATGCAGTGCATCTCCTTGCCCGGCAGGGGATAGGGCAGGGAGTCGGGCTCGTCCTGGCGCACCAGGCTTGCCGGACAGGCCGCCGCGCACAGACCGTCGCGGCGGCACAGATCCTCGTCGATGGTGAAAAGAGGGGGCATCGTGATCCCTACTCCTCTTCTTTGGCCTTTTTCTTGGCGCCGCTTATCACGTGGCGCTTCTGGGCCGACAGCTCCACCTTGCGCAGCCGGATGGACAGGGGGGTGACCTCGGCCAGCTCGTCCTCGCGGATAAAATGAATGGCCCGCTCCAGGGTCATAGGCAGAACCGGGGTCAGGATGACGTTTTCATCCTTGCCCGAGGCCCGCATGTTGGTGAGCTTTTTTTCCTTGCAGGGATTGACGTTGATGTCGTTTTCCCGGTTGTGCTCGCCCACGATCATGCCCTCGTACACCGGGTCGCCCGGGCATACGAAGAGTCTGCCGCGCGGCTCCAGGTTGAAGATGGCGTAGGGCACGGCCGCGCCCGCCCGGTCGCAGACGATGGAGCCGGTGAAGCGCGACGGGAAATCGCCCCGGTATTCCTCGTAGCCCAGGAAATAGGAGTTCATGATCCCGGTGCCCTTGGTGTCGGTCAAAAACTCGTCCCGGTAGCCGATGAGCCCGCGCGCCGGGATGGTGAACTCCAGGCGCACCCGGCCCGAGCCGTGGTTCACCAGGTTTTTCATGCGGCCCTTGCGGATGGACAGCTTCTCGGTGACGATGCCGGTGAACGACTCGTCGCAGTCGATGAACAGATGCTCGATGGGCTCTTTGCGTACCCCGTTCTCCATGCGGTAGATGACCTCGGGGCGTCCCACGGACAGCTCGAAGCCCTCGCGGCGCATGGTCTCGATGAGAATCGCCATCTGAAACTCGCCCCGGCCCTTGACCACGAAGCTGTCGCGCTCCTCGCTCTCCTCCACGCGGATGGCCACGTTGAGCAGGGTTTCCTTGAAAAGACGCTCCCGGATGCGGGCCGACTGGACGTATTTGCCTTCGCGTCCGGCCAGGGGGGAGGTGTTGATGGTGAAGCGCATGGCCACGGTGGGGTCGTCGACGCTGATGCGTTTGAGCGCCGTGGTGGTCTCGGAGGAGCAGATGGTGTCTCCGATGGTCACCTCGTCCAGGCCGGAGATGACCACGATGTCGCCGGGGTGGGCGGTCTCGGAGTCCAGGACCTTCAGGCCCTCGTAGACCTGGAGCCGGGTGACCCGAAGCGGCACGCGGCGGTCTTCGCTGTCGATGCGCACCAGGGAGTCGTGGCTTCTGGCCGTTCCGGCCAGCACCCGGCCGATGGCCAGCCGTCCCAGGAAGTCGGAATACCCCAGGTCCGAGACCAGCATGGCGAAGGGCAGGGCAGGATCGCAGGCCGGACCCGGAATCTCGGCGATGATGGTCTCGAAAAGGGGCGTCAGGTCCGTGCCTTCCTCGTTAAGCGCGCGCATGGCCAAGCCTTCGCGGCCCACGGCGTAGAGCACGGGGAATTCGAGCTGGTCCTCGTCGGCGTCCAGGTCGATGAAAAGATCGTAGATTTCGTTTAAGACTTCCTCGGGCCGGGCGTCCTTGCGGTCGATCTTGTTCACGGCCACGATGACCCGCAGCCCTGCCTCCAGTGTCTTTTTGAGGACGAAGCGGGTCTGGGGCAGGGGGCCTTCCGAGGCGTCCACCAGAAGCACCGCGCCGTCGGCCATGGACAGGGCGCGTTCCACCTCGCCGCCGAAGTCGGCGTGGCCCGGGGTGTCGATGATGTTGATCTTGGTGCCCCGCCAGGTCACGGCGCAGTTTTTGGCGGCGATGGTGATGCCGCGTTCCCGTTCCAGGTCCATGCTGTCCATGATCCGTTCGGGGGTGTCCTGGCCTTCGCGGAAAAGCCCGCTCTGGCGGAACATGTGGTCCACCAGGGTGGTTTTGCCGTGGTCGACGTGGGCGATGATGGCGATGTTTCGGATGGAATCGTTGCGTGGTAAGTTTTTCATGCATGTCCTCGCGCAGGGTGCATAGGCCGCGCGGCTTTACGGTTTCGTGACGGGAAGGGGAAGGAATGTCCTGCCGGGCGGCTCTTGTCGTCGAAAATCGCGGAAAAGACAATCCCCGCAGGCAGGGATTATCCGGAAATGGGCAGGGTGAAGGTGAAAATGCTCCCTTTGCCCGGGGTGCTCTCGAACCAGATGCGCCCGTCGTGGGACTCCACGATGTGTTTGCAGATGGGCAGCCCAAGCCCCGTACCCTTGGGACGGTCCGTGATGCCGGAGCGCACCTGGTTGAATTTTTCAAAGACCTTGGCGAAGTCCTTTTTGGCGATGCCGATGCCCGTGTCGGCCACGCTTATGCGCAAAAAACCGTCTTCCCGGACGGCCGAGACGGTTACGGCCCCCTGGTCCGTGAATTTGACGGCGTTGGAGATGAGGTTGACCAGGACCTGGATGATGCGGTCCCGGTCGCCGCGGATGACCGGCAGGTCTTCGTCCAGGCAGCGCGCCATGCGCACGTCTTTCTCCTCCAGAAGCACCGAGGTGGAGGCCATGACCCGGGTGATGAGCTCGGCGGGGTCGATGGTCTCCATGGTGAATTCCATGCGGCCCGATTCGAGCTTGGCCAGGTCCAGGACGTCGTTTATGAGCGTGGTCAGGCGTTCGCCCTCGGCCACGATGATCCCCAGATTGGCCACTATCTGGGCGGCGGTGCGCCCGTTGCGGTCGTCGGTCAGGTTGAACCCGGCGAAAACCTGGGCCAGTTTTTTCTGGATGATCTTGGAAAAGCCCAGGATGGAGGTCAGGGGGGTGCGTATCTCGTGGGAGACCATGGACAAAAAGTCGGACTTGGTGCGGTTGGCGGCCTCGGCGGCCTCCTCGGCCCGGCGGCGGTCCTGGACCTCGCGGATGAGTCGCTGGTTGGCCTGGTTGAGCTCCCGGGTCCGTACCTCCACGCGCTTTTCAAGCAGGGCGTGGGCGTCGCGCAGGGCCTCCTCGGCCATCTTGCGGGCCGTTATGTCCTCGCAGGAGCCTTCCAGGAAAAGCGGCAGCCCGGACGGGTCGCGAAACACCCGGACGTTGAGCGAGACCCAGATGGTGCGGCCGGTCTTGTGCCGGAACCGGGCCGGGAAGTTCGTGGCCCCGGCGCGCAGTTTCAAAAGCCGCATGAGGCGGTCCCGGTCCTCGGTGTCGGCGTAGACCTGACGGCGGATGTCGGTGACGCCGACCATGAGGTCTTCGGGCGTCGCATAGCCCAAAAGGGTGGCCATGGCCGGGTTGGCGCTGGTGAAGCGGCCCGCCGGGGTGGTGGTGAAAAAACCCTCCACGGCGTTTTCCACGATGCGGCGGTAGCGTTCCTCGGCCCGGTGCAGGGCGCGTTCGGTCTTGCGGCGCTCGGAGACGTCCCGGGCCACCACCACGGCCTTGCGCCGGGCCGGGCCCTGGGCCACGCGGATGGTCATCTCGACCGGCACGGCGGCGCCGTCGGGGCTGGCGAGCTCCGTGTCCAGCGGGGTGTCGGCGCCCTGGGCGGCCAGGATGCGGGAGATGCGCAGGGCGGCCTTGGGGCGCAAAAAGTCGTAAAAGCGGGCCCCGATGATGCGTCCCTTGTCCCGGCCAAGCAGCACCGGGGCGGACCCGGCGGCGTCGAGTATCTCGCCGGTCGCGGCATCCACCAGGAAGATGGCGTCGTTGCTCTGGTCAAGCAGCTCCCGGAAGCTTTCCAGTTCCGAGAGGCGTTCGGAAAGCTCGGGATAATAGCTTTTGCTCAGGGAGCCTTCGCCAAGCCCGATGAGCTTTTCCCGGGAGGCGTTCCAATCAGGCGTGGAATCGGCAGGCGGCTTCATAAAGGGCCCGTATGTCCTCTACCTTGGGGTGGCGAGGGTTGGTGATCATGCACGGGTCGTTTATGGCCTTGGCCGACAGTTCGGAGAGTTCGGCCGGGCGAACCCCCAGATCGCTTAGGGTCTGGTCCACCCCGGCGTCTTTTTTGAGGTCGCGCAGGGCGGTGATGACGGCCTGCTTGCGGTCGTCGCTTTGCATGTCCGGGGCCAGCCGGGCGCCGAGAATGCGGCCCACGTCGTCATAGCGCCCCGGGGCGCTCTGATAATTATAGTCCGCCACATGGTCAAGCAGGATGGCGTTGCACAGGCCGTGGGGCAGGTCCAGGAAGCCGCCCAGGCTGTGGGCCATGGCGTGCACCGCGCCCAAAATGGCGTTGGAGAAGGCCAGACCCGCGTAGAGGCTGGCGTACATCATGCCGGATCGGGCCGCAATGTCGTCTGGACGGCGGATGGCCGTCACCAGATGGGCGCGCACCAGTTCGATGGCCCGAAGGGCGAACAGGTCCGTGACCGGCGACTGGGCGTTGGAGACGTAGGCCTCGATGGCGTGGGTCAGGGCGTCCAGGCCGGTGTGGGCGGTCAGCTCCGGATCCATGGTGGTGGTGGGCGTGGGATCGATCAACGCCGCGTCCGGGATCACGGTCTTGCTGACGATGGCGATTTTGACCTTGCGTTTGGTGTCGTTGATGATGGCGAACTGGGACACGTCGGCCCCGGTGCCCGAGGTGGTGGGCACGCACAAAAGCGGCGGTCCGGGTTTGCGGACGTTGTCCACGCCCTCGAAGTCCAAAACGTGGCGGTCGTTGGCGCACACGATGCCGATGGCCTTGGCGCAGTCCATGGGGCTGCCGCCGCCCACGGCCACAAGGGCGTCGCATCCCTCGCGCCGATAGACCTCGGCCCCGGCCATGACCTCGTAGTCGCGGGGATTGGGGGTGACGTCGGCGAAAATCGTGGTGGCCACGCCCGCTTCGCGCAGGCTGTCGATGACCTGCCCGGCCCATCCCAGTCGGATGAGGTTGGGGCCGGTGACCACCAGGGCCTTTTTGAATCTGAGATTTTTCGCGTAGCGTCCGGCGAGGCGGGCAGAGCCTGGGCCGAACACGAATTCCGGGGCCACAAATTTGCGCAGTTCCGTCATCGCCTCCTGGGTCACGTCGCACTCCTTGACACGCGAACAGGCTGTTACGGTTCCCTGAAACATCCTCAAAGGCGGATACTACACGGCTTCCGCCCCGCCGCAAAGCCTTCTTCTCGGCCTTGGCCCATGGGACGTCAGCGCCGGGCTGCGGCCTGCGGACCGGCCACGGCCACGCCCCTGTCCGCAAGGCCCTGTATGGCCTTGGGCGAGGTGAGCACGGCGATTTCGCGCTGTCTGGCCTGGTTGTAGGTCGAAATGGCCGCCAGCTCCGGGTCGTTTCGCCCCGGATGGCACATAAGCTCCACCACCGCCGTGTCCGGCAGCGGTGCAAAGGCCGCGTCCACCAGATTAAGAAACCGCTCCACGCTCAAATCTTCGCCAAAAAAGTCGGTGATGAAGGCGTCGGCGCAGAGCGCCCCGGCGGCGCGGAGCTTGGCGGCCATGGCCGCGCTTGTGGCCCGGGCCGGGATGTGAAGCTTTCTGGCGAATTCCAGATACACGGGGAACACGTCCGGGCGCTTGTGCACGTGGTGGTGGGTGTCCATGTGCGAGGGGGTCGCCCCGCAGGCGCGAAAAAAATCGAGTTGGGCCGTCCATTCCCGGCGTATCTCGTCGGCTGCGGCCTGCCCGATGTCCATGCGTTTTTTGGCGAAGACGCCGCCCGGGGCGACCAGGGAGGGGATCTCGTCCGGCGGCAGGCAGGGGGCATGGCCGCCGGTCAACTGAAAATGGATGCCCATGCGGCCGCGAAGGGCTGCGGCGTGGGCCGCGATGCGGGCCGCCGCGCCGGTCGGCCGGGTCATGGCCGTGGTGGCGGTGACCAGGCCGTGCTCCATTGCCTGCAGGATGCCCTGGCAGACGCCGTCGGTTAAGGCGAAATCATCGGCGTTTATGATAAGACGGCGCATGGCGGTCCTTATGCTTGCTTCGCCGTGGCGGACGCCATGACGTCACGCCATCCGGGTTCTCGTCGCGAAACCGCGCCGCGTGACGGGATTCCAAAGGGCCTAGGCCCTTTGGCCTCCGGAGGACTCCCCCGTGCCCTATCCGCGCGAGGCCCGGCGCACGATCTCGGCCACGAACTTCTCGATGCCCCTGGCCACGTCGGCGATGCCCGGCCCCAGCATGTAGGCCGGGGTGGTCACGAGGTTGAGGGCGTCGTCCGTCACGATGTCGTCCACGGCGCAATCGACGTGCACGGCGCCGGTTTTTTCCAGGGCCTTGGCCGTGCCCATGTCGTCGCCGATGGTCAGGCGCGGTTTTTTGGCCCCGAGCACCAGGGCCAGCACCACCGGGGCGATGCAGATGGCCCCCACGGGCTTGCCTGCCTCATGCACCTCGCGGATGAGCCGGGCCACCTCGGGGTGGGCCGCGCCGTCCGGGCCTTTGGTCGCGAAGTCGCACAGGTTTTTGGCCACGCCGTTGCCGCCGGGCAAAATCAGGGCGTCCAGGTCCGCGCCCCTGGCCGTGGCCACGTCGGCGATGTCGCCTCTGGCGATGCGGGCCGACTCCATGAGCACGCCACGCGTCTCGCCCATGGGCTTTTTGGTCAGGAAATTTACGGCCGCAAAGGGGACGTCCGGGGCGAAGATTTTGGTCGTGGCCCCGGCCTTCGCCAGATAGAGGAGCGTCAGGACGGATTCGTGGATCTCCGCGCCGTCGATGTTGCCGCAACCGGCCAAAATGACGCCTATGGCGGGCATGGTCGCCTCCTGTGTCGTTGTGTTCGTGGCGTGGCGTGTGGTGCAGGAACAGATGTGTAGCCAGCGGGGTGTGATTCGTCAAATGGGGACAGGGGGGTGGGGACAGGGGCGTGGGGACCATGCCTGGCGCGTTGCAATTCCCGGGAATATGACGCACAAGCGGCGCATGGCCGGTCAACGCGTCCTTTCCCCTCTCCTTTTGGGCGACACCACGCTACGCGACGGCGAGCAGATGCCCGGGGCCATGCTGGACCCGGCGGACAAGCTGGCCGTGGCCCGGGAGTTGGCCGCCGCCGGGGTGGACCTCATCGAGGCCGGATTCCCGGCCGTGTCGCGCACCGAGGCGGCGGCTGCGGCCCTGATCGCCCGGGCGGCGGCGGATTTCACCGGGCCGGGCGGGGTGCGGGACTCCGGGGGGCCGGTGATCGCGGCCCTGTGCCGGGCGCTTCACCGGGACATCGACGCGGCCCGGGAGGCCTTGGCCGACGCGCCCCCCGCCCGCCGCGCCGCCAACGTGTTTTTATCCGCCAGCCCCCTGCACCGCCGCTACAAGCTCAAAAAATCCAAGGCCGACATCCTGGTCATGGCCGCCCGGGCCGTGGAATACGCCAGGAAATCCTTCCATTTGGTCAATTTCAGCGCCGAGGACGCCAGCCGCACCGAGCCGGACTATCTGGTCCGGGTATACGAGGCGGCCATTTCCGCCGGGGCCACCTCCATCAGCTTCCCGGACACCCTTGGCGTGCTGACCCCGGACGAGGTGAAGGCCCGGCTGGAATATCTGCGCGCCCATGTCCGGGGCATCGGCGGCGTGCATCTCGGGGTGCATTTCCACGACGACCTGGGGCTGGCCACGGCCAACACCCTGGCGGCCGTGCAGGCCGGGGCGGACATGGTCCACTGCACCGTGGGCGGCATCGGGGAGCGGGCCGGGAACGCGGCCCTGGAGGAGACGGCGGCGGCGGTGGTCCTGCGCCCGGACATCTACGGCCGGAGGATGAACCTGGACGCCACGCGGCTTGTCCCCCTGTGCCGGGTGGTGTCGGGCCTAACCGGCGTCCCCATCCCGCCAAACAAGGCCGTGTGCGGGAAAAACGCCTTCGCCACGGGCGCGGGCGTGCATCAGGACGGCCTGCTCAAGCACCCGGACACCTATCTGCCGTATCCGCCCGCAGCCGTGGGGGCGGACGCCGCCCGGATCGTCCTGTCCAAACACAGCGGCCGGGCGGCCCTGCGGCTTCGGCTTTCGCAGATGGGAGTCGCTTTGGACGACGCGGCGCTTGACGCCGTGAGCGACGCCCTTAAAAACGCCGCCAAGGCGGACTGGGCGGACGAGGCAGGGCTTTTGCGGCGGGCGGTGGCGCGGTGCGGGGAGAAGGCGTAACCCGGCCGGGTTGGGGCCGTGTCGCGGGGCTGGCCGGACGCCGGGCGGCGTCGCGGCCAAGACGGCATGCCGGAGTGAAAACGAGGGAGCGTTTTGCCCATGGGGCTTGATTTCGTCACGTTGCTCGTCCTCAATCTCATCGTCGACATCATCAATCTGGCGGCGATGACCCTGTTGTGGTTTCGTCACCGGAACAGATACGAGGGCCTTGGCTACTGGACCGCGGCCATGGTCGTGCACGTTCCGGGAATCGCCATTGTCCTGGCCCGGGCGGACCTGCCGCTTTTTTTCCCGGCCGTTTTGGCCAACGGACTTTTGATGTCGAGCACGATCCTCATGCTCATGGGGTTCCAGCGGTTCACCGGGGTCGTCACCAGCCAGAAGCACAATGTCGCCATCTTCGCGGCCTATCTCCTTTCGCTGTATTATTTTTCCGCTTTCGTACCGAGCATCGACGCCCGCAACATCTGCAGCTCGGCCCTCATCCTCGTGATCAACGCCCAGACCTGCTGGCTGCTTTTTCGCAAGGTCCCCGTCAGGATGCGCCGGATAACGGCCTACGCCGGACTGCTCATGGCCTGCTACGTCGTGGTCAGCCTGGTCCGGATAGCCATTCTCGCCATCTTTTCCCGGGAACCGGAGACGCTCGGCGCCGGAGTCGCGGATTCCGTGGCCATCGCCGGCTACATCGCCCTGCACATCTGTCTGATCATCGCCCTGTCCCTGACCATCGTCCGCCGCCTGACGGACGACGTGCTGGCCAACGAGGAGAAATTCGCCAAGGCCTTCGAGCTGGCCCCGTACGCGATGATCATCACCCGGCGCGACGACGGGCGCGTGGTGGAGGTCAACGCCGGGTTCTCCGGCATGTTCGGCCTGGGCCGGGCCGAGGCCCTGGGCAGGACCCTGCCGGAACTCCTGCCGACGCCGGGAGGCGGCCCTCCGCTTGTCGTGGAGGCCTTCGCGGCGGCGGGGCGGGGGGAGAAGCGGGAGGTGCAGGCCCTGCGGAAATCCGGGGAGCCGATGATCGGACAGTTGGTCTCGGAGGAGATATCCATCAACGGGGAGGCGCATGTGCTCTCCACCATAAACGACATCACCGAGGAAAGCCGCCTCACGCAGCGGCTTGCGGAACTGGCCGCCACAGACAGCCTGACCGGGCTTGCGAACCGGCGGTATTTCTATGAACGCTTCGAGTTTGCGCGCCTAAACGCCGTGCGGCATGGGGCGCGCATGGCGGTCTTGTCCATGGACCTGGACAGATTCAAGTCCGTCAACGACAGCCTGGGGCATTCCGCCGGGGACGCGGTGCTGGTGGAGGCCGCAAGGCGCCTGACGGCGTGTCTGCGTCAGGTCGACATGGTGGCCCGGTTCGGCGGCGACGAATTCGTCATCCTCCTGACCGAGGTGCATGGCGGCGAGGATGCGGCGCTTGTGGCCGAAAAGATCGTCACGGCCTTTCGGCGTCCCTTCGATGTCCAGGGACGGCAGGCGGCCATCACCGTCAGCCTGGGGATCGCCGTCTATCCGGACCACGGCGAGAGCCTGGAGGACCTGCTCAAGCGCTCCGACGAGGCCCTGTACGCGGCCAAGCGGGCCGGGCGCGACGGGGTGAGCGTGGCCGGGGCGGCGGCCTGAAAGGGCCTGTCAGCCAGCCTTGCGCCACGGCCGCGCAAAAAATAGGGCGCGACCACCCGGCCGCGCCCTTTTGCATCGCAGTCGTACGGTCCCGGATTATTCCAACGTCTCCACGAAGGCCTCGACCCGCGTCTTGAGCTGGCCGATGTCCTCCATGCTGTAGCCGGTCTCCAGCGCCAGGGACGGGATGCCCTTTTTGCTCAAAATCGGCTCCATCTTCATGGCCTCGTTGGCGTAGGGCTGGCAGAATAAAAGGGTGTACTGGATGACCCCGTCGGCCTTGAGCCTGTTGGCCAGCTCCAGGATGTTGCCCGGCCGCTCGGCGTTGGGCGTGAAACAGGCACAGTCGATCTTCATGTACCGGTCGGCGATGGCGTCGAGCATGGCCTCCGCGTCCGTGGCCGTCTCCGGCGTCAGGTCGCGGGTGTTGCGCTCGCCGATGCACGACTCCTCGCCCACGATCACCGCCCCCGAGCCCTCGACCACAAACGGCAGCTTCCAGTTGGGCACGGCCATGGGACAGCCCGACAACAGCACGCGCTTCGTGCCCTTGGGGGCCACGCCCTCGCCCGCCGCCACCCGGACCTCCAACTCGTCGCACAGGGCATTGATCTGGGTGGTGAAGCGGATGGGGTCGTCATAGAAGCTGATCTGGTTGATCAGAAGCGAATCGCGGCCGGAGATGGGGGCAGGGTCGGCGGCCCGCAGCGCCGCCAGACGCTGCAGCGCCTTGCGCTTGGCGTTGACCGTCTCGATGCCGCGTGTGATGTCGGCGGCGGTGATGGGCTTGCCGGTGAGTTCCTCAAGCCTGGCCTTGAAGCGCCGCACCTCGGCCCGCCACAGGGCCTTGGCCGCGTCGGACTTGGTCTGGGGAACCTCCATGACGTACATGGGCGCGATCTCGCCAAAGGCCTCATAGGCCTTTTTCTTGCCGTCGCAGGTGGTCTCCCCGATGATCAGGTCGCTGGATTCCAGGTAGGGACACAGGCGGGACAGCTTAAATCCCACAAAGGACTTGATCAGGTCGCAGGTGTTGCGCGGCACGAGGCGCTCGGCGGACTCCATGCCCACCTCGGCCCCGGCGCACAGCCCGATCTGCACGCAGTTCGCCGCCAGCACCAGCTCCTCCGGCACATAGACGCAAAACGTGCCGATGATCTTTTTCCCTTCGGCCTTGGCGTCCTGTAATTCCTTGATGCGCAGCCCATGCACCTCGCTTAGGACGAAGTCCATGTACTCCATGCCCTTGAGCCTGTTCTCCTGGCTCAGATAGATGTCGCCATAGAATTTTCCGAGCACCTGCAACAGCCCCTCGTGGGCCGTCAGATCCAGATTGAGTTTCTCCCACATTTCGTCATATGCGCCGACCATGATGTTCCTCCTTTTAAGGACTCCGGATTGTCGCTTGTCATAGGGGGAAATGGATCGACGGACAAATTGATATTTGTGATGCAATCGAGCGCAATGCATTGAAATACGCAATGCATCCGGCCGTAAGGGGCCTGCGGCATGGAGGGTTGTCGCCATGGGGGCATTGGGCTTACACTGGGAGAAACGGACGAGGCCGCGGCGCATGGGGCGCTATGCGGCGCGCATGAGAAGGATGGACAATGGAACTGGTCAAGACGGTCAAGTCCGCCGGTTGAGCGGCCAAGATATCTCCAGGGGACCTGGAGGAGTTACTGGCCGGGCTGGTCATCGATGATCCGCAGCACAGGCTTTTGACCGGGGTGCGGGACAGCGAGGACGCGGCGATTCTGCGGTTTCCGCCGGGCAAGGCCCTGGTGCAGACCGTGGACTTCTTCACGCCCATCGTCAACGACCCCTTCCGCTTCGGGCGCATCGCGGCGGTCAACTCCCTGTCCGACGTCTACGCCATGGGCGGCGAGCCGTATGCGGCCATGAACATCGTGTGTTTCCCCATAAAAAAGATGGACAAGGGCATCCTGCGCGAGATCCTGCGCGGCGGCCTGGACGCCATGGCCGAGGCCGGGGCGGTTTTGGCCGGGGGGCATAGCGTGGAGGACGAGGAGATCAAATACGGCCTGTCCGTGTCCGGGCTTGTGGACCCCGACGGCTTCGCCTCCAACCGGGGCATGCGGCCGGGCGACGTATTGATCCTGACCAAACCCCTGGGCACGGGGGTGCTGGCCACGGCGCTCAAGGGCGACATGGGCGACGCAAAGGCCCTGGAGGACGTCTTATTCCGCTGGGCCGGGAGGCTCAACAAGGCGGCCGGGGCCGTGGTGCGCGACTTGCGGCTGCGCGCGGCCACGGACGTGACCGGCTTCGGCCTGGGCGGGCATGTGCTGGAGATGGCCGGGGCCTCGCAGGTTGCGGTGGAGCTTGAATTGTCCGGCGTGCCTTTTTTGCCCGAGGCCGTGGAGTTCGCCTCCATGGGCATGATCCCGGCCGGAAGTTTCGCCAACCGCAATTTCTGCAAAAATAACGTCCAGGCCGCGCCGGGCGTCGATCCCATCCTGCTTGATCTGGTCTTCGACGCCCAGACCTCGGGCGGGCTGGTCCTGGCCGTGCCCGAAGATCTGGCCGATACGGCCCGGGACATGCTCCTGGCCGGGGGCGACATGGCCGAGGTCATCGGCCGGGCCGTGCCCGAAGAGCCCGGTCAGGCCAGGCTACGTATCCGGTAGGGTGGACGATGATGGGGCGGGGTGACGCCTCCGGCGGCCAAAGGGCCAAGGCCCTTTGGACTCCCGTAACGGGGGGGCCGCCATAAGGCGAATGTGAACGCGGCGAAGGGATATCCCCCCGCCGCGTTTTTGTGTCCGGTGGGTCGCCCGGGATCAGGGCCGGGGGATGGTCAGGCTGTCGCCGATTCGAAGCGACGAGGCGTCTTTTAAGTTGTTGGTGGACATGAGCGCCTGGGGCGCCACGCCGAATTTTTTGGCGATGCCCCATACGGTGTCGCCCTGGGCCACCTTGTGGCTGACGTTTCCGGATGCGGCGGCGGGCTTGGCGGCCGGGGGCGCTGTCGCGGCCTGGGGAAGCGCGCCCGGGGCGATGGCTTCCTTCGCGGCGGGCTTGGGCGTGGGAAGCGGCGCAACCGTAAGAGGGGCCTTGGCCGCCGTCTGGACGGACCCGGCGGGAAGGGCGGGCTGCGCGGGCGCAGCCTGGGCCACCTGGAAGGGCTTGGGCGTAAACGGGGCGATATCCCGGGGGGCGGCCTTTGCAGCCGGGGCGGCGGCCGTCTCCGTGGAGGACGACAGGGGGCCGGAACCCGGGATGGACAGGGTCCTGCCCACCTGGAGGGCGCTTGGCGAGGCGATGTTGTTGGCCGCCATGAGCGCCTGGGGGCTGACGGAAAAACGTTTGGACAGGGCGTGGACGGTGTCGCCCGGCTTGATCACATAGGAGGCGGCCCGACCGGCGTCCGGGGCGGCGGCGACCTTGGCGGCGGATTCCTTGACGGGTGGCTTTTTCCCTGCGGCGGCCTTCTCGGCTGCGGTCTTCTGGGCCACCAGGGCCTGGGCGGACTTGGTCTCCGCGCCGGGGATGACCAGCACCTTGCCGATGGACAGGCTCTGGGGCGAGGCGATGTTGTTGGCCGCCATGAGCTCCCCGGGGGGGACGCCGTAGCGCGAGGAGATGGCGCTGACGGTGTCGCCCTTCTGGATGGTGTGGCTGGATGCCCCCCGGTCCGAGGCGGCCATCTGGGTGATCTCCCGGGGCAGGGCCGGGGCCCGGGCCAACTGGGATTCGCCGCCGCCGCCGGGGATGGTGAGCCAGCGGCCGAGGGTCAGCTTGCTTGTGGTCTTCAGGCGGTTGGCGGCGGCCAGCTCCGACGCGGACACCCCGTAACGGGAGGCGATGGCCGCAAGGGATTCGCCCTTGCCCACCCGGTGCTTGCCCGAGGCCGGAGGCGCGACGCCTCCGGAACCCTTGTCATCCAGCTCGGCCAGAAGTCCGGCCTCCTTGCTGGAGCCGTTGATCGGGACGCGCACGGCCGTGCCTGCGGTCAGGGCGTCGGGGACCTGGGCGTTGTATTCGCGTAGCGCCGCCACAGGGATGCCCGTGCGCCGGGAGACGTTCCACCAGGTATCCCCGGCCTGGGCCATATAGTTCTGATAACCGGCCGGGGGCCGCGAGCCGGGATCTTTGACGAAGGCCATGGCCAGCTCGTATTTGGCCTGGGGCACGTAGACGGTGCTCTCCCGACCCGGGGGGCTCACCTGGCGGCGAAATCCCGCATTGGCCTCGTGGAACTGCTCCCAGTCCATGTCCACGGCCTGGGACATGGCCAGAAGGTCGGTGCCGCCGGGAACCGGGACCTCTTTCATGGTCGGTCCGGCCTGCCAGTTGACGGCCCGGAAGCCCAGGGTGTCCAGATTCTGGAAAATCTTTAAGACGGCCAGGAATTTGGGGACGTAGTGGCGGGTTTCCTGCTTGAGCAGGGCAGGATTTTTGGCCAGATCAAAGAAATCGGTCTGGCCGCTTTTGGCCATGGCCCGGGACACCTTGCCCTCTCCGGCGTTGTAGGCGGCCAGGGCCAGATGCCAGTCCCCGAACATCTGGTAGAGCACGGTGAGGTATTTGGCGGCGGCCACCGTGGCCTTGTAGGGATTGCGGCGTTCGTCCTCCCACCAGTCCACGGTCAGGCCGAAGCGGCGGCCGGTATACGGCATGAACTGCCACATGCCGCCGGCCCCGGCGTGGGAATAGGCCATGGAGTTGTAGCCGGATTCGATAAACGGCAAGACGATCAGATCCGGGGGCAGATTAAAGCTGGTCAAAACGGCCCGGACATAGGCCAGATGGGGTTCGGCGCGCACCAGCCAACGTTCCATGGTGATGCGTTTCTCCATGGAGAAGTACTGGAGAAAGGTCTGGACTTCCTCGGTCTCGCGCACGTCCAGGTCGAACTGTATCTCGCCCCGCGTGGACATGGCCCGTTTTTCCTGCTCCGTCAGCGGGCGGCCGCGCTTTATATCCTCAAGAACCTTGGAATCCCACAATTCGGGCTCAAGGTTGGCCCGCATGTCATAGTTTTCCTTGTCGGCCTGTTTCCCTCCGCAGCCGGGAGCGAGGAAGATCAGAAGGCAGAAAAAGAGTGCGACATAAGCCGACATGCGTCCTCCGGAAACGCCCACGCCATGGAGACGGCGCATGGCTGCAGGGCTCCACCGCATGAGGAAGAGAGCCTGGATGCATAAGCGCGTCATGCGAAAGTGAAGTAAGTGTAACGCCCTAGTCCAGGGGGATCAAATCCGCAACTAAAAAAAAATTTAGTCTCGACGCAGCAAAAGGTGTTCACTTTTGCCGGGCTTTGGGAAAAAATCGGGCATGAACCACACACGCCACCGCGACGACCCGCGTTCCGCCGCATCCTCCGATCCGAAACCCGCCGCCCGTCCCGCCGCGCCAGCCCCCGAGGACGTGACGCCCGGCAAAAAGCCCGTGCGCGAACTCCTGGAGACAACCCCGCGCCGGGTGGACGCCGTGGTCATGCGCCGGGACCGGCATGGCAAGGACATGTCCGACATCCTCGATCTGTGCCGGGCCGCCGGGGTGCGCTTCAAGTTCGCGCCCAAGGAAGACCTGGACCGGCTGTGCGGCGGAACCTCCCACCAGGGAGTCGTGGCCCTTTTGGCCGCCGCGCCCTTGGCCGACCTGGGCGATGTGCTCGATTCCGGGCTGGCCGCGCCCTTTCCGGTCGTCCTGGCCCTGGATCAGGTGCAGGACACGGGCAATGTGGGGGCGCTGGCCCGCACCCTCTACGCCCTGGGCGGCGGCGGCATGGTCATCCCCAAGCATGAGGCCGCCCGCCTGGGACCCGGCGCGGCCCGGGCCTCGGCCGGGGCGCTCTCCCGGCTGGCGGTGCATAAGGCCGTGAACCTGTCCCGGGCCTTGGAGACCTTTTCCGATCGCGGCTACGCCATCGTCTGCGCCACCGACGACCCCGAGGCCGTCGACGCCTTCGCCGCCAAGCTGCCCTTTCCCATGGTGCTGGTGCTCGGCAACGAGGACAAAGGCATCCGGTCCTGCGTGGCCAAACGCTGCGACCTCAAACTGCGCATCCCCTTCGCCCGCGAGTTCGACTCGCTTAACGTGGCCCAGGCCGGGGCCATCATCCTCGGGCTGGCCGCCGCCCAACGCACCCGCGAGACGGACTGAGAGCGCGTGTCGGGGCTGCCGCCCCGAACCCCGCCCGGGGGAAATCATTTCCCCCGGACCCCCTGATATCGTTGGCGTTTCCTGCGCGGCTTAGCCGCGCGGGAAACGCCAACGAAAGTCAGGTGGTTCGGAGAGAATGCTCTCTCCCGCACGCGGACGCGAAGCGCGACAAAGTTTTTTGGAAGGGGGTCCAGGGGGGAACCTTTTTTTCAAAAAAGGTTCCCCCCTGGTCGTTTAATAATCCGAGAGATGGCGGCCGGACACAAAGCCTTCCATGCCGCGGGAGGGGACGTAGACCCGGGTCCAGCCGTCGCCGTAGCCCAGCACCTGCACCTCCTCGCCCTGCACCAGGGCGGCGATCGCCGCGCAGGACGTGCCCGGGCAGGCCCGCAGGTTGAGCGTGGCCGATCTGACCCGGGTGATGACCGGGAGATAGACTGGGGGCGGCGGCGCGGGGACCGGCACGCAGCCGTATCCCGGGGACCAGCCGTAGCCGTCCGGGCAGGGCAGGGGGCTTATGGCCACAGGCGGCTGCGGCGGCGGTGCGTAGCGGCTGGCGGGCATGTACGCCACGCAGCCAGGCAGAACGGACATGACGTACAAAATGACCAGCAGGGCGGGCAAGATGGGCGCACGGCGGTTCATGGCGTTCCTCCGGACGGGGCGGGCGGATCGGACGGCGCGGGCCGCAATTGCCTGGCGTTGGCGGGGCAGGCCCATGGCATGGGCGAAATCTCGTGGGCCGGGGACGGTTCCAGGCGGGAGCGACTCCAGGCAGCATGCCCATTTTGTCAAAGCAGTCCCGTTTATGCATCATTAGCATCGGCCCCGGCGCCGGTCAACGCGGGGCCTCCATGGCCCCTTGCGGCGCCCCGCCCGTCCTGGCTCTTTACAGAGTTCCCCCCCTGTGCGTAAAAAGATGCTTTTGTTTAACCGCGAGAATCCATTTGCGGGGAGTAGAGCATGGCCGCACATTTCCTCACCATTTTGGATATGACCTGCGCCGACGCCTGGAAGGTGCTCGGTCGCGCCGCCGACATGAAGGCCGACCAGTACCGCAGCAGCCTTCTGGCCGGAAAAAACGTCGCCCTGGTGTTCGAGAAGGCCTCCACCCGCACCCGGGTGTCCTTCGAGGTGGCCATCGCCCACCTGGGCGGCAACGCCATCTTCATGACCAGCCACGACTCCCAGCTTGGCCGCCACGAACCCGTGCGCGACACGGCCCGGGTCCTTTCCCGCTATGTGGACGGCATGGTGGTGCGCACCTTCGGCCACGACAAGCTCAAGGAGCTGGCCGCCCACAGCGCCGTGCCGGTGGTCAACGCCCTGTCCGACGACTACCATCCATGCCAGGTGTTGAGCGACATCTTGACCATCCGCGAGCACGCCTCGGACCTGACCGGGGTGCGCGTGGCCTACGTGGGCGACGGCAACAACATGGCCCATTCCTGGATCAACGCCGCCGTGCATTTCCCCATCGAGCTGTCTCTGGCGACTCCCGAGGGCTATGCCCCCAAACCCGCCATCCTGGAGCACGCCCTTTCTCTCGGGGCCAAGGTCCGCCTGACCGCCGATCCGGTCTCCGGCGTCGAGGGGGCCAACTACGTCTACACCGACGTCTGGGCCTCCATGGGCCAGGAGGCCGAGCAGGACGCCCGGGTCGGGGTGTTTTCCCCCTACCAGATCAACGAGAAGCTGCTGTCCCATGCCGCGCCGGGGTGCAAGGTCCTGCACTGCCTGCCTGCCCATCGCGGCGAGGAGATAACCGACGAGGTCATGGAAGGGCCGCGCTCCCTGCTATGGGATCAGGCCGAAAACAGGCTGCATATGCAAAAGGCCATCCTGGAATGGGTTTTCGATTCCGGGGCCAGGGCCGACTAACATACCGAAAAAACGGACGACACGGACATGAGCGACGTAAAAAAAGTGGTTCTGGCCTACTCGGGCGGACTGGACACCTCGGTCATCCTGAAGTGGATCAAAAAGACCTATGACTGCGAGGTCGTAACCCTCACCGCCGACCTGGGCCAGGAAGAGGAGCTGGACGGCCTTGAGGAAAAGGCCCTGCGCACCGGCGCGTCCAAGGCGTTTATCCTCGATCTGCGCGAGGAGTTCGCCACGGACTTCATCTTTCCCATGCTGCGGGCCTGCGCCGTCTACGAGGGCCGCTATCTGCTGGGCACCTCCATCGCCCGGCCGCTGATCGCCAAGGCCCAGGTGGACATCGCCCGGTCCGAGGGGGCCACGGCCATCGCCCACGGGGCCACGGGCAAGGGCAACGACCAGGTGCGCTTCGAACTCACGGCCAACGTCCTCGAGCCGCGCCTGAAGGTCATCGCCCCCTGGCGGGAATGGGACTTCCGGTCCCGCACCGACCTCATCCATTTCGCCAAGGAGAACGGCATCCCGGTGCCGTCCGACAAAGGCCCCTCCTACAGCATGGATCGCAATCTCATGCATTTAAGCTTTGAGGGCCAGGAACTGGAAGACCCCTGGAACGAGCCCGGCCCCGGCAGCCACCTCCTGTGCGCGCCCATCGAAAAGGCCCCTGACGCCCCCGAAATCCTCACCATCGATTTCGAGAAGGGCGACCCCATAGCGGTAAACGGCGAGCGCCTGTCCCCGGCGGCGCTGATCAAAAAGCTCAACACCCTGGGCGGCGTTCACGGCATCGGCCGTCTGGACATGGTGGAGAACCGCTACGTGGGCATGAAGTCGCGCGGGGTCTACGAGACCCCGGGCTGCACCATCCTGCACGCGGCGCATCGCGACCTGGAAGGCATCTGCATGGACCGCGAGGTGTTGCACATGCGCGACCAGCTCATCCCGCGCTACGCCGAAATGGTTTATTACGGCTACTGGTTCTCGCCGGAACGCAAGGCCCTCCAGGCCCTTATGGATCAGGCCCAGGAGCGCGTCACCGGCACGGTTCGCCTTAAACTCTACAAGGGCAACGTCGTCCCCCTGGGACGCCAGTCGCCTCTGTCGCTCTATAACGCCAACCTGGCGACCTTCGAGGAAGACGAGGTCTATAATCAGGCCGACGCTACGGGATTTATCCGGCTGGCCGGCCTGCGTCTGCGCGGCCTGGGAAGATAGGAAGACCGGGGGGAAACTTTTTTTAAAAAAAGTTTCCCCCCGAGCCCCCCTTCAAAAAAATATGGCGCGCTTCGCGTCCGCGTGCGGGAGCAAGCATTCTCTCCGAACCACCTGGATTTCCGGGCGTCATTCCCCGGCGCGCCGCGCCGGGGAATGACGCCCGGAGTCAGGGGGTCCGGGGGAAATGATTTCCCCCGGGCGGGGTTCGGGGCGGCAGCCCCGATCGCTACGCGGGGCAGCCAGCCCCGACGCAACATGTGGAGGAACGATGGCTGTGAAGCCGTGGGGTGGGCGGTTTGGACAGGGCACGGATGCGTTGGTCGAGGCGTATACCGAGTCTGTTTCCTATGATCGCCGGTTATGGCGTCAGGACATCGTCGGCTCCAAGGCCCATGCCCGCATGTTGGCCAAGCAGGGGATTTTGACCGGCGACGAGGCGGCCAGGATCGTAGCCGGTCTTGAGGCCGTGGCGGCGGAGATCGAGGCCGGGGCGTTTACGTGGCAGGCGGGGCTTGAAGACGTGCATATGAACATCGAGGCCCGGCTGACCGAGTTGATAGGTCCTCTGGGCGGCAAGCTGCACACCGGCCGCAGCCGCAACGATCAGGTGGCGCTGGATTTTAGGCTGTATGTGGTTGAGGCTTTGGGGGAGTGGGAAGAGTGTTTGCGGGGCTTGGTCGAGGTGCTGACGGAGCGGGCCGGGGAGCATGCGAAGACGCTGCTGCCGGGCTGCACCCATCTGCAACCGGCCCAGCCCGTGAGTCTGGCCCAGCACCTTTTGGCCTACGCCTGCATGTTTCGTCGCGACTGCGAGCGCGTGGCCGACGCCGTGAAGCGCGTGCGCGTCTCGCCGCTTGGCGCGGCGGCCCTGGCCGGCACCACCTATCCGCTTGATCCGCTTTTTACCGCCGCCGAGGTCGGATTCGGGGCTGCGTTCACCAACAGCATGGACGCCGTATCCGACCGTGATTTCGCGGCCGAGGGCCTTTTTTGCGCCAGCCTGATCATGATGCACCTAAGCCGCCTGTGCGAGGAGATCGTCATGTGGGCCAACCCGCGTTTCGGGTTCGTGGCCCTGCCTGACGCCTTCGCCACCGGATCGAGCATCATGCCCCAGAAAAAAAACCCGGACGTGGCCGAGCTCATGCGCGGCAAGACCGGCCGGGTCTACGGGGCGCTGGTGTCGCTTCTGACCACGCTCAAGGGCCTGCCCCTGGCGTACAACCGGGACATGCAGGAGGACAAGGAGCCCTTTTTCGACGCCGACGACACGGTGCGGGCGTCGCTTCGGATCATGGCCGGGATGCTCAAGGTGCTTGGGTTTCGGACGGATCGCATGCGCCAGGCCCTGTCCTCCGGGTTTTTAAACGCCACGGAGTTGGCCGACTATCTGGCCGCACGGGGCATGCCCTTTCGCGAGGCGCATCATGTGGCCGGACGCGCCGTGGCCCTGGCCGAGTCGCGGGGGGTGGGCATCGAAGACCTGTCCCTGGACGAGTTGCGCGGTCTGTCGCCGCTGATCGATGGCGACGTGTTCCAGACCCTGGCCTACGAAACGGCCGTCGCCCGGCGAAACGTCCGGGGCGGCACTGGCGAAGGTCCTGTGGCCGAGCAGATCGAGGGGATGCGTACATGGCTCAGACAACCGTAAATTTACAGCTTTCGGTGCTTTCGGCCATAAGCGGCATCATCGACAGGGCGCTCGATCTGGAAGGGGCGTTGCACGACGTCATGCGCATCCTCTCCGAGACCCTAAGCATGAAGCGGGCCACCATCACCTTGAAAGACAGCACCTCGGACATGCTGGTCATAAGCGTCTCCCACGGCCTGACTCCTGAAGAGCAGGCCCGGGGCGTCTATGCCTTAAATGAGGGCGTCACCGGCAAGATTTATCAGACCGGCAAGCCCTTCGTGGTTCCGGACATTCGCAACGAGCCGCTCTTTTTGGACAAGACCGGGGCGCGCAAGATCGAGAAGGGCCGGGTGACGTTTATCGGCGTGCCCATCACCCTGCACGGCAAGGTCATGGGCGTTTTGAACGTGGACCGGCTGTTTGGCGACGAGGTCAGCTCCGAGGAGGATGTGGCCTTCCTCAAGGTGGTGGCCACGCTCATCGCCCAGTTTTTGAGCATCAACCAGCAGGTGGCGGCCAAGGTCGAGAACCTGCGCCGGGAAAACGTCTCGCTCAAGTACCGGCTGTCCCAGGAGTCGCGCGGGCTGTACATCGTGGGCAAAAGCCTGTCCATGCAGGAGGTGCAGCGCCAGATCGAGAAGGTAGCCCCGACGCGGGCCACGGTGTTGCTTCTGGGCGAGTCCGGCACGGGCAAGACGCTCATCGGCCGCATCATCCACGACCTCTCGGACCGCAAGGGCTTTCCTTTCATCAAGGTCAACTGCGCCTCCATCCCGGAAAATCTCCTGGAATCGGAGCTTTTCGGGTACGAGAAGGGGGCCTTCACCGGTGCGGACGCCACCAAGCCCGGCCGTTTCGAGGACGCCCACAAGGGCACCATCTTTCTGGACGAGATCGGCGAGCTGCCGCTGGGGCTTCAGGCCAAGCTTTTGCGCGTGCTCCAGGACCGGGAGTTCGAGCGCCTGGGCAGCAACAAGACCCGCCGCGTGGACGTGCGCATCCTGGCCGCCACCAACAAGGATCTGGGGGGGCTAGCCGAGGCCGGGGCCTTCCGTCCGGACCTGTACTATCGCCTAAACGTCTTTCCCTTGCGCGTGCCGCCGCTTCGCGACCGCAAGGAGGACATCCAGAGCCTTCTGATCCATTTTCTGACCAAGGTCTCCAAGGAATATTCGCGCACCCTGTCCTTCTCCACTCAGGCCCTGACCATGCTCACCCGCTACGACTGGCCGGGCAACGTGCGCGAGATGGAAAATCTGGTGGAGCGGCTTGTGATTCTGGCCGAGGACGAGCACATCGGCATGGATATGATCCTGCCGTTTTTGTCCGGGTCGATGCGGGAGCCGGGACCGGAGCTGACGGCGGAGCTTGAGTCCGGGCCGTCGCTTGAGAACATGGAGAAAACTGTTGTCATCGAGGCCCTGCGCCGGGCCGGGGGCGTCCAGCACCGGGCGGCCCGGGAGCTGGGCATCACCCCGCGCCAGATGGGCTACCGGGTCAAAAAATTCAGCCTGGAGGCCATGGTGGCGGTGCAGCGGGCCAAGGGCCGGGAGTAGCGGGGAGCCGCTGCATGGATACTGTACCCGTCGTGTCGGCATAGGCAGATCGACGGACTTTTCGTCGCGGGCCATGACTCGGAATTCCAGGTTTGAGCTGGAATGACGCATCATGGCCCCTGTGTTTTCAGGTTGGCGAACATGACGTGGCGGGTGTCGATGCACAAGCCCCGCCAGCGGATATTGGTGGATCGATTTCAACGACGTTGCATGAGAAGGCTTCGCCTCGTCCTTGCGTTGTGGGCGCCATGCCCTTTGCCCGGACATTGATCCGGACAAAGGGCATAGCTATTCCTCATGCCCGAAGACCATGGCGCAGGGGACGTTGGCCGTGATCTGGGCGGCCAGGGCGGAAAGCGCAGTGGTCAAGGGCAGGACGGTGCGGGTACGGGATCAGGCGTTGCGGTGCTGGATGTAGCGGCTCAGAATGTATGCTACCACGATGGCGATATAGAACTGTCCGAAAACGGCTTCAAGAATTGTGACGTTGCGGATAAATGGAGCTACGGGGATAATGTCTCCGATGCCCAGGGTGGTGATGGTGGAGAAGCTGAAGTATAAAAAGATGTTATGATTGGCGGATGCGCCTGATGTAAGTGAAAGTGACCCGGGATAAAGGAAGAATGAAATTTCATAAACGAATGAAAATACTGTTGCAGCAATAAGATAGCAGTTTATGAGGGCGAATATCTCGTCCTTCATTATCTCCTTGGTTCGCATGAGATAGCCGATGACTATGAAAATGAAGAGAAAATACGTCAGAGTGCATAGTGAATAGACGAAAATTCGGTGCGTCCCTTCATGGACGTTCCAGAAGACCGACCAGACGATCAGGGCGCTGGTGATGTAAAAATATATGCGCAGTTTCCGATCGCGCCGGTCAATGGACAGGGAGAGCGCCCCCAGGGAGGCCACGACGAAGAGCAGGGCGCCGATGCGCGGACTGACGAAAGGATGTACGAGCATAAGCCCGACGAGGATCAAGGTGACCCATGGCTGGGCCTTTCGGGCGGTCAGACGCATGGCGGCCCGGGCATGCCGGGGTGTTGTATGCAGGCGGGGCGGGGCGTCATCATTTCGATGCTACACCAGAACCGGGCCGGACGGGAAGGGGGCGCGCGCAGGCCATGGCGCGGGGTTATCCCATGGCCGCGAAAAGAAAAAACAGCCCGGCCCCAAGGACCATGGCCGCGGGCATGGTCAGCACCCAGGCCATGGCGATGGAGCGCAGGGTGCGCATCTGCAGCCCGGATTTGCCCGCGGCCATGGTCCCGGCCACGCCCGAGGACAAAACGTGGGTGGTGGATACGGGCAGTCCGGCAAAGTCGGCCAGCCCGATGGTGCTCATGGCCACCACCTGGGCCGCGCAGCCCTGGCCGTAGGTCAGCCGGGTCTTGCCGATGCGCTCCCCGATGGTCACCACGATGCGCTTCCAGCCCACCATGGTGCCCACGCCAAGCGCCAGGGAGACGGCCAGAAGGACCCAGTCCGGGGCGTATTCCGTGGGGCCGCGCAGATCCTTGCGCAGATCCTCCAGGCGGGCGATGTCGGCCAGGGCGGCGCCCGGCAGAAGCTGCATGTCCTCGGCCGCGTCGTCTAGGCACAAGATGTTGGTGCGCGTTTCCCAGCGTGTCTCCTCGGGCAGCTCGGCCAGAGTGCCAAGTCCGGCCAGACGCAGTTGCAAGGCCTGGGCCGCGTCCACGGCCTGGGTGATGTCGCAATTCACGGGTGAGGTCGTCGCGTCCTGGCGGGGGCGGTACAGGTCTCCGTCGGCCAGCCCCTTGTCGATTTCCCGACGGTGGGCGTTGAAATAGTCCGTGAGCTGTCCGGCGGCGTATGTCACCTGGCCGATTTCCTGCGCGTCGGTCTCGAGGTTGAGCGCATAGGCCCCGGGCAGGATGCCGATGAGGATGAGCATGATCAGCCCCACGCCCTTTTGCCCGTCGTTTGAGCCGTGGGCCAGGCTGACCCCGAGTCCGGAGACGATGAGGGCCGCGCGAATGCCCAGGGGGGGCGGCTTGTCGCCCTTGGGCGGTTCGTTGATGATGGAGGAGCGGAGGTATTTCGACATGAGCAGAAGCAGGCCCCCCGCGCACACGAAGCCGATGACCGGCGAAAGAAACAGCGACAGCCCCACCTCGGCGGCCTTGCCCCAATTGACCCCGGCCTCCAGGGGCAGGCCCTCGCGGAAGGCGTTGGCCAGCCCCACCCCGAGGATGGAGCCGATGAGCGTGTGGGAGCTTGAGGCCGGAAGCCCCAGGTACCAGGTGCCGAAGTTCCACAGGATGGCCGAGACGAGCAGGGCGAAGACCATGGACAGTCCCAGGTCGGTGTTCACGGCCACCAAAAGATCGACCGGCAACAGGTGCACGATGGAATAGGCCACGGCGATGCCGCCGATGTGCACGCCAAGGAAGTTGCACACGCCAGACAACACCACGGCGGTGCGGGCCCGCATGGATTTGGTGTAGATGACCGTGGCCACGGCGTTGGCCGTATCGTGGAAGCCGTTGACGAACTCGAACGAGAGGGCGATTCCCAGGGAGGCCAGGAGCAAAAACAGGGTGTAGCCATCGAGTCCGGCGAGGATGTGAAACGACATGGCGCTCCTTACGCGGCGCGAAACCGGAGGCGTTCCCCCCCGGACGCGGCCGTGGCGTGTTCGTGGCGAAAGTAGGAAACGGCGGGCCGAAGTTCGCCTAGGTTCCGTTGATGAGGTGCACCAGGGCCTGTCTGGCCTTGAGCTCCTCCTCGGTGATCTCGAAACCTTTCATGGCCGCGAAGGCCACGATCTCCCGGGTCAGCATGGCATGGACCCGTTGCATCTCCGAAGGGTGCTCACGCAGATAGGTCATGAGGCGGTCGATGTCGTCCTGACTCATGCGGTCATCTCCTGGTGCGGCGGTGGATGCTTCCGGCACGCCGCCAATAGGCCCGGCATGTCGCAAAATGCATATAATTGTATGGACAGTGCCGTATCTCACGTCCTGCGTCGAGTCGAATCCGCGTCCCCGGGGCGGCGTGCATCAGTTCGGGCCACCCATGCCGGTTTCTGTGTTGTCCGGATCAACCATGACAGGGGCATGTTGCCCTGCGTTCCATGTCGCTTTTGTGATAAGGATATGAAGAAAGCGTGTTGTCGCGCCTGGCGTTTAGTAGTGAAGGCAAAACGTTCATTCATCGGTTCTGCTTCCGGGTTGTGCTTGACAAAAGACGCATCTCATTGAAGGTTAGTCGGGCTTGTCGCCTGACCCGGAGCCACACACCCATGAGCAGAACGCACCCCCGCCCCGACCTTCCCGCCGCCGCCTGCACGGCAGACCGCGACGGGACGGCGTTGCGTCTGACCCTGGCCGGGCAGTGGAACATGGGGGGCGCGCTTCCGGACATCGGGTCCATCAGCGACGCCCTGGCGGCGAAGCCCTCCCGGGTCTATTTCGAATCCTCCGGGGTGACGGCCTGGGACAGCAGGCTTCTGGGCTTTTGCCTGGGGGTCATGCGCCAAGCCGGGCTAACGGGGACGCCGGTCGACACGGCGGGGCTGCCCGAAGGGGCGGGGCGGCTGGTCGATCTGGCCGTCAAGGTGCCCGAGCGCAAGGGCGCGGCCAAGACGGAGACATCCGAGTCCTTCCTGGACCGGGTGGGCGGCGCAGTGCTTGGCACCGGACAGGCGGTGTCCAATCTCACGGAATTTTTGGGTGAAGTGGCTTTGGCCTGCCTCAGTCTGGTGCGGGGTCGGGCCGTTTTTCAGCGCTCCCAGTTGCTGTTGCTCATCAAGCAGGCCGGTGTCGACGCCCTGCCCATCGTGTCCCTGATAAGCCTGCTGGTGGGACTTATCCTGGCCTTTGTGGGGGCCATCCAGCTCCAGCAGTTCGGGGCGCAGATCTACGTCTCCACCATCGTGGGCATCGCCATGGTCCGGGTCATGGGCGCGATCATGACCGGCATCATCATGGCAGGACGCACCGGGGCGGCGTACGCGGCCGAGCTTGGCACCATGCAGGTCAACGAGGAGATCGACGCCCTGCGCACCTTCGGGTTTTCGCCCACGGAGTTTCTGGTCCTGCCCCGGCTGGTGGCGCTTCTTTTCATGATGCCGCTTTTATGCATCTATGCCGATCTCATGGGCATCCTGGGAGGATTCATCGTCGGGGCGCTGATGCTCGACATCAATCCCATCCAGTATTTTACCAACACCTGGCAGTCCGTACCCCTGGCCAATTTCTGGATCGGGCTGGTGCACAGCACGGTGTTCGGCGTCCTGGTGGCCCTGGCCGGGTGTTACCGGGGCATGCGCTGCGGCCGCAGCGCCCTGGCCGTGGGCCAGGCCGCCACGTCGGCGGTGGTCACCGGCATCCTGGCCATCATCATCGCCACGGCCGTCATCACCGTGGTGTGCAACATCCTGGGCGTCTGACGCCGCGTTTCCCGGACTGCGGGCCGGGTTTTTCATAGGCTGGCGCGTGGCAGGCGCGGGAAGCGCCGCAGGCGTGGCCGCTAAGCGACAAACGCCTGGCGAGACAGACAGGATAAAGGCCCATGGTCATGGACGAAGCCCCGGCGCGCATCACGGTTGAACACCTGGACATGGCCTATGGCGATTTCGTCATCATGCGCGATTTGAATTTCGTCATCCGGCGCGAGGACATCTTCATCGTCATGGGCGGCAGCGGCTGCGGCAAGAGCACGCTATTACGGATGCTGGTCGGGCTTAAGGCCCCTGCCCGGGGACGGGTGCTCTACCAGGAGGGCAGCCTGTGGGAGTCCGATGAGGAACAGCGCGACGTTATTTTGCGTCGCACCGGCATCCTGTATCAGAGCGGGGCGCTTTTCAGCTCCATGACCCTGGCCGAGAACATCGCCCTGCCGCTGCAGCAGTATACCTCCCTGACCGCACGGGACATCCGCGAACTGGCCTCGCTCAAGCTGGCCCTGGTGGGACTTTCCGGATTTGAAGACTTCTATCCTTCCGAGATAAGCGGCGGCATGATGAAACGGGCGGGGTTGGCCCGGGCCATGGCGCTTGATCCGGACATCCTTTTTTTCGACGAGCCGTCGGCCGGTCTCGATCCGATCAGCGCGCACCTGCTCGATGATCTGATCCTGGAATTGCGCGACAGCCTGCACGCCACCTTCGTGGTGGTCACCCATGATTTGGCCAGCATCTTCGCCATCGGCAACAATTCCGCGTTCCTTGACGTGGAGACCCGGACCATGACCGCCAGCGGGGATCCCAAGGAGCTTTTGCGCAACCCCGTCGACGCCAACCTGCGGCATTTTCTGACCAGGGGCGAGAAGTAGCCGCCCCGGCACAACGAACGGAGAACATGGTCGTGGCCAGCAAAGTCAAAAAAAGCATGATCGGGGCCTTCGTCCTGGGGGCCGTGGCCCTTGGCGTGGGCGCGGTCATCGTGTTCGGGTCGGGCATGTTTTTCACCCCCAAATACGAATTCATCCTGTTTTTCGAGAATTCGGTCAACGGCCTACAGGTGGGCGCGCCGGTGCTCTTCCGGGGCGTGCCCATCGGCCAGGTCACGGGCATCAGCATCGACGCCGACGCCGGAGACCTGCATTTCTACATCCCCGTGGTGGTGGAGATCGAGGGCGGCAAGGTGCGTATGACCGTGAACAAAAAAAGCACGAAACCCCTGGATCAAAGCCTGCTTCAGGCCAGCCAGGAGAGCATGCACGAGCTTTTGAACAAGCTGGTGGAGCGGGGACTGCGGGCCCAACTCGTCACCCAGAGCTTCGTCACCGGACAACTGGCCGTGGCCCTGGACATCATGCCCGACACCCCGGTGCGCTTGGTGGGCGACAGCTCCCTGCCTGAGATACCCACCGTGCCCTCGGCCTTCGAGAAGCTGACCCAGACCCTGACCAAGCTCCCCCTGGAGACCCTGGTGGACCGCCTGACGGCCACGGTGATCGGCATCGACAAGCTGGTCAATTCCCCGGAGATTCAGGCCCTGCCCGTCAAGCTGGATAAGACTCTGGACGCGGGCGCGGACCTCCTGGGCGACCTGCGGGGCAAGGTCGACCCCCTGGCCGAAAATCTGGATGTCGCCATCCAAAGCTATACCGAACTGGCCAGGGACATGAACCAGCGCACGGCCGGGCTATCCACGGCGGCCGGGAAGACCCTGACGATGCTCGACGCCACGCTCAAGGAAGGCTCGACGGCCCTGGCCTCCATCCAGAAGCTGACCCGGTCCGACTCGCCCACCGTGACCGATTTGAACGCCGCGCTACGCGAGATATCCGCCGCCGCCCGGTCCATGCGGGCCCTGGCCGACTATCTGGAGCGCCATCCCGAAGCCCTCATCCAGGGAAAAGGTCCCAGGAGATAAGCCATGCACCTTTTGCAAAAAACCGTCGTCGTCCCGGCCGCCCTGGCCCTGGGGCTGGCCCTTTTCGTGGCCGGATGCGGCAAGAGCGCGCCCACCCGGTTCTATTCCCTGACCGCCATCCCGGCCGCCGTCGAAGGAGTCGGGGGAACCACCGCCAAGACCGGGGCCTGTCCGTCTCTGGGGATCGGCCCGGTGGAGTTCCCGGCCTATCTGGACCGCACCCAGATCGTCACCACCGGGGCGGGCACGGCCATGCAGCTGGCCGAGTTCGATCAGTGGATCGAGCCGGTGCGCAACAATTTCGAGCGCATCCTCATGGAGAACCTGTCGGTTATCGGCTGCGCCGGACCGCTGGTGTCCTTCCCCTGGCCTTCGGGCATGCGTCCCGAGCGGCAGGCGGCCATCCAGGTGCGCCGTTTCGACGGGACGCTTGGCGGACAGGCCGTACTGAGGGCCGACTGGTCCATCCTCGACGCTGGCGGCGAGGTGCTTTTGTGGCGGACCACCGCAACCAGCGAGCAGACGGCGGGGCCGGATTACGCCGCCCTGGCGGCCGCCCAGAGCCGACTTGTGGAGACCCTGGCCCGGGATGTCGTCGCAGGCCTCGCCGAAGCGGCCAGGATGCGCAAGCCGTAGCGACCCGATGCGAACCACGTCTTCCAGCCCAAGCGGCCAGGATGCATAAGCCGTAGCGACCCGATGTGAACCACGTCTCCCAGCCCAAGCGGCCAGGATGCGCAAGCCGTAGCGACCCGATGCGAGCGACGTTTCCAGAGGACGCAGCGGGCCGCGCCATGCGTCATTGCGCCTTTGACGCGGGCATCTCGTTTTTTTGGCCGGCGCAGTCTTTGGGATATCCCTGTGCGTAAATTGCCTTGCTGCGTCTGATTTATTCAAACTATCGCCCGGTCTAGGATTCTGATGAAGGCCACGCTGGAAGCTGATGCAGAGTCTTTCCTTCGCCTCTTTTTATCTTGAAGACCCTCACATACGTGTTTGAATTTGAACACCAACATCGCCTGGATTGACGATGTTGTCTCCTTGCCGTCATCTCGACATGACGGGAGTCATTATATCATGTCATGTATTATGATTTCGTGTTCTCTCGCGAGCTAATATGTGTTGTTGTTTTTCCTTGCGTCGTCGGATGTTTTCTTGGTATAAATTGTATCAAGTTGTCATTCGGATGATGTTCGCTGTTCTTGCATAAACGCCTTGTCTGCGGGGAAACGCCATGACGCTTAAGACGAAATTCATCCTACCCACACTGGCTTTGATCATTGTCGGCATGTCCGTTACGACGTGGCTGACCTACCAGCGCAGCACCGAGTCATTGTCTGCGGTGGCTGTTTTGAAAGCCAAAAGTTCTGCAAACTCCCTGCTTTCCGCCGTGGAGCTCTGGGTGGAGGGGGCGCAAAACGAGATCATCACCCTCTCCAAGACGGGTGAACTCGTTCAGGCGCTGAGTAACGGCGGCGCAGACTCTGGGGCTGTGGAGCGCGCCGTGACGCTTCTGAAGGACAGCGCCTCCCGGCACCCCACCTTCGACAGTATTTTGTTCGTCAGCACCCAGGGCGTCGTCGTCAGCAGCACCAACGTCAAGCTCATCGGCGTCAACCTGGAGAAAAGGGAATATTTTCAAAAAGCCATTTCGGGGCAAAACTTCATTTCCAATCCGCTTTTCAGCGTGGACAGCGGGGAAGCCGTCTTCGTCATCTCCGCCCCGGTACGCGACGGCGGCAAAATCGTCGGCGTCATCGCTGCGGGCGTCAAGATCGGCGTCTTCACGGATAAATTCGTCAAGCCCCTGGACACGCCTGCGGGGTATGCCTTTGTCCTGGACCCTGACGGTCTGGTTCTCGCCCATCCGGACAGCAAGCTGATCGGCAAGTTCAACATCATCAAAGAGACGGACTATGGCGGAAAAATCGCCTCCCAGCCAAGCGGCAGCCTCGATGTCATGTCGCTTGGCCTGGAAAAGCTGATCATTTTTGAAAAATCCAAGACCACCGGATGGATCATCGGGATGGCCGTCAACAAGGACGCGGCGTTCGCCGACGCCCGCAGCCTCGGCGTGCTCATCCTGTGTCTGTCGGCGGGACAGGCCGCAGTCCTGGCGCTGGGCATCCTGATCATCCTGTCCATCAACGTGCTTCGCCCCATCGGCGCCCTGGTCGCCGCGTCCACGCGCATCGCCGACGGCGATCTGGATGCCCCCCTGGACGTCAACCGCCGCGACGAAATCGGCAGCCTGCAACGGTCCATGGCCAAGATGGTGGGCAACCTCAAGGTCAAGATCGGCGAGGCCGAGGAGAAGGGCCGCATCGCCTCCGAAGAGACCGACAAGGCAAACACCGCCATGGCCCAGGCGCAACAGGCCAGGGAAAAGGCCGAGCAGGCCCGTGAAGAGGGAATGCTCCTGGCCGCCGAACAATTGGAAAGCGTCGTCGACGCCGTCACCGCCGCGTCCCTGTCCATTTCCAGCCAGATCGAACAGTCCAGCCGAGGCTCCCAGGAACAGTCGAACCGGGTGGGAGAAACCGCCACGGCCATGGAGGAAATGAACGCCACGGTCATCGAGGTCGCCCAGAACGCGGCCCAGGCGGCGCGCACGGCGGACGACGCCCGGCGCAATGCGGGCGAGGGATCGAACATCGTGGCCCAGGTCATCCGGAGCATCGGCGATGTCCAGACCAGCTCCATGGCCCTCAAGGAAGATATGACCCGGCTGGGACAGCAGGCCCAGGGCATCGGCCAGGTCATGAACGTGATATCCGACATCGCCGACCAGACCAATCTCCTGGCCTTAAACGCCGCCATCGAGGCCGCCAGGGCCGGGGAGGCCGGAAGGGGCTTTGCGGTGGTGGCCGACGAGGTCAGAAAGCTTGCCGAAAAGACCATGGCCGCGACCAAGGAGGTCGGCGACGCCATTGTCGGCATCCAGCAGGGTACGCAGAAAAACATCGAGAATGTGGATCAGGCGGCCCGGCGCATCGACGACGCCACCGGTTTGGCCGGACAGTCCGGCCGGGCCCTGGACGCCATTGTGGATCTCGTGGTCCAGACCACGGACCAGGTGCGTTCCATCGCCACGGCCTCGGAAGAGCAATCCGCGACCACCGAGGAGATCAACCGCAGCGTGATGGATATCAACCGCCTGTCCTCCGAGGTGGCGGACGCCCTGCGCCAGTCGAGCGACGCCCTGTCCGGGCTGACGGACCAGACGCAGATATTGCGCCGTCTCATCGACGACATGCAGGCCGGAGGCGGTCGGCAGGAACTCCCGGGCCGGGCCGATACGCGCAAGAAATTGCCGAGATGACATGGATGACGCCGCAGGCGTCCCCTGTGGCCGGACCCGGGCTTCGAAATGCGTGGGCATTGGGGCTGCGGGGGCGCGGGGGACGTCTGAACGCGGTCGATGGGACCGGCCCCCAACCCATCGGGGCTGCGGGGGCGCGGGGGACGCCTGCGGCAGGCGAAGAGGGCTTTTACGGAAAAAGATGCAGGCCGTAGCGGGCGTAGAGCTGTTGCTGAAGCTCCGCCACCTCGCGCAGGCTGTCTTTGAGACGCTCGCGCAAGGCGTCGTCCATGGCCTCGGGAAAGATCATGTTGGCGGCCTGGCGGCCCTGGCGGATGGCCTGGGCCTGAAACCGCACCCGCAGGGTCTGCAGAAATAGGTAGGCCTGGGCCAGTTTTTCCGCCCAGGCTGCGGTCATGACTCCACTCTCGGCCAGGGCCGACAGCCGCTCCACAGTCCCCGTGGCCGCAAGCCTTTGCTCCAGGGCCATGGTGCGCAGTCCCTGGACCACGGCGAAAATCCCGCCCTTTTTCACGTCCAGCCCCCCCTTGTCCGGACCGCCTCGCTCCACCGCCAGCGTGTTGAAAAAACCAAGCGGAGATGGGAAACGCAGGGCCTCCCGGGCCATATAGCCGAGCGTCACGGGCGAATCCGCCACGCGGCGGCGCAGATGGGCGGCCAGGGCGTCGCACAGGGGCGCCTCCCCGAAGACGGGCCGGGCGTCGGCCAAAAGGGACAGCACGAGGATTCCCGGGCCGTCCGGCTGCCGCACCACGTCGTCCGTACGCTGCATCCAATCTACAAGCGGCATGCGCCACGGCGGGTTGTCGATCATCACCCGGTTTGGGCACGGCGGAAACCCGATGGCCGTGATCATGGCGATAAACGCCTCCGAGAAGGCGGCCACGGACGCGTCCCCGGTCTGAGCGATCCCGGCGGCCACGATCAGGGCGTTGTCCTGGTCCGTGGCGAAAAACTGCTCCCGGCGGCCCTCGCTGCCAAGCACCATAAGACAGACGTCCCCGGGGGAAAGGCCTGCGTCCTGGGCTGCGATCCCGGCCGTCCGGGCCATGATGCGGTCGTTTGCGTCGCTTAGGAAGCGCCCCAGGGGGAGGATGGGGGCCTGCGCCTCCACCCCGGCCAGGGCCAGGCGTCGCGCTGTGGCGTAACATATCGCCAGGGCGGCCGTGTCGGACGCCCTGGCGATTTCTTCCAAAAGGGAGGCCGGATCCTCCCCCAGGCCCGCAAAAAACCGGGCCATGTCCGCCGCGTCCCGGTCAGGGCCGCCGCCTGCGGGGGGGGATTTTTGGCTCATTCCGCTCCCATGCCCAGATAGTTGCGGATTTTCTGCTGTTCGTACTTGGCCTGCGCGTCGGGTTCGGGCCTAAGGACCGAGCCGATCCATCCGGCCAGAAAGGCGGCGGGAAGCGAGATGAGGGCCGGGTTTTTCCAGGGGAAGATGGCCGTCTGGTTGCCCAGCACGTCCACCCACACGGTGGGGCTGATGACGATGAGCCCCACGGCCAGGACCGATCCGGTGACGATGCTGGCCGCAGCCCCGAAGGTGCTGAAGCGACGCCACAGGATGGACATAAGCAGGGCCGGGAAGTTGGCGCTGGCGGCGATGGCGAAGGCCAGACCGACCATGAAGGCCACGTTTTGGCCCTTGAAGGCGATGCCCAGGGCCACGGCCAGGATGCCCAGGAAGATGGTGCCCCGCTTGGCCATTTTCACCTCGTCCTCCTCCGTGGCCTTTCCCGACTTGAACACGTTGACGTACAGGTCGTGGGAGAAGGTGGAGGCCCCGGCCAGGGTCAGCCCGGCCACCACGGCCAGGATGGTGGCGAAGGCCACGGCCGCGATAAACCCCAAAAACACCGTGCCGCCCGTGACTTCGGCCAGAAGCAGCGCGGCCATGTTGCCGCCCTTGTCGAACTTTGTCACCACATCCTGGCCCACGATGACCATGGCCCCAAAGCCGATGATAAAGGTCAGGATGTAGAAGTACGAGATAAATCCCGTGGCGTAAAACACGGATTTGCGCGCGGCCTTGGCGTCGGGCACGGTGTAGAAGCGCATGAGGATGTGCGGCAGTCCGGCCGTGCCGAACATGAGCGCGATGCCAAGGGACAGGGCGTCCCAGGGATTGGCCACCATGCCGCCCGGGGCGAGCACCTTGTCGCCGTACTTGTCCACGGCCGCCGCAAAGAGGTCGGAGGGATCGAAGCCGTATTTCGCCAGGACCATGAACACGATCACCGACGCGCCGCCCAGGAGCAGAACGGCCTTTATGATCTGCACCCAGGTGGTGGCCAGCATGCCGCCGAAAAGCACGTAGGCGATCATGATCGCGCCCACCACCACCACGGCGGTTTCATACGGCAGGCCGAACATGAGCTGCACCAGCGACCCCGAGCCCACCATCTGGGCGATGAGGTAGAAGGCCACGGTCATAAGCGAACCGCACGAGGCCGCCACCCGGATGGGCTTTTGCGACAGCCGGTAGGCCACCACGTCGGCGAAGGTGTACTTGCCGAGGTTGCGCAGGGGTTCGGCGATAAGGAACATGACGATGGGCCAGCCCACCAGGAACCCGATGGAATAGATGAGCCCGTCGTAGCCTTTAAGCGACACCAACCCCGCGATGCCCAGAAAGGAGGCCGCGCTCATGTAGTCGCCGGCCAGGGCCAGGCCGTTTTGCAGCCCGGTGACGCTGCGGCCTGCGGCGTAGAACTGGGAGGCGGACTTGCTTTTTTTGGCCGCGAAATAGGTGATGACCAGGGTGGCGGCCACAAAGAGAAAGAAAAATCCGATGGACACGGCGTTGGGTTGCCCCAGGGTCGAGGTGAAGTCGGTCATGGCCTTATTTCCCCTTCATGGAACGGATGATGTCGCGCACCGAGGCGTCATAGGTCCGGTTGGCCCAGTACACGTAGATGCCCGTCAGCACGCAGGCCGACAGGATCACGCCCAGGCCGACGGGCAGCCCCAGAGTCAGGTGGGTGCCGATTTTTGCCGTGAGCACATCCTTGGCGAACGCCAAAACCAGGATGAACCCGAAATAGATGACCAGAATAAACGCGGTCAGAACCAGCGAAATGGTCCACTTGGCCCGGACCAGTTTCCGGAACGCATCCTCGTCGAGATGTTTGACGGGGTCGGCTGACATGGGTCGTGCCTCCTTTCAAGGTGGTCGGTTGTATCCATCGCGGGGACCGTCTCAGGTCTGCCCCCGGCATCACCCGCAAGCCCGGGTGATGCGACCGGTCTAGCAGGGTTATTGCCGTCTCCGCAGGCTTTTTTGGTAAGCGGCGGTTTTTTCGCCATGTGCGTACCGCCGTCCGGTTCTGGGCGGCCCTTTATTGGCCCGGCGCCGCTTATCTGGTCAAAACCGCCGTTTGCCCGGCATGGCGATAGTGGAGACGGTGATTTCGGGCCGGGAGGGGGGCGCACGACGCATCCAGGGGGATGATTCCGGCAGCCGGGGACGCCGCGTCGGCCATTGGTCTTTGTGCTGTCGCCGTTGACCGAAAAGGACATGCGCCGGAGGCGGGGCCGGGGTAAAGGGGGGGCTGATCCATGCCTTTTGCCGCCTGGGAGACGCCGTCATGATGGAAAAGACCTTTACGCTGGATAGGGCCTGGCTTCCGGCCATGTTTTTTTCCTCCTTTCCGCCTTTTTCCGATCTGCCGTCGGGGCTGGCGGCGGATACGGCCGAACTGGCCGACGTGGATTTCTGCCCGGCCGGGACCCGGCTCTTCTCCCTTGGGGAGCGGGTGCGGGATTTCCTGCTCATCCAGACCGGCGGGGTGCGCTTGACCCGTCCGGGCGAAAACGGCGAGCCGGAGATCGTGGACTGCCTGGGGGAGGGGGAGGCTGTGGGCGCGGCGGAGCTTTTACGCAACGTCCCGGCGCAGTGTGACGCCACAGCCCTGTCGGACACCTTCTATTTCCGTCTGGACGGCGAGGTGTTTACGGCCCTGGCCCGGGATTGCCCGGAGGTGTGGGCGTATTATTGCGAGCGATTTCCGGCCGCCTGCATGGAAGAGGCCGCAACCCGCCTGCGCCGGGACCGGGGAACGGCCAGGACGGCGGGTTCCCGACCGCTTTTTGCGGCCCAGGTGGGCGAGGTGGCCCATTCCCCGGTGGTGGACATCGGCGACGGGGCCGATATCGTGGCCGCCGCCGCGCGGATGGCCGACTTCGGGGTTGGGTCCATCCTGGTGCGCGACGCGGCCGGGGCGGCTGTCGGCATCGTGACCGACCGCGACTTCCGCTACAAGGTGCTGGCCCGGGGCGGGGACATGACCCGCCCGGTGCGGGAGATCATGAGCGGGCCGGTGATGACCGTGGACCACCGGGAGACCTGCTTCGGGGCCTTGAGCCTCATGATCAAGCGGCGCATCCACCATCTGGCCGTCGCCCGGGGCGGGGACATCATGGGCATGGTCACCTCCCACGACATCCTGGCCCTGCAGGGCCGCTCCCCGTTTTCGCTGTTTTCCGACATCGAGGCCGCCCGGGACGTGGCCTCACTGGGCGTTTTGTGCGACCGCATGCCGCGAACGGCCAGGGCCCTGCTCGAAGACGGGGCCGGGGCCTGCCATGTAGGCCGCATGCTGTCCATGCTGTGGGACGCGGTCCTGGAGCGCGTCCTGACCCTCATCCAGGGGGACATGGGGCCGCCTCCGGCGCCGTTTTGCTGGCTGGCCCTGGGCGAGGCCGGGCGTATGGAGCAGGCCCCGGGGGACGTCCCGGAGGGCGTGGTGGTCTACCAGGACCCGCCTGACGACGAGGCCGGGCGGCGCCGCGACTATTTCTCAGAGTTCGTCCGCACGGCCCAGGGGCATCTGGAAGACCTCGGCCACGGCGGCCGGGGGGGGGGATTGCCGGGGATGCCCCAAAGCCTGTCTTTTTCCGAATGGACGGCCTATTTTTCAGAGCGCAGCGCAGACCCTCTTCCGGACAGCGCCCTTGCGGCCTTTCGCCTGTGCGACGTCCGGCCGGTCTTCGGTTTTTTCGATCTGGGCAGGCGGCTTCGGAACGCGATTCTGGAACAGGCGGCCCGGGACCCGGGATTCGTGCGCCGGATATTTTCCGTCCTGGCCCCGGAGACGCCGCCCCTGGCTGTCTATGGCGGCCAGGTGGCGGACGCGGCCGGAGGGGGGACGCGGTTTTTCGACCTCAAGACCCGGGGGTTGGACCGGTTGGCCGCCCTGGCCGGTCTGCTGTGCCTGAAATACGACCTGCCGGGGACCGAAACCCTGATCCGGCTCATGACCCTGCGCGACGCAGGAGTCCTTACCCCGGAGGCCTTTTTCAGGCTGTCGGCGGCCCTGGACTATCTGACCCACCTGCGGCTGGCCCATCGCCTGGGGCAGGCCCGGGCGGGGCGGCCTGCGCGGGAGATGGACGATCTGTTGGACGCCGTCAGGTGCGACCACCTGGGGGCGCGGCTGCTTCGGGACGTCTTCGCGGCCCTGGCCGAGGCCAGGGGACTGGCGGCGGGCCGGTTCGGCCCCGGGGAGACGGCGGCATGAACGTCGAAAGCGCCGCCACGACCGCGCCGGGTCATCCCCGGGGAGGATTTATAGAGCGCCTCGTCGCCCGCCTGACGCCGTGGCGCGCCCGCCTTCGGCCGGGGCCGCCCCATCCGGTGCTGCTGGACAATCTGGAGCGGTATCGTCGCGTGGACACCAACGTCGCCCTGGCGGACTGCGAATTCACCGTGCTGGACACGGAACTGACCGGCCTGGACCCGCGCCACGAGGAGATCGTGTCCATCGGCGCGGTGCGGGTGCGGGGCCTTCGCATCGTGGCCAGGGAGTCGTTTTCGGTGCTGGTTGAGCCCCGCAAGGATCTGCCCAAGCAGAGCACGCTCATTCACCGCATCACCCCGCAGCAGGTGAAGGACCGGCCCCGGCTGCGGCATGTGTTGCCGGATTTTCTGGATTTCGTGGGATCTTCGCTGATCGTGGGACACCATGTGGGGCTGGACATGGCCTTTCTCAACCGGGCCTTGGACGGCGTGTACGGCGTCAAGCTGGAAAATCCCTGTCTGGACACCCTGCGCATGGCCCAAATCTACCGGGCCGAGCACTGGGAGAACTACTACGACCGCTATGCCTTAAACGTGTCCTACGCCTTGAGCGATCTGGCCGCAGAATGGGGCCTGCCCCGGTTTCCGGCCCACAACGCCCTGTTTGACGCCATGCAGACGGCCTATCTGTTTCTTTTTCTTATCCGCAAGATCAAGGCCGGCAGGCTGGCGACGCTCAACGATCTGTACCGGGCCGGGCGCAACTGGCGCTGGCATTCCTCCTGAGACGCCTGTTCCGGGTGCAGGGCGGCGTCTTTACTCCCCCATCAGCAACAGAAGCGGACATGGGCACGCGGCGTTCGGAATGAATTTGGTCACGAAGGCGTTCTGGTTCCCGGTGTTGCCGGGCCATGTCTGGGCCGGATCATGCAGCGGATAATCATCGGAAAAGGTGAGGCCCGCCACGGCCACGTTTCCGGCGGGGTCCACGGCCAGTCCGTAGGTGCGGTCGTTGCCTGACCCGCCGAGGTGGGTGGAGTAGCCCAGGGAGGCGCCGTCGGCCTCAATGCGCATGAACAGGACGTCCCAGCTTCCCTGAAGCGCCGGAAACAGCGCGGTCGGGGTGTATGGGAAGGTATGGGGGGCTGTCTGGTCGGCGTGGTCGTAGGCTTGGCCCGGGGCGCAGGTTTCCCCGGCCACGTAAACCGTTCCCTTGGCATCGACCCCGATGCTGGTTGCGAAACTGCCCCACTGATCGTTTTGCGATCCGCCGCCCAGGAAGGTGGCGTAGGCCAGGGAGGCCTCGCCGTCCAGGGACGGGTCGATCTTCACCACGTAGGGCTCGTCTCCGGACACGCCCGCCTTGAGATACGGGGCGCTGTTGAAGACGGCGGCCCCGCCCGAGGTCATGGGAAAATCCTTCGATTGGGTGCGGCCGGTGGCCACGATGCGTCCTTTCGGATCGAGGGCGATGCCGTAGACGTCGTCCCGGGCGTCGCTGGCGTCCGCTCCCAGGTATGTGGAATAGGGCATGGCGTACTGGGAAGACAGGTCGCCTGGCTGGCTCGATGCGATCCAGGTCACGAAGCCGTTGCTGGTGAACCCTGTCGGCGGCGCCTTGTGGCGCAAGGCGTTGGACGTGGTGGGGAAGTCCCTGGAGTTGGTGTAGCCGCCCACGGCGATGCGGCTCCCGGCGGCGTCCACCGCGATGCTGTGGCCCTGGTCATCCCCGGATCCGCCGAGAAAGCTGGAATACGCCAGCGAGTCGCTGCCGCTCCGGGTCGGGTCGATGATGCACAAAAAGGCGTCATTGCCGCCGGCGAGGGCGCCCTGGAGGGCGTTAGGCGTCACCGGGAAGGCGATCGCCTGGTCGCTTCCGGAACTGGTGATGCCGGTGACGTGGATGAGCCCATGGGCATCCACCGCGACGCTGTTGCCGCTGTTGCTGTCATTGGCGAAGGTGCTCGGCGGGTGGACGCCCTCCACCCCGCTCCCCCCCAGGTATGTGGAATACAGAAGGGCGCCGTTAGCGTCGAAGACGGTCACGAAATAATCCGAATGCCCGTTGTTGTGTCCCTGAAACGCATTTTTGGTGGGGAACGGCCCCGAGGCGTCCGAGCTGGTGAGGCCGACGACGGCCACGCCGCCTGTGGGCGTGGCGGCCGCCCCGATGCCCATGCTCTGGTTGTCGCCGCCCAGAAAGGTGCACCACAACAACTGTCCGGCGGGATCATACTTGGCCACGAAAGCCGACATGGCGCTTCCGGCCGCCGGGGCAGCCTGAAAGGCGTTTCGAATGTGGAGATCGGAAACCTGGGTGGCGCCCGTCACGTAGGTGTCGCCCTGGGCGTCGCTGGCGGCGTTTTGGGCGAAGGTCAGGGGGGCGCCGCCCATGACGCAAGGCGTCGAGCCTCCCAGATAGGTTGAAAAGGCCAGACGCCATCGTGACGGTGCGCTCTGGGCGCAAACGACGGGAAGATGGACGCCGCAAACGATGATGAGCGCCGCAAGCAGGAATCCGACAAGCCACGGAAGAATATGCCGCATCATGAGGAGGCTCCTTTTTTGATTCGGATTACCTCAGTTCGGCTTGCATCACGCCCGGTTCGCCGCATGCCCAGGCGGGGCGGCCGCCCTTCTTCGGCCCCTGTAGCGCAGTTTACGGTAATGCCGCTCGCGGTGAAGATCAAGGCAGGGCCAGGCCGCATCAAGCCAGGGGGGACGGGCGCCCGGGTTCGAGGCTGTCGGTTTGATGATGCAACCTGTGCAACCGCCTTGCGCCGTCGGGCGCAAGATCATCGGAAGTGATGCCTCATTTTTCCTCGCGCAGGGCCTTGCGCGAGATCTTGCCGCTTGGGGTCTTGGGCAGGCAGGCCCGGACGGCGAAAAAGCGCACCTCGGCCACGGAACCCAGTTCCCGGCGCAGGTGGGCCTTGACGTCGCGCACCAGATCCTCTTCGGAATCGTAGCGCATGTCCCAGTCCAAAACCGGGACCAGAAAGGCCTTGGCGGACATTCCGCCCATGGCGTCGGGCACGCCGATGACCGCCGCTTCGGCCAGGGCCGGATGGGAGGCCAGGGCGCTTTCAATCTCGGCGCTGCCGATGCGATGGCCGCCGATCTGCACCACGTCGTCGGCCCGGCCCTGGATCCAAAACGAGCCGTCGGCGTCCCTCCGGGCCATGTCGCCGGTGAAAAACACGCCCGGGATGCGCTCGAAGTACCTCCGCCGGTACCCGTCCGGGTCGCCGTCCAGGGTGAGGAGCATGCCCGGCCAGGGGGCGTCGATCACCAGATGCCCGCCCTTGCCCGGTGGGACGGGGCGGCCCTGATCGTCCACCACGGCGGCCGAGATCCCGGGCAGGGGGCGTCCCACGGACCCGGGGGCCAGCACCGAGACGGGCAGGGGGGAGAGCATGATCATGCCTGTTTCGGTCTGCCACCAGGTATCCAGAAACGGGAGCCGCCCGCCGCCCATGGTTTTGTGGAACCATACCCACAGGTCTGGCGAAATGGGCTCCCCGGCCGAGGCCAGAAGGCGCAGGGTGGAGACGTCGTGGGCGCGCCCCGGAGTCAGCCCCCGGCGTCGCAGCATGCGGATCAGGGTGGGGCTGGTATATAAGACGCTCACCCCGTGGCGCTCGATGATGTCGAAAAGTCGGCCGCTGTCCTCGTAGAGGGGGCTGCCCTCGGCCAGAAGCGTGGTGGCGCCGACTAAAAGCGGCCCGTACACGGCGTAGGAATGGCCGGTGATGAAGGCCGGTTCCGCCGTGCACCACACGACGTCCGTGGGCTTGAGGTCGAGCGCCCAGGTGGCCGTGCGGTAGACGCCGACCATGTAGCCGCCGTGGCCGTGGACGATGCCCCGGGGGGCGGCTTGGGCGGACCCGGCATAGAGCACGAACAGCTCCGCATCGGCGTCCATGGGCTCAGGCGGCAGCGTGGCGCGCCCGGCGTCCAGGATGTCGTGGTGGAACAGATCGCGGCCCTCCTGCATGGGCGCGTCCAGACCGGCGTGGCGCACCACCACCACGGTCTCCACCCGGGATGCGGCGGAACCTGCCAAGGCCTCGTCCACCACGGCTTTAAGCGGCGAGATGCGGTCGCCCTCCAGGCCGCCGTCGGCGGTGAGGATGATTTTTGCCCGGCTGGCCTCGATGCGCCGCCGCAGGGCCTTGGCCGAAAAGCCTGTCGGCGTCAGGCAGTGCACGGCCCCGAGCCGTGCGGCGGCCAGCATGCCGATGACGGTCTCGGGCAGGGTGGGCATGTGGATGAACAGACGGTCGCCGCGTGAAAGGCCAAGGCCCGCCAAGGCCCGGGCCAGTCGGCAGACCTCGCGGTGCAGTTCGAAATAGGTGTATTTTTTGTGCTCCCCGGAGGCGTATTCGAAGATCAGGGCCAGGGAGTTGCGGCGCGGCGAGTTGACGTGGCGGTCCAGGGCGTTGGCCGCGATGTTGGTCTTTGCGCCCGGGAACCAACGGGGAAAGGGGCCTGCCCCGGGGGCCAGGACCGCCTCGAAGGGCTGCGTCCACTCAAGCTCCAGGGCGGCCTGCTCCCATATGGACAGGGGATTGTCCTTCTCCCCGCGCCGGACGGCCTCCAGTTCCCGTGGAGGGAGGTTGGCCTCGATAGCCAGGCCCGGCAGCGGCCGGAAGACCCTTTTTTCGACGACAAGGGCGTCCAGGGTTCCGTTTGGGTCCATGTCAGGCTCCATATGTTCCGACTATCATCATCTCTTTTTGGAAATCCTACCGGGAGGGAATGGAAAAAGCCACGACCTTTCGGTAAGCGGCGGCAACGATCCGGCAAGCGGTTTTGAAACCTGCCCGCCATCATCGCAAAAAGCCTTGCCGCTTGTCTCGCAACGTGCCTATATATGTTGCTAGCATCAGGCGCCCGCACCTGGATTTCCGCTGTGAAAGCGGCACGGCCTGTAGCGGGCGCTCGGAAACAGGAGGCGGCATGACCGAAAAATCCCGCGCCACGCGGTGGCGCAACACGCTGGTGGCCAAAGGCGGCAAACCCGTGGGCGTGACCTTGACCCCGGCAGCGGCCGCCGCTCTGGAGGCCATCCAGTTTCGCTACGCCGTCTCCCAGCGCGAGGCCATCTCCCGGGCCTTGGAGTTCGCGGCCGCCCGGATGGGCCAGGAGGCGGCCGGGGACGGATTTTCTCCGGACACCGGACGCGAGGTGGAGAAGGGCCAGATGCTGTCGCGCCTGGAGGACATGGAGCGGCGGTTGGCCGTGGTCGAGGCCAGGGTTATCGACTTCAGGGTCGATGCCCCGCCTGATTTCGAGCTGGAACAGGCGGCGGCCGACGCCGTGACAGGACTCGACCCGAGCATCACCGGCGAGGCCGCCGAGCGGCTGGTGGAGTTCTCGGCCCGGTATATGTGGGAGCTGGGCGAGCGCGTGGCCCGCACCAAGCTCTATGAGCTGGCCCGCCATGACGGCGTGTCCATCCACGACTCCCTGCATGCCTACAGCGCCTTCGTCTCCCTGAATATGGACCGCATCCGGGAGCGTATGCGAACCTTCAAATGATCCAGGCGGCTGCCTCTGGCGGGGGCGTCTCCTGTTTTTCTCCAGCCCGTCCGCCGACAGGCGGTCCCGTGCATTTCCCAGGCAGCGCGGGGGAAAAGGGTTGACATCTTCCAGAACAGTTTTTATTTAGGAATTGTTCGTAATAAGGAGCGGCTATGACAGCCAGGAAAATGACCATGCCCACGCCGGAAGAGGCCAGACGGCTGTTCGCCTCCGCCGGGCTGAAGCTGACCCACCAGCGCCTGGAGGTATTTGGGGAGCTGATGGCAGCCAGGGACCATCCCAGCGCCGAGACGGTATGGCGGCGGGTGCGGAAGCGGGCGCCCACCATCTCCCTGGACACGGTCTACCGCACCCTGGGGGTTATGCGTGAGCACGGCCTGGCCGGGCGGGTTCCCGTGGACGGGGACATGGCCCGGTTCGACGGCGACATAAGCCCCCATCACCATCTCGCCTGCGAGTGCTGCGGCCGGATCGACGACCTGCCATTAAGCGAATTTGATCCCGCCGCCTTGCAAAAGTCTGTGGCCCAGTGGGGACGGGTGCGCGACGCCCAGGTGGTCATCCGGGGCGTGTGCCGCAGCTGCCTGGAGTCTGGCCCGCAACCGCATAACCAACAACCGGACCTGACCCCCTCTTTATACTGACCGCAAAGCAGTCTCACAACGCCGTAACACCCCCCCAAAACACCTTGAAAAGGAGCCATACAGCATGACCCAGACCGAAAAAGACCTCATGGAAGCCTTCGCCGGGGAGTCCCAGGCCAATCGCAAATATCTGGCTTTCGCCGCCCAGGCCGACAAGGAAGGCTACCCCCAGGTCGCCAAGCTCTTCCGGGCCGCCGCCGAGGCCGAAACCGTGCACGCCCACGCCCATCTGCGCGCCCTTGGCGGCGTCTGGACCACGGCCGAGAATCTCAAGGAGGCCATGGCGGGCGAGATCCACGAGTTCAAGGAAATGTATCCGCCCATGATCGAGCATGCCAAGGCCGACGGCCACAAGGCCGCTGAACGGTCCTTCACCTTCGCCAACGCGGTGGAGGCCATCCACGCCAATTTGTACAAACATGCCGCCGAACTGATGGATAAACTTCCGGAAACCGACTATCATGTCTGTTCCGTGTGCGGCTATACCTGCGAAGGCGACGCCCCAGACTCCTGTCCGGTGTGCAAGGCCACCAAAAAGGCCTTCTTCAAGGTCGTGTAGCGCTTTGGTCGGACCCTGCCACGTGGGTTTCACGGTGATCCGAGGGTGGATATGCAGGGTCGGCTACCGAAACGCACATGATGCCGGAGGACTGCCCGTCAGTCCTCCGGCAATATATCCGAACGCCGCATGGCGCTGCGCCCAATGCAACGATGACGGTTTGCCCCAAGCCAACCCCGAACAAGGAGACCCGATATGGCCGCCCCTGAAAACATGTGGCAGTGTCAAACCACCAACTGCGGCTACATCTATGACCCGGATCGCGGCGATCGCAAGGGCAAAGTCCCCAAGGGCACAGCTTTTGAAGACCTTCCCGACGACTGGAAGTGCCCTGTCTGCGGGGCCACCAGGAAATGCTTCCGGCCCCTGGCCGGTCCCGGCTCCACCAAGGACGCCGCCTGCGAGAAATAGATGCGCCTGAGCGCCCACCGTGCCGTCTGGAGTACCTTCCAGAAAAACCTCTTCCCGACGTGACGCAAGGAGGACGCATGTCCCTGTACCTGTGCCCGGTCTGCGGCTACGAACACGGCCCAAACGAAAGTCCCGCTTTCGGCCAGTTGCCTCCTGACTGGCGATGCCCCATCTGCTCCTGCGCCCGCGATAAGTTCCATGCCGTGGACCGCACGCCCGCCAAACCCGTCTCCGCCGCGACGGCCCATGCCGCCGCCCGCTACCTGTGCCTGCAATGCGGCTACGCCTATGATCCCGCCACAGGCGATCCGGATCACGGCATGCCGCCCGGAACCGCCTTCGCCGAGCTGCCCGCCGACTGGCTATGCCCCATCTGCGGCGCTGGCAAAAACCGATTCGCCCGGGAGATATAGAGGGAGAGATGTGGGGGCGCTGCCCCCACACCCCTGGCAGGGGCCTAAGGCCCCTGCACCCCGTAACGTGCGGCCCTGCGGCAGGCGCAATTGCGCCTGCCGCAGGGCCGCATGGTTTCGGGGGCGAGGCCTGGCCGGGTGAAACATCGCGCCGTGGCCCATGGTTTCCCGTCGGCGGATTGTCAGGCGCGAAGCGCCGGGCAATCCGCCGACGGATGCCAAGGGGTCCGGGGGGAATGATTCCCCCCGGGCGGGGTCCGGGGCGGCAGCCCCGGTGGGCAAGGAGGGTTCGGGGCGGCAGCCCCGGTGGGCAAGGAGGGTTCGGGGCGGCAGCCCCGGTGGAAACCGTGGGGTCCGGGGCGGCAGCCCCGGCTTAGTTTATCCCATAAGCTGCAGGGCCATGCGCGGCAGCGAGTTGGCCTGTGAGAGCATGGCCACGGCGGCCTGGGTGAGGATTTGCTGGCGCACGAACTCGGTCATCTCGGTGGCCACGTCCACGTCGGAAATCTGCGACTCGGCGGCCTGGAGGTTTTCGGCCTGTATCTCCAGGTTAGTGATGGTGTTTTCCAGGCGGTTTTGCATCGCGCCGAGGTTGGCCCGAATCTTGTCCTTGGAGATGATGGCGTTCTTGACGGTGATCAGCGCCTGCTGGGCCAGGGCCTGGGTGGAGATGGAGGAGGCGGAGGAGGCGGAGGAGGAGCCGCCATTGGTAAGTGCACTGCCAAGGTTTGTTTCACTTAGATACGCCCCCATTTGACCGACAAATCTCCAAACAACTCCGGAGTTGTCGTGAGCGTAATATATATCGCCACCACCCATGTCAGTGTATCTTGGCACTTGTTGGCTGGAATCGAAATCTGTGCTCCAGTGAGCTGGTTCACCAGTCATGGATGCTAATGCTGCAGCCAAAGTTGTATCTCCAATATAAATCCCTGAATATGAAGCAACATCTGCCGCCACTATCTGATCCATCCTGGTCTGTGAAAAAGTTCTCCCTCCGCTGCTTCCGCCAGTTCCTCCAAAGCCTAACGCGCTCGCGGTGCAACATCCTATCTGGATGTAATAGTAGTCCTCGGCACTATCGTTGGCGGTGCCAAAGTGGACCTTGAGCTTGCCTGTGGACGCCATGGCCGAGCCGTCGTGGGTGCTGCCGGAGAGGTTGCCGTTTAAGAGGTAAATGCCGTTGAAATCAGTGGCGTTGGCGATGCGGGTGATTTCCGAGGCCATGGCCTGGTATTCGGAGTCGATGATAATTCTTTGATCGGATGTGTAGGTGCCGGTGGCGGCCTGTTCGGCCAGCTCCTTCATGCGGATGAGCTTTTCGTCGATGACGCCAAGCGCCCCGTCGGCGGTCTGGATGAGCGAGATGGCGTCGTTGGCGTTGCGTACTCCCTGGTTGAGGGCCGCGATGTCGGCGCGCATGAGTTCGCGCACGGCCAAGCCTGCGGCGTCGTCGGCGGCGGTGGAGATGCGCAGTCCCGAGGACAGCCGACGGGTGGAGGTGGCCAGGTTTCCGTAGGCGGTGCTCAGGTTGCGGGTGGCGTTTTGGGCCATCAGGTTGTGATTGATAACCAGGGACATAGGTCGATCCTTTGTCGTCGGAGTTCGTCGGCCTCGCCCATGCCTTTATGCGGTGCATGAACCTTGCTGTGTTTATCGGACATTATGCGCAATATAATAGTGCAGATGGGATATTTTGTGCAATTTTATCCTAATGCCCATGAATCATTCATGCAAAAATGGGATGCCCCCCGATTGGCCGAGGGAAGGCGGTTCATCCTGGACAACGCGTATTCCCCCGGCGGGGCGGGACTGCGAAGCAGTCCGGCCTGCCGGGGGATGACGAGGGGTCCGGGGGGAATGATTCCCCCCGGGCGGGGTCCGGGGCGGCAGCCCCGGTTCACATGTGCTATTCCAGCCCGAGCTGGGCCAGGAGGTCGTCCACGTTGTTTTGGGCAACGCCGGACTGGGGGCCTTTGAGTTCCGTGACCTTTTGTTTGGCCTCGACGTCGAGCTGTTCGATGTCTTTTTCCGGCTCTTCGGCCCGGGCCTTGATCTTGAGTCCGGTGGACAGGTAGAGGTCGAGGACGATCTGCTCGACTTTTTTGATGGCCTCGATGATGCGTTTGATGCGCTGTCCGGTCAGGTCCTGGAAGCTTAGGCTGGTCATGATGCTGATGAGATCCTGATTGAGCAGATCGCTTTGGTCGCGCAGTTGTTGGAGGTGTTCCTTGCTGACGCCGCCGCTTTTGAGGCCGTGCAGGATCTGGTTCGAGGCGGCCTGGAGATCGAGGTGTTTTTCCACGATATCCATGATCTCGGTGGTGGCCTTTTCGGTGGTCTGGAGGATCTGGTCGAGCTGTGCGGCGGCCTCGTGGAAGAGTTGATCGGCCTGCCGTTTGTCGGATGGCGACTCGGGTTCGCTGCCGGACTTGGCGGCGGCGTTGATTTCCTTGTAGATTTCCTGGAGTCCCGAGCGCATCTCGTCGCTTAGGCGGCGGTAGAATTCGCTTTCCACGAGGGAGCGGGAGAGGGTCTTGGTGACCTCGCGCTCCACGGTGGCGACAATGCTTTCCTTGAGGCTGTCGGCCACGTCGGCGATGACCTTATCCATCAGGCGTTCAACGAATTCCGTTTCCTTGATCATGTCGTGGCGCTCCCGTTAATCCCACTTTTTCCCGCGAATGTCGTCCCGCTGGCTTTGAAACACGAATTGCACGATGGTTTCCAGGTCGCGCTCGCGGATGCGCGTAAAATCCAGGGCATAGACCGGCTTGCCGTCGCAGTCGTCGATGCGGATGACTTTCCCCATGGCCCCGGACATACGTAGGGGGAATTGGGAAAGCATGATCACGACCTCCATCTCCGCTTCCATGGCCAGGGGCTCTGACGCCGTGAAGCGCAGGCCTGCGCCGCTGATCTCCACGATGGACAGGGTGATGGGGAAATCGGCGGTCATCTGGTCCCGGCCGAGCATGCCGATAAGGATGTCGAGCTTGGCGTTCAGGCTGGAGAGCAGGGTATAGAGACTCTCCGGGATGGCGGCGTCCCGGGCGTCGAAAGCGCCTGGGCCAGCGAGTCCGGCCAGGGGGGCGTCCCGGAAGATCGGTTGTTCGGTGGGGTCGCCAAGCAGTCGGCCGTGGCCGCCGATGCGGGTGGGAATCCGCAAATAGGTGCGTTTTTCGCTGTCATGCATGGCGGTTGGCCTTGTTGTGGACGGCGGGGAGGCCGCCGTCGTCGTGCCGGATGTCCGGCGTCAGCTGTTGCCGTTTTCCGGAAAGACTTCCATGGCCTTGAGCGGACAGACGTTGGTGCAGATGCCGCAGGCCGAACACTTGTCCGGGTCAAAGACCACCAATCTGGTGACGGTGTCCAGGGAAAGGGCCTTGGTGGGACACAGCGCCGTACACATGCCGCAGTGGACGCAGGCCAGCTCGTCGCGAGAAATTTTTTGGGTGATGGGGTAGACCCGGACGTCATGCTCCTTGAGGTAGGCCATGCCCTGCTCGAAGGCTTTGGGGTCGCCGAATATCTCGATGGTCATCTGGCCGTCCTGCCGGGGGGTGATCTGGGCCTTGAGGATATTGAAGCACAGATCGTAGAGCCTAGTCAGGTTGCAGACCACGGGCTGGTTGGAGACGTCTGGGGGGAAGGTCAGGTAGACGATTTTTTTGTATTTCGTTTCGGCTTGCATGTGGTGCGTTCCTTTGGGGGCGGCGTTGCGCCTATTTGGGCATCATGGCCTTGGCGCGCTGGGCCAGCGGGGAATTGGGGAACTTGGTGATGAGTTCCTGGAAGGATATCTTGGCGGCCTGCTTGTTGTTGAGTTTGACGAAGGCCGCGCCGCGCTTGAACAGGGCGTCAGGGTACTTGTTGCTCTTGGGATATTTGTCGATGACTTCCTGGTAGGACAGTACGGCGTTGGCGAAGTCGTTGACCTGATAATTGCATTCGCCGATCCAGAAGTAGGTGTTGGGAACCAGCGGGCTTTTGGAGAAGTTTTTGGTGAACTCCGTCCACATGGACAAGGCCTCGCGGTACTGCTTGTTGTTGAAGGCCTGCAATGCCTGGGTGTACAGGGCGTCGGCCGGGTCCTTGGGGGGATTGAGCACCGGCGCGCCCGTCGCGGCCGGAGAAGCGGCCTGGGCATAGGGCGCGGTCTGGGCCGGTGCGTAGGGGGCGGTCGGTTGGTAGCCGGTCTGGGCCGGTGCGTAAGGGGCGGTCTGGGGATAGCCGGGCTGGGCCGGTACGCCCTCGTCATCCTCGCCCTGTTCGGCCCCGTAGGACGTGGCGCCCGGCTGGTTGTAGCGGGGGGCCGCCTGTCCCGGATAGACGCCCTGGGCGTTGTAGGGAGCGGCCGGGGCGCCGGTCATGGCCGCCGCGCCGGAGGTGGTGGGCGCCATGGCGGCCTGGGCCGGATGCGCGCCCTCGATGTCTATGGCCAGTTGGGAGGCCATCTGCGTCACCTGGGACTCGACCCGGGCCACGCGGCCGGAGAGGTCGGCCCCGGCTGCGGACTGCTGCGATTTGGATTGGTAGCCCAACTCCTCGACCTTGGCGTTTAGGCTGCGCATCTCGGACTTGAGGTTCTGCATCTCGGCCCACATGTCGGCCGGAGTGTCCAGAGGCGACGGGGCAGGCTCGGTTTTCTTCGGGGCGCAGGAGCAAAGCGCTGCGCAGGCGAAAACGACCGTGAACAGGACGGTGAGACGGAGAGTCGTGGTGTTCATAGCGGTTTTTTTCCTCTCTTCCTGCCAAACAGCAGATAGGCCAGTCCGCCCAGCACCGGGACGAACACGGCCGAACCCAACCAGGCCATTTTTTCGGCCGGGGTGGGAAACTCACGCCGATAACAGTGCCAGATGGCCCATAGGTTCAGGATGACGGGCAAAAAGGCCAGAATGGAGACGAGGATCAGTTGTCCTGAAGACATGGGGGGCAGGGGGGCCCAGATCATACGATCCTCACGGCCGAAACGGGCCTTGGCGATAGTGGTGGTTCATGTTGCCGACTGTTCCACGTTGACGAGGTCCGGGCCGCCGGACGGCCGGGCCTTGGCGCGGCTGCGGGCGGTATGGTAGCCGCTGCCGGGCCGCATGGCAAATCGTGAGATCATTGCTCTTCCGGCGGGGCCTTGCGGGCGCGCAAAAATGCCGCCAGAAGGGCCACGGAGCCCAGGGTGATGGCGATGTCGGCCACGTTGAAGGCCGGCCAGTGCAGATCGCCATAGTGAAAATCCAGGAAATCCACCACCTCGCCGAACCGGATGCGGTCGATGAGGTTGCCGATGGCCCCGCCCAGGATCAGCCCCAGGCCGCAGATGAGCGTGGTGTCCTCTTCCAGGGCTGCCCGCAGAAGGTGCAAGATGAGCACCACGGCCATGGCCGTGGTGGCGAAGAACAGGTACGTCTGCCAGGTGATGTCCGCACGGTTGAGAAACCCGAAGGCCGCGCCCTTGTTTAAGACGTGCACGATGTTGAAAAACCCCGGGATGACCGGATGGGTGGTGTACAGGACGATGTTGGCCAGGATCCAGGCCTTGGCGGCCTGATCCAGGATCACCACCGCCAGGGTGAGGATTCCGGCCAGCTTGTAGCTTCGTTTCATGCGCGTCTCTTTGTTGGTCCGTCGTGATCAGGAGGCGGTTTCGGCGTCGCGAAGGACCTGGGTGCAGCGGGGGCATATCTCCGGATGCTCCGGGTCGGTCCCCAGTTCGGCGCTCACGATCCAACACCGGGAGCACTTGCCGCCCTGGGCCTTGGCCACGGCGATGGCCAGACCGGGGATGTCCTCGGAGCGGTAGGCGTCTGGCGGTATGTCCGCGTCGGCCGCCAGGGCCACGCTCACCTGGGAGACGATGCAGATTTCGCGCAGGTCGATGCCGGACATCTCGCCAAGCTCCCCGGCCAGGGTCTCGGGGACAAAGACGTCCACCCGGGTCTCCAGGGAATGGCCGATGTCCCCGGCCTTGCGCCTGGGTTCGATGGCCTTGGTGATCTCGCCGCGAAGGGCCGTCACGCGTTCGAAACGGGTCCGTTCGGCTTCTTGCAGGCGCCAGGGGGCCAGATCGGGTTCGTCCGCCAAAAACACCGAGGCGGCGGCGCCGCGAAGCTCCGGCGGGGTATGCCCGAAGACCTCTTCGGCGGTAAACGACAAAATGGGGGCCATGTCCCGGGTCATCAGCCGCAGGGCGTGCCATAGGGCGGTCTGGGCCGAACGGCGTTCCAGGCTTTTTTCCCCGGAGACGTAGAGCCGGTCTTTTATGATGTCCAGATAGAAGGCGCTCAGGTCCGTGACGCACAGGTTATGCAGGCCGTGGAAGACCTTGTGGAATTCGAATTTCTCGTAGGCGGCCAGCATGCGGTCGTGTTCGCGAATCACCGAGTCCAGGGCGAAGCGATCAAGCGGCAGCATGTCCCCCGGCGACACGGCGTCGGCCGGGGAAAAACCGCCCAGGTTGCCCAGAATGAATCGGCAGGTGTTGCGGATGCGGCGGTAGGCCTCGACGATGCGGCTTACGATCTCGTCGGAGATGCGGATGTCGTCACGGTAGTCCACGGCCGACGTCCAGATGCGCAGGATCTCCGCGCCGTGCTTGTCGATGATCTCCTGGGGGGAGATGACGTTGCCCACGGACTTGGACATCTTGCGGCCGTCGCCGTCCACCACGTAGCCGTGGGTCAGGACGGAGCGGTAGGGGGCCACGCCGCGCGCGCCCATGGAGGCCAGAAGCGAGCTGTGGAACCAGCCCCTATGCTGGTCCGAACCCTCAAGGTACATGTCCGCCGGGAAACTGCACTCCGGACGTTGCTCCAAGACGGCGGCGAAGCTCGTGCCGGAGTCGAACCACACGTCCAGGATGTCGTCCTCCTTCACCCAGTGGGCGCCGCCGCAGTGGGGGCAGGTCAGGCCGGGGGGGACGATCTCCTCCAGGGGGGCCTCGAACCAGTAGTCGCAGCCGCGCGGGTGGGAGGCGAATTTGGCGGCCACGTCGGTCATCCAGGCCGGGTCGTTGTAGGCCGCGTCGCAGGAGGCGCACAGAAGGGCGATGATGGGCACGCCCCAGTTGCGCTGGCGGGAGATGCACCAGTCCGGGCGGCCGGAGATCATGTTGTGGATGCGTTCCTTGCCCCAGGCCGGAATCCAGGCCACATCATTTTCGATGGCGGCAAGGGCCCGGGCGCGCAAGTCGTTTTTCTCCATGGACACGAACCATTGGGTGGTGGCCCGGAAGATCACGGGTTTTTTGCAGCGCCAGCAGTGGGGGTAGGAGTGGGAGATGCCGGACTCGGCCAAAAGATGACCGACTTCTTTGAGCTTTTCGATGACCAGGGGGTTGGCCTCGAAAACGTCCTTGCCCCGGAAAAACTCCACCGAGTCCAGGAATCGGCCGGAATCGTCCATGGGAGAGAGGATTTCCAGGCCGTAGCGCACGCCCACGTCATAGTCCTCGCGGCCGTGCCCCGGGGCGGTGTGCACAAGTCCCGTGCCCGCCTCCAGGGTGACATGGTCGCCGAGCACCAGCGGCGAGGGGCGGTCATAAAAGGGATGGCGGGCCGCAAGCCCCTCCAGGGCGGCGCCTGTGGCCTCGGAGAGCACTTCATAGGTCTCCCAGCCGAAGCGCTTGGCCAGGCCGGGCAGAAGCTCCTTGGCCAGGATGTAGCGGCCGCCTCCGGCGGCGACCAGCGCGTAGTCGAAGTCCGGATGCACGGCCACGGCCATGTTGTCCGGCAGCGTCCAGGGGGTTGTGGTCCAGATGACGGCGTAGGTGTCTTTGGGATCGGCCCCGGGCAGGACCTGGGCGACTCTGGGGTCGGTCAGGGGAAAGCGCACGAAGACCGAGGGCGATTTCTCGTCGGCGTATTCCACCTCGGCCTCGGCCAGGGCGGTCTTGCAGGAGATGCACCAGTGGATGGGCTTTTTGCCGCGAATAACCGAGCCCGACTCCACGAATTCGCACAGGATGCGGGCCGTGGCCGACTCATATGCCGGGTTGAGCGTCAGGTAGGGATCGTCCCATTCGCCGAATACGCCCAGGCGCTTGAACTCCTTGCGTTGGATGTCCACAAATTTCATGGCGTATTCGCGGCACAGCTTGCGGATGACCACGGCGGGCAGGCCGGTCTTTTTCTTTTCCTTAAGCTCCTGCTCCACCTTGTGCTCGATGGGCAGGCCGTGGCAGTCCCAGCCGGGCACATAGGGGGCCTCATACCCGGCCATGTGCCGGGACTTGACGATGATGTCCTTTAAAATCTTGTTTAGGGCGTGGCCCATGTGCAGGCGGCCGTTGGCGTAGGGGGGGCCGTCGTGCAGCACGTAGCGGGGCTTGCCTTTGCGTGCTGCGACCATGGCCCGATAGGTGTCGCTTTTGGCCCAGAAATCCAGAAGTTCCGGCTCTTTCTGCCTGAGGTTGGCCTTCATGGGGAAGGAGGTGGCCGGAAGGTTCAGGGTTTTTTTATAGTCGCTCATGGATTCACCTTGGAAAGTTTCAAAAAATGCGCTGCCTGCATGGCAAACCGGTTAAATGGATGAAGCCGGGCGGGAAGTCAAGAAAGCGGGCCGGGCGGGACGCGCTGCCCGCAGGCGCGTCAGGACGCCGGGGCGGGGCCCCCCGCCAAGGCGGTCGACATGTCGCCCATATCGGTCAGGAAACGGTGCTGTTGCCGGGTCAGGTGGCGCAACAGCCAGACGCAGCGTTCAAAAAGCCCGGATGCCTGGAGAAACCGCCACTGATCGTCCGGAGGCAGGGCGTCGCCCCCTGACAGGTACTGGGTGCGCAGCCCCTCCATGACCTTCTCGCGGTCTTTGAGCATGGTCAGGAGCAGTTCCCAGTCGTCGGCGTCGGTCCCGGCCAGGACATCTTTGGTCTGCAAAAGCAGGGCGTCTAAGGCCTCCATGAACATGCCGCGCAGCCGGGCCAGACCGGGGGAGACGTTTTTGGCGTCAAGCCCGGTCACAAGCTGCGCCAGTCCCTCGAAAAGCCCCCGCAGGGCGCCCTGGATGTCCTGGAGCTGGGCTACGCCCGAGGCCACGCCGTCGGCCCGGCCCCGGGTGACCAGCTCCAGCAGGCACCCGTCGATCTGGTCCAAAAGCCCCGAGCCGTCCCGGGTCAGGTCGCGCAGGTTGCAGCTCTCGCAGCGGTCGAGCGCCCGGCGCAAGGCGGCGGTGAACCCGGGCAGATGCCGGGCCAGGCGCATCTGTTCCTTGTTGATGAGCGAAAGCGCCGTCTCCGGGGAGACATGGGCCAGTTCCCGGGCGTAGGCCAGGCCCTCCAGGCTGTCCGGCTCCTCAGGGCACAGGCGGGAGAGCAGGCGGTGGTAGGTGGGAAGAAACACCGTCACCACCAGGGCGGCCAGGGTGTCGAAGGCGATGTTGATGGCCGTCAGGCGTTCGGGCAGGCCGGGAAAGACGGCGGCCAGCGGTTTGAGAAGCAGCGGCAGGCCGGTGTAGTGCTCGATGAAAAACGGCGGCAGGAAGATAAGAAGGCCCACGAAGTTGAAAAACACCTGCCCCATGACCAGGAGTTTGCGCTGTCCCTTCATCTGGATGGAGTAGAAGCGGCTTAAAAGGCTCGATCCGAACAGGCTGCCGAAGATGACGGCCAGGGCGTCGTCGCCGTCCATGATGCCCGAGGCGGCCAACGTTATGGCCAGGATGGACACCCCGGCCGAGGTTTGCAGCAAAAGGCAGGCGGCCATGCCGATGAGCAGGTAGAAAGGCAGGGGAAGGCCCTGGCTGGACACGAAGGCCCGGAACCACTCGGTCTGGGCCAGGGGTTCGCAACTGGTGCGCACGATCCCGAGGCCGAAGAGCAAAAGCCCCACGCCGAAGAAGATGTTCGCCGCATGCACGAAGCGCAGGGGCTTTTCGAAGGTGATGATAAGCCCGGACAGGCCGAGCAGCAAAAGGGCCAGGACGCGGATATCCAAGACGGCCATGAGCACCAGAAACGCCGAGCCGATGTTCGCCCCGGCCATGACCGGCAGGGCCTGGACCACGCCGATGGTCCCGGCCCCCACGAAGCTGGCCAAAAGCAGCGAGATGGCCGAGGTGGACTGGAAGGCCAGCCCGGCGGCGACGCCGGTGCAAAGGCCGGAGATGCGCGTTCGTGTCCAGGTGAGAAATATGGAGCGGAAGCGGTAGCCGACGATGGCCCGCACGCCGTTTCCGGACAGCTTAAGGCCCATGAAAAAAAGACCCATCCCACCGAGAAATCCGGCGATGACGTTGAACATGGGGCGTGTCTCCAGTCTGGGGGCGCCAGGCCGCGTGGAAGGCCGGGCAGGATTGTGGGGATGCTGGCCGGTCTTTACGGAGTGGGCGCTCCGCCGTCAAGGCATGCGGTCTTGGGCTTGAAAACGCCTGGCGCCCCGCAGGGCTTCGGCGGTTGGCCGACAGCCCGGAAACGCCGCCGGGGCGCGGTCTCCAAACCGCTTGCCCGCCGGGACGGAATCGCTTATTGCCTAGCGCGTCGCACGCATATTTTCCGACCTTCTAACCCCACCACGATTCGCCATGCCCAAACGGACAGACATCAAAAAGATCATGATCATCGGCTCCGGGCCCATCGTCATCGGCCAGGCCTGCGAGTTCGACTACTCCGGCTCCCAGGCCACCAAGGCCCTGAAAGAAGAGGGCTACGAGGTCGTCCTGGTCAATTCCAACCCGGCCACCATCATGACCGATCCGGAACTGGCCGCCCGAACCTACATTGAGCCCATCGAGCCGGACACTGTGGCCCGCATTTTGGAGCGGGAGCGCCCTGACGCCCTGTTGCCGACCCTGGGCGGCCAGACGGCCCTGAACACCGCTGTGGCCCTGGCCGAGTCGGGCGTCCTCGACCGGCTTGGGGTGGAGCTTGTGGGGGCGTCGCTCGACGTCATCAAAAAGGCCGAGTCGCGCGAGCTTTTCTGCAAGGCCATGGACAATATCGGGCTTAAAATTCCCAAAAGCGGCATCTGCCGCACCATGGACGACGTGCGCGCCTGGGGCGGCCGGATTCCCTTCCCCATCATCGTTCGCCCGGCCTTCACCATGGGCGGCACCGGCGGCGGCGTGGCCTATAATATGGAAGACCTGGAAAAAATCGCCGGGCGGGGGTTGGCCGCCAGCATGAAAAGCGAGGTCATGCTGGAGGAGTCCATCCTGGGTTGGAAGGAATTCGAGCTGGAGGTGATGCGCGACAAAAACAACAACTGCGTCATCATCTGCTCCATTGAGAACCTGGACCCCATGGGCGTGCACACCGGCGACTCCATCACCGTGGCTCCGGCCCAGACGCTCACCGACGACGAGTACCAGCGGATGCGCAACGCCGCCATCGCCATCATGGGCGAGATCGGCGTGGAGACCGGCGGGTCCAACGTGCAGTTCGCCATCAACCCCGCAAACGGGGAGATGGTGATCATCGAGATGAACCCCCGGGTGTCCCGGTCCTCGGCCCTGGCCTCCAAGGCCACGGGATTTCCCATCGCCAAAATCGCGGCCAAGCTGGCCGTGGGCTATACCCTAGACGAGATTCCAAACGACATCACCCGGGAGACCATGGCCTCGTTTGAGCCCACCATCGACTACTGCGTGGTCAAGATCCCCCGGTTCACCTTCGAGAAGTTCCCCGGCTCCGAGGACTACCTGACCACCTCCATGAAGAGCGTGGGCGAGGCCATGAGCATCGGGCGCACCTTCAAGGAGGCCCTGCAAAAGGGCCTGCGCTCCCTGGAGACGGGCCTGCCTGGGCTTGGCAAACTGATCTGCGCCAAGATTCCCGACCGGGAGACGCTTCTGACCCGTATGCGCAAGCCCCATTCCACGCGCATCCTGGACATCCGCCACGCCATCCTGACCGGCGTAAGCCTTGAGGACATCTTCGAGGCCACCTGGATCGACCCCTGGTTTTTACGCCAGATCAAGGAAATCGTGGACATGGAGGAGGCCCTGCGGGCCTTCCCCCGGGAGCATGCGGCCGCTGCGGACGACGCCTGCCGGGAGATGCTGACCCGGGCCAAGACCTTCGGTTTTTCCGATCCGCAACTGGCCGCGGCCTGGGGACTGACCCCGCTTGAGGTCCGGGCCTTGCGACAGAAGTTCGGCATAAAGCCCACGTATTATCTGGTGGACACCTGCGCGGCGGAGTTCGAGGCCTATACCCCGTATTATTATTCGACCTATGAGTCCGGCCATGAACTGGCCATCTCGGACAGGCGCAAGGTGGTCATCCTGGGCGGCGGCCCCAACCGCATCGGCCAGGGCATCGAGTTCGACTACTGCTGCTGCCACGCCTCGTACGCGCTGCGCGAGATGGGCGTGGAGTCCATCATGGTCAACTCCAACCCCGAGACCGTGAGCACCGACTATGACACCTCGGACCGGCTCTATTTCGAGCCCCTGACCTTCGAGGACGTCATGTCCATCATCGAATTCGAAAAGCCCGAGGGGGTCATCGTCCAGTTCGGCGGCCAGACGCCGCTCAATCTGGCCGTGCCGCTTTTAAACGCCGGGGTGAACATCCTGGGCACGACCCCGGACAGCATCGACCGGGCCGAGGACCGGGAGCGCTTCCAGGCCCTTTTGCAAAAACTCGGACTCAAGCAGCCGCCCAACGGCACGGCCCTGTCCGTGGAGGAGGCCGCGCGCATCGCCACGAACATCGGCTATCCCGTGGTGGTGCGGCCGTCCTACGTGCTGGGCGGCCGGGCCATGGAGATCGTCTACGACGAGACCGATCTGGTGGATTATTTCGCCAAGGCCGTGGTGGTCTCGGGCGAGCACCCCATCCTCATCGACAAGTTTTTGGTGCATGCCACGGAAGTGGACGTGGACGCCCTGTCCGACGGCACGGACACCTATGTGGCCGGGATCATGGAGCACATCGAGGAGGCGGGCATCCACTCCGGCGATTCGGCCTGCGTGCTGCCGCCCCATGCCCTGGACCCGACGGTGGTGGCCGAGATCGAGCGCCAGACCGTGGCCCTGGCCCGGGAACTCCGGGTGATCGGGCTTATGAACATCCAGTTTGCGGTCAAAGACGGGGAGATCTTCATCCTTGAGGTCAACCCCCGGGCCTCGCGCACCGCGCCCTTCGTATCCAAGGCCACGGGGGTGCCCCTGGCCAAGCTGGCCACCAAGGTCATCATGGGCGTGCCCTTACAGGAGCTTGATCCCTGGGGGAATCGCAAGACCGGCCATGTCTCGGTCAAGGAGTCGGTGTTCCCGTTTAACCGCTTTCCCGGCGTGGACGTGCTTCTCGGACCGGAGATGCGCTCCACGGGCGAGGTCATGGGCGTGGACGCCACCTTCGGCCGGGCCTTCATGAAAAGCCAGTTGGCCGCCGGTCAGGTCCTGCCCGAATCGGGGCGGGTGTTCATCTCCATAAACGACGAGAACAAGGGACCGATCCTGCCCACGGCCAAACTGTTCCACGAGGCCGGATTCGAGATATTGGCCACCAAGGGCACGGCCGCGTTCTTCACCGCCAACGGCGTTCCGGCCCGGGTGGTGCGCAAGGTCTCCGAGCACCGGCCCCATGTGGTGGACCACCTGAAAAACGGCGAGATCGACTTGGTGGTGAACATCATGGAGGGCAAGCGCACGGTGCAGGACTCCATGGCCATCCGCCAGACGGCGCTCCTTTACAACGTGCCCTACGTGACCACGGCGGCCGGGGCCATGGCCGCCGTCCAGGCCATTCGCGAGCTGGCGGGCCAGGGGCTTAGCGTCAAAAGCATTCAGGAATATTACGGGGCGGTCTAGCCGCCGAGGCGTTTCGATGAAAAAAGAATATTGCGGACTGTTCGGCATCTACGGCCATCCCGAGGCCGCGCGCATGACCTATTTCGGCCTTTACGCCCTGCAGCACCGGGGGCAGGAGAGTGCGGGCATCGTCACCTGGGACGGAACCACCATTCGTGAGCAGAAGGGCATGGGGCTGGTGGCCGAGGTGTTCAACGAGCGTCACCTGGGCAAGGAGTTAAAGGGCAGCATCGCCGTGGGGCACCTGCGCTATTCCACGGCCGGGGCCTCGCTTCTGCGCAACTGTCAGCCCTTTCTGGTGCGCTTTGGCGACATGAATCTGGCCATCGCCCACAACGGCAATCTGGTCAACGCCCTGGAACTGCGCCGGGAGCTGGAAAAAACCGGCTCCATCTTCCAGACCACCATCGACTCCGAGGTCTTCGTCCACCTCATCGCCAAGTACTTAAACGGCGGCACCCTGGAGGAGGCGGTCATCAAGGCCTGCGCCAAGGTGCGCGGGGCCTATTCCCTGATCCTTCTGGCCAACAACAAGATGATCGCCCTGCGCGACCCCCACGGCGTGCGTCCGCTCATGCTGGGCCGTCTGGGCGACAACTATGTCCTGGCCTCGGAAACCTGCGCCTTCGACCTTATCGAGGCCGAGATAATCCGGCCCGTCGAGCCCGGGGAGATGGTCGTCATCCAGGACAAACGCCTGCAATCCTACCGATTGGAGGGATCGCAACCCACCAAGCAGTGCATTTTCGAATTGGTCTATTTCGCCCGGCCCGATTCCGAGGTCTTTGGCGAGGTGGTGTACCTGAGCCGCAAGCAGATGGGCATCACCCTGGCCAAAGAGGCCCCGGTGGACGCCGACTACGTCATGCCCTTCCCGGATTCCGGGGTCTATGCGGCCATCGGCTATTCCCAGGCATCGGGGCTGCCGTTTGAAAGCACCATGATCCGCAACCACTACGTGGGCCGCACCTTTATCCAGCCCTCCCAGGATATGCGCGACTTCAGCGTGCGGGTTAAGCTCAATCCCGTGCGCCAGATGATAAAGGACAAGCGCATCATCATCGTGGAGGACTCCATCGTCCGCGGCACCACCATCCGCACCAGGGTCAAGAAGCTGCGCGAGATGGGGGCCCGGGAAATTCACATGCGCGTTTCCTGTCCGGCCATCCGCCACCCCTGCTTTTACGGCATCGACTTTTCCTCCAAGGGCGAACTTATCGCGGCCCACAGCAAGGTGGAGGAGATCGCCCGGTTCATCGGCCTGGATAGCCTGCACTACCTGAGCATCGAGGGGCTTTTGGCCTCTGTCCATTCCAGTGCGGCGGACTCCAAATACTGCCTGGCCTGCTTTGACGGCAAGTATCCCATCGCGCCCTGCGCCGAAAACATGAAGATGTGCTTAGAGGACGACGTGGCCCTCTCGTGGTAGCGCTGGGACTGCCCGGGGCCTTGCGGGACGTGGTCCTGTCCCAGGCCCTGACCGCCTTCGGGCGAAATTCTCTGAAGGATATAAGCCGCATGTTCAATCTGTCCGTGGATTCGAGAGCCAAGGTCCTTAAGGCCGAGGTGCTTCTGGCCGGTGAACGCGAGCCCGTGCTCGTCGAGGTGCATGGCTACGGCTTTTTCCGGGAAAACGAGGCGACCTATCTGACCTTCGAACGGCTGACCGTGTCCCGGGAGTGGATGGGGCGCATCTTAGACGGCGTGCTCAAGGAACGCCGCATCCGGTTGCCCGAGGGGCTGGGCACTAAACTTCTGGAAAGCTTCATGTAGCCCGCGCCGACTGACGCAGGCGCAAAATAACGGGGCGCGAAACCTTGCCGGTTTCGCGCCCCGATCAGTTTTAAGGGGGAAGGGGGCTATTTGTCGAAGATTTTGTCGATCTTCTGGCCGAGCGTCTCGGCCGTAAACGGCTTGACGATGTAGTTGGAGACCTTGGCCTGGACGGCCTCGATGATGTTCTCCTGCTGGGCCTCGGCCGTGACCATGAGGAAGGGCAGGTTGGCGAATTCCTCGCTGCCGCGCACCTTGCGTAGAAGCTCGATGCCCGGCATGTTGGGCATGTTCCAGTCCGAGATGACGAAGTCGATCTTGGACTTGTTGAGCGTCTCCCAGGCCGTGGTGCCGTCGTCAGCCTCATGGATGTTGGAAAAACCAAGCTGGCGCAGGATATTTTTTATGATGCGCCGCATGGTGGAGAAATCGTCGACGACCAGGATGGTCATGTTTTTGTCCGCAGGCATGCGCGAAGTCCTCCGAATGTTCTCAAGTCGCTTTTTTCGGGGCCGCCACGTACGGTCGGCATCTCCCGGTTTCCCTTCCTGGCCCTGATTGCCGCAAGCCGACACAGAACCTTTTTGCCATCCACAAGCGGCTACTACGACCGTCGGACACCCTATACAGGTCGGATGCACCTGTCCGGGCGGGCCGTCTGACTACTGTTTTGGCGTTGTATACGGTGCGGCCGCTTTTTGCAAACCGTCTCTTGCCAGAAATGTCGACCGGAAAGACGGCGTCGCCATGAAAATGCGCGCCCCCTATGTCAGAAGGGCCTGGGCGAAGTCCTGGCCGGAAAAGGGCCGCAGATCTTCCATTTTTTCGCCAAGCCCCACATAGGTGATGGGCAGTCCGAATTCCAGGGCGATGCCCACGATCACCCCGCCTTTGGCCGTGCCGTCGAGCTTGGTCAGAATGATCTCGTCCAGGTCCACGGCCTCGTTGAAGAGCTTGGTCTGGGACAGGGCGTTTTGGCCGGTGGTGGCGTCGAGCACCAAGACGCAGCGGTGCGGCGCGCCGGGATGTTTCTTGCCCAGCACCCGTTTGATTTTCTTGAGCTCTTCCATGAGGTTGGCCTTGGTGTGCAGGCGTCCGGCGGTATCCAGAAACATGATGTCGCAGCCCTCGGCGATGGCCCGGTCCATGGCCTCGAAGGCTACGGCGGCCGGGTCGGCGTTTTCGCCCTTGGCGTAGAATACGGCCCCCACCCGGTCGGCCCAGATTTTGAGTTGCTCTATGGCGGCGGCCCGGAAGGTGTCGCCTGCGGCGATGAGGACTTTTTTGCCCTGGAGTCTGGCCCGGTGGGCCAGTTTGGCGATGGTGGTGGTCTTGCCTACGCCGTTGACCCCGATGATCATGACCACCTCGGGCGGATTGACGGCCCGGATGGTTTTTGAGGGTTTGAAGATGGCGGAAAGCTCCTCGCGCAGGATCTCGCGGAATCTCGCCGGATCGGTTTCGCCGCTTTTGCGCACCCGGTCTTTGAGAAGCTCGATAAGCTTGGCCGTGGGCTCGTAACCCAGGTCGGCCATGATCAGTATCTCCTCGAACTCGTCCCAGAAGGCCGCATCCATGACCGTGTGGCTGCCCAAAAGGCCGTCGATGCGCCGGGCGATCTGTTCCTTGGTCTTGGCCAGGCTCTGGGACAGCTTGAGGAACAGCCGGTTGCGCTCGTCCTCTTCGTCTTCGAGATCAAGGGCCAGGGCCAGACGGTACTGCAACTCCGAGCGAAACGCCTCCACCTCCTCGTATTCCATGTCCGTGAGCCACTTGCGAAACTGGGACACGAAGGCCTCGCCCTCGGCGGCCGGGACCTCCAGGCACGAAAAGAGGAAGGCCAGGCGTTCCCATAGAAGCGGCCCGGCCCGGTCCACGTCGGTGAGCAGAAGCGACAGCCACACGGACAGCCTGGGCTCGGCGTCGCGCAGGGCCAAAACGAGCTGGTTGCGCCAGGGCGCTGCCTGGGCCGCCTCGCCGGGCGTGGCGGCGGGGGCTTCTTCAGGCGGCGGCGCAGGGCCGACGGCGTCGGCGGTCTCCGGCGTGTGCGCCGGGACGTGCGCCATGGATTGATCGGGGGGAGGGGCCGCGCGCGGGGTTTGGGGCGCGGCCGGGCCGCCAGCGAGGTCGGCGGCTGCCGCCTCGTCCGGCGCGATTGCCGCTTCGGGCGCCGCCGCCGGGGCGGCCTCCTGGTCCGGCTTGGTCCACAGGCGTTTCAATTTGGAGAAAAAACCCATATGCTTCAATCCTTCCGGATGGCGTTTGCGATGTCGCGTCAAGCGGCACGCCGTGGTGGGGCAAGGCTTCAAACCGGCGGCACTCTATCTTGTCAGGCCCGGGGTGGCAACCGGACCGGCCCGGCCGGGCGTCTGGACGCCGCAGGGGGAGACGGACATGGAATTTTTCGACCTGATGCGCGATGTGCCGCTTCTGGCCCGGCGTATGATCGAGGCCCGGATGCTGTGCACGGTCTACGAGACCACCCTGGCCGCGGAGGGGAAGGACAAGGCGCTGGCTGCGGTGGAAAGGGCCGTGAAGGCGTCGGCGGCCGAGGCCGGACGCTCGTTTGCGGCCATGGCCCCCAGGGGGCCGGATTTCGAGCACTTCAAGACCATCCTGGCCGCCTGGAAGCAGGGCGGGGCGCTGACCATCGAGCATGTAAACGACTCGGACAGCCGCCTGACCTTCTCGGTCACGCGCTGCCTGTACGTCGAGGCCTACCGGGCCATGGGCGTGCCTGCCGAACTTGTGCCCGTCTTGTCCTGTGATCGGGATGCGCCTTTTGCCGCCGCCTATCATCCGGCCCTGGAGTTCGACCGGCCCTGCGCCATCGGCGAGGGGGCCGACGCCTGCCTGTTCCGGTTCACCTGGCGCGATTAGGGGGACTTTCTGCGGCGGCGTTCTCCCCGGTCGGTCGTGCCGGGGGAGGCGTTTTCTCCCCGAGCGACGTGGTCAGAAAGACCCCGCCCAGCACCACGACTGCGGCGAGGTACTGCACGGGCTCCAGGCGTTCGTTCAGGATGAGCCAGGAGAATGCGAGGGTGAACACAGGGATGAGGTTGATGAATACCGAGGCCTTGGCGGCGGGTATCTGGCTGACGCCGTAGTTGTAGAGCCCATAGGCCACGAAGGTGACGCCAAGGCCCAAAAAAACCACGGCCAGGGTGGGGACCAGGGGATAGCTTTCGGGCAGGGGAAAGAAAAAAAGCGTCGGTATGAAAAAGACCGTGCCCACGAAGGACTGCATGGCCGTGAGGAAAAGCGGCTTGTGGCGTACGGAGAGCTTTTTGAGCGTCACGATGTAGCCCACGGCGCAGCACATGGCCAGAAATTCCAGGAAATTGCCCAGGGCCGGGGCCGGGGCCGATTCGGTGGAGGCCCCGGTGGCGCTTAGGACCAAAACGCCGGAGACGGCCAGGAACAGGCCGCACAGGGTGCGGCCTGTCAGGCGTTCCTTGAGTACGAGGGCGGCCGCCGCCGCCACCAGAAGCGGCAGCATGGACGTGACCATTCCCGCCTGGGCCACCTGGGTGTAGCGCAGGGCGTTGGCCTCGAAGACAAAATACAGACACGGCTCGCACAGCGCCATGAACAGGATGGGCTTTATGTCTTGGCGCAGGTACGTAAATCCGCCCATGCGCGGCAGAAGCGGGAGAAAGACCGCCGTGGCCAGGGCCATGCGCCCAAAGACCACCAGAAGGGGCGCAAAGGCGCCCATGGCCAGCTTCATGGCGATAAACGACCCGGCCCACAGGATGGTGGCCAGGGTCAAGGCCAAAAGGGCGGGGAGCGAGGCGTTTTTCGGAGTGGACATAAGGAAACGTCGCGAATACGTCGTCAAGCGGCGGCCTTCCGCCAGGGTTGGCCGGAATTTCCGGCAGGGGAAGGCGGGTTATAGGGTGTTTCGTTAGGATTGAACAGATCAAAAAGGGGAACTTCGATGTTTGAAGCCTTGGAGCGGCTGCCGGTTTCGGAGATGGTCGGGCGGCAGGCGGCCGTGCGGGAGCGTCTGGTCGAGATTGCGCCCGAAGCCGGCGGTCTGGCGGTTTTTTCGCGCATGGGCGTCTACTACCTGACCGGGACCTGGGGCAGCGGCGTCTTGTGGCTGCCGGTGTCCGGGGAGCCGGTCTTTTTGTGCCGCAAGGGCCTGGAGCGGGCCAGACTGGAGTCGCCGCTGGCGGCTATGCTGCCGTTTAAGTCCTATTCCGAACTGCCCGGACTTTTTGCCGAGGCCGGAAGTCCGCTTTCCGCCGTGGTCGCCGCCGAGATGAACGGGCTGACCTGGGCGCTGGCCGACCTTTTGCGCGCCCGGGTGAAAGACGTGCGCTTCGTGCCCGGGGATGCGGCCCTGGCCAAGGCCATGGCCGTCAAATCCGAGTGGGAGCTTACCAAGATGCGCCTGTGCGGGGCGCGCCACGACAAGGGCCTGCGCGAGCTGCTGCCGACCATGCTCAAACCCGGAATGACCGAGCGTGAGACCGCCCACAAGGCCTGGGAGGCCTTTTTTTCGCTGGGGCATATGGGGCACATGCGCATGAACGCCCATGGCGAGGAGATCTTTCTGGGGCATGTGGCGGCTGGCGATTCGGGCAACTATCCAAGCGTCTTTAACGGCCCGGTGGGGCTTCGCGGCGAGCATCCGGCCCTGGCCCTCATGGGCAGCGCGGGGCATGTCTGGAGGCTCGGGGCGCCCCTGACCATGGACATCGGGTTCGTGCTCGAGGGCTACCATACCGACAAGACCCAGGTGTACTGGGCTGGACCGGCCACGGGCATCCCGGACGAGGTCAAAAAGGCTCACGATTTCTGCATCGAGGTCCAGACCCGGGTGGCCGAGGGCCTGCGCCCCGGCGCCGTCCCGTCGCAGCTCTACGCCATGGCCATGGACATGTCCCGAAAGGCGGGCATGCAGGAGGGCTTCATGGGCCTGTCCGGCAACAAGGTGCATTTCCTGGGGCATGGCATCGGCCTGGCCATCGACGGTTGGCCGGTGATCGCCAAGGGGTTCGACGAGCCCCTTCGGGAGGGCATGACCCTGGCCCTTGAGCCCAAGCATGGCATCCCCGGGGTGGGCATGGTGGGGGTGGAGAACACCTTCGAGGTCACGGCCGCAGGCGGCGTATGCCTGACCGGGACGCGCTACGACATGCTGTGCGTGGAATAGACGGCCGGGCCAGCCGGGCAAGCCGGGCAAGCCGGGCCAGTCGGGTTGGCCGGTCCGGGTGTTCCGGAGGGGCCTGGGGCATGCCGGTTCTTGCCCTTGGGGGCTTTGGCGTGTACCTGTAAAGACCCGGACGTCGCGATTGGGCAGGCGCAGATGCGTCGGGCTTTGGCCGGACCGTGCGGCAGGCGTCGGTCGGGAAATCCACATGAAGGTGTGCGCTTGAAAAACGAAGTCCTGTGGGCGCCCTGGCGCATGCAGTACATCCTTGGCCCCAAGGCCGACGACTGCGTCTTCTGCATCCCCAAGGACACCGGCGGGGACAGGCAGCGTCTGGTCCTGGCCCGTGGGGAGCACACCTTTGTGATCATGAACAAGTACCCCTACAACAGCGGGCATCTCATGGTCACGCCGTACCGGCACACCAGCTGCCTGACGGAGCTGACCCCGCAGGAGATGTACGAGGTTTCGCTCGGGCTGGCCTTTTGCACGGCGGTCATGAAAAAGGCCTTTTCGCCCCAGGGGATCAACATCGGCTTGAACATCGGCGAGGCGGCCGGGTCGGGCATCGCGGCCCATCTGCATTTCCAGATGGTCCCCCGCTGGAACGGTGACTCGTCGTTTATGGCGGTTTTTGGCGAGACCCGGGTTGTGCCGGAGCTTCTGCTCTCCACCTACGACCGGATCAAGCCGTTTTTCGCAGACTATCCCCGGCGCGGCGACACGGCCTGCTGACCGGGGGCGGGACACGGTTTCAGGGGCGGGACTTTTGCCGGGACGTCCGCGTTTTCCGGCCAAACCAGGCCGAGTGCGGCCGCTTCGGGCCGAATCTCAGGCCAATTCAGGGAGGACGAGACCATGCGCATCCTGAAGGTGCTCCTTTTGATTGTCTTTTTTTTCTTCTGCATGATCTTTTTCGTGCAAAACACCGCCATCCTGTCCACGCCGCTTCTGCTCAAGATGGACGTGTTCTCTCTGACATACGCCTCCCCCGAGGTCCCGTTCTACGTGGTCCTGCTTTTATCCTTCGTGGTGGGGGGGATTTTCAGCCTGACCTATTTCGTGCTCGAAAAGGTGCGCATGGCAGGTGAGATCAAGGCCCAGGCCGCCCGCATCGCCTCCCTGGAGAAGGAGCTGGCCGCGTCCAAGAGCTATTCCGGCCTGTCGACCGGGGCTTCGAGCTATACCGCCGCCTCGACCTACGAGCCCATGACCTCCCAGACCACGGACGCCGCAGCCGGGACGGAGTCCGACGCGGCCGCAGCCGACGCCGACCCGATCGCAGCCAAGGCGGACGAGAAGTAGGGTCGGCCGGGTCATGGCGATATCGGCCGACGCGGCCAGGCGTTTTATTTTCTCCGCGACAGCGGCGTCTTCCCGGCGTGGACGCGGCGTAGGGCGCCTACGCCCGGCATGAACGGCGTCAAGCTCACCCCCATGATGGAGCAGTATCTCCAGATGAAGTCGGAACATCCGGATACGCTTCTTTTCTACCGCATGGGGGATTTCTACGAGCTTTTCTTCGAGGACGCCGTCACGGCGGCCCGGGAGCTTCAGATCACCCTGACTTCGCGCAATCCCGGGGCCGAGTCCCCGGTGCCCATGGCCGGGGTGCCGCATCATGCCGCCGAAGGCTACCTGAGCCAGCTTCTGGAAAAGGGCTTCCGGGTGGCGGTGTGCGACCAGATCGAGGACCCCAAGCAGGCCAAGGGGCTGGTCAAACGCGCCGTGACCCGGGTTCTGACGCCCGGCACCACTGTGGACGACGTGAGCCTGACGGCCAAGGAGCACAACTTCCTGGCGGCCCTTTATTGGGACGATAAAGACAAGGCCGGAGGGCTTTGCTGGGCCGAGGTCTCAACCGGCGAATGGTCCGGCATGTTTTCCCGGGATCAGGGCAGGCTGTGGCAATGGGCGCTGAAGATGGCCCCCCGGGAGCTGCTGCTGCCCGACGGTTTCGACCCGCCGCGCCAGATTACGGCGGCCGGTCTTCAGATCAGCCGCTATCCGGCCCGGCCCCATTTCGATCTGGCCCCGGCCACGAAGCGCATCCTGGACGCCCAGGGCGTGGCCGACCTGTCTGTGCTGGACGTGGCCGACAAACCGCCCCTGGTGCGGGCCATGGGCGCCGTCTTAAGCTATCTGATCCAGACCCAGAAACAAGACATCACCCACCTGTCGCCGTTTCGCCCGGTGAACCTCTCCCGGCACATGCTCATCGACGAGGTCACGGAGCGCAATCTCGAGATCTTCCGCCGTCTGGACGGCAAGAAGGGGCCGGGCACGCTCATCCACATCCTGGATCGCACCGCGACCCCCATGGGCGGCCGTCTGCTGGAAACCATGCTGCGGCAGCCGTGGCTGGAGCCCGGCCCCATCCTGGAGACCCAGGAGGCCGTGGCCCTTTTTGCGGCCGATGCGGCGCTTCGCGCTGCGGTTCGCGCCGCCCTGGATTCGGTCTACGACCTGGAGCGCCTGACCTCGCGTATCTTCCTCAACCGCTGCGCCCCCAAGGATTTCGTGGCCCTGCGCCAGAGCCTGGGGGGACTGTCCGAGCTTCGCACCGTCCTGGCCGGTCTGGATGGTCACTCCGACATATCGCAGGATATGTATGGTTTTATTGGGGAAAATATTTCTAGCAACGATACTTGCGACGTTTCGAGCGATGTATCATGTAGCGTTGCAAGCGATGATTCAAGCGACGCGGCGACGTTACGGGCAGGCGAAATAACGAGTGGAGAGGGTGCGACGTCGTCCCGGGGGTGCGCCGGGATCGCCGCCATGCTCACAGGCTGGGACGATCTGGCCGACATCCGGGAATTGCTCGTCCGGGCCGTGGCGGATTCCCCGCCGCCGGTGGTCACCGAGGGCGGGCTTTTTCTGCCGGGCTACCACCCCGATCTCGATGAACTGATGGAGCTGACCGAGCACGGGGAAGGACGCCTGAAGGAGCTTTTGGCCGAGGAGCAGCAGGCCTCGAACCTGCCGCGCCTGAAACTCGGGTTCAACCGGGTCTTCGGCTATTATTTCGAGCTGGCCAGGTCGAGCGGCTACGTGCCCGAACACTTCGAGCGCCGCCAGACCCTGGCCGACCGGGAGCGCTACGTCACCCCGCGCCTCAAAGAGCTGGAGTCGCGTCTTTTGGAGGCCGGGGAGAAGCGCAAGGCCCTGGAGTATACCCTTTTTTGCGAGCTTCGCGACGCCGTGGCCGCCGCCCGGGGACGCCTTGCGGCCATGGCCAGGACACTGGCCGCAATCGACGTCTGGCAGGGGCTGGCCGAGGCCGCCGTGCGCTATGACTGGACCCGGCCGGACATTCACGAGGGCCTTTCCCTGGAGATTCGGGCCGGGCGCCATCCCGTGGTGGAGGCGGCGGCCGGGGGGGATTACATCCCCAATGACCTGACCCTGGACGACGACCGCCGGGTGCTTCTCATCACCGGCCCGAACATGGCCGGAAAGTCCACGGTGCTCAGGCAGACGGCCATCCTCGCCGTTTTGGCCCAGATCGGCTCCTTCGTGCCTGCGGCGTACGCCCGGGTGGGGTTGGCGGACCGGGTGTTTTGCCGGGTGGGGGCCTCGGACAATCTGGCCATGGGCCAGAGCACGTTCATGGTGGAGATGAGCGAGACGGCCCGCATCCTGCGCCAGGCAGGCCGGCGCTCCCTGGTGGTCCTGGACGAGATCGGGCGCGGCACCAGCACCTTCGACGGGCTGGCCCTGGCCTGGGCCGTGGCCGAGGCCTTGGCCAAACGGGAGGAGGGCGGGGTGCGCACCCTTTTCGCCACCCATTACCATGAGTTGACCCGCCTTGAGGGCGAGCTGCCCGGGGTGCGCAACTACAATATCGCCATCAAGCAGTGGCGCGGGGACATCATCTTTTTGCGCCGCCTGGTGCCCGGTCCGGCGGATCGCAGCTACGGCATTGAGGTGGCCAGGCTGGCCGGGGTGCCCCGGGCCGTGGTGCGCCGGGCCGGAGAGATTTTAGAGGAGTTGGAGCGCACCCGCGACGCCGCTGCGGGCAAGGCCGCCGCCTCCGGGGCCAAGGCCGTGGGGCAGCCGGTTCTGCCCGGCATCTTCGCCGACCCCGGGAATCCGCAGGAACCGTGCCTGCCATGCGCGACCCATCCCCTGTCCCTGGAGCTTGCGGCCCTGGACGTGGACCGCATCACGCCGCTTGAGGCCCTGCGCCTTCTTGGCGATTACAAATCACGCTACGGCGGGGAAAACGCTTCATAAAGGAGACGCGTCATGCATCATTTCCAGTACCGGCAGGGCGAGCTTTTCGCCGAAAACGTCCCTGTGGCCGAGCTGGCCGCGCGCCACGGCACGCCGCTTTACATCTACAGCGCGGCCACCCTGCGCCGCCATTTCGAGGCCTTCGACTCGGCCTTCGCCAACCTGGCGCACCTGACCTGCTATTCGGTCAAGGCCAACTCCAACCTGTGCGTGCTGGGGCTTTTGGCCGAGTGCGGCGCAGGCATGGACATCGTCTCCGGCGGGGAGCTGCACCGGGCCCTGGCCGCCGGGGTGGACCCGCAAAAAATCGTCTATTCCGGGGTGGGCAAGCGTCCCACGGAGATCGAGCAGGCCCTCTCAGCGGGCATCCTCATGTTCAATGTGGAGTCCATGGGGGAACTGGACCGCATCAGCTCCATCGCCTCGCGCATGGGAAAAACCGCGCACATCGCCCTGCGCATCAATCCCGACGTGGACCCCAAGACCCATCCCTATATCTCGACGGGCATGAAGAAAAACAAGTTCGGCCTGGACATGGACAATTCGCTTCGGGCTTACGAACGGGCCATGGATCTGCCCGGCATCGAACCCGTGGGCATCGACTGCCACATCGGCTCCCAGCTCACCAGCATCGAGCCGTTTCTGGAGGCCCTGGACAAGATCGTGACCTTCGGCGACAAGCTCATGGCCCGGGGCGTGCCGCTGCGCTACCTGGATCTGGGCGGGGGCCTGGGCATCACCTACAACGAGGAGGAGCCGCCGCACCCGGCCCAGTTCGGCGAGGCCCTGACCGCCGCCCTGGAAAACCACCCCATGACGCTCATCCTCGAACCCGGCCGGGTGATCGTCGGCAACGCGGGCATCCTGGTCACCGAGGTGGTCTACACCAAGTCCACCCCGAGCAAGGATTTCGTCATCGTGGACGCGGCCATGAACGACCTGGTGCGCCCGGCCCTGTACGATTCCTACCACGCCATCCGGGAAGTCCGGCAGAACGGCCGTCCGGAGAAAAACGTGGACGTGGTGGGCCCCATCTGCGAATCCAGCGATTTTCTGGCCCGGGGCCGCGAAATCCCGGAGATGGAGTCGGGCGAGCTTCTGGCGGTCTTTTCCGCCGGGGCCTACGGCTTCACCATGTCCTCCAACTACAACTCACGGCCCCGGGCGGCCGAGATCCTGGTGGACGGGGACGTGGCCGTGGTGGCCCGCAAGCGCGAGACCTACGAGGATCTGATCGCGCTTGAGCGCGAGTGCATCGAATAGCCCTGCCGGGGAATCGCGACGGGTTCCCCAGGGATTGCGTGGGCATGGCGGCCCGGGCGGCGACTGGAAAAAAGCCGTTGACCAGTCCGCCATGCCGACCTATACTGTAAACGTGGACGCTTTGACTCATGACGGTGCGCCCCACAAACGATAGCAGGGCGTTTTTCAAAAAAGACGTAGTTGGTGAGCGTTCCTTCCAATTCGGGTCTTGAATTGCAAGGACATGACCACGACAGTGCGTTCCACGGGCCAATCTGGAGTCGGCCCTGTATTGCCCCCGGCCACCCGGACCCCGCGCCCGTCGCGCAAGCCACAATCCGTTTTTTTCAGGAGCCGTATCCGGATGAATCCCGTCGTCCCCCTTCTTTTGTCCCTCCAGATCGTTTTTTGCGGGGACAGCCTGACCAGGGGCTTTGAGCACTACAAGATTTTCGACAGTCAGGAGCGCGTCTACGTCCAGGGCATCGACAGCTCCACCAGCGCCGACGTCCTCTCCCGTATCGAGCCCATCGCCCAGCGCAAGCCCCAGAAGATGTTCCTTATGATCGGGGTCAACGAGATCGGGGCCGGACAGCGCATCGTGGAGAACTACGAGAAGATGATCCGCCGCGTGCAGGAAGTCTCCCCCTACACCAAGATCTATGTGCAAAGCATCCTGCCCACGCGGGTGGACCGCATCAACAACGCCGACATCGTGGCCGTCAACCGCAAGCTGTCCGACATGTGTCAGAAGTTCAACCCGTTCGTGAAATACCTGGACCTGTACCCGGCCTTTGTGGCCGACGACGGCAAGCTTGGCCCCAACTTCACCGAGGATGGCATCCACCTCACCCGAAACGCCTATTCCCTGTGGAAAAAACTCATCGTCAACCAGTTGTGAGGCCCGCCGGGAGACGTGGCGTCAGGCCATGACCTCCCGCTCCTTCGACTTCGATCCTGCCCGCTTCCCTGCCTCTCCCGGGGTCTATCTCATGAAGGGGGCGCAGGGAAAAATCCTCTATGTGGGCAAGGCCAAGAGCCTGCGCGCCCGCCTGTCCTCCTATTTCCGGGCCGATTCCGGGCACACCCCGAAGACCCGGGCCCTGGTCGCGCGCGTGGCCGTGGTGGACGTGCTTTTGACGGCAACCGAGAAAGAGGCGCTGCTTCTCGAATCGAGCCTGATCAAAAAGCACCGGCCGCGCTACAATGTGGTCTTAAAAGACGACAAGCAGTACATTCTTTTCAAGCTGGACAAAAACGCCGCCTATCCGCGCCTGACGTTCACCCGCAAGGTGGAGCGCGACGGGAGCGCCTATTTCGGCCCGTTCACCTCGGCCGCCGCCGCCAGACGCACCTGGAAGGAGATCGGCCGGGCGTTTCCCTTGCGCAAGTGTTCCGACAAGGCCCTGGCCAACCGGGTCCGGCCCTGTCTTTTTCAGCACATCGGCCAGTGTCTGGCCCCGTGCATCAATGAGGTGCCCCGGGACGAATACATGGAGCTGGTGCGCCGGGTGGAGGCCTTTTTGTCCGGCCGCTCGGGCGAACTCTTGCGCGGCCTCGAACGGGAGATGCTTGCGGCCTCGGAGAACCTGGATTTCGAACGGGCGGCCAAGCTGCGCGACCTCATCCGGGCTGTGAAAAAGACCGTGGAGGGACAGGCGGCGGTCCTGCCGGACCCGGTGGACCTGGACGTGCTGGGGCTGTCCGCAGGACCGGGCGGCCCGGCCGGACCTGACGGGGAGGAGACCCCCCGGGGACTCGGGGCCAGTCTCCTTTTCGTGCGTCAGGGGCGGCTTCTGGACAAGCGTGATTTCTATTGGCCGCACCTGGACCCGACAGACGCCGCCGAGGCCGTGCGCGGCGTGCTGGGGCAGTTTTATCGCCTGGACGGCTACGTGCCTCCCCGGATCCTGGCCCCCGAATCGGCCCTGTCGACGCCGGGAGACGTGGACGCCGCCTCGGGCGGGGAGGTTGAGCTTCTGGCCGAGGCGTTGGCGGATCTTCGCGGCGCGCCGGTGAAGGTGGCCTGGCCGCGCGGCAAAAGCGAACGCAAGCTCATGGAGCTGGCCGAGGTCAACGCCGCCCGGGCCTTTGCCGAACGGGGCCGGGAGGCGGATTTCGCGGCCATGTCGGCTCGGCTGGCCAAGGCGCTGCATCTGGCCGAATCCCCCCGGCGCATCGAGGCCGTGGACGTCTCGCACCTGGGCGGAAGCGAGGTGCGGGTGGGCTGCGTGGTCTTCGAGGACGGCCGTCCCAAAAAGTCCGACTACCGCCTCTACGCCTTTCCCGAGCTTCAGGGGACCAGCGACGACTATCTGGCCCTGGCCAGCTTCGTGCCCAGGCGGCTGGCCGCAGGGGGGCCTTTCCCCGATATTTTGCTCATCGATGGCGGCAAGGGGCAGATTCGGGCCGTGGAGCGGGCCATGGAGGAGGCGGGGCAGGTTGGGCTGTTTCCCCTGGCCTCCATCGCCAAATCCGGCCGCAGCGCCGCAGACATGGAGGACCGGGTGTTTCTGCCCGGTCGCAAAAATCCCGTGAATCTGGCTCCGGGCAGCCCGGAGCTGCTTTTTCTGCAACGCCTGCGCGACGCGGTCCACGCCTTCTGCCTGGGCGGCCAGCGCCGGGCGCGCAAAAACGTGGCGCTCAAAAGCGAGGTGGGCAGCCTGCCGGGGGTCGGCCCCAAGACCGCCAAACTGTTGTTTGAGACCTTCGGGTCGGTGGCGGACATGCGGCGGGCGACGCTCGAGGATCTGGCCCGACTGCCCGGATTCGGGATCGCCAAGGCCAGAAAAATCAGCGAGTTGTTGTCCGGATTGGATGCCCGCCCGGAGGCCGGGGCCGGGGTCGCCCGCGCCATTTCGCCTTATGCGGCGTCCGGGAACAGGCGCAGTTCATAGAAACGCGCCCCGGGGATGGGATTTCGGCAATACGGCGAGATGGGAACAAACCCCAGGCTCAGGTACAGTCCGTTGGCCTGGGCCATGGTGTCGATGGTGTCCAGGCGCATGCGTCCATAGCCCATGTCCCTGGCCCGCCGGATGACCGTCTCCGCCAGCCGCCTCCCCAGACGCTGCCCCCGGAACCAGGGGCGCACGAAAAGCCGCTTCATCTCGCACACCCCGTCCGTCAGGTCGCGCAGGGCCACGCACCCCCCGAAGCGCACCGGGCCGCCAGCGGCCTCGGCCACCAGCAGACAGCCTCCAGGCCGGGCGTAGCGTCCCGGCAGCCCGGCCAGTTCCGCCTCGAAGTCCTGAAACTCCAGTCCGAATCCCAAAGAACCGGCGTATTCCCGGAAAAGCTCCCGCACCGCGTCGCAATCCGCCCCGGAGTCGGCGTCACGGATGCGCAGGTTCATTTCCATGTCGGACCTCAGACGATGACGTGCCGTTTGATGAAGGCCACCACCTCTTCCGGGGTGTCGTAGACACGGAAGAGGTCCAGGTCGTCAGGTCCCATGAAGTTGCGGGCCAGGACCTCTTTTTTCAGCCAGTCCACCAGCCCCCCCCAGTATTCCGACCCCATGAGGATGATGGGGAAGGGCTTGATGCGGTGGGTCTGGATGAGCACCAACGCCTCGAAGAGCTCGTCCAGGGTTCCGAAGCCGCCGGGCATGGCCACGTAGGCCATGGCGTATTTCACGAACATCACCTTGCGTACGAAAAAGTAGCGGAAATCGCAGCGTAGGTTGAGGTATTTGTTGTATTTCTGCTCGAAAGGCAGGTGGATGTGCAGGCCCACGGACGTGCCGCCCGCGTCGGAGCACCCCTTGTTGGCGGCCTCCATGAGTCCCGGGCCGCCGCCGGTGATGACCGTGTATCCGGCCTTGGCCAAAAGCCCGGCCAGCTTCTCCGTAAGCTGGTACAGGGGCTCTTTCGCGGTGGTTCGGGCCGAGCCGAAGATGGACACGGCCGGGCCGATGTCGCTTAGGGAATCAAAGCCGTCCACGAGCTCGGCCATGATTTTGAAAAGCCGCCAGGACTCCTTCATGGACAGGTCGTCGATAATGTATTGCCGGGAGCCGTTCATGTTTTCTCCTTGTCGAAATGGCGGGGCGGCGCTGTCGCAGGGCAGGGGACGGCTTTCCATTTGCAGCCGCCTGGGATAATGAGAACGCCGTATGGCCGCGCCTCGGCGCATAGTGCCTGCATCGCGGCCGCATTTCAAGCCGCCGGAGCCGGTGTCGTCCGGAAGCAAAGGAGCGGGGATGAAAATCAGATTTTTAGGAGCTGCCGGGACCGTCACGGGTTCCTGCCATGTGCTTGAGACGGGCGACGCCCGTTTCGCCATTGACTGCGGCCTGCACCAGGGCAACGAGGCCATCGAACGCCGCAATCAGGATACGACCGTCTATCAGCCGCAGGCGATGGATTTTTTCATCATCACCCACGCCCACATGGACCATTCCGGACTTCTGCCGCGCATGGTCAAGACCGGGTTTTCCGGCCCCATCTACGTCACCCCGCCCACCCGCGACCTGCTGGAGATCATGCTGGCCGACAGCGCCCACATCCAGGAGACCGAGGCCGAATGGAAAAACCGCAAAAGCCGCCGCCGGGGCGGCAAAAGGGCCGAACCGCTGTACACCATGGCCGACGCCAAGGCCGTCATGCCGCTATTAAAACCCGTACCCTACGGACAGGACTTCTCGCCTGCCCCGGGGATTCGGGCGCGCCTAAGCGACGCCGGGCATATCCTGGGGTCGGCCTTTGTGGAGCTGTGGATCACGGAAAACGGCACGGACACCAAGCTGGTCTTTTCAGGCGACCTGGGGCGCCCCAACCAGCTTTTGGTCAACGATCCGAGCACCGTGGCCCACGCCGACTACCTGTTTTTGGAGAGCACCTACGGCGACCGCAACCACAAAAACGAGACCCAGAGCCGGGCAGAGCTGGCCGAGGCCATCGCCCGCAGCTACGGCCTGCGGGAGAAGGTCATCATCCCGGCCTTCGCCGTGGAGCGCACCCAGGAGATGCTTTTCTGCCTGCACCTTTTGCGAAAGGAGGGCAAACTCCCCGAGGACATGCCGGTCTTCGTGGACAGCCCCCTGGCCATCAAGGCCACGGAAATATTTCGCCGCCATCCCGAATACCTGGACGACCAGACCCAGGAGTTTCTGGCCCGGGGCGAGGACCCCCTGGCCCTGCCCAACCTGCGCTACACCCAGACCACGGACCAGTCGCGGGCCATAAACGACCTGGACGGTCCGGCCGTGGTCATCTCCGCCAGCGGCATGTGCAACGCCGGGCGCATCAAGCACCACCTGCGCCACAACCTGTGGCGGCCCGGGGCCAGCATCGTGTTCGTTGGCTATCAGGCCATGGGAACCCCGGGGCGGCGCATCGTGGACGGCGCGCCGTTTATCCGCATCCTGAGCGAGGAAGTGGCCGTGGCCGCCAAGATATACACCATCGGCGGCTTCTCGTCCCATGCCGGGCAAAGCCAGATATTGCAGTGGCTGGATCACCTCAAGGACGGCACGAAGGACATCTTTCTGGTCCACGGCGAGGGCAAGGCCCTGACCACCCTGGCCGGACTCATCCGCGAGACGTACCATCTGTCCGTGCGGGTTCCGGACTACCTGGAGGAATATACCCTGAAGCCCGGGGCGGAGCCCAAGGTGGCGGCTGATCCGGAAAAGGCCTGGCCGCGCATCGACTGGCCGTATCTTCTGGCGGATACCGAGGACAAGTTCGCGCTTTTGCGCAAACGCCTGGACGAGCTGTCGGCCAAGCCCTGGACGGACCAGACCGACATCAGGCAGCGGCTTTTGGAAGTGAACCGGGATCTGACGGAACTTTTGTCGGAGATATGAGGCGGGATTCCCCGAATCCGGCCCGAAAACGGGTGGCGACCCGGCCGCGCTTTGGTCGTATGGCCGGGTCCGCTACTTGAGACGGTAGGTGATGCGTCCCCGGGTGAGGTCGTAGGGGGACAGTTCGCACTTGACCCGATCGCCGGGCAGGATGCGGATGTAAAATTTGCGCATCTTGCCGGAGATATGGGCCAGCACTTCGTGGCCGTTTTCCAGCTTGACGCGGAACATGGCGTTGGGCAGCGCCTCCTCGACGATGCCGTCGACTTCAATCGCATCTTCCTTGGGCATATCTTCTCCAGAGTTGAGTGTGTCGCATTGCCGCGCGGGCGAAAACAAACCGCGCCCGCGTCCGTTCCGGACCGGGCGTCAGGCTTGAACATGGCATTATAACCATTCGCCTCTTAAATGCAAGAACCTTTCCGGGCGGCATCCCAGCTGTCGATGGACCGCATGGACGCCGACGGCCCGGCCTGTCGAGGGCGTGTCGCCCGGCGGCGATCAGGCGGCCGGAGAGGGCGGTCGGCCGGGGGACGGATTGTCGGAAACCGCTGCGTCAGACAGGGCGTCCGCCACCTCCAGGACGGCCATGGCCCCGCCTGAAGGCATGTTCTCCAGGCGGACTTCGCCGCCAAGGGCGGCCATGATCCGTCTGGCCCGGCACAGCCCCATGCCCACGCCCACGGCCTTGGTGGTGAAAAAAGGATCGAAAATATAGGGCGCGATATCCGGCGAAATCCCCGGCCCCTGGTCCTCAATTGTGACCCTGGCCCGTGCGTCGTGGTCGGTCTCAGGCCCGGGCCGAGCCAGGATCAGCCGCACCGTGCCGCCGGGGGGCGAGGCCTCGGCGGCGTTTTGCAAAATCTCCTCCAGGGCCTGACCCAGAAGCGCGGCGTCCTGGTCCAGGCGGATGTCGTCGCCGTGCAGCTCCCAGGTGACGCCGTGCGGGTCCTGCTGTCCGGACGCAGCCTGGAGGCTGGCCAGTCTGGCCGTTATCATGTCGCGCAGGGACAGGGGGGCGGGATGCGGGGACAACGGCTGGGTGACCTCGCCCACGGCGGCCACAATGTTCTCCAGCCGTCGCGATTGCTCCACTATGGCCTGGAGAAAGGGGCGGGCCGGGTCGTCCGGCGGGCTTTTTTTCAACACCAGACCGGCCAGCCCCCCGATGGTCATGGCCGGGTTGCGCAATTGGTGGGCCACGGCTGACGACAGGGCGCGCAGGCTCTCCACCCGTTCCCGTTCGACGCGGTACTTCTCGTCGAGGATGCTGCGTTCCCGTTCGTGCAGGGCGATGATCTCGGTCACATCCGTGATCTGAAGCATGATCCCGAAGACCTTGTCGTTTTCGATCAGGTGCGAACAGGTCAGGGACAGGTGCCGGGTCGGACCGGACAGGGGCGTGTAGCGCAGCCGAAGCGGCCCGCCGGGGTGTTCCCGGCGCAGGGCCGCTCGCAGATAGCGGCGCAGGGCCGCAGGGTCGTCCGTGCGCCGGAACACGTCCTTGCCCGTGGCCGGATCGGACAGCAGCGCCTCCCGGGAGTGTCCCAAAAGGGCGGCGGCCGCTGCGTTGGCGGCATAGACCCGGCCCCGGGCGTTTATGATGACCACGCCCAGGGCGAAGCTGTCCAATAGATCGTGGAAATAGCCGGAATGGGCGAATACGAGCATACTGGTCCTTCGGGCCGTGTTTTACTGGTCCGGATTTCTACCCGGGGACATTTTCCGGCAGTCATGTGACGGACGGGTGACGATCCGGCGGGAATATGGCGGCGCAGGCCCGGCCCTTGATGCCTGCCGCCGATCAGGATAGAATACGGGGAAAAATGGAGATCACTGTGTTTACGCAGACCCAGATAGAAAAATACGCCGACGTGCTCATGTGGGGGCTCACCACCTCCAGGTGCACAGGATTCCACAAAGGCGACGTGGTTCTTTTGCAATACGACCTGGCCGCCGTGCCTCTGGCCGAGGCCCTGTTCGCCCGGATCATGGACCGGGGCATACACCCCGTGGCCCGCATGATCCCCACCTTCCGCATGGAGCACGCCTTCTACGCCAAGGCCGACGAGGGGCAATTGGTGTTCCAGGTTCCGGGACAGGCCACCCTAAACGAAAACCTAAACGGGGCCATCCATGTCCTGGCCCCGGAATCCCTGACCCATCTAAGCGACATCGATCCCAAGCGCATCGCCATGGCCGCCGTGGCCAGAAAACCCCTGCGGGACATCCTGGTGACCCGGGAGGAGGCAGGCGAGTTCGGCTGGACGCTGTGCATGTATCCCACCCCGGAACTGGCGGCCAAGGCCGGCCTGTCCGTCAAACAGTACGCCGATCAGATCAAGAAGGCCTGCTTCCTGAAAGAAGCCGATCCGGTGGGCAAATGGAAAACCCTGTACGCCGAGGCCGCCGAGATCAAGACCTGGCTCAATTCCATTAAGCCCGCCCACTACCATGTGGAGTCGGAGCATGTGGACTTAAGGGTCACCCCCGGCCTGAAGCGGCGCTGGATCGGCATTTCCGGCCACAACATCCCGAGCTTCGAGCTTTTCGTATCGCCGGATTGGCGCGGTGTGGAAGGGGTGTATTTCGCCGACCAGCCGTCCTACCGCAGCGGCAACTACGTGCGCGGGGTGCGCCTGGAGTTTCGCGAGGGCGAGGCCGTGGTCTCCGACGCCGAGGAAGGGGCGGCCTTTGTGGCCAAGCAGTTGGCCATGGACAAGGGGGCCTGCCGCATTGGCGAGTTTTCGCTCACGGACAAGCGCTTCTCCAAGATCGACTCGTTTATGGCCAACACCCTGTTCGACGAAAATTTCGGCGGAACATGGGGCAACTGCCACATCGCCGTGGGCAGCTCCTATTCCGACACCTACGACGGCGACCCGGCGGAACTGACGTCCGAACGCAAGGCTGATCTCGGCTTCAACGACTCGGCCCTGCACTGGGACTTGGTCAACACCGAAAAAAAACGGGTCCGGGCGATCATGCCGGACGGCGCCGCAGTGACCGTCTACGAGGATGGCATGTTTACGAATTAGGGACCAGCCGTCTCTTCCGGGAGTCGGCTTTCGCGAAAGGCATGCATGCGGCGCGGCCGCACAAGGGAGGGGGAAGATGAAATCTGTGGCGTGCGGCGTTTTCGCCGTGATGGTGTCGCTCATTGCCGTTTCTGCAGTCTTGGCCGGTGATCCGGGCGTCGCCGGATGGGAGAAGGGCGGCGCGTACGACAAGCTGTTCGATGTTAGCGAATCCGATTCCTTCAAGGGCAAGATACTGGAAATCCAGGACATCGTTCCCATGCCGGGGATGGCCCCCGGGATAGGGCTGCTCATCGAGGACAAAAAGGACAAGCGCAAGGAGACCGTGCACCTGGGGCCCAAGTCCGCCGTAGACATAAACGGCATCGGCCTCAAGGAGGGCGATCTGGTCAAGGTGGTGGGGGCCTGGGCCGAAATCGACGGCAAGGACGTGATCATCGCCATCAAGATCAAAAAGACCGAGGACGTGGAGCTTAAGGTGCGTCGCACCAAGGACGGCTTCCCCTATTGGAGCATGACCCCGGAAGAGGTGGCCAACGAGCGCTCCGGACAGTGATTTTTCAGTCGCCAAGCATTGCCAGGAATGAAGAAACGGGCTAGGAAATGGAGACAAGCGGCTTCGGGATGTGATTCCACGAACGACGCCTAGGCCGGTAATCCGAAGAAGGGGACAGCCCAATGGACGAAACCCAGAAGAAGCAGGACGCTGAGCTGATGCAGCTGGTGACGTTCAGCATCGGCGAGGAAGAGTTCGGCGTGGACATCCTGAAGGTCCAGGAAATCATCCGCATGATGGAGATCACCAAGGTGCCGCGAGCCCCGGACTTTGTGGAAGGGGTCATCAACCTGCGCGGCAAGGTCATCCCCATCATCGATCTGCGCAAACGCTTTGGCCTAAGCACCAGGGATCACGACAAGCATACCCGGATCATCGTCATCGAGATCAATAAGATGATCGTCGGGTTTGTGGTGGATTCCGTCTCCGAGGTGCTGCGCATACCCTCGAACACGGTGGAGCCGCCGCCACCGGTGGTGTCCGGTCTCGAATCGGAATACATCAGCGGCGTGGGCAAACTTGAGGACCGTCTGTTGATCCTGCTCGACCTGGACCGCCTGCTGTCCGGTGAAGAGCGCGATGTCCTGACGGGCATCTAGATGAACGACCTGCGGAAAGCGGCGTGGCCGCCGCACGGATCGGGACGCTGACATACTCCCCGGTCCGGTTTTCGCTCGACCTTCATGGCCGCCGTCGTCATTAGCGACGGCGGCCTTTCATCGTGTCGCGCGAAGGAGCATCCACACTTGGAGTATCCGTCCGAAATCAAGGACTTCCTCAGGGGACGGGGGGAGTCGCTTGGCGTTTATAAAAGCGGTCCGGGCACCCTGGCCTTTCTGGCCGCCGACATGCTGGCGTCCGGGTCTTCCGTCGTGGTCGTGGTCCCGGGAGCTGCGGAGCTGGCCAGGTTCAAATCCCTTTTTTCCCTGCTTCTGCCCACCGGCCGCGACCCCCTGTCCGTAACCCCCTGGCGGGCGCTTCCCGCCTTTCCGCCCGCCGCCCCGTCCCTGTCCGCCTGGGCCGCCCGGTATGCCTTCCTGCATTTCGCCACAGCCGCCTCGCGAGCCCGGCTGTGCCTGCTCACCGTGGACAACCTGCTGCCCAAGTGGCCGCCCCGGCAGGTGATCGAGGAAAGCTTCATCGAGCTTGCCGCCGGGGAGGACATGTCCCGGGAGCTTTTGCTTGAGCAGGCCGCCCTGTGGGGCTATCGGCGGCAGCCCATGGTGGAGTCGCCGGGCGAGGTGGCGGTCAGGGGCGATGTGGTGGACATCTTCGCCCCGGGATACGACTGGCCGCTGCGCTTTGAATTTTTTGGCGACACCATCGAATACATCCGCTGTTTCGATCCGGCTACCCAGCGTTCCCAGGCGCAGATGCCCCGGGTGCTGCTTCTGCCCGTGGCCCCGGCCGTCCTGACCGACGCCACGCGGGCGTCGGCGCTGGACTTGTGGGAGTCCATGGCCGTGACCGGGGAACTGCGCCGGGAGGCCAAGGCGGTCCTGGAAAACAAGCTCGAATCCGGCGACGGCGGCATCTGGCCCGGGCTTTTTTATGAAAAGCCGGTCCCTTTGACCGATCATCTGCCTGCGGACGCGGTATACATCCTGTCCGACGCCTCGCGCATGCGTTCGCGCCTGGAAGAGGTGGAGTTTGGCTGGAAGCAGTTTCTGGATGCCGAGACCGCCGAACGCGGCTACGGCTGGCCCGGGCCAAGGCTGTGCTGGCCGGGCGGCATGGCCCGCAAGATGTGGACGGCCGGTCGGCAGGTGCTTTTCGAGGATCTGGTCCTGGGGCACGGCAAGCACGGCCCGGACATGCCCGAGAAGGCTGTGGAGCGGTTCACGGATCTGTTTTGGAAGCCTGGCGAGGACAAACGGCCCTGGTCGGCGCTCATGTCCGGCCTTCGGGACTGGGCCGTGTCCAAGCGCCAAGTGGTGCTGTCGTTTCACGGCGAGCGCTCGCGCACCAAATTCCTGAAGATGATCGAGCACGAGGGCATCTCGCTTTCGACCCAGTACCATCCGGGCAGCACCGGGCTTTTCGCGCTGGTGTCGCCGCTTCGCCAGGGCATGGAGCTGGTCTGGAACCGCACCCTCATCCTGTCCGAGGACGTCCTGCGGCCCGAGGGCGGGGAAGAGACCGTCCGGGCCTCCCGCACGCGCGGTTTTAAGGGCATCGCCTCGCAAGACGAGATCATCCCCGGGGATCTGGTGGTGCACCGGGACTACGGCCTGGCCCGGTTCGACGGTCTGACCCGGATGACCGTGGACAGCGCGGGCGGGGATTACCTGCTTTTGCACTTCGACGGCGAGGACCGGCTGTACGTGCCTGTGGACCGGCTGTCGCTCATCCAGAAGTTCAAGGGGCCGGAGGGACTCGATCCGTCCCTGGACCGCCTGGGCGGCAACCGCTGGAAGCTTGGCCGGGACAAGGCCAAAAAGGCCATCGAACAGATCGCCCGCGATCTGGTGGAGATGTACGCCTTCCGTAAAATCGCCAAGGGCTATGCCTACGGCCCGCTTAACGAACTGTACTGGGAGTTTGAGGCCGGATTCGGCTTTGAAGAGACCCCGGACCAGGAAAAGGCCATCGCCGACGTTCTGGCCGATATGGAGCGGCCCGAACCCATGGACCGGCTGGTGTGCGGCGACGTGGGCTTCGGAAAGACCGAGGTCGCCCTGCGCGCCGCCTTCCGGGCCGTGCTGGACGGCAAACAGGTGGTCATGCTGTGCCCGACCACGGTTCTGGCCGAGCAGCATTTTCAAAATTTCACCAGGCGGCTGGGGGATTTCCCGGTCCGGGTGGGCATGCTGAGCCGTTTTGTGCCCCCCAAGCGTCAGAAGCTGGTCACGGAGGGGGTGCGCAAGGGTGAGATCGACATCCTCATCGGCACCCACCGGCTGCTCTCGAAAGACGTGCAGGCCCCGAACCTGGGGCTTCTCATCCTGGACGAGGAGCAGCGTTTCGGGGTCAAGCACAAGGAAAAGCTCAAGGCCCTGCGCAAAAACATCGACGTCCTGACGCTTACGGCCACGCCCATCCCGCGCACCCTGCAATTGTCGCTGTCGGGCATTCGGGGCTTAAGCGTCATTGAGACGCCGCCCCCCGAGCGCAAGGCCGTGGAGACGCTTCTTGTGGAGCGGGACCCGGATTTTTTACGCAACGCGGTGCGCCGGGAGCTTGAGCGCCAGGGACAGGTGTTTTGGGTGCACAACCGGGTGCGCGGCCTTGAGGAGACGGTGGCCTTCGTCAAAAAGCTCGTGCCCGAGGCCCGGGTGGCCATGGCCCACGGCCAGATGGCCGAGACCGCCCTGGAAAAGGCCATGCACGAGTTTTGGCACGGCGAGATCGACATTTTGGTGTGCACGGCCATCATCGAGTCCGGCCTGGACTTTCCCCGAGCCAATACGCTTATCGTGGACCAGGCCCAGATGTTCGGCCTGGGGCAGCTGTATCAGTTGCGCGGCCGGGTGGGGCGCTCCTCGCTTCAGGCCTACGCCTTTTTCGTGGTGACCTCCCTGGACGGCATCCAGGAGACGGCCCGCAAACGGCTGCGCATCATCCAGGACATGGACTACCTGGGGGCGGGTTTCCAGGTGGCCATGGAGGATCTGCGGCTGCGCGGCGCGGGCAATATCCTGGGCGAGGTCCAGTCGGGCCACATCTCCCGCATCGGGCTGGACATGTTTCTGGAAATGCTCGACGAAGAGGTAAGACGGCTTCGGGGCGAACCGCAACACGAACGCACCGATCCGGAGCTGACCATCGCCGTGCCCGCCCGCATTCCGGAGAGCTATGTGGGCGATCCCAAGGACCGGTTGCGGCTTTACAAAGCCCTGTCCACGGCACACAATGAGGCCGGTCTGGCGGAGCTTGCCGCCGAGATGCGCGACCGGTTCGGGGCGCTTCCGGTTGAGGTGGAGAACTTCATTTCTGTTTTGGCCCTCAAGCAGGTTCTGGGCAAACTCCAGGTGGCCAAGGCCGACGTGACCACGGCCAAGCTGGCCCTGGCCTGGGAGAGTCGTCCGGGGGCCGTGGGCGCGGTGTCGGCCGAGCGTCTGGTGGCCTTCGTCAGCACCCGGGGGGACCGGGCCAAGCTCGTGCCTCCGGCCAAACTGGAAATGCGGCTTGCGGGAGACAGCCTCCGGGCCGATCTGGCCGCCGCCGCCCAGGAACTGGCCACCCTGTGTGAACCCAATGCGACATAGCGTGAACGCGATGACCGTCTTTCCCCGACATCTTTTTGCTGTGCTGCTATGCACGGCCCTGGCCTGCGCCTGGGGCTGCGGTCAGGACGCCGAACAGCCCGGAGTGGTGGCCACCGTCAACGGCCGTCCCATCGACCTGAGCCAGTTGGAATTCAACCACGACCTGCGCGGCATGGGCCTTGTGGCCACGGAAAATCCCTCGGTGGACCGCCTGCGTCAGGATTACGGCCGGATCATGGCCGACCTGATCGTCCAGGAGTTGGTTTCCGAGGAGTTGGCCAAGGCCGGGCTTGCGGTCACGCAGGAGGATGTGTCCCGCCTGGAGTCAGAGATACGGGCCGACTATCCCCCCGAGGTCTTCGACCGCATGCTGTTCGAAGAAAATGTGGACCCGCAAACATGGCGGGCCAGCCTGACGACCCGGGCGGCCATGGATAAGTTCGTGGACCGCCTTGTGGCGGATCGGGCCAAGGTGGATCTCCAGGAGGCGGCTGACTACTACAAGGAGCATGTGGCCGATTTCCGAAGGCCCGCCCAGGTGACCTTCCTCTTGGTGCGTGGGCCGGAGAAAAAGCTTGTGGAAAAGGCCCTCAAGGAACGGGGATCGGGTCGGACTTTTCATCGTGAGCCGACTCCCGACGCGGCCTCCATCCAGGAAGTGCGCCAGCCCCGGGACATGTTGCCCCCCCAGTGGCGCGACATGTTGGGCAAACTCAAGCCAGGGCAGGCCAGCCCGGTGATCCAGGAACGCCAGGAGGCCATGGCCCTGGTCCTGGTGGGGGAGACCCCGGCCATGACCCTGGACCCGGCCGCCGCCTATCCCCTGGTGGAGAAGGCCCTTGTGGAAAAAAAACGCAATGCGGCCTTTCATGACTGGCTGGCGACGGCCTTGGCCGCAGCCGACATCCGGATCAGCGCCCATCTGCGGGAAGGCGGGGCCGCAGCCGTCTCGGAAGCCCCCGCCCCGGATATCCTTGAAAAAGAATTTCCCGGCGTAGGCGATAAGGAGGGAGAGCATGCCTCCCAGTTGGCCGACACCGGTTATGTGGCGAAGAGCCTTGCCGACCGTTTCCCCGCCCAGGCGCAATATCCGGCCGCGCCTTCCGGCGCCGACGGGGAGACGCCGCCAGCGACGCTGCCAGGGGCTTCTCCTCCTCCGCCGCCGGGCGGGAGCGTCGAACCCATGCGTCTGGTGCCGGGCATGGATGGGGCCGAGGAGATAGCGCGGCCCGCGTCCGAATCCGCAGCCCCGGCGGAACCGTCTCCAGCGCAACCTGCTCAGGCATCCGTCCCGGCCGTCGCGACTCCCGAGTTCATGCCGACAATACCCCCGGCCCCGGCCGACATGACCGCGCCGCAGGCCGCCCCCCAGGCGTCGCCGCCGCAAGCGCCTCCTGTCCCCGCCGCTGCGGTCGCCGAGAAGACGCCGCCCGCAGCGGCGGACATGTCCGAGAAACCGCGCGGGGTGGAGTTTCTGGCGAACAAGGCCAGTTGGGTGATATTTACGGTGGATGACGGCAAAGAGGAGCGGGTCTACATCAAGGGCGGAAAAACGCATACCGTGTCCTTTACGAAAAAACTGGCGGTCAAATTTGGCAGCCCAAGCGACGTCACCTACCGATTCGGCGACCGGCAGGAACGGGTCGAGTCCTCGCCGCGCGAGGTGAAAACGACTGATTTTCCATGAGCCTGGATTTCGTGTTCGGGAATCGTCGGCCCTGATTGCCTGTCCAGTCAAAACCGTCTATAGCGTAGGGGCAGCGTGTCCACCGTGGTGGACCCCGGGCGAGGCAAAGGGCGCATCGTCGTTGCCCGTTTTTTATATTGCGTAAAACACTTATCATCACGCCGGAGTTGCCGGCTTGCTGGAGGACACCTTGTCCCGAGCTTTCTCTTCCCTTGTTTTGGCCCTGTGCCTTACCCTTTTTGCCGTTCAGGGACATGCTGCGGAACTTGTCGATAAAGTGGTGGCCGTGGTCAACGGCCAACTTATCACCCTTTTTGAGCTTAACACCAAGGTGGATAAGTTTCTGTCCCAGAACCAGGGAATCAGCATCACTTCAAAGGATCCGGAATACGTTGAACTGCAGCGGCGCATCCTGGAATCCATGGTAAACGACATCCTGATGAAGCAGGCCGCCGCCAAGCTTGGCATCACCGTCTCGGAAACGGATATCAACACCAAGATCAACGAGATCAAGAAACAAAACGGCTTCAATGAGGAACAGTTCCGCAAGCAATTGGCCCAGGAAGGCCTGACGCGCCAGGAATTCGAGAAGAGCATGGAGACGGACGCCCTCAAGCAGCAGCTCGTGGGCTACATGATCAACAAGCGCATCCTGATCACGGAAGATGAGATGCGGCAATATTACGAGAAATCGGGGGGCGACCTCCCCGATCCAAAAGCCAGTTTGACCCGGCGCACCCCAGGTTCTATCGGCTTTATCATGGTCGGCAGCATGGCCGAGGCCCAGGACCTGCGTCAGAAGATTTCATCCGGAAAGCTGTCCTTCGCCGATGCGGCCCGCAAGCATTCCATCGGTCCGGGCAAGGAGCAGGGAGGCGACCTGGGCGGCGATGTGGCTGTGGAGGATCTGGCGCCGCCCTTGCGCAAGGCCTTGCAGGACGCTCCGGCCGGTCAGGTGACCGCGCCTGTGGCCATGGACGGCAAGGCGGTGCTGCTCATTCGCAAGGACAAAACCGGCGCACCGGCGACGCATGAAGAACCAGCCGCGCCCGCCTCCTCCTCCAAGTCCTTTGAGCAGGCCAAAGAACAGATCCAGGAAATATTGTTCCATGCGAAATTTGAAAAGCTCTTTCAGGAATACATGGGAACCTTGCGCTCCAAGGCCGTGCTCGATGTCCGTTTGTAGGACGGCGTTGGTCCTTGCATTCAACCAGGGCATGCCCGCCGAGTCCATACAGGTCCATTTTACGGCGTGACGCTCGCTGATTCTAAAACATACTACAACCCTGAAGATTTTTTGCGTTCATGTACAGGGAGTGCCGACATATGGATTTGCGCGAATTGGGAGCCTTGCTCAAAGCGGAGCGAGAACGTCGCGGTCTCTCCGAAAACGACGTCATCGACAAAATCAAGATCGGACGGGCCTGTCTGCTGGCCATTGAGGACGGCGACCAGGGCGGGTTGCCGCATTTGGTGTACGCCAAGGGGTTCGTCAAAAATTACGCAAAGTTACTCGATCTTGACCCGGAGGAGGTCGGCGAGGCTTTTTCCCTGGCGGTGGGTGTCGTGCCGCCATCGAACATCATGCCGCAGCATGAATTGAACGAACCCGTCACCCAACCCAGGTTGCTCGGCGGCGGGAACCCGATGCTGCGCTATGTCCTGGTCGCTGTGGTCATCCTGGTCGTCGTGGCCGGTGTGCTGTGGTTTTTCTCCCTGATGCCGTTCGATTTCAAACGCTCGGGTCCGCCCGTCCCCGCTTCCGAGATATCCGGCTCCCCGTCCGCTTCCGCGACGCCTTCCCAGCCAGAAACCTCCCGTCCCGATCCGGGACGTATTTCTTCCTACAAGATTCCAGAATCGCTTCCTGCAACCATTCCAGTCACGGAACCGTCCCCGACATCTTCCGCTGCGCCTCCTGCGGCGGATCCGGCCGCCGCCCGACCCGCCGTGATCCAGCCTTCCGCCGATGCCGAGGAGCCGGCCGATCCATCCCTGTCGCCGGATGTCGTCCTCGGGGAAGGCGGCGCCCATGCCGTGACCGTCATCGCCCGCGATGAATGCTGGATCGACGTCTCTGTGGACGGCGGCGGCACCAAGGGCATCATGCTCACCAAGGGCAAGCGGTTCGTCGGCAACTTCAACGAGTCCCTCCTGGTGCGTCTTGGCAATGCCGGCGGCGTGGACGTCCGGTATGACGACAAGGAGTACCCCCTCCAGGCCGGGCACGGCGAGGTCAAGACGCTCAAGTTCGTCACCAAGACCAACGGGACGCCGTCCCAGAACACGACGACCTCGCTGACGACCCAGGTGCCCGTGTCTCCCAAGCCCCAGACAGGGGCAGGCCAGTCCGGCGCTCCGGTTTCGACGAGTTCTCCCGTTGTCGCTCCCGGCGCTTCGTCCGCGCCGATCGTTCAGGCGCCGTCCGCCCCGATCATTACGCCTGTGGCGCCGCCAGCCGTACAGCCTGCGGCGGACGCCTCGACGCGTCCGGCCGGAGGCCGCAGCCTGGACATCGTCGGCGCTGACGGCAGTTGGGTCATTGTGACCACCGACGGCGGCAAACCCCGTGAAATTTTTCTGAAAAAAGGCCAGACCATCAACGAGCCATATACGGACAAGATCGAGATACGGCTGGGCAACCCGAGCAGCGTGATCTTTCGGCATGATGGGCAGGAATATCCCCTGAGCACCCAGCGCGGCGAGGTCAAATCCATCCGGTTCCCCAACCCCGCCCCCAATCCATAACCGGTCAAAGCAGGGCGGACTGGACGCGGATGGCCGGATTGCGGGGGCAAGGGGAGCGAGATCGTTCCCGGATCGCCAGGCGACGGTGCTGGCTGGTTGACGGGGAGAGAAGGAGCGGGGCATGGAGTTTTCCGAAAAGGCGCTCGTTTTGCGGGTGGGCCGTTTTCGGGAAATAGACGCCTGGGTGCGCCTTTTCTCGCCGTCTCGCGGACTCTACACCGCCTTCGCCTTCGGCGGCTGTCGCAGCCGCAGAAGGTTTTTCGGCTGTCTGGACGTCTTTAACCACGTACAGTTCAAGGTCAAAACCGGACGCGCCTACCACACCCTGCTGGAGGGCCGTCTCGTCAACGGACACCCCGCCCTGCGCACGATGCCCGGACGGCTGGGCATGGCCGTCAACTGTCTCAAATTCTTCGAGGCCGTGGAGGTCGCCCCGCCCGGGGCGAAAGCGGCCCACGACCTGTTGCTTGAGACGCTGTCCGTCCTGTCGGCCGAGGCCGCGCCGCCCAGGCTTTTCCCCCTGTACTTTCGAGCCAGGGTGGCCTGCGATCAGGGCTTTTTCCCCTCCCTGGCCGCCTGTCACGGTTGCGGCGCCACCGGCCAGGAACTGTCCGGGGCCGTCTTGCATGTTGAGGAGGGGCGGTTTATGTGTCCGGCCTGCCGACGGCCGGGGCGCGGGACCTTCATGCGTCTTGGCCGGGAGACCGTGGACCTTGTGGAGGGCGTGCGCCGCCTGGAACCGTCCCGGTGGAGCGAGGCGGAGCCGTCCTCCGGCGCCGCCGGGGAGTTTTCCCGCATGCTCGACCGGTTCGTCTCCTACCACATGGGACTCACCTGGGAGCATGGAACCTTTGTCAAAAACTGACGGCCCCGTGTCCTTACGAAAGACCGGAATACGGGGCATGGAGAACGGAATGCATTTTCAGGACGTCATCTTGACCTTGCAGCGCTTCTGGGCCGACGCCGGATGTGTGGTGGTCCAGCCCTACGACATCGAGGTGGGGGCCGGAACCTTCAATCCGGCCACGTTTTTCCGGGTCATCGGCCCGGAACCCTGGCGGGCGGCCTATGTTGAGCCCTCCAGACGGCCCACGGACGGCCGCTATGGCGAAAATCCCAACCGCTTGCAACATTACTACCAGTTCCAGGTCATCCTCAAACCGTCCCCGGCCAATGTCCAGGAGATGTACCTGCAAAGCCTGAGGGCGCTTGGCATCGACCCCTCGCGCCACGACATCCGCTTTGTGGAGGATGACTGGGAATCCCCCACGCTCGGGGCCTGGGGACTTGGCTGGGAGGTGTGGTTAAACGGCATGGAGGTCACCCAGTTCACCTATTTCCAGCAGGTGGGCGGCATCGACCTGTCCCCGGTGAGCGTGGAGTTGACCTACGGCCTGGAACGGCTGTGCATGTACCTCCAGGAAAAGGAATCGGTCTATGATCTCAATTGGAATGACCGCGTGACCTACGGCCATGTGCATCACCGGGGCGAGTTCGAGCATTCCACCTACAATTTCGAGCAAAGCGACCCGGCCATGCTGCTTTCCTTTTTCAACGCCTGCGAGGCCGAGTGCCGCAGGCTCGTGGAGCTGAAGCTGCCCTGGCCGGCCTACGACTACTGCCTCAAGTGCTCCCACGCCTTCAATATGCTCCAGGCCCGGGGGGCCATCTCCATCACCGAGCGCACGGGCTACATCGCCCGGGTGCGCGCCCTGGCCTCGTCCCTGGCCCGCCTCTACGCCGCCCAGCGCGAGGAACTCGGCTACCCCATGCTCGACGCCTAACGAAAAAGGACCGGTCATGCCCCATTTTCTTTTCGAGATCGGTTTCGAGGAGATGCCCGCCCGGTTTTTATCCGGGCTTGCCTCGGAGCTCAAAGCGCTTTTCTCCGAACGACTGACCCAGGCCAGGATCGGCTTCGGGGACATCCGTCCCTTCGTCACCGCCAGACGGCTTGGACTGTCCGTCACGGACATGCAGGCCGTGACCCGGCGCGAGGAGGAGGTGGTCAGCGGACCGCCCGAGAAGGTGGCCTTCGGTCCGGACGGCGCGCCCACCAAGGCCGCCCTGGGCTTTGCCCGCACCCAGGGGGTGGACATGGCCCAGGCCTTTGTCCTTGAGACGGACAAGGGCCGCTATCTGGCCGTGCGCAAGACCACCGGCGGCGAACCCGCCGCAACGCTTTTGCCCGCGATCTGCGTACAGTGCGTCAACCGCCTGTCGTTTCCCAAGAAGATGCGCTGGGGCAGCGGCGAATTCACCTTCGGCCGTCCCATCCACTGGTTCGTGGCCCTTTTGGACGACGCCGTGATCCCCTTCGAGGCGGCGGGCATCGTCTCCGGCCGCACCACCCGGGGGCATCGCATCATGGGGCCGGGACCTTTCGACGTGCCGCATGCCGACGCCTATGCGGCCATCATCCGGGACCAGGGGCGGGTGATCGTGGATCCGGCCGAGCGCGAGGCCTTGGTCCGCACCCAGGCCGAAGCCCTGGCCGAAAAGGCGGGCGGCCGGGCGGTCATCAAGGAATCGCTTCTGCGCGAGGTCACGGGGCTGACGGAATATCCGGTGGTGGCCATGGGCCGTTTCAACGAAAAATTCCTGGCGGTCCCCAAGGAAGTGCTTTTGACCAGCATGGAGAGTCATCAAAAAAGTTTCGGCGTCGAGGACCCAAACGGCGGCCTTTTGCCGTGCTTTCTGACCACCCTGGGCCTCGACCCCGGAGAGAGCCTGGACCTCGTGCGCAAGGGATGGGAGCGGGTGCTGCGGGCCCGCCTGGAGGATGCGCGCTTTTTCTGGGAGGCGGATCTGGCCGCGCCGCGTGACGCCTGGCTTGACCGCCTGGACAGCGTGGTTTTTCTGGCCGGGCTTGGCAGCATGGGCGACAAGTCCCGCCGCCTGGAGGGCCTGTGCGGCCGCCTGGCAGGTCTGGTCGATCCCTCCCTGGCCGTCGACGCCGCGCGGGCCGGGCGGCTTTGCAAGGCCGATCTGGTGTCCGAGATGGTGGGGGAGTTCGCCGAGCTGCAAGGGATCATGGGCGGCATCTACGCCCGCAAAAAGGGAGAGAACGAGGCCGTGGCCGCAGCCATCGCCGGGCAGTACCTGCCGGTCGGACCTGACAGCCCCGTCCCCGCCACGGTCTGCGGGGCGCTTGCAGCACTGGCCGACAAGATCGACACCCTGGCCGGTTGTTTCGGCATGGATCTCGTGCCCACGGGAGCGGCCGATCCGTATGCCCTGCGGCGCCAGGCCCTGGGTATCTGCCGCATCATCCTCGAACACGGCCTGCGCCTGAACCTGCCGGAGCTCATCCAGGCGGCCTTCGAGGGCTATCAGGGCGTGGCCCTCAAAAGCACGCCCACCCATGCCCTGGCAAGGCTTCTGGACTTTTTCGGCCAGCGGCTTCGGGCCTACTTCACAGGCCTTGGCCAGGACACCCTGGTGGTCGAGGCGGCCATCGGGGCGGGGTACGAGGACATCTTCGCGCTTGCGGCGCGCATCGAGGCCCTGACGGCCTTCGCCGCCAGACCCGATTTCGGGCAGGCGGTGTTGACCTTCAAACGGGCGGCCAACATCATCCGCAAACAGGGGGCCGAGGCCGGACATCCCCTGACCGGCCATGCGGTCCCGGCCCTTCTGGCCGAGGACGCCGAGAAACGCCTCTACGCCAAGTTCGCCGAGGTTTTCCCGCGCATGGACGCCTGTCTGGCCGCCGACGATTTCCCGGCCCTATTCGATATGCTGCACGAACTGCGTCCCTTTGTAGACGCCTTTTTCGACTCGGTGATGGTCATGTGCCAGGACGCCGATCTGCGCACCAACCGGCTGAACCTGCTCATGTCCCTGGTGTCGCGACTGTCCCGGTTGGCGGATTTTGCGGCCCTTCAGGTGTGAGGACGGGGTTTTGCCGAAATACCTGAGGCCGAAGTCTTGACAGGGGAGAGTCTTTTTCGTAAATGGCCCTTTTTAGCACGCAATGAATGGAGGAGATATCCTTGGCTAATCATAAGTCCGCGATCAAAAGGCACAAGCAGAGCCTCAAGGCTCGTGACCGCAACCGCATGGTCAAGACCCGGGTGAAAAACGCCATCAAGGCCGTGCGCCTGGCCGTCACCGGCAAGAACGCCGAGGTCGCCGAAAAGGCCCTTCTGGACGCTTCGTCGGTGCTCGACAAGGCCGCCACCAAAAAAGTCATCCACTGGAAGAAGGCGGCCCGCAATATTTCCCGCCTGACTCTGGCCGTCAACTCCCTGAAATCCGCCTAGTCGATCCGTCCCGCCTCGCTGTGGGCCGCTTCATTCCCGTGATTTCCGGCCGGGGATTCAAAAGATGATTTGAATCCCCGGTTTTTCATGCTATCTTCCGCTCATTCCGGCGAAAGCGGCAGGGGCGGTGCGTGTCGCCCGTGTCAGGTGACGCACGTCACGTCGCCGACGGTCAGGTTAACGCGTGTCCGGACCCTGTCGACGCTGCTTCGCGGCGCCTTCCCTGTCGGGAGCGCCGTGCCCCGTGGCGCCCATGTGATCCGGTTCCGGGTAGGTTTTCATGGGCCTTCGTCGTTCCACCGTCCTTTTGACAGGCATCACCCTGGCCGTCCTTTTGGCGGCCTTGTATGCAGCATCCCACTACATCATCCTCGACCGCTTCCTTTCCCTGGAAAACGAGCTCACCAGCCGCAACGTGGAGCGTGGCGTCAACGCCCTGCACGCCCGGCTGTCCCAATTGCAGCTTCTGACCCTTGACTGGGCCAACTGGGACGAGGCCTACGCCTTTGTCGCCCAGCCGGATGAGGATTTCATCCGCTCCAATCTCGGCCCCGAGACGTTCATCAACCAGGGACTCGACGCCATTCTCTTTTTTGACGCCCAGGGCGCCCTGGTCTGGGGCGGTTTTCGCGAGCCCGGGCAAAAGGCCCCCTATCCCCTGTCCCCATCCCTGCGCGGCTGGTTCGAGACCGCCCTGCGGCGGCTGATCACCCCTGAAGGCCAGACAGCGCTAGACGGGGTGCTGATCACCCCGCACGGCCCCATGTTGGCGGCCCTGCGGCCCGTGCTCAAAAGCGACGATACAGGACCGCTACGCGGGTATCTGCTCATGGGCAGCCGTTTCGGCGACGCCGAGGTGGCGCAGTTGTCCCAGATCACCCACCTCGACCTGTCGTTTCGGCCCCTGGACGACGCAGGCCTGCCGCCCTCGGCGCTCACGTCCCTTGTGGAGGCGCAACAGAGAGTTTCATTGGTCGCTCCCACGCCGGAGTCGGAGTTCGCCCAGGGGGCCGCCCTGGTGCGTGACGTGTACGGCGATCCGGCCCTGATCATGTTCATGACCATGTCCCGGGAGGTCTACCGCCAGGGGCAGGAGATGATGCGCTACACCCTGGCGGCCATCTTCCTGGCCGGGCTGGCCTTCGCCCTGGTGCTTCTGGTCTTTCTGGAGCGCCGGGTCATCTCCCGGATTGGCATCCTGGAGCGCCAGTCCGGGATCATCGGAACCCGGCGCGCCGCCGGACGGCGGGTGGCCCTGACCGGCCGCGACGAACTGGCCCGGCTTTCCGACAGCATAAACGACATGCTGGACCGCCTGGAAAAAACCCAGGAGGCCCTGGAGATCTCCGAGGGGAAATACCGCTCCCTGTTCCAGAACACGGCTACGGCCATGCTCCTGGTCAATATCGAAAGCTCCATGATCGAACTGGTCAACGCCCAGTTTGAGCGCCTGTCCGGCTTCCCCGGCCGGGAGGTGGAGCACCGCAAGACCTGGAAGGATTTCACCCTGGAATTCGACGCCCTGGCCATCGAGGATTTCTTCCGCAAACGCGCCGCCTCGGACAAACCCCTGCCCGGGACCATCGACTGCCGGTTCGTGGGCCGCGATGGCGAGATCCGGTTCGTGTCCCTGACCGTGGCCATGATCGCCGGAACGCATTCCTGCATCGTGTCCATGGTCGATCTCACGGACCGCAAACGGGCCGAGGAGGCCCTGGGGGAGTTCAACCGCAAACTGGAACGGCTGGTGACCGAGCGCACCCAGGCCCTGGAAGACAAGGCCCGGGAATTGGGGCAGGCCAACAGCCGCCTCATGGAGCTCGACCGGCTCAAATCGGCCTTCCTGTCCTCTGTTTCCCATGAACTGCGCACCCCGCTGACCTCCATCCGGGGGTTCGCCAAGCTCATCCGCCGGGATCTGTCGCGGGCCACGGGCATGGAGCAGGTATTGACCGGGAAATACGCCCGGGTGGACGAGAACCTGGGCATCATCATCAAGGAAAGCGACCGGCTGACCATGTTGCTCAACGATTTCCTGGACCTGTCCAAGATCGAGTCCGGCCGGATGGAGTGGCGCGATACGCGGCTGGCCGTTTCCGATCTGGTGGCCCGTAGCGTGGATGCGGTGCGGGCCCTTTTCGAGGAGAAACAGTCCCTGTGCCTGGCCCTGGACGTACCCGACGACCTGCCGGGCATCACCGTCGATCCGGACCGTATGCTCCAGGTGCTCATCAACCTGCTCTCCAACGCCGCCAAGTTCGCAAACCAGGGCGTGGTGCGCATCGCGGCGGCCCGGGATGGGGAGGGCCTGCGCATAAGCGTCAGCGACGAGGGCATGGGCGTGCCCACGGCGGACCTGGAGTCGATCTTCGCCAAATTCCGCCAGTCCGCCCAGGGGGACATTCTGGAGAACAAGCCCCAGGGCACGGGACTGGGGCTGGCCATCTGCCGCAACATCATCCAGCATTACGACGGCCGCATCTGGGCCGAATCGGAACCCGGCCGGGGAAGCACCTTCCATATCTTTCTGCCCGGACCCCTTCTGAGCGACGAGTCCGGGGAGCCCTCGGAGGCCATGCTCGAAAAAAAGGCCGCCGCGTCCTGACGGACACGACGGCCGGTAGCCTGGCTGGCGTCGGAACGGCCTATTCGGGGGTCGGCACGACCCACTTCATTTCGACCTCCAGAACCCGCTTGGTGGCCCCGTCCTTGGTCTTGTCCTTGATCTTTATCTCCATGGAGACCTCGTTGGACAGGGGAGCGCTCACGGTCCCGGACTCCCCTTCGAGCGCGATCTCCCCCTGGCGCAAGCCCTGCGCGATGCGGCCAAGCAGGACGCCCGCGTCGTAGGTCAGGACCTGCCCCTCGTTTTCGTACAACACGTTTTTTTCGCTCATAGTTATTTCTCCTGACGAGATGAGGTTGCCGATACGGATCATCTAGCCCAAACGGGACCACCTGTCATGGCGATTCGGCGTCATTAGGCGCCCCGGGGGAGACGCCGGGATGGTCACCCCCGGGGCCGACTGGCCATAGGGCCGGCATGATCCGCCCTGGACGGCCCTTGAGAAACCCCCTTACCTTGCTGCGGCCCTCCTGGTATCAGAACCTGCGGCGGCTGGGGGCGAGGCGCCCCGGGAGGACGCATGACAGAGCACGAGCGGACGTTGCTTTCGGCCCTGGCCGATCTTCCCGAGGAGGAGTTCCCGGCCAGGCGCATGCCCGGCGAGGTGGCCGTGGGGCTTGGCATGCCCCCGCTTCGGGCCGTGGCCGTCTTGCGCGGGCTGGAAGCGCGTGGTTTCTATGAATACGACATATCGCCCTATAGCGGCCGTCTCACCCGCGCCGGACGGGAGGCGGCCCAAAGGATGAGACGGACATGAAGGCGTCCAGACACGTGCTGGCGGCGTTTCCCCTGGCGGCGGCCCTTGTCGCCGTCGGCCGCCCGGTTCCCGAGGCGCTTCTCGCTGCTGCGTCCAGCGTCCTGATTGATGTGGACCATGTGGCGGATTACGTGTTGTGCCGCGGCGGCTGGCGCGGCCTGGGGGATTTCTTCCGAAGCTGCAACGAGGGCCGCCTGAACCGGCTGTATCTGGTCCTGCATTCCTGGGAGCTGATCATCCTTGGCGGGCTTTGGGCCTTTGCCTCGGGGGCGGCGGCGTGCGGCATGATCGTCACGGGCATGGCCTGGCATCTGGCGTGCGACGCCTACGGCAACAAATCCGTGGTGCGGCCGGGTTTTTATTGGTTTTTCCGACGGGCGGCGGTCCGTTTCGACGCGGCCCGGCTCTATCGCGATCCCTCGAAGATTTATGCGTAGAAGGACACGGTGATCTTCGGACAGGCGGCCTTGGCCGGAATGAAGGTCTCCAGGCGGGCCAGGGGGTCCACGTCGAGTCCCGTGTTGTAGCGGATGAAATCGTGGGGGGCGTCGGCTAGAAGATGCAGGGCCCGGGAGTTCTCCACGAAAAAAACCTCGCCCCAGTTGGTGGAATACGCAATCCCCACGTCCGTCAGTTCCTTCTCATCCCGGGGGACAGACAGGTTGATCACGATGAGCGCCCGGGTGATGCGCTCCGGGGCCAACCCTTCGGCCAGGGGAGGGGCGAAGGTGTCTGTGAGGGGGAAGGTGGCGGCCAGGGCCTCGAACAGGCCCTGGATGTCGGGGAACGACAGGGGGGCCTTGACCGTCGCGGCCTTGAGATAGACTCCAGGGCGGTAGATGTCGTTGACCACAAGCCAGGCCGCCAGACGTTCCAGACGCCGTTCGGCGCGGATGTGCTCCGGTGATGTGCGGCCGCCTGGCCGCCGACATTCCCCACGGGCGGAAAATCCCCGTTCCGGGCCGTCCGGGATGAGTTCGATGGCGTGCAGCATGTCATGGGGCGGCTTCACGAAGGGAATGCGCGCGATCTTGTTTTTGCGCTTGCCGAACCGGCTGAGGATGCGTCTGCCGAACATGTCCAGGTCGCGGTCATCCGATTCCGCGTCCGGTTTTTTGTCCCGCACAGCCAACTGATCCCTGATCCTTTCGTACGTGCCAAACAGGAAGGCGGCGATTTTTTTCCCCGCCGCGATATATTCGGCAAAGCCTCCGGTGGCGGCGGGCTCGGCCAAAACGGTCTCTGTCGGCCGCCGTTTGGCGCGGCATTCGTCCAGATCAAAGAAGTAGCCGACCCGGAAAAGCCCTTCGCCCCCGTTTTGGCCGGGATGCTCCTGGTCCGCCAGGCTTATCGGCTCCTGGGGATCAATGCCTGTTTTCTGGATAAATGCCAGCCGCAAAAGGGCCCGGGCTTCGCGATTGCCCCGGGCCTCATGGAAGTCCCGGACGTCGTCAAAAAGCAGCACGTATGGATCGGTGTCCAGGAGGCTGAGCCGCCCGCTTAACAGCCGCTGTTTGATGCGGTCGCACAAAAGCGTCCCCTGGTCGTCGCCGGCCAGGTATTTTTCGAGCAACGCGAATTTCATGATGGACTTGAAGGGATTCTCCAGGGACTTGACGATGGTCCACAGCGAGGCCCCGAAGAAGGCCTCGTCCGCCACCCGCCGCACGTTGCCCGTATCCAGGATATCATCTGCGGCGGGCGCGCCCGGACGCATGAGCCTGGACAGGGTCCGGCCGTAGACCTCGTCGTCGGCCCCGGGACTCACCAGCCACCAGGCCGGTTTGCGTCCGGCCAGGACGATGGCCGTGCGCAAAAATTCCTCCTTGAGGAGCATGGCCCGGGCATGGCCGCACTGCTCGCCGTCTCCGAGTCCGAGCCTGTTTTCCCGGATGTCGGCATCGGTCATGAGGAAGAAATGGACCTCGATGCCCCGCGAGGCCGCCAGGGCGCTCAGGCCGTCGAGCTTCTTGCGGAATCTGTCGAGCATGCGCCGCGAGACGTCGTCGTCGGCCAGGCAGACCCAGATGTCCAGGTCCGAGCTTTGCCCCTGGGCCACGGTGCCCAGGCTCCCCATGGCGAAAAGCCCCTGGATGGTCACGGCGTTTTTGGTCGCACAATGGGGAGGGCAGGCCTCGCCCATGACGGTTTGCATGGCGGCGCAGGCCGCAAAATCCGGATGATAGTCCGGTATCCGGCCTGCCGCCGCCGCCACCCAGTCTTTTCCGGACCAGGTGCGGGGAACCTCCATCAGGGTCGGCAGGCAGCGCAGAAAATCCCCGTCCGGATCTCCCATCTTTATTTTGGCCCAATCCAGGCGGCGTCGGTTGCGGGTCAGGGCGACCGTCAGCCGCTGCCGGGTCTCGGTGTCGAAATACCAGGCCTCAGCCAGCCGGGTGGCCATAAGCGCCGCTGCCGGGGAGGGCAGGCCAGGGGTCTGGGGAGGCGACGTGCAGGCCAGATGGACGAGGCGATCCGTCTGCGCCCGCTGCCTGACGGCCAGCAGGGTCGGTTCGTCGGTATGCAGCCCGATCAACTGGCAGTCGGGGAAAAAGGCCCCCTGGACATGACAGCCGATGGCCGAGAGTCCCTGAAAAACGGTTCCGGAAAAGGTGCAGTCCTCAATATTCGTGCCCAGCAGCCGGGCCTGGGTGAAGACGGTCCTGGTGAAGTCGCCGCAGGAGATGCGGGTGCTTCGGGATTCGAACCGGGGCAGCCGGGACCCGAAAAAGGCGCTTTCACTGACGCTGCATCCGTCCAGGCGCAATTCCGATATCTCGGCGTCGGTGCACGAGACCCCGGTGAGATCACATCCGGAAAAGGTCAGTCCGTTTCCGGCCATGCCGGTGAATCGGCACAGGTCCAGGCGGCAGGCCTCGAACCGGACCCCAGCCAGCCTGGACAGGGTGAAATCCGTGCGGCGCAGGCGGCAGCCGCGAAAGATCACCCGGCTCATGACGGCCCGCGACAGGTCCACGCAGTCCATGTTGATTTTGGTGAACACCACCTCGCGCAGTTCAAGCCCCGGCCGGGATACATCTGATATGGACAGGCCCGAGATCCCGCCGCCAGCGGCCAAACCGTCCAGAGGCGAGGGCTTATTATCTCCGGCGGCCTCATCTTTTTCCAGTCCGACCAGGGATTTGAGCCTGCCCAAAAGCCCCTCGGCCTCGGCCTGGGGCAGGGGGTCGGCCCTGACCAGACGGGGACGCGGCGGCAGGGGCAGGGCGGCCGCGCGCATCTCCCTGGACAGGTCGTCCAAAAGGGAGATGGCCCCGGCATCGGTTCCCGGCGCGTTCCGGAACGTCACGATGAGTTCGTCCAGGCGTTCGTCTCCGCCCCGGGCGAGCAGGGACAGGAAGCCGCGCAAAAAAACGGCCCGTTCGGCCTCTGGCAGGGCGCGCACAAAGGCGGGAAACCGGGAACGAGGCAGAAACAGTGGCACGGCGGACAGGGCGGGGCGCAGGGCGGGGCGTGCGGCGTGGATATCAGCGGCGGTCCGGGCGGCCCCGTCCGGGTCCAGGCGGCACAGCGCCGCCAGGGCGGCCAGAATCACCTGTGGCTCGTCCGAGGCGGTCATGGCCTCGATGCCTTTGCGTGCGGTCGTCTCAGGAGGGCAGGGGGACGTGGCCAGGGCTTGGCACAGGGCCGCCTGGGCCTCGGGTGCGGCGGCGGACGCGGCGTGCAGAAGCGGTTCGGCGAGCTCGGCGCTGCACAGCACGGCCGCCATGTGGGACAGATAGTCCACCTGCTCCGGATACAGATCCATCTTCACCAGCCGGGCCAGCCACAGCCCCAGCCGTCCATGCAGGCAGAGGCCGCGCACCCGGGTGGAGGGGACGTCCCGGCGCAGGCGCAGGGTATCGAAAAGGACCAGGATATCATCCGGATCCTGGTCGATGGCCGCCTCCAGGACATTCTCGGCGAACCGGGCCAGTTCGGGGCGCCCGCTGCGGGGATGGCGCAGGATGGCGTTGGCCAGAAGCAGTTTTTCCTCTCCCGGCAGGCTGCCCAGAACCGCGCTGAGATGGTCGTCGGCCAGGGCTTCCTTGCCCGCAAAGGAGACGGCCAGGGATTCCCCGGCGTGGCCCAGTTGCAAAAGGATTCCCAGACCGGCCCTGACGAAGGCAGGGGAGTGGGATTCCTCGATCATGGCCGCCGTCAGCCAGATCATGTCCGAGGCATAGCCGTCGGTGGCGGGCAGGCTGCGGTCCTCGCGCTCCAGAAAGGCCATGGCCTGGCGAATCAGGGGCAAAATGGCGGTATAGTCCGGCGGCGCCAGGGAAAAAAGCTCCCGGCGCAGGATGGTGGTGAAGATGTCAAGTGGCGGCGTGGGCATGGCCGTATCGTGCGGTTCGGGTAAATGACGCATGCCGACCTGGATCTAGGCCGGGGGCAGGGTGTCCACGTAGTAGTTGGCCCGGCGCACCGGATTTAGGTAGACGAACACCTCGCGCGGCAGATCCTCGGGTTTGAGCGCCCGCAGGATCTTCAAGTCTTCCTCGATGGTTAGGTCGATGATCAGGGCCTCTTTGCGGGGGATGTCCGGATGGTGCACGAGAACGCTTGGTCGAAAGGAGGCCAGGGGGTTCGACGAGACCACCATGCCCGTCAGGCCGTTGGACAGCTCCACCACGCTGCCCGGGGGATAGACTCCGATGTTGCGGATAAACGTGGCCAGAAGCATCTGGTCCAGGCTGGTCTTACGGCCGTACATGGCCTTTAGGGCCTCGTGGGGCGTGGCGTACCCGGACTCGTCCTTGCGGTTGCATAGGGTGTCGTAGGTGTCGGCCAGGGCCGCGATGCGGGCCAGGGTGGGAACGTCGTCGCCGGAAAGTCCCTGGGGGAAGCCCTGGCCGTCCAGGGTTTCATGGTGCTTGAGCACCACGTCCAGGGCCTCGGGGGGGAACTCCGGAAAGGCCGAGACGATCTTGGCCCCGAGGACCGGATGTTCGCGGTAGTATTCGCGCACCACCCTGTTGAGCGTGGTCATGTTGCCCTTGGTGAAGCGCTGGATGGGCACCCGTCCCTTGCCCACGTCATGGAACAGCGCCCCCATGCCCAGATTGTGCATCTGGGCCTTGCCCAGCCCGATCTCCCGGGCCAGCATGAGCGACAGGACGGTGACGTTTAGGGCATGGTAGTTTCGGGTCTCGTCCCGGGGCTTGGTGGTCATGAGGCTGACCACCACGTCCAGATCGGACAAAAAGGTGTCCACCAGGGAGGAGATCATGTCCCGGGCGGCGTCCAGGACCTCATCGGAAGGCTTGGCGGCCTGCTTGAGGACCCCGATGACCTGGGAAACGGCCTCGTCGTAGCGTTTTTCGCAGGCCGCAAAGCGTTCCCGGCGCTCCTTGTTGCGAGCGATGGTCTCCCGTTTGAGTCCGAGAAGCTCCAGGGACACCGGGGTTTTGTAGGTCTTGGCGCCAGGGCGCGGCCTGGCGGCGTTTTTTTTGCGTTCCAATTCTTCAAGGGAGATGGGCAACCGGTCGGATTTGTCGGAGATGCAGATGACGTAGCTTATGCCCAGGCGCCGAATTTCCTCGATCTGCGCCTCGGAGGTGATCTTGAAGGTCTTTTTGGACAGGGGGCCGATCCCTGCGGCCGAATCCAGACGCACGTAAAGACCCGGGCACAGTTGTTCGACTAAAATGGGATATTCATTGACATGCATGGGGGCGGAGCTCACGGGGCCTTGCGATTATTGACATTTTGGCCTTTGCGCGTATCTATGGTGCGGTTGCCGAATGACCGTTCCGGGAATTCCGGGAGGTCTTCGTAGAGATGTCCGCGCGGCGCACGTCTTTGCAGGACATTGTATGCCCGCGCCATTTTTCGTGTCAACACAGGCTTTTTCGCCGTGCCTCCCGGATGGGCGGTTCCGTCGCGTCCGCCGTGAACCCGTATCGCGAGCCGGGGCTGCCCGCAAGGCCGAAATGACGGACGACACCGACACCAAAGCCAAACGCATGCGAGGCGTCTTTTCCACGGAATCCTCGCACTATCTCGGATTCGGCGGCTCGCGTCGCCGGGTGCGGCAACAGGTGTTCGTCCTGGCCGAGGAGCAAAAAGACGGCGGCTTCAGCATCCAGCGTCTCAACCGCAATTTTTTGCCCTCCGGCCCGTCCAAGATCGTCAAGCGCGACGAGTTGCTCAAGGACTACGTCCCGGAACCCTCCATCTACATGAACAAGGTCGTCCCCATCATGCGCCGCATGGAGGAGACCGTGGAGCGCGGGGATCGCCACCGGGAGCGCACCGAACTATTTTCGGCGGAATTCGAATACCAGACGGCCCTTGGCTTGGACGAGGACCATGTCCGGGCCACGTTTGGCCTAGGGCTCACGTACCTTGAGCGCAACGAGGCGGAGAACGCCGAGCGCGTCTTCCGCAAGCTGGTGCGCCTGGAGGCGGCCTTTGGCGTGGAGCACAAGCATCTTTTCAACGAGTTCGGCATCCAGATGCGCAAACTCGGCATGTATTCCCAGGCCATGAAATACTACGCCCGGGCCTATCAACTGAGCAAGGACGACGAGCACCTCATCTACAACATGGCCCGCACCCTCTACGAAAAGGGCAATCCGAAGGTCTCCCGGCGGTTCCTGGAAAAGGCCCTGCGCATGCAACCCGCCTTCGAGGAGTGCCGTCAATTTTTGCTGTTTCTCGACGCCAGGGAGGGCAAAGACGCATCGGCGCCGCAGCCTGCCCCCTCCTCGCCGCCTGACGCCCCGGCCGGACCGGCCCCGGAAATCTGACCGATCACAGGGACATGCCCGCCGTTGCGCCACGGCAATCGTTTCGGCGTGGCGACCGGTTGCGGCGAAAACGCGCCTGTCCATGCCGGTACGACATCCTGAAACGCGGCACGTCCCGCAGCCGGAGACTTCCGGTTGCGGGACGTACGCCGTGTTCGGAACAGGATAAGAACTCTCAGCTAAAATGCACCGGCAGACCTTCCAGCGGCCGTTATCCTTGGTCAGGGTGTATTCCTCGGTTTGCGGCTCAGTCTTGGCGTCTTTTTTCGGTCCGGAGTAGACGATTTCACCGCCGACTTTGATCTTGCAGCTGTCCTGCTGCTGGTCCACGATTTCGTAAGTCACCTTGGACACGTCAATCGTCAAATCCTTTTTCCAATCGGACCCTTGGGCGGCCATCTGAAACATCGGGGTCATGGCCTTTTCAATCTCCGGCTGCACAGTGGGGCAGGTGCAGGCCATAATCGCGGTGCGGTCGATTTGCGAAAACGCCGTGAAATAGCCCTTAAGCGTGCTCGTGGCGGAATCGGCGTCCTTCTGCTTTTTGTGCTCGGCCGCCTTGGTCTGGTATTCGGCAATGACTTCCTGTTCCCTGGCGGCCTCTTTCTTTGATTGCGCCTGCGCCTTGGGCTGTTCCGGCTTCTTGCCCTTTTTGGCTGGGGGCGAGGCCTCGGCGGCCTCTTCTTCGGCGACCTGGGTCGCCTGGGCGCTGGATGCCGCTGGCGCCGCAGTCTTGTGGCAGCCGTCGATGTCCTGAACGGCTTTTTGCACCAATCGCTGCACCAGGGTGTCCAGGGTCACGCCCGAGGCCTGCTCCTGGGTGGCCCCAAGAAAGCTCTGCATGGAGGCCTTGATCTCCATTTTGTCCTCGAAATACCCCGTGGCCACCTGCATGCCGGTATTGGCGTCCAGAATCTTGTAGCGCAGGCCCACGTTCCAGATCACCGAGCTGTCGCTGCCCTTGATGGAGGCGACGGCGGTGCCGGCGATGCGTCCGGCATCGGAACTCCCGGCCAGGGCCAGGGCCAGCCCCAGAATCGCCCCGGCCGCAGCGCCGTCCACGTTTTGCTTCACGTCAGCCACCGGCTCGGCCTTGAGCACGTCGAAGGCCAGCAGCCAGTTGGTGGCCTTGAAGCGGCCCTTCTTGAAAATGGCGATGGCCTCCGTATCTCCCAGATTGGCGGCCAGGGCGAATTCATTGAAAAACTCATGGGCGTCGGCCCGCTCCAGCACCTTGAAATTGGCCTTGGACAGCTCAAGCTCCGCAAAGTCGCGAATGTTGTTCTCGGTGACCTTTTGCGTGAAGGTGGCGTTGGCGCTTTTCATCTCGCCGGGCAAAACCACGATCTCTGGGCCAGGAACCGAAGCATTCTTGTATTCCACGGGCTTGTAGACGTTTTCCTGAGCAAGCTCGTGCGCCTTTTGCTTGGAGGATTGGCAGGCGCACAAGGATGCAAGCAAGACCAAAATCAGGACAAGGAGCGGGAGTCGTTTCATGGGAGCGGTCCTTTTGAAATGGAATTGCCAACCTGGGCCTGGATTGTGTATGCTTTTTCCAAAATAATAGCAATATCTGTGCATTATTTTGTGGATTCAGATTAAGTTCCAGACTGAAATGGTCGCCATTGCAGTGCAAAAAAGGGGTGCGGACCCGGCATCCAGCACCCCTTTGATCGGGAAGAGCGCTCGTCGCGGGTTATTCCACCCAGTCCAGGGTGCGCTGCACGGCCTTTTTCCAACCCCGATATCCGGCCTCGCGGGCCTCCGGGGTCATTTTGGGGTCCCATATCCGGTCCACCGCCCAGTTTTTGCAAAGCTCCGTCGTGTCCCGCCAGAAGCCCACGGCCAGGCCGGCGGCGTAGGCCGCCCCCAGGCAGGTGGTCTCGGACACCACCGGACGGATCACCGGCACGTCCAGCACATCGGCCTGGAACTGCATGAGCAGTTCGTTATGCACCATGCCGCCGTCTACCTTGAGTTTTGTCAGCTCCACCCCCGAATCCTTGTTCATGGCCGTAACGATATCCTTGGTCTGGTAGGCGCAGGCCTCAAGCACGGCCCGGGCGATGTGGTTTTTGGTGGCGTAGCGCGTCAGCCCCACGATGGCCCCCCGGGCGTCCGAGCGCCAATACGGGGCGAACAGTCCGGAAAAGGCAGGCACGATGTACACCCCGCCGTTGTCCTCGGCGTGCAGGGCCAGCCGCTCGATCTCGGGGGCGGCCTTGATCAGCCCCAGATTGTCGCGCACCCATTGCACGAGCGCCCCGGCGATGGCCACCGAACCTTCCAGGCAGTAGACGGGATCACTGTCGCCAAGCTTGTAGGCCAGGGTGGTGATCAGGCCATGGCGGGAGGGGATGGGGACAGGGCCGGTATTAAGAAGCAGAAAGCAGCCCGTGCCGTAGGTGTTTTTGGCCTCGCCCGGCTCAAAGCAGGCCTGACCCACCAGGGCCGCCTGCTGATCGCCCAGCGCCCCGCACACCGGCACCCTGGCGCCAAGGGGGCCGTCCTCCATGGTCGGACCCCAGGAGGCCCCGTCGCTTGAGGGCACGATGCGCGGCAGGCCCCGGCGGGGGATGCCCAGCACGTCGAGGATGCCCTCGTCCCAGGCCAGGGTCTTCAAATCCATGAGCATGGTCCGGCTGGCGTTGGTCACGTCGGTGACATGCGCCCCGCCCCGGGGGCCGCCGGTGAGCTGCCAGATGATCCAGGACTCCATGGTCCCGAAAAGCGCCTCGCCAGCCTCGGCGGCGCGCCGGGCCTCGGGCGCGTTGTCAAGAATCCATTTGATCTTGGGGCCGCTGAAATAGGTGGCCACGGGAAGGCCGGTAATGGCCCGGAAGCGGTCCGGGCCGCCGTCTTTGATCAGGTCCTCGCAGATGTCCCGGGTCCGGGTGCACTGCCAGACGATGGCGTTGTAGTAGGGGCGGCCGGTGCGCCGGTCCCAGACCACCACGGTCTCGCGCTGGTTGGTGATGCCAAGCGCAGCCAGATCCGCGCCGCCGATTCCGGCCTTTCGCAGGGCCCCGGCGATGACCTCCTGGGTATTCTCCCATATCTCCAGCGGGTCGTGCTCCACGTAGCCGGGCTTGGGAAATATCTGACGGTGCTCCTTCTGGTCCATGGCCACGATGCGCCCGGCGGCGTCGAAAATGATGAACCGCGACGAGGTGGTTCCCTGATCCACGGCGCCGATGTATCCGCCCATGTCGCTCTCCTTTTGCTTGCGTGTTCGCCCGGCGGGCTTTTGTATTGTTTGTTCCAGGTCCTGGCCGTCCAGGCAAGGACTGCGGGGCGGCGTTTCGCCGCCAGCGCTTTTTCGGGGCTGCCTATCCGGTGTCGGGCGACGGAGGCGGCATGGTCCCAAGCGGCCACAACCCCAAGGCCGCCCCCAGGAGCCGGGACACGTGGATCACGGCGATGGGCGGCCCGGGGCGCGGCCCAGGGAGCGGCCAGGATACGGCCAGGGCGCTTGGGACCGCGCAGGACAGGGCCGTTGCCCCGAGCTGCATCTGGCAGTAGGTGCAGGCCGTGACCAGGACGTCCGCCCCGGCCTGCAGGGCCGATTCGTACTTGGACGCAGCCAGGGCCAGGGCCAGACGGTCGTTTTTCCCGGCCAGGGGCTGGCCGCAACATTCCAGGCGCAGCGTCCAGGACACGGGCGTGCAGCCTGCGGCCGCAAGCAGGTTTTCGAAGATGGTCGGGGCCTGGGGATCGTCGAAGCGCGTCACCTGGGACGGCCGAAGCGCATGGCAGCCGTAGTGGGCCGCGACGCGAAGCCCGGCCAGGGGCGCGGCCACGGCCGTGCGCACGGCGGCGCTCCCGATGTCCCGGTCAAGGACCTGAAGCAGGTGGGATACGGTCAGGTCCGGGTCGTAGCGCAGACCCTCGGGGCGCAGGGCGTCCGTGACGGCGGCCATGAGATCCGGGCGCTCGGCCAGGGCGTTTTGCGCAAAACGCAGATTCCCGAAGCAGCATTTGCACGGGGTCAGGATGTCAAGCCCGGCCCGGCTGGCCACGGCCATGGCCCGGGCCGCCGAGAGCACCGAGGCCAAAAGGCTTTGGTGGCGCACGGGATAGCCGCAGCAGTTGAATTCCACCTCTGCCGGGCGCACCCCGAGTGCGGCCAGCACCGCCAGGGACTCCCGGCCGTAGTCCGGCAGGTGGAAGGGGATGCGGCAGCCGGGAAACCAGGCAAAGGTCATGGGCGGCCCCCTGGTTGGGCTGCGGCAGGGTCTGCATCGTCCAAAAGCCCGGCCCGGGCTGCCGCCTCCACCCTGGCGTGGGCCAGATTGCGCAACTCGTAGAGCACGTCGGCCACCCGGACGCCCTGGGGGCAGTGCTCCTGGCACTTGTAGCAGGTGGTGCAGTTCCACAGAAAATTGGCCGAAAGGGCCGTGTCGGCCAGGCCCATGCGGACCAGATTCATGAGTTGGTGCGGGCTGACGTCTACTTCTGAGGCCGGAATGTCCGGCAGCCGGAAGATCGGGCACACCCCGGTGCATACCGAGCACTGCACGCAGTGCGCGAAGGTTTCGGGGTTGTCCAAAAGCGACGGCGAGGCGGCCAGGGTCCTTTTCGCCCGCCTGCCGGTCCTGGCCAGCCGCTCCCAGACGTCCGGGCCCAGGGCGCGAAGCCGTACGGCCAGTTCCGGATACCCGAGGCGGGCGGCCTCGCGCTTGGAGACCAGCCACAGATCCTGGAGGTTGATGCGCGAGGGGCAGACCACGGTGCAGCGCATGCATTCGGTGCACACGAAGCCGCCCTCGGAGAAGGCGGCCAGGGCGGCCGGGGTCAAGCGGCCGGATTTTCCGGCCAGACGGCGCATGGACAACAGCTTTTCCGAGGGCAGGATCTCCGGCGTGCCCAGGGCCAAAAAGGACGGCAGCACGCTGCAATGGCGGCTGCAGATGCCGCAGTTGGTGCAGGCGTCCAGGCCCACGGCCCGGTTAAGCGGCGCGGCGGCCGGGGGCGCGGCGGCGTCGCGTCCCGGGTCAAGGCCTCGTAGCAGGATGCCTGCGGGCGTGGACAGGATGTGGAAGAGCTTGCCAAAGGGCAGCCAAGCCAGGGCGAAAAGACAGCCAAGGACATGCAGCCACCACAGGCCGTCCACGAGTCCGGCCCCGGCCGGGGCGAAAAGCCTGGACAGGGGGGCGGACACGAAGGCCGAACGCAGCGGGGAATGGCATGGGATGCAGGACATTTCCGCGATGTCGCGCCCTTTTTCGAGAGCCTCCGGAGAGGCTGGCCCCGGGGGCGACATCTGCACCGGGAACGCCATGCCGTGGGCGGCGGCCCAGTAGGCGCGAAGGGCGGCCAGGTCGGCGGCGTCCGGGGCCGGGAGATAGTCGGCCGTCATGCGCTCGAAGGCGGCCGGAGAGACGATTTTGGCCGCATCCAGGCCAAAGCCCGAGGCGATGAGGCAACAGATGACGCCAAGGGTGAAAAAATCCTCGATACGCGAGGTGCGGCGCATGTCGCGCACAAAAATCCGGCGGCACAGGGCGATGCAGAGCCCGCAGGCGACCATGGCCCCGAAGGCGTTGCGCAGAAACTGCCAGGGATCGAGGGTGGGCTCGTAGCCCGCAAAAAGGGGCCGGGAGACGAAGTTCTCCAGGGCGTGAAAAAAAAGAAGGCCGGAGAATCCGGCGAAAAGCGTAAAATGCATGAGCCAGCGCCACAGGCTGCCTTTACGCAGCAGGTGGCCCTGCAGCAGGATGTCGATGAAAAAGGCCCGGGCCAGCCGGGGGGCGGCGGCCAGGGCGTCGCGCCAGGAAAGGGAGCGCCAGAGATAGCGCAGGGCGGCGGAAGGGGGCAGGCCGGGCACGGCCAGGGAGCGGTCCGGGGCCAGCCAGCGGGCCATGCGCCAGGCCGCGCCGCACAGGCACACAGCCAGACAGGCCCATAGGATGGCGGAAAAAAGGCTCATGCACGCTCCCGGGAAATGGTCCGCCCGGACGGTCATGGAAGACGCGCGGGCCGGACCGCCTTATCCTCTCTCGCTTCTTATCCGCGTCCGGCGAAATCCTCCACAGCCGCAAAGGCCGAGGCCAGGGCCAGCCCCGCGCCGCACTTCTGACGGGTCCAGTCGTGCCCGGCCAGGATGGCGCCCACGGCGTAGAGATGTTCGAAGGCGGGCTTCCCGTCGCCTCCCAGGGGACGGAAGCGGCCGTCCGTGGCCAGACCGGCCCTGTTTACGCCATGCCCGGCCGGATCGAACATGTGTTCGCCGTGCCATTTCGCCCGCGAATCGGGCTGGACCACAGGCAGGCCGAAAAGGGCCTCGGCTATGCCCTTGCGGTGCGGGACGAGTCCCTTGCCGAAAAAGCGCCCCGTGGCCAGGATAGCCCCCCTGGCCTGCACCGTGGCCTCCACGGCGCTCCAACCCACGTCGCAGGCGAACCCGTCGCCCGCAGGCACGGCCGTCAGCACCAGCTTGCGGAAAAAGGTCACGGCCCCGCGTCCGGGCATGGCGTCCTCAAAGGCGGCCTTCAGGCGCAACCCGGTGACCGAGGGTGGGATGGTGGGGATCTCGAACACCGGCAGGCCCACAAGCTCGGACAGGCTGGCCAGCACCTCCCGGGTGCGGTAGATGCCAAGCACCGCCGGGAGGCCTACCATCTCCTTGCCCTTGATGTGCGGGGCCAAGGCGGCGGCCAGTTCCTCGCGGGCCTTTTTCCCCTCCAGGGCGAAGGCGATGGGCTCGGGATAGGGGGCCGGGCGGCCGCCGGGCACGGGCAACCGGACATGGGACAGGCCCGGCCAGAATTTCCCGGCCGTCTGGGCCACCTGGGCGGCGCTGAAACCTTTGAGCCCCTCGAAGTCCACGATAAGGGCGGGCGGGGTGGTGCGGACGCCGAGGTCGGCGGCCCACATCCCGGCCGGAACCCGGTAGGTGTGCTTGATGGCGCCGACCGGCGTCAGGACCATGGCGTTTTTACCGTCATGGCCGTGATAGTCCAGTCCGATCTCGCCCAAAAAGGAGGTGAAGGCGGCGAAGGCGGCCTCGATTTCCGGGCGGGAGACCTTGGCGTAGGGATGGTCCGGCTCGTCAGCGGCCAGGGCGGCGAGCGCCGCGAAGGGATCGTCCCAGAGACGGCCTTCCCTGATCGGATGCACGGCCAGAAGATCGAGCAGGCCGCTGGAGAAAAGGCTCTCGCCCGGCGCCCCGGCCAGGGCCACGCGCAGCCCGCGCCTAAGCGCAAAGGCGGCGGCGGCCATCCCGGCCAACCCGGTCCCGATGATCATAAGATCCACTTCGTGGCGGGGAAACGTCTGGGCGGTCATGCGTCCCCCTTTCCGTCGCCGCCCGCCGGGGCCAGTTCCAGGCCGAAGAGGCCGCAGTGCACCGCCTCCTGGAATTCGGCCTGCATGAGGGAAAAATCGAAGAGGATGGGATGCAGCCCGCGCCAGCGTTCGTCCAGGAAACGGCGCATCTCGCAAAGCCCCTGGTCTCCCTGGATCACGGCGGTGTCGTAGAGGTGGCCGGTGACCCGGATGCTGCAAAACCCGCCCTGGCAGGGACCCTTGCCGATGCGGCTGCGCAGCCCGATGGACAACAGGGTGTTGCCCGGGGTCTGGGGGGGCATGGTGCGCACGATGTCGTCCACCACGCTTTTGGAGACCATCTCGCACTCGCACAGGATGGTGTCCGTTGGGTCCGTGGATTTGAGCCAGCGGCGCGGGGCAAGCCCCGGCTCGGTCCAGCGGCCGCCCTCGTAGGGCGGCATGACGGTTGCGGCTGTCAGGCACGGCGCGTCCACACCGAGCTTGGCGCAGGCCAGATCGGCGGTTTTTTCGGCCATGAGCCGGTAGGTGGTGAGCTTGCCGCCGGTTATGGTCACAAAGTTGTCCACCCCGTCCCGGGCGTGGTCCAAAAGGGCGAATCCCCGGCTCACGGCCCGGTCGCCGCTTCCGGCGCTGGTCTTGCCGAAAAGGGGGCGCACCCCGGAATAGGCCCGGATGTAGCGGGTGGCGTTGAGTTCGGGGACCATGGCCGCGCCCTCGTCGATGATCTGGTCCACCTCGGCGATGGTGGGGCGGCAGTCGTCGGGATCGGGGATGCGCACGGAGGTGGTGCCCAGGATGGAGACCGTGCCGCCCGGCACCAGGATGTCGGCGTCCGTGGCCGGGCGCAGCCGGTTCACCACCCGGTCGGTGATGCGGCTTTGGGTGACGAGCAGGGTGCCCTTGGAGAAGACCAGATCGACGGCCGGTCCGGCCAGGGCGGCCACCCGTCCGGCCCAGGCCCCGGCGGCGTTGATCACCAGCTTCGTCTGCACCTCGAATTCACGCCCGTCTGTGGCGTCGCGCAGCACGGCGGCCCGGATGCGGCCCGCATCCAGCCGAAAGCCCACCACCTGGGTCCAGGGCAGAAACCGCGCCCCGTGCCCCATGGCCTGCCCGATGTTGTCCAGGGAAAGTTTGAAGGGGTCCACCGAGGCGTCGGCCACGGCATAGGCCGCGATCAGCCGGTCCGACAGGGCGGGTTCCATGGCCCGGGCGGTCTTTACGTCAAGGCAGGTGGCCGGGATGCCGCTTTGGGCGCACAAATCGGGAAAATCGGCCACATAGGATTCGTCATCGCCGGACACGGCCACGAACAACCCGCCCGTGTCCTCGATGCAGTGCGGGGCGATGCGGCGCAGGGTTTCGCCTTCCTCGCGGCATTCCTGGGCGGCCAGGGGGTCGGAGCCCACATAGCGGGCCCCGCTGTGCAGCAGGCCATGGTTGCCGCCCGAGGCCCCGGCGTTGACGTCCTGCTTGTCCACCAGGACGCAGTCCACGCCGCGTAGCGCCAGATCGCGGGCAAGTCCCGCGCCGGTGACGCCGCCTCCGATGATGAGCACGGTGGTCCGCACTCCGGTTCTCCTTGCAGAATGTCGTGTATCCGGCGGCCCCCGTCGCAACGGACTAAGGTCCGCTGCGACGGTTTCTTGGGGGGAGGCCGCCGCCCGAAGCAGGGATGCCGCCGGGGGGTCCGGCTGTGGAGGGTCCCTGCTTTCAGTTTGCCCTTGTGAAAACAGAAACGCAGTGATACGTACATGTTGAAAACTCTGTCGCCATCACGCGCATGAACTTGTCACAAACTAGCCCTTACGCGCTATTTTGTCATCATTTTTTTCCATTAACAACAAAGATGGCGATGTTTTTTTCTAAACCGAAAATGGATCGAGGACATGCCGTCGATCCGGGGAACGCGATCATGACGCAACGGGAACTTGATCATGACGCCCAGGAGGCGATTTCGGGCGAGGGCGGCGGCGGAGCGGAGATGTCCGCCAAATCCGCGACAGTGAAAAAGCGCCAGGAGAAGATCCTGGCCGCCGTGCGCGGGACGGGCTTCGCCACCATCGAGTCCCTGGCCAAGACCTTTCAGGTCACGCCCCAGACCATCCGCCGGGACATCAACATGTTGGCCCGGGAGGGGCTGTTGCACCGTTATCACGGCGGCGCTGGCCTGGAATCGAGCACCGAAAATCTGGCCTATTCCGACCGTAAGGTACTGTGTCGCCAGGAAAAACGCCGCATTGCAGCCATGGTCGCCACCCATATCCCGGACCACGCCTCGCTTTTTATAAACATCGGCACCACCACCGAGGAGGTGGCCCGGGCGCTGCGCAACCACCAGCGCCTACGGGTCATCACCAACAACCTCAATGTGGCCGGAATCCTGGCCGGGTACGACAACGTGGAGGTGATCATCGCCGGGGGACTCATCCGCCACCGCGACTGCGGCATCATCGGCGAGGCCACCATTGATTTCATCCAGCAGTTCAAGGTGGACTACGGCATCATCGGCATCTCCGGCATCGACCTGGACGGCACGCTTTTGGACTTCGACTTCCGCGAGGTGCGCGCCGCCCGGGCCATCATCGACAATTCCCGCAAGACCTTCCTGGTGGCCGACCACACCAAGTTCGGCCGCAACGCCATGGTCCGCCTGGCGGACATCACCGAGATCGACGCGCTGTTCACCGACGCCCTGCCGCCCACGGCCCTTAGGGAAAAGCTCGAGGCTGCGGATGTGAACTATTACGTGTCCGGCCAGGACTGATCGCCGCCGTCCGGCCGGTCCGCCCCGGACCCGGCAGTCCTCGTCCGGCCCCGGGCATCGCCCGCGCCACGGGGCTTTTGGAACGTCGCCCCAGATCGTCCGGCCCTGTCCTGTCGGCCGGAATCTCACAAAGCGCGTGCGTCGCAGCCCCTGGCGACTGCCCGGTGACAAAAAATCTTTCAATCAACGCAGGCGGCTGGCGTTTTTTTTTCGGTTTGTTACAAAAATAATTCTTTTTTCGCTTGAGAAAAAAGCCTGAAGCTGCTATTCCCCATTCTCGAAACCGAGTCTTCACTGTTTGAAATCATACGTTATTTTTAGAAGTTCGCCCCCTCATCAGGCGAAGGCGGGAGCCGGGGATGAGTTTTTCAATCTCGAAAGTCGACAAGCTCGTCGGGCGGGAGATGTATCTCGCCGACATTGACCTGCATCTCGAATCCGGGTCGCAAAATGTCATTCTGGGCCGGACACTGGCCGGAAAGACTACGCTGTTGCGCATCATGGCCGGGCTCGATCGGCCGTCGCGCGGGCGCATTCTGGAGAACGAGACGGACATGACCGGGGTCTCGGTGCGAAAACGCAACGTGGCCATGGTCTACCAGCAATTCGTCAACTATCCGTCGCTTTCCGTCTTCCACAATATCGCCTCCCCGCTCAAGCTGGCCGGGCTGCACAAGGACGTCATCGCCGCCAGGGTGCGCGATACGGCGGCCGTTTTGCACATCGACCACCTGCTCGACCGGCTGCCCCAGGAACTTTCCGGCGGCCAGCAGCAGCGCACGGCCATCGCCCGGGCCCTGGTCAAGGAGGCCTCGCTGTTGCTTCTCGACGAGCCCCTGGTCAACCTTGACTACAAGCTGCGCGAGGAGCTTCGGGCCGAGTTGCGCGAGATTTTCGGCAGGCGCGACTCCATTGTGGTCTATACCACCACAGAGCCCTCCGAGGCGCTTATGCTCGGCGGCAACCTGGTGGTCATGAACGAGGGCCGCGTGCTCCAGACCGGCCAGGCCGAAGAGGTCTACCGCCGTCCGGCCACGGTCAAGGTGGCGGAGATCCTAAGCGACCCGCCGATCAACGTCCTGCGAACCCGCGTGGATCAGACCGCAGCCCACCTGGGCGAGGGGCTGTCCGTGCCCCTTGACGGCCATCTCACGGGACTTACCCCTGGCGACTACCTGTTCGGGGTGCGCTCCCACCATCTGTTTTTAAATCGCCAGCATCCCCGGGACATCGAGCTGCATGCCCGGGTGGAGTTGGCCGAGATCAACGGTTCCGAGACCTTCATCCACCTGACCTACAATGAGCGTCCCCTGGTGGTGCAGGAGGAGGGCGTGCACCAATACCGCATCGGGGACTCTGTTTCCTTTTACGTGCGCGCTCGCAAGTTCTACATCTTCGGCCAGGAGGGCGAGCTTGTCCGCGCTCCCCTGTTCGAGGATATCTAATCGCCAAAGAGGTAGGCGTTCATGGCCCGCATCGTTCTCGACGACCTGGCTCACAGCTATCGGCCGCACCCTGCGGGCCCGGACGATTTCGCCCTCAAGCGCATCGACACTGTCTGGGAGGACGGCGGGGCCTATGCCCTGCTCGGTCCCTCGGGCTGCGGCAAGACCACGCTATTAAACATCATCTCCGGCCTCCTGATCCCAAGCCAGGGCCGGGTGCTCTACGGCGAGACCGACGTCACCCGCCTGCCCCCGGAAAAGCGCAACATCGCCCAGGTCTTCCAGTTCCCGGTGCTCTACGACACCATGACCGTGCGCGAGAATCTGGCCTTTCCGCTGCGCAACCGGGGCGTGTCCCCGGCGGACACGGCCAAACGGGTGATGGAGGTGGCCGAGGCGCTTGACCTCGTGGCGGTCCTTGACGCCAAGGCCAGCGGCCTGTCCGCCGACGCCAAGCAGAAGATTTCGCTCGGCCGGGGCCTGGTGCGCAGCGACGTGGCGGCCATTCTCTTCGACGAACCGCTGACGGTCATCGACCCCCATCTCAAGTGGCAGCTTCGCCGCAAGCTCAAAGAGATCCATGACCGTTTCAAGCTCACCCTCATCTACGTGACCCACGATCAGGTGGAGGCCATGACCTTCGCCGACAAGGTGGTGGTCATGTTTGATGGCGAGATCGTGCAGATCGGCACCCCGCAGGAGCTTTTCGAATATCCCGAGCACACCTTCGTGGGCTATTTCATCGGCAGTCCGGGCATGAATCTTCTGCCCGTGACCGTGGAGGGAGACATGGCGGCCATTGGTTCGTCGCGCATCCCTCTGCCCGCCGCCCTGGCGGAGAAGGCCCGGGCCGCCCAGGCGCGGGGCGCGAAGTTGGAGCTTGGCGTCCGGCCCATGTACCTGGGGCTGGAAGACGCCGGATCGCCGCATGGCGCCCCCGCCCGCATCCAGTTGGTGGAGGACCAGGGCGACTGCCGCATCGTCACCGTCGGCATGGGCGAGGTGACCATCAAGGCCAGGGTTCCCGAGGGCCGGGCCATCCCCACGCATGAGGCCAGGGCGGTCTTTCCGCCGGAGTGGACCAGGATGTTCGCCGATGGCAGGCTCATAAAATAGCGCCTCGCCCGGCGCACGCCGCGCGCAAAATGGTTCGGGGTTTAAAACGAGGAGAAGGGCGTCGTGGAGAAGTGGGAAGATAACAAGGCCTGGTTCCTGGTCCTGCCGGTCTTTCTGGTGGTGGCGTTTAGCGCCATCATCCCGCTTATGACCGTGGTCAACTATTCGGTGCAGGACATCATGGCCCCGGGGCAGGGCATCTTCGTGGGGCCGGAGTGGTACCGCGAGGTGCTGCATGACCCCAGGCTCCACGAGGCCTTTTTGCGCCAGCTCATCTATTCCTTCACGGTTTTGGCCATCGAAATCCCCTTGGGGATAGCCGTGGCCCTGACCCTGCCCGCCCGGGGCTGGGGGGTGTCGGCCTGTCTGGTCATCCTGGCCCTGCCGCTTCTGATCCCCTGGAACGTGGTCGGCACCATCTGGGTGGTCTTTTCCCGGCCGGACATCGGGCTTTCCGGGGTGACCATCAATGAGCTTTTGGGCATCCCTTACAACTACACCGCCGATCCCATGGACAGTTGGCTGACGGTCATGGTCATGGACGTCTGGCACTGGACGCCCCTGGTGATCCTTTTGTGCTACGCCGGGCTTCAGGCCATTCCCGAGGCCTATTATCAGGCGGCCAAGATCGACGGGGCCTCGCGCTGGGCCGTGTTCCGGTTCATCCAGCTGCCCAAGATGCGCGGCGTGCTCATGATCGCGGTCCTTTTACGCTTCATGGACAGCTTCATGATCTACACCGAGCCCTTCGTCCTGACCGGCGGCGGTCCCGGCAACTCCACCACGTTTTTAAGCCAGTTTCTGACCAAAATGGCCATCGGCCAGTTCGATCTGGGACCGGCGGCGGCGTTTTCGCTCATCTACTTCCTGGTCATTTTGCTCTTAAGCTACATCTTCTACACCGTGATCACCAATCTCGGCAAAGGAGTGGCGAAATGAAGTTGAACGGCCGCCAGATCGTGCTGCTCCTGTACCTGGGGTTTCTGCTTCTGCCCATCTACTGGCTGGTGAACATGTCATTTAAGACCACCGATGATATCCTCGGGGCCTTCAGTCTTGTGCCGGACAATTTCACCATGGCCAATTACCGGATGATATTTACCGACAGTTCCTGGTACATGGGCTACATCAACTCCATCAAATACGTCGTCCTAAACACCGTCATCTCGCTTTCCGTGGCCCTGCCCGCGGCCTACGCCTTCTCCCGGTTCCGGTTTCTGGGCGACAAGCACATGTTTTTCTGGCTTCTGACCAACCGCATGTCCCCCCCGGCCGTCTTTCTGCTGCCCTTTTTCAACTTTTACCAGACCGTGGGGCTTTTCGACACGCACATCGCCGTGGCTTTGGCCCACTGCCTGTTCAACGTCCCGCTGGCGGTGTGGATTCTCGAGGGATTTATGTCCGGCATCCCCCGGGAGATCGACGAGACGGCCTTTATCGACGGCTACAGCTTTCACCGGTTCTTCTTCACCATTTTTATCCCCCTGGTGAAGGCGGGCATCGGCGTCACGGCCTTTTTCTGCTTCATGTTTTCCTGGGTGGAACTGCTTCTGGCCCGGACCCTGACCACGGTCAACGCCAAGCCCATCGCCGCCACCATGACCCGGACCATCAGCGCCGCAGGCATGGACTGGGGGGGGCTGGCCGCCGCCGGTGTCCTGACCATGATCCCCGGGGCCATCGTCATCTGGTTCGTGCGCAACTACATGGCCAAGGGGTTCGCCCTGGGCCGCGTCTGATCCGCCGCCAGGTTTATGGAGCGTTTAGCGGCGGCGCATGTCGGGCCTGGCCCATGGATGCGCAACAACCGGTTTAATTGCTTGAGCGCGGTAAGGAAGGAGAGCGGGGCATGGACCTCACCTGGATGGAATGGACCCCCATCACGGCCTATTTCTTCATTTTCATCGGCTGCACCCTGGCCATCATGACCGTGTGGCAGGTGCTCTCGCCCACCGTCGAGCGCAAGGGCCTTTTGCCCATGGCCACCACCCGGGGGGACCGACTTTTCGTCGGGCTGCTCGGAGGATGCTATATTTTGCTGGCCTTCATCGGCCTTTCCGAAGTCAGTCTCTGGTATGCCCTGGCCCTGGCCCTGGCCTTTCTCGGCGGCGTCCTGCGTTTCGGATGAGCCCCGGTCTCGCCTGGCCCGGACAGACGTTTTGCGATGTGAAGCGGCAGGTAACGTTTAACCGGAGGTACGGCAGATGAGAGGATTACGACGTGGCGGATTGGGGAAAGCCTCGCTGTGCTTGGGTTTCCTTGCAGTGGCGCTTTTCGTGGTCACGGGCCTCGCGGCGGCGGCGGATGACGACGCCAAGTACATGGAGGCGGCCAAAAAATGGGTGGATCAGGAATTCACACCGTCCACCCTGTCCAAGGAAGAGCAGCTCAAGGAACTCGAATGGTTCATCAAGGCCTCCAAGCCCTTCCGGGGCATGGAGATCAAGGTCGTCTCGGAAACCATCACCACCCACGAGTACGAATCCAAGACCCTGGCCAAGGCCTTCTTTGAGATCACGGGCATCAAGCTGACCCATGATCTCATCCAGGAAGGCGACGTCATCGAGAAGATCCAGACCCAGATGCAGTCCGGACAGAACATCTACGACGGCTGGATCAACGACTCCGACCTGATCGGCACCCACTTCCGCTACGGCCATGCGGTCTCCCTGACCGACTTCATGGCGGGCGAGGGCAAGGACGTGACCCTGCCCACCCTGGATCTGCCGGATTTCATCGGCACGTCCTTCACCACCGGCCCGGACGGCAAGCTGTATCAGCTCCCGGACCAGCAGTTCGCAAACCTGTACTGGTTCCGCTACGACTGGTTCCAGCGCCCCGAGCTCAAGGCCAAGTTCAAGGAAATCTACGGCTATGAGCTGGGCGTGCCGGTCAACTGGTCCGCCTATGAAGACATCGCCGAGTTCTTCACCGAGAAGGTGAAGGAGATCGACGGCAAGCGCGTGTACGGCCACATGGATTACGGCAAGAAAAGCCCCGACCTCGGTTGGCGCTTCACCGACGCCTGGCTGTCCATGGCCGGAACCGGCGACAAGGGCCTGCCCAACGGCAAGCCCGTGGACGAGTGGGGCATCCGCGTGGAAGGCTGCCGTCCTGTGGCCTCCAGCGTCTCCCGCGGCGGCGCCACCAACGGCCCGGCCGCTGTCTACGCCATGGAAAAGTACATGGAATGGCTCAAGAAGTACGCTCCGGCCGAAGCCCTGGGCATGACCTTCTACGAGTCCGGACCGGTTCCCGCCCAGGGGCATATCGCCCAGCAGATCTTCTGGTACACGGCCTTTACCGCCGACATGGTCAAGCCCGGGCTTGACGTGGTCAACGCCGACGGCTCGCCCAAGTGGCGCATGGCCCCGTCCCCCCACGGCGCGTACTGGGAAGAAGGCATGAAGCTCGGCTACCAGGATTGCGGTTCCTGGACCTTCCTGAAGAGCACCCCCATCGACCGCATGAAGGCCGCCTGGTTGTATGCCCAGTTCTGCGTGGCCAAGACCACCTCGCTGAAAAAGACCATCGTGGGCCTTACCCCCATCCGCAACTCCGACGTGACCTCCGAGGCCATGGCCAAGATCGCGCCCAAGCTCGGCGGTCTGGTGGAGTTCTACAAGAGCCCGGCCCGCGTGGCCTGGACC
>Ga0209467_1000156_pt1 | contig 124680 bp, 107 predicted proteins | sample Higcelwee11metaG_FD_187175 | JGI IMG/M metagenome (GOLD analysis project Ga0209467, IMG submission 187175) | Freshwater pond sediment microbial communities from the University of Edinburgh, under environmental carbon perturbations - High... | ecosystem: Environmental > Aquatic > Freshwater >...
TCGGAAGCTAAGCCCTCCATCGCCGATGATACTGCGTACTTATGCGTGGGAAAGTAGGTCGCCGCCAGGGCTTATTCTTGAAACCAAAAAGCCCGGTTGAGAAATCAACCGGGCTTTTTGGCGTTTGGACGGCCCGAGCAGGCGCGCCGGGGGCTGGCCGGGGGAATGGGCAAGACTTCTGATTCTGCTCGGGGCTGCCGCCCCGGACCCCGCCCGGGGGAAATCATTTCCCCCGGTCTCCCTGGATGGGGAAAATATGGGCCGCTGTTTCTTTCACCCTGCGGCCATGCTAGTCTGACGGAAACGAACCGGGCCGTTGCGCCGGAGACGGAGACGGCTGCATGCGAACATGCCTGATGCGAAACGTCTGTTATGTGTTGTCTCGAAAATCATGCTGCCTGATCAGGGCGGCGCTTCTGACCCTGCCGCTTTTGCTCCTGGCCGCGCCCTTTCCCGCCCAGGCCGGGGACATGGTCTCCGCCGCCTGCCCCTGCGGCTACCAGAAAAAGGCCATGCCTATCTTCGGCGGCTTCGCGACCTATAAGACTTCCTGCCTGTTCCCGGCCCTGTGCCGACCGACGCGGACCATGGTCCTGGGGAACCTCATGGCGCCAGGGACCGGGGCCAAGGACTGTCCGGCCGTCGACATGGTCTTCTACAACGACCCGTCGCTCGCCCCCCAAAAGGCAGGCCGGGCCGTGGCCACTTGGAACCTTCCTGACGGACGGGGAAGCGTGGCCCTTTACGAGGGCGGCTACCTCTGCCCGGCCTGCGGCCGACGCACCCTGACCTTCCGCCACGAGGGGGTCTGGGATTGAACCGGCGCAGCAGGCGCCCAGGCCGGGTTCGGTCCATGTCCACAGCCCAAGGCGTTGCGGGACGCATGTTTTATGTCGGCGCGGCGGATCGTTACCGGGAGAGCCGTTCCCGATGGGCCGGGGGGGAGGGCGCATGACCACTCCGGTTGAAGAAACGCCGGAAAGGGTGTCGGGGCAGGCCTGCTTTACGTCCATGGCCGGGGACCGTCCGGGGTGGAACATGTCCTTTTGCGGTCCCGAGGCGGTTCGCCGGGCCACATGCCTGTCCGAGGTCGCCCAGGTGCTCGCGTTCGCCCAGGCGGCAAGCGATGCAGGGAAGTGGGTCGTCCTGGCCCTGGCCTACGAGGCGGCCCCGGCCTTTGATCCCGCCCTGGCCGCGCACGCCCCGGCGGATTTCCCCCTGGCCTATGCCGCAGTCTACGCCGCGCCGTGCGCCGTGCCGCCCGAGACGCCGCCCGAGACGACGCCGGACGGCCAGGGGCGCTACGCCCTCTCGCCTTGGCGGCCTCTGGCGTCCAGGGGCCGGTACCGGGCCGATCTGGAGCGCATCCGGGCATGCCTGCGGTCCGGGGAGTCCTACCAGGTCAATTACGCCATGCCCTTCCAGGCCGTCTTCGCCGGGGATGACCGGACCTGGTTTCGCGATCTGCAGCCCCGCCAGGCGGCGGGATATGCGGCCTATGCGGACATGGGGACGCAGCGTGTCCTGTGCTTTTCGCCGGAGCTTTTTTTTCAGCGCCGTGGCCGGGACATGCTCGTGCGGCCCATGAAGGGAACCATGCCGCGCGGATCTGGGCCGGACGAGGACGCGGCCCTGGCCGCCCGGCTGGCCGCCTGCCCCAAAAACCGGGCGGAAAACGTCATGATCGTGGATCTTCTGCGCAGCGATCTGGGGAGGGTGGCCGAAACCGGCTCGGTCAGGCTCGAGAAATTGTTCACCGTGGAGGCCTACCCCACCCTGTGGCAGATGACCTCGGAAATATCCGCCCGCCTGCGACCCGGCATCGGGCTCATGGAGATTTTCCAGGCCCTTTTCCCCTGCGGCTCGGTCACGGGGGCCCCCAAGGTGCGCACCATGCAGATCATCCGCGAACTGGAAGGGCGGCCCCGGGGCATCTACTGCGGCGCGCTGGGGTTCGTGCGCCCGGGCGGGGACTGCGAATTCTGCGTGCCCATCCGGACCGTGCGCCTGGACGCCGCCACCGGCCGCGCGGAGTTCTGGACCGGAGGCGGGGTGACCATCGATTCCGACACGGATGACGAATATGCGGAATGCCTGGTGAAGATGCGGTTTCTTGGCGACGCGCCCGGGACGTTGCGGCTCCTGGAGACCCTGCTTCTGGACAGCGGGCGCTATGCCTTGCTGCCAGGACATCTGGCCCGCATGGGGGCCTCGGCTAAGGCCCTGGGGTTCGTCTTCGACCCCGGTGCGGCCCTCCGGGCGCTTAAAGCCGCGCTGGATGGGCGGGCGAAAGGCCGGTTCCGGGTCCGGCTGCTGCTGGACGCCGCAGGCCGCTTCGAGGCCCAGGCAGCGCCGCTTGGGGAGCTTCCCCAGGTTGTGCGCGTGGGCCTGGCCCGCAGGCCGGTGTCGTCCGGGCAGATTCTCCTGGGCCACAAGACCGACTGGCGCGTTCCGTACGACCAGGCCCGCCGGGAGCGGCCGGACTGCGACGACGTGCTGCTCTATAACGAAAAGGGCCGGATCACCGAGACCACCATCGCCAACGTGGCCGTGCGGCGCGGGGGCCGTCTGGTGACGCCGCCGGTGTGCGACGGGCTTTTGCCCGGGGTGTTGCGCGAGGAGCTTCTGCGGCGGGGGGAGATCGTTGAGGGAGGCATCGGCGTCGACGAGGCGCGGGCGGCTGGCGGACTGTTCCTGTTCAACTCGCTGCGCGGGATGAGCCGGGCGCATCTGGCCGAGGCGTCCCCGGAGCCGCCGGAGCGCGGCTGAGCGGCGTTGCGGCTTGGCCCAAAGATGACGAAAAGGCGATCAGCGGTTTCAGCGCGTCGCCTGCCACTGGCTGTAGGTCATGGGCGCGCCGCCGGGATTGGCCGCGGCGTAGGCCGCGAAACCGCGCAGAAACGCCTCCCGGGCCAGATACGGCTCGCGCTGCCAGCCCTTCTTGGGTTTTCCCAGAAGCTCGGCCCCGCCAAGCGCCGCCTGCTCGGCGGCGAGCTGCTCCAGATGTGCTCCCGCCGGACCAAAAAGAAGGGCGTACATGACCATAAACGTGGTGGTCCGGCCGTGCCCGGCGTGGCAGTGCACGTGCAACCAGGTCCCCTTGGGCGCCTCCTGCACGGCCGCAATGAAGCGATCGACCTGGACTGCGTCCGGGGCCATCTCGTCGGTCACGTACAGGCGCAGGTAGCCAAGGCCCCGGGCGGCGGCCAGATCGGCCTCGGACGACACGGCGGCATAGGTGACGGTATGGATTTCGGATTTTTTAACGCCGCCGTCCTTGTCTTTTTTTAGCAGCAGGGCCACCTGGGCGCTGGTCTGCCCGCGCAGGGCAGCAAGGCGCGTCGCCTCGTCCGCCGCCGCCTCGGCAGGCGTCTTGCCGAAATTTCCCTGGTCCTTGTCCGCACGCCAGACCACGGGGGTCGCGTCCAGAAAGCCGTGGGACTCCTGGCGCAGATCCACGATGAGCAGGGGGCGCGGCAGGGCGGCGGCCAGATGGTCCAGGCCCGGGACGTCGAATTCGGAGCTCCCTGAAAGGCGCAGCCCGATGTCCGGACGATTCGGGTCCGTGCCGCCTGCGGCCAGGCGGAAATTGATCGGAAGCGGCCGACCCGGCGCATAGTCGAAGGTCAGGACAGGCTCGGCGGCGGGCGCGGGCGCGGCCAGGATCACAAGGCCAAGGGCGAAAAGGACCGCCTGCAGGACGGCGCGGGCGAGGGGCTGAAAGGCGCGGGGCGTCATGGGCCGTCTCCGTCGGGGCGTTTCGGGGCGCGGCCCCGGACAAAGGGTTGCACTACTAGGGAAAGCGGCCGTCCGAAATACAGCGCCAGCTCGTCAGGGGGCAGGGCCGCCTTTTCCACGCACAACTCCCGGAAGGCGGCGTCGAAGCGCAGCATCTCGGACAGGGCCGCCGCCGCCGCCCCATCCCCCCGGGCGGCCAGGGCCAGCCGTATGGCCTCCCCGGCCGGGCAGCGGGCCTCGTGGACGGCCATAAGCTCCCGGACCGGACTCCCGGCCGGAATCAGGTCCGTTCGGACGATCCGGTCCCGGCGGTACATGGCCGCAAGGCCGTCCGGCGCGGCGCAAAATAGCGCCCGGCACTCGGCGGGACTGTGGTCGTGGATCAGGCACTGCCCGGGTTCGCGAAAAAATGGGCAAGTCGGTTCATCGCCGCAGGCGCCCACGCGGACCATCTCCGTCCCCAGGGTCTCAAGGCGGCCGGAGACGTTGTCGCGCACGGTCTCGCCCCGGCGCAGGGTGATCAGCGCCGACAGAGGCGCCCGGCCGGATTGGACCAGGGGGATGTCGGCGTGGTGCAGGCCGGGACCGCCCTTGCGGCAGCATTCGCCGCATCGGCGGCAGGCAGGGGGAAGGATGTCGTCGTGCAAAATATCTTTTTTCCCGCGAGGTTGACGCTGTCATCCGGAGGTAGCACGGTTCGGGATCGGGAGGAACCGAAATTTTCTTTGCAACGATCTCAAATGGATGTTAGGAAAGTTCCCTGTCGGACTAGGCTATACAAGGGGTTTCCTGTTGACAGATTGTCCAAGCATTTCTTACAGGTAAAGCTCTTGTGCGGAATTTCACTTTATCCCGTGTCGAGCAACGAACACCCCCCGTGCCTGGGCGTTGGTCTGGCAGGGGGCTGCGCCACGGTGGGATGACCGTCCCTAGAGCGCACGCGGTTCTTGGTTAAGGCGTAACTCTTCAAAACCACTGGAGGAAACAAATGGCGAAACACAAGACTCCCATGTTGGACGAGCTTGAGAAGGGGCCGTGGCCCAGCTTCGTGTCCGACATCAAGCAGGAGGCCGACAAGCGGGCGAAGAACCCCGAGGGTCTGGATTTCCAGATCCCCGTCGACTGCCCTGACGACCTGCTGGGCGTGCTGGAATTGTCCTACAAGGACAAGGAAACCCACTGGAAGCATGGCGGCATCGTGGGCGTGTTCGGGTACGGCGGCGGCGTCATCGGCCGTTACTGCGACCAGCCCGAGAAGTTCACGGGAGTCGCCCATTTCCACACCGTGCGCGTGAACCAGCCCGCCGGCAAATACTACAAGACCGACTACCTGCGCGGCGTCATGGACATCTGGGACCTGCGCGGATCGGGCATGACCAACATGCACGGCTCCACGGGCGACATGGTGCTTTTGGGCACCCAGACCGCGCAGCTCGAAGAGATCTTCTACGATCTGACCCACAAGCTCAACACCGACCTGGGCGGCTCCGGCGGCAACCTGCGCACCCCGGCCGACTGTCTCGGTCAGTCCCGTTGCGAATTCGCCTGCTACGATACCCAGGCCATTTGCCACGCCCTGACCAACGACTACCAGGACGAGCTGCACCGCCCGGCCTTCCCGTACAAGTTCAAGTTCAAGTTCGACGGCTGCCCCAACGGCTGCGTGGCGGCCATCGCCCGCTCCGACTTCTCGGTCATCGGCACCTGGAAGGATGACATCCGCATCGATCAGGACCGCGTGAAGGCGTACGTGGCCGGTGAGTTCAAGCCCAATGCCGGCGCCCACGCCGGTCGCGACTGGGGCAAGTTCGACATCGTGGCCGAGGTCGTGGACCGCTGCCCGACCAAGTGCATGAGCTACGACGGTTCCAAGCTTGCCATCGACACCAGCAACTGCACCCGTTGCATGCATTGCCTGAACGTCATGCCCGCGGCACTGAAGACCGGCGCCGAGAAAGGCGCCTCGATCCTGGTCGGCGCCAAGGCCCCGATCCTCGACGGCGCCCAGATGGGTTCGCTGCTGGTTCCCTTCGTCCCGGTCGAAGAGCCCTACGACGAGATCAAGGAAGTCATCGAGAACATTTGGGACTGGTGGATGGAAGAAGGCAAGAACCGCGAGCGCGTCGGCGAGACCATGAAGCGCATGGGTTTCCAGAAGCTGCTTGAGGTCACCAATACCCCGGCCATGCCCCAGCACGTCAAGGAGCCCCGGTCCAACCCGTACATCTTCTTCAAGGAAGACGAAGTCCCGGGCGGCTGGAAGCACGACGAGAAGGGTTACCGCGAACGTCACATGAGATAAGGGGGGGATACCAATATGGCATTTATTTCATCCGGTTACAATCCCAGCAAGCCGATGGAAGATCGTATCACCGACATCGGCCCGCGTAATTTTGAGGATTTCTATCCTCCGATCATCAAGAAAAACAAGGGTGCATGGGACTACCATGAGATCCTGAAACCCGGCATTCTGGTCCACGTGGCCGACTCCGGCGACAAGGTCTACACCGTGCGTTGCGGCACCGCCCGTCTCATGAGCGTGTCGCTTATCCGTGAAGCCTGCGACATCGCCGACAAGTACTGCGGCGGCCATCTGCGCTTCACCACCCGTAACAACCTCGAGTTCATGGTCGACAACGAGAAGACCCTGGACGCCATGGTGGCCGACCTGTCCAGCCGCAAGTTCGCCGGCGGGAGCTTCAAGTTCCCCATCGGCGGCACGGGCGCGGGTATCTCCAACATCATCCACACCCAGGGTTGGGTCCACTGCCACACCCCGGCCACCGACGCCTCCGGCCCGGTCAAGGCCGTCATGGACGAGATGTTCGGCTACTTCCAGACCATGACCCTGCCGGCCATGCTGCGCATCTCCCTGGCCTGCTGCCTGAACATGTGCGGCGCGGTGCACTGCTCCGACATCGGTATCGTCGGCATCCACCGCAAACCGCCCATCGTCGAGACCGAGATCCTGGACAACATCTGCGAGATCCCGCTGGCCGTGGCCGCCTGTCCCACCGGCGCCATCAAGCCGTCCAAGATCGAAGTCGAAGGCAAGAAGCTCAACTCCGTGGTCATCAACCCCGAGCGGTGCATGTACTGCGGCAACTGCTACACCATGTGCCCGGCCATGCCCCTGGCCTCCGGTCAGGGCGACGGCATCGTGCTCATGGTCGGCGGCAAGGTGTCCAACCGGATCTCCATGCCGAAGTTCTCCAAGGTCGTTGTGGCCTACATCCCCAACGAGCCGCCCCGCTGGCCGACCCTGACCAAGACCATCAAGCACATCGTCGAGGTCTACGCCAAGAACGCCAATAAGTACGAGCGTCTGGGCGAGTGGGCCGAGCGTATCGGCTGGGAAAAGTTCTTCGAGGTCTGCGACCTTGAGTTCACCCACCACTGCATCGACGACTTCCGCGATCCGGCCTACTACACCTGGCGGCAGAGCACGCAGTTCAAGTTCACCAGCCACGTGGCGTAAAGACGCAACATCTCCGGGCGCGGGATATTCCCGCGCCCGGGAAAAAAAAAGAGGCGACGCGATGGAAGCGGAAAAACAAAAAGTCATTGAGTTCCTCGAAGGCAAGACAGGCAAGTCGAAGTTTTATTTCACCGACTTGTGCAAAGTTTTCCCGGATATGAAGCAGCGCGAGGTCAAAAAGATCCTCACCGCGCTGGTTCAGGACGGAAAGCTCATGTACTGGTCCAGCGGCTCGACCACGTTGTACGGTCTGGCCGGCGTGGGCAAGCAGGCCGCCGAGGAAGACTAGCGGACAGGGCGGTCCGTAAGGACCGTTTCCGCAGGTCGGCATCCCCGGCGCTATCGCACGCACTCGTGAGCAACCGACCGCGTGTCGTTCTGGCGGGACTTTCCGGGGGAGCCGGCAAGACCATCGTCACCCTCGGAGTCTGCCGGGCCTTGGCCCGGCGGGGACTCACAGTACGCCCTTTCAAGAAGGGTCCGGATTATATCGATGCGTCGTGGCTCGGCCTAGCGGCTGGCTGCGAGGCCTCGAATCTGGACCCTTTTCTTATGCCCCCCGGGCAGGTCCGGGGACTATTTCACGAAAAATCCGCTGGCTGCGACATCTCGGTCATCGAAGGCAACCGGGGCCTTTTCGACGGCAAGGACCTGACCGGCTCCTGCTCCACGGCGGAGCTGGCCAGACGCCTGGACGCCCCGGTCATCCTGGTCCTGGACGCCACCAAGATGACCCGCACCGCCGCCGCCATCGTGGCCGGATGCACGGCCTTCGAGCCGGGCCTGGCCCTGGCCGGGGTCATCTGCAACCGCACCGCCGGGGAGCGTCACCGCGCCATCCTGCGCCAGACCATCGAGCACTATACCGACGTCCCGGTCCTGGGCATGCTGCCCAAAATGCCGGACAATCCCATCCCCGAACGGCACATGGGCCTTTTATCCAACCGCGAGCACGCCGGACACGCCGCCATCCTGGACGCCGTGGCCGATTTCGTGGCCGAGGGCGTGGACCTTGAGCGGTTGACCGCCCTGGCCCGGTCCGCCCCGGACATGGCCGAGCCGGACGCGGCCTCCCGGCCGTTGTGGCCGCAGCCGGGCGGGGCGCCCGGAGGCGACCCCCCGCCGCGCATCGGGGTGGTGCGCGACGCGGCCCTGTGGTTCTATTATCCCGAGAACCTGGAGGCCCTGGCCCGGGCCGGGGCGGAGCTGGTCTTCGTCAGCCTGCTCGACGCCGCCCCCTGGCCCGAGATCGACGGCCTGTACCTGGGCGGCGGATTCCCCGAGACCATGGCGGCCCCCCTGGCCGGAAACGGCGCCGTGCGGGAGCGGGTGCGGGCCTTTTCCCGGGCGGGCATGCCCATCTACGCCGAATGCGGCGGCTTCATGTATCTGTGCCGCGAGCTTCGGGTGGACGGCGAGATCTTTCCCATGGCCGGGGTCTTCCCCCTGGCCACCACCCTGTGCCCCAGGCCCCAGGGCCTGGGCTATTGCCGGGCCGTGGTGCGCCGGGAAAATCCCTTTCATCCCGTGGGATTCGAGCTGCCCGGGCATGAATTCCACTATTCCCGCTGCCTGGCCAGCCTGGACGACGTCCCGGCCCCGGACCAGGACGCCTTCTGCCTGGACATGCAGCGCGGCACAGGCATGTTGCATGGTCTGGACGGGCTGCTGGAAAACGCCACCTTCGCCGCCTACACCCACATCCACGCCCTTGGCGCGCCCCACTGGGCCGTAAACTTCGCCCACGCCGCGGCCCGTTTCCGGGCCTCCCGGACCGCCCGGCCGTCATGACCGAGCCCCACGCCTCGCGCCTGCCTGATCCGATATGTAGGGTGGCCTCGCCGCAGGGGGATATCCCCTTCACGCCGGGCATGGCCGACATGCCCCTGGACGGCTGTCCGCTATCCACTTCGTACGGGGAATATTTCGCCGGGCTTCGCGATTTCTGCCTGGGACCGGGCGGGGCGGCCCTGGTGCAGGCGGCGTCGCAGGCCGCCGGTCGTCCCCTGGCCGCAGGCGAGATCACGGGGCTGGTCGTTACGGCCCAGAAGCACGGCGCGCTCTATCACCCGGCCTCTCTTGAGGTCCGCTTCCCGGGCGGGACGGCCCTTTTCGGGGCCAACGCGGCCACCAGTCCCCATGGCTGGGCGGCCATGGCCCGGGAGTATGCGGCCCTGGTCCGGCTGACCCGGGAGATCCCCGCCGCCCTGCTGCCCAGGCCCTTGTATTTTGAGGAAGGGGACCGCCTGGACATCCTTTTGGTGGACTGGTTTTCGGGTTTTCACGAGTTCCACGCCACAACGGGCGGGGGCCTCGTGGTCTGGGATTTCGAGGGCGGCGGACTTATGCCCCTTGGCCGGGGCGCGGCCCGCGAGGTCTACCGGCAGGCGGCGCGCATCCTGGCCCTGTGTCTGGACCTTGAGACCGGGGCGCGCATCTGGCCCTGGCGGCATGCGGCCGGAGACTTCGTGGTTTGTCCCGGCGGCGGGGCGGACGGGCGTGCGGACGTCCGGCTCATCACCGCCCGGGGATATGCCCCGCCAGCGGCCGGGGGGGGGCTTGCCGGGCTTGTGCATTTCTTTTTGACCACCACGCTTTTTATGCGCCTGGACCGGCAAGACGGGGTGGGGGAGCGGGTGTTTTTGCCTGGGTGGTGTCTGGAGGCGGCGGTGGACGGCATCCTGGCCGGGTTGGCGGGACGGGCCGCAGCGCGTTTCCCGGAGCCTGCGGCCGTCCTTCGCGGCGTCGCGCCAGGGCGCTGGCGCGAGATGTTGGAGGAGGACGAGGCTTTTTGCGCCGACCCGGACGCGGAGTTCCTTTTTCCCCGCCTCCCGGGGCATCTGGCGGAACTGGCTGACATCCTGGGCCGCCTGCCCTGACGCGTACTCGTTTCATTGCGTTTCGTCCCATTCTCGCCAAAACTTTCCATTTTCGTCTCGTGTATTGACTTTGCCGGGCCATGGCCGCAGATACTCGAGAAAATCCGGTAAAGGCCGTCATGACAGCATATTATAAAAGAGTGCTTCGCCACTTCGCAGTGCTGTATCTCCCCCTGTGCCTTGTGGTGCTGGCCGGGGGTTGGGCCTATCTGCATTTCAGCGCAAATGCTGCGCTGGAGGCCGTCAAGGCCCGGGAATCGGCCCGGGTCAACCGCGAAGCGCAGGTGATGATGACAGCGTTTGCGGCCCGGGCGGCGGACGCGGCCTTTCTGGCCGCAAGGATATCCGATGAGCTTGGGCAGGACGGGGCCGCCGATCCGGAGCGCATCGCACGGCTTCTGAAGTCTTTTGCCGACGTCAAACGGGCGTTTCTCCAGGTCCGGTTTTTAAACGCAGCGGGGCAGGAGGTCGTTCGGATCAATCGCGATCCGGGAGGGCCGGTGCGGGTATCGGACGATCTGCTGCAAGACAAGTCAAAAACAGCGTATTTCAAGGATGGTGCGACCCTGCCCATGGGGCATGTCGCCGTCTCCCGTTTCGATCTGAATGTTGAACGCGGGGAGATTGAGGCGCCGCTCACCCCGGTCGTCCGATTCGAAAGCCCTGTGCAGGGTCCAGGAGGCGCCTTTGCCGGACTCGTGGTGCTCAATCTGGACGGCCAGGTTCCCCTGGACCGCCTGCGTCAGGCCGCCGTTGCAGCCCTTGGGCGTCCCCTCCTGGCCAATTCCCAAGGATACTGGTTGCTTGGTCCGGATGCCGATCAGGAGTGGGGATTTCAGATCGCCTCCCGAAGCAACCAGACCCTGGAGGCGGCCTGGCCCGGGGTCTGGAAGATCATCGCAGCCGGAGAGAGAGGGCAGTTTGTCCATGACGGCGCCCTGTACACCTTTGACACGGTAAACGCCGAGTCCCAGGGAGGCATGCAGTCGGCAGTGGACCTGCATGCGGCGGAGAACTGGAAAATCGTGGCCCGGGTGTCCCCGGGGCGCCTGACGCCGCCCCAAGCGACGACGTTTTCCGTCATGACCGGCGGGCTGCTGGCCCTTTTTGCCGCCCTGTCCTGGCTGTGGGCCTCGGGCCGGACCCGTCGGGACATGATCCAGGCCGAACTGGCGGAGAGCGCAGAGCAGTTCCGGGCCATGAGCGAGGCCACCCAGGACGCCCTGGTCATGACCGACGATGCGGGATTGGTGGTGTTTCTCAACGACGCGGCCGAGCGGATGTTCGCCCTGTCCAGGCACGAGATCGTCGGCCGCATGCTGCACGAATTCGTGACCCGGCCCGGGGAGCTTGGCAAGGCGCGGGAAGGGTTGCCCGGGTTTGCGAAAACAGGGCAAGGCGCGGTTATTAATGCGCTGCACGAATATGAGGCCTGCAGGGGGGACGGGACGGTCTTCCCGGTGGAGTTGTCCGTGGCCGCGTTTCGCCGGGCGGGTCGGTGGTGGGCCGTGGGTACGGCCCGGGACATCAGCGAGCGCAAACGGGCCGAAGAGGCCTTGCGCCAGCTTGCCGCCACGGATGGACTCACCGGGCTATTCAACCGTCGCCGATTTTTGGAGATGGGCACGGCCGAGCTGGAGCGCGCCAGACGATTCGGCCACCCCGTCAGCCTGATCATGTTCGATGTGGATCATTTCAAGAAGGTCAACGACACCCGGGGCCACGACGCCGGGGATGCGGTGCTGGTCGCCCTGGCCCGCACCGCCCGTGACGCCCTTCGCGGCGTGGACATTCTGGGCAGGCTTGGGGGGGAGGAGTTTGCCGTGGTGTTGCCCGAAACCGGCATCGACGCCGCCGTGGAGGTGGCCGGGCGCCTGCGGCTGGCTGTGGCTGGCATGGATGTGGTTTTGGGCGGCGCTCCCTTGCCCGTGACCATCAGCCTGGGGGTGGTCCAGGGGCGGGCGCCGGGCGAGAACCTGGACGAGTTCCTCAAGCGCGCCGACGAGGCCATGTACCGGGCCAAGACCTCCGGACGCAACCGGGTGGAGCGCGGCTGAGCGTCTGCTCCGGGCGTTCGCCCGCCGCCCTAATCCGCCAGAAACGACCGCGCGATGCGGAAGATGTCGTCGTAGGCGAATTTGTTGCGAATCCCCAGGGCCATCTCCGTGGACATACGCATCTTGTGGCGGGTGGAGGCCAGGATCTGGGCCCGCTGGGCGGTCAGGCGCCGCTCCAAAAAGCTCGGATCGAACCCGTCGGCCAGAAGCGACCAGTTCTCCGTGAAATACAGGGACCGGGCATGGGCCAGCATGGGCACGGCGGCGGCCTTGCCGTCGCGCCGGGCCGTGAGCACGTAGTGCAGAAGGCGCAGGATGAGATGTTCGGACCGGGCGGCGTGGTCCACGTCGGCCACGATGGTCGGGTCCAGTTCGCCGCGCTTGATGCGTTCGGTCATCTGATGGGCCGTGTCCATGGCCTCGTTCTCGCGCACCGGCGGAAAGGGGAATAGCCCCAGCATGGCCACCAGGGTCTTGCGCGGGTTTTCGTTTCGGGCCACGGACAAAAGGGCAATGGCCATGATGTTCAGCTTGCGGCCCAGTTCCCGCAGTTGGGCCTGCTCCTTGGCGGCGGCCAGCCGCCGTACGACGTCTTCGGGCAGGGCCGAGAACACGATGTCCAGGAGGTGCCGGATGAAGGGCTCGTCCGTGGCGGCCTGCTCCTCGGTAATGATCTTGACGCCCTTTTTGGTGTCCTGGAGTTTTTTCAGCGACAGCCAATAGGCCGCCAGGCCTGAGGCGGGCATCTCCAGAATGTCCATTTCACGCGACTTTGTCGGGGGAACCGTCTTTTTGGTCATGGGCGTCCCGGGTGGCCTTTTTGCGGTGAAGCGGCTATGGTCCGGCCGTGGCCGGAACCGGCATGCGGACTATGCTCCGGAAACGGTCCGGCATCAAGACCGGGCGGCCGCCGTCCGGGAGAGGGAGCTTCGCCAATGACCAAAAAGAATCTCAAGCTGCTCATGGTGGTCATCGTGCTTGTGCCCGTCGCCCTGACCGCCTATCTGGCCAAGACCCTCTACGAGCGCCAGGGCGTGCCCCAGGCCGTGGAGTCGTTGGCCAAGCAGCTTTTCAAGTCCAAGGAGGAGGAGCGCCAGGCCTCCGAGCAGGTCAGGGAACTGGAGAAAAAGGCCGGGGAGCTGAAAACCGCCTACGACGCGCTTTTGGCCGAACTCCAGGGCGAGGTGGACTCCAAGGACGTGCGCATCCGCCGTTTTCAGGGCAAGATTGAAATCAATTTCGTGGACAAGGTGCTTTTCGTCTCCGGCAGCGCCGAGATCACGCCCCGGGGCCAGACGGTCCTGGGCAAGGTCGGGCAGGTGCTGGGAAAGGTCAAGGATCGCCGGTTTTTCGTCGTCGGCCACACGGATGACGTGCCCATCCGGTCCTTTGTCTTTCCCTCCAACTGGGAGCTGTCCACGGCCCGGGCCTCCTCGGTCATCCGGTTTTTAAGCGACCGCCACGGCGTGGACCCGGCGCGTTTCACCGCGCTTGGCCGGGCCTTTTACCAGCCTGTGGCCTCCAATGACACCCCCGAGGGCCGTCAGGAGAACCGCCGGGTGGAGATCATCATCGCCGACCTGCCGCTTTTCGAGGGCGAGGGGGCGGACGAGATGCGCTCTCCGGTCGCGTCCCCGAGCGGGGCTGCGGCCGGTCCCCTGGAGAGCTCGGCCCCGCGCGAACGGAGCCTGACCCTGCCCGAGGCGGATCTGCCCAAGGGCGTGGCGCCTGCGGCGCCCGCCGGACAATCGCCCGCGCCCGGCCCCGAGGCGTCCCCCGCGACCCCGGCCCCGGCCGAATCCGGCCTTGCCGCGCCGCCGCCGCCTGCGTCCGCATCCCCTGCGCCGCCAGCGTCGGCTGACCAATCGTCGGCCCCTGCGGACGCGGCCCGGCCAGCAGAGCTTCCCGAGTCCTCGGCCCCGGCGGCGCCGACAACGCCTGCGGCCGTGGCGGACCCGTCGCCAGCCGGTCCCGAGTCTTCGGCCGCCCCGGCCGCGTCCCCGTCTGCTGCGGCGACCACGTCCGCACAGCCCACGCCCCCGGCCACGACTGCGCCGTAAGCCTCGAGCCGTCCCTTTTTTGCAGGAAAAGGCCCCGTCGTGACCAGCGGGGCCTTTGTGCGTGCGGGAGGCGATGGCAGGCGACTAGTCTTGTTTCGGGCCTTCCGGCGCACATCCCGGCAAAACCGGGGTGATGTTCCAGATGTCCCGGGCGTACTGCGCGATGGTCCGGTCGCTGGAGAAGCTCCCCATGCGGGCGGTGGTGAGAATGGATTTCGCGGTCCAGGCCCGCCTGTCCGCATAATCCTGGAACATGGCGTCCTTGGCCTGCACGTAGGACATGAAATCGGCCAGATGCAGGTAGCGTTCGTTGGGAGAGAGCAGTTTGTCATGCAGCCAGTGGAAGGCCCCGGGATCGCCCGGGGTGAAACGCCCGGCGGACAGGGCGTCGAGCACCCGGCGAATCTCGGGGTGCGCGGCGTGATAGTCCCAGGGATTGTAGGCCTGCCGGGACAGCAGGTCCGCCACCTGGGGCGTGGTCAGTCCGAAGAGGGAGAAGTTTTCTGGGCCCACGGCCTGGCGAATCTCGATATTGGCCCCGTCGAGGGTGCCCACGGTCAAGGCCCCGTTTAGGGAGAATTTCATGTTGCCGGTGCCCGAGGCCTCGGTCCCGGCGGTGGATATCTGTTCGCTGATGTCGGCGGCAGGGGCCAGCTTCTCGGCCACGGTCACCCGGTAGTCGGCGGCGAAAACCACCTTGAGCATGTCCGCCGCCCGCTTGTCGCGGTTGATGGTCTGACCCACGGCCAGAATCAGCCGGATGATCTCCTTGGCCTCGAAATATCCCGGGGCGGCCTTTCCGGCGAAGATATAGACCGCAGGCGACGGCGGGATGACGCCGTCCTCCACGATGCGCAGGTATTGGAGGATGATGCCCATGACGTTTAGGAGCTGGCGCTTGTATTCGTGGATGCGCTTGGCCTGGATGTCGAAGGCGGCGTCCGGGGAGACGCTTATGCCCGTGGTGGAGATGACGTATTTGGCCAGGGTCTCCTTGTTGCCCCGCTTGACCGCAGCCACGGCGTCGGCGAAGGCCGGGTCCCGGGACAGCGGCTCCAGGGCCTTCAGCCGGTCCAGGTCCGTGACCCAGCCCTCGCCCAGAGAGTCGGTGATGAGCGAGGCCAGGCCCGGGTTGGCCCCATAAAGCCAGCGCCTGGGGGTGATGCCGTTGGTCTTGTTGTTGAATTTATTCGGCCACAGGGCGTAATAGTCCGGGAACAGATTGGTTTTGACCAGTTCCGAATGCAGGGCCGAGACCCCGTTGACCGAATGGGCGCCCACCACGGCCAGATTGGCCATGCGCACCTGCTTCACCGGCGTCTCCTCAATAAGCGACATGCGCCGCTGCCGGTTAGCATCGCCCGGGAAGATCAGCTCCACCTGCTGCAGGAAACGGTGGTTGATCTCGTAGATGATCTGGAGGTGGCGGGGCAGGACCTTTTGCATAAGCTCCACCGGCCACATCTCAAGCGACTCGGGCATAAGCGTATGGTTGGTGAAGGCCAGGGTCCGGTTGGTCAGATCCCAGGCCCGCTCCCAGGGCAGGCGGCGCTCGTCCACGAACACCCGCATGAGCTCGGCCACGGACAGGGCCGGGTGGGTGTCGTTGAGCTGGATGGCCACGTAGTCGGGGAAGGCCTCCATGTTCCTGTTCTGTTTGAGGTAGCGCCGGGTGATGTCGCGGATGGAGCAAAAAACCAGGAAAAATTCCTGCACCAGCCGCAACTCCTTGCCGAAGGCGATGGATTCGCTGGGATAGAGCACCTTGGAGATCAGTTCGGAATAGACCTTTTGATGGATGGACTTGATGTAGTCCCCCTGGTCAAAAATCTGCATGTCGAAGCTTTCCGAGGCCTTGGCCGCGAAAAGCCGCAGGTACAGCGCGGTTTTTCCCCCGAATCCCGGGATGGGGATGTCGTAGGGCACGCCCACGAGGTCCTGCCAGTCCACCCAGGTGGGCATATAAGAGCCGTCAGGGAAATGCTGGTCCTCCACCCGGCCGTACAGCGGCACCAGGACCGCCTGATCCCGGCGCTCCAACTGGATGGGCATGCCGTCGGCCATCCAATAGTCGGGCTTTTCCACCTGCCGCCCTTTCTCGATGGCCTGCTTGAACAGGCCGTACTCGTAGTGGATGCCGTAGCCGTAGCCAGGCAGATGCATGGTGGCCAGGGAATCCAGGAAGCAGGCGGCGAGGCGGCCCAGGCCGCCGTTGCCCAGGGCCGGATCGCGCTCCATCTCGCGGATGTCGTCCAGGCGCATGCCCAGGTCGTGCATGATCTTGTCGCAGGATTCGCTTAGGCGCATGTTGCAGATATTGTTGCCGATGCAGCGGCCCAGCAGATATTCGATGGACAGGTAGTACATGCGCTTGGCCCCGGCGGCCCGGAAACGGTCCCGGGTCTCGATCATCCGGTCCACCAACCGGTCGCGCAGGGCCAGCGACAGGGCGGCGGCCAGGTCGCGCGGGGTGCGTTCTTCAAAGGTCTTGCCCAGGGAATGGGCCAGATGGTCGAGGATGGCCCCCTTGAGGGCTGTTTCCGTGGAATCTTTGGGGGTGTGGCGCAGTCTGGGGGGCATGCGACCTCCGGGCCGGGACAGGTGTGGAAATGGTTGTTACATGAAAAAGATAGCAAAGTGGTGGCGGGGTTGTCCATTTCCGGCGCCGCGAAAACCCGTGCGGCATTTTTTCGGCTGCCCTCAAGAACGGACCCCGGGATGCCGATAGGATACGTCATAAAGCGTCATTCCCCGTCCTCGGGAGGAAAGCCTATGGACATCGCAAGCGCATCGGGAACGGCCTCCATGGCCGCCTCCATGCAGAAAGACACCTTCGGCGCACAGCTTGTGACCAAGACCCTGGACTACATGAACCAGAATCCGGTCACAGGGTCAACCAACGCGGATTATGATTTTCAGAGCAAGGTGTTGTCAGCCGCCGGAATCGGCGGCAGTCTCGACATTAACGTCTAGTGCGCGCGGGGGATGACGCCCCTTTTTTAGGCCTCGGGAAGGCGACGCCAAGGGCCGGGAAACCGCCTGGGCGTCGCCTTTTCCATGATCAGGGCCAGGGCCTTGCTATTGCCCGGGATATGGGACAAAGCCCGGGTCAGGGGTGCCTTTGCATGACGCCGCGCCATATCGTACACGTGGACATGGACGCCTATTTCGCGTCGGTGGAGCAGCTCGACGATCCCGCGCTTAAGGGGCGGCCGGTGATCATCGGAGTGGGCGACCGGGGCGTGGTGTCCGCCGCCTCCTATGAGGCCCGGACCTTCGGGGTCCGCTCGGCCATGCCCGTGGTGCAGGCCCGCAGGCTGTGCCCGGAGGGCGTCTTCCTCCCCGGCCGCTACGCCCGCTACGCAGAGCTTTCCCGCCAGGTCATGGCCGCTTTGTCCCGCTTTTCTCCCCTGGTGGAGCCGGCCTCCATCGACGAGGCCTACCTGGACATGAGCGGCTCGGCCGCCCTGTTCGGCGGGCCGGAGGATTTCGGGGCGGCCATGAAGCGCGAGGTGCTGGCGGCCACGGGACTGACCTGCTCGGTTGGCGTGGCCCCGGTGAAGTTTTTGGCCAAGATCGCCTCGGACTACAACAAGCCCGACGGGTTGCTGGTGCTTCGCGAGGCCGACATGGCGGGGTTTCTGGCCAGGCTCCCGGTGGAGAAGATCCCGGGGGTGGGGCGGCGCACCCGTGAGGCCCTGGCCCTTTTGGGCGTGGCCGCCGCCGGGGACATGCTGGCCAGGCCGCGGGAGTTTTGGGAACGCCGTCTGGGCAGGGCCGGCCCCGAGCTGTACGACCGGGCCAGGGGCGTCGATCCCACGCCGGTTCGCACCTCGCGGGAGGTCAAATCGGTGAGCGCCGAAAACACCTTTGACGCCGATGTGGCCTCGCGCCAGACCCTGGCCGTGTGGCTTTTGCATCAGTCCGAGCGGGTGGGACGGCAACTGCGCCAGAAGGGGCTGTGCGGCCGCACGGTGACGATCAAACTCAAATATTCGGATTTCAGGCAGATCACCCGGTCAAAAACCCTGGCCGCGGCCACGGACTGCGACGAGACCATCTTCGCCACGGCCCAGGCGCTTCTTGAGGAGGCGCCCCTGCCTCGCCCGGTGCGGTTGGTGGGCGTGGGGGTGTCGGGATTCGGGTCGGTCCCGGTACGTCTCGATCTGTGGCACGACCCGGCCGCGCCGGGCGGCGAGCAGCGCCCGCGCCGCCTGGATTCGGCCATCGACGCCATCCGGGACCGGTTCGGCCGCGACGCCATCGGGCGGGGGCGGCTTTTCGGATTCGGCCGCGCCTGGCGGCAGGATGCGGGCAAGGACGATGGGGGCGGACGTTGACCGCAGGGGGCTTTTTCGTCATAGCAAAAGGGTTGCGCGGGCTTTCATGCGGCGTTTTCACCCCCGGGCGGGCAGCCAGGGACGCGGACCAGGAGGATCGCCATGACCGATCGGATCATCGACCTCAAAAAACAGCTGCGGGAGCTTAAGGCCGGAGAGAACATGGCGGCCTTCGCCGGGTTCTCGCTGGCCCTGGGCGAGCCGTTCCCGGTCAAGGACGGGGTGCTCAAGATCGCGGATTTCATCCGGCCCGACGGGTCGGGCTATCTCACGATCACCTTTCAGTTGGATATGGGGCCGGATCCGGCCGAACACCGGGCCGTGTCCGCCGCCTTTCAGAAACTTTCCGTCTTTGCCTCCCGGGCCGACTCCGTCCTTGGCAAGGCCCGGTTCGGCAAGGGCTTCGACTACATGTTGTGCATGGACCAGGGGGCGAGCGAGGGCGAGGTCTGGTACACGGCCGAGGCGGACATCTACTATACCGCCCTGCGCGGCCGGGTGCGCGAGCTGGTGGTCGACGCCATCCTGCCGGGACTGGCCGGGATTTTGCCCGTGACCTTCGAGGCCCCCAACTGGTGGGAGGACCGCGCGGGCTGACGCCGCGCCGCCCTCCGGGATCGGCCGGGGATGTCCCCGGCGGTCCGGTTCGCCGACTTTGACCGCGAAAACCCCTCGCCCCGCGCAGCAAGGCGCCAAGGCCGCAGGAGTCATGATTCCACGTTCCCACCGTACCCGCCTCGCCACCTCGGCCCTGGCCATCCCTGTGGTGGTCGCGGCGACCTTGGCAGGCGGCTGGCCCCTTTTCCTTCTGGTCTTCGCCGTGTCCGCCCTGGGGTTGCGGGAATTTTTCGCCATGCGCGAACCGTCCGCCCCTGCGGCCCACGGCCTGGTCCTGGCCATTGTCGGCGCGGCCTGGAGCTTGCCCATCCTGTCCGGGTACCAGGACAGCGATTCCGTTTTGGTGCTGGGGGTGCTCGTGGCGGCGCTGTGGACCGAGAAGGCCCTGTACCTGATCCGCTTCGGGACCCGTCCCCAAAACGGGCCGCCCCCGGCCTTCCCCGGGACGCTGGTGGCCGGGCTTTTGTATGTGCCGTGCGCCCTGGGCTTTTTTTTGCGCCTAAGCCCCACGGAGATTTTTTTCGTGATCTCCGCCGTAGCCGTGTCCGACGCCGGGGCGTATTACTGCGGCGGCCTCGTGGGCGGCCCAAAGCTGTGGCCTGCGGTGAGCCCGAAAAAGACCTGGGCCGGGGGCCTGGGCGGGCTTATGCTGTGCGTGGGCTGGTGCCTGCTCTACGGCGCCCTGTGGGGACAGTCCCGGGGCATGTCCTGGGTGTGGCTGGCGGTCATGATCAACGTGGCCAGCCAGGGCGGGGACTTCTACGAGTCGGCGCTCAAGCGCGTGGCCGGAATCAAGGATTCCGGAGGGGTGTTGCCTGGCCACGGCGGCATTCTGGACCGCATCGACGGGCTTTTGCCCGCCACGTTGATCTATGCCTTTGCGTCGAGGACCAGCGACTTTTTTCTGTGAGGCCAACCGTCCGGCCCTGCCGGACAGCGTGACAAACGGGAGATGCCCCCATGCAGGCCAATGGCGCCCTTGCCGCTGACGCGCTTTCGGCCGCCGACCGGGTGACCGCCTATCTGGATCGTCTTGAGGAGCTCAAGCGGGCCAACGCCTTCCGGGAGGTGGTTGAGGAGCGGGTCTTTCTGGAGTTTATCCGGGCCAACCGGGACCGCATAAGCGAGTTCCCCCTGCTCGACATCGAGCAGAAAAGCCTCCTGGACATCCTGGTGCGGCGCGGCATGGACCACCCCGGCCATCTGTACGTCAAGGGGCTTATCGCCGAGTTCCTGGTGGTCCTCAACAAATACGGCAAGGCCAGGGGCGTGGGGGCCGACGAGGAGGCCGAGGCGCGTCTTAAGGAGCTCTCCGGGGCCGAGACGCTTCTGGTCAAGTGCGTTCAGGGCGCGGTCTACGCCAGCTCCCTCATCAAGGACAATTTCAGCGACGCCGCCATCGAGCATTTCGGCGAGTCCGCCCTGCATGAGGTCGAGGCCGTCACCGAGCGGTGCGAATTCGACGAGTCCTGGTGGCGGGCCCACCTGGACACCTTCGTGCGCGAGCGCATCGCAAAGGCCCATGCCGGGATCGTGGCCGGCGAGAAGTACGTCGTGTTCCGCGAGGGCGGCTTTGCCGGGGTGCGCCTGCCCTTCGATGAGGTGTTGTCCACGCTTCGGGGCACGGACAAGGCCATCCAGAAGACCCGGGTGCAAAACGCCTACGAGGCCCAGGAGGACGATCCGGAGAACCGGCCCGTTGTGGCCGCCGTGGCCGCCTTTTTTTGCAACGGGAAAAATCCCCTGACAAAGGCCAAGACCGCCGCCGCAGTCATGCGGCATCTGGCCCGCATCGCGGCCATGGACGTCGCCGGGCGGGAGTATGCGGCCGCCGGGCGTCCGGATTCCGACGAGGCCGAGGCCCGCCTGGACTTTCTGGCCGGGCAGGTTCTGGCCCTTGGGGTGGGGGCCGGACTGGTCCAGGCCGTGGTTCTGGACGACTTCGAACGGGCCGTGCGCGATTTCGACCCCAAGGAGCGCCGCATACTTCTGTCCTTGGTCGGCAATTTCGAAAGAATGCGCCTGACGCGGCTTACCCCCCTGATCCTGGAGTTCGCCTATCTGGGCTTTTTGCGTGGCAGGCTCCGCGACGAGGGCGGCAAGGTGGTGATCCGCCCGGTGCGCGTGCGGCGGGCCGTGGAGGCCGAGGTGGCGGCCCTGGCGGGGACCGGGGAGGGCGACCTGACCCGCATCGGTCGGCGGCGGCTGTTTGACGCCGATCCCGAGCGGCCGGACATGCTGGTGTGGAAGCCCAGGACCCAGGAAGAGATGGTCACCCTGTGCGGCGTGTTGCAATTGCGCGAGGCCGTGGCCGCCTCCATCGCCGCCCTGTGGGAGGCGTCCCCCTTCCGGGTGGAGTTTTTGGTGGCGGTGAACCTGGAGGCCGTGGCCAAGGTGACGGCAAATCCCGCCCAGCGTGTGGCCGAGATTCTGGCCCGACTCGGGGTGTCCCCGCGTCGCACCATCCGTCCCCAGACCGCCGCGTCCGTCCAGGCGGATGCGGCCGCGCCCAACCCCGCCACAGCCCCTGACGACGGGGCGAATCAAGGCTGACGACCACCCATGAGCCACACCGCATCACGGACCATCCCCCCGGCCCACGATCCGGGCCGGGGATACATCAGCGCCCTGCCCGAATCCCGCGACCTGCCCGGATTTCCCCGCCGCCTGTGCCTGCTCGGCAGCACCGGCTCCATCGGGCGAAACGCCCTGCGGGTGGTCGAGAAAAATCCCGACCGCTTCATCGTGACGGCCCTGGCCGGGGCGACCAATCTCGCCCTTCTGGCCGAACAGGCCGCCCGGTTCCGGCCGCCCCGTCTGGGCGTGCTGACGGCCCAGGGCGCGGCCGCCCTGGCCGGGATGCTGCCCGCCGGATACGCCCCGGACATCGTCTACGGCCCGCAAGGCTACGCCTCGCTCGCCGCCGACCCGGACAGCGACGTGGTCCTGTCGGCCATCGTGGGCGCGGCGGGCCTCCCCCCCACCCTGGCGGCGGTGCGGGCCGGGAAGATCGTGGCCCTGGCCAACAAGGAGTCCCTGGTCTTGGCCGGAGACCTCATCCGGGCCGCCTGCCTGGAAAGCGGGGCCGTGATTTTGCCCGTGGACTCCGAGCATAACGCCCTGTTCCAGGCCCTGGGAGGCCCGGGCCTGCGGGAGCTGCCCGATGTGGCCGCGCTTGTGCTCACGGCCTCGGGCGGTCCCTTCCGGGACAAGCCCGCCGCCTTCCTGTCCCAGGTCACCCCGGAGCAGGCCCTTAACCACCCCAACTGGTCCATGGGCCCTAAAATCAGCGTGGACTCGGCCACGCTCATGAACAAGGGCCTGGAGGTCATCGAGGCCTGCCGCCTGTTCGGGCTGCCCCCCGACCGGGTGGAGGTGGTGGTGCACCCGCAAAGCATCGTGCATTCCCTGGCCCGCTACCACGACGGCTCGCTTCTGGCCCATCTGGGGCCGCCGGACATGCGCGTGGCCATCGCCTACTGCCTGGGCTATCCCTGGCGCACGCCCCTGGACCTGCCGCCGCTTGACCTGGTGGCCCTGGGGCGCCTGACCTTCGAGGCCCCGCGCCACGACGATTTTCCCTGCCTGTCCCTGGCCCGGCGCAGTCTGACGCTTGGGGCCAGCGGGCCGGTGGCGCTTAACGCCGCCAACGAGGAGGCCGTGGCCCTGTTTCTGGCCGGAAAGATCGCCTTCCTGGACATTCCGCGTCTGGTGGAATTGGGCCTTGAGGCCGGGGCAGGGGTTTACGCCGACGATTTGGATGCTATATTGGAGATTGACCGCGCGACCCGGCGACGGGTTTTGGACCGGGCCGGGGGACTTACGTCCCGGACCTGAGGTCCTGCCCGCCGCGTCGCGGCACCCACAACAACAAGGAAGCGGATGGAAAGCGTTTTGTCTGTGGCCCTGGTGCTCGGAGGGCTTATCTTTTTTCACGAGCTTGGGCATTTCACCGTGGCCCGCCTGTTCGGCATCGGCGTGGTGACGTTCTCCCTGGGGTTTGGCCCCAAACTGTTCGGATTCAAGGCCGGGGCCACCCGGTACATCCTGTCGGCCATCCCCCTGGGCGGCTACGTGCAGCTGGCGGCCCAGGACCCCGAGGACGAAGCCCCGGCGGACTTCCCGCCGAGCACCCACTTCCGGCTGCGCCCGGCCTGGCAACGCATGCTGGTGGTGGCCGCCGGTCCCGGATTCAACTTCATCCTGGCCTGGCTCATCTTCTGGGGCCTTTTTCTGTCCTATGGCCGCATGGAGGTCCTGCCGGTCATCGGACAGGTGCAAAAGGACAGCCCGGCCGAGGCGGCGGGCATCCTGGCCGATGACCGGGTGCTGGGCATCGACGGCAAACCCGTGGCCCGCTGGGACGATCTGGCCGCCACCGTGCGCCTAAGCGGCGAACGGCCGGTGACCCTTGAGATCGAACGCGGCCAGGGCGACGCCGCTTCCCGGGTTTTCGTGACGCTCACGCCGCGCATGCAGGTGACCAAAAATCTCTTCGGCGAGGAGGAGCGGGCACCGCTTCTGGGCATCGTGTCCGCAGGAAAGACCGTGTCCGAACCCCTGGGCGCGGGCTCGTCGGCCGGCGAGGCCCTGCACCGCACCTGGGACGTGGTGTCAATGACCCTTCTGGGCATGCTCAAGCTCGTCCAGCGGGTGGTGCCCCTGGACAACCTGGGCGGACCGATCATGATCGCCCAGATGGTCAGCAGGCAGGCCGCCGAGGGGCTGGCCAACGTGCTGGCCCTGACCGCCGTCATCAGCATCAACCTGGGCATCCTGAACCTTCTGCCCATCCCGGTCCTGGATGGCGGGCACATCCTGTTCTACACCCTGGAGTCGGTCTTCCGGCGTCCGGTGAACCAGCGCTGGCAGCAGATCACCACCCGGGTGGGACTGGCCTTCCTCATCGGGCTCATGGCCCTGGCCCTGTATAATGACCTGCAGCGCATCTTCGTCTGAGCCTTCGGGGCCGGTCCTGGTCCTGTGCGCCGTGGAGGAGGAGTCCTGCGTGGTCCTGGCCGCAGGCGGCCGGGTGCTGGCCTCCCGGTCCGTGCGGGGGGCGGCGGCGGCCATGGGGTTTCTGGCCCCGGCCGTGGCTGCGGTTTTCTCCGAGACCGGGACGACCCCGGGAGGGCTTGGCGGGGTGGCCTGCGTCCGGGGGCCGGGCAGCTTCACGGGCATCCGGGTGAGTCTGGCCGTGGCCATGGGCCTGCGCCTGGGGACAGGACGGCCGCTGTGGGGACTGGACGCCCTGCCCCTGGGGGCGCGCCGGGCCTTTGCCTTGCGGCCGCAGGCCAGGCGCGCGGTCGTGGCCATGCACGCCAGGCGGGGGCTGGTCTATTTTCAGATATTCCAGGTTGATGCGGGCGGCGTCCTGGCCGCCGAGGCCCCGGCCCTGGTCCTGCCTGCCGATGTCGCCGCCGGGATGGCCGGGGGGCTTTTCCCCGAGTCTTTCCCCGGCGAGGCGGTCGTCATCGGCTCCGGGATGCGCAACAATCGCGAGGTCTTCGCCGCCCGTCTTCCCGAGGCCTGCCTTGCGCCGGACGAGGCCGTCTTTCCTGACGCCGCCGTGTTGGCCGCCGCCGCTACCGGCCCTTCCCGCGATGCGCCGCGTCCGGCCGAACCCGCCTACCTGCGGCCAAGCGACGCCGAGGAGAATCTGGCGGCCATTTCCCGGGATCGGGGCGTTGACCCGGAGGCGGCCAAGGTCCTGCTGGCGGCCGCCCAGTCAGCCGCCGTCCCCTGACGCTTCCCCCACGCCCGCTCGCGCCGCGCCGCGCCGCATGCACATGCGGCGCGGTTTTTTTTCGCCTGGCTAAAGAACCGCCATTCCCAAGTCGATAAGAATTCCAACAAAAGCGTCAATCCGTCGTGCGCCGGAGAGTCCGGCCCCGCGGAAGGCCACGAGAACGGCAAGGAAGCCGAAACGTCATTCACGGAGGAAAAAACCATGTCCCTTATCATCAACCACAACTTGATGGCCGACAACGCCACCCGCAACCTGAGCACCGCCTATGGCGCTCTGGCCACCTCCACCCGCCGCCTGTCCTCGGGACTGCGCATCGGCACCGCCGCCGACGACGCCGCAGGCCTGGCCGTGCGCGAACTCATGCGGGCCGACATCGCGGCCCTCAACCAGGGCGTGCGCAACGCCAACGACGCCATCTCGCTCATCCAGACGGCCGACGGGGCGCTTGGCGTCATCGATGAAAAGCTCATCCGCATGAAGGAGCTGGCCGAACAGGCGGCCACCGGCACCTACACCTCGGATCAGCGTCTGATCATCGACTCGGAATACCAGGCCATGGCCTCGGAAATCACCCGAATCGCCAGCGCCACGGATTTTAACGGCCTCTATCTGTTAAACGGCAACCTGTCCTCGACCACCCACAACGGCGCGGGCCTGCAATCCACCGGCAAGCTCAAGGTGCACTTCGGCACGGCCAACGACAGCGCCGAGGATTACTATTACATCCAGATCGGCACGGCCACGGCCTCGGCCCTGGGCGTGGGGCTGGCCGCCAGCAACAGCATCTCCACCCAGGCCCTGGCCCAGGCCAGCCTGGATACGCTCAAGAACGCCATCGTCTCCAAGGACAAGATCCGGGCCAACCTGGGCGCGCTGCAAAACCGCCTGGAGAACACCATCACCAACCTGGAGATCCAGGCCGAGAACCTCCAGGCCGCCGAATCGCGCATTTCCGACGTGGACGTGGCCACGGAGATGACCGAGTTCGTGCGCCAGCAGATACTCACCCAGGCGGCGGTGGCCATGCTCTCCCAGGCCAACTCCCTGCCGCGGATGGCGCTTTCGCTTATGGGGTAATCGCGGGACATGGGGCGTACGCCCTATGGAAACGTCGTATAACGGCCGATAAGACGTCATAAAGGTCCCGGTTTCCGGGGCCGCGTCAGGGGCCGGGCCGCCCAGGCGGTCCGGCCCTTTTCTTCACGCGGCATCATGCTTGCTTGGGAAAGGGAAAAACACCTGATACCGGCAGTATTTTCCTGGAGAGGCATATGGCTGGCGACGTTTCGACCTCGGGCGCGATCACCTTCACCGGGCTTGGCAGCGGCACGGATTTCGACTCCTTGATCGAAAAGCTGGTGGCGGTCGAACAGACCCGCGTAACCAGCCTGGAGACGTGGCGAAAGTCCTGGACGGACAAGATTACGGCCTTCCAGGAACTCAACACCCAGATGTTGTCGCTTAAGACCGCGCTTCAGGGCATGGACACCAAGGGCGAATTCCTGGTCAAAACCGCCACCTCCGCCGACACCACCGTGCTTACGGCCACGGCCGGGGCCGACGCCCAGGCCGGCAGCCATGAGATCGAGGTCAGCCAACTCGCCAAGAACAAGATCATGGTCACCACCAACGGCGTGGCCACCACCACCCAGAGCATCAATACCTCCGGGGCCTCGCGCATCTTCGCCTATACCTACAAGGGCACGACCTATTCCGTGAGCGTGCCTGCCGGGTCCTCCCTGACCGACTTAAAAAACCTGATCAACATGGACGGCGACAACCCCGGGGTCAAGGCCGCCCTGGTCAACGACGGCAGCACCTATCACCTGCAACTGCGGGGCATGGACACCGGCGCCGCGTCCACCCTGACGGTCTCTTCCGCCACGACCCTGGCCGGATACGGCAGCGCGAACTTCACCACCAGCCAGACCAACCAGGACGCCCTGCTCAAGGTGGACGGATGGCCCGCGACGTACATGAGCCGCGCCACCAACAGCATCTCCGACATCATCGACGGCGTGACCCTGAACCTGCGCGGCGCGGGAACGGTCTCCCTGGAAGTCGAGACGGACCTGGAGGCGGTCAAGGAGAATATCCAGACCTTCGTGGACCAGATCAACTCCGTGCGCTCCTTGATCCAGGATTACACCAAGGTGACCACCACCGGCGCCTCCGTTTCGACCAGTTCGGATTCCGAGCAGACCCAGATCGGGTCGCTGCTCACCGGCAACTACGGCGTCCAACTCATCAGCAGCCGCCTGAAAGAGGCTGTGGCCGGTACGGGCATCGGCTTTGACTGGGCGACCGACACCTTTACCTCCCTGTCTTCCGTCGGCATCAAGACCGACGCCGAGGAGGGCTCGGTGACCGCCGGTCTTCTGGTCATCGACGAGGAGGCCCTGGACGCGGCCCTGGAAAAGGATATCGACGGCGTGGCCTCGCTGTTCTCGGCCTATTACGAGGGCAGCACCAATTCGTCCGATTTCAGTTATTCCTCGCACATTCAGGGCATCACCGAGGCCGGAAGCTACAAGGTGTCCTACACCGTCTCCGGCGGCGCGATCACTTCGGCCACCATCAACGGGCACGCGGCGAAAATAAGCGGCAACACCATTTTAGGGCAGGGCATGGATAACCCGGAGAACGGCTTGCTGCTTGAAGTGAAAAATCTGACGAACGGGTCCTATTCGGGCACCGCGTATATGAAGCTCGGAAAGTCAGGGGAGTTGATTAATAATCTCAGTGACTTGACAGATGATAAGAGCGGACCTTTGGCGATTCTCGAAGACAACTATGATGATATTACGGCTATGATCGATAAGAAGATCAGCTACGAGGAGGACCGCATCAGCCTGATGGAGAGCCGTCTGCGCGAACGCTACGCCAGGCTCGACGCCCTCCTGGGATACTACGACAATCTCAGCACCTCCCTGGAGAGCCAGATCGCGGACCTTGACGAATAACTCTGCGCGCCAGGCAGGGAAACGGAGAATCAGGACATGCAAACAGCCGCCAGGGCGTATCTCAAGACCCAGGTGAACACCACCAGCCAGGGCGATATCCTGCTGCTGCTCTACGAAGGGGCGCTCAAATTCCTGGGGCAGGCCAAGGAAAAAATTGCCGCCAGGGACTATGCCCAGAAGGGAATCCTCATCTCCCGGGCGCTGGATATCCTGGCCGAGCTGCAATCGAGCCTCAATGCCCAAAAGGGCGGCGTGTTGGCCGAAAATCTGCAAAAGCTCTACTTTATCTGCAGCACGAAGCTCCTGCAGGCCAACCTGAAAATGGACACGGACATCATCGACGAGGTCATGAGGATTCTCGCCGGGCTGCGCGACGCCTTCCGCACGGCCAACGCCGAGGTGACGGGGCAGGCTGCGCCCGCCGCCGCCACCGACTCCTCCTATGGCGTGGCCCCGCCGTCCATGTCCCAGGCGGCCGCCCAGCAACCCCGGCCTGCATCCCCCATGGGGTTTCCGGGCTTTGGCAAACGATCGGCCCTGGTCGCCCCTGCCGCCGCCGCGCCAACTGCCGCCTCAGCCGCCCCTGCCGCCGCCGCCCAAGCGGCCCCGGCCCGGACGCCCGTCGCCGCCTCCGCAACGCCTACCGCGCCCGCTGCGCCGCGACTGGTCGTCGCCGACAAGCCCGCCGCGCCGCCGACCCCTGCGTCCGCCCCGACCCCTGCGTCCGCCCAGACCCCTGCGCCGCCCGCCCAGACCCCTGCGCCGCCCGCCCAGCCGCAAAGCCCCATGCGTCGGGCCTTTGCGGCCTACGCCACGGCCCGGGGGCAGCACGACGCCTCCTAGGCGAAGGATCGGACAGGACCGCCCTGAGCGGCCTTGGCGTCCCGGCCGACCTCCCTCGGTCCCGGGCCTTTCGACCGCTTTCGCCCGGCGCCGTTTTGGAACGTACAGCGGCGCCGCCGAGGCCTCTCACGCCTCGCGCCGCTGTTGCTTTGCGGGCGGGGACGGGCTAACATCGTCCCAACGCTGCCGGTCGGGCGATGGGGGACTCGCCTCGGAGCGGCTTTTTTTCAGGGAGACCAATGCGCATTATCTGCCCAGATTGCGGCTTCAGCCGGGACGTGCCCGACGACAAGGTGCCTGCCACGACAGCCGTGGCCACCTGCCCCAAATGCAGGAGCCGTTTCCGGTTCCGTCATTTCGATGACGGCTACGACGCCCCATCCGCACCATCCGACGCCTCTGCCCACGACTCCCGCTATGCGGGCGACCCGGAAGACGGATACCGGGCGCGTCAGGGGTATGGGGCGTCGCCCCATGCCCAGGAGGTCGACCGCCAGGGGCGGGGAGGGGCGCAGGACAGCCCCTATGACCCGCAGGCGGAACAGGGGGGCGCTTTCGAGCCTTCCAGCCTGCGCCGTCGCCAGGAGCGGGGATTTCCGCCGCCGTCGGCCCATTGGGAGCCTGCTGCGCCGTCGCAGGAGCCTCCGGTTCCGCCTGAGGCGGCGGCCCCGCACGACCTGACGCCGCCACAGGCCATGACCTCGCCCCCGGAACACGACGAAGAACGGCTGCGCGTGGACGTCCGGGCCACGGAAGCCCCGCGTCCGAAACCGGCGCCGACACGGGCGTCGGAGTCCGAACACAACGGGGTGCGCGACATCTGGGCCAGGCTTCAGGCCATGGACGACGAGGAGACGCCGCGTCCCACGCCGCCCCGGCCTGCCGAGCCCCGCGTGGCGCCGGTGCAGGCCCCACGCCAGGAGGCCGTCCATGCCCAGGGGGGCGCCCGCCCGCCCGCCATGCCAAACGCGCCAGACGCCCCAGACGCGTATTCCCCTGCGGAACCGGCGCCAGGGCCGGTGGGAGCGGCGGACGCCACGTCCGGCCCGGCGTCAGGCGCCCCCGGCCAGACTGGCCAGACCGGCCAGACCGGCGAAACGCCCGGATGGGATCGCCAGGGGCATGAGCCCCCGGCCCCGGACGAGGAGCGCCGGGATGTCGCCCGCCCGCAGCAGCCAGCGCCGGGTCCCGATCCGGAAGAGGCCCCCTGGCGGCCGTCCTCCGGGCGCCCGGCAGGCGAGCCGACTCCGGGCGAGGTGCCCTGGGAGCGGCCGGACGCCTATGGTTTTTTTCCGGGACTGGTGCTGACGCTCAAGCGCATCCTGTTCCAGCCGGTTGATTTTTTCGAGACCATGCCGCCCGGCCGGGGCAAGGGCAAGGCCATGGTCTTCAACCTGATTTTGAGCGAATTTTTGTTGCTGCTGGACTTTTTGTGGGCCCTGGTGGGGGTGCGGGCCAAGCTCGCGGACACCGGCCAGACCGACGCCCTGGCGGCCATGGCCGGGGTGCCGGGCATCGGCTTTCTGGCCCTTTTGGTCATGGTGCCGATTTTCATGGCCGCCGGGATCTTTCTGGACGCGGGGCTGACGCATCTTCTGCTCATGCTCCTTCGCGGCAGCAGCAAAAAATTCGACGAGACCTTCCGGGTCATGTGCTACAGCGCGGCCCCCACGGTGCTGTCGGCCGTGCCCGTGGCCGGGCAGCTTTTGTCGCCGGTCATCCTCATCTGGTACATGACGCTCCAGGCCATCGGCCTGAAAAAGGTCCATGGCGCGGCCTATTCCCAGGCCCTGGCCGTGGTGCTCATCAAGTGGTCGTTGTACCTGTTTTTGCTGCTCGGGATGCTGCACAGTCTTTCCAGCGGTGCATAAGGCCCGATGGGAGCGCGCCCATGATCGAATGGTTCAAGCGAGTGCTGCGGACTCTGGCCGTCAGGCGGCAGGCCGCCCGGGACATCCATCCGGAGTCCTTCCGGGCGCTGGCGGGCGAACTGGTGGAGCTGGCGGACATCGCCGCCAGGATTCGTCCCGATGAACACGCCTTTCAACTTCGGGTCAAACGCATCCGGCGCGAGATGGACGATTTGTCGCGCATGACGGGTCGGCCCGAATTTCGCATGCTGCCCCCGAAAAAGCGGCTCGAACTGCGTGAGAGCCTGCTTTCGTCAAGGGAACAGTTGCTGAAAACGGTCTGCGACGCCCCCGTGCCCACCACCCTGCGGCAATGAGGCGTCGGATTGGGCCACAACGCCCGGGGGATGTATGTCCGCCAATCCCATGAACCCCAAAGCGGGTTTTGCCGTCATTTTTCTGTCGCTAGCCCTGTTTCTGGCCTCCTGCTCCACGGAACCCCGCCTGACCAGCCTGTCCATCGTCAGCGTGGACGCCTGGGTCAAGCGCAACAATCCCGATGTCTACGTGGAGCCCCTGAGCGCGCCGACAACGCCCATGACGGCCATGATCGTGCCCTTCCAACTGACCCAGAACATCAACTACATGAAGCTTCTGGGCGACCAGGTCACTAAGTACGTGTGGCAGACCTGGACACGGGACCGGGTGTTCCCCAAGTTTCTCTTCGAGCAGGCCCAGGTTCCCATGAGCACGCCCCAGGCCGTGGCCCTGGCCCGCAAGCGGGGCGTGGACCTTCTGGTCACCGGCAACGTCTCCTATCTCCTGGCTGGCGGCACGCGCGGGGACACCTCGATCTCCCTGTCCATCGACATCTTCGACGTGGCGACCGGCGAGCGGCTGTGGTCCATGGCCCACGGCGGCCGCATCGAGACCGGCCAGACCCGGGACTACATCTTTTTCGCCAAGCAGAACCGCATGCCCGAGGACCCGGTCTACGCCGTGGCCACCGTTTTGGCGGCGGATATGGGCGGCATGGTGACCAACTGGAATTACGGGCACAAGCCGCCGCCCCCGGCCGCGCCGAACCCGCCGCCTCCTCCCCCCGCGCCGGGGCGGAGCTTATAAATTCTTTACGTGGCCACTGTGAAAAGTGCATGATGCGCCGGGCGCAACCCTGCGTTGCGCCCGGCTGATATTTTTTTGGCCCAGGCAGGCCCCCGGGCGCTCCCGGGCAGGCCGCAAGGGGCCTTAGGGGTTGCAACCACGTCGCGCCGACGGTTTGGGATGTGCGGGAAAACCGTGCGCCTTGTCGCGCTACGCACAATGAGATGGTGTCATGGACGACGACCGGCAGAACACAGAATGCGTCTTGCGCCTCACGGACGAGCAGTTTTCCCGTTTCCTGCATTTCTCGGTGGATCAGGCCGCCGAACCCGTCTACTGGATCGACCGGCGCGGCTGTTTCGCCTACGTCAACGCCACAGCCTGCCGGATGCTCGGATGGTCCCGGGACGAACTGTTGCGCATGACCGTGTTCCAGGTGGACAAGGCGGTGACGCCGGAGGTGTGGGACGACCGGTGGGAGAAGATCAAAAAGGACAAAAGCGCCCTCTACGAGACCTCCCATGTAGCCCGGGACGGCCGCATGTTCCCGGTCGAGGTCTCAGCCAATTTTCAGGCCGTGGGCGGCGAGGAGTTCATCGCCGCCTTCGCCCGGGACGTGGCCGAGCGCAAACTGGCGGAACAGCGCCTCAAGCTCTTCGAAAAGGTCTTTGATAACGCCCTGGAGGGCATCACCGTCACCGACCATCGCGGCGATATCGTCTCCGTGAATCCGGCCTTTACGCTCATCACCGGCTACGAGGCCGCCGAGGCCCTGGGCGAAAATCCCCGCATTCTCAAGTCCGACCGCCATGCGCCGGAATTCTACAGGGCCATGTGGGCGGACATCATCAAAAAAGGCCAGTGGTCGGGCGAGATATGGAACCGCCGCAAACACGGCGAGGCCTATCCGGAATGGCTGTCCATCAGCGCCATCAAGGATCGCGGCCGCACCACCCACTACGTGGCCGTGTTTCACGACATCAGCGAGATGAAACGCAAGGAGGACCAGATCCTCCACCAGGCCTCCCACGACGCCCTGACCAACCTGCCCAACCGGACCCTGCTGGTCGATCTCCTGGACAGGGCCGTCTCCCACGCCGCCCGCTCCGGGCACAAGCTGGGAGTCATCTGCCTCGACCTGGACAACTTCAAGACCATCAACGACTCCCTTGGCCACGCCATGGGGGATGAGCTGCTGCGGGCCGCCGCCGTGCGCATCACCGGCACGGTGCGCCCGGAAGACACCGTGGCCCGCCTGGGCGGCGACGAATTCATGGTCATGCTGGGCGAGATCGCAAACGAGCGCGACGCCGTCATCGTGGCCGAGCGCATCCTGGCCAGCTTCCGACTTCCCTTCGCCCTCGACGGGCGTGAGCTGGTGCTCACCGCAAGCGTGGGCATCAGCATCTACCCCGATGACGGCCTCACCCCGGACGCGCTCATCAAAAACGCCGACCTGGCCATGTACCGGGCCAAAGACCAGGGCAAAAACGCCTACCAACTCTTCACCCCGCAGATGAACGAGGCCGTCACCCGCCGCCTCAACCTGGAGGCCGATCTGCGCCGGGCCCTGGAGCGCGGGGAGTTTCTGGTCCACTACCAGCCCCGGCTGTCCTTTCTCGCCCAGCGCACCGTGGGCATGGAGGCCCTGGTGCGCTGGCAGCGCGAACCAGGCGTGCTCGTGCCGCCCATGGATTTTATTCCCCTGGCCGAGGAAACCGGGATCATCGTGCCCCTTGGCGAATTCGTCCTGGAGACCGCCTGCGCCTATACGGCCGCCATAAACGCCGCCACAGGCCGGGAGCTCAAGGTCTCGGTCAACCTGTCGGCCCGCCAGTTCGCCGACAAGACGCTTCCCGACACCGTGGCCCGTATCCTGGCCCGCACCGGCCTGTCTGCGCGGCGCCTGGAGGTGGAGGTCACGGAAACCGTGCTCATGCAAAATCTCTCAACCGCCGCGGATATGCTCGGGCAGTTGGCCGAAATGGGCGTCGCGGCCTCCATCGACGACTTCGGCACAGGCTATTCCTCCCTGTATTACCTGAAAAAACTGCCGCTTGCGGCCATCAAGATCGACCGCTCGTTTATTCGGGACATCCCGCGCAACCCCAGCGACATCGCCATCACCACCACCATCATCTCCATGTGCCGCGGACTGGACCTGGCCGTGGTGGCCGAAGGCGTGGAGACCCCGGAACAGTTCAATTTCCTCCTGGGCCTGCGCTGCGACGAATGCCAGGGCTACCTCATCAGCCGCCCCCTGCCCGCGGCGGCGTTCGAAACCTACCTGCGCCAGTCGGCCTGATCCTCCCGGCGCCCCCCTCCCTTTTCCTCTACCGCGCCAGCGGGAAATGGTATAAAAAGACCACCCACATCACTTGCAAAGGATGCCCCATGATCGGAATCTCCAAACTGTACTGCGGCGGGGTCGAGGCCTCGGACGCCCTGCGCTACGGCCGCCACTCGGGAAAGCTGCCCTCCCACCTGCTCCAGTTCTCCAAGGATAAAAAGCCTGTCGTGGTCTGGAACATGACGAGGCGCTGCAACCTCAAATGCGTCCACTGCTACGCCAAGGCCCTGGACGAACACGGCAAGGACGAGATCGACACCGCCCAGGCCAAGACCATCATCGACGATCTGGCCGCCTACGGCGCGCCGGTCATGCTCTTTTCCGGCGGCGAGCCCCTGGTGCGCAAGGATCTGGTCGAACTGGCCCAGCACGCCGTATCCAAAGGCATGCGCGCCGTCATCTCCACCAACGGCACCCTCATCACCCCGGCAAAGGCCCGCGAACTCAAAAGCGTCGGCCTGTCCTACGTCGGCATCTCGCTTGACGGCGGCGAGGATATCCACGACCGCTTCCGGGGCGTGCCCGGGGCCTTCAAAAAGGCCCTGCGCGGCATCGAAAACTGTCAAAACGAGGGCCTCAAAGTCGGCCTGCGCTTCACCATCAACAAGCGCAACGCCTCGGAGATACCGGTCCTTTTTGACCTCGTGCGCGATTTAAACGTCCCGCGCATCTGCTTCTACCACCTCGTCTACTCCGGACGCGGCTCGGACCTCATCAAGGAAGACCTGGATCACGCCGAAACCCGCGCCGCCGTGGACCTCATCATGGACCGCACCCGGGCGCTCTTCGACGCCGGACTGCCCAAAGAAGTCCTCACCGTGGACAACCACGCCGACGGCCCCTACGTCCTGCAACGCCTGTTGCGTGAAGACCCGGCCCGGGCCGAAGAGGTCAAGACGCTGCTCTCCTTCAACGAAGGCAACAACTCCGGACGCGGCATCGGCTGCATCTCCTGGGACGGCGCCGTGCACGCCGACCAGTTTTGGCGCAACCATACCTTCGGGAATGTCCTTAAGCGCCCGTTCTCCCAGATCTGGGACGACCCGGACATCGAACTGCTGGCCAAACTCAAGGAAAAAAAGAAGTACGTCGGCGGCCGCTGCGCCGGCTGCAAATACCTCGATATCTGCGGCGGCAACTTCCGCGCCCGGGCCGAGGCCTACTACGACGATATCTGGGCCGAAGACCCCGCCTGCTACCTGACCGACGACGAGATTCGCCCCTAGAGGGGGAGAGTCGGGGAGGGGGCTACCGCCCCCTCCCCGAACCCCACCCCTGCCCGGGGGGAATCATCCCCCCGGACCCCCCGGATAGGGGCGGCGGGAAATGGGGAGAAAGACGGAACGCCCATCGTGCAAGAAGAGAGTGGCCAATGTTGACAGGACTTCATATATTGATGACCTATAAGTGTACGCTCGAATGCGAGCATTGTTTTATTTATGCCAGTCCTTATGCATCGGGAACAATCACTTTATCTCAAATAAAGAACTTGATCAGAGAAGCGAAAAAAACAAGTTCCATTGATTGGATATATTTTGAAGGAGGAGAGCCATTTCTTTATTACCCAGTATTGATAGAAGGTATGAGGTTCGCAAAGGCCAATAATTTTAAAGTTGGGTTGGTTACAAATGCTTACGGGGCGATTTCCGAAGAAGACGCCGAGGTCTGGTTTCGACCGCTTGCAGATATCGGAGTCGATTATATAAACATCAGTGACGATCAATTTCACTATGAAGAAGAACAAAGCCCTGCCAAAATAGGCGTGTCAGCAGTCCGTCAGCTCGGTCTCCCGGTCGACCCCATCTGCATAAAAAAACCTTTTGTCGAGGCGCTGCCGGGAGAGGGGCTGCACAAGGGTTCGCCTGTGATCGGCGGCGGCGCCATGTTCCGTGGGAGGGCGGTCGAAAAACTGCTCGACGGTTTGCCGAGGAGACCATGGACGGCATTTGCAACATGCCCATACGAAGACCTTGAATCTCCAGAAAGAGTGCATGTGGACCCGTATGGCCATGTTCATCTGTGTCAGGGGTTAAGCATGGGCAATGCGTGGTTGCGACCATTCTCTTCTTTGGTGAGCGAATACGACGCGTTTTCGCATCCGGTTGTCGGCCCTTTGGTGCAAGGCGGTCCGGCCGAGTTAGGGAGGCGATATGGTGTGAATCTGGATGGCGACTATGTCGACGAGTGCCACTACTGCTATCTCGTCAGGCGGGCGCTTCTCGACAAGTTTCCAGAATATTTAACTCCCCGACAGGTTTACGGACTATAAAGGCCTTGCGTGAAGAGTATGCCTGGGACTCTTGGCCTTCAAGGAAACCTGCAACCGTCAGTGACGCATCCGACGGCGGGGCTATCTTTCGTCGAATCAGGTCAGGGAAAGGCAGAGACCGGGGGCGCCAAGGCGGCGTAACGTTCGTGGCGAAACCGTCCAGGAGAGCGTGTGCCGATACGTTATAAAGTTCTTTGATTATTTTGCGGACAGCCGCGCGTGAGACGAAACGTCTGGCCCGGGCGACGGGTTTGGGCGAAGTCGCGCCCGGCAGGCTGGAGCGAAGCGACGCATGGCCTGCCGAAGCGCTGCGCGCAAACCCCGAGCCTGGCCGTCCCGACAGCCGACGGCCCGGCCGTCCAGGCAAACGCCCGGCCGACCGACCGGTGAAAGAAAAACGAGGAAGTAAGGAGTGGGAATCAGAACAGGGAATGCTGGTCGTGCCGCACGGCGCGAAGCTGGATAAGCGCCTCTTCGGCCCGCCGCCGCATGCGGAACAGCGCCCCCATGCAGGTCAGGTCGCTTTCCCCGGCGATATCCGACAGCGCCTCCACGGCGATGGCCAGCCGGGCGCGCAGCTCGGCGATTCCTTCCTCGGGCATTGTCTCGTCCATGACCGACTCCTTTGCTGCGGGCCTGTCCGCCCGCGCGAAACACATAATCCCTCGCAGCCGCCTTGGCAAAGGGGGAAAACCGGCCCGCTCCGGACCTCTTCGGGCGCGCCGCCCCATACAGAGAGGAAACGCCCATGCACATGCATGATTTTCATCGTGGCCGCCGCCTGCGCCGCACCGCCGTGATCCGCGATCTGGTGCGGGAGACGGTGATCACGCAAAACGACCTCATCATGCCGTATTTTGTGGTGGAGACGGCCGACCAAGCCTTCGAAAAGCCCATCGGGGCCATGCCGGGGCAGTACCAACTGGGCCTTGGGGCCTTGTCGGCGCGGGTGGGCCGGGCGGTGGCCAAGGGGCTGCGGGCGGCGCTTCTTTTCGGGCTTCCGGAGAAAAAGGACGAGCGCGCCTCCGGGGCCTACGCCGCGGACGGCATCGTGCAGCAGGCCGTGTCCCGGCTTAAGGCCGACTATCCGGAGTTGTGCGTGATCACGGACGTGTGCCTGTGCGAATACACCTCGCACGGCCATTGCGGCCTGTTGTCCGCCTCCGGCGAGGTGCAAAACGATCCGACGCTCGACCTGCTGGCGGCTACGGCCCTGTCCCACGCCCGGGCCGGGGCGGACATCGTGGCCCCGTCGGACATGATGGACGGCCGGGTGGGGGCCATCCGCATCACCCTGGACGAAAACGGCTTCTCGCACATCCCGGTCATGTCCTATGCGGTCAAGTACGCATCGAGCTTTTACGGCCCCTTCCGCGAGGCGGCTGAGTCGGCCCCGGCCTTCGGGGATCGCAGGGGTTATCAGATGGACCCGGCCAACGCCCGCGAGGCCATGCGCGAGGCGTCCGCCGACCTGGGCGAGGGCGCGGACATGCTGATGGTCAAACCGGCGCTGCCCTATCTGGACATCCTGCACGCGCTTCGCCAGTCCTGCGACGTGCCCCTGGCCGCGTACCATGTCAGCGGCGAATACAGCATGCTCAAGGCGGCGGCCTTAAACGGCTGGATCGACGAGAAGCGGGCGGTGATGGAGTCGGTGACGGCCATCAAGCGGGCCGGGGCGGACCTGATCATCACCTATTTCGCCGAGGACATCCTGGACTACATCCGTGAATAACCGCGTCCCCCGTTAAAAGTTTTGAAGGAGGGTCCAGGGAGGAAACTTTTTCAAAAGTTTCCTCCCTGGCCGCCGGAGGCACCCATGCATCCCTCTCAGCATCCCCACGCATCTTCTCCCCATTTTTCCTCCCCCCATGCCTCCTCCCCCACCCCCACGGGCGCGCCGCCTTTGCGGCTGATCGCCTGGGAGGTGACGCGGGCCTGCAATCTGGCCTGCAAGCACTGTCGGGCCGAGGCCATGCCCGAGCCGTGGCCCGGGGAGCTGTCCACGGCCGAGGCCAAGGCGCTGATCGACACCTTTCCCGAGACCGGGTCGCCGATCATCATCTTCACCGGCGGCGAGCCGCTCATGCGCGCCGACGTGTTCGAGCTGGTGCGCCATGCCGGGCAAAAGGGGCTGCGCTGCGTCATGGCCCCCAACGGGACCATGATCACCCCGGAAAACGCGCGCGAGATGAAGGCCTCCGGCATCCAGCGGTGCAGCATCTCCATCGACGCCCCGGCCGCCGCCGAGCACGACGCCTTTCGCGGCGTGCCCGGGGCCTTTGACGGGGCCATGCGCGGCATCGGCTACCTCAAGGACGCGGGCGTCGAGTTCCAGATCAACTCCACCGTGACCCGCAGCAACCTGGCAAAATTCAAGGACATCTTCAAGCTGGCCGAGCATCTCGGCGCGGCGGCCTGGCACATTTTTTTGCTGGTGCCCACAGGCCGCGCCGCCCAGCTTGGAACGCAGGTGATCTCAGCCGAGGAATATGAAGAGGTGCTCAACTGGTTCTACGACTTCCGCAAGACCACCAGCATGCACCTGAAGGCCACCTGCGCGCCGCACTATTACCGGATCATGCGGCAGCGGGCCAAGGCCGAGGGCGTGGCCGTGACGCCGGACACCTTCGGCATGGACGCCATGACCCGGGGCTGTCTGGGCGGCACGGGATTTTGCTTCATCTCGGCCGTGGGGCAGGTGCAGCCCTGCGGCTACCTGGAGATGGACTGCGGCAACGTGAAAAATACCCCGTTCCCTGAGATCTGGCGCACCTCCAAGCCCTTCCTGCAGTTTCGCGACAAAGAGGCCTACGAAGGCAAATGCGGCGTCTGCGAATACCACAGGGTCTGCGGCGGCTGCCGGGCCAGGGCCTTCACCATGTCCGGAAACTACATGGCCCCTGAACCCCTGTGCAGCTACCAGCCCTCGCGCGGTTAAGATAATCGGGGCTGGCCGCCCCGAACCCCCGCGACCGGGGCTGCCGCCCCGAACCCCGCCCGGGGGAAATCATTTCCCCCGGACCCCCTGATGTCGAGAGCGATCCGGGCGCAGCTACGCTGCGCCCGGATCGTTCTCGAAAATCAGGCAGGCCGGAGAACGTGCGTTCTCCCGCACGCGGACGCGAAGCGCGTCGAAATAATCATAAAATGTGAGTTTTAGTTAAAATATACTTGTATAAAATTTGTCATATAGGTATATTTTGGTTATGAACATTCCGAGAGAAGAACTCGTCGCCGTCCTGTCGCAGTTCAACCCCTGGTGGCGGGGAGAGGGCATTGCCGATTTGTCGGCGTGGAGACGGGCGGCGTTCCGGGACCTGTATGCATGGGTAGTCGCCCCGCCCGCCCCTCGGGCCGTATTGCTCTCAGGCGCGCGCCAGGTCGGCAAAACGACCCTCCTGTTGCAAGCCATTGAAAAATTGCTCGAAGACGGCGTGCCTGCGGCCAACATCCTCTACGCCACCTTCGACCACCCGATTCTCAAACTGTCGGGAATCGAGGCCGTCCTCGACGCCTGGCGCGAACGGGAACCGAAAATTCCCGGCCCGGAGTATCTGTTTCTTGATGAGGCGCAATTCATCAGGGACTGGGGGACATGGATCAAACTCCAGGTCGATTTTCAAAAGCAGAGGCGGATACTCTTTACCGGTTCGGCAATGCCGCTTGCCGAAGCCGGGCAGGAATCCGGCGTGGGGCGCTGGCACGCCATCAAGCTGACGACGCTTTCGTTTTACGAATATCTGCACATCAAGCGCCTTGATCTTCCCCGCCTGCCTGCGGTCAACACCCTCAAGGAACTTTTCCAGTGGAGCGCTTCGGATCTGTACAGATGTTCCGATGCCGCAGCGCCGTATGTCGGGCATTTCCATGAGTATCTTCTTCGGGGAGGTTTCCCACAATCGGCTCAGATCGAGAGCATTACCCAGGCGCAACGGCTGCTGCGCGAGGACATCATCGACAAGGTCCTGAAGCGGGACATGACCGCCTTGTTCGGGGTCAGAAGAATTCTCGATCTTGAACACACTTTTTTGTATCTCTGCATGCACGATGGCGGCATTCTCGATATGCAGAACCTGTGCTTAAATCTTGAGGTGAAGAGGCCGACGGCCCAGAATTTTATAGAACTCTTGGAGTCGACGCATCTGGTATACAGATTGCCGCCATATGGATATGGTAAAGATATTTTACGAGCCAAATTCAAAATATATCTTGCCGATGCCGCTATTTCCCCTGCAGTAATGCTTAAAGGAAAAATCATGCTTGAAGACCCGATATCTATGGGGACAGCCACGGAGACAGCCGTGTTCAAGCATCTTTTTTCTCGTTACTACACGCAAAGCGTAAGATTTTCATACTGGAAGGGGAAGAAGAATCACGAAGTTGATCTTGTCGCGGAGATCGGTGGTGAAATCATCCCTTTCGAGGTGAAATACAGAACGCAGCATACAGATGCCAGGGACCTCAAAGGTCTTCTGGAGTTGATCAAGGCGAAGGCCCTCACTCGCGGTTATGTTGTCACGAAATCCCTCAGTGATTTCGGAATATTGATGGAGCATGACGAGGTGGCGCGGCGGGTTATGAGAATCCCGGCGCCTCTTCTTTGTTATTGGATGGGACGCAGCGAGTTGGATGCCGTTTCATCAGAATAGCGTCATGTGCAACGCTTTCCACGCGTCGCAACGGCAATATGGCGCACCCCGCGAAGCGCGCCAAAATTTTCGAAGGGGGGTCAGGGGGGAAACCTTTTTTAAAAGGTTTCCCCCCTGGCTTTTCTACGCCTCTCCCCGCGCCATCAGCTCCTTGAGCAAAACCGCCGCGCCGCATTGCCCGGACACGGTGGTTGGGGACCACTCCCCGTCTCCCACATATTTGCCGCTCGTATAGTGATTGGAGAAGCTCCACAGGTAGGGCGAACGAACTTCGGGATGGTACAGCCGGTATCCGAAACCGTTGTAGCGCTCGAACTGATACAGCATGGCGGGCAAGGACCAGTCGGTCTCCTGGTCGAGCTTTTTCAGGGCCAGGATGTCGGCGGCGCTTTGCTCCCAGGTGAAGGGCGGCTCGCCCTCGGGGGGCCGACCGGCCGGAACCCGCGTGGTGCGGCCGGTGAGCGGATCGCCGTTATGCAGATGACGGTCAAAGCGGCCGGAGCATTCCATGGCGTGGATGATGCCGATGAAATGCCACGGGATGCCGAGATGGCCGCCCAGTTTCGTGTAGGCGTCCTTGTGGTTGAGGATCAGGTCGCAGGCGGCCGCGACCTCTTTGGCGCGGGCCGGGGCGATGGCGCAGGCGTCGAAAAGCGTCTGGTATTCGGCGGCAAGCGTAGGTGTGAAGGGAACGCGTGGCATGTGAGAACCTCCGTGTCAGGGTTTTCCTCTCATGACAGCATGCACGGCGGACACGCGCCAGACGGGGCGTGTCCGCCGTGTCGGCGCGACTACCAGCCGGGCAGGCTCAGACCCTTGAGATTTCGCTTTTTGAGCATGTCCGACACGATCTGTTGATGGTTTTTCACGGCCTCCTGGAACCGATACCAGTGCGATGCCTGGTAGTCCTTGGGAGACCTCCAGCGGTAGCGGTCCTTGAGCAGGGTGGGAACCCAGGCGAACCAGTCGTCCGGCAGGCCGTGCGCCTCGGCCCGCACGGCCTCGGCGAACCAGGCCATGTGATCGTATTCCGGAATCGGCTGGCCGCCGTATTCCTTTTTGCGGGCCAGGGCCTTGTACCGGCCAATGCGCCGCTCCACATGCGTGTTGTCCGGGTCCTGGCCGCCGATGGCCTCGGCAAAGTCGCAGCCCAGGGCGTCGGCATCCTTTGTCAGGGCGTCGGAGGACTCACGGCTTCCGAGGTGCGCCGCCAGCCGGGTGAAGAGGTCCCGGGCCGCATCCAGGAAGCGGGTCTTGTTGACCACCTGGGGGGCAAGCAGCCGCGTATCCTCCCAGACCTTGCCGGGCTGATCGGGTTTATGCAGGGCCTCGGCATGGCCGATGTTGGGTTTGAGGACGCTGAAGGGGTCTTTTAAGGAGTTGAAGGTGTTTTTGTAGCCGATGAAGTTTTGGTGGGCGTAGGTGTCGGCGAAGACATGACAGGCCACCCCGATGCGGTGCAGATCCTTGGCGGCCAGGGCCATTTCCAGCATATCCACGGCGTTTTGGCTGCCCGGGGTGGTGTTGAGCCAGTGCATGAGCCCGTCCGCGCGGAAGGCCGAGGGGCTTTGCGGGTCGCCGGGCATGAAGTGGAACAGGCAGTAGATGCGCAGCAGTTCGTCCTTGGCCTTGGTGATGTCGTAGGTCTGGGAAAAATAATTCTCGTAGCGCAATTCGTCGTCGCCGTCGTCGAGGACCAGGGAGTGGATGTTGTCGTCGACGTATTGGCTGCTGTAGGCGATGACGGCGGCCTCGTCCGGCGTGAAACCGGCCCGGGCCGCAATGAGATAGGTCATGTGGTAGTGGAATTCGATGTCCATGGTCTGCTCGATCTATTTACGATTGTTTTGGGGCGGCCTGCGGCGCCTTTGGGGCGGGCTTCGGGGCCTTGGGAGCAGGCTTCGGGGCCTTGGGAGCAGGCTTCGGGGCGGGGAACGCGGCGGCCAGCCAGGCGGCCGTGGGCGAGCCGGTCTCCCACAGGGGCGTACCGCTCATGCGGCGCAGGAAATCGACGTGCCGGGCCAGATTGGGGGCCATGTGGCCCTGCGCGTCCGCAAATCCCAGGAACCGGCGCGGATTGTCCTGGGCGATGACCGGGAAGAGGTCGCCCATCTCGTACTTGAAAAGATCCCAGTATTCCGAATTGCTGCGCGACAGGTAGATCATGTAGTAGTCCGTGCCCCACAGGATGTTTCGCGACAGGCTCTTGTCGTTCAGATAGCCCGCAAGGCGCTCGAAATAGGCCTTGCGCACGGAGGCCCGGCCCAGGGGCTCGTCCTGGTAGGACACGTCGCCGTAGACCCGGCCGCCAAGTTCCCGGTCCTTGATCATGTCCACGAGCATGTTGCGCCAGCGGTAGGGGGCGCTTTTCGGGTCGGTGAAGATGTCCTCGTCGGCGAAGTGGGCGAAGTCCAGCCGGACGTTTTGGCAAGTGCGCAGAAGCGGCTTCCAGTCGCCGGGGTAGCAGCGCAGGGCCGTGGCCGGTGAGGCTGCGAAGCCGCCGCTGTTGCAGTGCATGACGATGGGGGCGTGGTGCGTGTCGCACAGGGCGAAGAGGTCTTTCATGCCCGGCGAGTCAGGGCCGTGTTCGGCCAGGGACGGATAGAGCTTGACGCCGACGCAGGCCCCGCTGGACAGGGCGCCGTCCACGATCTCCAGGCCGTTTTCACCGGCCGGGCGGCCGACGCGGTCGGGATTGAAGGCCACGAAGGGCAGCACCCGGCCGGGATGGCGCAGGGCCTGCTCCACGGTCTGGCGGTACTGGTCGTGGAACAGGGCGTCGTCTGCGGACGGTTCCCGGCCGATCACGTCCATCATAAGCGCCGTGACCACGGCGTCCTCGGCCGGGTCGTCCAAAAGGTCCCGGGTCTTGGCCAACAGGTCGTCGGCCACGGCGCTTACGTCCGGCAGAAAGCCGATGCGCAAAAATTCCCAGAGATACAGGCCGCCGCGCCGCCGGGTGTTGAGCATGTCGTGGAGTTCGCCCAGGGCGGTCCGGTTGTCCGTGTCCCGGTCAAGCCGCTTGTCGATGAAGCTGATGATGAGTTCGGCAAAGGGTTTGGAGAGGCCGCCGCGTTGCAGGCGGGCCGACAGGATGGCCTTGGCGGCGTCGGTCAGGAAGGTTTTGAAGTTGAAGACGTGGCAATGGGCGTTGATGCGCATGGCTGTCCTCCAGGGGGTATTTTTGAGACCATGGGGTGGCATACGACGACGCGCAGAATATGCAAGAACTAATTCCAATATGCAATAATTTGTTCTTGAATCAGAATGATATGGGAAAAATGTCAAGAAAAGCGACAAGAAGCAGGATAGGTGCGTGTTGTCAGGGTGTTGAGGCGTCCCGACTGGTTGGGGTCAGTTCTGTCTTGGGGCCTGAAAGGCGTCGTTTTGCACGGCGGTCAGAAAGTCGCGGATAAACGGCCAGTAGTCGGGGTTGTCCAGGATGGAGTTGTGGCCCCCGACCAGGCGGCGGAAGTCCTTGGGACCGGCCCAGACTGCGGCCAGGGCCTGGGCGTGGGATTCGGGGATGAGCGTGTCCTGCGAGGCCGTGAGAAAAAGCGTGGGGGCCGTGACCTTGGCCGCGTCAGGCAGGGCGTCGAAGGGTTGGCGCAACAGGAGCCGGACAGGGAGGAGGGGGTGGGCCGCCTGCCCCACGGACAGGATGCTGTCGTAGGGGGTCACCAGGACCACGGCGGATACCGGGCGTCTGGCGGCCACGTAGGCGGCCACGCCGGCGCCGAGGCTGCGGCCCATGACCGCGATGGGCGTTGCGGGATAGCGGGCTGCGAAGGCGTCGAAAATGTCCAGGGCGTCGGCCTTGACGGCGTGCTCTGTGGCCTTGCCCGTGGAGGCGCCGTAGCCCCGGTAGTTGACGGCGGCCAGGGTGAAGCGGGGCAGTTCGGCCGGGGCCCAGAGGAAAAACGAGGCCGCCTCCTCGGCGTTGCCCTGGAAATAGAGCAAGACCGGCGCCGGGGCCGTCCCGTAGGCGGCGCTGTCTTGCGGCGCGGACAAAACGGGCAGGGTGCGGGGCAAAAGATATCCGGCAAGCGTGGCCCCGTCCGGGGTGGTCAGGGTCAGGTCCGTAAGGTCGGGATGGTAGGAGCGCAACTGGGCGACCAGGGTCGCATCCGCCGCCCGGCCCGGAAAGACCTGGGAATCCTGCAAAACGTACATAAGGCCCATGTAGGCCGCATAGACCAGACACAGCGCCACAAGGCCCATGGCCATAAACTTCATCTTCACCCTCTCCTCTCCCTTTCGCCGGATGCGGCATGGCGGGCACGATAGCCCGAATCGGCCCGGGACGGAACCCCTGGGGCTCGCCGCGCGGCCGCCATGCGGGCCCGGGTTTCTTGACAAACCCCGGATCGTGCCCATAACCCCCTTTTGTCCTTCAAAGGGGGGAGTATGTCCGGAAGCGGATACGTCCATGGATATGGCCGCCGGGAGGCCGAGCGCCTTCTGGATCAGGCCGGGGGGCTGGCCGGGCTTTTGCACCACGACACGGGCTATCCGGCCGGGGCCAGGGTCCTTGAGGCCGGGTGCGGCGTCGGGGCCCAGACCGTGATCCTGGCCGAGAAGAGTCCGGGCGCGGACATCACAAGCGTGGACATCTCCCCGGACTCCCTGACCCGGGCCGAGGCTGCCGTGCGCGCCGCCGGGCACGGCAACGTGCGTTTCCAGCAGGCCGACATCACCCGGCTGCCCTTTGCCGACGCCTCGTTCGACCATGTCTTCGTGTGTTTCGTGCTGGAGCACCTGCCGGACCCCATGGCCGCCCTGCACGAGCTGGTCCGGGTGCTGGTCCCGGGGGGCGGCGTCACGGTCATCGAGGGCGACCACGGCTCCTGCTATTTCCATCCCGAGACCCCGGCGGCGCGCACGGCCTGGCAGGGGCTGGTCACGGCCCAGGCCCTTTTGGGCGGGGATTCCCTGATCGGGCGGCGGGTCTATCCGCTTCTGGCTGCGGCCGGGTTGCGCGATATCCGGGTCTCGCCGCGCCTGGTCTATTCCGACGGCTCGCTGCCGGAGGTGGCCGAGGCCTTCGTGCGAAAAATCATCGTGCCCATGGTGGCCGGGGCGCGTCAGGCGGCCCTGGATAACGGCCTGGCCGACGCTGCGACCTTCGACGCGGGGCTGGCCGATCTTATGCGCACGGCCGAGCCGGACGGCGCCTTCTGCTATACGTTTTTCAAGGGTACCGCCAGGAAATGAGCGCCGCGCATCCAGCCGGGGGCTTTATCTGGCGGGCGGCCTGCCGGGTGGCCCCGGTGGTCCTGGGATATGTGCCCGTGGGTTTCGCCTACGGGGTTTTGGCCAAAAACGCCGGGCTGTCCACGGCCAACATCCTGGCCATGTCGGTTTTGGTCTTCGCCGGATCGGCCCAGTTCATCGCCGTGGGGCTTTTGGCGGCCGGGGCGTCTTTGGCCGGGATCATCCTGACCACGTTCGTGGTCAACCTGCGCCATCTGCTTTTCGCCGCCGCCCTGTCGCCGTCTTTGGGTTCGTGGCGCACGCGTGATCTGTCCCTTCTGGCTTTTGAACTCACGGACGAGACGTTCGCCCTGCATGCCGGGGCCTTGCGCGACGGCCCCCTGTCCCGGGCCGAGACCCTGGCCGTGGGGATCATGGCCCAGGCCGCCTGGGTGTTCGGCTCGGCGCTTGGGGCCGTGGCCGGGGCCTCGGTGGGGGATGTGCGGCCCATCGCCCTGGACTTCGCCCTGCCGGCCATGTTCATCGCCCTGCTGGCCGGGCAGGTGAAGTCCCGGACCCATCTGGCCGTGGCCCTTTTTTCCGGAATCCTGTCCACGGCCCTGGTCCTTTCGGGCGTGGACCGCTTCGGCGTCCTGGCCGCCACCCTGGCCGGGGCCGCCTTGGGAACCCTATGGCAGTCCTTGACCAAACCGACGTCTTCGTGACCATCGCGGGCATGGCCCTGGCCACCTACCTGCCCCGGGCCGCGCCCCTGGTCTTTTTGTCAGGGCGCACCCTGCCGCCGCCTGTGGTGCGGTTTTTGGGATTCGTCCCGGCGGCGGTGCTGGCGGCCCTGCTTTTTCCGGCCGTTTTGGCCCCCGGGGGCGGACTTGACCTGTCGGTCGGCAACGAGTTCTTGCTGGGCAGCGTGCCCGCCGCGCTTGCGGCCTGGCGCACGGGCAGCTTTTTCGGCGCCGTGGCCGTGGGCATGGGCACGGTGGCGGCGCTGCGGTTTTTCGCGGGATAAAAGGGCCTAGGTGGGACGGGCCTGCCGCTCGTCCGTCATCTCCTGCCAGGCGGCCAGGACCTTGTCCGCCTCCCGGGCCAGCTCCGCAAACGCCTGTCCGGCCATGGCCGCATCCCCGGCCCGGGCCGCCGTCTCCACACGTCCGGCGGCGTCGCGGCAGGACAGGGCGCCCATGGTCCCTGTGGCGCTTTTGAGCATGTGCGCGGCGCGGGCCAGACCAACCATGTCCCGTCCGGCCAGGGCGGTCCTGGCCGCCTCCAGGCCATTGGCGGTCTCGGTCGCCCCCACCGTCAGGATCTGACGGTATTCCTCTTCCCCGATTCCCAGATGCCGGGTGGCGAAATCCTTGTCCAGCACAGGCGCTGCGGCGTCGTCCGCAGGGACGGCGCCGTGGCCGGGCGGTTCAAAGAAGCCGTTTCGGGGTTTTGTGGCCCGATGCAGGGCCCGGGCCAGTTCGTTTTGGGACACGGGTTTGGTCAGAAATCCGTCCATGCCCGCCTGGATGCATTCCTGCCGAATCTCCGGCAGGGCATGGGCGGTCATGGCCAGGATGGGCGTCCCGGGCTGCCGGACCCGTATCGTGCCGTGACCGCCCCGGCGGATGCGCCGGGCCGCCTCCAGTCCGTCCACGTCCGGCATCTCGATGTCCATGAGCACGGCGTCGAAATCCTCGCTGGCCAGGGCCATAAGGGCCGCCTCCGCGCTTTCGGCGTGGCGTGCGGCATGCCCCAGGCGGGAGAGCATGAGCGTGGCCACCCGGGCGTTTAGGCCGTTGTCCTCCACCAGGAGCAGGCGCAGGGGACGGGTTTGCGGCAGCGGGGCGTCCTCGGCGGCCTGGGCCATGTCGGGATTTCCGGTCTGCAGCTCGAGGGTGAAGGTAAAGCTGCTGCCCTGGCCAAGTTGCGAGGACACCGTGATCCGGCCGCCCATGAGCTCCACGAGTTGCCGGGAGATGGACAGCCCAAGCCCTGTGCCGCCGTAGGTGCGGCTGGTGGATCCGGTGGCCTGGGTGAACATCTGGAAAATGCCGTTTAGCTTGTCGACGGCGATGCCGATGCCCGTGTCGCTGACGACGAACTCCACATGCATCCGGTTGTCCCCGCCGTCGGATTGCGGCAGGCGGCGGACCTCGATGCGCACTTCGCCCTGTGCGGTGAATTTGACGGCGTTCCCGGCCAGATTGAAGAGCACCTGCCGCAGGCGCAACGGATCGCCGCGCAGGTAGCCGGGAACCTCCGGAGACACGACCAGGGTCATGCCCAGTCCCTTGCTCCCGGCCTCGGCGGCCAGGGCCTTGCGGACCCCTTCCAGGACCCGGCGCAGGTCGAAGTCGATGTGCTCCAGGGTCAGCCGGCCGGCCTCGATCTTGGAAAAGTCCAGGATGTCGTTGAGCACGGCCAGAAGGTGGGTGGCCGAGTCCTTGACCACGCACAGGTAGTCCCGCTGCTCCGGGGTGAGCTGGGTGGCCAGGGCGGCCTCGGTCATGCCCGCCACGGCGTTTAAGGGGGTCCTGATCTCGTGGCTCATGGCCGCCAGGAAGCTGCTCTTGGCCCGGGTTCCGGCCTCGGCGGCGTCCCTGGCCGCCCGCAGGCCCTCCTCAAGGCGTTTTTGCCGGGTGATGTCGTCGAAGGCGAAGATCACCTCGCGATCCGGACGACGGAGATCCAGGGCCGTGGCGTAGACGCGCACCCATCCCTCTTCGCCGTTTTTGCGGCGGAAGGCGTATTCTCCCCTAAAGACCCCGTCCTGGCCAAGCGCCCGGGCATAGGCGTTCTCGAAGGCCTGGCCGCCCTCCTCTGACGTGTAGACCAGGGACAGGGGGCGGCCGAGGAGTTCCTCGGGCCGATACCCCAACATCTCGGCCCCCCGGCGGTTGATCTTGCGACACTCCCCGCTAACGACCATGGCGATGCCCACCAGCGTGTTCTCCACGATGGCCTCAAGCTCGGAGACGGCGTTGCGCAACTGCTTTTCGGCCTGGGTGCGCTCGGTCACGTCCAGGTAGGTATAAAGCCTGCCATAGACCTGCCCGGCCATGCGATACGGTCTGGCCCGGCGCTCCAGGAGTCTGCCGTCGGCCATCTCCACCACCTCGACGGCCTCCATGGTCATGTCCTGAAGCAGCTCCAAAACCCGCAGCTTGAAACCGGCCGGATCTCCGGCCCGGGATGAGGTCATCTCCAGGCGGGCGTGGGGGGTGGACAGACTGCTCCACGAGTCCGGCAGGTTGAAGAGCTCATTGAAACGGCGGTTGACGGCCACGATGTTCCGGTTGGTGTCCACCACCAGGATGCCTTCGGCCGTGGATTCGATGGTGGCCGTGACCAGATCGAGCAGGCGCTTGGCCTCGGCCCTGGCCCGCTCCCGTTCGCCAATCTCCTCGGTGAGCCGGGCGTTGGCCGATTCCAGGGCCAGGGTGCGCTGTTGCACCTTTTCTTCCAGGGTCCGGTTGGCCTCCTCGATCTGGGCCTGGGATGCGGCGATCCGGGCGGCGTTCTCCCTAAGCGCCAGGGACATGGCGTTGAAGGCCTTGGCCATGCCGCCGATCTCGTCGCCTGTGGCCATATCCACGAGCTCGCCGGGGTGCCCGCCCTGCACGCGCTCCATGGCGCCGCGCAGCCTGCGTACCGGCGACAGCACGGTTTTGCGCAGCATCCAGTTGAGAAGCCCGAGCATGACCAGCAGGTTGGTCCCCAGGGCGGCCAGGGACAGAAGCAGCATGGAGCGCGACTGGCGGTCCAGATTGTCCGGGGAGAAATAGATGCGTACGTAGCCCACCTGCTCGCCGATCATGGTGATGGCTTCGGCGTAGGACAGCACCCGCTTGTCGCCCACATGGGAGTCGGCAAAAGACGGGGCCTTGTCCAGGCCGAGGCGCAGCTCGGAGGGCAGGGGCTGGGCCAGGGCATGACCCGCCGTGGCGAAAAGCGCCCCGTCCGGCAAAAAGACCTCGGCCCCAAGCACGTCCTTGACCTTGATCAGCTCCCGCAAGGTGGCGCCCACGGCTCGGTCCTGGCGGGCGAATATCTCGTTGGCCAGATATTCGTAGCGCTGGGCCACCACGCTTTGCAAAAGGACCTTGACCCGCTCCAGGGCCTCCTGGCGCTCCGTGGCGGCGTACAGGGACACGAACGCGCCCGAAATGACGGCCACCACGACAAACGTGACCAGGATGGCCAGGTTGATCTTGACCCGCAGGGGCATGGCAAAGACAAATCGCATGTTTTTTTCCCGAATCATCGGAAAGAGGCGTGGAAGACGGACCGGCCGTTGTCGAAGCGCATGATGCACACCTCCTTGCCCTCGGGATTGCGATTGGCGTCAAGCGTGATCGTCCCGGTCCCCCCCTGATGGCCTGCGGTTTTCGCCAGGGCCGCCGCCACCGCCTGTCTGTCCAGGCCTGCGGCGCGGCGGACCGCCTCGGCCAGCACCATGACGGCGTCGTAGGCCAGGATGGCGTCCGGCTGGAGCAGGGCCGCGCCGTGCGCCTTCAGGTAGGCTTTCGCTACGCCCTGCCCGGCGGGAATGGGCGAGTCGGGGTGCCAGTGGGTGGCGTAATAATGCCCGTGCAACGTCCCCTTGGCGCCCTCGGCCATGGTCGGCCCCCATCCGTCGCCGCCCAGGAAGGTGGCGGTCAGGCCCATGGCCACGGCCTGGCGGATGATGAGCCCGGACTCCACGGCGTAGCTCGGCAAAAAGACCACGTCCGGTGCGGCGGCGGCCACGGCGGCGAGCTGCGGCGCGAAATCCGTGTCGCGGCTTTTAAAGCTCTGTTCGGACACGATCCGTCCCCCCTGCGCGGTGAACACCCGGGAGAAGATGGCGGCCAGCCCCTGGCTGTAGTCGCTGCCCATGTCGATCATGACCGCAGCGGTTTTCGCCGAAAGGCCCGAGAAGGCGAAGCGGGCCAGAAGATCCCCCTGTTGGTCGTCGGTATAGCAGACCCGGGAGATGCAGCCGCCGACGCGGGTCACGTCCGGATGGGTGGCGATGGTGGCCACAAGCGGCGTCCCGGACTCCTGGCAGACCTCGGCCATGGCCTTGGTCATGCCGCTCCAGGGGCCGCCGACCACGCCCAGAACCCCTGCGGCCACGGCCTGTTTGGCGGCCTGACGGGCCATGAGGGGGGTGCTGGCGTTGTCGAGGCTGAGAAGCTCCACCGGGCGTCCCAAAAGGCCGCCGGAGGCGTTGAGCGCCGCGACGGCCAGGGCCGCGCCGCGAAAATCCTGCTGCGCCGTGCCGACGGAGGCCTCGCCGGTCTCGGCGAAGATGGCCGCGATGCGCACGGCGGGGTCTGCGGCGCGGGCGTGCCCGGCCAGGGCCGCCAGAATGGCCGCCGTTGCAATGAGAATCGCCAGGGCGGGGGCGCGGGGCGTGGTCCTGGCCCTGGGGGCGGCCGGTGCGTTTTTTTTGGTCAAGGTGGTCATTAGAAGGGGGCGTCCGGGTTGACTGTTTTCACAAGACCTGCCTTGCCGTCGATGAGTTCCATGATATGCACGCTTTTTTGCACGGCGCCCTGGGCTAAGAAATTGATGTTCCCGGTGACGCCGGGATAGTCGTGAAGGTTCGCCAGCGCCTGACGCAGGGCCTCGGGCTGGAGGGAACCGGCCTTGGCTGCAGCCCTGGCCGCCACCTGCACGGCGTCATAGGCCAGGGCCGCCCCGGCCACGGGCAGTCGGCCAAACCGCCGGGCGTACGCCTGGGTGAATCGCTGCGAGGTCGCATCCCGCATAAACGGCGCCCAGTGATCCGTATAATAGCCGCGTCTGGGGTATGCGCCGCGCAGTTCCTCGAACCGGGAGCTGCCCCAGCCGTCCCCGCCCAGGGGGATGGATTCCACCCGCTCATCCTGCAAGGTCTTGAGCAGGGCCGAGGTGTCGACCCAATAGCCGGGCATGAACAGCACCTCGGCATGGGTCTGGGCGGCCTGGCGGGCCACCTCGCCAAAGTCCCTCTGGCGCATCTTATATTCGATTTCCGCCGCCACCCGTCCGCCCAGGGCGGTGAAACGCTCGCGGAAGGCGGCGGTCATGGCCATGGAGTAGGCGCTGGTCAGGTCGGTGAGCACGGCGGCCGTGGCTGCGCCCAGGTCATGGCGGGCAAAGGCGGCCATGGTTCGGGCTTGGTCGTTGTCGTCGAAGCAGACCCGGAAAATAGCGTCTCCCGTGGCCACGATGCCCGGATGGGTGGCGATGACGGAAATAAGGGGGGTGCGGCTTTCCGTGGCCACCCGGGCGACCTCAAGGGCCTGGGAGCTGTAGGACGGGGCAAAAAGGAGATGCGCCCCCGAAGCCACGGCGTCTTTGGCGGCGGCCCTGGCCGCGATGGGCAGGTTTTGGGTGTCGAAGGCAGTCATGTCGATGTGCGGCAGCGTGTCATCGCCAGAGGCGTTGATCTCCTCCACGGCCAGAAGCGCCCCGTCCCAGATGTCCGATTCTTCGGGCGCGCCCGGCCCGGTCAGGCCGATGACGAAACCGATCTGAAGCGACTGGCGGGCCAGGGAAACCGCAGGGTCCGCGAAGGACAGGGCTGCTAAGGCCCAGGCAAAAAGCAGGATGGCCGATTTCAGGCGAAGTCCTGCGCCCACGGCGATGTGATCGCGGGAGACGCGGCGTAAGGGGCGTATCAGGCAGGGGGGCGTTTTGCGCGACACCATGGGCATCTCCATGGGAATCCCCGGGGGAACGCCGCGTCCCATCCGAGCGGCGGGACGTGCCAAGGATACGTATCACTACGCGAAAAAGCCAGGTATTGTCAAAAAGCGGGAGATGCCTGCGCCGCCTCAGGGAACAAGACGGCGGGCTGTGGCGAACACCGAGGTCCAGTAGGGGTCGGACAGGCGGTCCTCGCGCACCCGGCCGCCGCTGCTGGGGCTGTGCACGAAGTGGTCGGGGGAGGTGGCGATGCCGACATGCAGGGTGGTGCGCTTAAAAGAGGTGTTGAAAAAGAGCAGATCGCCCGGCCCCAGCTCCCGCACCCGGACCGCACGCCCGGCATGGTATTGGTCGCTTACCGTGCGCGGTACGCGGACGCCGTTTTGGGCGAACGCCCATTGCACAAGCCCCGAACAGTCGAACCCCTCCGCCGGGGTGTCGCCGCCGTAGCAGTAGCGGGTTCCGATCTGGGACCGGGCCGCATCCGCGATTTTCGCCCCGATTGATGTGCCCAGGGAAGCCGGGGCCGGTTGCGGGTCGTGGGCTCCGAAAAAGGCGCAACCCGGGCTCAGGATGGCCAGAAAGGCGAGCAGCACAGCTACGGCGCGGCGTCGCCGGAAGCCGCTCCATGCCTGGCGGGGCGTGGGTTCATGCCCCACGGCTTCCGCTCCATGCCGCGGCGCGGCTGGCCGTGGGGTTGTCGCGCCGAGGGGCGGCGGGCAAATCGCGCCAGTATTTGCGCCATGTCGTGTGTCGCGAAACATGTTGCGCCTTGTCCTTATTGCGCAACATCCCGTGCGCCAGGGACGGGATGGTAGCGGGTTGACGGACCGCGTCCGGATTTTCGCAACAGCCCCCGGCCCACCAGTTCCTTCAGGTCGTGCTGGGCGGTGCGGTCGGGAACATCCGGTCCGGCTGCGTTCTGGTAGTCCTGACGGCTTATGGCCGCACGGTGGGACAGGGCGGCCAGGGCCTTGCGTTGCCGTGGGTTGAGGCCGCCAGGGGCGGCCGGTCGCGGCGCGGCAGGCTCGGCGTGTTCCGGCGACGTCGCCTGGGGCGCGGCCTTGGCCTGGGGTGCGGGCATGGCGCGTTCTCCTGCGGCGCCGCCCCCTGTCCGTGTCGCGCCGTCCGAGGGCGCCCCTGGCGGATCGGCGGCGAAAAAGGCTGGCTGCGGCGCCGCCTCCTCCACGTCGTCGGGCAGAAGGCGCGGGGTCTCGTCGCCGAACTTGATGTCCTCGGCATAGATGACGTCGCGTTCGGCCAGGGCCACGGCCCGGGTCAGGCAGTTCTTGAGTTCGCGCACGTTCCCCGGCCAGTCGTGGCGCATGAGCTTTTCCAGCGCCCCGCGGCTTAAGCGCACATCGCCTTTTCCCGTGAACCCGGCGGCCTGGCGCAGGAAATGCCCGGCCAGGATGGGGATGTCGTCCATGCGGTCGCGAAGCGGCGGGGTGGCGATGCTCAGAACCTGAAGCCGGTAGTAGAGGTCTTCGCGAAATTCCCCGGCCTGGACCTTCTCCTTGAGATTGACGTTGGTGGCGGCGATGACCCGGGCGTCGAACTCGATCTCCGCGTCGCTGCCCAGGGGGCGGATGCGCCGCACGGACAGGGCCCGAAGCAGGGATTGCTGGACCTTGACCGAGGCGTTGCCGATCTCGTCCAGGTGCAGGGTGCCGCCGTCGGCGGCCAGAAAGGCCCCCTTGCGGTCGGATTTGGCCTCGGAAAAGGCCCCCTTCACATGCCCGAATATGGCGTCCATGAGCAGGTTTTCGTCCAGCGCCCCGCAGTTGATGGAGATGAAGGGCTTTCCGGCCCGGGAGCTCTGCTTATGGATGGCCTCGGCCGCCAGCTCCTTGCCCGTGCCGGTTTCGCCCACCACCAGGACGTCGGCGTCGGCCACGGCGGTCTTGTGGATAAGCGACATCAGGGCGGCGATCGAGGGGCTGGCCCCCAGGATGTCGCCCGCCCGGGAGGCCATGGCCCCGCCGCCATCCAGGGGCACGGTCTCCCGGGACTGCACGGTGCGCAGGTAGTCCTCCTTGCGGCGAATCTCCTGGTCCTTGGCGGACAGCGAGGCGATCAGATCGTTTATGGCCCTTTTGAGCACCGAGGTCTCGTGGTCGCTGTCCGAAAGATCCACGCGCCGCAGGCGGCCCTCGCCGTGCATGGCCGTGACCTCCCTGGCCAGGCTGAGAATGGGCTTGGTGATGATGCGGCTTAAAAAATAGATCAAAAGCGAAACCGTGAGCATGGAGGCCACGCCGATGCCGAACACCACGTTGAACTGGCCGAATTCGGCGGCGCGGGGCAGCAGGCTGCGGTCCACGTAGATGATGCCTCCGATCACCTCGTCCGGGCCGCCCGCCTTCACCGGGAAGCGGACCGGCGCATAGCCGATGAACTGTTCGCTGGCCGCCGACTTCGAATTGAAAAATTCGGAAAAGCGGCTGGCCAGTCCCGCCCGCCCGCCACGCACCTCGTCGAGGATCCGCCAGTACTCCTCGTGCTGGCCGGACGGCCGGAATCCGGTTTCGAACCCCGTGCGGCCCATATCGCCGGTCATCCCGGACCGGGCCAGCTCTACGGACAGTTCCTTGTCGGCCTCGTCCGCATTCTCAGACTGAAAGAGAAGCCAGCCCTTCTCATCGAAATAAAAGCTGTAGCGGTTCTCGGCGGCGCGGGGGAATCCGTACAGGGGGGAGCGGGACGATGTGAACAGGGACAGAATGTTTCGCGCCGCATGGGCGTCCAGGGACAGGACCAGATAACCGCGCAGGCTGCCGTCCGCATGGGCCACCGGGGTGATGAACCGGAAGACGGACATTCCCAGGCTGGCCAACCCCGGCAGGGTGACGGTGGGCGGGAAAAACAGGTCGATGGGGCCGCTTGGCGACACATCGCCGGGCTGCAACTCCCCGCCCCGTTTGGGAATGATCAGGGGGCTGTTCCGCATAAGGGCGGCCGTCTCCACGGGGATGTCCACGATCTCGCCCCGGTTGCACAACAGATATATCTGTTCCCGGGGGTCCACCCCGGCGAAGGCCGCCTCCAGATACCGGCCGCCATGGACCGTATTGTGGCTTTTGAGGAAGTCGGCCAGCGAGGCGCGGTCCAGGGGCTTGGTGGCCAGGATGGACAATGCGTTGCGGCAGTTGGTGAACAGGGTCTCGATCTCATGGGCCTGGGCCATGGTCAGGACGATGGCGTTGCGCTCGAGCGCAATGAAGAAATAGTGGCTGAAGATGAGGTGGCTGGCGAAGCCGGTGACCACCAGGATGCACAGCACGGCCGGGATCAGGGCCACCAGCAGTTTTTTTCTGATGCTCCAGTCCGACAAAAATCCCGAATCGCGAAGGTCGGGTTCCGCCTCATCGTATCGCAGAAAGCGCATGCGGGGCAGCCTCCAATGGCGCGTTATCCGGTTTGTCCTGGTAATGCCGGACCAATTGGCCGTTTCGTGTCGGCGCGATATGCGCCGGTCCCGCCTCTTATTGCGCAAGATGCGGGGTTTTTGTCAAGCGCGATATGGTGGGCGCGATTAATATTTGTAAATTCAGCATATTGAAAGTTATGGCACGCTGGTTGCTCAAGAAGGGGCAGCGTTTGCGATCCGCGCCAGCGGTTAAATGGAAACACACACATACAGGAGGGGCTTACGATGAAGATCATGGCGGCGCTCGATCTGTCCAAGCATGCGGCGGGCATCCTTGAGAAAGCGGTGCAGCAGGCCAAGCTGTGCAACGGCGAGTTGTCCATCCTGGTGGTGGCCGAGGACTTCATGGATATCGGCGACTATCTGGGCGAGTCGGCGAACATCACGGAAAAATCCCTGGCCGCAGCCAAAGCCGGTGCGGCGGACTACGCGGCCAAGGCCAAGGCCCTGGGCGTTGAGGCCAAGGTCCTTTTGGAGCAGGGCGTGTCTCCGGCGGACCTGATCGTCAAGGTGGCCGAGGACAACAAGATAGACCTTCTGGTCCTGGGCAGCCGGAGCAAGAAGGGTCTGGACAGATTTCTGATCGGCAGCGTGGCCTCCAAAGTGGTGTCGCATGCTCCGTGCTCGGTTTTGGTGGTGCGGTAGGCGTTTTTGGCATGAAATTCCCAAGGAGGAGAGTTCCATGAAGGCATTGTGGAAAAAGATGATCGTGGCTGTGACAGCGATGTTTCTGCTCATGCCCATGGCCGCGTTTGCGGCCGGCGGCGGCGGCGCGGGCATCGTCATCGTGGCCGACACCCGCAAGCTGTCCGGCATCATGGCCTGGTGGTCCAATCTGTATAACGAGAGCCACCTCTATTTCACGCTCCTGACCATCATCATCATCCCCACCGTGGGTGTGGTTTTCGGCGTGCTGGCGGATATCGTGATGCATTTCATCGGCATCGACCTCAAGTCCCGCGATCTGGCGGAACACTAGGCCGATACCCGTCATCCACTACGGCGCGGCCCCTGGCCAAACCAATCTGGAAACGAGCGAAAAAGAGGAAAGGAGCAACAGAATGGACTGGTTATACATCCTCATGCCCATCTCGGGCGTGACCATATTCTGGCCGGGGCTTATCATCCTCGGCGTGGGCGTGGGCATCATCGGCGGCTTTTTCGGGATGGGCGGGGCGTGGATGGTCACGCCTGGCCTCAACATCCTGGGATTCCCCATGGCCTTCGCCATCGGCACGGACATCGCGCACATGGCTGGTAAATCGCTGATTTCCACCATGCGGCACGGCAAGTTCGGCAACGTGGACTACAAGCTCGGCGTGATCATGATCGTGGGCACCGTCGGCGGTTTCGAGGTCGGGGCGCAAATGATCATGTGGCTTGAGAGGATAGGCAGCGTGGACAAGGTTGTCCGCTATGGCTACCTGGGCCTGCTTACCTTTATCGCCTGGCTGGTCTTCCACGATGTGGCCAAGCGCCGGGCCAAGGACCGGGCCGCCCTGGCGTCCGGACAGAAGGTGGATGACAAGGCTACGGGCATCGAGTGGCACAAGACCCTGCACAAGATCAAGATCCCGCCCATGGTGCACCTTAATGTCGCGGGCATCTATTGCTCGGCTTGGCTGCCCATCTTCGTGTCCTTCCTCACTGGCTGGCTGGCCGGCATCCTGGGCATCGGCGGCGGGCTTATCCGTATGCCTTCCCTGATCTACCTCCTTGGCTGCCCGACCCACGTGGCCGTGGGCACCGACCTCTTCGAGGTCATGATCTCCGGCCTCTACGGCGCGGGTTCCTTCACCTACAAGGGCCGCACCGAGCTCGTGGCGGCGCTTATCATGCTGGTCGGCGCATCCATGGGCGCCCAGGTCGGCTCCGTGGCCACCAAGTACATCAAGGGCTACGGCATCCGCATCGCCTTCGGCGTTGCGGTCATCGGCTGCATCCTCTCCATCGTCTTGAAGCTTGTCCCCGATTACGTCGCCGGCACCAAGGCCGCCACGGATATCATGGCGGTTTGGCTGGTCAACGGTCTCGTGGTGGCCTTGTCGGCCTACATCACTATCAAGATGGTGCAGGGCGCCAAGCGGGAAATCGCGGCCAAGAAGGCCCGGGGCTAGCGGGAAGGCGAAACGCGGATAACAAAGAAGCGACAAGGAGGAATCCATGAGACGCATGTGGTTGAATCTGCTCCTCGCCCTCCCGGTGATGTTCATCCTGGGGTGCGGAGAGTACGGCAAGGTGGATCAGGGACGGGTTGTGGCCTTCGACAAGGAAAAAAAGATCGTCACCATCATCCGTGACAAGAAGATAGATACGCTCAACCCGGACTATTCATATCTGCCGCCGCTGACCTACAACATGCCCACGGACCCCAATGAAATTGGGCCCGAGCCCAAGGCTGGCGGACGGATGAAGCTGGACATGGAAAAGAGTGAGATCACCTTCTACGACGGGGCCATCCAGAACTTCGTGCATGTCCCGTTCAAGCTGGTCGAGAGAAAGGACGGCGTGGGCCGCGACGATCCCCTGGTCAAGGACAAGAAGCTGCCCGCCGTGGACAAGGACAAGAAGACCATCACCATCTTTTCCGGCCGCCAGAAGCTGTATGTGGTGGTGCAGGTGGGCGACGAGTTCATGAAGTACCCTGACGCCGAGTGGGATGCGGGCGACGAAGTGCGCATCTACTACAAGGAAGACGGCAAGGCCCTTCGTTTCATGAACATCAGCAGAACCGACATCTTCAAGAAGTAACCCCCCCCTCGAATGGTCCGCCCGGCCTGGCGACAATGGCCGGGCGGACCACACACAGGGAAACGAAACGGAGGACGCCATGAACGACGATACCAAGGTTCCCGCGCGCGAACTCAACACCAGGCAGAAAATCACCGTGATCGCAGTGGATGTCCTGGTCCTGGCCGAACTGTGCGTGGCCATGTACCTGGCCAACGCCAACCCTGACGTGTTTACCCCCACGTTCATGAAATGCTTCTTTTCCATGCTTGTGCCTACCATGATCGCGGGGTATGTTTCCGTGCGGCTTCTGCGCGAAAAACAGCCCCAGGTGGAATCGACACAATCATGAATGAAAAGACGGTTGGAATGCTGCGAAACGTTGCGAGCCGCCTGGGCGGACTGTGCATGGCCATCATCGTCTTGTGCGTCATTGACGGCCTGACCTCGCAACTGCGGCAGGAATTCAACACCTTTGCCTTGCTTCCGGGTGAATCCATGCTGGTCAACGGCCACATGCCCCCGGATACGGCGGAGATCAAAGACCTGATCATTGAAGGATCGCTTGAGACCATACAGTTTCACCCCGAATCGACATACAAGGGGTTCTGGATGGGCGGCTTCATGTGGAAGGGAGAGGCGACTGCGGCGGAGAACGCCGCAGCCGGGACGTACACGGTGACCGTGCGCGGGGGAAAAGAGGAAAAACCTCACCCCTCCATGGTATTCACCTTCCGGGTCTATCCCGATGCGCAAAGCCTACGCGCCAACGCCGCCGCCCTTGCCGTGCGCTATGTGGGATTTCATCCGTACGCCGTCGCCGCCGGGCTTCTGCCTCTGGCGATCCTGTGCGGGTTAACGGTCTTTTTTCTCGCCAAAAAAATGGAGCGGGACATGGCCGCAAGAGGAAAAGCCGAAATATATATGATCAAGCGCTCCCCCGAGGGGCTCCAGATATCGTTCGGGTTGGGCAGGGATCATGGAGTGGAGCCGGGGGCGCTGGTCTGCATTCACAACGAGGCCGGGCTTGTCGTGGGACGGGCCAAGGTCACGGGCAGCACGGAGACCGATTCCACGGCGGTGCTGGCCGGGGACGGCCTGGCGGAGCTCGGGAATCTGGTCACCCAGGATTCCGCTGCGCCGCGCGCGGACGCCGCAGGCAAGGATTAGGGGGAGTGGAGTCCGCCATGCATTTCGCCATCCACCAAAGCCGCGTTCATCCGACCACCTACCTGTTTCTGCGGGACCGCGACGACCTGTCCGCCCTGCCGGAAGGCCTGCGGGAGGAGATAGGCAAGCTCAAGTTTTTGCGCATGTCGCGGGAGCAAGAGGAAGAAACCGCCGCCATCTCCACGAAGTACCAGGAGATCGTGCAAAATATCGGCGCCCGGGGATACCATGTGATCATGTGGGCCTCGCAAGACCCGGGGAGACGGGAAAAATAACGGTCCGCGCCCGGCCGTCAGGCGCGGGTGAACACGCCCACCAGATGCTCCCCGGCATCGGTCACGGACAGCCGCCAGCCGGACACCGTGGCCAGTTGATCCTGCAAAATCTCCAACGCGTTTTTCTTCGTCAGAAATTCCAGGCGTTTTTTCCCGGATAAGCGGAGATACCAACCTATCTCCATGCCGAGTCCTCAGCATTTGTCCCGAAGATCCAGGGTCAGGGTCTCGTCGTCCATACCTGCCTCACATCTTGTCGAAATAAATCAGCGTGCCCATGACCACAAAGCCCACGGCGGCCACCTTTTTCATGACGTTCGGCGGGATGTACTGACAGATGAGGCTGGCGAAGACCACGCCGATGAGGCTGACGGTCACCAGGGCCAGGGACGAGCCCACGAACACGGTCCAGGGCTTTTTGGTGTCGGCGGCCAGGAGCACGCAGGCCAGTTGCGTCTTGTCGCCCAGTTCGGCGATGAAAAGCGTGGCGAAGGTGGTGGCGAAAAGTTTCCAATCCATGGGCGATCCTTGTGTTCTTCACGTAAATTAGCGTTGAAACGGCGCTACGGCCAATCGGGAGCGGCACTATAGGGGCGCGGGGCGGGCGGGGTCAATGGCGGTCGAACGGCCCTGGGAAGGGACGCATTTCCCGCAGCCGTCCACCCCCGCCTATTCCCCAAGCCCCATGCCCGGGGCCATGAACCGGCCCGTGAGCTGCGTCTCGTAGCCGCCCAGGGCAGCCACCCGGGCCTTGAAGTCGTCCGTGCCGATGACCGCCAGGACCGCCTGGATTTTCGGATCATCCAGGTAGGCCCGGGGGATGATCAGGTCGTAGCGCTCCCGGGCCACGGGCAGAAAATCCAGCGACAGGGCCTTGGCCGCCGCAAAAACCCCCATACCGCAGTCCGCCGCGCCGGTCTGCACGTTCACGGCCACGCCCATGTGCGTGAACTCCTCGTGGCTGTAACCCGCCACCTGCCCGGGATCGACGCCTGCCTGGAGCAGATGGTGGTCGAAAAGAATCCGCGTTCCCGCGCCCTTTTGCCGGTTCACAAAGCGCACCCCGGGCCGGGTAAGCTCCGCCACGCCCCGGATGCCCTTGGGGTTGCCCGGGGCGATGATCAATCCCTGATGCCGCAGGGCCAGGTTCACGGCCACCAGATCCATGTCCGGCAGGTACTTGGCCAAAAACGGGAAATTGAAGTCGCCGGTCTGCGGATCGAACAGATGCGACCCGGCCAGCATGGCCGAACCGGACTTGAGCGCCGTCAGGCCCCCCATGCTGCCCACATGGCTCGACGCCAGCCGCACCGGTTCGGGCAGGCGCATGAGCATGTCCGCCAGGATGTCCAGGGTGTTGTCGTGGCTGCCCACGGCCACAAGTGTCCGATCCAGGTCATCCGCATCGACCAGAAGCGCGGCCGGAACCACTTTTCCGGCCTCCACGCCCTCGGCCTCGGCTGGGATGCGGGTCACGGCCTGGGCCTTGGTCAGGGTGGTCATCATGCCCGCCCCGCGCCCAAGCGGCAGTCCCACGTACTGCCCGCCCACCCGGCCCACGGCCAGCCGCAAAAATTCCACGATCCCAAGTCTGGACGGCGCCGCCCGGGCCAGGCGCACCGGCACGATCTGGCGGGTTTTCGGGGCGCTGCGTCCAAGCCAGGCGCACACCGGGCTCAAAAGCTCCTCAAAGCAGACCACGGCGCTCACCGGATAGCCCGGCGCGCCGACAGCCAGCTTGCCCCGGCACACGCCCAGGATCGACGGCTTGCCGGGCATGGCCGACACCCCGTGCACCAGCACCTCGCCGAAGCGGGCGATGGTGGCCCGGGAGAAATCCTTGCTCCCGGCCGAGGACCCGGCCACCAGCACCACGACGTGGGCGTCCGAGGCCAGGGCCGACTCGAAGGCCGCCGCCAGGGCCTCGGGGTCGTCAGGCACAGGCGGCAGGCGGCGGGCTGCAAACCCCAGGGAATGGGCCACAGCGCACAGCATCATGGCGTTGCTCTCCACCACCTGTCCGGGGCCGGGCTCGGGGCGAAGCGTATAGTCCATGATCTCGTCGCCGGTGGGGATGACGGCGATGCGCACGGTCTCGTAGACCGCGACGTCGTAGACCCCGCAGGACAGAAGCGCGCCCACGTCGTAGGGCGTGATGCGGCGATGCCGGGGCAGGATCATCTCCGTGGCCACGATGTCCTCGCCGATGCGGCGCACGTGCGCCCAGGGCGCGGCCGGGGCCTCGATGGCGGCCACGTCGCCGTCCATGACCACGTTTTCGATCATGATCACGGCGTCCATGCCGTCGGGCAGGCGGTTGCCGGTATTGACGAAGGCGAAGTCGCGGCCTGGAGCAAGGCGCACGGGGGCGCCCTCGCGGGCGGCGAAGGTGGACTCGGCGCGCACCGCGATGCCGTCCATGGCCGCGCCGTGGAAGGTCGGGGAGGAGTAGCGGGCGATGATCGGTTCGGCGGTGACGCGACCGGCGGCGCTTTCCACCGGGATGGTCTCGACGCCCACCAGGGACGTGCGGTCCAGGGCGTTTTTGGCGCGCTCCACGGCCTCTTCCAGGGGGATCATCTTGAGGTAGATATTACGTTTCATGTCGGTGTCCTGGGGGTATGGTTCATATATACAGGGGGTCCGGGGGGAATGATTCCCCCCGGGCGGGGAGGGGTTCGGGGAGGGGCCGCAGGCCTCTCTCTGATCATTCCTCTCCCCACAACTCCGTCAACCCGTCGTAGGCGTCCACGCGGCGGTCGCGCAGAAACGGCCAATGGCGACGGGTTTGCTCCACCAGGGCGGGGTTGATGTCTGCGGTGAGGATGGCCTCGGCGTCGATGGGGGCCTTTGCGATGACGCGGCCCATGGGGTCGGCCACGAACGACGTGCCCCAGAACTCCAGGCTTCCGGCGTAGGCCTTGCCTTTGCCCTCGGTCCCCACGCGGTTGACGGCGGCCACGTAGAGGCCGTTGGTTATGGCGTGGCTGCGTTGCACGGTCATCCAGGCATCGCGCTGGGTTTCGCCGAATTCGGCCTTTTCCGAGGGATGCCAGCCGATGGCCGTGGGGTAGAAGAGCATGACGGCGCCGAGAAGGGCGGCGGCCCGGGCGGCCTCGGGGAACCACTGGTCCCAGCAGATGAGCGCGCCGATTTTGCCGTATGGGGTGGGAAAGGCCCGAAAACCCAGGTCGCCGGGGGTGAAGTAGAATTTCTCTTCGAAGCCCGGGTCGTGCGGGATGTGCATTTTGCGATAAAGACCGACCAGTTCGCCGTCAGGGCCAAGCAGGGCCAGGGAGTTGTGGTGCAGGCCCGGGCCGCGCCGTTCGAAAAAGGGGACGATGACGACGACGTCGTTTTCCCGGGCGGCCTTGGCCAGGGCCTGGGTGGTGGGGCCGTTTGCTGGTTCGGCCAGGTCGAAGGCGGCGTGGTCCTGGGTGCGGCAAAAATACGGCGTGGCGAAGAGTTCCGGCAGGCAGACCACGTTCGCCCCGGCGGCGGCGGCCTCGGCCACGAGGGCGGCGGCCTTGTCCAGGGAGGCGGCCTTGGTCCTGGCCGGGGCCATTTGGACGAGCCCGGCGGTGAAGGGCGCGGTCATGGGGACTCCTTGTGCGGCGCGCGGCGCGAAGGCAAGTTGGTTCTTACGGGCAACATATGGCCATTTCCGGCATAGCTCAAGACCGGCATAGCGCGCTGGGTCAGGAGATCCAGCCGAAAAAGCGCAGGCCGTCGCGCACGAAGATGGCGGCGAAGACAAAAAGGGCCAGCCCCAGAAGGCGCATGAGCAGGGCGTAGCCGCGGCTGCCCAGGAAGGCGCGGAAGCGGCCGGTCAAAAGTGCGGCGCAGACCTTGGCCCCCACCAGGCACAGGTAGAATCCGGCCAGAAACGAGGCGGCGGCGGCGACGCCTCCCGGGGAGCGGGCGGCGGCCAGGGTGGTTGGCGCGCCCACCGTGGCCCAGAAGATGTAGGGATGGGGATTGGTGAAGTTGGCGATGACGCCCTTTTTAAGCGACCCAGGCGAGACCCGGATGCCCGGTAGGGCGATGGGCCGGGCGCGCAGGCAGTCCAGTCCGTAGAAGGCGACCACCACAGCCCCGGCCAGGGACAAAAGGCCCAGTACGACAGGGTTGTCGTGGACCATGGACAGGGCGAAAAGCGATGCGGCCAGCATGGGGACGTCGGTGAGAAAGGGGGCCATGGCCACTTTGACGCCCTCGCGCGGGCCATGGGCCAGGGTCTGGGCCATGACCAGGGTCAGAAGCGGCCCCGGCGAGAACCCGGCGCTGGCCCCAAGGGCCGCCCCGGCGGCGAAAAAAGCGGGAATGTCGGTCATTTTCGTGGTCTGGTCCGGGTTTATCTTTTCAGTGTCGCTGTGCTAGCATGACTGACACGCTTTGGTCACGGCGTGTTCATGGCCGCCGGGCATGGTCCCGGCCGGATGCGGCCTGACGTGGGCGGCATTGAGGTATCCGCAAACAGCGCGGGCATCAAGGCCGGATTTTCGGCGACCATGGACAGGCGCGGCGGCGCCTGGGGCGGGAGGCTTCATGAGCGGTTCGGACGGCGGCGTCAGGCATCTGCTGGCCGCAGACATCGGCGGCACGCACAGCCGTTTCGGCCATTTCCTGTCGTATCCCGATGGCCGCATCGAGCAGGTCCACAACCTGTGGCTGGCCACGGGCGAGGCGGACGCCTTTGCGGACATGCTGGCCGCCCTGGGCGGAGCGGATTTCCCCCTGCGACCGGCCGAGGCCGATGCAGCGGTTTTCGCCGTGCCCGGACCCATGTCCGGTCCGGTGGGCGTCATGGGCACGGCTTCGGGCCAGACCTGCGAATTCGCCAACATCGCCTGGAACATGGATCTGTCGCGCGACGCCCCGCGCTTCGGCCTGCGCAAGGCGGCCCTGATCAACGATTTCGCGGCCCAGGCCCAGGGCTTTCGGACGCCCCTGGCCCTGGAGACCCGGCCCATCCTGCCCGGCCGGTACGATCCGGCCAAGGTGCGGGGGGTCATGGGCGCGGGCACCGGGCTTGGCATGGCCGCCCTGGTCCCGCTGGCCGACGGCGGGCATCAGGTGTTGTCCTCCGAGGGCGGACACGGCGCCCGGTTTTTCCAGCCCGGGGAGCAGGACTACCTGCGCTTCGTGACCGAGGCCACAGGCGAGCCGTATCCCCGGGGCGATGTGGTGTTGTCCGGGCTGGGGCTTACCCTCGTGCACCGCTTCCTGACCGGACGCATGCTCAGCCCGGCCGAGGTCGCCGCCGAGTTGACGCCGGATTGCGAAACCACGGCCTGGTTTGCGGGTTTCTACGGCCGGGCGGCTCGGGACTTCGCCCTGACGGTGCTGGCGGCAGGCGGCATGTACATAAGCGGCGGCGTGGCCGCGAAAAATCCCATGCTGGTCACGCATCCGCGCTTCGCCCAGGAATTCGTGGATTCGCCGACCATGGCCCGTTTTCTGGCCGCCATCCCCGTGTCCCTGGCCCGCCGCCAGGACATGGGGCTTTACGGCGCAGCCCTGTGCGCCCATCTGCTTCTTGGCCGCAAACCGCCGTCCTGAGCCGGAGGGACCATGGCCGACGCCGCGAAGGGACGCCTGCTGTTCGCCGCCCGGGATCTCTTCCCGCCCATGGGCGGCGCCAGCCTGAGCATGATCCCTTTGCTGCGGGCGTTTGCCCGGGCCGGATACGAGGTGACGTCGATCAACGCCGCCCGGCCGGGCGTGGTTGACCATGCGGCGCCGGACATGCCGTTTACGGCCCATGTGGTCGCCGACGCCCTGTCCCTGGCCGTGGACCGCATGCACCGCCGCCCGCCGGATCTGGTCATCACCCAGGGCTGGGGCAGCACGGGCGTCTTGCGGGCCGCCATCGCCATGGGGCTGCGCACCTGCCTGTTCGTGGTGGATTTGATCGGGTACGCCCCCCAGGAGGGCCTGGAAGGATGCGACATCGACTATGCGTCCAACCTGGGCGCCCTTCGCAAGGCCGACATGGTGGTGGCCAACAGCGCCTATACGAGAAGACGCCTGCGTGAGCTGTCCGGCGTGCGGGCCGAGGTGGTTTTCCCGATCATAGAGGAGGCCGATTTTCTCGCGTCCCCGGAGTCGGCGCGGCTCCCCCGGACGTTTGTCACCCTGGCCAGCGGACTGGCCCACAAAGGCGTTGACATCTTTTTGGACCATGCCCAACGTCTGGGACGCCCCTGCCTGATCTGCGGCCCCCTGGAGCCGGGGCGCGAGGCGCGGTTGGCGGCCTGCCGCAACATCCGGCACGTGGGCTACGTCTCCGACATGCGGCCCGTCTACGCCCATACCGCCTGTCTGGTCGTCGCCTCCCTGCTTGAGGAGACCTTCGGCCGGGTGATTGTCGAGGCCAATTTGAACGGCATCCCCGTGGCCGCCCTGGACCGGGGGGCCTGCCGGGAAACCCTGGGACAGGGCGGCACGCTTTTCGCCACCCCAGCAGAACTGCCCGAGGCCGTGCGCGCCGCACTGCGCGTGCCGCCGCACATCTGCCGGGAGAACGCCGCACGCTTCGCCAGCGCCCCCCAGATCGAAAAGGCCCTGGTCTGCATCGAAAACACCATGCGTCGCCCGCATCACCCACGGACCCTGCCATGAACAAGGATTTCTTTCGCGTCGTCTCCCCGGCCGCCTTTCTGGCGCTTTTGGACCGGTTTTCGCCCCTTGCCCCCGAAACCGTCGCCTTGGCCGCCGCCCATGGCCGCTATCTGGCTCGCGACCTCGTGGCCGCCGAGGACCTGCCGCCACGCTCCCGGGCCTCCATGGACGGCTACGCCGTGCGCGCCGCCGATGTCTTCGGGGCCGGAGAAGGCAATCCCGCCTACCTGGACTGCGCCATGGACGTGCCCATCGGCACGATCCCGGACCAGCCCCTTTCGCCGGGAGCCTGCGCCCGCATCGTCACCGGCGGCATGTTGCCGGACGGCGCCGACGCCGTGGTCATGGTGGAGCATACCTTTGACATGGGCGCGGGCGCCGTGGAGTTTCGCAAGTTCGTGGCCCCGGGCGACAACGTCATGCAAAAGGGCGACGACGCCCGCGTCGGACAGGCGGCGCTCCCCGCCGGACGCCTCCTGCGCGCCCAGGAGATCGGCCTTCTGGCCGCACTCGGCGTCACCCGCCCCGTAGTCGGCGGCGTGCCGCGCGTGGCCGTCATCTCAACCGGCGACGAACTGACCCCCATCGAACACACGCCGCCTCCCGGCGGCATCCGCGACGTTAATACCCACGCCCTGGCCGCGCTGCTTCACGACTACGGCGCCGCCCCCGTCCCGTTCGGCATCGTGCCCGACATGCAGGCCGACATCCACGACGCCCTGGCCCAGGCCGTGGCCGGGTGCGACGCCGTCCTTGTCTCCGGCGGCAGCTCCGTCGGGGCGCGCGATTTTACCCTGGCTGCGCTCGCCGCCCTGCCGGATTCCGAAATTCTCGCCCATGGCGTGGCCCTAAGCCCAGGAAAACCCACCATCCTGGCCCGCGTGGGGGCCAAGCCCGTCATCGGACTGCCCGGACAGGTCACGTCCGCCCAGGTGGTCATGACCCTTTTCGGCAAGCCCCTGGTGCGTCGCCTCATGGGCGACCCGCAGGCGCTCACCCGCGCCCCATTCACCTTCCCAGCCACCCTGGCCCGAAACCTGGCCTCGAAACCGGGCCGCGAAGACCACGTCCGCGTGCGCCTGGAATATGCCGAAAGCGACATCCCCCTGGCGCACCCCGTGCTCGGCCGCTCCGGACTGCTCAAAACGCTCGTCGACGCCGACGGCCTCATCACCATCGACGCCGCCTGCGAAGGCCTGGAGGCAGGCAGCCGCGTGGCGGTGCGGCCGCTGTAGGGGGAGAGGCAGGCCGGACGGGGAGGGGGCTTCGCCCCCTCCCCGTACCCCACCCCCGACCGGGGGGAATCATTCCCCCCGGACCCCCCGGGAAGGGCGCCGGGACAGGGATGACGAAATGGGACTCCGTACAATAGTTTGAGTTTTTTGATTTAGACGGATCGCCGTGAGCGGCAGGAATACTTCGGCCGGGCGACGGGTTTAGACGCAGTGCGTCCGGCAGTCTCGAGCGAAGCGACGCATAGGCTGCCGGAGCGCTGCGGCCAAACCCCGAGACCGGCGACAAACCGAACCAGCATTATAACCTTGAGCCGGAAAAGACACGTCATGACGAACGTCACGCGACTCGCCGCCGAATTCTCGCCGCAACGTGCGGTCTGGATGGGCTGGCCCGCCAACCCGCAGGACTGGCCGGGCAAATTCGCCGCCGTGAAATGGGCCTTTGTGGAGATGATCCGCCTGCTCTCCCTCACCCAGACCGTGCGCCTGCTGACCACCAGCCCCCGGCATCGGCTCGAGGCCGTGCGCCTGCTGACCGATTCCGGCGCGGACATGGCGCGTGTCGAGTTCATCCCCATGGAGCTTGACCGCAACTGGACGCGCGACACGCTGCCGTTTTTCGTGCGCGATCCGGGCGCGAAAACCCTTCGGGCGGCGCAGTTCTCGTTCAACGGCTGGGGGAAGTATCCGAACCATCTCAAAGATCTGGCCGCAGGACGGCGCGTGGCCGAACACCTGCGCCTGCCCATCGATGAACCGACGCTTTCCGGCCGCCGGGTGGTGCTGGAGGGCGGCGCGGTGGACGGCAACGGCTGCGGCGACCTTTTGGCCACGCAGGAATGCCTGCTGGACGGACGCACCCAGGTCCGCAATCCGGGGATGTCCCGGGCGGACTACGAAGCGGTTTTCGCGGCGCACCTTGGGGTGGAGAACACCATCTGGCTGGGCGACGGCATCGCGGGCGACGACACCCACGGGCATGTGGACGATTTCTGCCGGTTTGTCTCTCCGGACACGGTGGTCCTGTGCCGCGAGGACGATCCGGCGGACGCCAATCACCGTATCCTGGCCGAAAACCGGGAGCGGCTCGAGGGCGTGCGGCTCACGTCCGGGGCGCGGCTTGCGGTCGTCGAACTGCCCATGCCCGGGCCTGTGGTCTACAAGGGGGTGCGGCTGCCCGCCAGCTACGCCAATTTCTTCATCGGCAACGAGGTGGTGCTGGTTCCGACCTTCAACGATCCGAAGGACCGCACGGCGCTGGGGATATTGGCGCAGTGTTTCCCGGGGCGCACGGTGCGCGGCGTGCATGCCGTGGATCTGGCCTGGGGCTTCGGCGCGGTGCATTGCCTGACCCACGAGGAGCCGGATATCCCTTAAAAAGACGTCCGTATTTTTAAATAAATAAGTATGTTATCCGTATTTGCCCTGAGATGTGGCCGGGCGGATTGTGCGGATGCGATGTTACAGAAACACCTTGTAGGCGGTGTTCAGGGCGGCGGCCAGTCGCTTGGCCATGTCCTTGCCGATGGGGCGGCGGCCGTGCTCCATCTCGGAGATGTGGCTGGGGCGGCAGCCGACCCGGGCGGCCAGGGCCTTCTGGGTCATGTTTTTGCGGTACCTGGCCCCGGCCAGCACATGCCCGGGATGCCGGTCCGGAAAGGCCTCGCTCCAGGAGACGGTGTCCGAATCGGACTTGTCCGGCGCGGCGTCGAGCAGGGCGATGATCGAGGACACGGCGTCCTTGAGCCGGTCGGCCACGTCGTCCGGGGCGTCGATGAGGATGTGCGTGCGGCCGTCAATACGGCGCTGACTCATGTGTACCGGCATAGATGATCTCCACGGTTTTTTCCGCCACGACCCGCCACACGGCGACATAGGTCGGGTGTCCTTTCTTCAGATGGCAATGGTGCCTGTCGCCGCCCAGGGCGGAATAGTTCGGCTGCTGGCGAAGATCCCGTAGCATGGAGAGTAGGTATCATTTTTCAGGAAAAGGTATACCCTTTTAAATTTTTTAGCATTCATGATATAATATAGTTGACATAATGTCAAAATTTGATTTACTTATGAGTAAAACTATCGCGTAAGGCGCTCTGAACGATAGATATTTTCTTCAGAAATGACCTGAAATGATTAGGAGGTTCATGTGGGCGAACGGCCGGCTATTCCGCAAGAACTAAGGCGCAGAGTATTGGTCGAGGCTGGACACCGATGTGCTATACCAACATGCCGTCATATTGATGTCGACGTTCACCACATAGTACCGTGGGAGGAATGTCTAAAGCATGAATATGAAAACCTGATAGCACTTTGTCCGAATTGCCATCGGCGTACACATAAACCTGGTGAAATTGATAGAAAGTCATTGTATCTATATAAATCGAATTTACGTTTCTCGCACGACCGTTTTTCACAACTTGAGGTTGATGTTCTGTTTGAGTGTGCGAGCAATCGTGGATCACGGCTTCAGTGGGCACCGTTTAATAAGTTGTTGCTGAAGAGGTTGATAGATTCAGAATATATTGACTACCAAGCCACGTCAGGGCGTGTTATAATTGGAGGGATGCCATCTGATCCAGATCATATCGCGATATCGCAGAAGGGTTTGGATTATATAAAATCGCTGGGGGAGGTCAAGTTATGATAAGAAAACCAGCGGTTCTATGGACGACTTGAATCGCATTGAGCTATCGAGAATGTTTGCGGATGAGGTTTTGAAGATATTTACGGTTCGGCATACACACATACTGCTTTATTCATCTCCCTCCGCCTCCCCGTCCTGCGTCTCAATCCCAAGCTCGCCGTCGCGCAGCGCCCGGCGCAAAATCTTGCCGCTTCGGGTGTGCGGCAGCGAGTCGCGAAACTCGATGGCCGCAAACGACACGATAGGTCCAAGCTCGCTGCGCACATGCCGGGCAATATCCGCCCGCAGCGCGTCCTCGTCCGCGAACTGGTCCTCGTAGCCCGGCGACGGCGCCACGAACGCCTTGGCCGTCTGCCCCTTGATCCGGTCCGGCAGCCCGATCACCGCCGCCTCGGCCACGGCCCGGTGCGACAGAAGCGCCGCCTCAAGCTCCGCCGTGCCCATGCGCCGCCCGGCGATGTTTAACACGTCGTCCGCCCGGCCCTGGATGAAAAAGTACCCGTCCTCGTCTTTTTTGGCCAAATCCCCGGCGAAATACATCCCCGGGATGCGCCCCCAGTAGTCGGAAAGGCGCGCCCGGGCCTCGCCCATATCCTGCGGCGGCTCCTTGAACATGCCCGGCCAGGGCTTTTTGACGACCAAAAACCCCCCCTTGCCCGGCGGCACGGGGTTTCCCGCCGCGTCCACCACGTCCGCCGCCACGCCCGGCAGCGGCTTGCCCACGGACCCGGGCTTAAGCGGCGAGATGGCCAGCGGGCTGATCATCATCATGCCCGTCTCGGTCTGCCACCAGGTATCGAGCACCGGGCAGCGCGAGCGGCCGATGTGTTTGTGGTACCACAGCCACGTCTCGGCCCCGATGGGCTCGCCCACGGTCCCCAGCAGGCGCAGGGTGGAGAGGTCGTGTTTCTTGGGATACTGCGGCCCGTAGCGCATGAGCAGGCGCAAAAGCGTGGGCGTGGTGTAGAGCACCGTCACCCCGTGCCGGGCCGCCATGCTCCACAGCCGGTCGGCCTGGGGATAGAGCGGATGCCCCTCGTACATGATCGACGTGGCCCCGGCCAGAAGCGGCCCGTAGACCCCGTAGGCGTGGCCGGTGATCCAGCCCGGGTCGGCGGTGCAGAAATAGATGTCCGTGGGCTTTATGTCGAAGACCTCGCGGAAGGTGTGGTGCACGCCCACCATGAAGCCGCCATGGGCGTGGGTCACGGCCTTGGGGCGTCCGGTGGTGCCGGAGGTGAAGAGCATGAACAGTTCGTCGTCGGAGTCCATGGCCGCGCAGGCCGCCTCGGCCGACTCCCGGCGCACCACGTCGTGGTAGAAAAGATCGCGCGGCGTGGTCATCTCTACGTCGATGCCCACCCGGGGCACCACCACCACGGTCTCGGCGCAGTCGCTGCGCACCCCGTGCAGGGCGTCGTCCACCACGGGTTTGAGCGGGATCACCCGGCCGCCCCGGTAGAAGCCGTCCGCCGTGACCACGATTTTCGAGCGGGCGTCGTTGATGCGCTGGCGCAGAAACCGGGCCGAGAACCCGGCGAACACCAGACTGTGCGACGCGCCCACCTTGGCCGCGGCCAGCATGGCGATCAGCGTCTCGGGCAGGGGCGGCATGTACAGCGTCACCCGGTCGCCCCTGGCCAGCCCCAGGGACGTAAAGGCGTTGGCAAGGCGGTTCACCTCGCGGTACAGCTCGTAATACGTGAATTTGCGGCAGTCCCCGGCCTCGCCCTCCCAGATCAGCGCCAGCCGGTTCTTGTTGCCGGACCGGATGTGCCGGTCCAGGGCGTTGTGCACGATGTTGACGCGTCCGCCCGCAAACCAGCGGTAGCGCGGCGGGTCGGAGTCGTCGAGGACCTTCTCCCAGCGGCGGTGCCACTCCAGCTCCTCGGCGGCCCGCTCCCAGTAGGCCAGGGGATCGGTGGCGGCCAGGGCCAGGGCGGACTCCAGGTCGTCGGGGGTGACGTTGGCCTCGATGACGGTCTGGGGATCGGGTCGAAAGACCCGGTTTTCCACATGCAGGGCGTCGAGCCCGCCGGTTTTGGCGTCATCATATCGGTTCGGCACGGCACAGCTCCTAAAGCCCGAGCACCTGTTTGAGCTCGCCGATGCGGCGGCGGCCGATGGGCAGTTCGATGCGGGTTTTGCCTGCGGTCCGCAGCATGAAGTTGCCGCCGGGAAGCGAGGCGATTTCCGTGACCAGATCCAGGTTCACCAGGTATTTGCGATGCACCCGGAAGAAGCGGTGCGGTTTGAGTCGGTCCTCCAGGAGCTTTAGGCGATACGAGGTCAGAAACTTCTGGGTGGCGGTGTGCACGAAGGAATAGTCCTCGTAGGCCTCCACGAAGATGATCTGGGTGTAGGGGATGAGGATGGTGCGGCCGTCCAGGGTGACGGGGAGCTTTTCGATGTCGCGCGGCCGCTTGAACTGGGTCAGGTCCCAGGCCTGCTTGAGGGCGGAGATGAAGCGGTCCTCCTCCTCCTCTTCCAGGGGCAGGCGCACGGTTTCCTCGTCGTCCTCGCCGCCATCTGGTTGCGGCTCTTCGGCCTTTTGCCAGGCCGAGGGCGCGGAGATTTCCTGGAAGGCGGGCTTGACGCGACTTAAGCGCTCGATGGTGCGCGCGAAGCGTTCCGCCGTGGCGGGCCACAGGAGATAATCGGCGGCCCCGAGTTCGAAGGCGGCGAAGGCGTGGGATTCGTCGGCGGCCAGGAAGACGAGGCCGGGGCGTTGCTTGCGCGCGGCCAGGGTCCGGGCCAGATCCAGGCCGGAGATGCCGCCGGGCAGGTCCACGCTTAGAAATACGATGCCGTAGGGGATGGCGCGCAGGAGTTCGCCCGCCTCGAAGGCGCTGACCGCCTCGCCCACCACACGCACGAAATCCACGCCGCCCAGGTATTCCCGAAGGGCGGTCCGGGCCGTCGGGTCCGGGTGCACGAGCAGGGCGGCGATCTTTTCCATGGCGGTCCGGGTTGGGGTCGCGGGGACGGGCGCGGGGCGCCGCAAGGACGATTATGCCCCTTTGGGTTGCTATCACGCCTGCGGCGGGCTTGCAAAGGGAGCGGGCATATCGGTGTCGTGAGGGTGCGGCGGAGGGGGGCCGGAGTGTGCCGAAGAATGGGAGAAGAGACCCGTTTGCCGAGCGTGGGGGGGGCCGGACTCGGGGTTTGCGGCGCAGCGCTTCGGCAGCCTATGCGTCGCTGCTATGCAAGTCTAAAATCTTAAGCGAAGGTATAGTAGTAGGATAATAGCCCAAAAAATTAAAATAATTAAGATTTTTATTTATTCACGCAAAGCAAGGTGATGACGTTTGATATAGGTTGATGAGTGCGAAATTTTAAGGTAAAAATACAAAAATTCAATACATGGTTTTGTGTTTCCCGCATGCAAGAAAGGAGATAATTGTGCAAGGTATTGAACAAGATAAAAAAACACCTGAGGACAAAGAGAATATAGTAAGTTTGCTTTCAAAAATTTCGAAGTCTATTTCGAAAGAAGTGGATAATATTAATTTAATAATAGCCGAGATGCTGTTTTGGAGCGTTGTGTTTTTTATTGTTACAGGTAAATTTTGGATAGAATTATACTCAGAAAGTAGATATTTAAATCTTAATAGAATGATGAACATTGTAGTTGATAATTACTTAGCACTATCAATTGGTTCAATTATACTTATACTGCCTGCAATGTTTAGACAGGTATTTGGGTGTACTCCATTGGCATGGATAAAATTAATGTTTAAACAAAAATTCATTTTATTTAATAATGAAGAGGGGAAGGTCGTTGATAAATCAGATGATAAGAGTGATAAAGATAATGAAGATGATGAGATAAAAAAGCTAACAAGTATTTTTAGTAAATTTAAGTCAGAAAATTCGACAGTAATGGTTCTATTGAAGGAAAACGTTGAATCATCAAGGAAGATCGCGATTGCGTTGTATAGAAGATCAGGGTTTTTTTTGCTTGTTGGTGGGATCATCGCGATGCTTGGTGTTTTATTGTTTTATACGCTGAATTTGAATTTTGTAGTAGTAGATGGAGATACTGTGAAATCATTATTGAGTATGTTGCCGCGCACAGGAATTTTTTTGTTTGTTGAAGTTATTGCGATGTTCTTTCTGAGGCAGTATCGAGTGGCAATGGACGAATATAGATATTATGAGACAATAAAGAGAAGGCGTGAAGAAGTTTTGATTTTATACAAAATGGTAAAGGAGTCTGATAAATATTTTATGCCGGATATATATATCAAGCTAGATGCATTTTTTTCTGATAGCAACAAATTGATTAAAAAAGATATTTGCTCTGTGGGGCAAAGCACAAAGTATGATACTGATCTGATTGATGCAATCGTTGGAATTGTCGTTAAAAATATAAAGAAGTAGTGTAAAGAGATAGGTAGTATTTACCTGACACCTTCGCCACCGTCTCACTTCTCTGGATCATGGTTTGTCACGGCAGCCATTTTGAAGAGACCTATTTTCCCGTCTGGGGTTTCCAAAGGGGACGCGTCCCCTTTGGCCGCCGGAGGCCTCCCCCCCCACAACCTCCCCTTCACCCCCCGGCGTGCCGGGTCAGGAAAATATCCAACTGGTTGGCGAAGGCCTCCTTGTCTTTGTTGCCAAGCGGCGGCGGCCCGCCGGTCATGACGCCCGCGCCGCGCAGCTCGTAGAGCAGGTTGCGCATGGCCAGCCGCCCCTGGATGTTGTCCGTCGTGTACAGCTCGCCCCGGGGGTTTATGGCGTGGGCGCCTTTTTCGACGACCTGCGCGGCCAGCGGGATATCCGCCGTGATCACCAGGTCGCCTTGCGCCACGCGCTCCACGATGGCCGCGTCCACCACGTCGAAGCCCTGGCCCACCCGTATGGCGGCGATATATTCCGACGGCGGCGTGTACAGGGTCTTGTTGGCCACCAGGGTCAGCCGGATGCGCAGGCGCATGGCGGCGCGAAAGAGAATTTCCTTGATGGCGGTCGGCAGCGCGTCGGCGTCGGCGTAGATGTGCATGCGGATCAGTTCCTGTCCAGTTCCAGCTTCATCGCCGCCTCGGCGTCCGTTTTCCCGGCCGCCGCGCGCACGGCGTCGATGATCCTGACCGCCGTGGCCCGGTCCGGGGCGTAGCGGTTCACCGTCTCCTCGCTGATGCGTCCGGCCATGAGCAGGCGTCCCAGGGAACTGGCGAAGCTTTGCATGCCATGGGCCTTGCCCTGGGCCACGACCTCGGAAAACGTCGCCTCCTGCGTCTCGCCGTGGACGATGAGCTCCTTGACCCGAAGCGTGGGGGCCATGACCTCGAAGGCGGCCGTTCGCCCGCCGTCGGTGGTGGGCACAAGCCGCTGGGTCACGGCCAGGCGCAGGCAGTCGGCAAGCGAGGCCCGGGCGGCGCGTTCCTCGGACGGCGCAAAGAGGCCGACCAGCCGGGACACCATCCCCCCGCAGTCCGTGGCGTGCAGCGTGCAAAGGACCAGATGCCCGGTCTCGGCGGCCCGCAGGGCTGCCCCGGCGGTCTCGGCGTCGCGTATCTCGCCCACCAGGATCACCTGCGGGGCCTGGCGCATGGCCGCCCGCAGGCCGCTGGCGAAGTCCGGGAAATCCGGCCCCAGTTCACGCTGGGTAATAAGCGCCCGCCCCTTGGCGTGCAGGTATTCCACCGGGTCTTCCAGGGTGACCACGTGCACCGCCCGGGTCTGGTTGATCAGGTCGATAAGCGCCGCCAGGGTGGTGGACTTGCCCGATCCCGTGGCCCCGGCCACGACCGCCAGCCCGTCCCGGGCCGAGGCGGCGGCGGTCACGAGTTGCGGCAGTCCGAGGGATTCGGCCGAGGGCGCATGGTCCGGCAGGCGGCGAAAGACCATGGCCGTGGCCCCCAGGCGCAAAAACACGTTGGCTCGGAAACGCGTGCCCGAAGGCAGGGCCAGGGCCAGATCGGCCGAGCCGGTGGCGGCGTGGTCGGCCTTGGCGTGGGGCCGTGTCTCCAGGAGCGCCAAGGCCATGGCGGCGGTTTCGGCCTCGGTCAGGGCGGCAGGCAGGCCCTGCGTCACCGGGTGCAGTTCTCCCCGGACAGCAGCCAGGACCGGGTGTCCCGGCGACAGCAGGATGTCTGCGGCGTCCGGGGCCTGGGCCAGGGCCGCAGCCAGCAGGTCTTCGAGAAATCGGATGTCCATCATGTCGCCATCTCCCGGTCAGCCAGCCGTCACGGCGCAGAAGGCATGCTGCGCCGCGCCGGGCGTTTGTGTTGGGGGCGCAGGCCATCGGCGCGCCGGGTTGTTATTGTTCGACTGCGGCGCCAGCGGCGGCTGCGGCGTCGGGCGGCAGGAAGGGGCGCAGACGCTCGGGATGCAGGGCCTTGGACGCGGCCTCGCGGGGGTCCACGATCCCCTTTTGCACCAGTTCTATCAGCGAATCCTCCAGGGTGCGCATGCCGTACTGCTTGCCGGTCTCCATGGCCCCGGGGATCTGGTGGATCTTGCTTTCGCGGATGAGGTTCCTGACCGCCGGGGTGGCGATGAGGATCTCCAGGGCCGCCACCCGGCCGGGGCGGTCGGCGCGGCGCAGAAGCGTCTGGCAGACCACGGCCCGCAGCGACTCGGACAGGGCGGTGCGTATCTGGGACTGCCGTTCGCCGGGGAAGACGTCGATGATGCGGTCCACGGTTTTCGGCGCGGACATGGTGTGCAGGGTGGACAGGACCAGATGCCCGGTCTCGGCGGCCTCCAGGGCCAGCTCGATGGTCTCCAGGTCACGCATCTCGCCCACCAGGATGATGTCCGGGTCCTCGCGCAAGGCCCCGCGCAGGGCCTTTTGGAAGGTTGCGCTGTCGCGGCCGATCTCGCGTTGGTTGATCAGGCATCCGGCGGATTCGTGCACGAACTCGATGGGGTCCTCGATGGTCAGGATGTGGTCGCGGCGGCTCACGTTGGCGTGGCCGAGCATGGCCGCAAGCGTGGTGGACTTGCCCGAGCCTGTGGGGCCGGTGACCAGCACGAGTCCTTTGGGCAGCATGGCCAGATCCTTCAAAAGCCCCGGCAGGCCAAGCTCGTCGAGGCTTGTGACGCGGCTTGGAATCTCCCGGAAGGCGGCGGCGACGCCGCGTTGCTGCATGAAATAGTTGACCCGGTACCGGGCAAGCCCGGGCGCTTCGTGGGCGAAGTCGATGTCGCCGGTCTCCTCGAACAGCTTGATTTTTCGCTCCGGGGTGATCTCGTAGAGGAGTTTGCGCAGGCTGTCGGAGTCGAAGACGGGATATTTCACCCGTTCAAGCTGTCCGTTTAGGCGGATGACGGGCTGCGCGCCGCTGGACAGATGCAGGTCCGAGGCGCCGGTCTCGTGCATCATTTTGAAAAAGGCGTCGATCTGGGCCATGCCGTGCCTCCGGGTGAGCGTGGTTTGGGGGGCCGTCCCGGTCGGCCGGGTCCGGCGGGTCGCATGATACCAGAAAGGCGGGCGGTCATGGAAGACGTGGCCACGTCGGCCCGCGGCCCGGGACGCGGCATGCGTCAGTCATCCGCCCGGTTTGCCTTTGCAACAAAGTGAAACGATATCCAGGCCCATATGCCCTCGGGCCAGGGGCCGAAAGCGCGGGAGAAAGATGCGAATTATTTGCAACGCACAGGAATACAAGTGTTTTTCTCCGGCGGGGGGATTTGTCGCCCTCTGGCATGGATTTTGATTTCAACCGGTTGGCGGGGCAGGGGGATGGCGGCCGCAGGGAGCGGCATCACACAGTCAGCACATCCATCTCCATATCCGGTCGATACGGCGGCAAGCGCCTGCCAGGCAGGCGAAGCCGGAAACGCGGTTCCGATTTTTTCGTTGTTCTTAAAAATTTGAACGGCTGATGCATCTGGGTCCTGGGTGTTGGGACACGGAGTCGAAACGGGGTACATCGTGCGGAAAGGACAGACTCCCACCTCCAGCGAAAAGCTGCTGCGCATCATACGCGGCACGACGGCCACAGCGGCCGTGGGCCGGGAAGAGGCTGCGACGCGCGCCGTTTCGGCCGATAAGCCGCGGGCCGCGTCCTCCGGGCGTCTTTCGTTTTTCGGGGCCCGGGCCGTGGTCGGCGTGGACGTCAGCCGCCGGGCCATTTCCGTGGCCGCCCTGCGCCGCCGCGATGGCGATTTCGAGGTGCTGGCCCTGGAAGAGGCGCCCCTTGACCCCTCCGTGGTCCTGGATTCCGAAGAATTTTCCCGCATCCTGGGGGCGGTGATCTCCCGGGCCTGCCTGCGGATCCCCCGCCCCGAGATATGGTGCACCATCTCCTCGTCCCAGGCCGACATGCGGCTGGTGGGCGTGCCCAAGGTGCCCGCCTCCCAGCGCGACAACGCCGTGTTTTGGACGGCCCGCAAGGAGATGTCCTTCGACGAAAAGACGGTGATCTTCGACTTCGAGGACCGGGGCGAGCTGGTGGACAAGGGCGCGGTCAAGTCCGCCGTCTTCGCCCATGCCATCCCCCGCGACGCCGTGACCCGGCGCAAGGCCTCCTTCGAACGGGCCGGATACGCCTTACAGGGCATGACCCTGACCGCGTTCGCGGACCAGAACGTGTTTCGCTCCGGCTGCCTGCCGCCGCCTCCCGGCGGCGCGGCCAATCTGCATGTGGGCGACAACTGGTCGCGCCTGGAGATCTATCGCGACGGCAATCTGGTTTTTACGCGGGGCATCAAGGCGGCCATGACCGCCCTGAGCGGGGCCGTCATGGAAGGTCTGGCTGAGGAGCCGGAGCCGGTTCGCCCGGTGTTCGAGTCCCTGACGCCGACCCCGGATCACGAAATTTCCCTGGACCTGGGCAGGTCGGACGAGGTGGTGCTGGACCTCGACGGCGACGCCCCGGCCCGGCCGGAGGCCGAGGCGCCCAGGCTTTTGACCCTGGATCTTTCCGGGGATGCGGCCCGGCCGGAACCGGCCGCCCCGGCCGCCGACCCCCTGGCCGAGGGCGCGCAGCCGCAGGACCGGAATGCGGAGGCGGCGCCGACGGGCGACCTGTCCGAAGCGGACGCCAGGGCCGTGCTGATGAGCCTGGTGGAGGGCGGTCCGGCGATTGCGCCGGGACGTCCCGGCTACGGGCTGTCCCGGGACGAGATCATGGAGCTGGCCGAACCGGCCCTGGCGCGGTTGGCCAGACAGGTGGAGATGACGCTTAAGCACTACCGCGAGACCCTGGGCAACGATCCCGTGGGGGCGCTGTACGTGTCCGGTCCGCTGGCGGCGGCGCCGGTTTTCCTGGAATTTCTGGAGGGGCACCTGGGCATCCCCTGCGAGGCCTTCGATCCCCTGGGCGCGAGCGAGATCAGGCGTCCCGGCCCGGGCCCCGATCCCGCCGCCATGAGTCTGGCCGGGCGCTGCGCCTTCCAGCAGGCCCTGGGCGCGGCCCTGTCCCGGGAGCGGATGACGCCGAATCTCTTCGTCACCTACAAGGAGCGCCGCGAGGCCCGGCGCGTCCGGATGGTGAACCATACCACTCTGGCCGTCTTTCTCCTGCTTCTGGCCGCCGTGGCCGGGTATTCCCTTTTCGAATCAGGCCGCAACCAGGTTCGCGCCGCAGAGCTTGGGCGGTTGCAGCAGCAGATCACGGCCCAGGGCGTCATGGTGGACACGGCGCTTCTCAACCGGACGGCCCAGGAGGCCCAGAAGACCCAGGAGGCCCTGCGGGCCTTCGCCGCACGCAACCTGGGGCTTGGGGCCATCAGCGAACTGACTGCGCTGACCCCGGCGGACGTCAGGATCTTGAGCCTGTCCGTGGACATGGGGCCGCCAGCCAGGGAACCGGCCCAGGCCCAGGCTCAGGCCGGAAAGGCCGCCAAGCCAGTGGTGAAGTACATCAAAAAGGTGATTCTTGACGGCGTGGTCCAGGGCGACGACCAGCTTTTCGAGTCCATCCTGGCCGGGTATCTGGTCAATCTGCAAAATTCCCCTCTTTTCGAGGGCTCAACGGTCAGCAAGCGCGACGTGGAGACCATGGGCGGCGCGCAGGTGCTGCATTTCGTGGTGTCCCTGGCCCTGGCCGGGCAATAAGACGCAAAGGAAACGGAACACATCGCCATGAACGCCCTGAGCATCGCCAACACCCGGCTTCCAGCCAGAACCGTCACGGTCATGGGCGTCTTTTTCGCGGCCGTGATCCTGGCCGGGGCGGCGTTTTTGTACCCGGTTTTGCGCGAGGCCGGCCGTCTGAGCTCGCAGATAGAAAAGGAAAAGTCCCGGCTCGAAGAGCAGAAGGTCCTGGTCGGGGTCTATCAGGAACTTAAGAATCTGGTGGACAGGGGACAGGGCGAGGAGTTGCCTTCGGCCAAAAGCGTGCCCCTGCCCAGGGTCCGGGTGTCGGGGGTTTCAGAAATTTTCGAAGCGTGTGCGGCCAAGACCGGGATCGAGACGGCCTCCGTCACCCCGGACCCGGATTCCCTGGCCCGGGGGGGCAAGAGCCTGTCCGTGCGTGTGACGCTGCGCGGCGGGCCGGAGCAGTTCCGGGATTTTCTGGCTGAGGTGGGACGGACGCCGTCGCTTGAGACCCTGGAGACCATTCGCATCCAGCGCGTGTCCGAGGGGTTTGACTATCAGGTCGTGGCCTGGCTGGCCCTGGAGTAGGGCCGTGATCACCGTACAGGCGAGGAAAGGGCGATGACCAAACGGGAAAAAGTGCTGCTTGGCGTCATGGGTGCGGCGGCGCTGGTCGCGGCGGGCGTATTTGTCCTGACGGGGCCGGGCAAGGGCGCACGTACCGGGCCGGACAAGACCGTGGCCGCCGCTAAGAGCAACGCCGAGGCCCAGGCCAAGGCCGTGCGGGATGCGGGCGCCAACGCCTTCGAGACCCACGTGGCGGACATGGCGCTTCGCCCCTGGAGCACGGTCGTTTTTTACGACAAGGCCCTGGACATCAAGACCGACGCCGGGAAAGGGGAGCTTATGCCCGCCTTTACCGGATACGTGGAGCTGGGCGCTTTGCGTCTGGCGATCATAGACGGCTACGAATACCGCGAGGGCGACGAACTGGAGACCGGGGGCTTTTTGGTGGATGAGGTCAAGCCCACCCAGGTGACCCTGCGCGGGATCGACACCGGGAAGCTGCTGCGACTGCCGTACCAGGATCCGAGTTTTTTCACCCAGTGAGCACATCGCGCGGCGTGATCGTCGCGACGGGAGACGACGATGGGACTGACAACGGGCCATGACGCCACAATCCGCCGGTTCGCGGCGCGTATCGCCGCCTGCCTGCTGGCCGGGGTCTTTCTGGCGGCGGGATGCTCCAAGCCGCCCGAAAAGGACCCCTTTTTCGATCATTGGCGCGACAAGGCCGATAACTCCCAGGGCTATTCGCCCTCGGCCGGTCCCAAAAACCTGGCCGCCCAGAGCAAATCCATCGAGTCCGCCCAGAAAATACAGGTGTCGGAATCGGCGCTCAATTCAAAGCCCGTGGTCGTCGATGTCGCCACAGAAAAGCGGCTGCCCACTACCCGGGTCAGCCTCAAGATGTACAACACCGATCTGGTGGCCGTGCTGCGGGCCTTGGCCCGGGCCGCCAACCAGAACATCGTGGTGTCTTCGACGCTCCAGCCCGTCGAGGTCAAACCCCAGATCATGATCCAGCGCGTCGACGCCCCGGACGGCCAGGGCGGCGGACAGTCCGGCCAGGGCGGGCAGGCGCCCCAGGACAAAAAGTCCAAGGACGACAAGAGCCGTTCCATACTGGTCAACATCAACATCGCCGACGCCCCCTGGAACGAGGCCTTCGAGAGCATCCTGCACGCCAACGGCCTAAGCTACACCTGGGAGGGCGACATCATCCGGGTGGTGACCCTGGAGGATTTGGAAAATGATCAAAAGATGAAAAAAGCACAAGAAGAGATTCTTGTTCAGAAAGAAAAGCTTAAAATAGCTGATCCGCTACTAACATATAAGGTTGAGATTAATTATGCGGATCTTGGTGACATGTTGGATACGGTGACAACGTATCTTGATCCTGACAAAAAGATAAAGAAGGCTTTGTCTTTGTCTGATATTTCTTCGGGAAGCAGCACTTCGTCGAGTGGTTTGGGAAGCAACATAACGATCAACCAAAAAGAGGATAAGGTTGATTCATTGAGCTCCTCTGCAGGCAAGGCGATTGAACGGCCCGGGAAGACACGGGGGTTTGTTGTCCCTGATTACCATACGAACTCATTGATAATTCAGGCCAATAAAACAGATATGGATAAAATTTGTAAACTTATAGCGGCGATGGATGAGCCCCGGCCCCAGGTGGTGGTCAAGGCCTTCATCATCGAGACCACCAAGGACGTGGCCCGGGAGCTGGGCGTGCAGTGGGGCGGCAAGCTTCAGTCCGGCTCCGGCAACACCCCCTTCACCATGGCGCCCGGCGGATACTACACCGTGGACGAGGGCACCGTGGGCAGTCTGCTACCTTATTACGGCACAAGCCCCAGCGGCCAGGGCTTCGGCATCAACTTCCCCACCGCCGGGGCGCTCACCTCGGCATCGACCACAGCGGCCACCGGCCTGGGCGGCAGCGGCATGGGCCTGAACTTCCTGTTCGGCAACATAAACGGCAACAACCTGGAGGCCCAGCTCACGGCTCTGGCCGAAAGCGGCAAGGTGAACATCCTGTCCAACCCCTCCATCACCACCCTGGAGAACCGGGTGGCCTATACCTGGAACGGACGACAGATTCCCTACGTGACCACCTCGCAGTACGGCACCAACGTGCAGTTCCGCAACGCCGTGCTGCTTTTGGGCATGATCCCGCACATCATCGACGGCAACCGGCTGCGCATGGACATCCTGGTCAAAAACGACGAGGTGGACAACAACCAGAACAACTGGGTCCAGGGCAATCCGCCGATTATCACCAAGGAGACCCGCACCGCGCTCATCGTGGAGGACGGGGACACCATCGTCATCTCCGGCCTGACCAAGGACACGGTTGCCGACACCGCGTCGGGCATCCCCTACCTCAAAGATATCCCGGGCCTCGGCTATCTGTTCAAGGCCAAGGGCGACAGCGTCACCAAGCAGGAGGTGCTGGTTTTCATCACCCCCACGGTGCTTGCGCCCAAGCCTCTGGCCATGGCCCCCCGTCCCAAGGTGACGCAGATGGAGCCTGAGGCGGTGGTCTATCCCTCTGACGGCCTGAACCTTGAAATGCGCCCTGGCTTCTAGCGGCAACGCATAAGGAGAATGCACCATGAGCTACCATGAGATACTGGGCCTTGACCGGGAGCCCTTCAGCAACTCCCCGGACCCGGATTTTTTCCACAGCTCCCCCCGGCACGCCGAATGCCTGCGCCGCCTGGAGATCGCCGTGCGCCTGAAACGGGGCCTGTGCGTGGTCATGGGCGAGGTGGGCACGGGCAAGACCACGGTATGCCGCAGGCTCATCCGCACCCTGGGCTACGATCCGGGCGTGTCCGTGCATCTTTTGCTCGATCCGTGCTTCGAGGACCCCCGGGACTTTCTGGCCGCCGTGGCCGTCTCCTTCGGGATTCCCGTGGACGGCGAGGATTCTGGGGCGCGCATTCGCGAGGCCATCCAGGAGTTTCTTCTGGAAGAGGCCGGGAAGTGCGGCAAGATCGTGGTCCTGTGCGTGGACGAGGGCCAGAAAATCACCGGGCCGTGCCTGGAGATCCTGCGCGAGCTGCTCAATTTCGAGACCAACACCCACAAGATGTTGCAGATCGTGGTCTTCGCCCAAAATGAATTCGCAGGAACCCTGCGCACCAGGAAAAATCTGGCCGACCGGGTCAATACCCGCGTCACCTTGAAGCCCCTGTCCTTTGCCGAGACCAGACGGTTGATCCGCACCCGGCTGCGGCTGGCCGCTGGCGACCATTGGAAGGATCGCGATCCGGCCGTGTTCACCCGGGCCGCCCTGTACGCCATCCACCGGGCCTGCGGCGGCTATCCGCGCAAGATCATGCGACTTTGCCACGCCACCCTGCTTGAGGCCGTGGGCCGGGAAAAGACCCGGGCCGGACTGGCCGAGGTCCGGGCCGCCCGTCGGGCCGGAGGCATTGGCGGCATGTCCTGGCGTGCGGCGGCCATGGCCGCCCTGCCTGTGGCGGCGGTTCTGGCCATGCTGGTCGGGCCTGGCCGGGAGCGGGCCGCAGAGATGTTGGATACGGGCCTCGTGCGCATGGGCGAGGTGGTGTCCAAGGCTGCGGACGCCGTGCCGCAGATGCCGGGAATCGATGATGTGCGCCGCGTCATCGCCTCGTTCGACAGCCCGGCCCCGGAGGCGACCCCGGTGGCGACCCCGGAAGCGGCCCCGGAAGCGCTGCAAACGACTCCGGACGCCGCTGTCGCCCAGGGCGCCCTGCCACAAGAACCGGTGGCCGCCATACGCGTCGCCGAACCCGTGGCCGAACCCGCGTCCGCCCAGGCGGCCGTTCCAGAGGCCCCTGCTGCGCCTGCTCCGGCCGCAAAGCCCCAGTCCCCGGCCGCAGTCCCGGCCGTCCAGACCCTGGCCGTGGCCGACAACGGCATGCCTGCCCTGCCGACCGGATTCACCCCGCAGGCGCAGCGGGTCGTCCCCGACTCCCTGTCCGCCGCCGCGTCCGGCGCCCTGGTCATGAACCGCAACGTGCAGCTTGCGGCCGAGGCCGAGCAGGTGGTCATCGACGTCTCGGCGGCCCAGCCCGTGGCCCAGTCCAAAGTCCAGCCCGTGGCCCAGGCCGTCGTTCAGGCTGCGGCCCAGCCCGTAGCGCAGCCCAAAGTCCAGCCCGTGGCTCAGGCGGCGCCGACAGTCTCCCTGCCGACGATCCCCGCCGTGGCCCAGGCCACGGTTCAGCCGCAGGCCGCCCAGCCGACCCTGCCGACGGCGGCGCAGCCGACGGTCCAGTTGACGACCTACGCGGCGGTCCAGCCGACACCGCAAGGAATCGTCCAGCCCGAGGCGCAGCCGGTCGTGGCCGCCCCCGTCCTGGCGACCCCTGTCGCCGCGCCCCAGATTGCGGCCCAGCCGGTCTCCTTCGCCCCGCCGCTGATTCTGGGCGAGGTGGTGGTGCGCCAGGGATGGAGCCTGTCCAAGGCCGCCGCCCGGCTCTACGGCAGCGGCGGCAAGCGGGTCATGTCCGCCGTGGCGGCGGCCAATCCAGGCATCACCGACATGGACATGGTGCGTCCCGGCCACCGCGTGGCCTTCCCGGCCCGCGAGACCGAGCCCCTGCCCAAGGGCGCCCGGGTGGTCCTTCTCGGCCGCCAGACCAGACTGGACGAGGCCTTCGCGGCCCTGGCCAGCCTGCGCGACAACGTGCCCCAGGCCGTTTTGTACGCCCATTTCTCGACCCGCGAGGGCCTTGTCTTCGATGTGGTCCTGGACCGCTACCACACCGACCAGGCCGCAGCCGAAAAGGCCCTGGCCACGTTGCCCCAGGCTGTCGCCGCCCGGGCCCGGGTGGTGGAGTATGCCGGCGACGCGATGGTGGCCTATTCCAACCTGGAGCCGGCCGTGGCCCCGGGCGGCGCTGCGGTGCAGACCGTGGCCCACAACGCGGTGTCCGTGCCCTGACGGATGATGCGACGTGAACGCACAATGCAAGCGGTGACCATGATCCACCAGCCGACAGCCCCGGGAGCCCAGTAATGCAGCCACGCAAACGCCTTCGCCTTGGCGAGATGCTCGTCGCCGCCGGTCTTGTGAGCGAAGAACAACTGCGTCAGGCCCTGGCCGCCGGGAAAAAAAGCGGGCTGAAGCTTGGCCAGCAACTGGTGCGCCAGGGCATGGTCAAGGAGTCGGACATCGTGGAGGTCATCAGCCGCCAGATGTCCATCGAGAAGTATTCCCCGGACAAATACCCGGTGGATTCCTCCCTGGCGTCCTTGATCCCGTCCGAAATCGCGGTGAAGAACCGTCTGGCCCCGCTTCTGCAACGCGGCCACCTGCTCAAGGCGGCCATGATCGATCCCCTGGACATCGGGGCCATCGAGGACATCGAAATTTATAAAAACTGCGAGGTGGAGCCCGTCATCTGCACCGAGCGTGAGCTGGCCCAGCTCACCGGGGTCATCTACGGCATGAGCGCTGGGATCGAGGGGGTGCTGGAAAGCATCGAATCCATGAGCATCGACACCGAGGCCGCCCCCGAGGCGGACATGGAGGACATGCAGGTCAGTTCGCTGGAGAACATGGCCGGCGAGGCCCCGGTGGTCCGGCTGGTGAACTCGCTTCTGTCCCAGGCCGTGCGCGAGGGGGCCAGCGACGTGCACATAAGCCCGGAGCGCGAGTCCGTGACCATCCGCTTCCGGGTGGACGGCAAGCTCAAGCCCGTGCCGTCGCCGCCCAAGCCCATGATCATGCCCATCGTCTCGCGCATAAAGATCCTGGCCCGCCTGGACATCGCCGTGACCCGGGTGCCGCAGGACGGCCGGTTCACGATCATGATGGACCGCAAGGAGATCAACGTGCGCGTGTCCACCCTGCCCACCATCTACGGCGAAAACGTGGTCATGCGTCTTTTGGACATGAGTTCCGGCGGGCTCGGTCTTTCCGACCTGGGCATGGCCGAGGACGACATGGCCAAGCTCCGGGCGGCCATCGACAAGCCGCACGGCCTTTTTTTATCCACCGGCCCCACGGGTTCGGGCAAGTCCACGTCGCTTTTCGCCATCCTGCGCGAGATCAATAGCCCCGACATCAATATCGTGACCCTGGAAGACCCGGTGGAATACCGCATGGACGGCATCCGACAGGTGCAGCTCAACCGCCGGGCGGGCATGACCTTTGCGGGCGGCCTGCGCTCCATCCTGCGCCAGGACCCGGACGTGGTCATGGTGGGCGAGATACGCGACGGCGAGACGGCGGGCATCGCCGTGCAGGCCGCGCTCACCGGACACCGGGTGCTGGCCACGGTGCACACCAACGACTCGGCCGGGGCCGTGGCCCGGCTCATGGACATGGGCATCGAGCCCTTCCTGGTGGCATCGACGCTGGTGGTGTCGTTCGCCCAGCGGTTGGTGCGCCGGGTGTGCTCGCACTGCAAGGAGCCGTATACCCCGGCCCGGGAGACGCTGCGGTTCTGGGGGCTGGAGGATGCGGGCCAGACGGAGTTCGTGCGCGGCCGGGGGTGCTTCATGTGCGGCGAGTCGGGATACAAGGGCCGGGTGGGTATTTTCGAGATACTGGTCATGGACACGGACATCGCGGAGATGATCATTCAGCGTAAATCCGCCCAGGAGATCACCCGCTTCGCCGTGGACAACGGGCGGCTGCGGCTGCTCAAAGACGACGCGCGCATGAAGATCCTGGAGGGCAAGACCACCTTCGAGGAGGCCCTTGGCGCGGTGGTGGTGTAATGCCCGGCGTTGATCCGCATATTCCTCTTGACGCCACAAGTTGGCGCCATATGATATGAACCGAAAGCATGACCGTACCCTGAGGGATATTTTCAGCAGGCCCACGCGGGCAAACCTCAGATTCGACGATGTCGCGGGTCTGGTTTCGGCTCTCGGGGGGGCGGTGACCCAGCGCGCGGGGTCACGGGTGGCCTTCATCCTTACAGGCAAGGTGCTGGTTTTGCACCGGCCGCATCCCTCTCCGGTCATGGACAAGGGAGCGGTCGAGGATATGAGGCTGTTTTTGTCCATGTGCGGCGTCAATCCTTAAGGAGTGACAATGGCGACGCTTCGCTATCATGAGTATGTCGCGGTGGTGGACTACGATCCGCAGCTGAAGCTCTTTCACGGCCGGGTGGTCAACCTGAATTCCGTCATTACCTTCTATGGCGCCACCGGCGAGGAATTGGAGCGTGAGTTCGCCACGAGCATGGAGACCTATTTCGACATCTGTCGGGAAAACGGCGCCCCGCCGGACAAGCCGTATTCCGGGCGGGTGAACATTCGGCTGAGTCCGGAACTGCATCGGGATATCGCGGCCATGGCGTCGGCTCAGGGCAAGAGCCTGAACGCCTGGGCCGCCGAGGTGCTCAAGCAGGCGGCTTCGCACTGACCCGCAACACATAGGACGTACGCGAGGGGAATGATCCCCGTCGCCGTACACGACGGACGCCCCACATGGCCAAATTCTCCTACGAGGCGTACAACGACACCGGCTCCCTGATCCAGGGCGAGCTTGAGGCCGACTCCGGCGACGCGGCCACGGCGCGCCTGGCGGCCATGGGCTACATTCCGGTCGCCGTGCACCGGGGGGGCGGCGGAGGCCAGTCGGCCTCGGGCGAAAGCCTCTGGGACCGGATCGACCTGGCCCTGGCCCGGGTCAAGCCCCAGGAGCTGATCCTTTTCACCAAACAATTCAGGACCATGCTGGCCGCCGGATTGTCGATCCTGGAGCTTTTGCGGGTGCTGGAGCAGCAGACCGAAAACCTCAAACTCAAGAAAATCTGCGCCATGATGGGCGATGACATGCGCAAAGGCGTGTCCATCTCCGACGCCCTGGCCAAGTACCCGTCCGTTTTTTCGCAGTTGTACATCAGCATGGTCAAGGCCGGGGAGTTGTCCGGCATGTTGCCCGAGGTCTTGGACAGGCTCATCTACATCATAAGCCACGAAAACAAGGTCAAGACCGACATCAAAAAGGCCCTGCAATATCCCATGACGGTGCTGATCGCCCTGGGCGGCGCGTTTTTTTTCCTTTTGGCCTATGTGGTGCCGACCTTCGCCAAGCTCTTCTCCTCGGCCAAGATTGAACTGCCCTGGCCCACCAAGGTGGCCATGGCCATGAACGTGGCCCTGACGTCGTACTGGTATCTGATGTTGGGCGGACTTGCGGTGGTCGTGGGGGGGCTGTGGCTGTACTTTCGTACGGATGAGGGCAAGGTGGCCCGGGACGCATTCTGGCTCAAGATTCCCCTTTTGGGCAAGCTCTTCATCAAGGCCGCCATGTCACGCTTCGCCTCCATCTTCTCCATCCTCCAGGCCAGCGGCGTGCAGGTGCTCCAGGCGCTCGAAATTCTGTCCGAGACCATCGGCAACGCCGCCATCTCCAAGGAGTTCGAGCGCATCAAGGACATGATCCGCGAGGGCCGGGGCATCTCGGGGCCGCTGCAAAGGGCCAAGTACTTCACGCCCATGGTGGTTTCCATGGTGGCCATCGGCGAGGAGACGGGCGAATTGGACGCCATGCTCAAGGCCGTGTCCGAGCATTATGACGACGAGGTGGGCTACGCCGTGTCCCGGCTGGCCGACGCCATCGGCCCCATCCTGATCGTCGGGCTGGCTGGCGTGGTGGGGTTTTTCGCTTTGTCGATATTCATGCCCATGTGGGATATGACCAAGATGGTGAGATAGGCGGCCGTCACGTCTGGCGCACATGTGGCACATATCGTGCTTATCATGTATGAACGACAGGAAGGTCGCCGAAATCCCTGAAAAACGGCGCGGCGGGTGCCTGCGGAGTGCTTTTTTTCAGGAAAAGTACGTATATTTCCCGTAAGAGTGGACAGTGAGGCGTTCCGGGCTGCCGGGTTCTGACTCGAAACGACTAACATTTTCAAGGAGACGGAGCATGGATTCGATGCACGCAGTGGAAAAAAGGGCGACCCTGGCGCAGCGGGGCTTCACCTTGATCGAAATTATCGCCGTGTTGGTCATTCTGGGCATCCTGGCCGCCGTGGCCATCCCCAGGTTCTACGGTCTGCAGCAGGAAGCCGCCGACAGGGTGGCCGAATCCGCCCTGGCCGCCGGGTATTCCGCCCTGTCCATGGGCTGGGCCGCCAACACCATGGGGCAGGCCGGCGCCCCGGCTGGGCCGGCTGCCGCCTGCACCGGCATCACCCTCGAAGGCGACACCATCACCAGCGTCGTGTGCACCGGCGCCACCTGGCCCGCTTCGGGCGGCACCTCGACCATCACCGTGACCTATACCGGCGGGACCGCCACCACGACGACCGGCACCTGGACCGCGCCATAGGTTTTGGGCGCATCTCCCGGCGCAGCCGGGGGGGCCGAGGGTGGATCTCAACGTGTTTATGAGGCCTGCGCAGCGCGTTGCACAAGGGGTGCACGGCGGCGTGGGCCTTCGGCTGCGACGGCGCGGACAGGGGAAAAATCCGGTTCGCGCCGTCCGGTCCCTGGGAGGGAATCCTTCCGTTCCAGGGGGATTGGCAGACGGCTCCCGGCCGTTCCCGGCGAGGGGGATGATGCGGGGGGCGGGAAGTGACGGCGTGAAGGCCAAAACAGCAGGCATGTCCGGCGGGATCGGTCACTGGGGCCGCAGGCCGGGCGGCTTCACCATGATCGAGGTGGTGGCCGTGCTTATCATGCTCGGCATCATTGCCGCCGTGGCCGTGGCCCGCTTCGCCGACAACAACGCCGAAACCGTGGCCGAGGCCGAAATTTTCAAGTCGCACCTGCGCTACGCCCAACTTCGGGCCATGGGCGACATCTATCCCTGGACCATCACCGTGGGCGGCGCCAGTTACGCCCTGTCCACCACCAACCCATCCATCATCGCGCCCGTCCTGCCCGGGGAGTCCGGGACCACGCACAGCTATGACGGCGGCGTGACATCCACAGGCGGCACGTTCACCTTCGACTGGCGCGGCCAGCCCACCACAGGCGGCGGCGGCAGCATCACGTTTGCCGGTACGCCCGGCGTCACCGTAACTATCCTGGCGGGGACCGGCTTTGCACAATAGCACACTGCGCCGCAGACGCGGCTTCACCCTGATCGAAATCATCATCACCCTGGTGGTGCTGGCCATCGCCGGGACCATGCTGGCCGTATTCATGGGGCCGGGCATCACCAAGGTGTCCGATCCCCTGACGGCGCTGCAAAACGACGCCAGCCTGCAGATGGTGATGGAGAATATGATTGCGGATGCGCAGACGCAGACGCTAAGCGCCGTCCAGGGGAGGATTACAGCCAATTATTATGGCGCCTATACCATTGAAAGAAATTCGATGTGCTTTCTCGACACGGCGACCAACACCTTTGTGGATAATGCGGTCAGCGGGGAATATCTCTGTGTGACCATTTCCCAGCCGGGCCAGTCCGGCTCAAAAATTTCCTATTTGTTCACGGACTGATGCCCATGACCGCCGCCACCCGCACCCGGGGCTTCACCCTCATCGAAATCATCGTCTCCCTGGTGCTCCTGGGCATCCTGGCGTCCACGATATTTAGTTTCATGGGGCAGGCGGTGCGCGGTTTTTTCATCGCCCGCGACGCCATGGAGCTGACCCAGAAGGCCCAGGTGGCGCTGAACAAGATGCGCATCGAGCTGACGTATCTGGATAAAACGAAAACCGTCACCGGAACCGCGACATCTCTCAACTATACGGGCAATTTGCCCAGCGGGACGGAGAGCAACACCATCGCCTACGACGCAGGCGGCGACCGCATCACCTGGAATACCGTGACCCTGGTCAACGAGGTGGGCGGACTGACCTTCGCCTATTACGACGACCCCTCCGTCGCGCCCTCCTCAAGCTATCAGGCGACCACGAATCTTATCGGAATTACCTTGGTCATGCTGGACGCCAACGGCAACACGGCGACGTTCACCACCCGGATGGCGCTCAGCAAGCTCGTCGTGCCATAAACCACCCTTACCCACGGGGGGATGATGTCCCGGCCCGCTGCACGCATTGGCGCTTTGCGCGTCCCGTCCCACCAAGGGCGCTATTCCCCGGCGGCTTCTCGCGGCGGAGCGCTGCTCTACGTCATCGCCTCCATCGTCCTTCTTGGGACTTTGGGCGGCGGCGTGGCCTATTTCTCCTCCTCTTCGAGCGTGTCGCAACTGGCCAACACCCGGGCCGAGCAGGCCTATTACGCCGCGTTGTCGGGGAAAGACTATGTGGTGTGGCTGCATAATAATTTCTCCGACATTTACAAGGACACCATTCCTGCGGATCAGCGGTTCACGAAATTTCTCGCCATGTTGAACAAGGACGGCGGCGTCCGTGTTCTGGATGGCGCTCGACGGTTCACCATTGCCGCGACCGCCACGCCAGCGGTGTGCGCGAATTGCTACACGGCCTCTGTGGAGGGGGCGTATGTGGGGAGCGACGGCGCGCAGACCGAGGCGTTCCGCATCGCGTCCGTCGGCGTCGGCGGCAGCGATGATCCCTTCGTTCCCGGCGATGATGACGATGATGACGATGACGCCGACCACAGCGCCCTGGATACGGCCCGCAAGACCCCCATGGTCACCAACGGCGCGACCATCGACGGCGGCGTCTACGCCGACACGGTGACGCTTGGCAACGAATCGACCGTAAAGGGCGACGTGATCTCCACCACCTGGGTGGTCATCGGCAACAAGGCCGCCGTGACGGGCGACGTCTGCGCGGGCGGCGACGTCACCATGCATAACCTGTCGTCCGTGGGCGGCGATATCAACACGCCGGGAAGCGTGTACATCGGGTCCAACAACGCCGTGGTGGAGGGCAGCGTCTATGCAGGCGGCAACGTGACCATCCAAAACGGGGCCAAGGTCCTGGGCGACGTGAACGCCGGGGGCTACGTCTCCATCGGCGCCAACAACGGTTCGGTCTACGGCAGCGTCTACGCCGCAGGCAACGTGACCCTGGGCAACGCGGCCCGGGTGTACGCCAACGTCCATTCCGGCGGCATGATCGACGTGCAGTGGGGCGGAACCATCGACGGCAACGCCGTGGCCGCCGGGACCGTCTCGGTGAACGCCTGGGGCGGCAAGGTCTCGGGAAGCGTCGTGCAAAACGCCTCCTCGCCGCCGCGCGTCAAGCCCGCCGCGCCCACCGCCTGCGATGTGGTGGCCGCGCCGCCGCTGCAAAACTACTCTGCCGGGACCACGGACATCGCCGTCAATTACAACAATTCCAAGGATATCTCTCCGGGATCGTACGGAAAGCTGACCGCAGCAGGCAAAAACGTCATCACCCTGCATGCCGGAACGTATTATTTCAGCTCCATGAATCTGGCCTGGGACTGCAACTGGCGGCTCGACGTGTCCGGCGGCGATGTTATCATCTTCGTCGTGGGCGACGTGTCGTTCGGCGGCGAGGCGGCGATCACCGTCTCGTCCGACGGCGCAAACTACCAGAGCATGTGGAGCGTGGACCCGAATCTGGCGGCCAAGGTCTATCTGGAGACGCATGGGAGTTTTTCTTCGGGCCAAAACGGCCACTGGTTCGGCACTCTCCTGGCGAAGAACAACATTACCTTCAGCGGCGGAGCGGAATCAGGCAACAAGGCCAAGGTTATCGGGCTTCTGGCCACGGTTGACGGGAAAATCACTTTGAGCGATAAATTTACCAATATCCTTATTGCATCAAATTTCGCCAAGGCTCACTGGTAGGCGACAAGCACCCTTTGAGCGCCGACGCATGTTCGTGGGCGATGCCGCGCAGGGAAGCGGGCGCCCCCCCGGACAGATGTCTGCATGTTTGCTTGGCTGGAACGCCGGGAGGAAACATGTCGGAAATACGCGCGCCTTTGCCGGATCAGCCGCATCTCAAGCGAAATCGGGCAGCCCGTCGCGGCTCGGCCCTTTTGTACGTCATCGCCTCCATTGTCCTGCTCGGGAGTGTCGGAGCAGGGGTGGCGTACTTTTCGTCGTCGTCAAGCCAGACACAAGTTTCTCACTCCCCCGGTGTACAAGCGTATTATCTTTCCCTTTCTGGGAAAAATCATGCCGACAAATCCGGTGAAACCAGCGGTACATACCAGCTTGGAGACGGATCTTTTATCCTGTCCGGCGATACATCTGCTATGAATTCACGGGGGACGGCCAATAGTGGGGGCGGAAGAGAGGCAAACTATGATATTGCCTTCATTCCGTCATCCACCCCACCACCATCAAACCGCCCACATAACAATACGGTGCCAATAACCAAGACGTTTACCGGGGAAACATTAAATCTAGAAAATACTAGTGATGTAGTAAATATTGATGAGTATGTGGCGACGGGTGGGTCTCATAGATACTGGGCTTCTTTTTCTGGAATTGCTGATTCGTCACATCGTATTTTTGAAGATGGGTGCAACACGGGATTTCACGTCGCAACTATTACGGGAACAGATAGTGCAAAATTACAAGAGATATATGATGAATATGGTTATGTGAGTTATGACGTTCAAGTAAAAATGGGGTGGCTGAAGTATCTTGAGTATGCAGTGAGTGGCATCAATTTTCGGTGGTATGACGGTGAGGGGTATGGTCTTAGTTTTATGAGGTTTGACTCAGAAACGGGATGTGGTGATTATATACCTCATTCGATCAAGCCGGGAACTTCAAATAATTTAAGTGAAAAACTTCTCGTTGTCCTATGGGAACAGCGTGGTGGTGTGAAGCGCTGGCTTGCGTATGCTGTCCTTGGAAATCCATATGCCTATGGCACGAGGCGACCATCTCCCGGAGAAGATCCAAAAGTTGTTGGCCAACAGGATGATGTGGATGGCTATCTGAACGATAATGCGACGCTTGTTGTTAGAGTCACTGATGTAGTTCGCGATGAGAGTAGAGTGACAGAGGTTATGGCTTTTTATGCGGATGCTTCTCCATATTTTACATCCCGCACATATGATTACGTTGCTACGAATATATTGCGGATGAGGTATTATCCAGAATGGGTGACCCCCCCACTGTTTCCGAAATGGCCATCAAATGAATTCGTCAATAACACGAGCAGTGTATCAGCTTATTGGAACGCTTCAAATACAAGATATGATTATTTTACACTATTGAGTTCGTCTCCGCAGTCGCCAAGTAACACCGTAAGATTTATTATGAACACAAGTGCTACAAATGCTACTCTTTTAGGTGATGGCTGCACAGTGAGATTGTCTACGCTTCCACTAGAATCATTCTCTAGCGATAGACGGGAAATAGGCATTCACGCGATGGGGAAATTATATTACGACAGGCGGGATAATATTGACTATACAGTTGCCTTTGACGACATTGCTGTCCAGGTGCTAGGAGAGGAAGAATGAAAATAATCATTATGATTCCATGTCTTTTGCTTTCTTTGTATTCCTCTTGTGTCGTCGCATATGTCACCCCGCAGGATGCGGCACGCAGGGGTTACAAAATTCAAACCCGTGAACCAGCGCCAAATCACATAGACATTCAGAAGACAGATCCCAAAAACAAAACACCCCAAGACGATCAAGCGGTAATGAAAAATCCTCCAGATTCAAGCAAAGAAAACGGGAGTAAATAGCAGTTTCTGATTATCATATTTATTCAAAATACAAATATTTTAAATTATGTATTATATGTAATAGCTAATCATTTAGTAATATTGATATTTCCATGGCTTCATCCCCCCATTTCCGCTAACGTACCGCAAAATACGTTCGGAAATGGCGGTTGATGCTTGCGCTACGCGTGACAGGCGCCGCCAAAAAGCGGTTTCCCCATGTCGCGCCCGATTTGCGCACAATCGCTGCTTCCCCCCGGACCCTCCTGCCCGCCATGCCGCACACGTCGCGGCGCGTCGCTGCTCTACGTCATCGCCTCCATCGTCCTTTTGGCCACCCTGGCCGCCGCCATCGCCGTCTTCTCCGGCGCCTCGGCCGTGTCGCAGGCCACCCACGCCCCGTCGCTCGCCGCCTACTACCTGGCCCTGGCCGGACTCAACCACGCCGCCGCCATGCCCACAGCCGACCTCGCCGCCCTCGAAGGCGGCCCGGGGCTGACCTGCGTGCTTGGGGATGGCGACTTCACGCTGACCGTGCTTGGCCGCGACGCGCAGGGCGACATAGGCGTCATGGCCACCGGGACGGTCGATTCCGGGGACGCGCGCCGCAGCGCCTGCAGCCTGCCCGGGACCATAGACGGCGGCATCAGCCCCATCTCTTTTGCAAACGACCTGGAGGAGTTCGGCCTGCCCGTGACCTCGGGCGACACGGCGGACGGCATCATCGCCGTGGACCTGGACAACCGGGTGGCCGTCTTCGGCAACAACACGCAATTCAGCTACGGCTGCCTGTGGTACCGGGGCAGCCGGGACTGGTGCGATTCGGGAAAGTGCCAGTTCGGCGCGGGGCTTCGGGCCTACTTCCGTTTCGCGTTCGCGGCGGTCCCGGCGGGCGCCAGGGCAGGCGACGGCTTCACCTTTGCGCTTGTGAACGCCGCCGACAACGACGCCACACGCTCCGGAGGCCGCGAGGGCATGGGCGAACTCCTGGGCTATGCCGGACCCGGAAACACGGCGGACGGCCAGGGCCTTGCGCCGCCGAAATTCGCCGTGGAGTTCGACACCTACGCCAACCAGGGAACCGGCACGCCGGACGCCGCCAACTCCCGGGCCGACGGCACGGACGGCGACCATGCCGCCCTGGTGTTTTGGGGCATGGACCGCGACGCGGGAAAATGCGCGACCACCGGCAAGGGGTACGTATGCAGCCAGGACGACAACCGCCATTCCCGGCCCGGGACCGAGGATGTCGGCATGGTCGATTCCGGCGACATGCCGCGCAACAGCGCCAACACCATGGCCGCAGGCGACTATGTGCGCCAGAAAAACCGGCAGGACTGGCTGCGCAGCGCCCCGCACGCCGTGCGCATCGAGGTGGACCGGGAGACGGTCGCGGACGCCATGGGCCAGTACCGGTACCGCATCAGGGTGTGGATCGACTGCGACGCCTGCGACGACGTGACCACGGCCTATGGCGCAGCGACGGCCACCCTGTCCCGGACGGTGTCCTTGTCCGGCGAGATGCACGACAAGTTCGAGCGGGTGCTTTTCGGTTGGACCGAGGCCACGGGCGAGGCTGTGCAGCGGGTGGCCGTCTCGGATTTCAAGCTGCTTTTTCTGGAATGAGCGGGCGGCTTTACATCGCCCTGGCCTTGGGCCATGCTCGGGCCATGCGCCGCATCCTTCTGGCCGCCTGGGCGGCCCTTTTCGCGATACTTCCCGGACAGGCCCTGTGCGGCGACGTGATCTACAAATACGACGCCCCCGGCGGCGTCACCCATCTGTCCAACCGCCGCCTGAGCAAGGAATACCGGCCCTATTTCTACATGCGCGTGCCGCAAAGCGTGGACCCGGACAAGCTCATGGCCGTGATCCGCTACTATGGACGGCGCCACAAGGTGGACCCGGAGCTGGTGCGGGCCATGGTGGAGGTGGAGTCGGGGTTTGAGATCGAGGCCGTGTCGCCCAAGGGGGCGCAGGGGCTTATGCAGATCATGCCCGGCACCGGCAAGGATCTGGGGCTGACGGAGCCCTTTGAGGCCGGGCCGAACATCGAGGCCGGGGTGCGCTACATGCGGGCCATGCTGGACCGCTACGGCGACGCCAAGCTGGCCCTGGCCGCCTACAACGCCGGTCCGGGGCGGGTGACGTCCAAAAGCGGCGTGCCGGACATCCCCGAGACCAAGGACTACGTGGTCAAGGTCCTGGGGCGTTACGCCGCGCGCTCGGGGCTGCGGTAGGCCGCAACGCCGGGGGCGGGGAGACGCCGCGTCTTACGCGCCGCTACAGGCCGCTTCCGCCTGCGGCCGGGTCTCATCCAGGAGCTTGAGGCCCAGGACGGCGACCTCGGCCGGGACAAGTCCCGCCAACTCGACGGCGGTCAGGCTGCGGCGGGCCATGAGCGCCTCGGCCACGTCGACGATCCGGTCCCACACGGCGGCCCGGCCCAGCAGATCGCCCAGAACCCGGCCAAGCTGCCCCCGAAACAGGGCCGAGGCCCCCATGCCGCGCAGTCCCATGGCCTCGAACTCCCGCATGACATGCAGCATGTCGAAGGCCAGCCTCTCGTTGGCCGTATCCGCGAAAAGCCCGAAGGCCTCGCCCAGAAACCGCGTCTCGGCCTGATGTCCGGCCATGGCGATGAGAAAGCGCCGCCGGATGGTCAGCTTGCGGCCGCCGCCGGGCAGGGCGTAGCCCGGGTCGTCGTAGGGGCCGTCGATGGCGGCGCTGACCGCCGGGCAATCCACGGCGAAGGACATAACCACATGTCCGGCCACATGGTGGGCCAGGGCCTGCATGGGGTCGCGCGCCAAATCCCGTTTCTGGTCCATGTTCGTCCTCCCCGGGCTTGTCCGGCTCACGTCAGGAGCCGGGTGATTTCAGCCGCAAGCGTGTCGGGCGTGAAGGGTTTTTTCAAAAAACCCGTGACCCCGGCCCGAAGCGCCAGGTCCACCTGTTCGCCGGTGGATTCCGTGGTGGCCATGAGGATGGGGGTGGCGGCGTGGGCCATGTCCCCGCGCACCAGCCGCGTGAGCTCGATGCCGTCCATCACCGGCATGTTCATGTCCGCCACGATCAAGTCGAAGGGGTCTGAGTGTTCGAGGATGTCCCAGGCGATCTGGCCGTTCTCCGCCGTCTGCGCGGCAAACCCCAGGCCCGGCAGGGCGGAGCGGTAAAAGGCCAGCATGGCCTTGGAGTCGTCCACGGCCAGGATGCGGCGCTGTCCCGTGTCCTCCGGGGCCGCCCCCCCAGCGCTGGCCGCCCTCAGGGAGCGCGCCCAGTCCGCCGCAGCGGGCGTGCCCGCCTCTTCCAGAACCTGGGCCAGGGCCGCGACGCTGTCCGCATCGCAGCTGGTGCGCGCCTCGGCCACCACCATCCCGGCCAGATCCGCATCGGACAAAAGCGCGGAGAAAAGCCGCACCGCCCCGGCGTCGGCCAAGGCCCGGGCGACGAGTCCGGCATGGCCCTTATCGGCCTGCATGGCCTCCATGAGCTTCCTGGCCACGCCGGGATTGGCGTTGGCCTCAAGGGCCGTGACCACGGCCAAAAGCAGCATGGGGTCGGTCTCGGACAGGCCATCCACCAAAAAGACCAGCCCCTTGAGGGACATGGCCCGGCCCAGGGCCTCGTAGACCGCGAAACGCAGGTTTAAATGGCTGAAATCTTCCAGGTCCTGGGCCGACACCAATGCCTCGGCCCCGGATTTGTGGCCGATAAACCCCAGAATGTTGGCCGACAGGATCTTTTCGTCCAGGTCGCCCTCGGTCAGAAGCCGCGACACGAAGGGCACGGCGGGTGGTCCGGCCTGGATGAGGGCCTCGTGGATGGCCCGACGGGCGGTGGGGTTTTTGTGATGGATTTTCGTGACCAGATAGGCCAGGGCCGCGTCTCCGCCGATGGCCGAGATCGCCCCCACAGCCTTGAAGACCGTGACCGGGCAGTTGTCGGAGGCGATGATCTCCGCCGCGTCAACCAGGGCCGCCAGGCGCGGCAGGGACTCGGCGTCGGAAAACGCCCCCAGGGTCTCGGCGCACAGGGCGCTGACCAGGGGGTCGGGGTGGTCCATGTGGCTGCGAAAAAGCGGCAGGCTTTCGGGGTGGCGCAGCCTGGACAGGGCGCTTAGGGCCTCCTGGAGGTCCTCGGTGCAGGCGGCTTGCGCGGCCATGGCCAAAAGCGCCGGGGCCGCCGCAGCGAAGGCGTTTCGGCCCACGGTGCGTTGACACAGGCGACGCACGGCCGGCGAGGGCGAGGCCAGACCGCGCACGGTCTGCTCCTCGCTGTGGGCCAGAAGGGCCTGCAAGACGTTGGTCACGGCCAGATCGACGGACTGGTCGCCAAGGGGGGAGGCGTGCAGCTCGAGAAGGGCGGGGATGGCCGCGACATGGCGCCTGGCCTCGATGTCCCGCAAAAGGGTGATTTGCTCCAGGAAGTCGTTGCCCCGGAAATCCTTCAGGGTGTCCATTGGTGATCCTTATTTCAGCGTGGCGGCCACGGGGCCGGGTCGTCCGGCATGCCGGGCCGATGCTGCGCGGCATGCCGCAACGATGCCTAACGCATTTCAAGCTGGTTTCCTAGAGGGCCGGGGGGGGAGACGATGCGCCGGACAGTCCGTTTATGGACAAACGGCGGGGAAAATGCTTTGTTCCCGGGGTTCGCCGAGGTCGGGCCACGCCCTTGTCCGCCATGCGGACGTTTCTGCATTCGCGACCAGCCAAGGAACAGGACGCATGTATCAGGGCCGTACGTTGCATCACAAGCCGCACCGCAGGCCGCAGGCCGCAAACGCCCGCCGGGTGCGCGTCGCCATGCCCAGGCGGGGCGGCGCCGCCACAGGCGGCAGGACCGGGCGACGCATCATGCGGACCCTGGCCCTGGCCGGGCTGCTCGTGGCCGGGCTTTTTCTGGGCTGCACCTTTTTCGCCGCCAAGGAGCCGCCTGCGCCGCCGCCTCCGGCGGTCATGCCCATGACGCCCCAGGCCGTGTCCGACTGCCTCGCCCGGGTTCAGGCCGCCAAGGCCAGGGCCAGCCGCCCCGAGTCCGTGGAGGACTTCGTGCGCTATGTGGCGACGGTTTATGTCGAACCCATCCGGTCTCGCTACGCCGTGGCCGAGACCATGGCCACGGCGGTGCGCCAATCTGCGGCAGGCGACGCCCAGGCCGGGCGCTTTTTGACCGGGACGGTGCGCGACGTGCAGCTTCTGGCGGCCATGGGCGGCCGGACCTTCACCGTGGCCGAGTGGCGCGAGATTTATGTCCGGTCCGGGCTTTTGGACCAGGAGGCCTTTGTGGCCATAGGCGGCGGCCTGGGCGGGGATCTGGCCAGCCAGGCGCCGTCCCGGACCGCTTTGCCCGACGCCTCCCGGGATGGGCAGGACGCCGCCTTGGACGAATCCGGCGAGGGCGAGGGCGAATGAGCGCCTCCCTGGCCGCCTCGGCCCAAAAGGCCCTGCGCGACGCCGCCCGGATCAGCCTGGACCTCTACAAGGTCATGGTTCCGGTGATCATCGGGGTCAAGATCCTCAAGGAGCTGGACCTCATCTCCTATCTGGCCGTGCCGCTTGGGCCGCTCATGGAGCTGGCCGGGCTCCCGGCGAACATGGGGCTGGCGTGGGCCACGGCCATTTTGACCAACATCTACGGCGGCATCCTGGTCTACGTCTCCCTGCCCCAGGCGGATCCTTTGACCGTGGCCCAGGTCACGGTGCTCTCCACCATGATGCTCATCGCCCACAACATTCCGGTTGAGGGCCGCATCACCCAGAAATGCGGCGTGGGCTTCTGGGGGCAGGCCGGGCTGCGCATGGGCGGGGCGCTGGTGTGCGGCATGCTCCTGAACCGGATATTTTCGGCCGCCGGGATGCTGACGCAGCCTGCCCGGGCCGTTTTCGCCGCCTCGGCGGAGCAGGCCTCCCTGGTCGGCTGGGCCTTGGGCGAGGCCAAGAATCTGGCCTTGATCTTCGGGGTCATCCTGGCGCTGATCCTTTTTATGCGCGTGCTGTCCCGGCTGCGGATCACGGACCTCTTCGAGCGTCTGCTGGCCCCGGTCCTTGGGCTTATGGGCATCGGACCCAAGGCCGCCAACATCACGGTCATCGGGTTGGTCATGGGGCTGGCCTACGGCGGCGGGCTCATCCTCATGGAGGTGCGGGAGGGGCGCGTGTCGCGGCGCGACGTGTTTTCCTCCCTGTCGCTTATGAGCCTGTCGCATGCGCTTATCGAGGACACCCTGCTCATGACGCTTATCGGGGCCAGCATGCAGGGCACGTTTTTCGGTCGGCTGATCTTTTCCATGCTGGTGGTTGCGGTCTTGTCACGGGTGGCGGGGCCGCGTCTGTCCGCCCCCGGGCCGGTTGCGGGGAGGACCCCGTGAGGCCGGCAATGCGGCGCATGCGTGGGGCGGCGGCCTGTCTGTGCTGGCTTGTCTGTTTCGCCAGCGTCCCGGCCCTGGCCCAGACCGCCCCGTCCTCGCCGGTCAGCTTCGAGCCGCTGATCCGGCGGCTGGCGGCTGCGGGGCGTCCGGAGGCCTCGGTGCGGGCGCTTTTTTCCCGGCCGGAGATGGTCTTTGACCCCGAGCCCATGACCGCCAAGCTCAGCGAACTGTACATGGGCAAATACGGCCTGGCCCTTGTGACCGACATCCAAAAAAGGCTGGCGGAACTCGGCTACCATCCCTGGCCTGCGGACGGTCGGCTCAAGCGGCTCACCAAGTGGTCCATCCGGGCCTGGCAGCGGGCAAACGGCCTGCCGGAGCGGGCCGTGGCCACGACGGAACTTTTGGCCGCGCTTCAGGCCGCCAAGGACAAGGCCCCGGCCGGACTGGAGTTCCCGCCGATCGAGGCCCCGAACGTCTACGAGAGCGCGCTGACGCCGGAGCGTCTGGCCGAGGCCCGGGAGTTTTTCGCCGCCAACCGGGCCATGCTCGCCCGGGTGCGCGCCCGGTACGGCCTGCCCGAGGAGGTGGCCGTGGGGGTGAGCGCCGTGGAGACCCGGTGCGGCCGCTATCTTGGCGAGAAACCGGCCGTGGTGTCGCTGGCGGGCATGGCCTTGGCCGGGGACTACTCCCTGGTGTCGGCGGCCTTCGCCTATGAGAAGCCCGGCCCGGACCGCGCGGCCTGGCTGGCAAATACGGCCCGGGAGCGCGGGGACTGGGCCTTTCGCGAGCTTTCAGCCCTTTTGGACTATGCGGGCCGCATTGGCCGTGATCCCATGGCCATGCCCGGTTCGGTCTATGGGGCCATCGGGGTCAGCCAGTTCATGCCGACCAGCGCCATAAGCCTGGCCCGGGACGGCGACGGCGACGGCGTGGCGGATCTTTTCGTGACGGACGACGCCCTGGAGAGCATGGGGAACTATTTGAACAAGGCCGGAGTGGGAGGCCAGACCTCCGAGGCGGCGCTTCGTCAAGCGCTTTTTCGCTACAATCGCAGCCATGCCTATGTGAACACCATCATGGCCGTGGCCGCGCACGTGCGCGAATCCGCCGCATCCGGCGCTTTGGGACAATGACCAGGCGGCCTGGGCCGCGTTCCCCTGACGCTCCGGCAACCGCCTGCCGCGCCATCCCCTGGGCCGCGCGGCGCAGGGCCAACCGCAACGGAAACCCCCGCATGCCCTCCCTCGCGCGAATGCTGCTCCTGTGTCTGCTTGTGAGCCTGCCGGACATGGCCCTGGCCGCCTCGGCCACGGTCATCGGCTACCACCGCTTCGACGGCCGCCGCTCCAGCATGTCCATGCCCCTGTCCGAATTCGAGGCCCAGCTCAAATATCTCAAGGAAAACGCCCATGTGGTGTCCATGGACGAGTTTGCGGGCTACATCAAACGGGGGGAGCGCTTTCCGCCGCGCACCGTGGTCATCACCATCGACGACGGCTGGTCCTCGGTCATGGAGGCCTTCGAGCTTTTAAAAAAATACGATCTGCCGTTTACGCTTTTTCTGCCCATGGCCTACATGGCCAATCCCGGCTCGCCCAAGAACCTGAACCTCCAGGACTTCGAGAGGCTCAAAAGCTGGCCCAAGGTCACCTTCGCGGACCACTCCTTCAGCCATTCCCAGAGGCTCCAGGTGGGGCGACACCACTCCCGCGACGCCTATCTGGCCTTTTTGCGCAGCGACCTTTCGGCCTCGCGGGCGCGCTTTCACGACATCTTCGGCTACTACCCCAAATACTACGCCTACCCCTACGGCCACGGCAACGACGTGTTCGGGGAGATTTTGGCCCAAAACGGCTACGAGCTCATGTTCATCACCGGCTACCGCCCCTTTGACGGCGACGTGAACCCCCGGGCCATCCCGCGCCTGGGCGGCCACGCCATCTCGGCCAAAAAGCTCAAGGAAATCGTGGAGAGGTATTGATGTGGCGTAGAGCGTCCCCTGCCCATTCTCCGGAAAATCATCCGGCTGTCGGCCACGTCGTTTTCCGCCCACCGGACGATCTTTCGGAATACGTCCAGGTTTTGTGGCTCGGAGGCGGTCTGCCCGGGCCGGGGACGGTGCACCGCGAGGTCATTCCCGATGGCAATACGGATATCCTGGTGGGACTGTCGCCCACCGACTGCCGCATCCACCTGTTTGGTCCGGCCACGCGTCGGGCGATCATGGCCACCCCCCTGGAAACTGTTCTTTTCGGACTGCGTTTTCATCCGGGCATGGCCCCGGTTCTGGCGGACGTGGCCTCTGCCGACCTCACCGACTCCTGCGTGGAGCTTGACGGGCTTTGGGGGATGTCGCGCGCCGAACTCGGGGAACGCCTTGCTGCCGCGCCGGATCGGCGGGACGCCATGCTTTTTTTTCGTGACATCTTGCGGGCGTCTCCGAAACGGCACATGACTACAGGTGTGTGCCGCCGGGCCAGCCGCCTGGCCCGGGAGGGGGCCGGAATCGTCCGTGTGGGGGAACTCGCCCGGCTGGCCGGTATCGGAAGACGTCGCCTGGAGCGGATTTTTCAGTCGGACATGGGCATGGCCCCCAAAACCTTCCTGCGGCTTTTACGGCTGCAGCGGGCCGTTCTCGGCCTGTGTGATTGTCCGGCAGGCCAGGCCCGTCTGGCTTGCGACTGCGGCTTCTCGGACCAGGCCCACATGGTGCGCGAATTCCGTGACCTGGTGGGGAAAACCCCGATTCAGACCGCCCGGATTCTTCACGCTCGGCTTGTCGCCGACGAGCTTACGCCGGGCGTCGCCATCCACGATCTGACATGACCCTGCCTCGGCCCGGCTGACGTTTGCTTTCCGGGTATCTTCCTGTGACCTTTGGGGCAACCCCGCCAACGGAGTGTCGCGTTTTTTCAAGACGCCGTGCCGACCCGTTCTGTACCAAAAGGGACAAAAACGGAGGATGCCATGACCGGTGAGATGCTTTTGGAATGCGGCGGAACAGCCTGGGAGATCGGGGAACAGTATGGCAAGGCCCGGGCCGCGCGGTTTTCCCGTGCCCTCGAGGATTTTTACGCGCTTTTACGTTTGTTTCCACAGCAGGCGACGCGCGAGGTGGCCGTGGCTGCGGCCAGGCGGCTTGCCGAACCGGCCCAGGCCGTTGACCCCGAGGGCGTGTCCTTCATTGAGGGGCAGGCGGCCGGGGCCGGATTGGCCTTCGAGGATGTCTTTGCGATGCACTGTCTGCTGGAATTGCTCTTTAACGCGGGCAATCTCTCGGGCATGTGCTCCTCGTTCGCCCTGACCGGTCCGGCCACCCGTGGCGGCAGGACCATTGTCGGCCAGACTGTGGACTGGATGACCTGTTCTCCGGTGGATCTGTTGCGCGTTTCCCGCGCGGACGGCTCCAAGGCCCTTATCCTGTGCCTTTTCGGGGCGCCTTATTATCACCTTACCTCGCACGGTCTGTGCAACTGCGCCAACCTGACGTTTGGCCCCATGGATAACGCGGCCCATGTGCCCCTCGGGGTGTATCTGCCCCGGGCCATGCGCCGGGCGGACTTCGCTACGGCCCTGGACATCCTGCATGCCTCCGCCAGGGGCTTGGGGTACTTCCATCTGGCCGACGCCGCAGGGAACATGGCCGGTCTGGAGAGCGTCCCTGGCCGGGTGGAGATCATTTCCCCGGTGGAAGGCGTCCTGGTGCACGCCAACCATTACGAACATCCCGCGTTTGCCCCTCTGGACGTCGGGCTGGCGTACATGCCGGACAGTCCGCTACGGGCCGCGCGTCTGCGCGAATTCATCGCCGTCCGGCATGGCCGGATCACGGAAAAGGACATGATGGACGCGCTCGCGGATCATTCCAACGGGCCGTACTCCATCTGCCGTCATCCCGATCCGGCCGTGCCGCCCGAACTGGCCTCGGAGACACGGGCGGCCTTCGTGGCTCTGCCCGGGGAGGGGATTATGTGGGTAGCGTTCGGACAACCGTGTCAGGCGGAATTTAGGGAATACCGCGTGTAGTCTGATGTGTCGCGGAGCCTGGGCCGCCGTCCGTTCTCTGGCCGGGCGGCGGCCCGCAGGGCAGGGCTATTCGTCGAGCAACAGAAGCATGAGCGGTCCGGGCTGTGCGGCGGACGCCTCCGTAAACGCCGGATTGGTGGTCATCACCGCGCCGTGGTCGCCCACGGTGAAGGTCGCGTTTTGGTTTATGCTGGCGGCCATGCCGTTGACCGGGCAGGAGAAGCCGCCCTCCACCAGCGTCCCCACGCCGTTTTGGATGCGGTACATGTAGGCCTTGCCGCCGTCGGTATAGCGGCTCGACGTATTGAGCGCCGCCCAAAAAACGCCGCCGCCGGCGTGGACGACGGACGTGAAGGAGTACAGGGGATAGCCCACCTCCGGCGGCGCGGTCCGGGTGACGCCCGTCACCGGCGACCACACGGCGCCGTCGGTGCTGTAAAAAGCCGCGCCGTTTTCGCCTACGGCGACAGTCATGTTCGTGGCGGCGGCCACGGCGTACAGATCGTCCCCGTTGGATCCCGCCACGGTGGTGCTCCAGGCCCCGCTGTGCAGCCGCGCCACCTTGCCGTCCAGGCCGACCGCGAACACGTCGCCGTTTGGCGCGGCGGCCATGGCCATGTAGTAGTAGTCGATGCCGGTATTTAGGCAGTTCATGAACTCGCTTTCCACCATGCAGGGGCAGCCGACGCCGTTTGAATCCTGCAGGACGGCGTAGCCGCCGGAGGCGGTCTTGACCACGTCGAGCAGCGGCGGAAAGCTCCCGCTGCCGCCCGGCGGGGTCCAGGCGGTCCAGGCGGCGCCGTTGCCGCGCAGGGTGAGGCCGTTCATGGTGGAGGTGTCGATCACGGACAGCCACATGTCCGATGCGGAAAACCCCTTGAAGGTCTTGGTGTAGCTGTTCGCCGGCAGGGCGGAGATGGGATGGGCGGTCATCTGCCCGCCGTTCCAGGCGTAGATGCCGATGGCCGGTCCGGTCCATTCCGGGACCATCCACAGCCGGTCGGTAAAAACCGCGGCCTTCAGGTTCGTGGTGACCGTGGCCGGGGTGTTCAGGGTCTGCCGGGTTCCGGTGGTCCCGTCCATGCTCTCCATCAGGCCGTAGTCGCCGCCGAGCAGGTAGCCGCCTGAGGCGGGCGAGATGGCGTGGCGGGCCTTCGTGGTCGGATCGTCGCGGTTGACCAGGGCATTGGGCGTGCCCACCCACTGCCGGATGACCCCGGCCAGCCCCACGAACCAGACGTCGCTTGGCCCGGTTCCGCTCATGGCCGACAGGTCGTATCCGTCGAAGAGGCCGCCGCCGTCATTGACCTGCGCCCAGGTGCTGGAGACGGATCGTTTCAGCCGGTAGACCTGCCCGAAATTGCCGCTGGCGAAGACATTGTCTGCGTCCGGCCCCCACACGGCCTGCAGCAGGTTGAAGCTCATGGAGCCTCCGGTCTCCAACTGGGCCATGACCGTCCAGCCTGCGGCGTCGCGGTGCAGCACCGTGCCGTAGGTGCCCACGGCGAAGATGTCGGAGTCGGAGAAGCCGAAGATGGATTGCAGCTGATACCCCCACTCGACCGAGAACCCCGGGGGGGCGACGTCCTCGAACTCCCATCTGCTTTGGGCGGCGTTCCATTTTGCGGGCTTGCCGGTTAAGTCGCTGACGGCGTAGGCCGCGCCTGTGGAGGACACCCAGACGTCATGCATGGGGTACAGGCCGTCCCAGCCTTGGACGGTGGGCGGCGCTGTGGCCGTCCAGGTCGCGCCATTGAAATGCAGAAGCACCGAGCGGGTGGGATCGGACACGGTCGCGGCCGCGCCGTTGCCGCCCACGGCCCAGATGTCCGTTCCCGAGCGGCCGTGGATGCCCTTTAGGGGGGCGGTGGTCCCGGAATCCATGAACGTGACGGCGCTGCCCGTGCGGTTCAGGATGAGTCCTCCGTCGCCGACGAAATAGGTGGCGGCGCCGCCGTCCGGGCTGTAGGCGTCGAGTAGGGTGTTGCCGGTGGGCGTCGGGGCCAGGGAGGTCCAGGTCGCCGCCCGGGCCGGGGTCGCTTGGCAGCACAGGGCGGCCAGAAGCAGGATCACGCCTATTTGGGGCAAGGTGGGCCGTAGAGAGCGCATCATTCCCTCCATGTCATAAACATGCGGAATCTGAAAATGATTCAGAGCATCTTGAAAACGGTATGTCGCGTCGAGGGCATGGGGGGCGGACATCCAGGCCGGTGGGAAAGCGCGTTGTGTCCACGGCCATGGGGTCCGAAAGACGGCATGGTGAAATCGCCAGCCTTCGATTCACCTATACGCCATGCGCAAGGATTTGCACAAGTGCCCTCTGGAGGTTTTCAGGCCCGACACGGAAATTTTCAACCGAACCTGTTCGAAATGGAAGCGGCGTGAGTCCGGCCAGGAAAGGCGCTGCGGACAGGGTTTCCGGGAGAGTGGCGGGGATAAGGCGGGGGTGGCGCACGCAATGTGCATTTTCTTGACACGAAAACGAAGTGGAAGTAAGAATATACTCTTTTTCTCTAAGAATTCTATCATCGCGAGTCCCGTCATGTCCTCCACGACCGCCAGCCGGAGCGGATACCGGCGCGTTCTGGCCATCGGGCTGCCCCTGGTCGTCAGCATGGGCAGCACCACGCTTATGCTCTTCACCGACCGGATGTTTCTGGGCAATTATTCCGTGGACGCCATAGCCGCCGCCATGCCCGCAGGCATCGCGGCCTTCGCCGTCCTGTCGTTTTTTATCGGCACGGCCGGGTACACCGGGGTGTTCATCGCCCAGTACACCGGCGCCAACCGTCCGCAGCGGGTAGGCGCGGCCCTGTGGCAGGGCGTCTGGTTCTGCCTGATGTCAGGGTGCGTCGCCGTGGGGGCCGCCTTTCTGGCCGGGCCTCTTTTCGCCCTGGCCGGACATCCGGCTGAGGTGCGGGTCCTGGAGGAGTCGTACTACCGCATCCTGATGCTGGGCGGGGTGTTCGGCATCCTGGACGCCACGTTTTCGGGCTTTTTCACCGGCCGGGGCCTGACCCGGGTGGTCATGGCGGTCAACCTGATCGGGGCGGCCATCAACATTCCCCTGGACTACGCCCTGATCTACGGGGCCTGGGGGTTGCCGGAGATGGGGATGGCGGGCGCGGCCCTGGCCACGGTGGCTGGCGGGGCGGTGAGCTGTCTGCTGTTTTGCCTGCTCATCTTCACCCGGGCAAACGAGCGGCTTTTCAAGATACGAAGCGCCTTCGCCCTGGACCGCGACCTGTTCGCCCGGCTTATGCGCTACGGCCTGCCCGGCGGGGTGCAGTTTTTTTTGGACATCTTCGCCATCACGTTTTTCGTGTTTTTGGTGGGGCGTATCGGCAAGGAAGAACTGGCCGCCACCAACATCGTGTTTTCCATCAACACCCTGGCCTTTTTGCCCATGGTCGGGTTTTCCGTGGCCGCCAGCACCCTGGTGGGGCAGGCCCTGGGGGCGAATAATCCCGGCGAGGCCCACCGCGACACCATGCGCACCCTTTCTTTGGCCACCGGATACATGGCGGCGGTCTCGCTCGTGTTCGCCCTGGTTCCGGAGGCGTTTTTGAGTCTTTTTCGGCCGCGCGACCTGGACGACGCAGGCTATGCGGCCATCACCGCCACCGGGGTGTGGCTTATGCGTTTTGTGGCCGTGTATTCCCTGATCGACGCCGTGGGCATGATCCTTTTCGGGGCGCTCAAGGGAGCGGGCGACAGCCGCTACCTCATGCTGTCCATGGGCGGGGCGGCCATCTTGGTGATGATCGTGCCCACCTATGCGGCGGTTGAGTGGTTCGGGGCCGGGATCTATACGGCCTGGACGTTTCTGACGGCCTACGTGTTCGCCCTGGCCGGGCTCATGTGGCTGCGCTACCGGGGCGGCAAATGGCGGCGCATGCGGGTCATCGAACAGGCCGGGCAGGGCGGGCAGATGTAGCGGGATGGCGTCGCAAAGTTGAGGAGATGATCCATGGTGAAAGTGAGCAGATTTGACGCGGCGCCATACCTTGACGGCGAGGAAATGATGGCTGCATATCTTGCCGCCGCAATGGAAGATCCCAATCCTGACGTGTTTTTGACCGCGCTATCCGATGTGGCAAGGGCACGTGGCATGGCCCAGCTTGCCAAGGATACGGGACTTGGCCGGGAGAGCCTTTATAAAACGCTTTCCCCCGGTTCAAAGCCGCGCTTCGATACCATCATGAAGATCACCAGGGCGCTTGGCGTTCCTTTGATGGTGCGCAGTGAGCGTGAACACGTTTAATTGATTTCACGAAGCGTTCACCTATGGCGCGGCATGAACGGTTGATAACCGTTAGCGCGTCTTTTCAGGAGCCCTCTTTGCCGTCGACGAATCCGGACTGGGCGTAAATAGGATAAAGAAACGGGGCGGACGCAATGCGTCCGCCCCGTCTGCGTTGTGCCGTATGGGCAGATTATTCCTTGACCATGTTGGCGTGATGCACCTCGCCGCCCTCCATCTCCATGGTGTGGCAGACGTCGCAGCGTTTCTGGCTGCCGATGGGACCGGCAAACCCCATGTACTGGATGGGCTGCACGTTGTCCCGGTTCTTGCCGTAGGCGTTGTTCGCCACGTACGTGGCGTGGGGCGCGCCGTGGCAGGCGATGCAGGGCACGTTTCCGGTGTCTTCCTTGCGGCTGCGGTACAGGCCCGAGCGATCCTTGACCCAGACATTAAAGGCCTTGGCGTTTTTCTCCGGGGCGGCGAAGTCCTTATGGCAGGTCAGGCAGTCCGGTTCCTGGATCCAGGCCAGCCGGGGCTTTATGTCCGAGACCCTGGAGACCGAGCGGGGCGTGATGTTCTTCATGAAAATCGTGGCCCGCTCCTTGCCTGCCTCGAGCTCCGAACGCAGCAACGTCAGGGCGTGGTCCTCCAGGTAGCCGTGGCAGGAGGCGCAGCCGATGCCCTGGGTGGAGTGGTTGTCGCGCAGGCAGCGGGTCACTCCCGTGTGGCTGTCCGGGTGGCAGTTGGCGCAGGCATCCTCGCCCTGGCCGGTCATGTAGTTGACGTGGAAGCCGTGCATGGCCGCCGAGAGGTTTAGGCGCTTGGGATCGGACGTGGCGTCGAACAGGGCGTCGGGGTGGCAGCTCTGGCAGGAGACCGGTTTCCCGGCTGCGGCCCGTAACGCCAGATCCGTGCCGCTTCGCTTGTCGTGCACGGTCAGGATGCCGCCCGCCGTGACGCCTGAGATGCCCGTGATCCCGCCTTTGCGGAATGCGCCGCCGTGGCATTTCCAGCAGCTCATCTCCGTGGACACGGGCAACACCGTTTTGGTCTCGGCCAGCACTTTTCCCGTGGCCTTGTCCGTGGCGGTGACGGTGAACAGCGGATAGGGGTTTACGGACCCGTCGTCGGCATAGGGAACCACGGGGATTCCGGCGGCCTCGAAGGTCTTGGATTTTTCATTGAAGGCCAGGGACCCGTCCAGGCCCCTGCCTGCCGCCGACTGGTCGGGCTTGGGCTCCTTGCCGATAAGCGACGGGGCGTATTTCCAGAATTCCACATGCTGTGAGGGATGCCTGAAGCCCTCCGGGGCGGCGTAGGCGATATCCACGCCGGTCGTGACCACCTCGGGCGTCACGTCGCGGCGGATCAGGACCGCGCTTAGGGCGCTGCCCGGCGGCAGGAAGGTGAAAAAGCCGTCGGCGTCGGTGATGCACTTAAGCCCCAGCGTGCACCAGGACAAAAGCACATGCGTGGCCGTGTCCGGATCGTAGGCCGGAATGTCCAGGGGCAGGGTCTTGATGTCGGCCACTACGGGCTTATCCAGCGTGCGGCCGTTTATGCCGGCGGTGATGTAGGCGGCCAGGGCGTCACGCTCGGCCGGGGCGCCCACAAAGGGCGGCATCTGCTTGAAGAGGCGGCCCTGGCCGGTGATGTAGGCGGCCACGCCCTCGTTGCCGATGTGGCCGGTATATCTGCGGATGTCCTTCATGGGACCGGCCACGCTGTGACAGGGCAGGCACTGGAAGGCGTAGATGTCGCGTCCGGCCTCCAGGCGGTTATTCTCCGTGACTTCCTTGATCTTGGCCCACCGGGTGCGCGGCAAAAACGGGTCCGACAGGGGCAGGGCCTTGTCCGGGGCGATGCCCGTGGACCACATGCGCTCCTGGATGATGAATGGCCGCCGCCCGGCCTCGCGGATGTATTCGAAGGCCCCCACCACCCCGAAGCCCAGCACCAGAAGCAGCGCCGCCGTCGGGGTGCGCACGGCCAGGGGCAGGCGCACGGCCATGAGCAGGGCGAGCACGCCAACAGCCACGGCGATGACCGGCAACGCCTCAAGGTACGGCGTGATCTCGGCCGAACCACGCAGGATGAAGTCCAGGGTCGCGGGCGGCAGGACCCTGAGATACCACCAGCCCGACAGGGCCAGAAGCGGCAGGGAGATCACGGCCCAGCCCACGCACATGCGCACCACCCGCTCCCGGGCCGCGGCGTCCTTGACCCGGACTGCGGTCACGAACCCGAAAAGCCCGGCCAGCATGAACGCCAGAAAGCTCCGGAAAAAAAGCGACGGCCAGAACGACGGGTTGAACATGCCGTCCCAGAAGTCGTTGGTCGTGGCCCAGGCCCCGGGGGTGAGCATGGCCCCGATGATGCCGTTTATGGTGAAAAGCGACAGCCAGGCGAAGGCGAAATAGAGCCAGCCCACGCGCATGTGGTCTTTTGCGGCCATTTTCCCGAAGGAATAATGGTAGACCAGAAGGGCCGCGATCTCGCCCAGAAAAAACGCCCATTCCGTGGCCCAGCCCCAGACGAAGGCGTTGACCAGGGTCAGGGCGCCGCCCGGGGAGAGCACGGCGATGGTGAACCAGATGGCCACGCCGGACAGGCCGCCGAAGACCATGGTCAGAAGCAGGAAGAACGTGGTGTGGGCCTTGACGTAGTCGAGAATGGCCGGGGAGTTCTCCCGATGTCCCTTGGCCTCGGTCAAAACCAAAAAAAGGCCGCCGCCCACTGCGAAATGGGCCACGAAGACATGCACCGTGGCGATCAGCGCGATCCAGAATCCGCCGCCCGTGGCCGCAATCTGCCAGACAGGATAGTCCATGGCCTAGGCCCTCCCTTTCGTGCGCCCATACAGCGCGACCATGTACCAGATAAGCCCGAGCACGGCGGCAAGACAGATCAAAAAGGCCGCCAGCGGCCCGTATTGCGGGACCACGGTGAGCTTTTCGGGGTGGAAATACGGGGCCAGGTAGGCCGCGCGCACCATGTCGCGCAGGCCGGCCATGAGCGCCGCCGTGGCCGCCACGGCCAGGGCCGCTGCCATGGGCTGGCCGCGCAGGCCGAAGGTCAGGGCGGCGGCCACGGCCGCAAGCCCGGCCAGAAAGACCGCCGTGTGCAGGCCGCTTTTGCCCATGAAAAGGAGCATCACGTCCGTGGGCAGGGCCAGCAGGAACCACACCCCCAGTGCGATCTGGACCATGGTGGCCCGGTTGAACCAGGCCATCCCCAGGGCCATCTTCGATTTGGCCGCGGCGTCATGCCGGGCCGCCGCCTTGGCGTTGACCAGGGCGACGAACAGGCCGCCCACGGCCAGGGAGGCGGTGACGAAGTGCAGCCAGCGCGGAAAAAACGTGGGGTCGCCGACGTTTAAGATCGTGCCGCCGGGGGTGGTGAAGTAGGCGGTCCAGGCCTCGGGGCGCTGCATGAGGCTCATGATGTTGGTCATGATGAAACTGACGCACAGCAGCAGTCCGGCGGCCAGGGCCAGGGCCTGCGTGCGGAAGACGCCCTTTTTCATGCCGTAGCTGAAAATGTAGAGCAGGTAATAGGCGGCCATGACCACGGCGGCGACCGACATCCAGTAGACCGCCGAGAGCACCGTGGCTGTATACAGATAGCCGCCGAAAAGCACGGACAGAAACAACAGCGGCGGCACACCCAGGTTGACCGTCAGGGCCAGGGTGGTGGGCAGGGTCCGGGCCAGATTCGGTGTCGGCGAATGCCTGCGCGACCGGGACACAAGCGCGATGAACGTCCCTCCCAAAATGACGTTCATGAAAAGCAGATGCGCGGTGAAGGTCAGAAGCAGCAGCGCCTCGAAAACCCCCCACGGGGCGGGGATGGTCACAAGCGGCGGGGCAAGGAATGCCGGGTCCATGCCGTATCGACCTCCTTTCTGGTGTGTGCCGCCTCACGTCGTGCCCGAAGCGGCGAAATGGAAGGGACGCGCCTGCCTTTCTATCAGTATTACTCGGGATGTGTAAACGGGCTTGTAATTATACAACGCCGTATTTTGTCCTGCCGAACGATGCGCGGACAATGGGGACAACAGATATTTCACAGCATGTTAGTAGGCAATGCGTCCGGGGCAGGCCGTCCCGCGTTTTGGCGTCCGGGGAGACGAGGCCCCGGGCTGGGGCGTCACGCGCCGCCGGACTCCGGCCGTCCGGCCAGTCCGCAAAAGCCCTTGTCCGCTTCGCCGCCCGGGGCGTTGCGCCACATCATGCACATAGCCCCCTGACAGAACTTCATCTTGTCGTCGCTGGTCTTTAAAAGCGGACAGTATTTGAATTTGGCCTCGCGCTCGGAAAGATACATCGCACGTTCTCCTTTCATGCCGTGAAGGCGACGACCACCAGGGTCACATCATCCTCCTGGGGGGCCGCGCCGCGAAAATCGTCCAGGGCCTGGGCCACGGCCGCCACCACCGCCGCCGCGCCCTGAACCGCCGTCTGCCGCACCACCTGGGCCAGACGCTCCTTGCCGAACATTTCGCCGTCCGGGCTCCGGGTCTCCCAGATGCCGTCGGAACCCACCACCAGCACCGATCCGGCCGGGACGCCGTCACGGCGCATGTCCTCGAATCCCGCGTCGTCCAGGATGCCAAGCGGCATGCCCTTCCCGCCGAGTTCGGCGAATGCGTCCGCGCCCGGATCGTAGAGCATGGCCGGATCATGCCCGGCCCTGGCCCAGCGCAGGGAGCGCGCCGCCGGGTCGATCTCGGCGTAAAAAAGGGTCATGAACCGGCCCGTGCCCATGGTGTCCTGGCACAGGCCCCGGTTCACCCCGGCCGTCACCTGTCCGGGACTGGCCGCCGTGGCCGCCTGGGGCCGCAACAGCGCCCGGGCCGTGGCCATGAGCAGGGCCGCGCCCACGCCGTGGCCGCAGACATCTCCCACCACCACGCCCACACGCCCGTGCCGCTCTCCGCTGAATTCAAGAAAATCGTAATAATCCCCGCCGGTTTCGTCACAATAAATGCTCAGCGCCGCCATGTCCAGACCGGGAACGCGCGGCGGGGCCTTGGGCAAAAGGCGCAACTGCACCTCCATGGCCAGCTCCAGCGACTCGCGCATGCGCACCCGGTCCGCCAACTGCGGGGCCATGTCGTTGAAGATGCGCCCCAGCTCCGCCAGTTCGTCGCGGCCCTTGGGATGGGCCCGGGCCGAGAAATCGCCCTTGGCCAGACGTCTGGCCGCCCGGGCCAGATCGGCGGCCGGGCGGGTCACCGTGCGCGCCCCGAAAAGCGTGGCCGGGACGAGCACCAGCATGATCGACAGGGCCACGACGCCCGAAAACGTCACCTGCTCGGCAATGCGCCGCTGCACGTAGGAAGCCGCGGACGTGGATTCGGACAGCACCTCCTCCACCGGCGCGATCTGCAAAAGCGCCTGCCCCGGACCCGCCGGGGCATAGGCCCACAGGCTGTCGCGGCCCTCGAAGGACAGGCGGCGCACCCCGGCCCTGCCCTCCGCCACGTCCAGGGCCACCACGTCGAACGTCTCACGGTTTTCCGAGCGCACCTGCTCCGGCTCCACCTGCACCAGCCAGCCGTGACGGCCGCGCGCGGGCCGTGAACCGGCCGCCGCCTGAAGCTGGCGCTGGCCGCCGTCAGGCTGCACCGCGGTCACCAGAAACGAGGTCAGCTCATGGGAAATGTGGCCGCCCGGGTTCAGGCCGGCCAGCATGTCGTCCAAGGGGGTGGTGATGGCCGTGACCGCCACGGCCTCGCCTGCGGCGTTGCGAACAGGCATGGATACGGTCATCACGATGCGCTCAAGCGCCGGGACGATGTAGGGCAGGGTCCAGGACGGATCATCCCCCGGCCCGGCCGCCATGGCCGAGCGGAACCAGAAGGAGTCGCGGGGATCGTACAGCCCGGGATGTTTGCCGCCCGAAAGCGTTACCACCGTCAGGCCGCCGGTAAAGGCCACCAGTCGCCACAAAGGCGGATCGTCCGGTCGGGAAAGGGCTGCGAAATCAGTCTCCAGAGGGGCCAGCCGGGCCATTTCCGGACGCAGGGCGGCGAGGGCCGCGCCGGGTGCGGCGGAAAAAAGCAGCCCCGTGTCCGGAACGGTCGCCGGATGCGTCGTGCCGTCCGGCCCCAGCCGCACATACTCGAAGTCCGGCCCTTTGCCGCCGCGCGCCGTGCCCGCGCGCCGCACCCGGACCAGAAACGAAGCCCCGGCCTCAGCCTCCGGCACATGCCCGGACAGTCTTTTGCGCACCGCCTCGGACTGAAGCGTTAGCCGCAGCCCCAGGTTGTCGCGTCTGGCGCGCAACAGCCGGGCATGGTCCTCCACCAGATCGGACATGCGGCCCTGGGCCTCGCGCACCAGAAAAGCCGCCACATGCTCCGACAACTCCTGCCCGAGTCGCTCCATGCTGCGTACGGCATTGACCCGTAAAAGTATAAACGGGGCCAACGCAAAAAATATCAGCAGCAAAAATAGCTTCCAGCCAAGCTTCATGTCCAGGCTCCACAATACATGGGCGCATTCATGGTGACCTTTCTAGCGCCAAGCGGCCGTTCCGGCAACCGGCCGGAGGAACAGGGAGATGGGGAGATGGGGGGAGGCGGAGGAGAGGAGATGGGGGGGAGATGGGGAGGGTGGAAAGCCGGGGCTGCCGCCCCGGACCCCGCCCGTGGGGACACGGTCCCCCCGGACCCCCCGTCACCGGGCGCCGTGCGCCCGGAAGATGGGGGATGCGGTCGTTTTACGAATCGCGGCTTCGCAGCAGGTGCGCGCGGGCGAAACGGGAGATCTCGTCCATGGCCTGAGTCGCCTCAGGAAACATGGGGGCGAGCATCGGGTAGCAGTGGATCATGCCCACGCCCTCGCGAAAGACGACGTCCACGCCCGCCTCCCGGGCGCGCCGGGCGAAGGCCTGGCCGTCGTCGAAAAGTTCGTCGTCGGCCCCGGCGTTGATCAGAAGCGGCGGCAGACCGGCCAGATCGCCGAAAAGCGGCGACATGAGCGGGTCGCGGCGGTCGGCCCCGGCCGCGTAATGGGTGGAGAAGACCGTCCAGGAATCCCGCGGGGCCACGGAGCGCGCGTTTCGGGTGCGGTAGCCGGGGCCGGAACACGTCAGATCGGTCCAGGGCGAGATGGCCACGGCGGCGCAGGGCAGCGGCAGCCCGGCCCCGCGCAGGGCCAGAAGCAGCGCCAGGACCAGCCCGCCGCCCGCCGATTCCCCGGCGACCAGGATGTCCTGCGGCCTGTAGCGCGCCAGCAAGGCCCGGTAGACGGTCACGGAGTCCTCCACGGCGGCCGGATAGGGATGCTCGGGGGCGAGGCGGTACTCGTAGGTGAGGGCGGCAAACCCCAGGGCGTTCGCAAAGGCGGCCACGAATCCGCGATGACCGGCGCATGACCCGGACACGTAGCCGCCGCCGTGGGCGTAGAGGACGGCCTTGTCCCCGGGTGCGGCGGCGGGGCGCAGCCATTCGGCCGCAATGCCGCCCATGGCCGCTGGTTCCACGCGCACCCCGCCGGGTATGCGCGACATCCTGGCGGCGGTTTGCTCGCATTGGTCGCGAAAATCCTGGATGGAGCTTTGCATGGTGAAGACGTCCCGGCGCAGGCGGCCCCGGAAGAGATGGCGATGGCGGATGAGCGCGTTGATCACACGGCTTTTGAGGCTTTGCACGGCATGCTCCTTAGGCGAGGAAAAGCGGCAGGATGAAATCGGGGTCGGGCGCGCCAAGCGCGTCGCCATGCACGGCATGGTGGATGGACAGGCCCTTGACCAGCGCCCAAAACAGCATGGCCATGTCGCGGGGATCGCCGTCCCGCACGGTCCCTTCCTGCTGGCCTGCGGCGAACAGGCGCTCCATGACCCGGTACGGCCCCCGGGCGTGGCGTTCGATGATGTCGCGCGCGGCGTCGGGCAGGGCGTCCGAGGCGGAGACGAGGGCCACCAGGAGATGGTGTTTCCCGGTATCGGCGTTGTCTAGAATCCCGCGCACGAGGGTGCGTAGGGCGAGCCGGATCTTGTCCGCCACAGGGGCCTCAAGGGCTTCGAGCCCGCGCGCGGCGGCGTCCATCTTCGGCAGCGACTCCGCCAGGAGCGCGGCCAGCAGATCGTCCTTGCCGCCGAAATAATGGTAGAGCAGCCCGGACGAGACCCCGGCCTGGGCCGCGATGTCCACGATGCGGGTCGCGGCGAACCCCCTGGCGACGAAAAGCCGCAGCGCGGCGGACAGGATTTTCGTCCGCTGCGCGTCGCGCTGGAGCTGGTTCTGTTCCTGATTTCGGCCCATGTCCTTTCCACTGACTGAATTTTCAGTCAACGTATCAGGGCGACAGGACTCGGTCAAGCGGACGGGGCGGGTGCGCCGGGGCAAGGCCGTGGGGAGACGGTGCTACCGGACTCTTCGGAGGCGGACGCGGGGAGTGTTAGAAAGTTCAATAGGACTGATTGTTGGTTCTGCACGAAGATGAACAAGCATAGCTTAAAATGTGGTTTCTAAAAATTATTAAAATTATCACAATGCAATAATCAACATACAATCACGAGATTAGAAAGAATACAAAGGAATTCTTAATTTAACATTATGGATAAGAAACAAAAAACTCCATAGTAATAACAATAAGCGAAAAAAATAAACTTATTATTTTACAACTAAAAAGTTTTAACCTTGAATGCCTTGTTGTCTTTTAGTGTTAAGCACTCACCTATACCGAGTGCAGAGAAATTTGGCTTAGATTTGAACATATTTTTTAGGACTTGTGTGCTGTTGGCGTTTGTTTTAAAACAAACTGGAAGTCCAATATTTTCAAGATAATCATCGACAGTACCTTCATAATCGTCTGGACTTTGAGATGCAAGAAAAACGACAAGGCCTTTTGATCTGTGAAGTCTGATATTTTCGCTTAATGCTTTATGTTTAGAATCAAGTAAATGTCTTGCTTCATCAATAGCTAGGACAAGACGAATAGCTCTGTTGCCTTCTTGGTCTCGAGTTGATTCAGCAATCCTTTTCATGTAATTGTTCAATGAATCAAGGAGAAGGCTGGTTGCAAGATTTTTGATTGTGTCTCTTGCATAAGAAAATGTAACTATCCAGTTCTGACTAAAAAACTCTGACGGAGATAGATCAGGATTGAATATTACTCTTTCTGTGAGGTCACTAATAGTTGAAATGACCGTATCAGTATTCATTCCATTATTTGAGTAGTAATTTGAAATGTGATCTCTAATCTGGTCCAAAGTTATCTTCTTATTATTTGCAAAAAGAGGTCTAATCGCAGTTTTGATATTTTCAAGCTGCCTTCCACCAGGCTTACTCTGCATCACATTTGCGAAAGAATCTCGGAATCCAAGAACTATATCAGAAGCTATCTCTTCGCTTTGGTCAGAACCATAGAACATATCTAAAGGTATAGCACTGTTTGGGACTTCAATTACAGATGCATTGAGCATTTTGATAAACTTAACATCGTGAGCCAAATCTCCTTTTCCAAGATCAAGCAATATGACCGGAGCAGCAGTTTGCGTTTTTATATCTTCAAGAAAATTGAGCATTATTCTTGTCTTGCCTGAACCGGCTTGCCCCATAATTGCAACATGAGGAGAATAGCCAACACCGTTTAACAGATGCTTGTATTCCTCATTTTTATCTACCGACGATCCGATCTTGATATAAACTGGCTTAGCATCACCTTCAAATGATTCAATTGTCTCTGAGATGTCTGTGAATTTTGTGTTTATGGTGTCAGGAAGCATTGCTCGGCGTGTAATAATAATCTCAACAAATTTTTGATAATCACCATTTGCTTCTTCCCAATCATCATACAAAAGCCTTACGCCGCGAACCCAATGTCTCTTTACTGCGTTTTGAATATTGTTGTTAGTTAATTCTATTTGAGGATTATGTTTCTTCATATTTGTGACAAGAAGACTAATCCACAAAGGATGCTCGTCTACGCCAAAAAGAAGATCACCCTTAATGGGACGTCCTTTAGAGTCGGGGGCTTGCAAAGGATACGTCTCTTCTCCAAGTGAACGACCAATAGCAAGTCTAGCTACTTTGTATCTTGTTGAAAACCCAAATAACTTTCTGCATTCTTCTGAAGTTTTATCTGCTTCAACGCTTGGATGATAACTGGCAAGGAGGATATTTGTGAGAGTAAACTCATTCATGGCTAATACCTCCAAAGTAAACATCTTCTTTGGCAAACGTCTTTCCTACGCCGCCACCAATGTTTTGATTTTCAAGCAAATACGTTTTTGACACATTTGGTTTTAAAACTTCATAGCGAGCAATATCAATTTCTTCATCCTGACTGAGCAAGATTACTTGCCTGTTCTTGTCAGAAATCCAATAAGAAAGAATATTATTCCTGTGTTTACTGTCAAGCCTTCCAAGAGGAGTGTCGACTACCAAAGGTGCTTTTATACCTGAAACACTTGCCAATGCAGCAAGGAGTGAAGTGGCAAAAAGTTGATCTTCACCAGCAGACTTATCGAAAGGGATCTCTGTGCCATCCTTGCTTAAGATTCGAGAAGCACCGTCCTCACTGATTTCAATGCGATCTATAATATCTTTGTGTGCAAGACTTTTGTAAACATCGGTCATTGAATCTGCAAGATGCTTAGTTTTAATTTTATATAATTGTGGTATCAGATCAGAAATAAGATCGTTTACGCGCTCAGCTTTTCCAATAAGAGAATTGACGGGGTTTGCCTGAATAAACTTTTCGTGCTCTCTCTCATATGTTGCACGAGTATCATTGACAGTCTGGGTTATAGCGATAATTTCTCTTTCAACTGATCCTAAGTCTTTTTGTTTAGACTCAATCGAAGTTGATAGGTTTTTTAAATCATTATTCAGGGATGCAAGTGTTCCATCTCTATCAAGACCTTCAATCCTTGCGCGCTTGTTGTCAAGTTCGTGAATTTTCTTGAGAAGCCTTTCTCTTTCAGAAATTAAAGTCCTGATCTCATCAGCACCAATTTTAACTTTTTCAATTAAACTCAAAACCTTCTTTCTCTGGTCAAGACTTAGATATTCATGGGTTATAACATCTGTGCATCCAACTGGTGGTGGGAAAAAAAGACTTTCCCATGCTTTTTCAATTCTGCCAGTTACGGTTGAAAGTTGATCTTCAGACAGTGGCTGTTTATACGTTGGAGATTCAAGCTCCATAAATTTGCTCAAAAGCTTAATTTTTTTGGGACTGAGTTTACTGCACTCATTGTCCCAATCAATTTTATTCTTTTCCTTAATCATTTGAACCTTGAGTGTATCAATAAGGTCATCACTTACCAATTGAAAAGGAAGTTTGCTAGTTAATATTTCATCAAGGATATCTTGGCATTTATCTAATGATGTTCTTAGATTCATTTGCTCAGTAACAATCTCTTTCATAGTGGCAATATCACCACCGCCGCCACCAAGAGACATTATCCTTTCTGTAAGTTCGGTTCGTTGAATCTTTAAAGTGTCTAATTCCTGATCTATTCCAGATTTTTTATTCTTCTTAGACTCAAGATCGTCTTCTAGCTTTGTCAAGCTTTCAAAGAGAGCGCGATGCTTATCTTCACTTACAGAAGGAACATCCTTTCTCATGTTCATCTGAAATTGTTTAAGTCTTTGCTGAAGCTTTCTTAGAAGAACAACACCAAGCAATCCTTCCATACCTTGTTTTATCTGCTCAACTCGATCTTGATTTGCAAGTTTTTTTACTTCTTCTCCGTCAAAAAAGAAGAAGGGTGCTAGGTGGGCAGGTACAAAATGTTGGTCCAGCAATTCCTGAACCTGTTGAATCTTTAACGGATTTGCTCTTACGCCACTTTCCACCGAATAGAGGAGTGCGTCCTCACCTTCCCAGTCGCCGTTTTTCTTGAAATACCATTTTCTGAGTATTTGAAATCCTTCTAGATGCGTGACATTGATTTGTATCAACACACTCATGGTATCTCTATGATTCTTTATTGCGTGACCATGCAATGCTTTCTGGAGAAATGATTTATAACCAATTTCGCCTTTTAATCCTGCACGAGCAAGATGAATTATGGCATCAGGACCATACAATCCAAGATAAATCGCTTCAAGAATTGTGGTCTTGCCATAACCATTTATTCCGCCAATAAGGATAATATTTCTATCTCCTGTTGGCTGCGGAAAATTAAAGACTTGATGCTGATAGCTCTTGAAGTTGGTCAGTTCAATTTGGGATATCCACATGGTATTTTCCTAGTCTATTCTGCTAAGGGCTTCAGTGATAGCATCGTAAACACCAGACGCTCTATCTTGATGCTGCCTTTCTCTTTGGATTTGGATTAGCTCTTCAAAAACATCTAAAGGAACTGAATGTTCTTCACAGAGATTTTTTAAAATCTCACGCGCTTCATCGTCAGACCAAAGAGGTAAATCGCCAAGATAAGCTTCTAGCGCCATGAAACCTCTCCTTTGCAATCATCTTTAGAAATAAGCTCAGCTGCCCAAATTGATTCTATAAAGTCAATTTCTTCCTTAGATATAAGCACTTGGCCGTACTTGCATTGAACTTCGATTAACTTTTCAAGAATCAGCTTTCTGGTCTGGATTGTGTATGGTCCAGGGATATGTTTTCCGGTTTTGTCGAAGGTAATTTTTCCGTTTCGACGTATAAAATGCCTATGTTCCGGGTCATTTCGGATGCTCTTAAGCCAATCTCTAAAATCCATCAAGCATTGGTATTCGTGCATTCCAGAATCTATAAACCCCTGAAGACTTTTGTCTTTATCAACAACCGTGCAAACCCAGCATCCAAATCTGCTCGAGACAGTGCCACAGCCAGGTGCTTCATCTTTGCTTAATACGACTGGACAGTCGCCACCATCTGCATCCTTGTATAGCTGAATAAGCGATTCATGTGTGCCACCCCATGGAGGATCACAATATGAAAGCAACGCCCATACATCATTTGTACTTAAATTCATTATTGGCCTGTACACATAAGCGCCAGACAAAGAAGAGTGCGCACTTAAATTTGTATTTAATATATTTTTATATTTATCAATAATATTTTTTCTGCTATTGCTTTCGTCTTTTCTGACGCCAAGAAGTATTATTGCAGAGCCATGCTCTGAAACATTTTTAATTATAAAATCAGAAGTGGGTTTTATTTTCAATCTATCGGTACACCACCTCATTGTTTGATTTGGGCTTGGATATCCCTTTCCTATTAATAGAGACCAAAAAGTCTTATCAACATCTGGTTTTGTTGTGATAACATCCATTGGTAGATTAAAATTTTGGCATGCAGATTTAATTTTAGATTGGAGTTTGGCAAGGTGATGAATAACTATTGGGCTTTCTACCATGGTATCATTAGAAACAATATGGACTTTTCTTGTTCTTTTTCTTGGAGAGATGTCTAGTAATGCTTCTAAAACAATGTGTGTAAGAAGTGTGCTGTCTTTTCCTCCTGAAAAACCAATTATCCACGGATAATGATGAGAAGAGTTTAAATACTCTTCTCTTACCTCAGAGATTAACTTTTCTAGCAACACTCTGGTGTTGTTGGCTGCTGTGTCTAATAGCATAATTGTCATATTATATTACATAAAATCAAATATTTATATTTATTTGTGTTGAGGATGTCAAGGAGAAATACCGCCAGCCCCCACATCCTACTGAGGTAAGGCTTCATGGATGTAAAATATCCAGAAATCAGTTAGTTAGCAAAGATAAAGTATGTTCAGATCAAAAACTCACAGGACGTGTTCAGAGAAATGTTAGCCCTGAATACCTAGCCAAAAGAAGTCATTTGAGTGTATGCGCTTGATAGCGGCATGAGGGTCATCAGCTATATTTATTTTTGATTATTGCTGGTTGCTTCATATCCAGGGTGCATTGCCCCCCTGGTGGCGGAGGGGCATGGGGAAGAGGCGAAGCCTCCTCCCCATCGGACAAGCCACCAACCCGGCGCGTTTTGCGAATCTTCGGCGGGAGGGACGCTTATGCGCCGAAAAGGCCAGGGATATTCCTTGCCCCGTGCAAAATGCGCTCGATGCGGATGGTCCCTGACAGCACCC